>Ga0070698_100000081_pt1 | contig 73806 bp, 63 predicted proteins | sample KBSK1502metaG_FD_65477 | JGI IMG/M metagenome (GOLD analysis project Ga0070698, IMG submission 65477) | Corn, switchgrass and miscanthus rhizosphere microbial communities from Kellogg Biological Station, Michigan, USA - KBS K1-50-2 metaG | ecosystem: Host-associated > Plants > Roots >... | reverse complement strand
GCCAGAAGACGGCGCATGCTCTCGCCCGTGGAGAACTCCGGCTGCTCGGCAAGCACCGAGGCCTGGCCCAGCACCACGTCGTCATTCGCCGGCGCGATCGGCAGGTCGAAGAGCACGTCTCCTTCCTGCACGAAGACGTTGAGCAGTTCCCGGCTCCCGGGCTGCAAGCCGGTGTCGCGGAGCCGGACCGACAACGATGAACGGATGTCGCGCAGTGTGAGCCCGCTCAGTCGCTCATTGAGCACGAAGCTCACTTCCGCCAACGCGCTCTCCGCAATCTGGCCAGGCACTTCGACGAATATCGTCCGCACGGCACCGCCGCTCAGCGTGAGCACGAGCAGCAGCCGATCCTCGGATGCGCGGACGACCTCGAGTCGCTGAAGAACCGTCCGATCGAGTCGCGGACCCAGCGCGACACCCAGCTCTTGCGTCACGACAGAAAGACTCTGTGCGGCCCGACGCAGGATCGCTTCGATGGCTGATCCGCCGGTCGCGATCTGTTCCGCCAGCACACCCGCCTCTTTTGTGGAGAGCGTGACTGGGCCCATTAACGAGTCGACATAAAACCGATAGGCACTGTCCGTGGGGACACGACCGGCGGACGTGTGCGGATGGAAGAGATATCCCTTCTCTTCCAGCTCGCTCATGGTGTTCCGGATCGTGGCCGGCGACACGCCAATACCAAAGCGACGCGAGATCGTGCGTGACCCGGCGGGCTCCGCTGTCTCGACGTAGCTCTGGATAACGGCTTCCAGAACGCGACGTTCGCGCTCCGACAGGTCAGCAAACGGCATAAGTGTAAATATACTAACGACTTCGGACGTCGGTCAAGTCGGCTACGAGCGAGTCGAGTCGGAGCCAGCCGGTGGGCGTAAGTCGGCCCACACCATCGACCACAACAGCCCATCCCCGGTCACGCCAGCGGTCGAAATCGCCTGCGTTTGTGGAGCTTACGGGCAATCCAGCGGAGCTCCTCAGCCCGAGGTATGCCTCCTCGATGCTGACAGAATCGAAATCCAGCGATTCGGCTCCCTCTACCGGATCGCGTCCCACCAGGATCCTGGTGCGCCACTCCACGTATTCCCGCGCGTTCCACCGCCGTTCGGCGCCGTCAAAGCTGTGAGCCGATGGGCCTAGTCCGACGTACGGCACTCGCCGCCAATACGCCGCATTGTGCCGCGCCCGCCGATCACCGCGAGCGTAGTTCGAAACCTCGTAGTGTTCGTAGCCGGTAGACGAGAGAAGACGATCCGCTTCCAGAAACTCGGCTTCGTACCGTTCCTCTTCTGCATCATGAACCTGGCCGCGTTCCCGCCAACGTAGGAGCGGCGTGTGTGGCTCGACCGTCAGGCCGTAGCAGCTGATGTGAGCCGGAGCGAGCGCGATGGCTCGGGTGAGATCGTCCGTCCAGGAACGCTCCACTTCGGACGGCAGAGCAAAGATGAGGTCGAGTGACCAATCCTCGAATCCCGCTGCGCGCAGCGCCAACGCGGCACTCGCCACCTGCGACGCATCGTGCGTGCGGTGCATCCATTTGAGGACGTCGTCGTTGAAGCTCTGGACGCCGAGTGAAACGCGCGTGATTCCAGCGTCACGCCAGTTGTTCGCGTCGTCAGGCGACACGTCTTCCGGATTCGCTTCGATCGTGACTTCCGCGTCGACGGCCTGGGGAAATCGCGCCCGCACGAGGTCGAGCACGCGACGCAACCCCACGGGTCCAAGCCGCGAGGGTGTGCCGCCACCGAGATAGATCGTTTCGACGTCAGCGCCGCGCTCTTTCCCGAAGCGGAGAGTGATCTCACGATCGAGTGCGTCGACATAATCATCGACCGGCACCGTCCGCCTGACAGCGATCGCGAAATCGCAATACGAGCAACGGCGCGCGCAGAACGGCACGTGTACGTAGACATGTTTCGCGTCCACGCGTGAAAGCTAGCTTGCCGCGCGCCTGTGCCTCAGCCTGGATTGGAGAGTGCGACGGCGCCCGTCGGCGTGAGAACGAGCCGGCCAGCCACCTCGAGGGTCGACAATGCGCTCGCGAAATCGCGCGGCGCCATTTTTGTACTGCGCGCCAGGTCCTCGATATCTGACGCTCCGGCGCGGACTGCCTCGAGGATCGTCGCGTGTGCCGGGTCATCATCCGGGTTTACCAGTGCCACCGCGCTCGGCTCCCTCGGATCCCCTGTATCGATACCGGCAATCGAGAGCACGTCGGCTACGCTCGAGATGAAGGACGCACCCTCAAACAGGAGCCGATTGCTGCCGACGTGCCTCGGCGAATCGATTGGACCAGGCACCGCCGCCACATTGCGCCCCAACTCCAACGCAAGTCGCGAGGTAATCAGCGCTCCGCTCCGATGCCCCGCCTCCACCACAATCAGCGTTTCAGAGAGAGCGGCGATGATGCGATTGCGCTTCGGGAAAGCTCCCTTGGTTGGCCGCGAGCCCATCGGCGCTTCGGACAACACGAGACCTTCTTTCGCGATGCGGGCGTGGAGGGCCGCGTGCGTCGGCGGATACGGCATGTCGACGCCACCGCCGAGTACCGCAATCGTCCCGCCGCCCGCGTCCAGCGCGCCTCGATGGGCCGCGGCGTCAATGCCGAACGCCATGCCGCTCACGACGACGGCTCCAGCGCGAACCAGCAACTCGGCCATCTGGTATGCGATCCGATCGCCACTGGTGGAGGAATGACGTGTCCCAACGATCCCGATGCGTCGACGTCCAGTGAGCGACCGGTCGCCTAACGCGTAGAGGAAACACGGCGGATCGGAAAGGTCGAGGAGTGGTTCCGGATACTCCGGTTCTCGCTGGATCAGGATCGTTGCGCCGGCGGCATCCGCCAGCGTGATCACCTCGAGAGCGCTGCGCAGCGCCTCGGCGGTCTCTTTCGACGTGCCGATGGCGCGAAAGGCGGCCGCCGCTGACCCGTGCTGTTCCACGACCGTGCGGAATGCGCCGTAACGCATCTTGGGGAGCTGGCTCAGGGCGATGCTCTCCTGCAACGCCAGCCCTTCAGGCTTCACATGTGTCATCTGCGTCAACTGCTATGTGTCGCCGGCGCTGCGATCAGCCGCCGCCACGTCGGATGTACTCCACCAGTGCGCGCCGCTGTGTGCTGTCCGGCAATCCAGGAAACTGCATCGTGGTGCCGGGCGCAAAAGCCGAGGGCGACGTCAGGAAGGCCTCGAGCCGCTCTTCCGTCCACTGCCCGCCAACACGTTTCAGCGCGTCTGAAAACGCGAATCCTGGATCCGAGGCAATGCGTTTCCCGACTATGTCGCCAAGAGCCGGGCCGGTTGGTTTTGCATCGGTCTCGTTCGCCGGTCCGTGACAGCGCGCGCACGCTTCATAGGCCACTGCTCCAAGAAGGAGGTCCGACGACGGCGTCAGCCAGACCAGGTCGCCCACATCCGTCCAGAGCACGATGCGTCCATCGGGCGCTTCGGCCAGATCGCGAATCCGACGATCGATGCGAATCGGTTCCGCATAGACCGCGCGCTGCCCTTCGATCCGAATTCGCAACAACTGTTTCGCGCCTAACGACCCGGCGAGCAGGTCACCCGACCACTGTTCGAACAATCGCCCCTGCACCGATATCAGGCTGGAAAACGCCACCGAGGGAACGAGCACAAGAGCCGGTTCGGTGAACCGTGTGCTCGACGCTGGCGGCGTGAAGCGCCAGCGATACCTGCCGTAGTCGGTGCCGTATGTCTTCAGCGGCCATCCGTAATTCGCGCCGGCCCGTAACACGTTGATCTCATCGCCACCCCGGGGACCATGTTCGGCCAGCCAGAGGTTTCCGTCGCGATCCGACGCAAGTCCGCTGGGATTCCGGTGCCCCATCGTGTACACGGTGCGCTTTCCGCCGCGATCAATCCTGATGGTCTTGCCGTAATCAGCGTTGGATTGCTGCGCCAACGCAGTCGACGAATCCTCGTTCACACCGTAATCACCCACCGTCATCAGGAGGGCACCGTCCGGCAGGAGGAGCAGGCGCCCCCCGCTCTCGTATGGATCAAAACCGGGTTGCGAAGTAGCGAGGCAAGGTTCCGTCACGTACACCGGTCGCCAGGCCGTATCGACAGCGATCAGGCCGCGAAGACGCAGAGCCGACACGCCCAGCGCGATGCAGCGTTTGCCGGAATCCCACACTTCGTGCGCGACATAGACCGTCGCGGTGTCCGAAGTCGTGTCGACGGCCACACCCGTCACACGGAGGAGCGGCGCGGGGTACGGAGCACCAGCGAGTCCATCGCGGCTCATTGGTGCTGGGAGCGGAAGCGACCGGGCCTGCAGACGTTCGCCGGTCGAGTCCCAGGAGACTTCGTACCAGGCGCCGGCGCCGGTCGCGAGCAACAAGCCGGACCCGAACGTCGTGATCGCACCTCCTGGAACGTTCGCGACCGGGACGAGCCCCGATTCGTAGTGGATGACCAGGGGCACCAGGGCCGTATTGGAGATTGTCGTTAGGCTTGCGGCCGGCGGCGGTGGTGGGACCATCGATCGCGCACCAGCGCTCACGGCGACAATGACGACGGCGGCGAACAGGGAGCGGACCACCGTCGTGGGTATGACCGCGGGGATCGCCAGGAGAAACACGCCAATGGCCATGGATGTCAGCGCGACGACCCGTGACTGCGCGACTGACGACCGCAGCATCAGCGCGACGAAGGCAAGGGCCCACGGTGCAACGAGAAGCACACCGCCCGACAACAGCGACATAGTTCCGCGAGTGGCACGAAGCAGGGTGACGCCGGACGCCGCGAATACAAACGCGAGAGTCCAGTACCACGCCTGGATTTCGTCACCGGGTGGCATCGCCCACGGGGGCACCCCCTGCCGCGCAAACGTCGGTACGACGAACACCACCACCGCCGACACGGAGTACCACACCACCAGGTCGATGACATGAACCGGCGCGAACCACGTATCGCGCCGCCGACCTTCGATCACGGCCACACCTCGGAGCGCGCCTGTTCTTCCACTTCCCGCCGAATGCGCAGCAGTTCCGTCCACCAGCCTGCGAGCAACGAATCCAGGCCGGTGCGGCCGGCCGCACTGACGGCGTAGAGGCCAAAGGCACCGGGGGCGTTGATCGGCGGGATATAGTCCTCGCCAAGCAGGTCGAGTTTGGTGAACACGATGCAATACGGCTTGTTCATCAATTCGCCCGAGTACCGTGCGATTTCGTTCCTGAGCTGGTCGAGTTCCACCTGCCAGTCGACGGCGTCGATCGGAATGAGGAACGCCAGGATGCGCGTGCGCTCGATGTGGCGCAGGAACTGGAGCCCCAGTCCCTTCCCTTCCGACGCGCCTTCGATGATGCCCGGGATATCCGCGACCACAAACGTGCGATGGTCGGTGAGCTGCACGACGCCGAGGTTGGGCGACAGCGTCGTGAACGGATAGTCCGCGATTTTTGGAGTCGCTTTCGAGATAACGGAAAGCAGGGTGCTCTTTCCGGCGTTAGGCATGCCGACGAGGCCGACGTCGGCGATGAGCTTGAGCTCCAGCTCGAGCGAGTGGGCTTCGCCCTCGCGCCCCGGTTCCCATTCACGCGGTGACTGGTGCGTCGATGTCGCAAACGAAGCGTTTCCACGTCCGCCACGTCCACCCTTGGCCACGATCAGCTCTTCGCCGTCCGCCAGGATCTCACCGATAAACGCCGACGTGTCGTGATCACGGATGATCGTGCCGGGCGGGACGGGAAGTACGATGTCGTTTCCCGAACGACCGGTTCTGTTCGATCCCTCACCATGATTCCCGCGCTCGGCTTCCCAGTTGTCGCGATAGGTGTAGTCGAGCAGCGTCGCGAGATTGCGGTCGCCGCGTACGATGACGTCGCCACCGCGACCCCCTTCACCGCCATCCGGGCCGCCCATCGGAACCCACTTCTCCCGGCGGAACGAGGTCGCCCCCGACCCGCCCGTGCCCGCGGTCACACGGACGACAACGCGGTCAATGAACATCGGCAGCGCCCTGGACTCGCGCCCACAACATCCGGTGGCGCGCCGCATCGTCAGCCGAGACGAGGACGCTGATCGCGACGAGCGCGTCGGAGATCGCCGCCTCTGATACGCCGGCATGCAACGCCCCGTGAAGATGCGAATGGAGTTGGCGTTCCTGTCGCGACGCGGCGCAGGCGGCGACGATGCAGAGTTCGCGACGGGCCAGGTCGAGCGCGGGTCGCGACAGCACCTTGCCGTAGCCCTCCACGATCATCCAGGCGTCGAGCGCCGGGTGAAGCGCGCGAATGTTGTGCCGCAGCCGTTCATAGAACGGCCCGTACACCGTCGCACAGGTCACTTCGCCCTGCCGGCGCCACTCGTCGGCGCGATCCAGGCGCTCCCCCTCGTCGGTCAGTGGCGCTTCCCGACCTGAAACACGACGCCATTCCCGCGCCGCGTTCAGCGTCCGGGGAAAACCGGCAAACAGGTACGACTGCAGGATGACCTCCTCGATCCATTCGGCGCGTGCGTCCTGTTTTGCGCGCGCCAGTTCCGTGCGAATGTCCGGCTCACTGCCCGCCGCGATCACCGCGGCCAGCCGAACGAGCGCCCGCTCTTCATCTCCCAGGGCGGCTACCGTAACAGGGGGCCCCGACGAGTGCGTCATCATTTCAATGCGTGTGCGATCGTTTCAACGCGCCGCGTCAGGCGGCAATGACGTGCACATCGCCAACTGATTCCCCGCGCGTGTTGCGGATGCGCGGCGTCGCGAACTCGGCCAACCGCGGCGACAGCGCTTCGGGAAGCACCTGCAACCATTGCAACGCGCGCAACAGCGCCGGGTATTGGGCGCGCGTGGCGCCGTCTTCCACCTTGAGCGCGATCCCGATGCCGCGATCGAGGACCGCCGCCGAGTGGACACCTTCCGCGCCGATTTTCGACAGCACGCGTCCCTCGGTTTCTTCCATCAGGATGGTGTCGAATCGTTCGGTGCCGCCAACCAGGAATGGTCGCGTGCGCATCGCGTTCGTTATGCGGGCCGGAATTTCCGCCCCGGCCTGTGCGTCGCGCGCCAGGCGGGAGTAGGCGCCGGCCATGCCTTCCAGCGGCAGGATGAAGACGACCACACCGCAGCCGTCGACCGCACACGCGATCTTCTCCCTCGGCACGCCGGTCCACGCCGCCACGGTACCGAGGCAGGAGTCCTGCACCGGATGGCCGTATTTCTCGTAGTCCTGCGTCGGCCACTTGGCGAGCCTGGCGCGGGCGAGCATGGCGGCATGTTTGCCGGAGCAGTTGTTATGCAGCCTGGTTGGGGAGAGGCCCGCGTCGCGCAGCAGTTTCACGCCGCGGCGCGCCATCGGTTCGTGCGGCCCGCAGGCGAGGTCCCCTTCTTCGAGGCCGAGGTCGAGCAACATCTGCGACGCGATGGCGATGTGTTCCGGCTCACCGCCATGTGATGCGCACGCCAGCGCGACCTGGTCATCTCCCCATCCGAGCCGCTCCAGTCCATCGGCGGCGATGAGGGGCATCAACTGGAACGGCTTGGCGCACGAACGCCACGGCACCACGTCGGCCGGATCGCCGGCCCTCGCGATCAACCCCTTCTGCGCGTCCACGATGGCTGCGTGGACATGATGGCGCGACTCCACGTGGGTGCCGCGCGTGACCAGCACGTCGAGGTTGAGATGTTCCATGTGGGAGGAAGATAATGGGACGGGGGACGGGAGACGGGGGATCGGGCCAAATCGCCTGATCGTCACCCGCCTCCCGTCACCCGTCTCCCGTCCATACTTTGGGCCATGGCTTCTTCTCGCAGCCGCATCACTCGAAAGCGCCTGACGCAGCTACTCAACGGCATGCGGGGCAAGCGGATCGTCGTCGTGGGTGACGCGATGCTCGACGTCTACCTCGGCGGCGACGTGGAGCGCATTTCACCCGAGGCGCCGGTCCCCGTGGTGAAGGTACGCGATCGTCGTTATGCGCTGGGCGGGGCCGCCAATGTGGCGCAGAACGTCGCGGCGACCGGCGCGAAAGTGACCTTGGTGGGTGCAGCCGGCTCCGATCCAGCCGGCGTGCGGATGCGGGCGATGCTGGAAGCGATTGGCGCCGACAGCAAGACGGTTATCGCGACCAAACGGCCGACGACCTGCAAGACCCGAGTCGTGGCCCGTGCCCAACAGATGCTGCGGTTCGACGAGGAAGACGACGGCGACCTTCCCGCCCGGGATGTCCAGCGCCTGCTCGACACGCTGCTCCCATTGCTGGCGTGGGCTGACGCGCTGGTGCTCGAGGATTACAACAAGGGCGTCCTGGTACCCGCCGTGATCACCGCGGCAATCGAGGCAGCCGGCCTGCACGGTATCCCGTCCGTGGTAGACCCGAAGTTTCGAAATTTCTTCGCCTATCGCGGCGCGACGATCTTCAAGCCGAACCGACGGGAACTCGAGTCCGCCCTCGGTGCGGCGGTCAACCTGGATGACGTGGGGGCGCTGCCGTCCACGTTCGAGCGACTCGGCGTGGCGCACCTGCTGCTCACGTTAGGCGAGCGGGGCATGGCGCTGGTGGCCAACGACGGTGAGGTCAAACAGATCCCGACCACGGCGCGCGAGGTGTACGACGTGGTGGGCGCGGGGGACACCGTAACGGCCTATCTCGCGACCGCACTGGCGGCCGGTGCGACGCCTTACGAGGCGGCCCTCATCGCGAACTACGCGGCTGGTGTGGAGGTCGGGAAGCTTGGCGCCGCGACGGTATCGCCCGAGGAGATCGTCGAGGCGTGGAAGCATCACGATGGGCAGTAGGTGGTGGGATTCATTCTCCCATCTCCCATCTCATATCTCATATCTCATATCTTGTGGTGCCGGCCCCTTAGCTCAGCTGGTTAGAGCAGCGGACTCATAATCCGACGGTCGCAGGTTCGAGCCCTGCAGGGGCCACTGAATTGCAGTCTGAATTGCAGAACTCACCGGCTCATTTTGAGCCAGCGTTAGAGTCGACTAAGACTGCCGCGGAACCCTGTTGCGACTCCCTCCGCGATCGCAGCCTGAGTGATGGGCAACCACGAGCCAGCCAAAGCCGCTACGCTCCGGTCTGCGACCACCGGATTGAAGCCGTCGAACACGGAGAGCAACGATGGGGCGACGGGTGGTCCCTGACTGAACTGGTTCGTGACTACCAGATTCTGCAACTCGTGGTGCTCGAGCACCTCGAGCTGCAGCTCGATCGCCTGCTTGGCTATCGCGAGGCGATGGCGGTGGGAGTGTTCATCGATGACGCGATCGCGGTGAGCATCGCCGCATTCGTCAGGCATCACGAACAACACATTCGAGATATCGAACGGGCGAGTACCGAAGCGCTGCGAGAGGCCCAGTCGCGCAAAGACGACTTCCTGACGCTGGTCGTCCACGAACTGCGGAATCCCATTGCCCCGATCGTAAACGGGATTGAGGCAATCGGCGTGACGCTGCGCGAGGCCGATCCCAGAGTGCGCGATGCCGTTCACATCATCAAGCGGCAATCGAAACACCTGGCACGAATCCTGGACGACGTCGCGGATCTGTCCCAGATGGCACGTGGTCGTCTGAAGTTGCATCCGGATGTGATCGACATAGCGGAGGTGGTCGACCAGGCCATGCACTCGTGCGAAGCGTTGATGGCGGAGCGACAGCATCGGGTCATCCGGGATGTGCCAGCTGGTTCGCTTATTGTCAGCGGCGACTCGACGCGTCTCGTTCAAGTCTTCGTGAACCTCCTGAACAATGCGGCGAGGTACACGCGTCCAGGAGGTGAAGTGACGCTGACGGCCCGGCGGCGCGACGATCACATAGAAATCAGCATCCGGGACAACGGCACCGGCATCGCGCCCGAACTGCTGTCCAGGATATTCGACATGTACACGCGCTCGGACGAAGCGGCGGCAGCAGCACCCAGTGGTCTGGGGATCGGCCTTGCCCTGGTTCGTCAGTTGATCGCGCTACACGGCGGGAACGTCGAAGCGCGCAGTGGTGGCGTCGGCAAGGGCGCTGAATTCATCGTGACGCTGCCAGCGTACACTGGTTCGGACCAGGTCAAACGCCCGACGCCGGAGCCCGTGCGCCTGTCGTCATAGAACAATCTTCCGCGAGTTGAGGATCCGGCAGACCACCTCCCCCGACCGCCCCGGGCTACGGCAGGCGGTCCGCCGGTCCATCGCGATCAGCGAATCTTCACCTGGCGATTTTTCGGCGTTGTGACTTTCGGCGCCGGAATCGTCACTTCCAGTACACCATCCTTGAACGTGGCGTCGATCTGGTCCGCGTTCACGCCTTCCGGCAATTGAATGGCGCGGAAGAACCGGCCATACGTGCGCTCTGACCGGTAAAAATCGTCTTTTTCGTCGCGCGTTTCATCGGACCGCTCTCCCGAGATCAGCAGAACATCATCGTCGGTCTCTATGCTGATGTTCTCCTTCGTCAAGCCGGGAAGATCGGCCCGCACGACGAGGTTGTTGTCGCGCCGGAACGTCTCCACCGACGGCGCCCATGACGCATCGGCGAAACGCCTCTCACTGCGATACGGCTCAAACGCCGAGGTGTAGCGTTGCGGCGAGGTCAACCCGAATCCGACGCGCGCGAAATCCACGTCGGAGAAGAGACGCTCGATGTCGTCGGCCATCGTTCTCATCAGGGTGAACGGTGAGGCGGTCGTTCCGAAATACGGCATCCGACGAGTGAGCGCAGACCGTCTTCCACTCTCCCGTCTGGATTCGAGATTGCGTTCGCGTTCAGCCACGTCTCCCTTGTTGATTCCTGTCTCTCGCGTGGTGGCTGTGTCTGTTGGCATCATCGACCTCCTTCAGCAACTTCTGTTTGTTCGCCCAGGGCGGCATTACGAGCAGACGATGATGCACAATTCGACTCGCGCGCACCAATGGGGCTGCTTCCGGAACAAACACAGCGATGGCAGCTTCTTCACCGGTGGAAACGTTGCGCCGTTAGGGGCTCCGCTCGTTCATGCCTCGCGCTGTTTGGGCCCTGCGCCCTTCGGGCCCTGCGCGGTCCGGGCTTTGCGCTGTTCGTGCCTTTCGCTAACGTTCCTGCCCTGCTTGCCATAGCAGATTCGGTCGCGTAGCTCAGCTGGTTAGAGCGCTGGTCTCACATACCAGAGGTCACAGGTTCGAGCCCTGTCGCGACCATAAACCGAAACAGCACGAAACGGGATACGAGCCGATCTGGAACGAAACGGGATACAGGCCGATCAAGGCGGTGTTTCGTTGGAAGCTGCCCGTACTACCGCGCTGAGCGCTCGGAAGCTTCGCGCTCCGCCAACTCCAGGTCCGCCTCGGTCATCACACGCACGAGATCGCGGAACGTGGTCTTTGGTGTCCAGCCCAAAGCGCGTTGCGCCTTGCTGGCATCACCTTGCAGGACGTCCACCTCGGCCGGCCGATAGTAGCGCGGATCAACGCCGACGTACGGCGTCCAATCCATCTCGAGCACAGCACCGACCTCGTCGAGGAAATCGCGAACCGAATGCGTCTCGCCGGTCGCAATCACGTAATCGTCAGGCGCTCCCTGCTGGAGCATGAGCCACATCGCCTCGACGTAGTCGGCGGCATGCCCCCAGTCGCGCCTGGCATCGAGGTTCCCCAGGTAGAGCTTCGGCTGCAGGCCGAGTTTGATTCGCGTCAGGCTGCGCGTGATCTTGCGCGTCACAAAGTTCTCGCCGCGCCGCGGGCTCTCGTGGTTGAAGAGGATCCCGCATGACGCGTGAAGCCCGTAACTCTCCCGGTAGTTCACCGTGATCTGGTGCGCAAACACCTTGGCGCATGCGTACGGCGACCGCGGGTGGAATGGCGTCTGCTCGTTCTGCGGAACCTCGGCGGCCTTCCCGAACATCTCACTCGACGACGCCTGATAGAACCGCGGTGACATACCCAGGTTGCGGATCGCCTCGAGCAGCCTGAGCGTCCCGACGCCGGCCACTTCGACCGTGTACTCGGGGATGTCGAAGCTGATACGCACGTGGCTCTGGGCGCCGAGGTTGTAGATCTCGTCAGGCACCACACGCGCGAGCACGCGCTGCAGCGACGACGCGTCGTTCAGGTCACCGTAGTGCAGCTGGAGGCCCTGTGACGGCAGGTGGTCGTCGAGGTAGATGTGCTCGATCCGACCCGTGCCAAACGCACTCGAGCGCCGCACCAGGCCGTGCACCTCGTAACCCTTCCCGAGCAGGAACTCGGCGAGGTATGAACCGTCCTGCCCCGTGATGCCCGTTATGAGCGCTTTCGGCATGCGCTGGAACCTAACGGACCCGGCAAGAGCCCGCGCTACTCCGCCCGCACCATCGCGCCGGCACGGCGCAGACGCCCGAGCGTCGTGGCGTCGATCCGCGCCCGGAGAATCATCTCCTCGCCCTCATGCCGCTGTTCGAGCACCTCACCGCTGCGGTGGACTTCGGCGAGCAGCTTGCCATTGCCGACGGGAATGCGCAGTTCTGCCACCGGTCGATGATGCCGTACCGCCGCACGCAGGACTTCCCGAAGCGGTTCGAGCCCGGCCTCCGAGAGCGTCGAGACGAAAACACTTCCCGGAAGCAGCGAATCCATGCGGGTACGAAGCGCCTCGAGATCGGGCGGCGAAAGCAGGTCGATCTTGTTGAAGATGTATTGCACGTTTCGCTGCTGAACGCCCAGTTCACCCAGCACTTCTTCTACTACCAGTCGCTGCTCTTCCCACGTGTCGTGCGCCGCGTCGACGACATGCAGGAGAAGGTCCGCTTCATTGACCTCGTCGAGCGTAGCGCGGAACGAGGCCACCAGATGGTGCGGAAGCTTGCGAATGAACCCCACCGTATCGGTGACGATGGCTCGTTGGTTTTCGCCGAGGTCGACCTCTCGGGACAAGGTGTCGAGCGTCGCGAAGAGCCGGTCTTCGACGAAGACCTCGCGGTCGCGACTGAGGCCCCGGAGGATGGATGACTTTCCGGCATTCGTGTAGCCGACGAGCGCCACCTTGAACGAATCGCGTCGCGATTGGCGCTGCACTTCTCGCGATCGTTTTACCTCGACCAGTCGCTCCTTCAACACCCGGATGCGATGGCCGATGAGGCGTCGGTCCGTCTCCAGCTGCGTTTCACCCGGCCCGCGGACTCCGATGCCGCCGCGAAACTTCTCGAGGTGTGCCCACATCCTCGTCAGGCGCGGGAGCATGTATTCGAGCTGCGCCAATTCCACCTGGAGCCGCGCTTCCTTGCTTCGCGCGCGCGTGGCGAAGATGTCGAGGATCACCTCGGCGCGATCCATGATGCGGCAGCCGGTGGCCTCCTCGATGTTCTTGCCCTGCGTGGGCGTGAGTTCATCGTCGAACAGCACGAGCGTGACACCGTCGGCAGCGATGCGTTCGCGTAACTCCTCGACCTTGCCCTTGCCCAGATACGTCGCCGGGTTCGGGCGATCGATTTGCTGCGTCAGCGAACCAACAACCTCGGCGCCAGCGGTGTCGGCCAGGTGAGCCAGCTCGAGCAGATGCTCGTCGAGATGATGCTTCGCATTCGACCGCTTGAGCGGCGCGCCAACCAGCAGCACGCGTTCAACGGGAGGCGAAAGATCTATGACTTCTCTGGCGATAATCCGGTGGGTTAGGTAGCTGTTGTTGAACTTCGACTTGGACTTGGACTGTCTACCGAATCGTAGTCAACCTGCCCTTTCCTGAATATGGACGTGTGAAATTTCCGATCGGCGTGCTGACCATGAGATCCCCGCTCACCGTGTATTGCACGCTGCCCGTCTGGATCAACTGGCGGCCAGCCTGGCCGACGCCGGCATAAGAGAACGACAGCGGCAAACGAACCGTCGTCGAATCTCCCTCCTGCACGGCAAACCGATCGCTCAAGAGTCCGTTTCCGAACTGCACCGAATCGACGGCCACTCGATACGTCAAACCCGTCCCGTCAAGGCGAAAACTGTTCGGGTTGTAGATGCTCAGCACAACTTCGAGGGTGCCGCCAGTCAGACCAAGCCCCGTGATGACAGCATCCTTATAGGTGACGACCGGCTCACGGAAGACCGCACGCCCAACCGACGCGCATGCCGTCGCGGCCGCGAGTACCAAAGCCAACGTAATGCGCTTCATTCAGCACTCTCCTGGTCCTTGACCCGATCCGCGTCCGGTGGCGTCGCGCCGCGAGCGCGGTCCATCAGGTCCCGCCACCAGGCCATTCGTTTCGCAATGTCGCGTTCGAATCCGAACGTACCCGGTTCGTAGAACGTCGATCCCTCCAGCGCGTCGGGGAGATACCGCTGCGGCGTGTACGCGTCGGGAACATCGTGCGCGTACTGGTATCCCTTGCCGTAGCCGAGTTCCTTCATCAGCGACGTTGGCGCGTTGCGGATGTGCAGCGGCACTCCCTCGGCCGGAAACTCGCGCGCCGCTTCCAGCGCGGCTCCCCAGGCAAGGTAGACCCGGTTGCTTTTCGGTGCGGTCGCCAGGTACACCGCCGCTTCAGCCAATGCGAGATCCCCTTCAGGAGAGCCGAGTGAGTGATAGGCATCACGAGCGGCGAGGGCTACTCGTAGTGCCTGAGGATCAGCCAGGCCGACGTCCTCCGACGCGAACCGCACCGTACGACGCGCGATGTACATCGGATCTTCACCACCATCGATCATTCGCGCGAGCCAATACAGCGCACCTTGGGGATCGCTGCCGCGCAGGGCCTTATGGTACGCGGAAATCAGGTTGTAGTGCTCTTCACCCGACTTGTCATACCGGGCCACACGACGCTGCATCGCATCGCGAAGGACTTCGATGCTCAAGGCGGCACCGCGACCCGTGTGCTCCGCGGCCGCTTCGAGCACGTTCAGTGCACGCCGGGCATCGCCGTCTGATTCAACCGCGAGCCACCGCAGCGCCTCGTCAGGCGCCGTCAACGACCACGAGCCAAGACCGCGGTCCGGGTCGGCCAAGGCCCGCCGCAGAACGGCCACGATATCGTCGGGACTCAACGGCTCGAGAACGACAACGCGTGCCCGCGACAACAGTGCGCCGTTCAGCTCGAACGATGGGTTCTCGGTCGTCGCGCCAATCAAGGTGACGATTCCGGTTTCGACCGCGGGAAGGAACGCGTCCTGCTGCGCCCGATTGAACCGGTGAATCTCGTCGACAAACAGGATGGTGCCGCGTCCCATCTCCAATCGGCTTGCTGCTTCACCGATGATCTCACGGACGCGGGGCACGCCCTCCGTCACGGCCGAAAACGGGACGAACTCCCGCTCGGTGAAATGAGCAACGAGGTGGCCGAGGGTCGTCTTCCCGCTGCCGGGCGGGCCCCAGAGGATGAGCGACCCAACCGTCCCGCGTTCGATCGACTCCCGCAGCGGCTTTCCCGGACCGAGGATCGCCGATTGTCCGACGAATTCGTCGAGCGTCCTGGGCCGCATGCGAGCCGCCAGCGGCGCCGCCGAAGCCGGTGCGCTGAAGAGTGAACCGGTGGTCTTGTCCCGTCGCGGTGGCATCGTCAGCGCAACAGCGCCCAGGCCAGCGTGAACAAGGCGCATCCACCGAAGAAGTACAACGCGAGGGACCACCCCCGCTTCGACTGGAACTCGGGGACCAGGTTCGACGCCGCCACGTACAGCGTCACGCCGGCCGCCAGGGGAAGCCCATGCTCCGCCAGCGGCGTGACGACACTGGTCACGACGACGCCAAGCAGCGTCGTTAGGCCTAACGCACCGGCGGCCGCCACCGCAACGCGGGGCGACTGGCCGGCGGCGAGGAACAGGCTCGCGATGGCCAGACCTTCCGGCAACTTGTGCAGCACGACCGCCAGGAAGACCAGCAGGCCCAGCTCACGTCCGACCGTGAAGCCGGCCGAGATGGCCACGCCGTCGACAAACGTGTGCATCAGGAGGCCGGCGAGCGCGGACAGGCTGATCGCGGTGGTGACGCGGTGTGTTTCCTCACCGAAGTGAAAGTGCGTCGTCAGCGTGTGCTGGGTGAAGTGCACCGCCAGGTACCCCGCGAGCATGACGACTGGGGCCGAACCGCCCCCGCGAGACAGCGCCTCCGGCACGAGCTGCGTGAGCGCGACCGAAATCATGAAGCCGGCCGCTACCGCGATGAGCGCGTCCAGCAGCATCATGCTTCGCTTCGCCCGACCGGTCACCACGAGCGCGCCGGCCACGTTCGCCAGGGCGGACAACAGCGCGTAGCCTAACGGGCTCATCGCGTCGATCCTCCATCGAGCTCGCGAGCCAGGTTCAACAGGGTCTCGCGCTGGTTCTTCGACGGATCGTCGAGGACCACGTCGAGCAACCGACGCAGCGTCGTGCCAATGGTCGGCCCCGCGGGGATCCCGAGCTCCATGAGGTCGCCACCATCGACCGCCAGGTCGCCGACGGAAATCGGGTCGTGCCAGGCCGCTTTCGTTCCCCGCCGATACAGGCCGGCGATTGCAGGCAGCATGGCCGATCCGCTCGGTCCTGCTTCGGCCATCCATCGCGCGGTCGCTATTCGGAGGAAATCGTTGAAGCGCGTCCGGCCAACGACGGATGCCCACCGGCGAAGCGCCGCGTCCGTCACCGTGGAACTGGTGATTGCCTCACGCATCGGGCCTCCCAACTGCTGCCACGAATCCACCTGTTGGGTGACCCAATCGGTTTCCTTGTTTGAGGCGCGCAACCCTTCCAGCGCGGCCCGCGCGTTTGGGGCCTTGAAGTCGAGAAACAGGGTCGCCAAACGGGTTCGTGCGCGCGATTGAGCGAGCTCCGGTCGTTTGGTCGCGTCCGGCGTGCCGATGACGTCGGCCGCCCTCAAGGCAACGTCGGGGACACCCGCCAGCTCCGGAATGAGCGACGCAAACGCTCCCGACCGGCGCCAGAAGTCGAAGGCGGTAGACGGGCGACGCACCTGATTCAGTGTCTTCTCGATTTCCTGCCGCACGCGTTCTCGTGAGAGTCGCGGTAGAAACGGCGCTGATTCGACAATCGCGGCCCACGTCGCCGGATCAATTTCGAACTCGAACCGACCCGCAAATCGGAACGCACGGAGCGCGCGCAACCGATCCTCGACCATCCGCGCACCCGGCTCGCCCACGGCGCGAATGACTCCGCGCTTCAGGTCTTCACGGCCACCGAACGGATCGCGCAGTTCATCCGTCGCTGGTGAAAAAGCGATCGCGTTGATCGTGAAGTCCCGCCGAGCCAGGTCTTCCATGAGCGAAACACCGAACTCCACGACGGCGTGGCGACCGTCGTGCTGGACGTCGCGCCGGAACGTCGTGACTTCGTGCATAACGCCGGAACGATCGAGCACGCCGACGGTGCCGAATTCGATGCCGTGCGGCACCGTGCGGTTGAAGAGGGCTCTCACCTGCGGCGGTGTCGCGGCTGTGGCCAGGTCCCAGTCCGGTCCCTCGTGGTCCAGTCCGAGCAGCGCATCCCGTACGGCGCCGCCGACACACCACGTCTCGAATCCGGCCTCCGTCAGTCGTGCGGCAATGCGACGCACTTCCGGAGGTGGATCCAGGCGCGGCGACGCGCTGGTAACCGCCCGTGGATTCACGACGCGCCCTCAGGCAGACGCGGTGGGCGCGTCATCCGGCCAGCACACTCCCGCCATTCACGTTGAGGATCTCACCGGTGATGTGGCGTGCCCCATTCGTGCACAGGAACACGATCGGCGCCGCGATGTCGTCGGCGCTGGCGATGCGTCCCACCGGTATCGTCGACGTGATCCGCGTTCGGCCGCCGTCGGCAAATGGCTCGGCGCACATTTCCGTCTCCACCCATCCCGGCGCGACGCTGTTCACGGTGATCCCGCGACGCGCGACTTCGATGGCCACGGACTTCACGAACGAGATCATCGCTCCCTTGGAAGCGGCGTAGTCCGCATGCATCGCCTCGCCGCGTTGTCCGGCAGTGCTCGAGACGAGCACCACGCGACCGCCTGCACCCATCGCGCGCAGCGCGGCGCGCGTGGAGTAGAACATGCCGTCCACGTTTTCGGCGATCGTGCGCGACCACCGCTCGTCCGCCATCTCAGTCACACTCGCTTCGTCCGACGGCCAGATCCCTGCGTTGCCGACGAAAATGTCCAACCCGCCCCACTCGGACTCGATCCGGCCAACCGCGTCGTCCACCGCGCCGCGATCGGTCAACTCCACGCGGTGCACGGACGAGCGCCTCCCGAGCGCTGCGATCTCTGCCGCGACGACCTCGGCGTCAGTCTGGCGCGTGCGATAGGTCAGCGCCACGTCTGCGCCGCACCGCGCCAGCAGCCGGGCTGTCGCGGCGCCAATGCCGCGCGAACCGCCCGTCACCAGGGCTCGCCGTCCCGAAAGCTCGAACGCTGACTCGTCAGGCATCGGACTCGGCCAGTTCGCAGATCACGTGTTCGATCAGGAGATGAAGTTCCTGAGCCCGGTCGGTCCGGTCCGTCGGCACGACGATGGCCACGTCCGCGAGCGGCCGGACCAGCCCCCCGTCGCGCGCCGTCAGCACCAGGACCTTGGCCCCCTTGGCGCGCGCCGCCTCGGCGGCGCGAACGACGTTAGGCGAGTTGCCACTGGTGGAATGGATGACCAGCAGGTCGTTGGCCTTTACCAGCGCCTCGACCTGTCGCGAAAAGACGTGCTCGAACCCCAGGTCATTGCCGGCCGCGGTGAGCAACGACGTGTCGGTCGTGAGGGCGATGGCCGGCAGCGCGCGGCGGGTTCGCATGTACCGCACGACATATTCGGTCGCGATGTGCTGCGCATCGGCGGCGCTGCCGCCGTTGCCGCAGAAAAAGAGCGTCCCACCCGTGGCGAGCACCTCGCGCACCAGCGCAGCAGCGGCCGCGATCTCGGCCGGCAGCGCTTCCGCCGACGTATCAGCCAGTCGCGCCAGCTCCCGCAGCCTCGTGACCGCACGTTCCCGGGCGACGCGCGCGTCGACAGTCATTGTACCTCCATTACTGGGTCGCTCCATCGGCCGGTGTCCGCCGCGATGAGCGGAAAATGAGTTCGCGCAGCCGTTCGAACACCCCTCGTTGAAACGAAACCGGAGGAACGGGGCGCAACGGCCCGCCCGCCAGCAGGAGCGCGGGGTTTTCGCTCGTGAGGATTTCGGCCTGCAGTTCGGCGCCGATCTCCGTCATCCATATGGCGGCAATGGCGAGACTGCGCCGGTCACCGTGGTTGTCGCTGGCCAGGATATCCACCTGCCCGGCCGCAAGCATCAGGCGTGAGAACTCCATCATCGGGCCGGCGCCAAGCAACGCCATCGCGTCGCACTGAACGACCGCGCCGAGTTCGCGCCACGTCGCGATGGTCTCGGTCGTGCAACCGTGGTAGCGCTCCGGATGAGCAACCACCGGAACGCACCCCTGCGACCTGACGCGCAGCAACTGCTCGGTGGCCTCCGGCGGCAAGCCGCGCCGCGGAAACTCCACCAGCCGTGCCCGCGACCCGCCAAGCCCCAGCCGCTCATCGCTCAAGTCGAATCCGCCCGCATCGAGCATGATCTCGAATCCGGAGTAGAGCACCAGCCCGGCCGGGGCTCGTTCCCGCAGTTGCGCCAGGAGCAGAGCGTGCTCCGCAAACGGCGCCTCCGCGGCACGCGAGGCGTTGAGGTGTGGCGTGCAGACGATGCCCCGCACGCCTTCGCCATGGAGCCGCGCGATCACCATCGACGAGTGGTCCACGTTAGGCGATCCGTCGTCGACGCCCGGCAGGAGATGGGTATGGATGTCGATCACCGGACCGCCACGGCGGACAATCGCGACATCGCGCGCGCCGAGAGCCCGGGGATGGCATCCGGCGATTGCGCCGCGAACTCGAACGCGTACGTGACGAGCGCGTCGACGGCGAGCAGGTCGAGCGCCGTCGCCCGGTCGTCGGCGCCCGCGCGCGCCAGCCGCTCGAGGGCCGCCTCGGCGGCCGCGAGCAACTGTTCCGCCGCCTCTCCGTGCTGGTCAGGAATGGCGAGCGCCAACGCTTCGACGCGCTCGCGCAGGATGCGCGGAGGAACCGGCTCGCGATCCGCCAGCCAGTCCCGGAGCGTCACGACACCCGCGAGAGATGGTTCCGCAGCACGCTCTCCAGCGCGGCCAACGCGTCAGGGAGTCGAGCGCCGTCGGGAATCCCCGCCTGGGCCATGTGGGGCTTGCCGCCGCCACGACCGCCGGCGACCGCCGCCAGCTCCCGCACGACTTCGTCCGCCCGCACGCCGCGCCCTCGCGCGTCGTCGGTCACGACCACCAGCAATGCCGACTTCTGGTCGTCGAACGTGGCTCCGAGCGCCGCGACGAGGGGCCCTGGGTGTTCGCGGACGGCGTCGCCTAACGCCTGGAGTGTCTTTACGTCGGCAGCCTTCACGACCGACGACACGGCGCGGACGCCGTCCACCGGCGCCGCCGCCTCGACCAATCGCCGCACTTCGTCCGTTCCACCACGCATCGCCTCGTCGAGCCGCTTCTCGAGGGCGCGTCGCTCCTCGATCAGCGCCTGGACCTTCTTCACGACGGTCTCGGGCGTGGCCTTGAGCACCTCAGCCGCCAGGCGGAGCTGGTCCGCGCGATCACGGAGGAAATCGAATGCACGCTTCCCCGTCGCCGCTTCGATTCGGCGCACGCCAGCCGCGACACCCGTCTCCGACAGAATGTGGAACAGCGCGATCTCGCTCGTATTCCGGACGTGCGTTCCACCGCACAACTCAACCGAGATTTCGGGAATCGTGATGACTCGCACCACGTCGCCATACTTCTCGCCGAAAAGCGCCATCGCGCCTGACGCGACCGCTTCCTGGTACGGTTTTTCTTCCTTCACCACGTCGACGGCCGCCCAGATGCTCCGATTCACGTGCGTCTCGATCTCCAGCAGCGCTTCCGGCTTGACCGGACCGTGGTGCGTAAAGTCGAAACGCAGCCGATCAGGAGCCACGAGCGATCCGGCCTGATGGACGGATTCGCCCAGGACCTCACGCAGGGCCGCGTGCAGCAGGTGAGTCGCGGTGTGATTGCGCTCGGTATCCTTTCGACGATCACTCGGCACGCGCGCGACTGCGGGCCCGAAGTGGATCGTGCCGGTGACGCGACCTAACGCTGCCGGACGTCCGTCGATCTTTCGCACATCGTCGACATCGACACGCCATCCGTCGCCCACGATCTCACCGCCATCAGAGACCTGGCCGCCGGATTCCGCGTAAAACGGGGTTTCGCGCAGCAGGACGGCGACGCGTCCTTCGCCGAGCTGTCGCACAGCCGTCACCTGCGTTTCGATTTCGACCTGCTCGTAGCCGACGAAAGACGTTGCCGGAAGCCGTTCGACGGCCGGCGTGCCGAATTCCTCGGCACTCGCAATGCCCATGACGTCCAATGTCTGCACTGGACCGGGCCCGGGCGTACGCAACTCGATTTTCCAGTCCGCCGCTTTCGCGAGGTCCTCGGCCCCCACGCCGAGCTTTTTTGACTTCCGTTCTTCCTGTGACTGCTCTCGCTGCCGGGCGAGACACGACTCGAACCCGATGATATCCACCGTGTAGCCGCGCTCGCGTGCCATCAGTTCTGTCAGGTCGATCGGGAATCCGAACGTGTCATAGAGGCGGAATGCGTCGTCACCGCTGACCGTGCCGCGAATCTCTTCCGTGTGCTGACCCGGACGCGCCGGCGCAATTTCGTCGAACCGCTTCATGCCGCCGTCGATCGTGGCCAGGAAGCGTTCTTCTTCATTGCGCGTGGTTTCGGTGATGTGGGCTGATCGCTGGCGCAGTTCCGGATAGACGTCACTCAGCGAATCCACCACCACCGACACGACGTGGACCAGCGTCGGCGCGCGCTGGCCGAGCAGCCACGCGTGCCGCACCGCCCGACGGAGAATCCGTCGCAGCACGTACCCTCGGCCTTCGTTCGACGGGAGGACGCCATCCGCGAGGAGGAACGCGACGGCCCGGGCGTGGTCCGCGATGACGCGGAACGATGCCGGATCGATCTTGAGACGCTCCGGACTGGCGTTAGGCGCTCCCGGGCGGGGATTCCGTGTCAACACACGCGGTACGGTTTCCGTCCGGCCGTGATACGGCCACCCCACCACTTCTTCGATCCTGGCGATGAGCGACTGGAAGTGTTCGGCGTGGAAGTTGTTCGTGACGCCCTGCATGGCCGCTGCTATTCGATCGAGACCGGCCCCTGTGTCAACCGACGGCTTCGGCAACGGCACGAGTGTGCCATCGGCCTGCTTGTCGAACTGCATGAAGACCAGGTTCCAGATCTCGAGGAACCGGCCGGCGTCATTCCCCTCGATGAACGCCTCAGTCGAAAACTCCTTTCGATCGAGCTCGGTCCATTCACCCGTCGCACCCTCGGGAAACGTCCAGTCCTTCGCCAGGAACGCGAGGTCGACAAACAGCTCCGAGCACGGACCACAGGGACCCGTGTCGGCCATCTGCCAGAAATTGTCCTTCTCGCCCAGTCCGTAAATCCGCGAGTCCGGCAGTCCGGCAATTTCGCGCCACAACGCGCGCGCTTCGTCATCCTCGTGAAAGACGGAGGCGCGAACGAGCTCTTTCGGAATCCCGAGGTTTCCTTCCTCGATTGGGCCCGTCACCCATTCCCACGCAAACCGGATCGCGTCGCGTTTGAAGTAGTCGCCGAACGAGAAGTTCCCGAGCATCTCGAAGAACGTGTGGTGCCGGTACGTATGGCCCACCTGCTCGAGATCGTTATGCTTGCCGCCGGCCCGGACGCATTTCTGCGAAGTCACCGCGCGCCGGCCGTAGTCGGTGGCTTCGAGTCCAAGAAATACCTTCTTGAACTGCACCATGCCGGCGTTGGTGAACAGCAGGGTCGGGTCGTCACCGGGTACCAGTGACGAACTCGGCCTAACGGCGTGGCCGTGCCGCTCGAAATACTTCAGGAACCGCGCGCGAATTTCCGAGGCATACATAGACCCGGAATATAAGGCCCGGCGCCCCTGCCTCCGCCCTAAGGGTGCAATGGGTGCGAAGGGTGCACAGGGTGCGGGAGACACTCGCTCCAACGCACCGTCTGCACCCCTAGCACCCTAGCACCTACTACTTGGTCACCTGAACCGCACCAGTTCCGTCAGCGCTCATGACCCAGATTTCCATCCGCCCCGATCGATCGCTCTGAAACGCGATACGCTTTCCGTCGGGAAACCAGGAGGGTGTTTCGTCGAGATAGGGGGTTGTGTGAGGATTGAGTCGCGTCGCGGCGCTGGTCTTCACGTCGACAACCCAGATATGGGCCGTGTTTTCGGCCGGGGCGTTCCGGTTGTATCGACCCGATTGAATCGCCAGGCGAGTGCCGTCTGGCGACCATGCCGGCCATTGCGGACTCCCTTCCTCGACGGTGAATCTGGTCAACTGTCGCTCTCCACTGCCGTCCGCGTTCATGACCCACACCTGGAGCTGTCGGGTGGAGTCGGCGCGTGCAAACGCGATCAGCGTCTGGTCCGGTGAGTAAACGGCGTTGAAGATGGCGGACGGCACCTTCGTCAGTGTGCGGACGTTGCTACCGTCAAGCGCCGACTCCACCAGCTGCAGAGCGGGAAACTGGCCGCTGGAGTAGACCAGCCTCTTCCCGTCTGGCGAGACCATCAGGTTACGACTGGCCGCGGTCGCGATCGCCAACGGCTGCGGATTGCGCGAACTGGCGGCGTATACGGTGGATACGTTGCCAGCCCAGACGGAAAAGACCAGGCGCTCGTCAAGCGTCCAGAACGGCGCGCTTTCGTTGTCGGGCGAGTTGGTGATTCTCATCAGCTGCGAGCCATCGGGACTCGTCGCGTAGATGTCGTTCGTGCCCGACCGGTTGGAGATGAACGCGATCACCTCGCCGGACGGAGAGACTGACGGAAGACCGCCGTTGATGACCGGGCGGACCGGTTGCTGGGCAGCGAGCCGAGACGCTACGACCAGGACTACAACAACCGACTTGGGAAGCATGTGAGAGGTGTTGAGGACGCCTCACAGTACGACCCCCCGTTGTCATTGCGGTGAAAACGGGGTCACGGAGTTGTTCGGAACTGATGATCCGACGCCTCGCCCCGCTCGCGGTGTGTCAGCGCAGGACTTCGTTCATGACGCGCCTGACGACATCGGTCTTGTAACCGCGACGCGCGAGAAACGCGTAGAGCCGTTGGCGGCGTTTCGCTGGTTCGAGAGATGACAGCGCACGGACACGTCTTTGCGCCGCGGCGAGTGCGGCTCCGTATTCGTCGAGACTCACGTCGGCGAGCGTGGCGTCCATTGCTTCGGCGGCGACGTCGGCCGCGATCCCCTTCTGGCGCAGCACGGTGATCACCTTCCGGCGCGACACTCCACCGCCCAGCGCCTTGGCACGCGCCACGCCGCGCGCGTACGCCGCGTCGTCGACAAATCCCTGAGAGGCCAGGCGCGACACCGCCCAAGCGATGTCAGGATCCCGAGCTCCAGCGCGGCGCAAGCGGAGGCTCAGGTCGCGCGACGAACGGGCGCGAACGGCGAGGAGGTCCAGCGCCTTGTCGAGCACTGCGGTCCGATCCACAGCATCGATTATCTCGACGGCCTGCAGGCGGGTAACGGTGCGCCCTTCCCTGACGCCAGCTTCGGCCACGAAATCGAGCGTCAGGTCGCCAAGCGTGACCCCGCTGATAGCGACACGAAAGCGCCCACTCCGGTTTTGCGTTTCGGCCAGCTCGCTTATCACGAGCGGATCATTCAAGTCGGCGAGATCGAGATCGACGGTCGCGATCCTGGCCGGTCCGCGCGCACGACGCGCAGGACGCTTTGCTTCGCGCATCAGATCAGCAGTCCGATTTCCACCTTCCACCGTCCGGCTTCCAAACGAGAAGAGGCCGAAGGGAAGCTCACTGAAAAAAGCGGAGTACCGGGCTCCAACTTTCTCAGAGAACGACCCTCCGGCCCCAACTTCTCACCGGAAGACGCATCGACGTATCCGTTTACTCGTCCGTCGCCTCCGGTTCGGGAGCTGACGCGAGCGGCCGAATGCCGAGCACGATCTTTACCTTCTCTTCGACCTCGGCCTGCAAGATCGGGTTGTCCTTCAGGAATAACTTGGCGTTTTCACGCCCCTGTCCGATGCGCTGGCCGTTGTAGCTGTACCACGCACCTGACTTCTCGATGATGTTGGACTCGGATCCGATGTCAACCAGCAAGCCGACGTGGCTGATACCCTCGGCGTACATGATGTCGAACTCGGCCTGCTTGAACGGCGGTGCAACCTTGTTCTTCACCACCTTCACGCGGACCTGCGATCCGACGACTTCTTCCTTGTCCTTCACCGCACCCAGTCGGCGGATGTCGAGGCGAACGGACGCGTAGAATTTGAGCGCCTTGCCGCCGGTCGTCGTTTCGGGATTGCCGAACATGACGCCGATCTTCTCGCGCAGCTGGTTGATGAAAACCACCGACGTACGCGAACGGGCAATTGCACCGGTCAGCTTGCGCAGCGCCTGACTCATCAAGCGTGCCTGCAACCCGACGTGCGAATCTCCCATCTCTCCTTCGATCTCAGCCTTGGGCACGAGCGCCGCGACCGAGTCGATCACCACGATGTCGACCGCGCCCGAACGCACGAGGATCTCGCAGATCTCCAGTGCCTGCTCACCGGTGTCGGGTTGCGACACCAGGAGGTTCTGGACGTCGACCCCCAGCTTCTTCGCGTACTCCACGTCGAGCGCATGCTCGGCGTCGATGAACGCGGCCACGCCGCCAGCGCGCTGCGCGTTGGCGACGACGTGGAGACAGAGCGTCGTCTTGCCGCTCGATTCCGGCCCGAAGATTTCGGTCACGCGGCCTCGCGGGATTCCACCCACGCCGATGGCTGCGTCGAGATTGATGGCGCCTGTGGGAATCGCATCCACGCGAACGCGCGCCGTGTCGGCGCCCATTCTCATGATCGAACCCTTGCCGCAGCTCTTTTCGATCTGCGCGATGGCCAGATTCAGCGCCTTTTTCCTGTCTTCCTGCACCGCCGTCACGCCCATGCTGCACCCGCTGTCGTGTGTGGTGAGACTCTGGCCACGCGGCAATCTATCCGGTGGCTGGAAACGCTCGATACCCCGAAGAAACTACGAACAAACACCCGAAGAAACTACGAAGCAAACCTCGACACTTCAAGCGCCTTTTTACGACAGACTCAGGCGCTTCCGTGGATAAGAAACGCGTTTTCCACATGCCTGACTCGGACACGCTCCCCCGAGACCAGGACCCCGATGACGTCGAACCGGTAGACCTCGCCAGGCCGGCCATGGCGGTCGATCCAGGTGAAGGCTGAACGGACCAACTCATTCCGCTTCTTCCAGTTGACCGCCTCCACCGGGTCGCCAAAGTCAGCCCCCATCCTGGCCTTCACCTCCACAAACGCGACCAGCTCGTCGCGTTGGGCGATCAGGTCGATATCGCGATGGCCGGACCGATAGCGGCGCTGCAGGACCCTCCAGCCGTGTAACTGCAGCCACCGCTCGGCCACCCGCTCTCCCTGCAGCCCGAACTGCATCGTCTGCTTTGTCACGGGGCCGAAGGTATCGATGCGGTACCAGGAGGGCGTCATCATCTCAATGCGCCAGGTAGCAATTCCGCGCATGAGAGGGTGGGAGGGTGGAGGGGTGGAAGGGTGAAAGACAAGAACGCATGCTCACCCTTTCACCCTTCCACCCTGTCACCCTCCCACCCTCGTTAGGCCTCCGGCCCCACGATGCGGTCCAGATCGTCCAGCCCCATGAGGATCTCACGCGGTTTGGACCCGTTAGGCGGCCCAAGCACGCCGGCCGCGTGGAGCTGGTCGATGATCCGCGCCGCGCGGCCGTAGCCGATCCCCAGTCGTCGCTGCAGCAGCGACGTCGAGCCGAGCTGGTGCTGGATGCACACTTCCGCCGCGCGCCGGAACTCGGGATCCCGCTTGCCGGCCGGCAGCATGTCATCTTCGTCCGGCTCGGCGTCGAGCGCCTCACGGTCCTTCACGACCTGCAGGATGTCCGCCTCATCGCTGCCTTCGGCGGCGACACCCCGTGCCGCCAGCGCGGCCCGGCGTGCCGCGCGGCGATCCTCGAACCAGCCCATGAGCTTCTCGGTGTCATCGCCCGAAATGAACGCACCCTGGATCCGCTGCGGCTCCGATTTGCCCGGCGGGATGAACAGCATGTCGCCGTTGCCTAGCAAGGCTTCGGCGCCGATCCCGTCGATGATCGTCCGGCTGTCCACCTGGGAGGCGACCCGAAATGCGATCCGGCTGGGGAAATTCGCCTTGATCAGGCCCGTGATCACGTTCACGCTGGGCCGCTGCGTCGCCAGGATGATGTGGATGCCGATGGCCCTTGCCTTCTGGGCCAGCATGGCGAGGGGCGTCTCGACTTCGCCCTGCACCGTCATCATGAGATCCGCCAGCTCATCGATCACGATCACGATGTACGGCTGGATGCCGGCGCGATACGTGCGATCCTCGAACGCGACGTCCGGATTCTTCGGGAGCAACAGCGACGCGCCGTCCCTCACCCGCTTGTTGAACTCCTGGATGTTGCGCGCCCCATTCGCGGCCAGCAGGTGATACCGATCGTGCATCTCCATGACCGCCCACTTGAGCAGCGAGGCCGCGTCCCGGTTGTCGGTGACGACGCGGTACCGCAGGTGCGGGAGGCGGTTGTACACCGAGAGCTCGACCATCTTCGGATCGATCATCAGGAACCGCAGCGTCTCCGGCGTGTGCCGGTAGACCAGGCTGGTGATGATGGTGTTCACGCACACCGACTTGCCGCTCCCGGTGGCCCCCGCGATCAGCAGGTGCGGCATGCGCGCCAGGTCGGCCACCACCGGATGCCCTTCGAGATCTTCGCCTAACGCGATCGGCAGCGACGCCCGGGCCGACTTGAATTCCTCCGCCTCGAGCAGCTTGCGAAAGCCGACCACCTCGGCGGTGGGATTCGGGACTTCCACACCCACGGCCCCGCGCCCGGGGATCGGCGCGACAATCCGGATGCTCTGCGCCCGCATTGCCAGCGCGAGATCGTTGGCAAGGTTGGCGAACTGCCGCACCTTCACGCCTGACGACGGTTCGATCTCGAACTGCGTGACGACCGGGCCGGTCGTCCGGTTCACGAGGGTCCCGTCGACGCGAAACGTGCGGAGCGCATCCATGAGCTTTATGCCCATTTCGTCGAGTTCACGGCTCCCCTCGTCAGCCGGTCTGGGAGGCGAAGGGGTGATGAGCTCTCTCGGCGGGAGCTCGTCTTCGGTCCCGTAGCCACCAAAGATCTCGCCTTGAGCATCGGATTCAGCGTTGGCCTGTTTGCGCGACCGGCGACGTTCGCCTCCGGCGGGGGCGGCTGGGTCGTTCCTGGCGTCCTGCACCGCCGGCATTTCTTCCGGCCTCGGAGCGAGTTTCTCCGCAAGGGTCGGCACCGTCGGCAAGGCCTTCGACGGCGACGGCCCGACGATAGCCCGCACCGGATTCCAGCGGAGCGTCCACGCCATCAACGCTGACAGCAGCAGCACGACGACAAACCACGCGCCGGCGCTGCCGAAAAACTGTCTCAGGTAGAACGCGAGGAACGTGCCCCACTGGCCCGCGGCCCGCGCCGTCGACTCGTCAGGCGTGGCGCCCACCGCCAGCCCGATCCCGATCGGCACCAGGAGTCCAATGCCGAGGAGAAAGATCATCCACGACCGATCGGTTTCGGACTGCAGGCGGCCGAGGAGGCGTAGCGCGTGCACGCCGGCCGCCAACGGAAGGAACCAGGCCGCGGTCCGCCCGACGAGCCAGACCAGGCTGGCGTTCAGGCAACTTCCAACCGGACCGAAGACACCACGTACCGACCAGCACGAGGTCTCGTCAGGCACTGCCTGGAACACCAACGCGCCGGCGACAAAGAGCGCCAGCAGCGCGAGGACAATTCCGGTCAGTTCGCGCTTCAGCGTCACTCGCATCGGTTACCGTCCGCGCCCGTCACCGAGGCGCACCACCTGACGATCCCGATACACCGGTACAACCGGATGGGTGTCGATCGCGGCGCAATACAACACGTCCTCGGCGAGGCCCGCGTCGATGAGCGCGCGCCCGTGTTCCGAGTCACGCAACGCCGCGGGAAGATCGGCGCCCATCCGGCGGTCAATCATCGCGGCGACATTTGCCGCGTCGCCCAGCTCGGGTTGAATCCCGCGACGCGCCACCCCGCGCACGAAACGGCCGGCACAGATTGCGTCTTCGAGCGCGAAGCGCCCGTTACTGCCCGCACAGACCACCGTGATCGACTTGTCGGCGCGCGCCGCTGCGCGCAGCCAGGCCAGCACCGCTGAGTAGTTCGCGAAGGCGCCGACGAGGACCTCCGGCGCGTGCGACGCGCCAGCCAGGGCCGCCGTGCCGTTCGTTGTCGTCATGACGACTGTTTTTCCAGTAACGACGTCAGAGGTGAACTCTCGGGGCGAATTCCCAAGGGCAAAGCCGGGGATCGGCGCCATCTTGCGTTCGCCGGCCAGCAGCACATCACTGCGTTCCAGCGTACGGGCACGGTTGATGGCCTCATCGACGCCCTCGAAGGGGATGACGGCCCGCGCGCCGTTGGCCAGCGCGGCCGCTATGGACGTCGACGCTCGGAGCACGTCGACGACGAGCACCACGCGGTCATGCAGGTCGGTATGGCCGGCGGTGCTTCCGTTGAAATGAACGTCGATCCGCACCTACTCCGGTTCCTTGAACAACCCCGTTTCTCGCTCGAGGAACTTCGTGTCGACCACGCCGCGCTGGAACGCCTCATGCGACAGCACGCGGCCAAGGAAAGAGGTGGTGGTGGTCACGCCTTCGATGATAAAAGCATCGAGCGCGATCTGCATCCTGCGAATCGCTTCGGCGCGGTCTCGACCCTGGACGATGAGCTTGGCGAGGAGCGAGTCGTAGAAGGGCGGCACGGTGTAGCCGGCATAGACATGTGTATCCAGGCGGACACCCGGACCGCCGGGCGGATGGTAAACGTCGATGCGCCCCGGTGATGGCTGGAAGCTCCGACTCGGATCCTCGGCATTGATCCGGCACTCGATGACGTGGCCGCGAAGCGGCGGTAGCTCTGTGAACGAGAGCCTTTCACCGGCGGCGACGCGGATCTGCTCCTTCACGAGATCAATGCCCGTCAACATCTCGGTCACCGGATGCTCGACCTGGATCCGCGTGTTCATCTCCATGAAGTAGAAGGACCCGTCTTCATCGAGCAGCATCTCGATCGTGCCGGCGCCCACGTAGTCGATCGACTTGGCGCCGCGCACGGCGGCGTCCCCCATGCGCTCGCGCAGGTCTGGAGTAACGGCGGGACTCGGTGCTTCCTCGATCAGCTTCTGGTGACGCCGCTGGATCGAACAGTCGCGCTCCCCCAGGTGCAGTACGTTGCCGTGCTGATCGCCCATGATCTGGAACTCGATATGCCGCGGGCGGGACAGGTATTTCTCGACGTAGACCTCGTCGTTGCTGAACGCGGAGAGCGCCTCGGATCGCGCCATCGAAAACGACCGTGCGAATTCGTCCGCCGAGCGGGCAACGCGCATGCCCTTGCCGCCGCCACCTGCAGCCGCCTTGATGATGACCGGAAACCCGATCTCGTTCGCAAACGCCAGCGCACTTTCGACGTCGTCGACGGGACCGGGTGTACCGGGAATGATGGGGACGCCGACATCCTGCATCGCTTTCCTGGCCGCGGCCTTGTCACCCATAACCCGGATCTGGGCCGCAGTCGGACCGATGAACGTGATGTTGGACGCCTCACAGGTCTCCGCGAATTCCGCGTTTTCGGCCAGGAACCCATAGCCCGGGTGAATCGCGTCGGCGCCGGTTATCTCGGCGGCGGCGATGATGCGCGAGATCCGCAGGTAGGACTCACGGGCGGGCGGTGCGCCGATGCACACGTCGTCGTCGGCAAAACGGACATGCAGCGACTCGCGATCCGCTTCCGAATAGATCGCCACCGTTTCGATGTCCAGTTCCTTGCACGCGCGGATTACGCGCAGCGCAATCTCGCCGCGGTTGGCGACCAGAACCTTCTTGAACATGTAGTTGTACGGCTCGGGACTTACGTGGCCGGTGGCTTCTGGAATCCGTCCCAGCTCGTGTCACTGGATCCCGCGACACCCTGAATGCGCAGCGCAAATTCGCTCGGATTCGTCGCGTGGAACAGGGCGCTGTCGTACGAGATGACACCTTGCGAGTACCAGGCCATCAGTGACTGGTCGAAGCTCTGCATGCCGTATTGTACGGTGCCTTCCCGAATCAAGTCGGGGATGTTCAGGGTCTTGTTCAGGTCGCGGATCTGCTCGCGGACGGCCGCGGTGTTGATGAGCACTTCGCACGCCGGAACGCGTCCGGGGCGATCGGTGCGGGGCACGAGCCGCATTGAGATGACCGCAGCCAGAGCGCTGGACAGCGCGTAGCGCACCTCGTTCTGCTGGTGCGGAGGATAAAACGACAGGATGCGGTTGATGGTCTGCGTCGCGTCGGTCGTGTGCAGCGTCGAGAAGACGAGGTGCCCCGTGTCGGCGGCCTTCAGCGCGGTGTCCAGCGTGTCCAGGTCGCGGATTTCGCCGATTTGCACGACGTCAGGATCCTGCCGCAAAACGCGCCGAAGGGCCTGGGCAAAGCTCCCGGTGTCCGTTCCCACTTCGCGCTGGTTGATGTGGCACTTCAGGTCGCGGTGCAGGAACTCGATCGGGTCCTCGATCGTGATGACGTTTGCATAACGACGCTCGTTGATGAGCTGGATGATCGACGCGAGCGTCGTCGATTTCCCCGATCCCGTCACGCCGGTCACGAGGACCAGGCCGCGTGGCATGAGCGCAATTTCCTCAACGACCTGCGGCAGGTGCAGGTCCTGAATCGAACGTGCCTGGTGTGGAATCGTCCGGATGGCGAAGGCAATCGTGCCGCGTTGCTGGTACGCGTTCACGCGGAATCGACCAATCCCCGGAACACCGGTGGCGAAGTCCGCCTCGCGGTATTCGGTGAATTCCTTCACCTGCTTCGGCGACATGATCTCTTTCGCCAACGTGCTCAGGTCCTCCGGACGCAACGCCGGAAGCGGCAACGGCGAAAGCTCACCATGCACGCGGAGCGTCGGCGGACGGCCAACCTTCAGGTGAAGGTCGGACGCGCTCGACTGCACCATCTGCTGCAGGATGGCCTTGAAGTTGAACGGGGGCCGGGCGGCGCCAGGCGCTGCCGCGGAAGACTCGACGCTGAGTGGGTTAGCCATTCGGATCGATTCGGAACAAAACCTGCCCGTATTCGACTGGGTGAGCGTCCTGAACGCAAACTTCTTTTACCACGCCGTCGAACTCGGATTCGATTTCGTTCATGATTTTCATCGCCTCGATGATACAGAGGACCTGTCTCTTGGCGATTCGTGTGCCGGCCGTCACATATGGTTTGGAACCTGGCTCCGCCTGCGCGTAGTAGGTCCCGACCATCGGGGACTTCACCTCGAGCAGGTTCGTTTTCGGAGCCACCTTCGGCGCCTCCGCCTCGACGACCGGAGAGCCTTCCGAGGGCGTCATCCGCGCCGAACCGGGCGCCATGAGCGCCGGAACCGGCACCGGCGTCGGGATCTGAACCGGCCCGCGGTGCTGCGGAGTCTTGGAGATCCGGATCTTCATCCCTTTGTCCGTCGAAATCTCGACGGAGTCCACGGATGAACCATCCAGCATTTCTATCAGCTTCTTTACGTAGCGGAGATCGATCATTTCGTGTGGTCAGCGTCGGCCAGCCGGTCAGTCCAGCTCGATCAGGTCCCGCGGAAAATCAGTGAGGAGTTCCGCCCCACCGGCGGCGAGGTGCACGTCGTCTTCAATTCGCACGCCTCCCCAGCCCGGCAGATAGACGCCCGGTTCGATGGTTACCACAGCACCTTCCGGCAGCTTGCCCTCCGCCACGCGTGACAAGCGTGGCGCCTCATGCACCTCGATGCCGAGACCATGACCCAAACCATGACCGAACGCTTCACCGAAACCGCGCGCGGTGAGGGCATTCCGGGCTATGGCATCAGCTTCCTGACCGGTCATTCCGGGCGCTATCATCGCCCGCGCTCGCTCGTTCGCCTCCTTCACCGCCCCATAAACTTCCCGCTGTCGTTCAGAGGCCCGGCCGATGACCACGGTTCGCGTGACGTCGGCGCAGTAGCCCTCAAAAACGGCTCCGAAATCCAACAGCACGAAGTCCCCGGGCGCAATAGGACGCGAACCGGCTCTGGCATGAGGCAGTGCGCTCCGCGGCCCCGACGCCGCGATCGTTCCGAAGGGAAACCCGTCTGACCCTGCGTTGCGCAGGTTACGCTCGAGGAGGCCGGCGACATCGTTCTCGAGCATTCCCGGCTGGAGCTCCGCCAGCGTGCGCTCCAGCGCCGACGTGGCGATGACGCCAGCAAGCCTGATGCTTTCGACTTCCCGCGGTTCCTTCCGAGCTCGCAATCCTTCGGTGAGGTCGATTGTCGGCTTCCAGGACCAGCGTGCCCCTTCTTCCAGCAGTCGCTGAAAGTCGCGATGGAGCAGATGTGCCGATTCAAATCCAAAAGCGGCTGTGCCCGATCGCGTCGCCAGCTGCTCCCACAGTCCTTTCCAGAGGCTGGTTGTTTCAATGACCACGCGGGTAGCACCCACGACCTCGCTGGCGACCTGCGCCTCATACCGGAAATCAGTAAAGAACCACGACTCGGTCGGCGTCAGGAAGAAAAGCGCGTTCGACCCGCTGAAGCCCGTGAGGTATCGGATATTCGGCAAGCTGCACACAAGCAGCCCATCGAGATTTGACCCGATCAGGAGTTCAACGAGAGCGGCTTGTCTGGTGTGCTGTGGCTCAGCCACGACTGGCAAGCCGGGCGGCAAGCCCACGCAGCGCCAGCTCGTAGCCGTACGCGCCGAATCCGCACAGAACCGCGACGGCTCCAGAGGCAAGCGCAGAATGCCGCCGCTCGGGTTCGCGCGCGAAGATGTTCGACAGATGCACCTCGACGTAGGGAATGGCGACCGCGGACAATGCGTCGCGAACGGCCAGGCTCGTATGCGTGTACGCGCCGGCGTTGATTATGACGCCGTCCGCAGCACCGCGCAGCCCCTGAATGGCGTCGATGAGCGCGCCCTCATGATTCGTCTGCGTGAACGCGATGTCCACGCCGAGCTCACGCGCCACCGCCCGAAGGCGTGACTCGATATCCGCTAGTGTCGTGGTGCCGTAGATCTCGGGCTCCCGCGTCCCGAGGAGGTTGAGATTCGGACCATTGAGTACCGCCAGTTTCACTTCTTGCGGAGTCCTTCCAACCACGCGGTGAACTGCCGGATGTCCGTACCGCCCTGCTCTCCCGGACCACCCGCCTCTCCAGGCTCCGTGGGTGAACCTGGTGATGCGTTCGGGGTCGCGAAGAACTCGTCGAGACTCACGCCCCCGCCTGATTGTTCGGCGGGAGGAACATCGCGAAAGAGGTGGTCGAGGGACAACTCCCGATCAGCGGCGCGCGAGGGCCGGCCCGCGGGATCGGTGAATGCGTTTGCGAGCGTAGATGCTGCTCCCTCGTCCGAAGCGGGCGGCTTTGAGGCCGCAAACAGATTCGCGAGCGCGGACGCGGCGGTCGCGAACGGCACGTCGGGGGACGCGTCGAGCGAGACATCCAGTGGAGCGGGAGAACTCAACGTCGTTACGGGAACCGCCGGCCGACGAGCAAGTCGGGAGAAGAAGGTTCGCACCGACTGCGATGTCGGATCGCTCCATGTCGACGCTACGGGTGCTGGTGGTTCCTCGACAACGGCCGGCTTCTCGATTGCAGCGATTCGCTCCTTGAGCGATTCGTCGGATGGATCGCGCTCGGCCAGCTGGCGATAAATCGCCAGCGCCTCGTCGCGGAATCCCTGCTGCAAGTACAACTCGGCAAGCGTTTCAGTGACGAACGGCGCGGGCGGGGTGTTCGGGACAGCATCGATGAAGGCCGGTGTAAGTCCCATCGAAGGCGCCGGCTCCGGCGGAGCCTCATACGCTGGCTCGTCCCAGCCTTCGGACTCTATCGGCTCCTGCACAGTCCAGCCGTCGGAGGCAGCCTGTATCGGCTCGAGAGGGGTCTCACCCGCGGGCTCGGTCCACTCCTCAGCAGCATGGATCGGCTCGAGAGGTGTCTCTCCCGCAGGCTCAGTCCAGTCCTGAGCAGCGTATGTCGGCTCGTGCGTGACCTCGCCCTCAGGCTTGGTCCACTCTTCTGCGGCAGATATCGGCTCGTGCGCGGTCTCACCCTCAGGCTCGGTCCAGCCTTCGGCAGCCGCCTGTATCGGCTCTTCAGCAACTGAGCCCATCGAGACTTGAGCGGTGGTGTCCGCTGGGACGTCAGCGGCAAGCTCCTCCTCGCTCTCGACCCGATCCTCAACCGTGAGTTCCTCGGCCGAGGTGAACGACTCCATGAAAGGCGGCTCGAGCTGCTCTGAAAAGGTCGACGGCGTCGCCTCGTCCGGTTGATGCGTCGATTCCGCCGCAGCGGCGATCGAAGTGAACGATTCATCCTCGAACGAATCGCGCTCCGTGTAGCCGACCTCCTCTCCCGCTGGCGGTTCAAACGAAGACGTCACCGGTAAAGCAGGCGGCTCGGAGAGGACGTCGGTTTCTTCAACCGATTCCGTCGAAGGCATCTCCGCGACGAATTCCGGTTCAGGCTCGGGCGTAGAGATCGGCGCCTGGACAGCGGTCGAGAGTTCGGGCGGCAACCAGAACTCGTCGGTCGTCACCACCGTGGCTTCGATCACCGCCGCGCCTTCTACGTCGTCAAACCACGAGTCAACTGCGGGGTCGGGAGCGATAGCCTCAACAGGTTGAGGCTCCTCAGCCGACGGCTCAGCAGCGACTTCCTGGCTGCGTTCTGCCTCGGCAGCTGCGGACTCGTCGTTCCAGTCCTCGGGTGCGGACTCGAGATCCGACAGCGCCGCGGAAGGCGTTGTCATCCATCCAATCTGGTCGTCCGCTGGTCCGTCGAATCCGCGTTCGGCGAAGAAGGCGCGGACAGGTTCTGTCGGCTCCGCGCTCGGCTCAACGTCAGTGATCTGTTCACCTTTGTGTTCGGCTTGCGGTGCTGCATCCGGGATGTGGAGCTCCTCTTCGAACTCCGCAGTCGTCGAGTAAACAGCCTCGTTCAGGAAGTCGACTTCGCCGTCCTCATCGGACGCGTTGAACGCAGCCGGCTCCAGCGACTCGTCAGGCACGTACTGCACTTCGGCTTCCGGCTGCGCCCCCGCGTGAAAGTCCTCAGCGTCGAGCAGGTCGATCGCGTCGGCTGGTTCGGCCGGGGCACCAATCGTGACGGGCTCGGTCTCAACCGGCGGCTCGGCGGAGGTATCAACAGCGGCCGATACGGGTTCCGCGGACTCCGGTGCCCGATCTTCGCTCGCCGATTCTTCGTCCGCGGTTTTGTACGCGGGACCCGATCCGGAGAACGTGGTGTGAAATCTCGGGGCCGGCGCCGGCTCGACGACCTGTTCTTCGGGGCGCTGGTCGGGACGCGGGATGTCTTCCAGTTCCGGGAGTGGAGCAATGGCAGCGGGCACAGCGGCCGTTGGGATGTCGCGGAGCAGCTGAGAGACTTCGGTGTTGCGCGGATCAGCGTCCAGCAACCGCTCGTACCATAGCCTCGCTGCCGTGAATTCCCCATTCACCTGCGCGATTTCGCCCAACGAGCGCAGCGCGATGAGGTTCTCAGGATCCAGCTCGAGAGCGGCCGTGAAGATTCCGCGCGCTTCATCGGACTCACCCGCCTCATACAACGCCTGGCCGAGGACGATATGACCGCTGACGTGGCCCGGCTGGCTGGCCAGGTGCGCGCGACAAACCGAGATCGCCTGAGGCAGATCACCGCTCTTGCGAAGTTCGTTCGCGAACGGCGCGAAGTAGCGTCGCGGGTTCTCCTGGAACTTCGACCGGAGTTCTTCAAGTCGCGCGTTCATCATGCCAGGTCCTCAGAAACTAGCGCCGATTCGGTCACGCGGATGCGATCCGGGATGGGGCCGTTCTCCTGACGAGTGAAAGGTGGCAGAAGTGACAGGTAGTGGGTCACTTTAACCGCCTGTGATTTATGATTATGCATGACCGCTCAGGAATGCAGTGCGGATGTTCCGAAGGGATTTGTGAAATATGCGTCACGGACTATGTGGGACCGCTTGCTTCGCGTCGTCCGACGCAATGGCAGTGTGAGCTACTGCACAGTAGCCGAGGCCATCCATTTTTCGCATGGAAGCCCGTCGTGACCCGGATTAATGATGAATTGTTGGGCTGTGTGATCTACCTCTATCCGTCCCCTGAGTGCGCGAGCAAAGGCGAACGGGTTGGAGGTACCGGGTTCATCTTGGGTATCCCAACAAAGAACCATCCAGATATGCACTGGATGTACGCCGTCACAAACAGCCACGTCATCCGTGAGGGGAAATCGCCTGTTATTCGCCTCAATTCTGTTGATGGGCGAACAGAGGTATTCCCGTTCACACAGGATCACTGGGTTCACCATCCTAATGGCGACGACGTAGCGATCTGTTTGCTGTCGGGATTAACCAAATCACGGCATGACTGGATTGCGGTTCCCGACAACATGCTGATCTCTCGCGAACACATAATCGAGCACAATATCGGACCCGGTGAAGATGTTGTTATGGTGGGTCGCTTTATTTCGCACGACGGGCGTCAGCGCAACACACCATCTGTCCGCTTCGGCAACATCAGCATGATGCCGGGCGAGCCTGTGCGAAACCGACAGCGCGGCATCGACCAGGAGAGCTTTCTTGTTGAGACACGCTCACTCAGCGGATACAGCGGTTCGCCTGTTTTTACGATTCAGCCACGACCACCTCGTGGCACGTTTCTGCTAAAAGACGAGAAGCGAGAGCGTATGCCGGATTTCTTGGTTGGCGTAGACTGGGGTCACTTGCCGGTTACGGAGCCAGTACTCGACAAGCACGGCGCCAAGCTGCCAGATGGTTGGAGGGTCGACTCGAACTCAGGCCAGATGGCCGTGGTACCGGCGTGGAAAATCCGCGAGTTATTGGATAGCGATCCTTTCGTAACACAACGCGACGTAGGAGAACGCGCGCTTGAGCGCTTGAAAAAGATGGGCGCGATCCCAGACGACACCTCGACCAACATCGACATTGCGGACGGTCCTCCGACCGGCTAGTCTCCGACGCATGCCTAAGCGCTCAAGTAAGGAGCCCGACATAAACCAGCTCGCTGCCCGCATTGTTGAGCGGGCAACGGCCACACCCCACAAACGCCGCAAGAATCCGGCGGCTGTGGCGCTTGGCCGTCGTGGCGGACTGAAAGGGGGGAAGGCTCGGGCTGCTGCCCTGACGCCTGAGGAGCGTAGCGCCATTGCGAAGCGTGCAGCTAAGGCACGCTGGAAGGCTGCGAAAAAGCAGCCATAACCGCACGCTCGTAAGTCCCTGACAGCCGCCTACTTAGGCGGCTTTTTCTTTGCCCACAACCACTTGCTAATGCTTGACCGCTCAAGCATATTACTACCCATGAACAGACTCTCTGCTGCTGCCCGCGCTCAGATCATCAAGTCGTTGGTCGAAGGCAATTCGATTCGCGCTACCTGCCGTATCGTCGGCGTTGCGAAGCGCACCGTTCTCCGCTTGCTGGTTGACGCAGGCGAAGCGGCTTCGCGCTATCAGCATGAGCACCTGATGGACCTGCCCTGCAAGCGCGTACAGTTCGACGAGATCTGGTCGTTCATCGGCGCGAAGGCCAAGAATGTCGCGACCGCGAAGCGTCGCACCGCCGTGATGGGCGACATCTGGACTTGGACCGCGATTTGTGCGGACACCAAGCTGGCCGTGTCGTGGCACGTTGGCGGGCGCGATATGACCGCGTGTCGCTCTATCGTGTCGGACGTTGCTGGACGTATGGCTGGCCGCATCCAGATCACCACTGACGGCTATAAGTTGTACCCGCCTGCTATCGAGGAAGCGTTCGGCTGGAATGGCGCTGACTACGGCAAGGTGGAGAAGGTGTTCAAGGTCCAGCCGTCCAGTGGTCGCTACTCGCCGCCTGAGTGCATCGGCTGCTCCCGTCACACCGTCATGGGCAACCCGGACGTGGACCACATCTCAACCAGCTACGTCGAACGCACCAACCTGCACCTTCGGATGCAGGCGCGTCGCTTCACCCGATTGACCAATGCGTTCAGCCGCAAGCTGGAGAATCACGCGGCTGCCGTCAGCCTGCACTTCCTGTGGTACAACTTCGGCCACATTCACGCGACCCTCACCAAAGCCAACGGCGGAATCCACACCACTCCAGCGATGGCGGCAGGCGTTACAAGTCGCGTTTGGACTGCGGACGACGTTGTTGCGCTATTGGCTGAATAGATCGCGCTGGTCCGCTCGGCGCTGGTGCTTGAGCACCCTTAGAATCTCGCGTTCCACCCGGAGACCCTTTGCGGTGGCGAAGGTGCGAGTCCTTAGAGCAACGATCAGATAGTCACCCTTGGCGAATGGTTCGCCATGGTCTATTCGCTCCAGAAACTCCGTGTCGAGCAGGCGAACATTGAACGCCTGTCCGCCTTGAGCAACCCGCCAAATGTTTCCTTCGACAAAGTTGGGAGCCAGCAATTCGAGCGCAGTTTCTGCGATACTGTCGGTCAGCTCGCTTTCGCTCGCTGGTGGTACTTCAAACTGCCCAACTTCGTGCTTGTCCGCTGAGAAGTCAGGCTTCGACTTGGGGCCAATTCGGAATGAGTCAATTCCGTCCTTCACCAGGGGTTTGAAAACCTCGGGCAACGCTTCTCGGACACGCTCGCTCTGCAGCAACTTCGCCACGTCAGGGGAAACGCCTGTGACGATTTGGGCATCACTCCCGGCGATGAAAACAACAGAAACGTTGTTATCGCCATCCTGCCTGACTTCGACGACGGGCTTTGGACCATAGCGCTTGACGAGGGACAGGAGGTTTTTTGTCATTCCTCCAACGATCCCAATGCTCTTGAGTAGGCTCAGCAAGTCATGCGGAGTGATCTGCCCCATGGCTTGAAGGACGGGCACCGCGACCGGTATCACGGAGCTAGCAACGAGCCCGAACTCAAAAGAGCCATGCCGGAAATCGGCGCGGACCTCCAAGGCAACGGCGTTCTCTTGGTGGAACTTCACCGCCGCCGCCTGCTCAACCAGTTCGGCCAAGGCAAAGACTGAGCTAGCAAACTCCTTCGCGCTCATACGCCCGGTTTCTACGGCAGGCCCGTCAAAGGCCGCCGTGAACTCAACGAGACCGTCTAAGCTGGACCGCTTTGGGGCCATGGCGACGCGTCGCTAGCGGATGGTTTTGGCCCCCTTGTTGGCGAGCACTAGGCGACGCATAACCTAACTACTTTATGCAAACTGACCCACTACCGAAGTGACACTGTAACTTGATTTTAGACGCAGATCACAAATAGCTTTCCGGGCTCGCAGAACCACGTTTTTTTCATGTCCAGTTGATCAGGAGCTAGCGCCCGTGCTGCAGCAAATGCGGAGCGCCGCAAAGTGGATTTGGATCTTCATCGTCGTTGCCTTCGTTGGCGGCTTCCTGTTTGCCTCGACCTCGGGATTGCTCGGCCGCGACAAGGTGACGACCACGTCGATTGTTGCCAGTGTCAACGGCACTGACATCCCCTACCTCACCTGGGTAAACGTTTCGAATGCGATCGCCCAGCAGCGTGAGCAGCAAATGGGCCGGGGTCTCAACGGCGACGAACGACGTGCCGTCGACGACCAGGCCTTTGAGCAGTTGGTGACGGACATTTTGCTGACCCAGGAATACCGCAAGCGCGGCATTCGTGTCAGTGACGAAGAAGTTATCCAGCAGGCTCGGACCAACCCACCGCCGGCCATACTAGGCGACCCAACGCTCCAAACCGACGGTCGCTTCGACATCGAAAAGTACCAGCGGTTGCTTTCCAGCCCGCAAGCGCGCCAGCAAGGCATGCTGCTCCAGCTGGAGAACTATTACCGCAACGAGATCCCGCGACAGAAGCTAAATGACCTGATCGTGGCCGACGTGTACGTGTCCGACGCCAAGCTCTGGAGCGCGTACCGCGACCAACACGACTCGGCGCAGGTGAGCTTCGTGGCGTCCGACCCGAATTCGATTCCCGATAGCGCCGCGGTCGTGCCGGAAGCCGATGTTCGCCGGTACTACGACTCCAACATCAAGCGCTTCGAGCGGCGCGGTCGTGCTGTCGTGAGCATTCTTGCGATCCCGCGCGCGGTGACGGCGGTCGACTCGCAGGCTACGCGCGCGCGAATCGAGACCCTTCGCGATGAAATCGTCAAGGGATCCAAGTTCGAGGATGTTGCGACCCGCGAGTCACAAGACCAGTTCACGGCGCCGGCGGGTGGTTCGATGGGAATGCGCGGCAAAGGGTCGCTCGATCCAGCCGTCGAGAAAGCCGCATTCGCGCTCAAGGTTGGCGACGTCTCAGACCCGATCCTGGCTGCTGACGGTTACCACCTGATCAAGGTCGATTCGAAAAAGACCGACTCGGTGAGCGTGCGCCACATCCTGCTACGCGTTACCCAGACCGAAGCCAACGCAACTATCACGGACCGTCGTGCCGACAGCCTTTCAACGATCGGGGCAGCCGCCACCGAACCGCAGCGCTTCGATAGCGCCGCGAAAGTCCTCAAACTGACCGCAGAAAGGATTCCGGCCTTCGAGGGCCAGCCTCTCTTTGCCGGCTTCGGTCTCGCGTCTGGTGTCAGTGCCTGGGCCTTCGGTGGCGTGCGGACGGGCGAGACGAGCGACTTGTTTGACACCGAGGAGGCTTACTACCTCGCCCGCCTCGATTCGTTGTTCGAGGGAGGGACCGCGCCGTTCGAAGACATGAAGGAGGACATCCGTTCGCTGCTGCGTCGCCGTCGAAAGGGAGAGTTGATGGCCGCACAGGCCAGAGTGCTCGCGGAACGTGCAAAGGCAACGTCGCTCGAGGCGGCCGCGAAGGAGCGCGACCTCACGGTGACGAAGACCAACATGTTCGGGCGTTCGACCTTCGTTCCCGGCCTGGGTCGGCTGAGTGCAGCCATCGGGGCCGCGTTCTCGCTGCCGATCGGCGCGGTATCCGAGCCAATAGCGACGGATGACGGCGTCTTCGTGCTGCGCGTGGAGCAGCGAGTGGAAGCCACCAGGGATGCATTCGAGGCGCAAAAGGCGGTTGAACGTGCCAACGCGACTCGCGTCCTTCAGGAGGCGCGAGTCCGGGAGTTCATGGAAGGACTGCGGGAGAATGCGAACATCAAGGATCGTCGCAAGCAACTGAGTGCGGCCGCGAGAGCACAGGCGGTGCCTCAGTAAACAGGGATACGACTCGAGCAAAAAAGAGACGCCGGATGATCGATTGATCGTCCGGCGTTTTTCATTCCGTCGAGCCTCGAGCGTTTCAACTCATCAAGCGTCTCGGCTCAGCCGGCTCCTCTTCCTTCGCGCGCGTGTTGGGCGCGGCGGCGTTCAACCGATCGGCCGGATTCTCTTCGTTGATCGCGCGGTCCGCGTCGCTGATGCCACGCTTGAACGCCTTGATGCTCTTCCCGAACGAAGCGCCGATCTCCGGCAGGCGCTTGGCCCCAAACAGGAGCAGCACCGCCACCAGGATCAGCAGGATTTCCATGAAGTTCAGGTTGCCGAAACTCATAACGACACTCCTAGAAGAGCGATCGGGCGATCAGGTACGCCACGAGGACACCGACCAAACTGAGGAACGAAACGTCCAGGGCGACAGGCCCTAAGGCGAATTTCAAGATAATCAAATCTACCTGCAGGGGCCCGACGGAAGGCGTGAAGCCCGTCGTAAGGAACTCCTTCACCGCCCCGAGCGGAAGGAACTTCCTCGCCAGAAGGGTCATGAACCCCCCCACGACGAAGCCTATCGAGAGGACGACCCCGTGAAAGAGTGGTCGCCGACGTACCTGGTGGCTGCCGGTTTTCACGCTCTTCGCTCCATCACATAAGTGAGCGTGTCCTGCAGGGCCCGTTTGGCGGGGGTGTCCGGCAGGTCGGCCAGCACGTCATCCGCCCGTGACGCGTAGCGCTCACCACATTCTCTGGCGTACTCCAATCCACCCTCCTCAATCACGATGTCCATCACGCGGGAGATCTGCGCCTCGTCAGGTTCGGCCGTGGCGAAGAGTTCGTCGACGGCCGCACGAGACCCCGCCGGCATCGATCGCAATGCCGCGATCAACGGCAGTGTCACCTTGTGTTCCTTCAGGTCGAGGCCCGTTGGCTTTCCGACGGTCGCCGGTGCCTCAGTATAGTCCAGCAGGTCGTCGACGACCTGGAATGCCATTCCCAGGTGCGAACCGTAAGCAGCCATGGCGTCACGGAATCGCTCCGCGCCGCATAACGCGCCGACTTCACACGCGCCTGAAAACAGCGCCGCCGTCTTGGCGCGAATGAGGAACTCGTAGTCGTCCTCGGAAAACTGCAGGGCATCGAGCGCGGACAGCTGGCGCATCTCACCCAGGGTCAGCTCATTCGACGCCTTCGCGAAAACGCGTAACGCCTCGAGGTCACCGAGTCGCACGAGTTCCTGCACCGCGCGTGAATAGAGGAAGTCTCCCGAGATGACCGCGACCTCGTGCGTGAACAGCGCGTTGATTGTCGGCATCCCGCGGCGCAGCACCGAATGATCGACCGCGTCATCGTGCACCAGCGTCGCGAGATGAATCAGCTCCACCACGGCAGCGAATGACGCGGCGCGCGGCTCGGCGGCGCCCTCGACCTCCGACGACAGCAGGAGCAGCGTCGGACGAAGCATCTTCCCCTTCATGAGCATCAAGTGCTCACTGACGCCGTTCAGGAGTGCGCTATCGACCGCCACAATGCGCCACATCTCATCACCGACGCGGGCAAGGGACGCCCCCACCGGTGCCTGAATGTCTCCGAGAGCCACCTGACCGGCCGGTGTCGGCCGGGCACGAGTTGTCACTTGGTGAGGTTCCCCAGTTCGGCGACACGCGCCGCAACGTCGCGAAACTCGATGTCGACCGCGAAGACCCGAAGATAATACGGCAGGGCGTCCGCTGGGCGACCAAGATGCTCCGTGGCAAAGCCCAGGAGGTAGAGGACGCCGACGAGAAGCTGGTCGTCGCTGCCGGGGACTTCGGTCGCTCGCTGCAGGAGCGCGACGGCAATCGGGTACTGCTTCTGCTCGACGAAACACTGGCCAAGGGCTTCGTAGGAACGAACCCGATTTGTTGGGCCACGCAGGGATTTCTGGAACTGGGCGATGGCTTCGTCGATGAGGCCCATCTCCTTGTACGCCACGCCAAGGTCGTAGTGAGCCTCGTAGTCCTCGGCTTCGACGTTTTCCGCTACTCCGCGCTTGAATCGTCGGAGCAGTTCGTCGAAATCCGCCTGTTCATCACCGGTGGGCTTGGGATCTTCGACCAGCATCCGCGTCGATCGAACCGGCTCCGTGTTGCGAAGCCATTCTCCAAGGTCAACGAAATCGGAGTCCGACGTGCCGAAGCTGGAATCGCTGCCTTCGCGCGACGCGCTGAACGCGGCGACTGGCGTCGGCGTCGGCGTACTCACTCTCAGCGCCGGCGGCGTCTCGATGAGCTCATCGCGGCGGAATGCGACCGGCTGGTCCTCGGACGTGTCCTCAGGCGCGTCCACCTCATCGACGAAATCCAATGGTTCGTCTTCGAAGGTTTGGCTCGGCTCCTCTTCCGGCGTATAGCTCTCTTCCGCTTCGGGCGGCGCGTAGGTCGGTTCCGCGGCTGGAGGCTCGTAGCTCGGTTCTTCGGCTGGAGGCGCGTCACTCGATTCCGTTGCGGGCACCGCATAACTCAGTTCCGCGGTGGGCGGCGCATAGCTGAGTTCCGCGGGGGGCGCGTAGGCCTCAGGCTCGTCAACGAGCTCTGGAGTCGGCTCCTCAGGCTCCTGGGCCTGCTCATGGCGAACGCCGTACTCGACCTGCTGGCTGGGGACAGGCGTCGGCTTGCCTTCGCCCCAGTCCGGGTCGGGTAGTTCGATGCTATCGACCGGCGTGTTGTCCGGCGCTGGTCGCAGATCCGGCGGCGCAACCGACTCTTTCGGCGGCTCGATCGCTGCAGGCGTCGACTCGTCAGGCACTGATGCAGCGGGAGGCGTTTCGACCGCGGGTTCGGCCTCGCGGCGCGGAGGATGACCACCGATCGCCGCGAGTTCGTCGGTCCAGCGATCGCCGCGAGCCGGCACACCTCGCCGCCTGACGAGTTCGTGCGGTGCCAGCGTCGCCAGAGCAAACTCGGCGCGTTCGTTGTCCTGGTCGAGCTCGAGGACTCGACTGTAGACTGCAACGGCCTTGTCCCCTGCTCCATTCCTGAAGAGAGCGTCGGCCAGTTCCAGGTACGAATGCGTAAGCCGTCCGCGGTCGCGCGATCGCACAGCGTACTCGACGCGTTTCTGGTGGTGACCCACCGAAGCGGGGGACACGGTCAGTATCTCGTCCACCACCTCCTGGGCGCGATCCAGGTCGCCGCGCAGCTCATACCCGACCATCGCCAGCTCGAGTTCATACAGACCGCCGTCCCGGTCTCCGGTATCGAGCAGCGCTTCTCCAAGCTGCCGGCGCAGATCCCAATTCTCCGGCTCCAGTTCGAGACGCTGGCGCAGATGACCCTCGGCACCGCCGATCGTAATCGTGGCACGCGGCGGCGTCTGAGCGACGGCCGGCTGTTCCTTGATCTCCTGTTCCGGCTCCAGCGCTATCTCCAGGTCTTCGCCTGGCTCCTCGATCGCAGGTTCCTCGACAACCGCTTCATCGAGGCCGAGGAGCGGCGGAAACGCATGCTCCTCGGCATCCGACGTCGAGCCGAAACTGGGCGGTAGCGACATGAAGTCGTCCGGGATATCGATCGCCTTTTCCGGAACGCGCCTTTCAGGAACCTCACTGTGGCTGGCGATCTCCATTTCCTGGATGCGTTCCACCGGTGGCTGAGTTTCGACGGGAGGCTGGTACTCAATCACCGGCTCCGGTGTCGGCACGGATGGCGGTGACGAGTTTCCAAGCTGCGCCGCCTCGAGAGCAACCATTTCGGCCGCGAGCTCGGCCGCTTCCTCAGCCGCCGCACGCGCGTCGTCCGACGCGGCCTCCGACGCAGGAGAGGGCCCCGAAACCACCTCAACCTTGTCGGGCGTGACGGGCAACTCGCCGGGCAGCGTGAGATCGTGTTCGCGTGTGAACGACTCGCGCGGAGCATCATCGAGGTCGAGATCTGCGAACTCGATCCCCGACAGCGGCGTCTGTCCAGACGTTTCCAGTTCGTCGTCTGTTGGAGGCGCGACCGGCGGTTCCGGCAGAAAATCTTCGATGAGCTCGTCCTTCGTCGAATGGGCCGACTCCGCTGGCTCGCCATCGATCATCTCGAACCGCTCGACCGCCTCGAGCTTCGGAACGGATGGACGCGACGTCGCCGGGGCGACCACGAGCTCTGACCCCAACGGCGTGAGTGAGCGCTCGACTGGAGTATTTTTTTCGACCGGTCCCGGATCGACTGCCGTGGACTCGAACCCTTCCGGCCGCGGCGCAGCGTCCGCCTCGCTCGGAAAAAACGTGATGGAGAGCCCGGTCAGGGCCGGAACGGGAGTCGGCATGGGCGCCCGCGCCGACACCGGTTGTGGGCGGTTCTCTTTCGGCGTGTTAGGCACCTCGGCTTCCAGGTCGAGGAAGACGAGGTCCCCGACCGGTGCTGGCGGCTGCTGCTCTCCACCCTCCCGTGGAGTCACGGTGGGATCGATCGCCCGCATCCGATCGATGGTGGCACGCGCCTCGGCTGCCCGGCCCTCCGACTGCAGCTTGTCATAGAGCGACTGCAGCTGCTCGATGGCCTCCCCCTTCCGATTCTCCTTCGACAGCAGCTCGGCGAGGACGAGGCGCACATCGTCCTGGTCCGGATACAGCGACGCGAACTCCTTGAGCGCGCGGAACGCCTCGTCGGCCATGCCGAGTTTCTGCATGCGGTCCGCGTATTCGAGGAAGTTCTTCCGCGCGTCGCTCTTGAAGCCCTTGCGAGCGCTGATGCGGGCCAGCTTGTAGTAGACCGCGGCCCGACCCGGGGACTGGCGCAGGATCTTGCTGCAGAGCGCGATGGCGTTGTTGAGGTACCCGCGTTCGGCGTACATGTCCACCGCGCGCTCGTAGTAGCCGAGCGCCTCGGTGACGCTGCCCTGCCGCATCAGCATGTCACCGACGCGATTGAAGAGTGGCACATCCTCGTCTTCGAGCTCCTTCCCTCCCTCGTCGAGAATCTGGACGTACACTTCGAGGGCGCGGTCGAACTGCTTTTTCTGCTCGAACTCCGCTGCTCGTTTGCGGAGCCTGGCCAGCGTCGCCGACATCAGGACATCCCCCCGCTCCACGCTGGCCGCCCGTCGACCCATGTACCGAGGCATCGATGGTCGCCGTACCAGTAGGGCAGCTCCCGCACGTCTTCAATCTCGAACAGCGCCAGGTCGGCGCGGGCACCCGGGGCGATCTGGCCGGTGTCGGCAGCCATGCCTAACGCGGCGGCGCCGTTGACGGTGGCGGCCAGGATGGCCTCGGCCGCGGACATGCGCAGCTGGCTTACTGCCAGGGTGAGGATGAGCGGGAAGTTCGGCGTCGGCGATGTCCCCGGATTGAAGTCGGTCGCCAGTGCGACCGCGGCACCCTGCTCCAGCAGCGCGCGCGCCGGAGCCTGCCGATCCTTGCCGAGGAACAGGAGCGTGCCGGGCAACAGCGTGGCCACGGTGTCGGAGCCCGCGAGTGCCCTGATTCCGTCATCGGTGATGGCGCCGAGATGATCGGCGGACGTGGCGCCAAGTTCCGCCGCAAGCTCGGCGCCGCCTGACGAGCGCAGCTCGTCGGCGTGCAGCTTGAGACCGAGGCCCGCATCACGCGCGGCACCGAGGATCCGCCTCGATTCCGACACCGTGTATGCGCCCGGTTCGCAGAAGACGTCGGCGAAACGTGCAAGCTCCTGCCGCGCGACACGAGGGATCATTTCGTGCACGAGCAGGGCGATGTAGTTCGAACGGCCATCAGCAGTTGCGCGGGCTTCGAGGGGGATCTCGTGGGCGCCGAGGAAGGTCGGCACCAGCCTTAAATGGACGACTGAGGCCACCTTAGCGATTACATGCAGCGTTTTGAGCTCGTCCTCGAGCGTAAGTCCATATCCTGACTTGACTTCCACGGTCGTTGTTCCGTGGCTGGCGAGGCGCTGAAGCCTTGGGACGGCCAGCGCGACCAGGTCTTCCTCGGTTCGTGCACGCAAATCACGCACGGACGCGTGAATGCCGCCGCCCCGTCGCGCGATTTCCATGTAGTCGAGTCCCGCCGCGCGCTGTTCCTGTTCGTCGGCGCGCGGCCGGCCGAAAATCGCGTGCGTGTGCGAATCCACCAGCCCGGGCATCAATACGCCGCCGCGACAGTCGACCGGCGTGAAATGCGCATAACGAGGCTCGAGACTCTCGCGGGGCGCGACTTCAACAACGCGACCGTCGCTCACAGCCACCGCCGCGTTGGTGAGAATGCCCGCATCGCGCATCTCGGCCCCGCGTCTTGCGCGCGCCGGCCCCGCACAAGTGACCACCTGCGCGGCGTTGAGGAAAATCATATTGGGTGCCGCACCCACCGCGTCACGATTCACGAACACGATTTAAGAGCACGATTCAAGAGCACGATTCAAGAGCACGATTTCAAGAGCACGATTCAAGTGTATGGCCGCGCCATGACATCCCGCACCCGCGAAAGCCTAAGGGGCGCCTGTGCCTCGCCGCGACAAGCATAGAAACAGCGGTTGCAGTCGATCGGTTTGTAGCGCTTGAAATCGCGCCAGTGGAAGTCCGTCGGGAAGTCGGGACATCGCTTCACGTGGCCTGAGGGATCGATGTGAATGGTCCGAAGGCCGGACTGGCACGGTTCGGTCAACTCACCGCGCAGGTACCGAGGGATCTGCTCGAGATAGTAGTCCGAATTGGTGATCACGCCGCGACGACGCCGCTTGATGGCCAGGAGCTCGCCGATCACGGCATCGGCGCGTTCCACACCACCGTTCTGGATCAGGTGATCGCGATTCCCGTTCTTGAAGTCCGTGTAGACACTGAAATTCACGCCGACGCCAAGCTCCTGCGCCACGCGGACGACATCGACCACGTGATCGAGGTTCTGCCGCTTGATGACGGTGTTGAAGCGGATCGCCTCGATGCCGGCACTGCGCATCGCGATAGCGGTCGCGAAAATCTTCTGCGTGAGGCCGGGGATGCCGCGTTCGACATCGTGCCGACCATCGACGTAATCGAGGGAAATGTTGAACTGGCTGACGCCCGCGTCCCAGAGCGAGCGGCCGCGCTCCGGCGTGAGCATGCCGCCGTGCGTGAGCAGCGTGATGTACTTCAACCGGATGGCATCACGTACGGACGCCACCAGGTCCTCGAGATCGCGGCGGAGCAGCGGCTCTCCGCCCGTGAACGTCACGACCATGGGGTTGAAGAACCGCGCCGCCTCGGCGCAGCGCTCGGTCTCGCTGTCCCGCTCCGCGGCGGGGGTCTTCCAGTAATCGCAGAATCCGCAGCGCGCGTTGCAGCGCATGGTGACTTCGAAGTGGACGAGCACCGGCCGTCGAGTCACTCCCAGCCAGGCGTATTTCGCCAGGAAGAGTGGGACGTGCCAGGGTTTGAAACGGGAAGACAGCATGGAGTTCAGAGGCCGGAGGCCTTCATGCTTCACGCATCGGAACGCGAATCCCTTCCCGATCGGCCGTCGCCAGCGCGGCGCCATACCCCGCATCCACGTGCCTGACGACTCCGATGCCCGGGTCATTGGTCAGGACACGCTCCAGGCGAACGCGCATTTCCGGTGTTCCATCGGCAACAATCACTTGCCCCGCGTGAAGCGAGTTGCCGATGCCGACACCTCCACCGTGATGGAACGAGACCCAGGAGGCGCCACTGGCCACGTTCAACATCGCGTTCAGGATCGGCCAGTCGGCGATCGCGTCGCTGCCGTCCTTCATGCCTTCGGTTTCGCGGAACGGTGAGGCCACGCTGCCCGTGTCGAGATGATCGCGGCCGATCACGATCGGGGCGCTCAACTCTCCACGGGCCACGAGATCGTTGAGCGCCATGCCGAACCGCGCGCGCTGGCCCTGCCCCAGCCAGCAGATACGCGCCGGGAGACCTTGGAACTGGATGCGCTCGCGAGCGAGCGTGATCCAGCGCCGGAGATGTTCGTCGTCGGGAAAGAGCTCGAGCACGAGGTCATCGGTGCGATGGATGTCCTTCTCGTCACCTGACAGCGCCACCCAGCGGAAGGGGCCGCGCCCTTCGCAGAACAGGGGCCGGACGTACGCCGGCACAAAACCCGGGAAGTCGAACGCGTTGGCCACGCCGGCATCAAGCGCGACGGTGCGGATGTTGTTGCCGTAATCGAACGTCGTCGCGCCGCGCGCCTGCAATGCCAACATGGCGCGGACGTGCTCCACGACCGTCCGCACCGACTGGCGAACATATCCGGCCGGATCCGTTCGCCGAAGTTCGTGGGCCTCGGCCAGCGTCATCCCGTTAGGCACGTAGCCGTTGAGGGTGTCGTGAGCGCTCGTCTGGTCGGTCAACACATCGGGCGTCACGCCGCGCCGCACCAGTTCCGGAAGCACGTCGGCGGCGTTGCCGACCAACGCGACGGACAAGGCGCGTCGCGCCGACGTGGCCTCATTGATCCAGACCAGGGCCTCGTCGAGCGAATGCGTCTTGCGATCGCAATACCGGGTCGCCAGTCGCTTGTCGACGCGCGCCTCATCCACCTCGACGGCCAGGATCGCCGCGCCACACAAGGTCGCCGCCAGTGGTTGTGCGCCACCCATGCCGCCAAGTCCGGACGTGAGCACAAATCGACCGGCGAGCGTTCCCCCGAAATGTTCGCGCGCCACCGCCCCGAATGTCTCGTAGGTGCCCTGGATGATTCCCTGCGAACCGATGTAGATCCACGAGCCGGCGGTCATTTGTCCGTACATCGTCAAGCCACGACGCTCGAGATCCCGGAACACGTCCCACGTCGCCCACCGGCCAACGAGATTGCTGTTGGCGATCAGGACGCGCGGCGCATGCTCGTGGGTACGGAACACGCCGACCGGCTTGCCGCTCTGCACGAGCAACGTTTCATCGGAGCCAAGGGTGCGAAGCGTTCGCACGATGGCGTCGAAGGCCTCCCAGGAACGCGCAGCGCGTCCCGTTCCGCCATACACCACCAGGTCTTCGGGCCGTTCAGCGACGTCGGGATCCAGGTTGTTCATGAGCATCCGCAACGCTGCTTCCTGCTGCCATCCCTTGCAGGAAAGCACCGAGCCGCGAGGGGCGCGGATGGTCCGCCGAGCCTCAGTGTCAGGACCAGTCAACGTTGCGCTCATTACTGCAGGTCAGAGCTCAGAGGTCAGAGGCGCTAGGCCAGGTTCGCAAACTTGCCGTCACCGATTGCGCCGGCAATCAGAAGGATATCAGGCGACACGGGCCGATCGCGGTCCATCGACGGGACGAGCTCACGAACGATCGCGCGGGCTCGCTCGATAGGCGCACTCGACCGGAGCGGTCTCCGGAAGTCGAGCCCCTGCGCAGCGCAGAGTAATTCGATCGCCAGGACGTTCCGCACATTCCCGACCACGCGGCGCAGTTTCCAGGCGGCCCCCATCGCCATCGGGACCATGTCCTCCTTTGATCCGTCGGTGGGAATCGAATCCACACTCGCGGGATGTGAGAGAACCTTGCACTCGCTGGCCAGCGCTGCCGCGGTGACCTGGGCGATCATGTAGCCCGAACTTACGCCGGCATCCTGGGTGAGGAACGGAGGCAGCCCCTGGTTCAAGTCCGGGTGGACCAGACGGTCGATGCGACGCTCCGCAATCACGGCAAGGTTCGTCAGGCCAATGGCGAGCATGTCGAGAACCATCGCCACGGCCTGTCCGTGAAAGTTTCCGCCGCTGAGCAGCGCGCCGTCTTCAAAGACCAGCGGATTGTCCGTCGCGGCATTGAGTTCTCGTCCGATGATGTCGCCGGCAAACCGCAACAGGTCTCCCACCGGACCGTGCACCTGCGGCATGCATCGCAATGCATATGCGTCCTGCACGCGCGGGTCTCCCAAACGATGGGACTCACGGATTTCACTGTCAGACAACAGGCGCCGCAGCAGCGCCGCGGAACGCATCTGTCCTTCCTGGCCCCGCACCTGGTGAATGCGCTCGTCGAAGGCGACCGGTGTGCCCAACAGCGCCTCGAGCGACGCGGCGCCGGCGACATGCGCCGTCTCCCACAGGACATGTGCATCAGCCAGCGCCAGCGCCGCGACCGCGGTGTGCGCCTGCGTCCCGTTGACGAGCGCGACTCCCTCTTTCGGGCCAAGTTCGACCCCGCTCAGTCCGCGCTCCGCCAGGAGCGTTGCCGCCGGCCCGCGACGCTGCCCGCTGAACAGGTCACCTTCACCCAGCAGTGACAGCGCCAGGTGAGAAAGCGGCGCGAGATCACCGCTCGCGCCGACGCTGCCCTGCTCTGGTATCGGGGGGAAAAGGCCGGCGTTCAACATGCCAAGCAGCAAGTCAGCCAATTCCGGACGCACACCCGAATGGCCCTTAGCCAACACGTTTGCGCGCAGCAGCATCATCGCGCGCACTTCCTCCTCAGGCAGCAGCGGTCCAACTCCGGCGGCGTGACTTCGCACCAGGTTCACCTGCAACTCGGCCAGTCGATCGGCGGGAATCGCCATCTCGGAGAGCTTACCGAACCCCGTGTTGACACCGTAAACGGCTTCGCCGCTCTCGAGCTTGCGATTCACCACGTCCCGCACGCGCTGCATCCGGGACCGCGCCGCGTCGTCCAGTTGGACCGGAACGCGCTGCCGCGCGACCCGAATCACGTGGTGCAACGTGAGTGAATTGCCGTCAATCAAGAGGGGCGCAGTCATGCGGGGAATGTCCCCGGGGCCCAACGGCAATTCAAGTCCAAAACGAAGAACGCTGAGTACTGAGTACTGGGTGCTTGAACTGGATGCTTCAAGCTGGCGCTGAAGACTGGTACTGAAGTGTTTGCATCAAGCCCCAGCCTCAAGCATCCGGCTCAAGCATCCAGTTCTCACCACGCACGCCTTTTGATTACCTGCGCACTCCTGAGTATCCCCGCGGGTCATAATCTCGCGTGTCCCAATCGAACTTGATTTCCGGCTGCGCCTTGAGCGAGATGTGGAAGTTGAACGTGAAATTCCCGTTGGGTGCGCGCATGAAGGCAAAGGTTGCGTTCCAATCGTGCAATTCGCGGGTCAACGTGAACAGCTGGCTGGCGAATTCCTTGCGCGTGAAGTCGTAGTTCGTCGACCACTGCGCCGACCACTTCTCGGTGATGTGGAACGAGATGTTCGATTGGGCATTGGCCTGCGCCGGCGTGACGAAATAGGTGCCGCCTCCGGTCCCGCCGAATCCTGCGCCCTGCGAGTCACTCGTGGGCGCCAGTCGCTGAACACAGCTCTCGTACAGCAGAATGTCCTGGCGGAAGGGTTGGCAGTCTGCGAAAGGATCAACGGTGACGACACCGGATCCCGTCGGCGGGCGCGTACGTTGGGCGCTGTACGACAGGCTCCAATCCCATCCACGACCGGCTGGGACACCCATCTGCCCCGCGATCTGGCTGATGGAGCCGGCGATTGGCTGTCCGGCGACCAGACCGGGTGAAACGCCCATGGGCGATGTCGACGGTGGCGTCGAGCCCGGCGCACCGGTCGTCGAATCGGCCATTCTGATGCCGAGGAGTCGCGCGAGCCCGCGAACGATGGGCGACGCGGGGCCGAGTGAGAGTGAACCTCGAATGGATTCGCGATACGGCTTAAAGACCGCCGTGTCGGAAATCGGATCGCCCTGGAAGAGCGACCAGTCGACGCCGATGTCAAAACCAGGAAGCAGGTCGGAGCGTGCGGTGATGCCGAACGAACGGTTGGTCAAACCGGTCTTCTTCGTCACGCGCGCCCGCTCGAAGTCCCAGCCGAGCGACGAGAACGAGAGCGCCAGCAGCTTGATCTTCTGCCACCGCTCTTCAGGAACTGAATCCGAGCGTGGTCGAAGCTTCGCCTCGAACACGGTGTTGAGTCCCAGGCTCAGGGTCTGCTGGCGGTTCGCGCCCAGGTAGCCGATGCGTGTGCTCCCTACCGCCTCCAGGTATTCATCACTGACGCTCCCCTCGGGCGTGTATTGAAAACTCAGGGAGGGCGCAATCGAGTGGCGTATCGCCGCCACCGGACCGATACCGGGCAATCGACGATACAGCGTTGGTGACATGCTGAGGCCGAGCGCCGGGCGCATCGAGTTCGAGACGAACCGATTGCCAGTTCGCTCGGACCGCACGAGCAGGCCGTGTGGATCGACCTTCTGAATCGAAACCGACGGGGAGACGTTCCAGGTTCCCTGGAAAAAACCGGGCAGCGAAAAGCCGGTGTTCCAGTCGACTTCCGTCAGGTACGTCCGCTTGTAGACGCGCAGTTCTTTCTTCGTGGTGTCGTTCACGTCAACGACGATTCGCCTGGACGGGAAGTCGTTGAACCGGTCGCTGACGCTGAACGAGTTGCTCCACTTGAACCCAAAGACCTCGACCGGCGTGTCGAACCGCATCGTCGTGTTCCGGCTGTTCCGGTCGAGCGGAATACTGTCGAGCGCCCCACCAGTGCCGGTGACATAGCGATAGCCAAAATCGCCGACGCGGTCGATGTGCAGGTTCTCGGTGTTCGTTAGGCTGAAATTCGGCGTCCACGTCAGCCACTCACCGGCCGTGATGGGCTTGGACGAGATCGACAGCGACGGGAACGTCCGATCGATCGCTTCACGGCCGGGGAACTGTTGCTGCGTGCCGCCCAGCGTCATTGAAAACGGTCCACGGCCGGTCGAGAAGTTCAGCTGCGACGAGATGACCTGGACGGCCGCAAACGGATTGAACTGGGTGTTTCGCTGCACCGTGGTGTTGGTGACGTAGTTCAGGTTTGCCGTGAGCTTCGTTCGCTGCGAGAACTCCTGTCGGTGGTTCAGCGAGTACTGCTGGTTCGTGGATCCGTCGCGGAGGTAGTGATAGGAGACCCCCAGCTCGCCGCCGAGGAAACGGTCCTGCCATGAGTATCGGAACCGGCTGTTGAACTTGACCCACCCCGGATCACCTTCGATCGGACGCGCGCCGCTGCGCCAGTCCATCGTCAACTGCGCATCGACATAATCGCTCAGCGCGAAATAGTAGCCGAAGTCTTCGACCATCCTTCGGTAACCGGACCGGTTCCTGATGATGTCCGAGAACCCGATGCGCGGCGGGATGATGCCGTTGCGACGCCCGGAGCGCACGTCCTGGACAATGAACGGGAGCCAGAACACCGGGACATCCGCGATGTAGAGGATCGCGGGTCGCGCCACGATGATGTTCTTCGAGATCATCTTGATCTCGGATGCGGCGAAGTGAAAATGCGGCGTGGGATCCTGGCAACTCGTGAAGGTGCCCCGGCGCGCATAGAACGCGGACGCCGCTTCTTCGGTGGTGTCTCCCTTGAACGCCGCGACGCCGCCGTGGACGATCCAGCGTTCGCCGCTTTCAACGGTCGTCGAAACCTCGCGTACCAATCCTTCACGAGCGCGAATGTCGTAGCGCAGCATCTGCCGGCCGACGACATCATCGGGCCCTCGCGCTGGATCCCGCAGCAGAACCGTGTCTCCGCGAGCCTCCATCAGTTGCGTCGAGTCGCTGTACGTGATCGTATCGCCGAGCAACGCCGCCGAATCGCGCTCCACCTGGGCCTTGCCGCGCAGGTACATCTCCCTCGACTTCGCTTCGAGCAGGACGGAATTGGCCTCGTATCGCGTGATGGAGTAGCCCTGTCGCAGCAACAGCTGCGCCATCACCGAGTCCGCGTCCTTCCAGGTAATGACACGACGTTTGGGAACCGTGTCGCCGGGTGCGCGTACGGAATCCGCGCGCGCGAGCGAGTCAGCGCGGGCCATCGAATCAGCGCGGGCGATAGAGTCACGACGCGCAATGGAGTCGGGAACGGGCGGCCGGACTGGAACCTGAGCCTGAACCGGGCTCCCGAGTTGCAGCGTAGCTAGAAAGAACAGCGCAGTCAGGAGGCGTACGCCAGACGCGGGACGCGGGATACACATCGCTGTTCGCCAACCTCCCTTCCCTGCGACAAACGGCGCTTTGTTTGCCACCCACCGCGAGGTCACGCGGTGGCCTCCGCCGCCAGCTCGGCCTTTTCGCGACGCTTCTTCCAACGATAGACAAACGCCGACAGGATCACGCTGAACTCGTACAACCCGTACATCGGGAACGCGATCAGGATGAGACTGAACGGATCCGTCCCCGGCGTGATGAACGCGCCCAGCACGAGCGAGCCGACAATCGCAAAGCGACGAAAGCGATTGAGCATTCCCGGATTCACGATCCCCAGCATCGACAGCAGGAGGATTACAGTTGGCAGCTCGAACGCAGCGCCCAGCGCCACCGACATGCCGACCGCGAAGCCGAAGTATTCGCTGAAGCCGTACATGTTCTGCAGTGACGCGGCCTGGATGCCCGCGAAGACCTTGAGTGTCAGGGGCAGAATGACGAACCACGACAGGGCGCATCCGGCCAGGAAAAGGACGACCGCCATCAACAGGACCGGGATGACGACCTTTTTTTCGTGCTTGTACAGCGCCGGGGACAGGAACCCCCAGAGGTGCCACACGATAACCGGCGACGCGAGGATGGTTCCCAGGATCAACGACAGGTTCATGATGATCTTGAACGCCGCCGCCGGATGGAACACCGTCAACTTGCCGTTCATGAGGTACGGCAGGATGGGCCGGGCGAGAAAGTCGATGATGAAGTCGTCGTTCGTGAACAGGAAGTAGAACGAAAAACCGACCCCGATCAGCAGCGCGCCGAGGATCCACATCAGGCGCTGGCGAAGTTCCTCGAGGTGATCGAGGAACGGCATTTCTCCAGATTGACCTGGGCCCATCGAGCGAGTTCTCAGGACGGATTCCGCGCCAGCCAGTCCGCCGCGAGGGTTGATTCGTCGGTCCCGGGGAATCTCCTGACCACGTCCTGCATTGTCGCTCGGGCCTCAGGTCTCTTTTGTTGACGCGCAAGCGAGAGTCCGAGCTTGTACAGAGACGTCGGCGCCGCCTTGTCGGTCGGGAACTTCGAAACAACGAGGCGATAGACACTGTCGCCCTGCACCCGGTTTCCCTCGGCGTCAAAGGCGTCGGCAATCCCGATCATCGCTTCCGGAACGCGGTCAGAAGTCGGGTGTTCCGTGATGAGTTTGTTGAAGGCGTCTCGCGCCGAGCCCCACGCTCGCGCCGCCAACTGATCGCGTCCGATCTGGTACAAGACGTTAGGCCCTTCAGTCAGGACGGGCGGTGGAGTTGCTCGCGTCGTCGTGTCTCCCGGAGTGACCGGCGGCGCGACCGACCGAACCGCCTGCTCCATGACCTGCCTGTTCCGTTCCTCGAGATCAGCCCGAAACGAGCGCATGGTCTGCGCGTTGGCCCCCATCAGCTCTCCGAGCTGAATCAGGCGCTCGCCGAGCGAATACAGCTCCTGCCGCGTGGCGCCCTGAAAGCTGGTGAGGCGCATCCCGACATCGCGCACCGAGTCACGCAGCGCAGCGAGGTTCGTGTTCAGCGTGCCGGAGATGTCGGCGAGCTGTCGGGCCCGGGCCGAATCGGCCCGCATTTGCATGTTCCGGAAGGAGAGAATGTCCTCCTGGAGGATTCGGACGTCGTTTCGTGTCGCGAAGCACGCGCTCGAAACGAGCATCAGCGCGACGGGCGCAAACAAGCGGAGCTTCATGGCATCAAGGGAACGGGGGACGGGAGACGGGAGTCTCCCGTCCCCCGGCATACCGTGGACGTGCGATCCAAATCTATCGACGAGCCTACCGCGGTGGGGTTGTAACCTGACCGGCCGTGATTTCGAACTCGGCCCGTCGATTCTTCTCCCAGGCGTTCTCATCCGATCCACTCACGGCCGGGCGCTGCTCTCCATAGCTCACGATGGCGATCCGGGCCGCATCGATGCCGTTGTCGGTGAGATACCGCTTGGTAGCGGCGGCCCGACGCTGGCCGAGGGCGTCGTTGTACTGGTCGGATCCGCGTTCGTCGGCGTGACCCGAAACGCGAATTTGAACAGCGGTATTCGCCCGGAGGATCGGCAGCTTGGCATCAAGCGCCGCCCGTGCGTCACCACGGATTTCGGACGCGTCGTAGTCGAAGTAGATCGCCGTAAGGAGCGTAGCTCGCGCCGACGCTATCGCCGACAGGCGCGCATTCTCAGCCGCCGCCTCCCTCTCGAGCCTTTCGCGCTCAGCGCGTGCCGCCGCTTCGGCCGCCGCACGCGCCGCTTGACACGCGGAGTCACAAGTCTGACCAGGAACCGGAGGTGCAGGTGTGGGTGTTGCGACGGTTTCCGGCGTCTTTCGACATCCCGAGACGCCAGCGGCCACTAAAAGCGCCAGGGCGATCCCTCGGTGAGTGCGCGTCATTTCGTTTCCTCTTGGGGCGGGGGAGAGGTTGGGGAGGAGGTTGCGACGTGGACGTTAGTGAACGACGAGACGGGGCGACCAGGCACCTGCCTTGGCGCCACTGGCTGCATGCGTGAGTTGACGAGGACGACCTGATTCCGTATCGAGAATCCAGAGCTGCCAGCTTCCCGTCCGGTTCGACGTGAAAACGACGTGACGGCTGTCCGGGGCCCACGACGGATCCTCGTTTCTTCCCTCGTTCGTGTATTGCTTCGGCGAGCCGCGATCGCGCGGGCTCACGGAATAGATCTGCGACGCTCCTCCCATCTCCGCCTGGAACGCAACGAGGCGTCCGTCCGGCGACCACGAAGGATCGGTGCGTTGAGACTTGTCGCCAAAATTGAACGGCGTCAACGCCTCGGCGTTCGTTCCGTCGGCATCAGCAATGTAGAGCCCCAGGCCTCCAGGCCGATCGGTGACAAACACAATCCGACGGCCATCTGGACTGAATGAAGGCGACACGGCAATCATGCCCCGACTGACCGTTATCCGCCTTGGTGAGTCGTTGCCCGCCGTTGCCACGGCATACAGGTCGGTGCCGCTGTCGAACCCGTGCGCATACAGGAGAGTTTCGCCGTCCGGCTGCGAAAACACCGGCGACGTGTTCACCGATCCCGCTCGCGCGGGCAGCGTCCGCGACGTGCCGGCGCCGTTTGCTCCCATCTCGCGGACCACAATGCGCGTCCCTTCGTCCGTCATCACCGTGTACGTGAAGTGTGTCGCCTTCGGGTGCCACGCTGGATAGAGCGCCAACCCACCAGCGCTCGTGAGCGGCATCGGATTCGAGCCGTCGCTGTCGATCTGCCAGATCCGGCCACCGGATTGGTAGAGAATGCGCGTGGCGGCAATGCCCTTTACCCCCGTCACCCAGAACTCGATGGCGTCCGCAATGGCGTGCATCTGCTGTCGCCAGTCGGGAGACAATGGCGTGGCGGCCAGCACAAAATCCTTCACCCGTTCGACCTTCTGGGTACGGACATCGTGCACCGCGACATGAAGGCCGGTTGATGTCTGCGTGGCCTGGATCATCGCCACCGCGCCGAGTCGCGCATACAGCGGGTAGTTGAACTTCCCGCGGCTGCCGTCGGATGACGTGTCCATCATGATCGCGTCACCCGCGATCACGTTGGCGCGATCGCTGAAGTCCAGGTCGCGCTGCAGAATCTTCCGTACGGAGTCGCCCTGTTCGCCGTTCACGGGAAGCACCAGCACACCAGGCTTGGTCCCCGGCGAATACGTGAGGCCAATGCGCACCGTAAGCGTCGAATCCTGGGCGTGCGCTACGGCACCGCGCATGAGGACCAGCGCGGCAATCAGTGTCAAGGCGCCCGGACGCCGGACCGACAGTCGCATCACCGTATGATTTTAGGGTCGAACGTGAAAATAACCGTGAGTATGTCGTCGCTGAACCCTTCGGGCAGCGGTCCGAATGCACCGGCTGCTCCGGCGCCTTCAATCGCGCCTTTGGCTTCAGTATCGAATCCGTAACTGCCTGACGGTTTCATGATCGAAATTGCCATGACGCTCCCGTCTCTCTTGATCACGAACTGGACGTCGGCGGTCAGCATCTGACGCTGGCGCGGATTGAACCGCAGTGCGATCTGCGAGACGATGTTGTGCAGATACGTCGGATACGGAAAATCCTTACCCGCGGTGGTCACGTTCGCGACGTCAGTTCCCTTGCCGCCCGTTTCTCCGCCACCAGCCTTCTGCGCCGGCGTATCGAAGCGCGCGCTCTTCGCGTCAGGCACCTGCGTGGCTCGCGACGGAGCGCGGGTTGCTTCACGCGGACGCGGCGCGGGCACCGTCTCCTTCGGCTGCACCTCGGCACGCTTGGGGAGCGGGGCGTCAGGCTCTGTCTTCGGAGGCGACTCAGAGGCAATTCCGACTTGCCGTTGGCCTGGCGCGGCGGCGACCAGGTTGACCGCGTAGACCTCACCACGCGGCCGCGATCCGCGGGCGGCCACCAGGACCAGCGCGACGATCGCCACATGGACGCCGGCCGACATCGTCATCGGCAGGCCCAGGCGCCCGGTGCCTGACGAGTGACTGGCGCGCGCCACGATCACCCTGGCCCCCTGCGCGATGGATCATCTTCGGTCGCGATCCCGACGTTGGTCACGCCTGCGTTCCTGATAACCGCCAGGACTTTCACCAGCGCGTCCACATTGGTGCGGCCGTCAGAGCGAACGGTCACGCCTCGCGAGGCCCGGCTGCCGACCATCGGCTTGAATGCGGCTTCGAACTCCTTGAAGTTCATCCCATCGCGGTCCACGAAGATGCGACCGTTTTTATCGATCGTGATCACGAGACTGCTCTTGTCATCGAGCGGGCGCGCGGACGCCACGGGAAGCTTCACGTCGACGCCGCCCTGCATCAACGGCGCCGTGATCATGAAGATCACCAGCAGGAGCATCATCACGTCGATGAGGCTCACCACGTTGATTTCGGCGTTCAAATGAAGCCGCCCGGCACGCCTGCGTCTCAATCTGCCTGTATCCCCGTTTGCCCGATTGCCCGTCTACCCGTTCTAGATCCTTCCTTCCCGTACCAGCAGCGCGATCAGTTCCGATCCAAACCCCTCAAGCTCGCCATCGATCCCGTTCAGCCGGTTGGCGAAAATGTTGTACCCGAAGACCGCCGGAATGGCGACCGCCAATGCAAGCGCCGTAGCCGTCAGTGCCTGCGCCACACCCGGAGCCACCGCACCGATGTTGCCCGAGCCGCTCTGGGTGATCCCCAGAAACGCGGAAATGACGCCTAACACAGTTCCCAGAAGTCCGACCAGCGGGCTCACAGAACCGATCGTTGCCAGGGCCGTGAGGTAACGACCGAGCGCGTCCCGTTCCGCGTCCGTCTGGGAATCGATGACCTGTCGGAGGGCCTCTACCTGCGCAGCGCTCAGTCGCCCCGCGCGCTCAGTCGTGGGACCGATAGCCGGCGTCGTGTCGGTGAGGAACGAGTTCGCGCGCATGAACAGTCTCGTGAACGGATTCGGCTTTCCCTTGCCCGCGAGCCGTGCCGCCTCCTCGAGCGAGTGCGCGCGTTCGAAATCGTACAGGAACCTCGCGCCAACCCGACGCACGTGCCGGAGTTCGATCCACTTGGCGAAGATGATCGTCCAGCTGATGGCCGACAGGATCGCGAGAAATCCAAGCACCACCTGGGTGACGGTATCCGACGCGGTCACGAGTTCCCACGGCGTCGTCGGAATCGGCTGGCCACCTTGCAGCACGAGCATTGTCGCGTTCATGAGACGGCCGCGCGCGAACGCGATGCGAAGTAATCGTACGTCAGGCGGAGGCCATCTTCGAGGTCGACCTCCGGGCGCCATCCGAGAATCTTCGCGGCCTTGTCGATCGTCACGGCGGAACGCGGCAATTCACCGGCGCGTGCCGGCGCGTGAAGAACCGGAACCGACGTGCCGGCCGCGCGCTGCAGCGTTTCGGCCAGCTCCAGGACGGACGTCTCACGCGACGTGCCGATGTTGAAGGCCCGCACATCCACCTGGCGCGGCGCCGGCAGCGACACGGTGGCCGCCGCCACATTGGCGCGCGCAACATCGAGCGCAAACACGTAGTCACGCGTCTGGCGACCGTCGCCGAAGACCGTGATCGGTTCGCCCTTGAGCATGCGATTGCAGAAGATCGCGACGACGCCGGCCTCACCATGTGGATCCTGTCGCGGGCCGTAGACGTTGGAATACCTGAGCGCCACGGTGTCCACTCGGTGGACACGCGAGTAATACGCGAGGTACAACTCGACGCTCAGCTTGGCGATCCCGTACGGCGACTCCGGATCCTTGGGCATTTCCTCGAGACTCGGAATCGGGACGAAGTCTCCGTAGATCGCGCCACCCGTCGACGAGAACACCACGCGCGTGCCGTGACCGCCGGCTCGAGCCGCTTCGAGCAAGTTCAACGAGCCCTGGATGTTGATGCGGGCGTCAGCCGCAGGATCGAGGACGCTCTTGCGAACGTCGATCTGCGCCGCCAGGTGGCACAGGACATCGAAGCGACCCTCACGCACGATGCGGGCGGCTTCGTCGGACCCGATGTCCACGTTATGGAACTTTGCCCCCCGGGGCAGGTTCTCCTGTCTGCCTGACGAGAGGTCATCCAGGATCTCGACGTCGTATCCCTCTTCCAGCAGCCGGTCGGCGACGTGTGAGCCGATGAATCCGGCGCCGCCCGACACGAGCGCTCGTTTCGTCATGCGCGCGCGATCCCGCAACCAACGGCCCTGCTCCATGCCGGCACTTGCCGACATGCCGCACCACAGGCCATCCGCCCGCTACGTCTCATGGTCCTCCCCTTCTCGTAAGGCATTCCCGGGACTCGTCAGGCTTCCGCCGGCAATTCGCGCCAATCTAATCGAGCGCGGCCTCGTTATGGGAGTTTTTCGGTGACCCGTACAGCAAGGCCCGCGGCGAGGGCGCCGAGCGATTGACGGACCACGAGCACGGTCGCGCTGTGCTGGTCGACCCGGATCACGTTCGCGGTGGCCACGACGGTCGAGCCGTTGGTGGCGTAGATGCTCACGCGATCGCCGGGACGCACGCCGGCCGCTGCCCCGATACCGACGATGAGCGCGTGCTGAAGCGTGGGGAGCTGTGATTCGCTCGCGATCCACAACACCTGACCACGGGCCCCGTTTTCCACAGCGGTCAAAGGCCCGGTGGGAACGACGGGCGTCGGCGGCAGCGGCAGGATCACGTCGCCGCACCGCATGGCATCGAACTGAGCCACCACTTCCGCCGGCACCCCGGCCGCGCCGGGAGAACCGCCGCTCGTCAGGCGGATGATCCCGGTCGGAATCCCGACCGGGCCGTGTCCGGTCAGGTACGGTCCGCGCCTGACGAGTAGCCAGCGCGATCCTTCGGGTGCGGAGGTCCCGGCCGGCAGCTGGACCGTCATCGATCCGTGCAGCAGCACCCCGCGGCTGGGCGCATCGCCAGGCACGCCCACACCCACGCAATATCCGCCCTCATCCAGGACCGCGCTCTCATCGACGAACGGGGCCGAGACCGCCTCGAAGACTCCGGCGTTCACCGGCGGTGACGCGGCGCGCGTCGATTCCAGCGGAGTAAATCCGCCGGCTGGCCTCACGCCATAAAAGATCGTTCGTCCGGTGTCGCGTCGCGGCACCACAACTGGCGCACGAGCAGTTTCCGGAGCCGTGGCCGTGGGAGCAGCCGCCGGCGGCGCGCCAGATCGGGCCCCTGGCCGCGTGGCGGGAAGTCGGATCGTTGCGCCGATCGCCAACGCGGTCGTTCGAAGCGGTGGATTGAGCGCGAGAATTTCGCGCCAACGTTCACCGTCCCCGAGTGAGTCGGCCGCGATCCGCCACAACGTGTCGCCGCGCCGCACCTGATGTGTGCGCTCCCGCGGCGTGCCCTGGGCGGAAAGCGCTGCGGGGGCCACCAGGGCCCCCGCGGTTACCATCATCAGCCAGCTAGAACGGAAGATCGTCGTCTTCATCCTCGAGGGCGCCCGGGAAGTCCTCGAAATCTCCACCGCCCGCGTCAGCGCTTCCTGCCGCGGCCGGAGCCGATGAACGGGCGCGTTCCGGTGCAGCGCTTCTGCGAGCACCGCCATTCTCGGCATCACCACCACCGCTTCCGCCAGCGCGTGAGCCGAGCATGACCATCTCGCGCACCTTGATCTCGGTTGTGTAGCGCGTCTGCCCTTCGCGATCCTGCCACTGCCGATATTCGATGCTGCCTTCGATGTAAAGGCGATCGCCCTTTCTCACGTAGCGCTCGACAACATCGGCCAAGCCGCCACCGGACGCGCGACCGTTCCACAACACACACCGATGCCACTCGGTCTTTTCCTGCTTGTCGCCACTGGGACCATTCCAGGTCCGCGTTGTGGCGAGGTTGAACTGCGCGACCCGCGCGCCGTTCGGCGTTGCGCGCACTTCGGGATCGTTCCCGACGTTCCCGATCAACATGACTTTGTTCAGGCTACGGCTCACGGTTCCTCCTGGCGAGTAAAGGTAATTACCTCGCCAAGCACAGTATGAGGGGCTCGCCAACATGGCGCAAACCTCAGAACGCACGGCGTAGTAATTTCGCGCATCTACTTCAGGGTCGAGGCTCGACCCTCAACCCCAGCCTCATCACAATCGCGTCTTCGATTGGCCGCGCATAATAGCGCACCCGGCGCCCAACTCCCTCGAAACCCGCGGTCGAATAGAGTGCGATCGCGGCGGCGTTGGAGGCACGAACTTCGAGAAACATCTCTCCGCAGCCGCGCGCACGAGCAGCCGCCACCGCCTCGTTCAGGAGCCGCCGTCCCAGTCCTTGTTTCTGCACCAGCCGCGTCACGGCAAGGTTCGCCAGCTCCGACTCAACGCCGGACACAAGCACGATCGCGTAACCGACGACGCCACCCGCTTCCGATTCGGCGACCAGAAACAGCACCTGACGCGTATCGACGAGGTCGGCGAACGAGCGACGGCTCCAGGGATCGTTGAATACCGAACGTTCGATCGCAGCGACGTCATCAAGGTCGCGTTCCTGCGCCGGACGGATCGCGATCGCTGCGGACCGTGCTCGCATTGCTGCCATCACTCACCGCCAAGTTCGCGACCGTGGGCCGCTTCCCAGCGAACCTGTGCCTCCGCTTTGCGTCCGTATTCCGGCTCCCACGTCGTCAGTTCGACTTGCTTCGCGATCCCCTGCTTGATCAGCCGAGCGAAGCCCCGCGCGTGTGGCGCCAACGGTGTCGACTCGGCCGGCCCGATGATTCGCGCTCCGCGAGCTGACGCGTGTAACTCGAGATCGGCTCGAGATGCCCGCCAGGATTCTCCCGGCGTGATCAAACCACCCGCTTGGATTTCGAGATCCTGGCCGAAAAAGTCTCCGCGCATGGCATCGAAGGCCACGACGTAGGCTCCGGGTTCGAGCGTCGGCTCGGCGGCAGCAGGAACCAGCAGCGTCGATTGCGCAACGACCAGGGGAATTTGGCGCGCCACAGAAAGTCCCTTGGCGATCGAGGCCGCGATCCTGAGTGATGTGAAGCTGCCGGGCCCCGCTCCGCACGCGACGGCGTCGAGCTGGTCAATCGTGACGCTTCCGCCGGCCAACAAATTGGCGACCGCCGGCATGAGGCGCTCTTCGTGTTCGCCACGCATGGCGACCACTGCTTCGCTCTCGACTGAGCCCGCTCGAAGAAGAGCGACGGAGCCGGCGTAGGTCGAGGCGTCGAGCGCGAGGACGATCACGTCAGCCTGCAGTCAGACGTCGACGATCTTCATCGTCGGAGATGTATTCCAGGCGAATTCGAACGGCGTCTTCGGGCAAGCGATTGCCCGCTCGCTCTGGCCATTCGATGAGCACGATCTTTGCGCTGTTGACAATGTCGTCCCAGCCAAGATTCGTGAGATCGCCAGCGTCGTTAAGTCGGTATAGATCGAGGTGATAGACAGTTGTGCTTTCGCTGTGATACTCGTTGACGAGCGCGAAAGTCGGGCTGGTCACATCTTCGGCGATTCCCACACCACGGCAGATCGCTTGCACCAGCGTCGTCTTGCCAGTGCCGAGTTCGCCTTCAAGCGAGATGATGACAGGTGGCCTAAGGCGCCTCCCGAGTTCCTCGCCCCACGCCAGTAATTCGCTGAGCGTGACTCGTGACTCGTGACTCGGCAATTCCGGTGCAGCCGCTGGCTGGCCTCTGGCCTCTGGCCTCACTTGCTGGCCCGAATCGCCGCAAACGCGTCTCGGCGCCGTGGCGTCGCATCCCGCTTTGCCTTCAACTCGAATACATCGTCCCGGAGTCGAGCAGCCGCCTCGAAGTCGAGCTCCTCAGCCGCGGTCCGCATTTCCGCTTCGAGCTGCCGGATCATCTCATCGAGCTGCTCCGGGTTGTACTTGGATGACGCTGCTTCGGCGACCTTCCGCATCCGATCACGCTCCTCCTTCTCCATTCGCGCGTCAGCTACGCGCGTGATGAAGCGGACCTCGTCGATGCTCTTCGACACGCTGCGAGGTGTAATCCCGTGTTCAGCGTTGAAGGCCACCTGGATTTCACGACGGCGGTTGGTTTCCTCAATGCACCGCTTCATCGAATCGGTCATCCGGTCGGCATAGAAGATCGCTCGCCCGTTCACGTGCCGCGCACAGCGCCCTACCGTCTGGATCAGGGAGCGGTCACTGCGCAGGAACCCTTCCTGGTCCGCATCGAGGATGGCCACCAGCGAGACCTCGGGCATGTCGAGCCCTTCGCGCAGCAGGTTGATGCCGACCAGCACATCGAACTCGCCTAACCGCAGACCGCGGATAATCTCCATTCGCTCGATGGCATCGATGTCCGAGTGCATGTATCGGACGCGAACCCCCAACTGCTGGAGGTAGTCGGTGAGGTCCTCCGACATGCGCTTGGTGAGGGTCGTAACCAGCACGCGCTCGCCACGTCGCTCGCGGATCCGAATCTCGTTGAGCAGGTCGTCGACCTGGCCGCGGACCGAGCGCACCTCGATCTCGGGATCGACGAGCCCCGTCGGGCGGATGATCTGCTCGACCACCACGCCTTCAGACATCTGCAGCTCGAGCTCGGCCGGCGTCGCGCTGACGAACATCGCCTTTGGCACGAGCGAGAGAAACTCGTCGAAGATCAGCGGGCGGTTGTCCAGCGCCGACGGCAGGCGGAACCCGTATTCGACGAGCACTTCCTTCCGCGCGCGGTCGCCATTGTACATGCCGCGGATCTGCGGCAGTGACACATGTGACTCGTCGACGATGACGAGGAAGTCCGCCGGGTAATAGTCCATCAGACAGGCCGGACGTTCACCTTCCTTCCGGCCCGAGAGGTGTCGAGAGTAGTTCTCGATGCCCGCGCACGTCCCGATTTCGAGCATCATCTCGACGTCGAAATTCGTCCGCGACTCGAGGCGTTGCGCCTCGAGCAGTTTGCCCGAGTTCCGGAGCAGTACCAGGCGCTCCGAGAGTTCCGCGCGGATCGCTCCGACAGCGCGCTCGAGGCTCGGCCGGTTCGTGATGAAGTGTTTCGCCGGATAGATGCCGGCCCGATCGAGCACCGCGATCGTCTCGCCCGTTAGCGCGTGGATCTTCGAGATCCGCTCGATCTCGTCGCCCCAGAGCTCGACACGCACGCCCTGCTCTTCATACGCCGGGAAGATCTCGACCGTGTCCCCGCGCACGCGGAACGTGCCGCGTTCGAACGCGACGTCGTTCCGCGAATACTGGATGTTGACCAGCTGCCGAAGGATCGTGTTGCGCGGGATTTGCTGTCCCTTCTCCAGCATGACCATCTGTTCGCGGTATTCGATCGGATCGCCAAGACCGTAGATCGCGCTCACGGTGGCGACGATGATCACGTCGTCGCGTTCCATGAGGCTCGACGTGGCGCGCAGTCTCAGCCGGTCGATGTCCTCGTTGATCGACGCGTCCTTCTCGATATACGTGTCGGTGGTCGGGACGTAGGCTTCGGGCTGGTAGTAGTCGTAATACGAGATGAAGTATTCGACCGCGTTCGTCGGGAAAAGGCTCTTCAACTCGCCGTAGAGTTGTGCCGCGAGCGTCTTGTTGTGCGAGAGGACCAGCGTTGGGCGGCCGTAGTTCGCGAGGGCATGCGCCATCGTCATGGTTTTTCCCGAACCCGTGACACCCAGCAGGGTCTGGAACCGGTCGCCCCGCTCCAGGCCCGCGATCAGCTCGGCGATGGCCTTTGGCTGATCGCCGGCCGGCTCGAACGGCGACTGCAGCAGGAACGGCGCGCGTGACATGCCAACAATTTATCGGGTTTTCTTCGGGGGGCTCAACCCCCTCGATTCAGGCCACCGCGGCTCCGGTTGCCGGGGCTTGGGGTGCTGCGCCGGTCGCTGGGGCCGTGGGTGCCGCGGTAGCCGCAGGAGCTGCGGTCGCGACGGGAATCACCACGCGGAACACCGTACGCCCGGGCTGCGACTCCACCTCAATGTCACCCTTCTGGTTGAAGATGAGCCGCCTCACGATATCGAGCCCCATCCCGGTGCCCGCACCAACTGGCTTCGTCGTGAAAAACGGGTCGAAGATGCGGCTCTTGATGTCTTCGGGAATCCCGTGGCCGTTGTCGATCACGCGAACCGTGATCGTGTCGAAATCCTGCTGCGCACTCACGGTGATCTCGCCGCCATAAGGCACTGCATCCAGGGCGTTTTCCAGAAGGTTCATCCAGATCTGGTTCAACTCGCTGCCGAAGGCTCGCGCGGGAGGAAGGTCGGGGGGAATCTCGAGTCGAAGCGTGACGCTCTTGTCGCGAAGCTTGCTGGCCATGAGCCGCGAGGTGTCTGACAACCCGCGCGCAACGTTTACCGGCTCGGCGACTGACGCCTGCCCCATATGAGTGTAGCCCTTCACCGAGGCGACGAGGTCGGCGATGCGCCTGGTGGAATCCTGAAGTTCGCTCGCGATCGTTGTGATGGCGGCAGTTGCCGCGAGCCAACGCAGCGCATCCCTCAGCGTCTCGCCCTGAAAGACGCCAGCGAGTTTCTCCAGGCCGTCAACGGTCATGGCGGTTTCCGCCAACGCGGTGGCGTGATCGATTTCGCCGCCATGCGCGTCAATCCAATCCGCGATTTCCTCCACGCGATCGGACCGATCCAACGGCGTATCGAGGAATGACGGCGGCACCACGAGGCAATACGCGCGCGCTTCGTCGAGCGCGGCGAGCTGCTGGTCGTCCAGGTGCGCACTGAACAGCGCCCGCGCCGAGTCTTCGGCCTCGTTCTTGTGCTCGGTCAGTCGTTTGGCGCTGCGACCGGCGGCCGCGGCGGGATTGTTCAGCTCATGCGCGAGTCCGGCCGACATCTTACCTAACGATGCCATCTTCTCGTCCTGGAAATCGCGCCCCGAGAAGTGCCGGGCGCGATCCAGCATCGTGTGCACACAGATGGCGGTGAACTCCGGGCAGTGTTGCGTGATACCCGGGAAGTGTTCCTTGTCGATCGTGAAGGCCACGAGGTCTTCGTGAACCACCGTGTCGCCGGGCGGGTTCACCATGCGTGAATACGGCAACGCACCCGTCAGGTCACCATCGTGCCACTGCATGATCCGGCGGTGAACGCCCATGCGCTCGACGTGGATCGCCAGCGAGCCGCTGAGAACGAGGGCTAACCCCGGTATTTCCTTATCGTGCGGCCGGAAAACCTTACCCGCTTCGAAACGCTCGATTTTTCCATGATCTGCCAGCCATTCGAGTTCAGAGCGCGGAACGTTCTTCAGGATCTTGACGTTCGCCAGTCGCTCAACGAGTTCCGGATCCGCCATTGCTATACCGTCTCGAGATAGGAGTGGACGAGCCGCACTGCCGCTGAGCCTTCACCGACTGCTGAAGCAACACGTTTCTCGGAGCCGCGGCGCGCATCGCCAGCTGCGAAAATGCCAGGAACGCTCGTTTCGAATGGGAACGGATCGCGCTGCGGCATCCAGTCAGCGGGCCGCTTCCCGTCCCGCAACAGGTCCTGCCCGGTGAGGATGAATCCGTGCTCGTCGAGCCGGACCAGGTCCGCCACGACCTGGGTGCGGGGCCTCGTGCCGATGAAAACGAACAGGCCGCAAATCGGCACATCCGATTGTGCCCCGCTCGTCTCAGTCACCGTCACGCCGCCCAAGCGGGCCTCGCCCGACACACCAGTCACACGGGTGTTGAGCAGTACTTCGATGTTGTTTGCCTTCTGGATGCGATCGACAAGGTATTGTGACATCGACGCGCCGAGCGACCCGCCGCGGATGACGATGTAGACTTTGCGGGCGTAGTCGGAGAAAAACATGGCGCCCTGCGCGGCCGAGTTGGCGCCGCCGACAATCATGACGTCCTGGCCGCGGACAGCGGCTGCTTCGGTCCGTGCCGCGCCGTAGTACACGCCGGCGCCTAACAACTTTTCGATACCGGGGACCTCCAGCTGGCGCGTTTCCATCCCGGTCGAAAGGATGATCGCTTTCGAGGAAAGCTCCGATCCGTCGGACAGCTTCACCACGCGATACGGATCCTCGCGACGTATCGCGATGATTTCCTGCGGCGCGACGATTTCGGCGCCGAACTTCTTCGCCTGCGACACGGCGCGACGCGCCAGTTCCGCACCTGAGAGACCCTGCGGGAACCCGAGGTAGTTCTCGATCTTCGAACTCGTTCCGGCCTGACCACCCGGCGCCTTGCATTCGACGAGAATGGTGCGAAGACCTTCGGACGCGCCGTACACCGCGCCCGCCAGCCCCGCCGGTCCGCCGCCGATTACGATGAGATCGTAAAACGGCATTTTCGGCTTGATCTGCATGCCGACGCGCTCGGCGAGCGTTGGAACATCGGGTTGAACGAGCACGGTTCCGTCGGGGAGGAACACCACCGGGAGCTGAGCCAGATCCGGCGAATGTTTCAGCGCCAGCTCCCGCATTGGAGCGTCGCGGTCCAGATCGATCCACTGGTATGGAAAGAGATTGCTCGAAAGGAAATCCTTGATCTGGAACGACTCGGCGGAGAGCGTGGTCCCGGCAACCCTCACACCCTCGAACTTCGGCCTGACGCTGCCAGTCCATTCCTCCAGAAGATCGTCGAGCGCCGGATACAATCGCTCGCTCGGCGGATCCCAGGGCTTCGTCAGGTAGTGATCCAGCTTGATCTCGTTGATCGCCTTGATGGCCGTCTCGGTATCGGCGTACGCCGTGAGGAGCACTTTCCGCGCATCCGGATAAAGCGTCATCGCCTGACCCAGGAATTCGATCCCGGTCATGGACGGCATGCGCTCGTCAACCATGAACAGCGCGATGTTCGCTCCGCGCTGCTTCAATTCCTCGACGACTTTCAGCGCCTGCTGACCCGAGCCCGCCTTGACGATCCGATAGGTCGTGCGGAAGTGGGCGTACAAATCCCGCTCGATCGCGTTCAGGACATCAGGCTCGTCATCAACTGTCAGGATTACCGGCTTGCTCATCAGGCCATCGCTCCAGGTCTGCCCGCAGCCATTATCCGGCTGCATCCGCGGCACTAAGAGCACGCGGGTTCCGAAGTTAGCTCGGGGAAGGCCCCGCGCGACACTTACCACGACATATCTTCCGGCCGGCTCGACGGTTCCAACCCATCCAATCAGTCAGTATCCGGTTCAGTTTCCAACGAAACCCTGCTCAAATCAGTCAGTATCCCGTTTCGATTCAGGATGAGGCGCTCCACATCGGGATGTCGAACACCGACCGTTTGATCCGGAGATGGCTGATCGCGACCGCGCTGTCGGTCGTCGCGACGATCGCCATCGGTGGCGCGACGCGACTGACCGAAAGTGGCCTGTCCATCACCGAGTGGAAGCCGGTGACCGGAGTATTTCCGCCGATGAGCGCGGGCGACTGGCAGCAGGCCTACGATCAGTATCGGCTGATCCCCGAGGCCCGGACGGTTCACGCCGGACTCACGCTCGCCGAATTCAAGTCGCTGTACTGGTGGGAGTGGGCGCATCGGCTCGCGGGACGCCTGGTCGGGTTGGTAGTCGCCATCCCGTTCCTCTACTTCTGGAGTCGGCGTCGGATTCCATCTGGGATCTTTCTCCGGCTGCTCTCACTTCCGATACTCGTCGCCGCCCAGGGTGCACTGGGGTGGTACATGGTGCGGAGCGGACTCTCGGAGCGCACGAGCGTGAGTCCGTACCGGCTGGTTGCACACCTGTCGCTCGCCCTGCTGATCTTCGGCATCGCCGTGTGGACCGCGGCCGCACTGGGTCGAGGTGGAGATAACCGCCTTCGCGCTCCGCTCGGCGTTCGTCGATTGCTGATCCTGCTGACCGGAGCCGTCGTCGTGACGATGATGTCAGGCGGCTTCGTCGCGGGGCTCGATGCCGGCCGGATCTTCAACGAGTTCCCGTTGATGGGTGGTCAGGTCGTTCCGTCGGGTTACAACGCCGTGGGCGGCATCCGGAACTGGTTCGAGAACCCGATCGCGGCGCAGTTCAATCATCGCTTGCTCGCGGTTCTGCTGGCACTCGTGATCTTGGGAACGTGGATGTACGCGGAGCGGCGCTGGGCCGCCAACCTGCGCCGGTGGATGCGACTCGCCGCCGTCGTCGCGCTGGTGCAGGCCGCTCTCGGAATTGCAACGCTCCTGTCAGGCGCAGCTATTGGCGTCGCGATGGTTCACCAACTCGGAGCGGTCGCCCTGCTCACCGCTCTGTTGTTGGCGGGCGTTGAGGCATCTGACGCGCGGATCCAGGCTGGCGAACGCGGGTGAGTCAATTTCCTTGACTGCCGCGGATCACGCGAATGCGGCGAATGCTCGCTGACAATTCGGTGGTCTGATTCGAGGGACCCGCTGAACTCCGCGTGATTTCGCGGCCGTTAGGCAGTTGACCTTCAATCACTCGTCACTGCTTCTCTTCGCTGCACCTCGACGATCCCCTTCACGCGCCGCACCGCCTTCATGACCTTCTGCAGGTGCGCGAGGTTCTCGACTTCCACCAGCGCCGCGCCCGTCACGCGTCCATCGATGGACCGCAACTCCAGTGTGCGGATGTCGGTCCCCGAAGCACTCACGGCCGCGGCCACGTCGGCGTAGAGCCCCCGTCGATCGTTCGCCTCGAGACCCAGCCGAACCAGGAATCGTTCCCCAGGTTGCTCCGTCCAGTCGATGTCGAGCCGGCGCTCCGGCTCATGCGCCAGGTGCAGCAGGTTCGGGCAATCGCCACGATGAATGCTGACTCCCCGCCCCCGCGTGACGTACCCCACGACGGTATCACCCGGCACGGGCTGGCAACACTGCGCATAACGAACCATCAGTCCGTCGGCGCCCTGGATCTTGATGCCGCGTGAGGTGCCGCGCACACGATCCATCAGCCGCTCGAGCGCCGACGGCTTCGGTGGCGGCTCCGGCGACGCTTCCTGCTCCGGGTAGATCGCCTTCAGCGCCTGCGTGATGGGAAGGTCGCCCTGCCCGACCGACGCGATCAGGTGTTGCCCGTCATTCAGGTTGAGTGAACGCGCCGCCTTTTCGATCGCCGCCTCGTCCAGCTTCGGGTACCGTCGCTTGCGCACCTCGCGCTCGAGGATTTCCCGGCCCACGCGCTCCGACGACTGGTTCTCCTCGTGCCGCAACCACTGCCGGATCTTGTGCCGCGCCCTCCCCGTCCGCACGTGCGCCAGCCAGTCCCGGCTCGGCTTCGCGTTAGGCGACGTGAGGATCTCGACCGTCTCGGAGTTGCGCAGCTGCCGGCTGAGCGGCGCGATCTTGCCGTTGACCTTCGCGCCGGCGCAGTGCTGGCCGACCTCGGTGTGGACCGCGAACGCGAAGTCGATCGGCGTGGCTCCCTTGGGAAGCTGGATGACGTCGCCAGTCGGCGTGAAGACGAAGAT
>Ga0070698_100000080_pt1 | contig 73829 bp, 60 predicted proteins | sample KBSK1502metaG_FD_65477 | JGI IMG/M metagenome (GOLD analysis project Ga0070698, IMG submission 65477) | Corn, switchgrass and miscanthus rhizosphere microbial communities from Kellogg Biological Station, Michigan, USA - KBS K1-50-2 metaG | ecosystem: Host-associated > Plants > Roots >... | reverse complement strand
GACGTAGGGGAACGGGTCGCCGCCGCCGGGGCCGGCGGTGATGGCCACGCCGAGGATCGTGTCCCCGGCGAAGGCCGAGTTGGCCTCGGCGTTGTATTCGGCCCGGGATATCCAGGCGGTTTCCCATCGCGGGCCGAGCCGGGAGCACCAGTTGGTGACCACCCCGTCCTGGCTGGCGCAGCTCCCGCCGGAGAAGTTGTACGAGGACACCGACCGGTCCGCGAAGGTGTACGAACCGCTGTTCTCGGGCCAGGAGTAGATCCGCTCCGCGGTGCCGCTCCCGCTGGAGGAGGTGTACCAGTTCGAGACCCAGTAGAACGTGTCGAGCGAGCTTGTTCCGTAGGTCAGCCCGAAGGTGAAGTTGTCGTTCCTGGTCAGGTAGCTGTAGCCGAACCCGGAGCACGCGGCGATCGGGTCGATCGGCAACCGCGCCAGCCCGGTGTCCACCCAGGATCCGGACGAGTTGTAGTGGTTCCAGGTGAGGTAGATGTTGTTGTTCGAGTACGCGATCTTCGGGTAGTCGAGCAGGTCACCGGCGGTCCCGCCGAAGCTCGCCGCGCTGAAGTGGTAGACGCACCACGAGGTGGGCGAGGTGGACCTGGTTTCGGCGAGGGTGATCCCCTGCGTGCTGCCGCTGCCCAGGGTGAGCCCCTCGTACACGAACCGGTCCCGGCTCGGTATGTAGGTGACGGTCTGGTCGCAGCAGAAGCCGCTCGACAGGCTGTACGGGTTCTGGTAGCTCCACGTGGGCGTGCTCGCGCCGCCGTTTGTGGTGTAGGCGATGTCCCAGTTGCTCGTCTGCACGATGTACTTGCCCGAGTTGGCCGTATCGGGCTCGTTGACGGTCGACTGCGCGCAGCTGCCCGAGCAGGACGCCGGGATCGCGGTGTCCTTGAAGACCGTGAACGTGGTCGGCGAGTTGTTCCTCACCGGGGTGGTCTGCGCGCCGCGCAGCGGCGCGACGTTGGCCGCCGTCGCGTGCGGGCCGATCGGCGGTTTCTTCAGCGAGTCGAGCAGCTTCATGTCGCGCGCGCGGGCCGCCTTCTCCGCCGCGGTCGGCACGAACGGCCTGCTGCTCGTGGCCGCGTGGACCACCGTGCCGGCCGCGATGTGGCCGGTTCGGGCCGCGGCGATCCTGACGCCCGCGGGAAGCGTGCTGGACGCGTTGCCCGGCACGGCAGCATACAGCCCGGTAAGCATCAGCGGGACCGCGGCCACGGCGATTAACGTGAACCATCGGCGACTGGCTCTTATCGGTCGGATAGCCATAGAGGACTTCCTTTCTGACGCCTCTTCAGGCGCGTCAAATTGCCATTGTCTGCACAGCCTCGATGTGTTAAAGGCAGCATCACCCCCACGGCGCACGGTGCCTGCCGACAAGGCTCACGGTACGTGCGGGCCTGGGCCGTGGAATCCCCCGAACCAGTGAAGTGAGTGCCCCGGGATCACGCGGTACGGGCGCCGCCTGGTTGGCGCGGCCCACCATCACGCCACCGGCCGGCGGAAATTAATCCGAGCGCGCCGGGGTAGCCAAAAGCATCGCGGCGAGTTCCGTACGGGACCTCACACCGAGCTTTTGGAAAATATGCCGGACATGCGTTTGGACCGTATTCACGGTGATAAACATCGCCGCGGCGACCTCCCGGTTCGTCTGGCCCTGCGCGATCAGCGCGGCCACCCGGTGCTGGGTCTGAGTGAGGCCGATCGCGGGCGGCCGCGGCGCGGTCGCGGCGAGTTCCCGGCGCGCTTTGGCCGCCCACAGCCCGGCGCCCAGCCGTTCGAAGATCTCCAGCGCCTGGCCGAAGGACTCCGCCGCCGCCGACTTGCGCCGCGCCCGCCGCTCGGTGATGCCCTTGATGAGCAGCGTCCGCCCGAACTCGAACGGCATGGGCAGCCGTTCGTGGGCCGCGAGAGCCGCCGCGCAGGCGGACCTGGCATCGTCGTGGTCACCGGCCATGCCGGCGAGGTGCGCGCGGCACCGCGCCGCCGCCGCCAGCGCCCACGGGAGGCCCAGCGCGGTCCCGCGCGCCTGCAGCCGTGCCGTATGCGCCCGGGCGAGGCCGGTCTCCCCGAGCGCGGCCAGCGCCTCGATCTCATCCGGCAGGAACTTGACCACGCCCGGCTGGGCCAGACCCCCCTGGCCGGTCGCCAGGCAGCGCAGGTGCGCGTGCGCGGCCGGGTAGTCGTCGAGTGAGACGGCGATGAACCCGAGGACGGACAGGACCGCGGGGCGCAGCGCGACGTTGCCGGTCCGCTCGCACAGCGTGAGCGCCTCGGTGGCCAGGTCGCGGCCCTCGTCCGCCCGGCCCTGGTGCGCCAGGGCCAGCGCCAGCGCGTACAGCGGCGCGGCCCGCATCGCCTGCTGGTGGCTGTCGCCGGCCACCGCGCAGCCCTCGCGTGCGTAGCCGGCGGCGGCCGCCCAGTTCCCGGCCCAGCATTCAAGCTCGCTGAGGTGGGCGAGCAGGAACGGCAGTGCGGCGTCGTCGCCGCGGTCCATCGCGCGCCGGTAGCATCCCGCGAAGCTGTGCCGGGCCTGGTCCAGCCGGTCGGACCATTTCAGCAGGGCCCCCTTGACGACGGCGGGCCCGGACAGCGCGAGGTACTCGGCCGGTTCGTCGTGGCCGCTCCCGTTGGGCGCGCCCGCCTGGCCGGGCAGGTCCGCCCGCACCGGGCCGCCGCGCAGGAATTCCACAGCGGCCTGGCAGGCGCGGGCATACGCCACGAGGCTGGGCCGGCCGGCCTGCTGAGCCGACCGGAGCGCCTCGCCCGCCCAGCGGGCCGCGCCGGCCAGGTCGCCGGCCGCCAGCCTGGCCTGCGCGAGTTCGCATTCCGCGTGCGCGCGCAGTCCCGCGTCGCCGGCCGCCTCCCGCGCCGCCCGGCGGAACAGCCGCTCCGCCGGGCCCCAGCCGGACTGGCGGTAGCAGATGGTCGCCTGCCGGATGAGCAGCGCCGCCCGGTGGGGGCTTTCCGGGCAACCGGCGAGGGCGGATTCGACCAGTTCCCGGCTCCGGCCGAGTTCCCCGGCGCGGAAGTGGTAGTCGGCTGCGCGCAACGTCCGGGCGGGCCCGCCCCTGGGCGGCCAGGCCGGGGTCATCCGCAGGGCCTGCTCGGCGAGGACGGCGGCCGCCTCCGGCGCGCCCCGGCCGGCCGCGTGCCGGGCCGCCCTGTCGAGCAGTGCCGCGATCTCCTCGGCGGGCCCTGAGGCGCCGAGCGCCACGTGCCAGGCGTGCTCCTCGACGTCCACGGCGCTCGCCGCCAGCCGCCGGTGCACGTCCCGGCGCTCGCTCATGGTCATCTCCGCGTACAGGACCGGGCCCAGCAGCGGATGGGTGAACCGCAGCGCGTCGCTGTCCCGCCGGATCAGGCCGTCGTCGATGACCTGGTCCATGGCCGCCCCGGAGTCCTGGTTCCCGTGTGCCGCGCGGATCACCTGCTCGCGCGGATCGCCGGAGGCGGCGACCAGCCGCCCGACCCGCAGCGCATCCGGGGACAGCCCGCGCAGCCGGTGACGAACCAGGTCGCTGATCCCGGCGGGGATGGGGATCGGCTCGCCGGCCACGCACGCGCGGCCACGCTCCAGCAGCGCCCGGCCGCTCTCCAGGGCGTAGAGGGGGTTGCCGCCGCAGGTGTCGTAGAGCCGCCTGAGGGTGGACCTCGGGAACGTGACGCCGAGCCGGGCGTGGAGGATCGCGCCGATGGAGCCGGCGCTGACCCCGCCAAGCTGCGCGCAGGCCAGGCTGCCCGGCGAGAGCGCCTGTTCCAGCCCGAGCGGGAACACGGGGTCCTCGCCGCGGAGGGTCAGCAGGATCGAGACCGCCGCCTGCTCCAGGCGCCGGATGCAGAACTCCAGGGCAGCGGCCGACGGGTGGTCCAGCCACTGCGCGTCGTCCACCGCCAGCAGGACGGGTGTGTCCCTGGCCAGGATTCGCAGGCCGTCCAGGACCGCACGGGCCAGCAGGCGCGGCTCTGGCCACGGCGGCCCGGCCCGGCCCGGTTGCCCACCGGTGCCTGGATCGCCTGCGCCGTCCCGGGTCCCGGGACCGCCGTGCAGCGCGGCCTGGAGGGCCCAGCGGCGCGCCTCCGGGAGTGCCGGGATTATCTCGTCCAGCACCCCGCCGAAAAGGTCGTCGAGCGCGGAAAAGGCGAGCGGTGCCTCCGCCCGGGCGGGGCGGCACGACAGCACCCGGTGGGAGCGCGACGCGGACCGCACGACGTGCCGCCAGACCGCTGTCTTGCCGATCCCGACGTCGCCGGCGATGACCAGCGCCGCGGGTGCGCCAGAGGTGGCCGCGATGAAGGCGCCGATCTCGCCGACCTCGGCCTCGCGCCCGATCAGCCCGGGATCCTCGATCTGCCCACGCGGTATCGCCAACCCGGCCGCCATCAGGTCCCCTTCTTCCCGAGTCCCGGGCGCAGCCCGATCCGGCCACCTTGCCCGGCGGAGACGTCAGCGCAGGGTCAGATACGCCACCGCCTCACGCTTCTGAATCGCTGATTGTGTTCATATGGTTACAAGCAGCCAGTACACGGTCGCCGGGCGGTGTGGCCGGCCGCTGAGGGCGGACCGGGATCAGCCGACCGCCAAGCGCGGACTGGGGATCAGCCGGCCACGGGCGCCACGTCGGGCGCCTCGGCCATGTCCGCGGTCAGCCCGGCCGCGTGCGCGCGGCGGCCCGCCACGAACACGTAGCCGAGAAACGCCGCCTCGGCGGCCACCCCGATGAGAATGCGGGCCCAGGTAGCCAGCGGCGACGGGGTGACGAAGGCCTCGATGAGGCCCGAGGTGAGCAGCACCGCGATGAGGCCGAGCGCGATCGTGATCGACGCGCGCCCCTCCTCGGCGAGCGCCCTTGCCCGTGGGCGGGGCCCGGGATCGATGACCGTCCAGCCGAGCCGCAGGCCGGTCGCCGCCGCCAGGAACACGGCGGACAGTTCCAGCATGCCGTGCGGGAGGATCAGCGCGAAGAACAGAGCGCCCTTGCCACGGGCGATCATCAGGCCGCCGACGACCCCGACATTGGCCGCGTTCGAGAGCAGCACCCACAGGGTGGGCAGGCCCAGGACGATCCCGAAGATCAGCGCCTCCGCGGCGACCCAGACGTTGTGGGTCCACACCTGCGCCGCGAACGAGGTCGCCGCGTACTGCGAGTAGTAGTGCTGGAACTGGTGGTGGACCAGCCGTGACACCTGCGCCGGGGGCAGCAGCGCGGCCTGTACCCGGGCCGACCGGGCGACCCACCACCCTACGACGAAGGCCAGGACGAGCGAGCAGGCCGCGGTGCCAAGCCACCACCAGCGCGCCCGGTAGGCCATCGCGGGAAAGGACACCAGGGCGAACCGCGCGACCATCCCCCAGCCGGGCGTGCTGGCACCGACCACGGCTGCCCGGGCGCGCGCCACGCGGCTGGACAGCGCGGCCACCAGGATCGGGTCCTGCCCCGCCGACTGCACGGCCGACAGGTGCGTCGTGGTCTGCTGGTACAGGGCCACCAGTTCGTCGATCTCCGCCCCGGACAGGTGGCGGCGCCGCTTGACCAGGTCATCGAGCCGCCGCCAGTCCGCCTCGTGCGCGGCGGCATAGACCGCGAGATCCACCGTGCCAGGTTAGAGGATGCCCGGTTCGTGACCGGGCGGCCAGGCCCGGGGAGCGGCCCCCGGGACCTCGCTGGCCCAGGGCCCCTGCCTTCGTCACCAGGCCCCTGGGGCTATTAGCCTTGGTGCGGGCGTGATCGCTACATGGCCCTGGTATGAGGAAGCGGGGACTGCCGTGGCTGGGGTTGTCACCGGCGAGGCCGTTGTCCTTGAAGTGCCGTGTGCCCGCTTTCCCAGCCGCCTCCTCGCCCTTGCCCTTGACCTGCTCATCCAGATGGTCCTGCTGTTCGTCCTGTTCCTTATCGTCGGGGTGGCGGTGACCACCGACCGGGCGAACGCGGCCACGGCCGGCGCCGTGGTGCTCAGCGTGGTAATCCTCATCATCGTCGGGTACCCGGTGTTCTGGGAGACGCTGACCAGGGGCGGCTCCCCCGGCAAGTTCGCGCTGGGCCTGCGGGTCGTCAGCGACGACGGCGGGCCGGAGCGGTTCCGTCAGGCGCTCGTGCGGGGGCTGTCGGCCGTCGTGGAGATCTGGCTGCTGCTCGGCTGCCCGGCGCTCATCTCCTCGCTCCTGTCGGAACGGGGCAAACGGCTGGGCGACCTGTTCGCGGGCACCTTCGTGGTCCAGCAGCGGCTGCCCGGCGGGCGGGCCGGGGCCGCTTTGCCGGTGGTGAGCCCCGAACTGGTGTCCTGGGGGGCGCAGCTCGAGATGTCCGGGCTCACCGATCAGACGGCCGAGACCGCCCGCCGATATCTGGCCCGCCTGCCGGAACTGACCCCTGCCGCGCAGGCTGAGCTGGGCGACCGCATCGCGGCCGCGGTCAGCGCCCAGGTCAGCCCCGTGCCGCCACCGGGTACCCCGGTGATCGCCTACCTGGGCGCCGTGCTCGCCGAGCGGCGCAACCGGGAGCGTGCCCGGCTGACCGCGCCGCCCCAGCCGGAAGCGGGTGTGGCATGGCGGTGGCCAGCGGGGGCACCTACCCAAGAGCTGACCGCGCCAGCGAGGGAAGGGGAAGTTCCCGGGCACGAACCACCCACCGCGGGCGGGTTCGTGCCCCCGGCCTGACCATCGGGCCGGTACGGGATAGCGCCGAGGATGTCTATGAGTGCAGCCACACCCCCGGGCGACGGGGCCGGCCAGGCCGGCACAGGACCGTCCGGGAACGGCCCGCCCGGGAGCGGGTCACGCGGCAGTGGGACGCCGGGGGGCGGCGCGCGCCGGCGCCGGCGCCGGTGGCAGCGCATCGTACTGCTGCTGCTGGTCGTCGCGGTCCTCGTCACCGTGGTCATCCTCGACCGGCACGCCCTCGGTCAGTCGATGTCCGCGCTGGGCGGCCTGGACCCGCGCTGGTTCGCGCTGGCGATCCTCTGCGAGATCGGCTCGCTGGTGGCGTTCGGGCTGAGCCGCCGGCGGCTGCTTCGCGCGGGCGGCGATCGGGCCAGGTTCAGCTCGGTGATGGCGATCACCTACGCGGGGAATGCCCTGTCGATGTCGATACCGTTCGCCGGGGCTCAGCTGGCCGTGGTCTTCTCCTACCAGCAGTTCCGCCGCCGGGGCCTGGACCCGGCGGTCACCGGGTGGGCCCTCGGCGTCTCGGCCATCGCCTCGTCCTCGGCGCTCGCCCTGGTCCTGGTCGTCGGCGCGCTGGCGGGCGGCGCGCCGCTCGCTACCGCGCTGGGTTTTCTGGCAGCCACCGTGTTCGCGCTGCCCGCGATCACGGTGGTCCTGGCGCTGCGCTACCCCCGGGCCAGGGCCGTCGCCAACCGTGTGATCGGCTGGGCCATGGGGCTGGTCCGGCGGATCATCCGCAAGCCGGGACTCGACCCGGCCGTGCTGGAGGAGTTCCTCCACCAACTGGCCGGCATCCGCCTCCGCTGGCCCGAGTACGCGGAGGTTTTCGGCCTGGCCGTGGTGAACTGGCTGGCCGACTGCGCCTGCCTGGCCTGCGCCATCAAGGCCACCGGTTCACCGGTGCCCTGGGCCGGTCTGCTGCTGGCCTACGGCGCCGGCGCGGTAGCGGGCAGCACCGGGGTGACACCCGGCGGGTTCCTCATCGTCGAGACCGCACTGACCGCGGCGCTGGCAGCCGCCGGCCTGCCGCAGGCCCAGGCGCTGGCCGCGGTGCTCGCCTACCGGCTGGTCAACTTCTGGATGATCCTGCTGGGCGGCGGGATCACGCTCATCTTCCTCCGGTTGCGCGGCAGCCGCGCCCGCCTGTTCCCCCGCATGGAAGCCAGGCCCGGACCCGGCGCGGACACCACACCCGGCCGGGCCGAGCAATCCACCGCCGACCGCCCCCGCTGACACCCGCGCTCGGGCTCTGCCTTACCGCGCTTTCATCAGGGTGCGGATGAAATCAAGTTTCACCCCGAGCACGGCTAGCCGGCTGGGCCGGAGTTTTCGGATTTATTACGGCACGCCCGGGTGCATCACGTCCATGATCAAGTGATTCTGTACGTGCATACGACGAACAGAACCCCGTGTTGGCGGAACGCAGGGATGGCGGGGGTCAGGGGGTGGCGCGCCAGGTGTTCAGGTAGTCGCGCTGCGCGTCGGTGAGCGTGTCGATCCGCGCGCCGGAGGACTCCAGGGTCAGCCGGGCGATCTCCTCGTCGATGGCGGGCGGAACCTCGTGCACGCCGGCGGGCAGCGCCGCGTGGTCGCGGGCCAGCCAGCGCAGCACGAGCGCCTGGCCAGCAAAGGAGACGTCCATGACCTGGGGCGGGTTCCCTTCGGCCGCGACCAGGTTAACCACCCGCCCCTCGGCCAGGAGCACCACCCGTCGGCCGTCCGCCAGCGCGTACTCGTCGGCGTGCGGGCGCACCTCCCTGGTCACCTTCGCCGCGGCCCCGGCGAGCGCGGGCACGTCGATCTCCGCGTCGAAGTGCCCGGCGTTGGCGAGGATCGCGCCGTCCCGCAGCACCGGCAGGTGCCCGGCCGCGATCACGTCCCGCGACCCGGTGACCGTGATGATCACCTCGCCCACGGCGGCTGCCTCGCGCATGGGGAGCACCCGGTACCCGGACAGGACCGCTTCCAGCGCCCGCACCGGGTCCACCTCGGTCACGATGACCTGGGCACCGAGCCCGCTGGCCCGGGAAGCGACGCCCCGCCCGCACGGGCCGAACCCGGCCACGACCACCGTCCGCCCCGCGAACAGGATGTTGGTGGCGCGCAGTACCGCGTCGAGGACGGACTGCCCGGTACCCGCCGTGTTGTCGAACATGCGCTTGGTCGTGGTCGTGTCGGTCGCCACCATCGGGAACGAGAGCGCACCGGCCGCCGCCATCCGGCGCAGGCGCAGCACCCCGGTGGAGGTGGACTCACACCCGCCGCGCACGCTGCGAACCAGTTCCGGCCGTTGCCCGGACAGCGTGTCGACGAGGTCCCCGCCGTCGTCGATGACCAGGTCCGGGCCCGCGTCGAGGGCCCTGTGGATGTGCTGGGCGTAGCTGACCTCGTCCACGCCCGCCCGGGCGAACACGCACGTTCCAGCGGCCGCCAGGGCGGCGGCCACGTCGTCCTGTGTGGACAGCGGGTTGGAGGCCGCCAGGAACACCCGCGCGCCGCCCGCCCGCAGCGCGCCGACCAGGCCCGCGGTCTCCGGGGTCACATGCAGGCAGGCCGCGACGGTCAGCCCGGCGAACGGCTGCTCACCCGCGTAGCGGTCGGTGAGCAGCCGCAGCACGGGCATGCCCCGCTGCGCCCAGCCGATCCTGGCCCGCCCGGCCTCGGCCAGGCCCTCGTCCGCGATGTCGGAGGGCGGGCATTCCCCGGCGCCGTGTGCCATCGGCTCAGTAACGGTAGTGGTCGGGCTTGTACGGCCCCTCCACCGGGACGCCGAGGTAGCTGGCCTGCGCCTTGGTCAGCTCGGTGAGCCGGACACCGAGCGCGTCCAGGTGCAGCCGGGCCACCTTTTCGTCCAGGTGCTTGGGCAGGGTGTGCACGCCGGCCCGGTAGTCCTGCGGCCGGGTGAACATCTCGACCTGCGCGATCACCTGGTTGGTGAACGAGTTGGACATAACGAAGCTCGGGTGGCCGGTCGCGTTGCCCAGGTTGAGCAGGCGCCCCTCGGACAGCACGATCACGCCGTGCCCATCGGCGAACACCCACTCGTCGACCTGGGGCTTGATGTTCTCCTTGCGGATCCCGGGCGTCCGGGCCAGTCCTGCCATGTCGATCTCGTTGTCGAAGTGGCCGATGTTCCCCACGATCGCCTGATGCTTCATCCGGCTCATGTGGTCGGCGGTGATGACGTCCTTGTTCCCCGTCGCGGTGACGAAGATGTCGGCCGTGGGGACCATGTCCTCCACCCGCGCGACCTGGTGGCCGTCCATCGCCGCCTGGAGCGCGTTGATCGGGTCGATCTCGGTGACGATCACCCGCGCGCCCTGCCCGCGCAGCGATTCGGCGCAGCCCTTGCCCACGTCCCCGTACCCGCAGACAACCGCGACCTTCCCGCCGATCAGCACGTCGGTGGCCCGCTTGATGCCGTCGATGAGCGAGTGGCGGCAGCCGTACTTGTTGTCGAACTTGGACTTGGTGACCGAGTCGTTGACGTTGATCGCCGGGAACAGCAGGGTGCCGTCGGTGGCGCGCTCGTACAGGCGGTGCACCCCAGTGGTGGTCTCCTCGGTGACGCCGATGATGCCGGCGGCCATCCTGGTGAACCGGTCCGGGCTGGCTGCCGCGCTGGCGCGGAGCAGGTCCAGGATGACGGCGAGTTCCTCGGGGTCCTCATCGGTGGCGAGCGGCACCGCCCCGGCCTTCTCGTATTCGGCGCCCTGGTGCACCAGCAGCGTCGCGTCGCCGCCGTCGTCGAGCAGCATGTTGGGCCCGTCCTCGCCGGGCCAGGTGAGCGCCTGGTCGGTGCACCACCAGTACTCGGTCAGGGTCTCGCCCTTCCACGCGAAGACCGGCACGCCCCGCGGGTCGCCGGGAGTCCCGTCCGGGCCGACCGCCACCGCCGCGGCCGCGTGGTCCTGGGTGGAGAAGATGTTGCAGCTTGCCCACCGGACCTGCGCGCCGAGCGCGACAAGCGTCTCGATCAGGACCGCCGTCTGCACCGTCATGTGCAGCGACCCGGTAATGCGGGCACCGCGCAGCGGTTGCGTCCGGGCGTACTCGGCCCGCACCGCCATCAGCCCGGGCATCTCATGCTCGGCGAGGGTGATCTCCTTGCGCCCGAACTCCGCAAGCGAGAGGTCGGCGACCTTGAACGGAAGGGTGTCCGCGGGCATGTCCGCTCCTGTCCTGTTTCTGGGCTGTCAGGCGGCACTCGCCCGGCTCATGATCACGACGGGCCGGGAGCACGATCGGCGTGCCGACAGTCCGACCGTAGGCGATGCCGGCCGGAACCGCACGCGGTGGCGGCCATTCTTGACACAAAAATGTTAGATTTGGCCTCATGCGGATCACGGAGGCGGCTCGGCGGCTCGGCACGTCGGCCCGCATGCTCCGGTACCGGGACATGCTCGGCCTGCTCCCGCCGGTGCGCGGGCCGAGGCCTCCCCGGGAACCCGCCCCTTCCGGCCGTGAGCCGAGGCCCGCCCGGGAACCCGCCCCTTCCGGCCGTGAGCCGAGGCCCGCCCGGGAACCCGCCCCCTCCGGCCGGCCCCGGGCCCACCGGCGGTTCGGCGATGACGACCTGGCGGCGGTCGCGCACGCACTGCGGATCGAGCGGCGGTACGACGTCAGCCCCGCCGCGCTGGCGTTCGGCTTGAAGGTCCTGACAGAGCCGGGCGTCCGCGCGGAAGTCGCCGAACTGGGCCGCCGGATCGGGCGGATCGCCCCACCGCCGGCCCGGGCCCTGGACTTCGAGCAGGACCGGGCGCTGCGGCTGCTGCGCCTGCCACCCCGCCGCTCGCCCGGCGGGTGAGGTCAGCCCCGGGCGTCCCATTCGCTGCGCAGGATCGCGTAGATGAGCTCGTCGGTCCACTCGCCCTTGACGAACTCGTTCTCCACCAGGTGCGCCTCGCGGCGCAGCCCGGCCCGCTCCAGGACCCGCGCCGAGGCGATGTTGCGCGCGTCGAGGCGCCCGGTGATCCGGTGCAGGCCCAGGCCGTCGAAGCCCAGGCGCAGCAGCGCGCCGGCCGCCTCGGTGGCCAGCCCGCGGCCGTGGTAGGCGGGATTGATCACGTAGCCCACCTCGCCCTGCTGGTGCTCCTTGCTGTGCCAGAACAGCACGCAGTCGCCCACCAGTTCGCCGGTCTCCGCCAGGCCGGCGACCAGGGCGAGCGCCTGGCCCGGCTCGGCGAGCGCGCGCATCTCCGCCCGCCGCGCCACCAGGTCCTCGACCTCGGCCCGGGTGAGCGCCTCGGTGTACTGGTACCGGTGCACCTCCGGGAGCCGCTGGTAGGCGTAGACGGCATCGACGTCGGTGACGTCATACGGCCGCAGCAGCAGCCGCTCGGTGCGGACCGGGTACTCGGGCTCGAACATGCCTTCCCTTCCAGACGGGCCCGTCAGCGGCGCGGGCGGCGGCGGACGGCGCGGATCGCCGGGTCGGTCGCGTCCGCCCGGGACTCGGCGTACAGGTCGGGTTCCAGGTAGATCACCTTGGCGATGGGGACCGCCGCCCGGACCCGCCGTTCCGCGGCGTCGATCCCGGCGGTGACCTCTTCGGCCCGGTCCGACGGCCGCACCGCGATCTTCGCCGTGACGAGCAGGGTTTCCGGGCCCAGGTGCATCGTCCGCAGGTGGATGACGCACTCCACCTCGGGCCCGGCCTCCAGCGCCGTGACGATGGCGCGCTCCACCTCGGTGCCGGCCGACTCCCCGATGAGCAGGCTCTTCGTCTCCACGGCCAGGATCACCGCGACGAAGGCCAGCAGCGCGCCGATCGCCACCGACCCGGCCCCGTCCCAGACCTCGCTGCCGGTGATCACCGTCAGCGCCACCCCAGCCGCGGCCAGCAGCAACCCGGCCAGGGCGGCCATGTCCTCGAGCAGGATCGCCGGGAGTTCCGGTGCCTTGGCACGGCGGATGAACGCCAGCCAGTTGTCCCCGTTGCGCTGCGCGCTGGATTCCCGCACCGCGGTGCGCAGCGACAGGCTCTCCATCCCGACGGCGACCGCCAGCACGACGAACGCCACGGCCGGGTCGTGCACCGGCTCGGGATGGGTGATCTTGTGGATGCCCTCGTAGAGGGAGAACAGGGCGCCCACGGTGAACAGCACGACCGCGACCACGAACGCGTAGAAGTAGCGTTCCCTGCCGAACCCGAACGGGTGCTCCTCGGTCCGGTCGCGCCGGGCCCGGTTGCGGCCGAGCAGCAGCAGCAACTGGTTCGCGCTGTCGGCGACCGAGTGCACGCCCTCGGCGAGCAACGAGGCCGAGCCGGTGATGAAGAACGCCACGAACTTCGTGGCCGCGATCCCCAGGTTGGCGGCGAGCGCCGCGACGACCGCGGTCAGGCCGCCCGAACGCTGGGGATCAGGCGGCGCGGGCGGTGCGGCCCCGGGCGGCCCAGGCGGCGCAGGCCCAAGCCGCGAAGCCCCCGGCCGCCGCGCATCCCCAGGCGGCGCGGGCCGCGTATTCCCCGGCGGCGCGGGCCGCACCGGCCCATGGGGCGCGGGTCCTGGCTGGGCCGTTTCCCGTGGCGCGGACGCCGAGCACCGGCCCGCGGAAGGATCGGGCGGCCCGTGCCCGGAGTCGGCGGTAATGTGCGGTCCCCCTCCTTAAGCGATCCGGGCTTTCAGTTCCTGGATCGCCACGACCGGCGTGGGATCGACGCCGGTAGCGATCGCGAGGTAGACGGCGGCGTAGTCGATCAGCTGGACGAGGCTGGCGAGCCGTTCCAGGGGGAGGTCACCGGCCGCGGCCAGTTCGGTCACCTCGACGCCGCGCTCGGCCGCGATCCGTGCCGACTCTTCCCGCCGCCGCGCCACCTGCGGGTGCTCGTGGGTGTCCCGCAGCAGGACCAGCCGCAGCGGCACCGGCGGCGGCTCGCCGGACCCGGACGGGACCGGCCCCGCAGCCTCGGGCGCGGGCGCGAACGGCCCGTCGAAGGCGACCACCTGGTTGTGGTTGGCCTCAGGCAGCACGCCGGCGATCGCCGGGTAGTTGGCGTTCTCGTTCAGCTGGCAGGCGAACCGGGCGGCGGCCACCCCGGTCAGCGGCGAGGTGCCCCAGATCATCGGCAGCGTGCCGGACAGTTCCAGCGCGAGCGCCTTCGCCGGGTTGACGAACGACTCGCTGTCCGGCCGGCACAGGTGCGCGACCCGTTCCAGTTCCACGGCGGCCGACTCGCAGGAGTGCTCGGGCAGGTCCAGGACGCCGAGCCGGGCGGCGGCCACGACCAGCGGTACCGAGAGCCCCCACAGCATCGACCGCGGCATGCCGGACGGCTGGACGCCGATGAACGGGGCGTGGGCCTGCTCGGCCAGGTCGGCGAGCGGGGACTTCGGGCCGCCCACCCCGAGCAGGCGGCAGCCACGGCGCACGGCTTCCTCCGCGGACGACAGGGTCTCCTCGGTGGTGCCGGAACAGGACACCGCGATCACCAGGTCGGCCGCGCCCACCCAGCCGGGCAGCCGGTAGTCGTGGACGGTGGTCACCTGCACCGGGCACCCCGGGCCGGCGACGGCCGCGAGCACCTCACCGGCGATCCCCGAGCCGCCCATGCCGGTGACCACGATCGCGCGCGGCCGCCCGCCCGCGGCCAGCTCATCGAGGCTGGCTTCGGCCGCCGAGGACGCCGCTTCGCGCACCTGGGCCGCGGACGAGGCGACCTGCCTGAGCATGCTGGACGGGTCGGCCGTTTCGAGGAGCGCCACGTCGTCGAGGCGCTCGGCTGCCGCCAGGGTCATCCCGCGGCCTCCCCGGCCTCGCTGGCCTTCGGCTGGCCGGGGCGCCGCGCCTCGTCCACCAGCAGCACCGGGATGTCGTCACGCACCGGGTAGGCAAGCCCGCATTCGGGGTTCGTGCACACCAGCTCGCTGGCGGCGTAGTCCGCGCGGAGCGGGGCGTGGCAGGCCGGGCAGGCCAGGATCTCGAGCAGCCAGTCGTCTATCTTCACGGCGTCTCCCAGGGGTGCGCGGCGCGGCTCAGCCGCGCACGATGCGCAGGACCTCGTCGCGCAGCGCGGCGAGGGTCGGTTCGTCTGATGCTTCCACGTTGAGCCGCAGCAGCGGCTCGGTGTTCGACGGGCGGACGTTGAACCACCAGTCCTGGCCACCCACGGTCAGACCGTCGAGGTCGTCGGTGGTGATGCCGGGGCGGGTGGCGAAAGCCCGCCGGACCGCCTCGGTCGCCGCCTGCTGGTCGGTCACCGCACTGTTGATCTCACCGGACGCCGCATAACGACCGTAGCCGGCGAGCAGCTCGGACAGGGGCGCGTCCTGGCCGCCCAGCGCGGCGAGCACGTGCAGCGCGGCCAGCATGCCCGAGTCGGCAAACCAGAAGTCCCGGAAGTAGAAGTGCCCGGAGTGCTCGCCGCCGAACACCGCGCCGGTCTCGGCCATGCGTGCCTTGATGAACGAGTGGCCCACCCGGGTGCGCACCGGCTTGCCACCGTGTTCGGTGATGATCTCCGGCACCGCCCGGGAGGTGATCAGGTTGTGGATGACCGTCGCCCCGGGCTCGCGGGCCAGTTCCCGCGCCGCGATCAGCGCGGTGAGCACCGACGGCGAGACGAGCTGTGCCCGCTCGTCCACGACGAAGCACCGGTCCGCGTCGCCGTCGAAGGCCAGGCCCAGGTCCGCGCCGTGGTCCAGCACGGCCCGCTGCAGGTCGGCGAGGTTCGCCGGGTCGATCGGGTTGGCCTCGTGGTTGGGGAACGTGCCGTCCAGTTCGAAGTACAGCGGCACCAGCGTCACCGGCAGCCCGGCGAAGACCTCGGGAACGGTGTGGCCGGCCATGCCGTTGCCCGCGTCGACCGCGACCGTCAGCGGCCGGATGCCCGAAACGTCGACCAGTGACTTCAGGAAGCTCGCGTACCCCGGGAGCAGGTCGCGGCCCGTGACCGCGCCGGCCGGCCCCTGGTGGGCCGGCACCCCGCGCTCGGCCATCTCCCGCAGGTCGGCGAGCCCGGTGTCCTGCCCCACCGGTTTCGCGCCGCTGCGGCACAGCTTGATCCCGTTGTACTTCGGCGGGTTGTGGCTCGCCGTGATCATGGCGCCGGGGACCCCCAGGCTGCCGCTGGCGTAGTAGAGCATGTCGGTGGACCCGAGCCCGCCCGCGATCACGTCCGCCCCCTGGGCCGCGGCCCCGCGGCCGAACGCCTCGGCCAGCAACGGCGAGGAGGTCCGCATGTCGTGCACGATCGCGATGGACGGCGCCCCGGTCAGCCGGGCGAAGGAGGCACCCACCGCCTCGGCGACGGGTTCGTCCAGTTCGTCGGGGACGATCCCGCGGACGTCGTAAGACTTGAAGATCTTCGAATACTGGCCCACGCTGGCCTTGCCTCCCGTGTCAGCCCGAGGGCACGTCCTTGCGCCTATACCGCGGAAGCAGCCCGCGATCCACGGAAACCGAGCCTACCGGTCAGGCTCGCCCCCCGGCCCGGCGCGCGGGCTCAGCGCGCGCCGGGCTCGTTGGGGGCCGAACGGAGAACGCGCAGATGGCCACGCCGGCCCACCTCGACGCCCTGCCCCACCGGCTCCGCCGAACCGGCCGGCGACGCTTCCCTGACGGCGTTGGCGAGCGCCTCCAGGTCGTCCACCTGGGTCGGCACGGGTTCCTCCGGGTGCACGGGAAGACGCACCACGTCCCAGCCAAGCGGGGCGGTCAGCCGGCCCGCGTGGCCGTCGCACAGGTCGTAGCAGTGCGGTTCGACGTAGGCCGCCAGCGGCCCGAGGACGGCGGTGGAGTCGCGATAGACGTACGTCAGCGTGCAGACCGCGTCCTGTTTGCATCCCGGCCGGGAACACCGACGCGCCATCAGCCAGCCTCACTCGCGGAACCCGGCCGCGCCGATCCGGCTGAGGGCTGGATCGCGCACATACTCACAAGGGCAGACCGTACCGATATGCGACAGCTAACGCCACCACCAGCGCCACTCGGTGTGATCGTGTCTTCCGCGCGCGCGCATAGGCGCCGGTAGCGGCCGTGCATTCGAAAGTCCACTTGCAGGCGGCGATACGCCTGCCGGTGCTCGCGCGATACCCTCGGGAACTGTGCAGACCGACAGGGGCCGCCCGGAGCGCCCTGCCCGGATAAGGCGGCGGGACCGGCACGGCCGCGGCCTGCGCGGGGTGCTGGTGCCGCCGGACGTGCCGCTGCACCGGACCCGCGCGGAGCAGTTCGACGACCTCGTCCTGCAGGCGGTGGCCCGGCTGGAACCGCAGTGGGAGGCGCACCTGTCCGGCGTGGAGTTCGCGGTCGAGGAAATCCCGCCGGCCGACGCGACGGCCGCCGGGTCGCGGGGGCCGGTGCCGCTGTCCCGCCTGGAACAGGGCTCGGCTCCGCCAGACCAGCCGCGCCCGCCCGAGCCGCGGGATCCGGGCCCGCGCCCGGAACCGCTCATCGCCCGGGAAGCGCGGGACGCCGAGGCCGGGCAGCCTGAGCCGCATCCACCGCGGATCGTGGTGTACCGGCGGCCGCTCATGATCCGGGCGGACGGCGAGGAGGAACTGGGCGACCTGGTGTTCGACGTCGTCGTGGAGGAGTTCGCGCGGCTGCTGGGCATCGACCCAAGGGACGTGGATCCCGGTTACGCGGGCGGCGACTGACGGGTCCGGGGCTGCCCTACCGCCCGGCGGTGACAAGCGCGCCCTGTACGCCGGGGAGCGGCACCACGGTCAGCGCGCTGGATACCGGCAGGATCGACTGCAGCGATCCGCCCCTCCCGCTGCTCATCACCACGCGCCCGGCGTACACCGGCCCGGAACCCGGCAGCGGCAAGATGACCACCGCGAACGCAGACCCGCGGCGCTCGCCGGACGGCGTGCTCAGCTGCTGGAGCACGCTGCGGTGTGCCGGGACGGCCACGACACTGCCCGGCGCCGCCTGGGCGCCGCCCGAGCCGATCTCCGTCACCCGCACCCGGGCCCCGCGCCACGGCGCCGACAGCACCAGCGAGGACGCGGCCCCGCCTCCGGTCTCGTTCACGGCGACCACGCCCTGCTGCTGCAGGGCGGGCACGGCGGCGCTGAACACACCGGGTGTGCCGTTCGGGCCGCCGCGCATCATCAGGGACGCCGTGACCGGGACGCTGGAGGAGATCTGCAGCGCGCCGAACAGGCCTGACAGCGATGACAGCGAGACCTGGACCACCGAGCCGCCGGGGATGTCCAGGCCCGCGCCCCCGGTGGGGTGGTAGGAGCCCTTGTCTGTGACCGCGCTCAGGGTGATGTGCGCGTCGTGGGTGCCGGGCACGGTGATGAACAGCTGCCGGGTGCCCGCGGTGGGCGGCATGCCGGGGATGACGATCCGGGTCCCGGGAGCCGCCGATCCTGGCAGCCATGCTCCGCTGCGCGCGCGGCCGGTGGTCTCCTCGACGGCCGCCACGACCTGCCCGACGCTGGTGCGGACGTTCAGCGCGACCATCCGGGTCCCGCGCAGCATCTTCCCCAGGGACTGGGTGACCATGCTGTGCGGTGCGACGGCCACGCCGGTGTCCGGGCTGCCTTGCAGCGGCCCGGCGTCGGTATAGGCCTGCACGTCCACGGCGGCGGGCTGGCTCGCCACATTCATCAGGTAAAGCTGGATATGCGCGATGGAGAAGGCCCCCGGGGAGAGGAACCAGAAATCGGTGCCCGGGTCGCCGCAGCGCGCGGAGATCTTCCCACCGGGCAGCACCTGCTCGGCGGCCAGTCCCCGGGCCATCGCGCCGCTCGCCTGGATCACCACGCCCCCGGCCGCCGGCGTCGTGACCGCGGGCTGGCCGGTCGGCGCCGGGGCGGGGGCCGGGGTCTTGCCGCGACCGCGTGCGGCGGCGGGATGAACGTCGGTCACCGTCAGCGCCCCGGGCTTGGCGAGGCTGGCCAGCGGGGTGCCCGTGGCGTCGCCGATCCTGCTCACCACCGCGCGCCCCGATCCCCCCGCGTCCGGGCCGACGATCAGCGCGACCCGGGACGCCGGCGCCCCGGCCAGCCCGGGGGCCGGGCAGCCCCGGAGCACCGTGTTGACCGGTGCGCTGTGCCGCTGGGGCTGGGGGGCATTCGCGGCGAGCGTCACGGTGTGCTTCCACATCGACAGCCCGGCGGCTGCGGCGACGGCCACGACGAGTACCGCTAGCGAGATGGCCCGGTTCGCGATCACGCTCCTCACCGGTCAGCTTCTCCCTGATCGTCGCCCGCCTCTCGGTCGTCCCATGGGCCGCGCCGTGGGGCGCGGGGCGGCAGCGGTGGCAGCGGCGAGAGCACCCCGTCGTTATCGGCCGGCCCCGCTGGCCCGGGGGTCCCCGGCCGGGCGGACCGGGCGTGGCCCGGAGAGCGGCCGCGGCGGCCACGGCCGGCCTGGCCGGGGCTGCCGGGGTCCGTGCCGCGGCCGCCCTGGTCGTAGCCGCCGCTCTCGTAGCCGCCGGCCGCAGACCCGCCCTGGTAGGACCCGCTGGGGTAGGGACCGCTCGGACGACCGCCGCCTTCGTAACCGCCGCCGTCGTAACCGCCGGCCGAGCTGCCGCCCGGGGACCGCCCGCCCCGACGAGGGGCGCCCGGGCCGTCGCCGTAATCGGAATCGCCACCCGGGGACCGGCCGCCACCTGGGTAGGCGCCGCTCGGGTAGGGACCGCTCGGATGACCGCCGCCTTCGTAACCGCCGTCGTATCCGCCGCCAGCGCTGCCCGGGGACCGCCCGCCCCGATGAGGGCCGCCCGGGCCGTCGCCGTAATCGGAATCGCCACCCGGGGACCGGCCGCCACCTGGGTAGGCGCCGCTCGGGTAGGGACCGCTCGGTTGACCGGTGCCGTGGTAGCCGCCGCGGGCGCTACTGCCTCGCTGGTAAGACCCGCTCGGGACCGGGCCGCTCGGATGGGTGCCACGGCCGGAGCCGCCGTCCGGGGACCGGGCACCCCGGAAGGAGGAGGAGCTGGGCAGGGGGCCGCTCGGATGGCTGGCGCTGTCGACGCCGCCGCGGTCGGGGCCGCCGGCGTCGTACGGGCCACCGCGGGCACCGGGCTGCGAGCGTTCAGCGGCAGCGGCCGGTGGCGAGCCGCGGCCGCGGCTGAACCGCCCGGTCCGCTCGGCGCCACGGCGGCGGATCGGCAACGCGAACCGCTCCCGTGGCTCACCGTCGCCGTGCGGCTCGTCGCCGGGCGCCGCGGGGCCAGGCTCAGGAGCGCTCCGGCCACCAAAGAAGCGGCGCCCGGCGGCATGGTCACCCGGGCCGGTGGCGGCGCCAGGGTCCCGCCGGGCGCGGCGCGGCCCGAACCCGCGCCCGCGTGGCACGTCCTGCCGCCCGCGGGACGGCAGTCCCGCGGGGTCTCCCGGCCCGGCGTCGCCGCGACCAGGCCCGCCGGGCGGTTCGTGGTCCCCGCCGCGCCAGCCGGGGTCGGTGCCCGGACCACGGCCGGCCAGCGGGTCCGGCCCCGTGCGATGGCTGTGCCGCCCGGCGGTGTCGCCGCCACGCGCGCGGGAGGCGATGGATTCGCCGGACAGATCCCCCGCCGCGGGACTTCCACGGCCCACCCGGGTGGGCTGCTCCGGCACCAGCGAGCCGGGGTAGGCCGGGCCGCCGGTGAAGGGGGAAGGGGCGGCGGGCTCGCCGCGGGGGAACGACCGTTCGCCGGGACCGGACACGTCGCCCGGGAAGGGCTCCTCCGCGGCCGGCCCGCCGCGGCGCGGCCAGCCCGCCCGGAAGCCCGCGGGCGCGGCAGCAGCCCGCGACAGGGCCCGGGCCGGCAGGGCGGGCCGGGGCACCTCGGTGCCCGGCGGCAACTCCGGCTCCTCCTGGCCGCGGCGCGGCAACCGCGGCCGGCGGGACCGTTCCCCGGTGTCGCCGCCACGGCTGGCGCGGCGGCGGCCGGGCCCGGCCTCCCGCGCGGCGAGTTCCTTCTTCTTCTCCCGGGCCGGTTCCTCCCGCGCCCCGGCGGCCGCCCGGGCGCCGGGCAGGCCGAGCCCGGCCACCACGAGCACGGCGAGCCCCTCCAGCACCACCGCGGCCTCGCGGCCGATCTCACTGTGGCGCACCGACAGGGTCCCGCCGCCCGGGGGCAGCCGGAAGCCCTGGGCCCAGCCGTTCACCGGCGCCGCCAGCGGGGTGAGCGGGTGACCGTTCAGCGTCGCGGACCAGCCGCCGGCCGGCTCGGCGAGCGTGAGCGTGCCACCGGCGGCCGGGGCCCGCGCACCGGACACGCTCAGCGGCCCCGACGACACCGTCGCCACGGTGCCGTTCGTCTCGGTCACGGTGACGCGTGCCGTGGTGTCCACAACCCGCCAGAGCTGGAAGGCGGGGGTGACGCTCACCGGCCGAAGGCCTGGCACGTTATCGAGCAGCCGGGCCAGGCCGGCGTTGACCGGGGCCGGCAGCAGCACGTAGCCGATGCCGAACCCGGCCAGGGCGCGTCCCTGGTCGGTGACGGCGCTGCCCGACGCTGCGCTCAGGGTGGCGACGCACTGGCTGAGCGCCTTCTCAGCGGGCGCCGGCAGGGCCAGCTCGGGGGAGCCGAGCAGCGGGTCGCTGTCGCGGAGCACCAGGTATGTCACGGCGCCGTGGGGTGCCGTCTGCAGGACCAGGGTCCGCAACCGCTGCCCGGTGTCCGAGGACACCGACACGAACTCGGGCAGCAGCGCCCCCGCGGCCGGGCGTACCGGGCCGGTCACCCCGGAGGCGACCCAGTAGGCGGCGGCGAGCGCGGGCGCGGAACAGGCCACCGCGCCCAGCCCGAGCACGGCCGCCCCGGCCGGGGTGTGCCACCCCCCCGCGCGCAGCAGGCGGGGCATCCGGTCACCGGCCGCCACGAGGGCGAGCAGCAGACCGGCCCCGGCGACGGCGAGCGCCGGCCCCGGCCACGCCCGCACCGGAGCGGGCACACCCACCTGGGTGATCGCTATTCTGCTCACCGCGGCGGCGATGATCAGCCCGGTGACCCCGACCGCCCAGCCGGCCACCACCAGGCGCCGGCGGCCGCTCGCGATCAACGCGACGGTCGCCGCGACGAACAGGCCCCCGGTCACCCAGAACGGCGGCAGGCCGGGGCCGCCCGGGGACAGCAGCAGCAGCGCGCGCGGCGCCAGGCCAGCGGCGGCCAGACCGGGCCGGGCCAGGCCGGCCTCGAGGAAGATCCTGGCCGGGTGCGCGGCGATGCCCAGCGACCAGGGCAACAGCAGCACCGGCGGGACGCCTATCACGATCAGCGCGTCCAGTGCCCGCGCGCGGCGGCGCAGCGCGATCGCGCCGATGCCCGTTACGGCGGCCATGATCAGCCAGAACAACGGCACGAAGGCGGCCACGACCGCGGTGAGCAGGCTGGCCGCCCACGCCGCCCGGCGGGCCCTGCGCTGGGGGGCGGTGAAGATCCGCCCGGCCAGCACGGCGGCCAGCGGCAGCAGCACGAGCAGGACGGCCGTGCCCAGCCGGCCCGCCGCCACCGCACCCATCCCCACCGGCAGCAACGCGTAGCCGAGCGCCCCGACGACACGGGCCGGCACGAACGAGGTCACCCGGCGGGTGGCAAGGAAGGCCGTGGCGCCCGCGAGCGGAACGCAGCCGAGCAGGATCACGTCCACCGCCAGCCACGGCTTCCCGCCCAGCACGGTGGCCAGCGCCGCGACCAGCGCGACGTAGGGCGGGGCGCTCGCGGTGGTGCCGATGCTCACCGGGTGGAAGCCCTGGAAGTACTCCTGCCACAAGCCGGACACCCCGCCCCAGGCGGGCACGAGCGCTCCGCCACCGAGCGGGGTCGAGCCGAGTAGGGATCGCTCCGCGACCAGGGCGACCACGGTGAGGGTCAGGATGAGCAGCACCCCGGGGCTGGTGAGCAGGCGCTGCGCCAGGCCGGTGTCGACCAGCAGCGAGTCGTCGTCGCTTGGGTCGTCGGTCGCGTGGTGGCTGCCCACGGCCTCGGCGGGCAGCGTCTTGGACAGGGTGCTCGTGGCGTACTCCGCGAGCATCCGGAACGACCGGCCGGGCGGCAACTGGGTGGCCAGGCGGGCGAACGCCTGCTGGCGGCCCGGTGCCCGGATCCGCCGCGCGGCCATCAGCCGGAGCGGGTGGCAGGTCACCGAGGTGTAGGAGGCCAGCTCGTCCATGGCCGCCGCGGGCCGCTTGGCCAGCAGAAAGAAGACCGTCCGCAGCGTGGACAGCACCAGGTTGCCCGCCAGCGCGGACAACATGGGCCGGGCCGGCAGGTTACCGGTCAGCACGAACAGGGCGTTGCGGCGGTCCTGGCGGCGGCGACGCTGCGCCGCCGGGGCCTCCCGCCGGTTCCGGGCGGTCGCCTCGACGTGGTAAACCACGGCGTCGGTCACCACCCGCACGCGGTGGCCCGCCGCTTGCACTCGCCAGCAGAAGTCGGTGTCCTCCCGGAACAGCCGCATCCCCGGGTCGAAACCGCCGACCTCGTCCCATACCTCCCGGCGAACGAGCATCCCGGCGCTGCTCACGGCCAGCACGTCGCGGTCCCCGTCGTGCTGGCCCTGGTCGACCTCGCGCGGCTCGATCCCGGTGATCCGGCGGCCGGCCCGGTCGATGGTGGTGCCGGCCTCCAGCAGGATGTCCCGGTCGTTCCAGTCCATGATCTTCGGGCCGAAAACCGCCGCCGCGGGGGCCTCACGCGCCCCGGCCAGCAGCCGCTCCAGCGCGTCCGGCGCCGGTTCGCTGTCATCGTGTAGCAGCCAGATCCACTCGGCGCGGTTGTCCCGCGGCGCGCCCGGCATCGGCACGTGGGCGTTTGCCGACCGGTGGCGCAGAGCCTTGGCGACGGCGACGCCGTACCCCGTGCCGCGCTCCATGCCGAAGACCGCGGCCCGGCCGAAGGCCTGCGCGAGCATCGAGCCGCTGCGGTCGGTGCTGCCGGTGTCCACGCCCACGACCCGCTGGACGGACCTGGTCTGCTTCGCCAGGGATTCCACGACACGCGGAAGCCACGCGGCTCCGTCGTGGGCGACAATCACCGCGGTAACAACGTCCTGGCTGTGCGTGCTGTCTGGTGACAAGGTCCCGCTAGCTGCTCGCAGTGATCACCTGCCGAGGCACGCGGGGCCGCTCCCTGGCGTCCCGGCGAGGCGGGGGCACGCCGTGAACAATACGCGAACGCCGGGTGGGCGGGCGGGCAGACGGCCGAAGATAGCCCGGGACCAGGCCGGGGTGGATTGCCTGTGGAAACTGGTCTATTGGCTGGTCAGGAGGGGTTGGTGGGGCGGCGGTCCAAGGCGGGGCAGGTCTGGGCGCGGGCGTGGTTGGGGCCCGCCACCGGCGTGAAGGGGGCACGCGAGAGGGGGTTCCGGGAACCCGGGTCCCGATTGAACTGGGGGCCGGGGAGCTCAAAGGGCTATGGGTAACGCGGGGCGGCGTGAGCCGGGCGGCTGACGCGAGCGGGGGCGTGGGGGTTCCGGGGGCTCGGGCCCCCGGGCTAGCCTTGCCGGCCCAGAGCCATGGCGAAATCGGCCGAAGGCCGATGAGCAGGCTGGGCCACTCTGGGCTAGGCGCCGCGCTTGATGCGACGGCGTTCGCGCTCGGACAGCCCGCCCCAGATGCCGAAGCGTTCGTCGTGTTCGAGCGCGTACTCAAGGCATTCGGTGCGGACCTCGCACGAGCGGCAGACCTTCTTGGCCTCCCTCGTGGAACCGCCCTTCTCCGGGAAGAACGCCTCCGGATCCGTCTGGGCGCACAGCGCACTGTCCTGCCAGGACATCCCCCCGGCGTCGTCCTCGCCGATACCAAAGATGTCGAGCCCGAGCGCGACGACCTCAGCCACGGCGCACCTCCCTTCCTTCCCGGGAACCCCGTTTCCGTGCGCGCCCTCCCGGGACGGACGCGAACTACACAAGTGAAATTACACGCGCGTGTCTTGCGCTGCGTCAAGCGGGATCCGTGATATTGGCTCCGGCTTGCCCCGGATGACGGGTAAATCCGGGCCGAAAATCTGGGTTCCCGCGGCCCTGGCAGACTTGCCGCCATGCGCATCACCGTTCCCGCCGGCGGCGTGGGGGCCGCCCGCTTCCTGCGCGGCCTGAAAGCCGAAGCCCCCGGCGGCGAGATCACCGTCATCGGCAATACCGGGGACGACATCACGCTGTTCGGCCTGCACGTGTCCCCCGACCTGGACACCGTCATGTACACCCTGGGCGGCGGGATCAACGAGGACCAGGGCTGGGGCCGGGCCGGGGACACCTACCACGTCCTCGACGAACTCAAGGCCTACGGCGCGGGCCCGGACTGGTTTGGCCTGGGCGACACCGACATCGCGACGCACCTGTACCGGACCAGCATGCTGGCGGCCGGGCTGCCGCTGTCCGCGGCCACGGCGGCGCTCTGCCGGCGGTGGCAGCCCGGCGTCCGGCTGCTGCCGATGTCGGACGACCGGGTGGAGACCCACGTGGTTCTGGCCGACGGCGAAGGCGGGCGGGCCGTGCACTTCCAGGAATGGTGGGTGCGGATGGGCGCCCAGGTGCCCGCGGCGGGCTTCGTCTTCGCCGGGGCGGCGGAGGCGGCCCCGGCACCGGGCGTGATAAAGGCCATCGCCGGAGCCGACGTGATCCTGCTGCCCCCGTCCAACCCCGTGGTGAGCATCGGCACCATCCTTGCCGTGCCGGGGATCGCCGCGGCGATGCGCGCCAAGACCGTGGTCGGGGTGTCGCCGATCATCGGCGGCGCGCCGGTGCGCGGCATGGCCGACAAATGCCTCGCAGCCCTCGGCGTGCCGGCAACGGCGGTCGGGGTCGCGGCGCACTACGGGCCGGAGTTCCTCGATGGCTGGCTCGTCGACGAGCAGGACAAGGCCGCCGGCGACGCGCCGGAACTGGCGGGCATCACGGTCCGCGCGCTGCCGCTGTACATGAGCAGCCCGGCGGCGACAGCGGCGATCGCCCGCGCCGCCCTCGACCTGGCCCTGGAGTTGCGCGGATGAGCACGCCCTCAGCACCGGCAAAAGTGACGGTTGTGACGACCATCACCATGGCAAGTGATGATCATCACGTTCATCACGAACACTCGCGGGGGCGGCGGGCGCGGGGGGCGTTGCGATGACCCTCACCGTTGTCCCGGTCCAGGGAATTCCCGAGATCACAGCCGGGGCGGACCTGGCCGGGCTGATCGCGCCGGCGGCCGGGCTGGCCGACGGGGACATCGTGGTGGTCACCTCCAAGATCGTCAGCAAGGCGGAGGGCCGGGTGGTCCGGGCCGGCCGGGAAGCGGCCATCGACGCCGAATCGGTCCGCGTGGTGGCCCGCCGCGGGGAGACCCGGATCGTGGAGACCCGGCACGGGCTGGTGCTCGCGGCCGCCGGCGTGGACGCCTCCAACACCCTGCCGGGCACGGTGGTGCTGCTCCCGGAGGATCCCGACGAGTCCGCGCGCCGGCTGCGCAAGGCGCTCATGGACCGCCTGGGGGTGCGCCTCGGCGTGCTGATCACCGACACCCTGGGCCGCCCCTGGCGCACCGGTCAGACGGACGCGGCGATCGGCGCGGCGGGCGTCGCACCGCTGCGGGACTACCGCGGCACGGCGGACACGTTCGGCATGGCCCTGGAGGTCGCGGTCGCGGCGGTGGCCGACGAGATCGCCGGCGCGGCCGACCTGGTGAAGCGGAAGGCGGCGGGGATCCCCGTCGCCGTGGTCCGGGGACTCGCGGACCTGGTCACCGAGGCCGACGGGCCCGGCGCCCGTGCGCTGGTCCGGCCCGCCGCCGAGGATATGTTCCGGTTCGGCGCCGCGGACGTGCTCGCGGCCCGGCGCACGGTCCGGGACTTCACCGGCGACCCGGTGGACCCGGCCGCGGTGCGCCGCGCCGTGGCCGCCGCGGTCACCGCGCCCGCGCCGCATCACTCCACGCCGTGGCGGTTCGTGGTGCTGGAGTCGGCGCGGGCCCGGACCGCGCTGCTCGACGACATGCTCGCCGCCTGGATCAGCGATCTGCGGGGCGACGGGTTCACCGGGGAGCAGATCACCCGCCGGGTGCGCCGCGGCGAACCGCTGCGGCGGGCGCCCCTGCTGATCGTGCCCTGCCTGCACGCGGAGGCCGCGCACCGGTATCCCGACGACCGGCGCAACGCGGCGGAGCGGGAGATGTTCGTCGTCGCGATGGGCGCGGCGGTGCAGAACCTGCTGGTCGCACTGGCCGTCGAGGGGCTGGGCTCGTGCTGGGTGTCCAGCACGATGTTCTGCCGCCCGGTCGTCACCGAGGCCCTCGGGCTGCCGCCCGCGTGGGAGCCCATGGGCGCGGTGGGCGTCGGCCACCCGGCCACTCCCGCCCCCGATCGCCCGCCCCGCGACCCGTCCACCTTCATGATCACCCTTTAGCCACGGGCCCGCGACCCACTTATCATTCGAGACGGTCGCCTTTGCGCCCGGTTTGCCCGGTTTGGGGCACCGCTACCGCTTGAGTGATAAGGAGTCGCCTCGGAACAAACCGCAGGTTCTGGCGGCATGTCAGCGCGGCGGCATGGGCCGTTGGGGGATCGCGCCGACGGTTTGTTCGTCTGCGGGCCCTAAGGCGGAGGCGGCCGCCGGGGATGATGGCCAGCCTGCAGCCCGACCCGGGTCAGGGTCGTGGTGCGCTTGGCTAGGCGAGTTTGAGGACGGCCCGGCCACGGACGGAGGCGCACACCCCGTCGCTGAGGGCTGCCGCGGCCTTCCGCTCGGCTGAAGGATCTTCGTAGAGGGTGGTGCGCTGGCGCAGCGGCCTGCCGAGGGGGGCGGCCAGCGCGGCCATCTGGCTGATGCTCTTGTACGAGCCATGTTGCGACCCGGCCATCCGGCTGATGGTCTCTTCCATCAGGGTTCCGCCGATGTCGTTGACGCCCCCGGCCAGCACCTCGCGGCAGCCTTCGTCGCCGAGCTTGACCCAGGAGCACTGGATCGAGCCGATCGCGCCGTGCAGCATCAGCCGGGACAGCGCGTGCACCGCCCGGTTCTCCCGCCGGGTGGGGCCCGGGCGGGCCAGGCCGGCCAGGTAGATCGGCGCGTTCGCGTGCACGAACGGGAGCAATACGAACTCGGTGAAGCCGCCGGTGCGCTCCTGGATGCCGCGGATCACCCGCAGGTGACCGACCCAGTGCGCGGGCGTGTCCACGTGCCCGTACATCATCGTCGCGGTCGTCGGGATGCCCAGTTCGTGCGCGGTGGTAATGACCTCGATCCAGGCCGCGGCGGGGAGCTTGCCCTTGGTGAGCACCCAGCGCACGTCGTCGTCGAGGATCTCGGCCGCGGTGCCGGGCAACGAGCCCACCCCGGCCTCGCGGGCCGCCACGAGCCAGTCCCGCACCGGCAGCCCGGTGCGCGCGGCGCCGTTGCTCACCTCCATCGGCGAGAACGCGTGCACGTGGATCTCCGGGCAGCGCCGCTTTACCTCGGCGGCCAGGTCGAAGTAGGCGGTGCCGGGCAGGTCGGGATGGATGCCGCCCTGCATACACACCTCGGTGGCGCCGGCCTGCCAGGCCTCCTCGGCCCGGTCCCCCACCTGGGACAGGGACAGCGTGTAGGCGTCGGCGTCGGTGCGCCGCTGCGCGAACGCGCAGAACCGGCAGCCGGCGTAGCAGACATTCGTGAAGTTGATGTTGCGGGTGACCACGTAGGTGACGTCGTCGCCGGCCACGTCCCGGCGCAGGCCGTCGGCCAGGGCGGCGAGGGCGTCGAGTTCCGGGCCATCGGCGTCGAGCAGGGCCAGTGCCTGCGCGTCGGAGATTCCGGCGGGATCGGCTTCGGCCGCGCGCAGCGCCGCCGCGACCTCCGGCCGCAGCCGCTGCGGGGCGGCGCTCCCCCGGCGCGCCGCCGGGTCGATCCGGGTGGCCACCTCGCCCCAGTCGCCGTACACCTCGGCGAAGTCGTCGCGGCGGTCGCTGGTCCGCCCGGTGGTGTCGATCGTGACGTGCAGGTCGGTGCGGCCGGACGACGTGCCCCAGCCGCCGTCGGGCTCCTGCCAGGGCAGGCCCTGCGGGAGCGCGCCCTCGCGGGCGAGGCCGGTCGCCGGGTCGGCAAGCGCGGCCACGTGGGCGGACACGCGCGGGTCGAGCCAGGGCTCGCGCAGGTAGCCCGGGTAGACCGTGAGCCGCTCGGCGAGGCGCATCCCGCCGGCCTCGGTGCGCCGCGCCAGTTCCCCGATCTGCGGCCACGGGCGCTCGGGGTTGACGTGGTCCGGGGTGAGCGGGGACACGCCGCCCCAGTCGTCGATCCCGGCCGTGAGGATCAGACCGCAGGCGTCACCGATGAGGTTCGGCGGCGCCTGGATCCGCGCTGACGGGCCGAGCACCAGCCGGGCCACGGCGATCGTCGCCGCGAGGTCGGCCAGGTCCGCGTCGGGGACGCGGCGCATCCTGGTGTCCGGCTTGGCGCGGAAGTTCTGCACGATGACTTCCTGGATCCCGCCGTACTCGCGGGAGACGCGGCGGATGGCGAACAGCGATTCGGCGCGCTCGGCGCGCGTCTCCCCGATGCCGATGAGGATGCCGGTGGTGAACGGGACCGAGCAGCGGCCGGCGTCCTCCAGCACCCGCATCCGGACCGCGGGGTCCTTGTCCGGGCTGCCGTAGTGCGGTCCGCCCCGCTCGGTGAACAGCCGGGCCGCGGTGGTCTCCAGCATCATTCCCATGGACGGGGCGACCGGCTTGAGCCGCTGGAAGTCGCGCCAGGTGAGCACGCCGGGGTTCAGGTGCGGCAGCAGCCCGGTCTCCTCGAGCACCCGGATGGCCATCGCCCGGACGTAGGACAGCGTGTCGTCGTACCCGTTGGCGTCGAGCCAGCCGCGTGCCGCGGGCCACCGCTCCTCGGGCCGGTCGCCGAGGGTGAACAGGGCTTCCTTGCAGCCGAGCGCGGCGCCCTGGCGGGCGATGGCGAGCACCTCGTCCGGTGACAGGTACGGGCTGTCCAGCCGGCCGGGCACGGTCGCGAACGTGCAGTACCCGCACCGGTCCCGGCACAGCCGGGTGAGCGGGATGAACACCTTGCGGGAGTAGGTGATGACCCCGGGACGGCCCGCCGCGGCAAGCCCGGCGTCTCTGGTGCGGCCGGCGTACCGCAGCAGCCGGTCCAGGTCGCCGCCGCGCGCGTGCAGCAGGGTGGCCGCCTCGCCCTGGTCGAGCGGTTTGCCGTCCCTGGCGCGGGCGAGGGCCCGGCGCATCGCAGTGCTGGGCGGCGCGTCGTCGGTGGGCGGGGAGGGCGGGTACGCGCCGGGGCCGCGCGCATCAAGGCTCATTCAGTCACCCTACGATGCGCCTGCGGCCTGGCTCCGGCGCGCCCTGCTTCCCCGCGCACGCCGGTCAGGAATCGCTGATGACGTCGCCGGGCAGGACCCAGCCTTGCCGGCCCTCACCCTCGTTACGAAGGGCCCCGGGGCCAATCGACACCGTCCGGCGCCGACGCCCCGGGATCCTGCCGCAGCGCGCGGGCGCGGGCTGGCGATCTAACTCCTGCGATATCGTATAATCCGATATCGTGATAGATACCGAGCACCCGGGCGGCGTGATCCTCGCCCTGCACCGGGCGACCCACGCGACCCTGCACGCGCTCGCCGTCCGGCTGGCCGGCCTGGACCTGCCCGCGGCCGACATCAACCTGCTCGCCAACCTCGCCGAGGGCGCGGGCCGGACCGTCGGCGCGCTCGCCACCGCCACCGCCACCAGGCCAAGCACGCTGACCAGCGCGCTCGACCGGCTGACCAGGCGCGGCTACCTGGTGCGCCAGAGCGATGCCGCGGACCGCCGCTCGTTCGTCGTCGTGCTGACCCCGGCGGGCCAGGCGGCCGCGAGGCGCGCCGCCGAAGCGATCGCCGAACTGGAACGGCAGGCGCTCGCCGCGGTGACCCCGGCGCAGCGCGCCGGGTTCCACGCCCTGATCGATGCCCTGGCCGAGGCATCCCGGTGACCGGCCACGACCCGCACGGCCAGGCCGACCGGCCCCGCCCACATGACCAGCCACGCCCGGACGGCCAGGCAGACCGGCACGCCCAGGCCGACCGGCACGGCCAGGCCGACCGGCACGGCCAGCGCCACCCCCACGGCCGCTCTGGCCCACACCGCCCACGGGGCGCACCCGGCCCTGAGCAGGCCGCCGGCTCTGAGCAGGCCGGCTCGCTGCCCGCGGAACTGGCCGCGATGCTGGCGGAGATCGTCCCGCCGGGCGGCGCGTTCCGCCACCGCGAGCACATCCACCTCGCCTACCTTGCCGTGCAGCGGCACGGGGCGGACCGGGCGGCCGTCATGGTGCCCGGCTGGATCCGGCAGCTCGCGGCGTACCAGCGCGCCCCGCAGAAGTTCAACGCGACGGTCACCAGGGCGTGGACGGAGATCGTCGCGTACCACATGGCCGCCGTCCCGCCGGGCACCGACTTCGCCGGCTTCGCCGACAGGTACCCGGCGCTGCTCGACAAGCGCCTGCTTGCCAGGCACTACACCGCACGGGTCCTGGCCTCTCCGGCCGCGCGGACCGGCTGGGCAGAACCCGACCTGGCCGCCTTCCCCTGGCGCCGGTGAGCGACTCGCCGAAGAACGGTCAGCCGCGCAGCACCGGCTCAGATGCGCCGGTAGTCGCGGCGGGCGTTGCGCGGGCCGTGCCGGGGCGGGCCCTGGCCGCTCAGCTCCAGCAGCCAGGCGGCCCGGTACCGGTGCCCGGCGTAGGGGGCGAGCAGCTCGCACATGCCCGCGTCGTCCACCTTCTGCCGGATCAGCGCCCAGCCCACGATCGAGGGCAGGTGGTAGTCGCCGACCGACAGGGCGTCCGCGTCGCCGATGGCGCGCTGCCGGATCTCGGCGGAGGTCCACGGCCCGATGCCGGTCAGGGTCCGCAGCCGGCGGTCCGCCCCGGCCGGGGTCATCGCGGTGATCTCCTCGAGGCGCCCGGCGACCCGGGCCGCGCCGATGATGGTGCGGGCGCGGACCAGTTCCACCCCGGCGCGGTGCCATTCCCAGGACGGGATGCGCACCCAGGTACGCGGCGGCGGGCACACCCGCATGCCGGCCGGTGCGGGCCCCGGCGCCGCGTCGCCGAACCGGAGCAACAACAGCCGCCAGGCGCGCTTGGCCTCCGCGCCGACCACCTTCTGCTCCAGCACGGCGGGGATCAGCGCCTCGAAGACCCGGTCCGAGCGGCCGATCCGCAGCGCGTGATGCCGGCGGGACATCTCCTGCAGCAGCGGGTGCGCCGGCTCGAAGCCGGCCGGGTCGTCGGCGGCCCCCAGCAGGCCGGGCAGGGTGTCCAGCAGCCACGACGCACCGGGCCCCCACGCGGCCGCGAACACGGCGACCCGCCCGTCTCCCCCGCCGAGCACCGCACGCCCCGCGTCCCCGGCGGGCACGGCACGCTCCCCATCGCCGCCGGGCACGGCACCGCCCGCGTCCCCGGCGGGCAGGGCGTGGACCCGCATCGTGGCAGGGCCGTCCGGGGTGAGCGAGGTGCGCCACGCGGCCCCGTAGCTGTCCACGTGGTACGCGGGGTCGCCCCCGCCGCGCCGGTGCACCGCCAGCGTGCGGGACCAGTCGAGGGGGAACGGCGGCCGCCACTCCCGGGTGAGCGCGCCCGCTAACGGCGGGACGGCGGCCCCGGCGGGCGGCGCCGGGTGCCCCGCCCGGGGGCCGTGCGCGGCGTAAGGCACGACCTGCGGGGCCCCGGGGATCCCCGCAAGCACGCGGGACACCGGCCGGCGGGGCATCGCGGCCTACACGTCCGTGGAGAAGCGCACCGAGGTGGGGCCGAGCTTGACCGCCGGCCAGACCCGCGCGCCGGCCCGCAGTTCGTTGCCCTCGGCGATGACCGCCCCGTCACCGATCACGGCCCCGTCCAGCACCACCCCCGCGGCGACCCGCGCGCCGCGGCCCAGCACGCTGTCGCTGATCCGCGCGCCCCGGCCGACCCGCGCACCGTCGAACAGCACGCTCCGCGTCACCTGCGCTCCCGCCTCGATCACCGAGCCCGCGCCGGCCACGGTACCCCCCGCCACCGACGCTTGCGGCGCCACGACCGCCCCGGGCAGCAGCAGCCGCTCGCCGGGCAGGCCGCTCACGGCGCCGAGCGCCGGCGAGGTCAGCCGCCCGAGTACCAGGTCACAGGACCCCTGGACGAAGGCCTCGGGAGTCCCGACGTCCAGCCAGTAAGCGCCTTCCACGTAACCGAAGACGGGCTCGCCCGCGGCGATCAGATCCGGGAAGATCTGGCGTTCCACCGAGCAGACCACCCCGGGCGGTATCAGGTCGATGACCTCGCGCCGGAACACGTAGCAGCCCGCGTTGATCCGGTTGGTCACCGGGTCCGGGGTCTTCTCCAGGAAGGCGGTGACCCGCCCCTCGGCGTCGGTGGGCACGCAGCCGAACCGAGACGGGTCCGCGACATCGACCAGGTGCAGGGTGACCGCCGCGCCCGCCTCGTGGTGCGCCTTCACCTGCGCGCTGAGGTCATGCCCCGACAGGATGTCCCCGTTCAGCACGATCACCGCGCCGCCCGGGCCGCCGCGCAGCCCGGCCGCCGCGTTCCGGATCGCCCCGCCGGTGCCCAGCGGGGTGTCCTCCTGGACGTAGCAGATCTCCAGCCCGAACGCGGACCCGTCGCCGAGGCTGTCGGCGAACATCTGCGCCCGGTAGGCGGTGGCGAGCACCACCCGGCCGACGCCGGCCTCGGCGACCCTGCTGAGCTGGTGGGCCAAGAACGGGACACCGGCCGTCGGCAGCAGCGGCTTGGGCACGCCGATCGTCAGCGGGCGCAGCCGGGTGCCCTGCCCGCCGACCAGCAGTATGGCTTCGATCCCGGGGCCGGGGGACGGAACGCGGGAGGGCCCCGGGCCGGGCTGGTCGTGTGGCATAGAGACGGAGGCTACTCCGCCTGGTGCGCGGCCGCACGCTGGTAGGAGGCCATGTGCGCCTCGGCCGAGGCCGCCCAGGTGAACTCGCGGGCCCTGGCCTTTTCCAGCTCGCCGAGCGCCTGCCGCCTGGCCGGGTCGTCGAGCAGCGCCCGCAGCCCGTTGCGGATGCTGTCCTCGTCCGGCTCGGTGTAGGCGACCGCGTCCCCGCCCACCTCCGGCAGCGAGGTGCGCTGCGTGGTCAGCACCGGGGCGCCGCAGGCCATGGCCTCCAGCACGGGCAGGCCGAAGCCCTCGCCGCGGCTCGGGAACGCGACCACGAGGGCCCCGCCGAGGTAGCCTGGCAGGTCGCGGAACCGCAGGTAGCCGGGGCGGACCAGGCGCAGCCGGGCGGGCACCCCGGCGATGGCCGCGTCGACCTCCTCGCTCCAGCCGCTGCCACCGGCCAGCACCAGCGCGGGCGGGTCCTCCATGTCGCTCACCGCCGCCATCCAGCCGGCGATCAGGGCAGGGACGTTCTTGCGCGGCTCCAGGGTGCCGAGGTAGGCGATGTACGGCTTGCCGTGCAGGCCGAGCCGGTCGGACACCTGCCGCACGGCGTCCGGCCCGGGCTGGTGGAACAGCTCGAGGTCCACGCCGTGGTAGGCGACGTCGATCCGCGTGGGGTCGGCGCCGAGCACCCGCACCAGTTCGTCGCGGGTGGCCTTGGACGGGACGAGCAGCCGGGTGGCACGCCGGGCCGCGGCCCGGATCGCGGACTTGTAGAAGGTGCCGGTGACTGGGCTGTGCGCGTCGGGCTCGGTGAAGAACGTCAGGTCGTGGACGGTGACCACGACCGGCACGCCGGGGCGCAGCGGCATCGTCGAGTGCGGGATGTGTATGACGTCGGTGCCGGTCTGCTGCGCCACCAGCGGAAGCCCGGTCTGTTCCCAGGCCAGCCGCGCAGGGCGGTGCGCGATGGCGGTGGGGCCGGCGACGACGTGAGCGTTCGGCACCATCCGGCCGTACCGTTCCTCGTCGGCGCGCTGGCAGGCGACCACCAGGTCCGCCCCGCCCGCACACAGCGCGATCACGAGCCCATCGACGTAACGTCCCAGCGCCCCGCGATCCGCGGGCACCGCGGTCGCGTCAACTAGTACCCGAGGCGCCACGACCAGTCTCGCTCCTCTCGGTCCGGGCACCGGCCCAGATCTGACCCGTTCACCAGGGCCATACCTTGTCCGGGATCTCCGCCACCACCGAGCGTACGCCCTCCGCGCGGGTGCCGGTGAGCATGCCGCGCGCTACCCGGACGCGGTGGGCGTCGGGGTGGGCACCGCGCCGGGCTTCGGCGAGGTCGTCGCCGTGTGGCCGGCCTTCGCCGCGGCCTGCGCGGCCAAGATCTGCTGCTCCATCCTGGTGATGTCCTGCCCGTAGCTGGCCAGGTCGCTGTTGCGCAGCGCGGCCTGCGCCTTGGCGTAGAACTGCTGCGCCTGCTTCAGGTCGGCGATCACCTGCGCGCTGACCGATCCCCCGGTGCTGCCCCCCGGCGTGCTCTGGCCCCGTGTGCTGCCGCTGAACACCTGCGCGAGCGCCGCGGTCAGCGTCGGCTGGAAACCCACCGGGTGCCCCCCGTAGAAGGCGAACACCCGCTGCAGCGAGGGATAGGAGCCGGTGGAGCCGGCCGCCGCGGCGGACACGTACACCGGCTCGATGTAGAGCAGGCCGCCGCCCACCGGGATCGTGATCATGTTGCCGAGGGTCACGATCGACCCGCCGCGGCGCAGCAGGGTCAGCTCGGCGGACGCGGCTGCGTTGCTCTCGAAGGCGCCCTGCACCTGCGAAGGCCCCTCCGTCACGGCGTTCTGCGGCAACTGCAGCACCCTGATCGTGCCGTAACCAGGCTGGGTCGGGTTGCTGTCCACCACCATGACCGCGGCCAGGTTGGCCCTGTTGCGCGGCACGAACGTCGTGGTCAGAGAGAACTCCGGCTGCCGGTAGCCGGGGATCGTCTCGGTCAGGTAGTACGACGGCTGGCTCAGCCGGTTGGCCACCGCCACCGCCCCGGTCGGGTCGTTCGGGATGGCCCAGAAGTTCTGCCCGCCGTAGAAGGACTGCGGGTTGCCGACGTGGTACTCGCTGAACACCTCCCGCTGGACCTCGAACAGGTCGGGCGGGTAGCGCAGGTGCGGCAGCAGGTACGACGGGATGTCCGAGCTGGGCTTGACGACGCCGGGGAAGGCGTGCCGCCACGCCTGGAGCAGCGGGTCCGGCGGGCCCCACTGGTACAGGGACACGGCACCGGTGTAGGCGTTCACCACCGCCTTGACGGAGTTGCGGATGTAGTTGATCGCCCCGGCCGGCTCGCCGGCCACGCTCCCGCCCGGCGTCTGGCTGGTGCTGGTGGCGGCGGGCAGGCTCAGCCGCTGTGAGTACGGGTAGAGGTCGGTGGTGGTGTACCCGTCCACCACCCAGTAGATACCGCGGTTCGCCACGACCGGGTAGGGGCTGCCGTCGAGGGTGAGGAACGGCGCGACCTTGGCCACCCGGCCCAGCGGGTCGCGCTCGTAGAGGATCTTCGAATCGCCGTTGATGGCGCCGGACAGCAGGATGTTGAGCTCGCGGAACTTGATCGCGTAGAGGATCCGGGCCAGCGGTGAGCCGACCGGCACGCCGCCGCCGCCCTGGTAGGTGGTGTTCTTCTGCCCGCCGATGTTCGGGAAGGGGTAGTCGAGTTCCTCGCCGCCCGGCCGGCCCTTCGGCCCGCCGACGATGACGTAGTTGTTCTCGCCCTCGCCGAAGTACACGCGCGGCTGGCGGATCGCCAGCTCACCCCGCGGCGGGAGGTCGCTCTCCACATAGTCGGGGGTGCCGCCGCCCGCCACGGAGTTCTCCCTGGCGGCCACGAACCCGAAGCCGTGCGTGTACACCAGGTGGGTGTTGATCCAGTTGCCCTGGCCGGCCGGCGGGCCGGACAGCCCGCGGACCGCCACGGCCAGGTCCTGCGGCACAGGCCCGTCGCCGGGCAGCACGTACCGGTCCACCGACAGCGTGCCGGGGAACTGGTAGAACCCCTTGACCTGCTGGAGTTGCTGGAACGCGCGCGAGACCACGTTCGGGTCCATCAGCCGGAACCCGGGCAGGTTCAGAGACTGCGCGAACAGCGAGCCAGACGCCACGGTGCTGGTCCCGTTGTAGGACTGTACGCGGACGCCCTTGACCGCGTAGGCAAGCTGGGTCTGCCCGATTTCCCGCCGGATGTACGGTGTCTCCTTGGCAAGCTCGTTCGGCTTGACCACGAACTGCTGGATGATCGCCGGGTAGACCCCGCCGATCAGGATCGCCGACAGCACCAGCAGGCCCAGCCCGACCGCGGGGAGCAGCGCGCTGCGCCGCACGGCCCCGGCGAAGAACAGCAGCGCGCACAGCACCGCGATCACGGCGAGCACGGTCTTGGCTGGCAGCACAGCGTTGACGTCGGTGTACGACGCGCCCGTGGTCACCGCGCCGCGCTGGGAGAAGTCGATGCCCCACCGGTCCACCCAGTAGGCCACGCCCTTGAGCAGGACGAACACGCCGACCAGGACGAAGAGGTGGGCCTGCGTGCCCATGGTGGCCCGCGGCCGCCTGGCCTGCCAGCCCAGCCCCCCGTACAGCACGTGCACCGCCACCGCGGCCAGCAGCGACAAGAACACCGCCGCGAAAAGGTAGCTCAGCACCAGCCGCAGGAACGGGTAGGTGAAGACGAAGAACGAGATGTCGAGGCCGAACTGGGGGTCCCTGCGGCCGAACGGGACCTGGTTGATGAACAGCAGCCAGGTACGCCAGGAGCCCGAGGCGGTGATACCGGAGATCACCCCGATCAGGCCGAGCACGATGCCCAGCGCCAGCCGGCGGTGCGGGTCGATCGCCATCCGGTAGGCGTCGACCCCGGGCCGCTCGGGGGATGCGGCCGGCCGGTACACCGGGCGGAGCCGGAAGGCGAGCACGGCGTTCAGGCCGACCATGGCCGCCATGAAGATCCCGACCACGAAGAACAGGGCCCACCGGGTCCCGTAGGTCACCCCGAAGACCTGCTCGTACTGCACCGAGCGGTACCACAGCCAGTCGGTCCACACCCCGGCGATGATCGTGAGCAGTATGCCGAGGGCGATCAGGCCGGCCAGCACCGGGATCAGGTAGCGGGGCCAGCGGGGCAGGCGCAGCGCCGGGCGGGCCGGCGGCCGGCGGTCGGCCGGCGAGGGCCGGAAACTCATCCGGTCTCCCTCACGTCAGGGGTTCCTTGGCCGCGTTAGGGCGTCCATGAGCCGCCAATCTACCGCGATCATTGGAATCCGTTCCTGAAGGCTGGCTGGACGTTTCGCCGGCGGGCCGGACGGCACCGGCCGGCAGGCGTCCTGGCAGCGTATCGACGGCTCGTGGCGCGGACGGGAAGGTGGCCGCCAGCAGGGCCGTGTGCCCGCGTCAGCAGGAAGGGACGCCGCGGCCGGCCGCCAGGGCCTTGAGGGCGGTGACCGCGCCGGCCAGCGTGGAGACCTTGATGAGGCGCAGCCCCTGCGGCACCGCCCCGGCGGCGTCCGGGCAGTTGCCCGCGGGGGTGAGAAACACGGTGGCGCCGGCCGCCCGCGCGCCGGCCATTTTCTGCTGAATGCCGCCAATCGGCCCGACCACGCCGCTGGCGGAGATCTCCCCCGTGCCGGCGATGAACCGGCCGCCGGTCAGCCCGCCGGGGGTGAGCTTGTCCATGATGCCGAGCGCGAACATCAGGCCCGCGCTCGGGCCGCCGATCGCGCCGACGTTGATCTTGACCTGGAACGGGAACCGGTAGGTCTCGAACACGCCGACCCCGACCACGGTCTTCCCCCTGTAGCTGGCGGTCTTCAGCCGGATCTGGCGCGTGGCCCCGTGCCGGTCGATGGTGAGCAGCACCGTGGCACCCGGCTTGCGGGCGCGGATCAGCGTCCCCGCGGGGGTCTTGCAGGTCACCGGCTTGCCGTCCACCGCGGTGATGACGTCCCCCTTCCGCAGCGCGCCCGCCGCGGGCATCCGCGGACTGACGGTGTCGACGGTGTCCACGACCCGGTAGCGGATGCCGAGCTGGCACAGCGCGGCCGCCTCGGCGAGCTGCTGCGAGCCGGCCATCTGCTGGGTGTTCTGGCGCGTCACCTGCTGCTGGGTCTGGTTGGCGCCGAACAGTTCCTGCTCCGGCACCACCGCCTCGTGCGGCGACAGCCAGGCCGCCACCGCGGTGAACACGTTGAAGCCGTCCGAGGGGCCGCCCTGGTAGGACACCGTGACCAGGTTGAGGTGCCCGCTGGTGGGATAGGTGCGGTGCCCGGAGATCTCGATCAGCGGCCTGCCGCCGGCGCGGGTGCCGAGCGTGTTGAGCGTCGGCCCCGGGCTCAGGATGACGTAGGGCACCGGGAGCAGGGACGCCGCGATCACGGCGGCCGCGATCCCGGCGGCCGCGATCAGGAGGGTGAGCTGGCGGCGGGTGGCGGGCACCGGTTTAGGCACCGCCGACCCATTCGCTGGTCCCGTCGCCGAACCACTGCTGCTTCCAGATGGGCACCTCGTGCTTCAGCATGTCGATCAGCGCGCGGCACGCCTCGAACGCCTCCGCGCGGTGCGCGCAGGACACGGCGACCACCACGGCGAGGTCGCCGATCTCCAGCTCACCGACGCGGTGCACCGCGGCGAGCGCGCGGACTTCGTAGCTGGCGGCGATCTTCTCGGCGACCCGGCGCAGCTCGGCGGCCGCGCTGGGGTGCGCGCTGTAGGACAGCCGGGTCACCGCCCGGCCGTGGTCGCCGTCGCGGACCGCGCCGGCGAACAGCGTGATGCCGCCCGCGCCGGGGTCGCTGACGGCGGCGCGCAACTCGTCCACCGACAGCGGCTCGGAGCGCAGTTCGGCGAGGCGGATCACTTCCACGCCAGCCACCGTACCCGGATCAAGGGGCGCGCTCGCGGCGGCGGGCCGCCGCGGACCGCCGCGCCAACCCGGATCACGTGCCCCGCTTACGGCGGCGGGCCGCGCGCACCACCGCCGCGGTGCCGATCGCCGCGACCGTGGCCCCGGCCGCGGTGATCGCCACCTCCTTGCTGGGCAGGCGGCGCGCGGCCGCGCGATGGCCGGCCCTGGCGTCCATCAGCGCCTGCAGCACCGCGGTGTTGTCCCAGGCGGGGCGCCACCCGGCGGCGCGCAGCGCCTGGCAGTCCACCACCCAGGGATAGACCAGGTACGGCAGGTCGTTCACCGGGGCAAGGGTGATGCCCACCCGGTGCAGCCGCTGGGCGGTGCCGAACGTCAGGCCGGCCGGCAGCTCGATCCGCCGCAGCCCGCTGATCCGCTCCACCTCGTCCCGCTCCAGCCACCCGTCGCAGCCGACCGCGAAGGTGCCCGCCACCCCGCCGGCGACCGCGAGTTCCAGGGCGCTGACCAGGTCATCGAGGTGGCAGAACTGCCAGCGCGGCGAGGCGCCCTTCACGGTGAGCAGCCGCGCGGCGTCGAAGTGCCTGGCGGCCAGGGAGTCGGGGGTGCCGTCCACCAGCGCCGCCGGCCGGGCAACGGTCACCGACAGGCCGGGGTGGGCCCGGAGCGAGCGGCGGGCCAGGTGCTCGATCTCCAGCAGGTCCCCGGCCAGGCTGCCGTCCGGGTCGGCGCGCAGCGGCGCGGACTCCGCGAGCGGGACCGGGTTGTCCGGCCGGGCACCGTAGACCATCGCGCTGGTGATCAGGATGACCCGGCCCACCCGGCCTGCGGCCGCCGCGGTCAGCACGGTCTGCGCGGCCCGCACGTTGTGCGCGCGCCGGGCCCGGTGGTCGGTGTCTACGGAGGTGTCCACGTCGGTGTGGACCAGGACGTCCACGTCGGCGAGCCGGCCCGCCAGTGCCGGGTCGCGTACGTCGGCGAGGCGCCAGATCACGCCCGCGACGTCGCCCCGGTGCTCGTCGATCGCGATGACCTTGCGCACCTGCTCCGAGCCTGCGAGGTGGGCGGTCAGGGCGTGCCCGAGCCCGTGCGCGGCCCCGGTGACGGCCACGGCCGGAGAAGTCCGCCCCCGGCGAACCTGCTCCTGTGCGGTGCTCAAGGTATGCCGCTCCCGGGATAACGTGGCTAATGTGATCCTTCCATCCTGCCTGAGAGGCCGCGGCCATGGCTGATCGTCCCTTCGGCTTCGGCCCGCCGGGCGGCGGGCGGCCTGGTTCCGGCTCCTCGGGTTCGGGGTCCGGATCGTCCGGGTCGGGCTCCGGCGGCCCGCCGGACGAGACCGGCGGCGCGGGCGCGTTCGGGCCGCTCGGCGACCCGCAGCAGTTCGCCGACGCGCTGCGCCAGTTCGCCGACCTGATGTCCTGGCGGGGCGGCCCGGTGAACTGGGACCTGGCCAAGAACGTGGCGCGGCACGCGGTCGCCGCCGAGGGCGACCCGAGCGTCCTGGACGTCGACCGCCACAAGATCGTGGACGCGCTGCGGCTCGCGGACCTGTGGCTGGACGAGGCCACCGTGTTCTCCACCGGCGTCCGCATCGCGCAGGCCTGGAGCCGGTCGGAGTGGGTGGAGGCCACGCTGCCGGTCTGGTCGAAGCTGTGCGACCCGATCGCCGATCGGGTCGTGGACGCGATGGGCGGGATGCTCACCGACGACCCCGCGGAACTGGGCGCGGGCCTGCCACCGGAGATGAGCGAGGCGCTCAAGGCGATCAGCGGCGGCCTGGCCGGCCTTGGCGGGATGATCCGCAGCATCGGCGGGATGATGGTCGGCAGCCAGACCGGGACGGCGGTGGGCGCGCTTGCGCAGGAGGTGGTCAGCTCCACCGATGTCGGGCTGCCGCTCGGCCCGGAAGGGACCGCGGCGCTGCTGCCGGCGGGCGTGGCCGCGTTCGGTGAGGGCCTGTCGGTGGAACCGGACCAGGTCAGGCTGTACCTCGCGCTGCGCGAGGCGGCGCACCACCGGCTCTTCGCGCACGTGCCGTGGCTGCGGGCGCATCTGCTCGGCGCGGTGGAGGACTACGCGCGGGGCATCACGGTGGACGCGTCCCGGTTGCGCGACGCGATGCCGCAGATCGACCCGGCCAACCCGGAGGCGATCCAGGAGGCGCTGTCCGGCGCGGCACTGTTCAAGCCGGAGGACACCCCGCAGCAGAAGGCGGCGCTGACCCGGCTGGAGACCGCGCTGGCGCTGGTCGAGGGCTGGGTGGACACGGTGGTGGACGCCGCCGCCTCGGGCCGGCTGCCGCAGGCCGCGGCGCTGGCCGAAGCGGTCCGGCGCCGCCGCGCCACCGGCGGGCCGGCCGAGCACACGTTCGCCGCGCTGGTCGGCCTGGAACTGCGGCCGCGCCGGTCGCGGGAGGCCGCCGCGATCTGGCGGGGCCTGACCGAGGCGCGCGGCGCGGACGGCAGGGACGCGGTCTGGGCGCACCCGGACCTGCTGCCGACCGCGGAGGATTTCGACGACCCGGCCGGCTTCGTCTCGGGCAGGAACGAGCTGGACGTGTCCGAGCTGGAGGCCGGGGCCGCGGGCATGCCCGACGGGGGCGGCACGGCAGACACGGAGGGTGAGCACGGCGGGCCGGGTGAGGGTGGCGCGCCGGGTGGGGACGGCCCGCCCGGCAACGGCGCGAAATAACCGTTGTCCACAGCCGGTGGGCAACGGCCGGGCAGCGCAATGAGCCGTTGTCGCGGCGTCAGCCCTCGAATTCACAGGCTTTTCCCCCGGGTGTCCACAACAATCGCCGGGCCGCTCCCCATGTTGTCCACAGCGCTGTCCACCGGCCGGGTTGACCCCGCCACCCGTACTGCCTAGTCTCAGCCGGGATGAGTCCCCGGGCGCGGGCCGTAGTCACTACGGGGAAGGGGGACTACCTGCCCGTGGGAGCCGTCGGCGCTACCGCCCGGTTCCCCGCCCGGGGGCTCGGCATACCGGGCGGAACTCCGCTTCGCCGGTCCTGTCGTGCGAAACAGCGGCGGTTACCGGAATAGATAGCCGCTTTTTATGCGATACGCCGCTCCGCGGGATGTCCTACCCGGGCGCGAGCATTCTCCTTATGAGGCCAGCGCTGAAACCCGGGCTTGCGACGGTATGGCGCAACCGGGACACCGTGCAGATCGGGATCGACCCGCGCCGCGCCGTCGCGCTGACCGGCATGCGGGGTGCCGGGAGCCTGTTGCGCCTGCTCGACGGCAGCCGGGACCGCCGTCAGGTGCTCGCGGCGGCGGGCGACCTCGGCCTGGACGCCGCTGCCGCCGACCGGGTGCTCACCCTGCTGGCCGCGGCCGGGGCACTCGACGATTCCCCGGCCGGAGGCCAGCTGCCCGCCGGGGCGCGTGCCCGGCTGGCGCCCGAGCTGGCCACGGCGTCGCTAGCCCACCGGGACGCCGACGGCGGCGCCCGCACCCTGGTCCGGCGCCAGGCGGCGTGCGTGCGGGTGCACGGGGCGAGCCGGGCCGGTTTATGGATCGCCGGGATGCTGGCCGCCGCGGGCGTGGGCCTGGTGGTGTCGACCGGGCCGACCGCGTCGCAGCCGGGCCCGGCCGGGTCCCCCGCTCCCCCGCCGGGCCGTGGTCCCGCCCCCGTGCGTGCTCTCCGGCCCCGGCCGCGGCGCCGCCCTGACCTGGTCGTTCTGGCCGACACGCACCGGCGCGAACTCCCCGCCGCGCTGGCCAGGCACCGGGTGCCGCACCTCGCCGCGTCCGCGAGCGAGGCGATCGGCGTGGTGGGCCCGCTCGTCCTTCCGGGCCGGTCGGCCTGCCTGCGCTGCCTGGACCTGACCCGCGCGGAACGCGATCCCGCCTGGCCCCTGATCCTCGCCCAGCTCGCCAGCCAGCCCGGCGCGGAACCGCTGGCCTGCGACACCGTGCTGGCGACCATGGTGGCCGCCCAGGCCGCCGCGCAGGCCCTGGCGTTCATCGACCACGGCGCCCAGGCCACCGCCGTGACCGGCGGCACCCTGGAACTGGTGCTGCCCGGCTGGCAGTGGCGCCGCCGCACCTGGCCGCCCCACCCGGACTGCGGCTGCCAGCGACGCGATTAGCCGAGCGCGGTCAGCGGCCGGATGACTCCGCCACGAAGGTGCCCATCGGGCTGGTGACCACCAGGCCTCTCGGCCGTGGCGGGTGGTAGCAAGGCGGTTGCGGGGTCACCGACAATGGAATGCGTGAGCGATCTCCCACGACGCGCCTTCACGCGCACCGCCAAGCTGGCCACCCTCCCCGTCGGGCTGGCCGGCCGGACCGCGCTGGGGCTCGGCAAGCGCATCGGCGGCCGCCCCGCCGAGATCGTCGCCGCCGAGATCCAGCAGCGGACGGCCGAACAGATCTTCCGGGTCCTGGGGGAGCTCAAGGGCGGGGCGATGAAGTTCGGGCAGGCGCTGTCCATCTTCGAGGCTGCCCTGCCCCCGGAGATCGCCGGGCCGTACCGGGCGACGCTGACCAGGCTCCAGGAATCCGCGCCGCCGCTGCCCGCCCGGACCGTCCACCGGGTGCTGGCCGAGGACATGGGCCCGGACTGGCGCGACCAGTTCACCGAGTTCGACGACAAGCCGGCCGCCGCCGCGTCCATCGGCCAGGTGCACCGGGCCGTCTGGCAGGACGGCCGGCAGGTCGCGGTGAAGATCCAGTACCCGGGCGCAGGCAACGCGCTGCTCAGCGACTTCACCCAGCTCAGCCGGGTGGCACGGCTGTTTGCCGTGCTGATGCCGGGCCTGGAGGTACGGCCACTGCTCGACGAGCTGCGGGCCCGGATGACCGAGGAACTCGATTACCGGCTCGAGGCCCAGGCGCAGCAGGCGTTCGCCGACGCCTACGCGGGGGACCCCGACATCGCCGTGCCCAACGTGGTGGCGGGCAGCGGGCGCGTGCTGATCTCCGAGTGGATGGACGGGATCCCGCTGTCGAAGATCATCAGCGGCGGCACGCAGGAGGAGCGCGACCGGATGGGGCTGCTGTTCGTCCGGTTCCTGTTCTCCGGCCCGGCCCGGGCCGGGATGCTGCACGGCGACCCGCACCCGGGCAACTTCCGGATGCTCGCCGGCGGGCGGCTGGGCGTGCTGGACTTCGGCGCGGTGGACCGGCTGCCGGGTGGCATGCCCACGTTCATCGGGCGCCTGGTGCGGATGGTCCACGATGGGGCGGACCTGGCACCGGCCGAGGAGGAACTGCGCAGGCAGGGCTTTGTCCGCGACGGCGTGACCGTGGACATGGAGGCGCTGCGCGCGTTCCTGGCCCCGATGGCGGAACCGTCCCGGCAGGACCGCTTCAAGTTCAGCCGTGACTGGCTGCGCGGCGAGGCGGCCCGGGTCACCGACCCGCGCTCGGCCAATCTGAGCCGGCGCCTCAACCTGCCGCCGTCCTACGTGCTGATCCACCGGGTCTGCACGGCCGGCACCGGGGTGCTCTGCCAACTGGAGGCCGAGGGGCCATTCCGGGCCGAGCTGATCAAGTGGCTGCCGGGCTACGGGGACCCCGACCGGGCGGCCCCGGGCGGCGGCCCTGACGGCCCGGGCTACGGTGACACCGGCCGCGCGGGCCCGGGCGGCGGCCCAGACGGCCGGGACCACGACGAGCGCCTGTCCGGCGCGGCTGGCCCGCACCGCTGAGCCCCGCCCGCCGCGGTCCGTTCCCCCCGATGGCGTCCTCGGCCGGGCAAGGGGTCGCCCGGACCGGGGCGTGGCGATGGGCCGGGCCCGGGGTCACCGGGACCGGCCCATCATCGAAGTCACCATGGGTGGTCAGGACGTGAGCTGGCTGCGGGCGCGCAGGACGCCGGTCTGGGCAGCGACCAGGCGGCGCTCCGCGCGGGCGACCCTGCGGGCCGCCTTCCTGAGCGCGATGGCGCGATACGCCTGCCGCTGTACATGAGCCCGTGCCAGGTTCTCACGGTGGTACTCCGCGGCCAGCCGGTCGTAGGCGTACATGGCTTACCTCCCTTCGTGTGCTCGTAGCCGGTTCACTCGTAGGCATCCGGAGATGGTGCTGCTCGTGGCCGGTGCGCCCGCGGCCGGCGGGTGGCCGGCCACGGGGCTCAGGCCGCGACTTCGGTCTTGCGCGGGCGCCCCCGTGGGCGCTTGCGCGGGACAACTTCGCCGCGCAGGAAAAGTTCTCCGCCCCAGACTCCCCACGGCTCACGGCGCGCTAGGGCGCCGGAGAAGCACGCGATCCTGATGGCGCACCCTCGGCACAGGGCCTTGGCGGTCTCGACATCGGCTGGGGACTCGGCGAAGAACAGGTCAGGCTCGTCCGCACACGGCAGGCCGGCCGTGGTGGGCACCGCGGGCGCCCGGGTTACCGGGAGAGCCTGCCCTACCGGCCGGGAAGCCGTCGGCGGCGACCCGGCTGATTCTGTGTCTTGCCTCGCCACCCGCAACGCGAGCGCTGCCTCGAACCCCGCCACGCCCCCGGCGGCGGTGGTGCCGGGCCAATACATGTCCGTTCCCCTCTCGTCCTCGTCGGTCTGCTCGTCGTGTGTTTCACTCGGCTGATCCGGCGGCCCGGGCATAACTAAGGCCGCGGACCCGGTTGTCGGGTCCGCGGCCTAGGGGATCGAGGCCGGTCTTTCTAGACCGGATCCCAAGCCCTATGCGGACCCAACTTGGTGCCGTTGATGGCGGCACCGTGGGTCATGAACGGGTACTTCTGGAGCTGCATCCGCGGCCGCTTGACCACGACATCGCCGGGCAGGGCGGTGGACGCGACCACGAAGCCGCTGCGGTCCTGGGCGAGCTGCGCAGACACCACTCCCCGCGGACAGGTGCCCGCGACGAGGACGGCGGCACGCGCCGCAGGATCCGCGGCCGTGAAGCCACCAAGGGTGATGCTGTTCACCGTGGGCACCTCCTTCCACGCAGTGTCGTGCGCCCACTCATTGGACATGGACGAAGCCTACGAACCCGCAGGCCAACGGGGCAACTGGTTTTCCGCCACGTTTTTGTCTCGCCCGGAATGCCCCGCCTTACCACTCAGTCGTCTCTACAGAGGGCGTCAGAGCCCCGCCTGATACATGCACACCCATCGTTGTCACGGGCGGACGCACTCGTTCGTGATGGCGTACCGCCTGCTCGCCTCCGCCGACGGCGGCCTGCACTGGTCCGCCGCCGTGGCCGGCACCACGCAGCTCAGCCCTGCAGCACCGCCGGCCACCTTCCTTGGTTTCGAGGACACCCGGGTCGGCAGGTGGCTCAGCGACTCCCGCGACATCTGGATCACCCACGACGGCGGCTTGCACTGGGTCAGGAGGGCTTGGGAGTGCTGCGGATGAGGCCTTCCTGCATCACCGACACCACGAGCTTGCCGTCCTGGAACACCTCGCCGCTGGCCAGGCCCCGGGCCCCGGCCGCGGACGGCGACTCCTGGGCGTAGAGCAGCCACCGGTCGGCGCGGAACGGGCGGTGGAACCACATCGCGTGGTCCAGGCTCGCGCCGGTGGTGCTGCCGTCCGCCCAGGACAGGCCGTGCCGGAGCAGCACGGAGTCCAGCAGCGTTATGTCCGAGGCGTAGGTCATCAGGCAGACGTGCAGCAGCGGGTCGTCCGGCAGGTCGCCGTCGGTGCGCAGCCAGACCAGGTTGCGGTCGGTGCGCAGGGATGGGTCGCGGTGCGCCTCGACCGACAGCGGCCCGACAACCCGCAGGTCGATCGGGTTGTCGCGGAAGTACCTCGCCGCCTCCGGGCCGAACGCCTTCTCCAGCCGTTCCGGGTGCGTCGGCACCGACTCCGGCGGCGGCGCGTCCGGCATGGGCGCGGAGTGGTCCGGGCCCGGCTCGGGGTGATGGAACGACGCGGACAAGGTGAAGATGACCTTGCCGTGCTGGATCACGGACACCCGGCGGGTGGTGAACGACCGGCCGTCCCTGACCCGGTCCACGATGTAGACCAGCGGCACCGACGGGTCGCCGGGGCGGATGAAGTACGCGTGCAGCGAGTGCACCGGGCGGTCCTCCGGCACGGTCCGGCCCGCGGCGACCAGCGCCTGGCCGGCCACTTGCCCGCCGAACACCCGCTGCCTGCGGTCGTCGGGGCTGCGGCCGCGGAAGATGTCCAGTTCGATCTGCTCCAGGTCGAGCAGGTCCAGCAACTTGCCCAGGGTGTCGCTCATGCCCGGCTCGCCGGTTGCCTCAATGCCACCGATCCCGCCTTCTTGCCCGCCGCGGCGCGCGCGGGCGTGTCCGCGCACAACGCCAGTACCGCGGCACCGTACCGGTCAAGCCTGCCAGGCCCGAGACCGGGGATGCGGGCGAGCCCCTCCCGGCTGTCGGGCCGTGCCGCGGCGATGCTGCGGAGCGTCTCGTCGCCGAACACGACGTACGCGGGAACCCCGGCGTCTCTGGCGACCTCGCGGCGCCACCTCCGCAGCGCCTCGACCAGCGCCGGGTCCGCGTCGGCGAACCGGAACTGGCTGGCGGCCTGCTTCGGCCGGCCGACCCGCCAGCCGGGCCGCAGCCCGTCGAGGAACCGGGACGGCGCGCGGTTGCGGCGGCCGCCGGGCAGCCGGGCCAGCGGCCAGGACAGCAGCACCTGCTGGCGGGCCCGGGTCACCCCGACGTACAGCAGCCGGCGTTCCTCGGCCACCGCCGCGTCGCCCTCGGCGTGCACGATAGGCAGGTTCCCCTCGGTCAGCCCGGGCAGGAAGACCACCTCCCATTCCAGGCCCTTGGCCGCGTGCAGCGACGCCACGGTCACCCCCTCCACCTGCGGGGCGTGCTCGGCCGCGGCACGGCGGGCCAGTTCGGCGACCACGTCGCCGAGGCTCGCGCCGGGGCTGGCCGCGCAGTGGTCCTCGGCAAGCTGGGCCAGCGCGGCCAGCGACTCCCAGCGGTCCCTGGCGGCGCCGCGGCCGGTCGGCGGCTCCCGGGTCAGCCCGATCCCGGCGAGGACGTGCCGCACGACCGCGACCGCGTCCCCCGGGCCACCCGCCGTTCCCGGCTCTCCCGGCGCACCCCCAGGCCGGGCAGGCACCCCCGGCTCTCCGGGCGGCGCGCTCTTGGCCGCGGCCCGCAGCAGCCCGGTCGCCTGGCGCACCTCCGGCCGGTCAAAGAACCGCTCGGCGCCGCGCACCTGGCAGGGCACCCCGGCGTCGGCGAACGCCCGCTCGAACCGCTCGGTCTGTGCGTTGACCCGGACCAGCACGGCCATGTCCCGGGGCGCCACGCCCGCATCCATCCACCGCCGCGCCCGCGCGGCGATCGCCGCCGCCTCCGCGGGCTCGTCGTCGTACTCGGTGAACTCGGCCGGGGGCCCGCTGGCGCGCTGCGCGACCAGGGGCGGCCCGCCGTCGCCCCCCGGGCCGATGGCCGCGGGGCCGGCGCCGCGCCCGCGCCCCTGCGCCAGGCGGTTCGCGCAGTCCACCACCTCCGGGGTGGACCGGTAGTTCCGCGCCAGCCTCACCACGGTGGCGTGCGGGTACTCCGCCGCGAAACCGGTCAGGTAGCCGGACGTGGCCCCGGTGAACGAGTAGATCGTCTGGCGCGGGTCGCCGACCACGCACACGTCGTCGCGGTCCCCCGCCCAGGTGTCCAGGAGCAGCTTCTGCAGCGGGTTGACATCCTGGAACTCGTCCACCACGAAGTAGCGGTAACGGTCGCGCACGCCGGCCCCCGCCGCCGGATGCCCGGCCAGGATCGCCGCGGTCAGCTCCAGCACCGATTCGAAGTCGATCAGGTGACGGTCCCGGCGCAACCGCTCGTACGCCCCGAACACGCGGCCCGCCGCCTCGAGGTCCCCCGGCGGGGTCCGGCCGTGGGCGGCCGCGGCGCCGGGGTAGGCCTCTGGGCGCACCTGCATGACCTTGGCCCATTCGACCTCGGTGGCCAGGTCCCGCAGTTCCGGGCCGCTCGCGGGGACCCGCGCCGCGCGGGCCGCCTCGGCCAGCAGGCTGACCTTCGAGTCGAGCACGGCGGGCGGGCGGCCGCCGACGGTCACCGGCCAGAAGTGGACAAGCTGCCGCAACGCGGCCGAGTGGAACGTGCGCGCCGTCACCTGGCCCAGCCCGGCGCCGCCCGGCCCGTCCAGCTGGCGCAGCCGGGCGCGCAGCTCACCCGCGGCCCGCGTGGTGAACGTGACGGCCAGCACGTGACCGGGGTTCACCACACCGGTCCGGACGGCGTAAGCGATGCGGTGGGCGATCGCGCGGGTCTTGCCGGTGCCGGCCCCAGCGATCACGCATACCGGGCCGCGGGTGGCCAGCGCCACCTCGCGCTGCTCGGGATCGAGCGCGGCGAGCACCGCCTCAGGCCCGTCGTCCACCGCGCACCTCCTTCACCGCAGTCATCTTTCCGTATCGGTCCGACATGCGCGGGAAGCTGAACGCCGCGCGCGGCGTTGCATCTGCGGAAATACTGTGGTGAAGAACAAGGAGACGCGGGTGTCACAGCGCGTGACAATGTACACCACGCAGTGGTGCGGCTTTTGCCGTAGGCTCAAGGGCCAGCTCGCGCGGGAGGGGATCGAGGTCGCGGAGATCGACATCGAGCGGGACCCCGCCGCCGCGGACTACGTCATGTCCGTGAACGGCGGCATGCAGACGGTCCCGACCGTCTTGTTCCCCGACGGGACGGCCCTGACCAATCCGTCGGCGGCGCAGGTACGGGAACGCATCGCCGCCCTCGCAATAGGACAATGAACAGACACGGAAATACGGCAGGCACGGGGGGCCCCGGCCGCCATTCGAGGGAACGGCAGCCAGCGCAGCCTGCCGCCCGGCCGGGCGGCGGCGGGGCTGCCCCGCCGGAGCTGTCCGGCTGGCCTGACGGCAGGCCGGGCAGGCACGCTGCCCCCGCCCCGGAGGGCCAGGACCGGGATGACCGGGTCCGGCCCGGCAAGGGCACGGCCGCCGGGACGGCAGCGGGGGACGGCGTGGGCCTGGCGCTGGGCGCGGGGCCCGTGGCGCGCCGCACGGCGAACGGCTGGCGGGTCGGCGACGAGGAGGTCTCCGACCTGACCAGCGCCATGGTGCTGGCCGACCTGCTGGCCGCCGAGCTGCCCACGCAGGCGATGCCGACGCTGCCCGGCCCCGTTGGCGCGGCGGGGGGCGACCCGCCGGACCCGCGCAAGCTGGAGAGGACGGTCGCCCAGCTGGAACACGCGCTGACCGCAAGGGTCCGGGTGGAGCAGGCCATCGGGGTGCTCGCCGAACGGCACCGGCTCCGGCCCCGGCAGGCGTTCGAGCTGCTCCGGTCCGTGGCGCGGGCCCAGGGACGGCGGGTACTCGAAATGGCCACCGAGGTCGTGGACAGCGCCACCAACCCGCTGCTGCGGATACCCGAGGAACTCGCCAAGCCGCCCGTGGTGCGCCGCCGCGGCCGCCGCCTGGGCCCGGACACCGGCTGACGGGCAGCCAGCCCGCCCTCTCGTTCGTGCGATTGCCGGGCCAGCGTCCACCGGTCTCTGTTGCGGCCACTCGCTCTTGCGGCCACGCCGGCAGGGTGGGTATCGGGCCAGACCAGTTACTTTTGGTTCACAAACGCTTACTGTGGGTAACAATCGACCGTGCAGGAGCGCGGGGGCGGCCGGGAGCGGCTGTTCATCATCGGGGGCGGTGAGGACCGCTGCTGCGGCGCCGGCGTGCTGGAACGGTTCGTGGAGCTCTCCGGCGGGGACCAGGCCCGGATCACGCTGGTGACCACCGCGACCGGCGTCCCGGACGAGGTGCACGCCGAGTACGAGCAGGTGTTCCGCAAGCTCGGCGTGGAACAAACCACCGAACTGCGGCTGCACGGCCGGGCCGACGCGGACAGCGACCTGGCCGAGTCCGTCCTGCGGGACGCCACCGGGGTCTTCTTCAGCGGCGGCGACCAGTCCCGGATCCGCGCGCTGGTCGGATCCCGCGCGAACGAGATCCTCAGCGACCGGCTCATCGGCGGGCTGGTGATCGCCGGCACCAGCGCAGGCGCGACCGCGCTGGGGCGCACCATGATCCTGGGCGGCAGGCGCGCGGACGTCTCGGCGGCCGCCGTCCGGACCGCCCCCGGCCTCGGGCTGCTGAACGGCGTGCTCATCGACATGCACTTCGCCGAGCGGGGCCGGCTGCCCCGACTGCTGGCGGCGGTGGCGCTGGCCCCGGACCACATCGGGGTCGGCATCGACGAGAACACCGCCATCCTGATCGAGGGATCCCGGTTCGAGGTGATGGGGTCCGGGGTGGCCACGGTCGTGGACCCCAAAAACTCCACCGTGGTGCACCCGGCCGGCGACTACGACCCGATCACGCTGTTCGACGTGCGCCTGCACCTCATGCCCGCGGGGTGCCTGTTCGACCTCGACCGGCGGGAGCCGGCCATCGGGCCGAGGCACACCAGGTACTGACCCGAGCCCGGACGGAGCCCGTCCACCATCACGCCAGGGAGCAGACGTGCGACTAACCAACCTGCGCCGGCTGTACGGACCGAACATCTACACCTCGCGCCCGGTCACCGTGGCCCGCCTGGAACTCGAGAACCTGACCGGGCAGGAGACCACCGGCACCGGGGGGTTCGCCGCGCGCCTGCTGGCCGTGCTGCCGGGGCTGGCCGACCACCACTGCGCGGCCGGCGAGCCGGGCGGGTTCTGCCACGCGATGGCCCGGGGTACCTACTTCGGGCATGTCACCGAGCACGTCGCGCTGGAATTGTCCGCCCTGGCGGGCCGGGACGTCTACTTCGGCCGGACGGTGTGGGCCGGCGCCGACGGGCGTTACGACCTGGTGATGGAGTGCCCGCGGGACGAGCCGGTGGACTCGGCCGTCCCCGGCGGCCTGATCCGCCTCGCGATCGGCGTGGTGACCGACGTGATCGCCGAGCGCTCCCCCGCGGTCGGGCAGGCCCTCGCGCCGATCGCCGCCCGGGTCGAGCGGGACCGGCTCGGGGTGAGCACCGCGGCGCTGGCCGGTGCCGCGCGGCGGCGCGGGATCCCGGTGCGGCGGGTCGGCGAGCTGAGCCTGCTGCGGCTGGGCTACGGCAGCCACCGCAGGCTGGTCTGGGCCGCGCTCACCGACCAGACCTCGGCGGTCGGGGTGGACATCGCCTGCGACAAGGTGCTGGCCAAGCAACTGCTCGACGACGCCGGAATCCCGGTGCCGCAAGGCGCGGTCGCGTGGAGCGCCGAGGACGCCGTGGCGGCGTTCTCCCGGCTCGGCCCGCCGGTGGTGGTCAAGCCGCGCAGCGGCAACCAGGGCGGCGGGGTCACGGTCGGGGTGACCACGGCCGAGAAGGCCGCCGAGGCCTACCGCCGCGCCAGCGCGGCCGGGCCCGCGGTGATCGTGGAGAAGTACGTGCCGGGCACCGACTACCGGGTCCTGGTGGTCGAGGGCCGGGTGGCCGCCGCGGCCCGGGTGCGCGCCCCGGCGGTGACCGGCGACGGCGTCCGCGACATCGCGGCGCTGGTCGATGCGGCCAACGCCGACCCGCGGCGCGGCGAGGGCCACGCCCGGGCGCTGACGAAGATCCCGCTGGACGGCGAGGCGCTGGCCTGCCTGGCCGAGCAGGGCCTAGACCCCGGCAGCGTGCCCGGCCCGGGCGAGGCGGTCCGGCTGCGCCGGAACGCGAACCTGTCCACCGGCGGGTGCAGCACCGACGTCACCGACCTGGTCCACGCCGACGTGGCCGCGCTGTGCTGCCGGGCGGCCGCGGTGACCGGCCTGGACGTGTGCGGGGTGGACGTGCGGCTGCCCGACATCGCGGCGCCGCTGCGCGGCAGCCTGCCCGGGCAGCGCGCCGCCTGGGCCGGGGCCGTGCTCGAAGTCAACGCCTCACCGGGGCTGCGGATGCACACCGAGCCCAGCGCCGGGCGGGGCCGGGACGTGGCCAGCGCCATCCTCGACCGGCTCTACCCGCCCGGCGCCCAGGCCCGGATCCCGGTGGTCTCGGTGACCGGGACCAACGGGAAGACCACGACGGTCCGTATGATCGCCCACATCCTCGGGCAGGCCGGCATGGCGGTCGGCATGACCAGCACCGACGGGATACACGTGGCCGGGCGGCCGGTCGACTTCGGCGACGCGGCCGGGCCCCGGTCGGCGGAGCTCGTGCTGGACGACCCGGCCGTAGAGGCGGCCGTGCTGGAAACCGCCAGGGGCGGCGTCGTGCGCCGCGGCCTCGGCTACGACCGGGCCGACGTAGCCGTGGTCACCAACATCACCGCGGATCACCTGGGCATGGACGGCATCGCCGACCTCGACGACCTGACCGAGGTCAAGGCGCTGGTCGCGGAGGAGATCCAGCCCGGCGGCACGCTGGTCCTCAACGCCGACGACGGCCGGGTGGCCGCGCTGGCCGGCCGGCCCGCGGTGCGCGCCCGGGGCCCTGTGGTCCGGTACTTCAGCCTGGACGGGCGCAACCCGGTCATCCTGGCGCACCGGATGAGCGGCGGGATGACCTGCGAACTGCGGGACGGCATGCTCGTGGAGACCCGCGGCGGCGAGGAGCACGCCCTGCTCGGCGTGGCCGAGCTGCCCGGGTCGTTCGGCGGCGCCGCGGCCCACCTGGTCGCGAACGCCCTGGCCGCGTGCGCCGCGTGCCGCGCCCTCGGGGTGAGCGCGAAGGACATCCGGCGCGCGCTGGTCACCTTCACCCCCGAGCAGGCCAACCCCGGCCGTGGCAACCTGTACCAGGTCGGCGGCCGGCCCGTGGTGGTCGACTACGGGCACAACCCGGCGGCGATGGCCGCGATGGGCCGGCTGCTGCGCGACGCCTGGGGCGGCAGCCCGGTCGCCGCGGTCACCCTGCCCGGGGACCGCCCCGACGGCCTGGTCACCGAGACCGCGGCCACCGTCGCGGACTGGTTCGGCCGGGTCGTCGTTTACGAGGACTCCGACCTGCGTGGCCGGCGTCCCGGGGAGATGACCGAGCTGATCAGCGCGGCCCTGACCGCCCGCCGCCCGGGCATCACGATCGAGACGGCCACCGGCCCGGCCGCCGCGCTGCGCACGGCGCTGGCCCTGGCCAGCGGGCCGGGCGCGGTCCTGCTGCTGCACGAGACCCTTCCCGCAGCGCTGGAAGCGATCGCCGCGATGCGTGGCTAGCCCCCTTGCCAATACGTCGACCCCGTACGTGCATCCGTCTTAGGGCTCGCAAACGAATAACCGGTCGGCACCATCCCGCCGGTGCCCAGGCCACACGGCTCATACGCCGCTGGAACCTACGCTTGTTCCGAGGCAACTCCTTATCATCCCATCCCAAACGGCTCCGCGAATCATGACATACCGGACGTCGAACCGGTCGTTTCGGATGATAAGACGGCAGGTGGATCAGGGTTGGGCCTGATACCAGGGCAACCCTGGCCCGTGCCGCGCCGGCCGTCAGCCGAGGGCGGCGAGCACGTGCTGGGCCATCCCCTGCTCGCCGAGGCGGTTGGGGTGGAACGGCGCGGCGGGCGAGGCGGGGACCAGCCCTTCGACCCACTTGGTCCCGGGGGCCTGGCAGACGTCGTGGCCGATGCTGTCGGTGTAGGTGTCCACGAACGTCGCGTTGTTCGCGGCGGCCACCGTGGCGAGCATCGAGTTCAGCGCCTTCTCCACGCCGCGCAGGTAGGGCACGTCGCCGAACGCGATCGGCACCACCGGCCAGCAGCCGTCGCCGCTGTTGGGCAAGATCACCGGGTACCCGACCAGGAGCACCCGCGCGTTCGGCGCGTCGGCGTGGATCCCCTGCAGGTCCGCGGCGACCTTCGGTTCCGCCGCGGCGATGGCGGCGCGGAGCCGGTCGGTCCCGCCCGAGGTGTAGTAGTCCTTGCACGGCGAGCCCAGCGGGTTGGTCAGGCTCAGCGTGGCGCAGTGCTCGATGATGCTGATGAAGCCGATGTCGTTGCCGCTGATCTGCAGCGTCACCAGCGTGGTGCTGGCGGACAGGGCATTGTCCTGCGGCGGGTTGGTGCCCAGCGGCACCGGCTGGGCGTGGGTCATGTCCGCGGTGGTCGCGCCCTGGCAGCTCACGTCGGTGAACGTGGCGGCGACGGTACCTGCGGCGACCAGGAACGGGTAGCTGTGCGTGGACCGCAGGCAGCCGACGGGGGACCCGGTCTGGGTAGGGATCAGTGGCCCGGCGGTGTAGGAGTCGCCGAGGGCCACGTAATGCGGCAGCGCCGCGGTGCCGAACGGGGCCGTGACACCCGCTCCCGCCGTGCCAGACATCGCCACGGCCAGCAGCGATCCGCCTGCCATGGCGAGGGCGGCGCGGAAAGCCGCCCGTCCGGATGCGAGACGGGCGTGGCGGCGGCTTATCCCGAGGCGCACGGCAGACGGCTCCCCTCCACCTGGTCACTGACGGTAATCAGATGATGGGGGTGACGTGACCCCGGCGTCAATGGTCAGTTCCGTCCCAGCCCGGTGAAACTCCCGGAGACCCTTGCTGCTTCTCGTGGCCAAAGGGATGGTCCCGCATGTCTCTCGCCGCGATACTGGCGACCAATGATGGGAGGCACGGCACCATGACTGATTTCGAGCAATCAAGGGAGATCGACGTGGCACCGGGAGCCGTCTGGGCGCTGGTTTCGGATCCGGACCGGCTGGCTGACTGGGTTCCCACGACCACTGCCAGCCGGCCGGCGGGACATGATGCGGTCCAGTTGCAGGGTGAGTCCCACGGCCACGACTACGACCTCCGGGGCGGGTTCGTTGCCGATGATGACGCGCGCCGCCTGGTGTGGGACAGCCCCCGGCAGAGCGGCTACCGGGGTTCTCTGACTGTGGCCGATCACGATGCCGGCTCGCGGGTGACCGTACAGGTGACAATTCCGGACATTCCAGCCACCGCGCATGAAGAGATAACGCGCGGCCTGGGTGAGGCCCTCGACAGGATCAGCCGTCTCGCCCAGGCCTGACCGGCCTGCGGGTGGTATCCCGCGAGTGACCGGCGGCATTTGCGACTGCCATGCCCCTCACTTATGCACGCTCGAACACGGCCGCAATGCCCTGGCCACCGCCCGATACACATGGTGACCAGGCCGTAGCGGCCACCGGTGCGGCGCAGTTCGCACGGTGCCTTCACCACGAGGATGGCCCCGGTCGCGCCGATCGGGTGCCCGAGCGGGATACCGCTGCCGTTCGGGTTGGTCCGCTCCGGCGGCAGCCCCAACTCCCTGACCACCGCCAGGGCCTGCGCCAATCCGAAGTTCCCCTGTGCCGATATGCGACAGTGTTTAAGCAGGTGGCAGGCCCTTGATCACGAAGATTACATGACTACGCAGTCATGACCTGACGCTGTTTCACCTGGTCAAGGCCTATGTAGGCGTCGCGGCGGGGGAACTACGGGCTAATCGGTTAGGTCCGGCACATGATGCCGGCCGGATGGGTCAGCCTCCGGCCGCCTGGCTGGTGAGCGTGACGCCCGGGTGCGCCCAGGGGCGGGTGAAGCCCACCGGGACCGCGTCCCCGGGGGCCGCCTTGGGGGTGCCGAAGGCGGCCACCCGGATCGGGAAACCGGTCGCGTACGCCTCGATCATCAGGTTTTGCCCGATGACCAGCCCAACGTGTCCCGGCGAGGCGGGCATGCCGTCGGAACCCGCGAAGAACACCAGGTCACCGGGCTCCTCGTGGCCGGCGGGGACCCGTGGCCCCCACAGCCACTGCAGCTGCGAGGTGCGCGGGATGTCGATGCCGGCCGACCGGTAGGCCATCATCACCAGCCCCGAGCAGTCGAACTCATCCGGCCCGGTGGCGCCCCACCGGTACGGCTTGCCGACCTGCTGCCGCGCGAAGGCGATCGCGCCGGCCACGGCCTGGTTCGGCACCGTGATCGCGGTGGTGCCCGGCTGGCAGGACGCCTGCGGCCCGGGTTGCGCCGCGGTGACCGTGAAGCCGCCGCCGGCGTAAACCCCGGCCCAGTGCAGCACGGCCTGGACGTAGGAGGTGAGGTGGTTGTAGGCGAAGATGGCGCCGCTGGGGTCGGTCAGCACGCCGTGCTCCAGCAGGTACTTCGCCGCGCCGTCGATCGCGTCGGCCGGCTGGTACACGCTGGCGACGCCGTCCCCGTTAGCGTCGGTGGCCACCCCGCTGACCTGCTGGCCGGCTGGGTGGACCGGCGCGCCGCCCCAGGTGTTACCGGCCGCGCCGCCGATGCCGATCTGCATCGGCCCGGCCGCGCCGAATGCGTTCGTGCCGCTGCGCACGCCGGGCAGGCTGGACCGGCCGTCGCTGGACTCCACCTCGCCGATACCGGCCAGGATCGTCCACGGCACCCCGTAGGTGCGCCCCGCGTGCTGGAAGAGCTGGAGGTAGTTTGCCGGGATCGCGGTGCCCGCGGCCTTGCTCGGGGCCGGCTGGACCGCCGCGGTCACCACGGCCCCGCCGCCGACGCCGCAGCCCTGGCCCGACGCGAACAGGATGCTGCCACCGGTGATGCCCGCACCGGCGAGCGCGAGGCCGAGGACGAGCAGGCCGACCATGCCGATGGCGGCAACCGCCGCGGTCCGCCCCGACACGCGCCAGCTGGCCTCCCACCTCATGTGTTCCCCGCGGAGGCAAGCTCAAGGTCCTCCACCAGCCAGTTCGCGTTCGTCCCTGTCACCGTGACGGCGTAGTCGGTGGTGGCCTGGTTGGTGCCTTTGCTGCCGGTGACCTTCTGGTTGATCGCGACGACGAACGTGATGCTGTTCGGGCCGAATCCGCGGATGGCGGTGATCCGCCCGGTGCCCGTGGCGATCTGCCTTTGCTGCGTCCTTGTCCGGGCCACGCCGGCGGTGGCGAAGCCCCGCCCGAGCACGGCCGCGAGCTGGGCGGTGACCAGGCCATTCAGGTGCCGTTCGTAGCTGGCCGCGGTTTGCGTGTAGGTGTAGCTCGCGTAGGCCGCGGCGAAGGCGTCCACGACGTCCGCGGCGGCGGCCAGGCCCGCCCGGCTGAACGGCAGCCAGGCGTAGATGTCCGGGACGCTGCCCGGCGCCGGCGTGGCGCCCAGCCCGCCGGGAGGCGTGGCCGGCTGACTGCCCGGGCCGGGCGACGGCGACGCCCCGGACAGCGGCCGGGTGAGCCCGATGGCCCGGCCGCGGCCGGGGGTGCCGCCCCGGTGCAGCGTGCCCGAGATCAGGAACGCGCCTAGCGCGGCGAGGGCGAGGACGACCGCGGCGAAGACCAGCTTGCGCTGCGCGGGCGTGAACTCCATCGCCGCGCTACTTCCGGCGCCGCAGCGGGCGCAGCCAGAACGGGGCCGGGCCCTGTGGCTGCTCGTCGCGGGCGCCTGTACCGGTCACCGGGCCCGTTCCCGGGGCGGGCGGCCCGGTCGCGGCCCATGGCGCCGACGGCGGGGGCGGCCTGCGTACGGGCGGTGCCGCGGGCGGCGCGGCCTGGCGGGGCGCCGTCCCGTGGGGCGGGGGCGCGGTCCGGGGCGGGGGGGGCGCGGTCCGGGGCGGCGGGCCGGGGGCCGCCCGCGCCGGGATCGCGGGCCCGGCACCGGAATGGCCACCGGGCTGGCCGCCGTGACCGCCGTGGCCGCCGTTGCCGAACGGGCCGGGGGCACCGGACCGGGCCGGGCGCTGCGGCGCCCCGCCGGCCGGGTGTCTGGCCGGGCCCGGCCACCTCCCCCTGGACTGGGACGGGACGGCGAGGGGACCGTTCGCGACGGTCCTGGCCCAGCCGGACTGCGGCGCAGCCACGCCCTCCTCGGACCGGGACGGCAGCTCCAGCGGCGGCGGGGTGCGCCCGGGCGCACCGTTCACACCGGCCCTGGCCCGGCCCATCGCGGCCGCGCCGGCGCCGGGGCTGACGGTCTGGTCCGGGCCGCCGCCTTCGGCGGCGCCGGCGTCGGACGCCGCGCCCGCGGTGCCGGATGACGCCGCCGCGGCACCGGCCAGGGCGCCCGCCGTGCCCGCGGTCGCCCCGGCCGTCGCGACCTGGGCGGCCAGGCCGGCCGCCTGGCCCGGGTTGCGCCGCGCCCAGCGCGCCGCGCGGTAGGCGGCGAACCCGGGCACCGCGACGGTGGCGGCGTCGAGCGTGTTGCGGGCACCGGCGCGGCCTGCGCGGGCCAGCTGGGTATCGGCGCGGTCACGGGAGCCGATGACGCCGTAGCCGACCGCGGAGAACAGGTGGGTGAACGGCTTGCGGTAGATGAACACCGCGACCGTGACCAGCGAGATCATCAGGATCTTCAGCGCCCATGGGAGGACCGCGTCGCTGGTGCCCATGATCAGCGAGTAGGCGTAGAGCAGCACGGACAGGACGATCGCGATCGCCGCCTGTTTGAGCAGCACGCCGATCAGCAGCTCACCCCAGCGCAGCGCGATGACCCGGCCGAAGCCCGGATGGGTGCCGACGATGAGGAAGAACGGCCCGGCCACCAGCAGCAGCAGGAACCCGAGTTTCAGCAGGATCAGGGTGATCGCGATGAGCAGCACGAGCACGCCGGCGAGCAGCGCGGCGAACAGGGCCGCGAACCCGATCTCCAGCCGGGTGGTCCACTGTTTGCCCTGGAACAGTGCGTATACGGCGGGGTCCTTTTGTTTCAGCGAGGCCGCCAGCCCGGTGTAGGCGTCCTGTTTGGCCTGGATGACGCTCGCCGTGGGTTTCTCGTTCGCGGCGATCGCCTGCGCCCACAGCAGTTGCCGGCCGTAGGTGTTGACGACGGTCGGCTGCCCCTTACCACCCCCCTCGGTGTAGGCGGTGGTGCCGAACTCACCGTCCAGCCACGGCTTGCAGACCAGCACGGTCCACAGTTCGTTGGCGTTGGCGTCGACGATGCTGCCGCCCGCGGAGAAGTTGAAGTTGGCCTGCGGCGGGGTCTGCGGGTCGGCCCTGGCCACCGGCACGCAACTGGACTGGTGCGGCGCGGGCAGCTTGGCGAACGCGACGTTGAGCGCCTGGGTGATGCCGTCGGAGACGGCCTTGCCGGCCCCGGTGAAGTCCGCGGGCCGGCCGATCAGCCAGATCGCCGCGGCGCAGGCCACCACCATCCACAAGGTGCCCTCGATGGTGCGGGTCGCGCGCCGGCGGATCAGCCCCTGCCAGGCCAGCCAGATCGCGCCGAGGATCACCACCGGGGCCAGGTAGGGGAAGTAGATGGCGTTCCCCAGGCTGGTGACCAGCCGGTCCACGGCGCCGGTGAGCCAGGACAGGATGCCCTCGCCGGCCGCGGACTGGTACACGGTGATGGTGACCCGGTCCAGGGCCTTGGCCGCGTCGAACACCACCCCGGCGATGTTGTTCCCGACCAGTGAGGCCATGTCCGAGCACTGCAGGTCGAACGCGGCCCACGACTGCCCGGCCATGCCGTAGCTGTCGTACAGGGTGGCCGGCCCCCGGCCGCCGGTACCGCCGCTGCCGGCGCCGGTGCCCGGCGGGCTGATCAGGGCGTCGATCCCGCCGGTGGCCGGCTCGGGGGTGGGCACCGACGGCTGGCAGATGTTGTTCAGGTCGCCGATGAGCCCGCTGGAGCCCTGCGCGCAAAAGCCGAGCAGCCCGCCGATGTCGCCGATGCCCGGGACGGAGCAGACCCCGCCCGACGGTGCGGCCCGCTCCGCCGGGAACTGCGCGGAGACCGTCGTCACGGCCAGCGCGGCGCGGGCGGGCGCCGCGGGGCTGGCGAGGTCCATCGCGCTGGCGGGGAACGCCGCGTGGGCGGGGAGCGTTGCCCGGGCGGGGAGCGTTGCCCGGGCGGGGAGCGCCGCGCGGGCGGGGGTCACGGCCGCCTGGGCCACCGCCGGCACGCCGAGCATCGCCGCCACCGCCCCGGCCAGCAGCAGCGCACGCCAGGCCAGGGCACGGGCGCGGGGCCGGGCTGAACGGCTCAGCCTCGGGGCCTTCCGGAACTTCAGGTACTGCGGGGACTTCGGGGGCGGCGTCGGCATATCCGGGTCTCCGGACCTTGTGGGGTTGGCTAAGTCAGCGACGTGGGGAGCGAGGAGGGACGATGGCATCTCGGGGTTCCTGATCAATAGGGGGGCCCGCCCGCAAGCGGCTTGGACCTGCGTAACTCACCCCCAGGAGCCCGTGTTCCCCGATCTGACTCTCCCGCCGGCCGGCTTTCCGGTTCTCCGCCGCCCGGCGGCTGGTCCCCGCGCGAGTTCCCGGCACCCGCTTCCACCCGCGCGTGCCTGGCGGCTGGGCCATGGCTACCGCTTTGCGAGCCGGTGTGGGCGGCGGTGCCCTCGCGGTCCCCCGGCCGCGCCCGGGTCGGGTTGGTGTCCAGCCAGCGCTGCATCTCCTCGGAGATCAGGTCGATGCCGATGCGGCCGGCCCGGCCTTCCAGGTCGCGGAAGATGCACTCCCCGTTGCCCAGGCCGCGCAGCACGGCCTGGTGCTCGGCGGAGGCTTCCACCCCCAGCAGGGCCATGACGTTGGCCACCTCGACCCGCTCGGACGAGCGGAACGCGAACACCGACGAGATGCAGTTCGTCACCTGCTCGCTCAGCAGGTCACCGGCGTTCTGCGAGACCAGGATCAGCGCGGTGTTGCGGGACCGGCCCATCCGGGACACCTCGGGGACCAGTTTGGCCCCCTCCGGGGTCGAGGTGATCGCCCAGGCCTCGTCCAGGAAGATGGCCTTGGGCATGCGCCGGTCCATCCCGTTCAGCAGCCTGCGCGCGAACTGGGAGACCAGGTACAGCAGCGCCACCGACAGGCGCTGCTCGTAGGAGAAGTCCTCCCGGTTCACGGTGGCGTCGGGGAGGGTGAGCCCGGCCAGGGTGAACACCGTGGTCCAGCCCTCGGCGTCGATCCGCTGCCCCGCGGTGGGCGAGAAGCACAGCCGGGCCAGCCGCATCTCCGACATCGAGCGCAGCACCGCGCCCAGGTTCTTCGACGCCGGGTCGGCGGAGGCCTCCAGGTGCCGCACCACCCCGCCGAGGCTGGGCTTCTCCCGCGCGGCCACCGCCGCCACGGCCTGGATCATCGCGGACTCGCGTTCCTCCGACATCCGCGGCAGCAGCAGCCGCAGCGTCTCGGTCGCCATGGTGCGCCGGGCGGCCAGGTCGTCGCCGAAGGAGAACGGGTCCAGCAGCCCCGGCGCGGCCGAGCCGAGCGGTAGCACCCGCGCCCTGCGGCCCCGGGCTTGCAGCACGTCCACCAGCGGCTCGGCATCCCCCTTGGGGTCGATCACCGCGACCGTCACGCCGCGCAGCGCAAGCTGCAGGATCAGCAACAGGGCCAGAGTGGTCTTGCCGCCGCCGGGCTCACCGGTGATGGCCACCGCGGTGGGGCGGTTGCGCACCGCCGCCAGCAGCGGGTCGAAGTGCACGATGGACCGGGCCCGGCCCAGCGTCTCCCCGATATAGGGGCCGACCCAGCCCAGGTCGGCCTCGCCGTTCTCGGTCACGCCCGCCTGGTCGCCGGTGCCCCCGGCCGGCTGGTCGCCGAGCGAGACCGTTGCGGTCGGCACCCCACCGGCGATCGTGTACAGCGGCTGGCGCTGCACGTAGGACGACAGGTGCACCCGCTCCCCGGGCAGCGACTCACGCAGCAGGCTGAACTGGTCACCGGTGGAGTTGACCAGGTCGATGCCGATGTCGCGGTAGTGCTCGACCAGCGCCTCCACCCGGCGCTGGCACAGTTCCCTGGCCGGCGCGGCCACGCCCAGCCGGTGCCAGCCGTACACGAACGGCAGCCGCTCCTTCGTGATCCCGTGCTCCAGCATCCGGGCCGCCTCGAGCTGCTCGGCCAGCGCCAGCGGCAGGTCCACCCCGGCCTCACGGATGTGCGCGTCCATGTCCCTGGCGTGCGCGAGCCGACGGCCCACGTCCTTGCTCGCCTTGGCCGGGGAAATGAACCTCATCCGCGAGCTGATCTCCACCGGGAACGGCAGCGAGTCGGCGAAGTGCAGCCACGGCTCCCCGTCGGGGAAGCTCATCACGTCGGGGAACCGGGAGAACGACAAGAACGCCACCCACGACTCGCCCTCGGGCTGCTCGATGCGCAGCAGCGTCCTGCCGTTGTGCACCTGCCCCTCGGCCAGCGCCTCGATCTCCCCCGCGCCCCAGGTACGCCGGCGCACCGCCGAGGCGGGCGGGTCCCCCGCAGCCCCGGCCAGCGCGTGCCGGAACAGCCAGGCGATCTCGTCGCTGGTCGCGTGCCGCGCCCGCAGCGCGCTGCCGGCCAGGGCGCGGCCCAGCCGCTCCGCCTGCTCGGTCCACCGGGCGATCTCCGCGCCGGACACCGCCTCGTCGGCCAGCCCGAGCGCCTGCTCACCGGCCCGGTACGCGTTGATGAACTGGGAGAACATCCCGCCGGACAGCTGCGCCCGCATCCCCCGCTGGCCGAGCCGCACGCCGAGGTAGACCTCCTTCGCCCAGAAGTCCTTGGCCCACACGTGCCGGTACATCTCGTCCAGGTAGTCACGCCAGCCCGGCCCGCCGTCGGAGGTGGCGTCCAGCCGCGCGGCCCACTGCGCGGCCGGGTAGGAGCGGTGCGCCACCCGCAGGTGGACCTCCGCCTCCGGCGTCCGGATCCCGGCCAGCGCCACGGTGATGTTGATGGCCAGCGCTTCCCGCTCGGCCGGGGTGGTGAACTCGTAGGCGTGCGTGGGCAGCCGGTAGTACGCCCAGGCGTGCGTCTCGGTCAGCAGGACCGAATCGTCGAAGTACCGGACGCTCATCCGGCTGCGCCCACGGGTGCGCGCGGTCACGTGGCCGCCCTCCGCTGCACCGGGTCGCCGATGAGCGAGCTCACCAGGACCCCGGCCAGCGCGGTATAGGCCTGCTGCACCGCCGGGCGCAGCCGGGCCAGCCGCGGCGGCCCGCCGGCGGCCTCCAGGCTGTCCCGGATGCCGCGCTCGGCCTCCGGCTCCGCCAGGTGGTCGTCCCAGGGCACCCGGACGATCGCCCGGGACCGGCCGCGCAGGACAAGCTCGGCCTGCTCGGCGTGCCGCACGCTGCGCTGGCTGACCCCGTTCAGCACCGCGATGGACCGCCTCGCCAGCGCGGCGTGGCCGTGGCCGGCGAGCCACTCGCACGTCATGGACACCGCCTGCGCGGCGTCCGGGCTGGCCGGGGCGACCAGGATAAGCTGCCCGGCCTCGGCCAGCAGCTTGGCCACCGCCGCCGCGCCCGGGTCGGCGAGCGTCAGCGGGTACCAGGAGGCGAGGATGCTTACCAGCCGGTCGTGCTGCAGGCTGGGCATGGCCCCGGTGCCGTCGGGCGCCGCGTCCTGGCAGATTACGTCCAGGCGGCCCCTGGTGCGGGCGCCCCGCGCCGGTGCGGGGCCCCACTGCGCGGGGCCCTGGCCGCGCTGCGCCGCGTGGGCGCCCGGGGCCCGGTCGGCCAGCAGGGCGCTCACGGTGATCGCCGGGACGTGGGCCAGTTCGGTGAGGGACGCGGGGCCCGGGTTGAGGTCCAGCGCGGCGACCGGCTCACCGCGCAGCCCGGCCAGCAGGTCGGCGAGCATGAGCGTGACGACGGTTTGGCCCGCGCCGACGGTACAGCCGAGCACCACGACCAGCCGCGGCCGGTCCAGCGGCAGCACGGCCCGCGCCCGGGCCTCCTTGACGTGGTCGGGACGCCCCGGGCCGCGGCCGCCGGGCACGACGGTGACGTGGCTGCGCCACCCCGCGGCCCGTTCACCGGGGCCGCTGAGCGCCCGCTCCACCCCGGGGGCGGAGCGTGGCGGTGCCGGCGGGGCCGCGAACGAGCCGGCCGTGGACGGGCCCGCCGTGGACCGCTGCGCGGCGATGATCACCACTGGCGGCGGGCGGCGCGGAGCCGGCGGCTGCGGGGCGGGCGGCAGCGGGGCGGGCGGCAGCGGGGCGGGCGGCTGGGCTGAGGTGCCGTCCGGGGCGCTCCCGCCTGGCGCAGAGGCGCCGGGAGGACCGGCGCCCGGGGCGGGCGGCTGGGGGGCGGGCGACTGGGGTGAGACGCCGTCCGGGGCCTTGCCGCCGGGAACGGAGGCACCGGCGCCGGGGGCCGGGCGCGTTGCGGCAGGCGGCCCGGCGAACGCCTGCGCGGCCGGCGGCTGGGGGGCGGGCGACTGTGGGGCGGGCGGCTGCGCGCCGGCGCGCTCCGGTGCCGTGGGCCCCGGGCCAGTGTGCCCTGAGACAGCGGGCTCTGAGGCGGGGGACTGCGGGGCGGGAGACTGTGGAGCGGGGGGCTGTGAAGCGGGGGTCGCTGGGGCGGGGGGCGGTGCGGGCCGCCGTGGCACGGTACCGCCAGGCGGGAAGCTCCCGCCCACCGGCCAGCCCGTGCCCGCGGCCGTTCCCCAGGCCGGAGGCGCGCCTTCGCCCGCACGCGGACGGTTCTCCTGGCCGGCAGCCCCCTTGAGGCCGGCACCGCCTTCCAGGCCGGCACCGGCTTCCGGGCCGGCACCGGCTTCCGGGCCGGCACCGGCTTCCGGGCCGGCACCGGCTTCCGGGCCGGCACCGCCTTCCGGGGCGGCACCGCCTTCCTGGGCGGCACCGGCTTCCGGGCCGGCACCGGCATCGCCGGGCGGCCCACCGCGCCGGAGGCTGGCGGCGGGAGCGTACCCGGCGAGCGGCCATCCCGTGCCGGGCGATCCCGTCAGCCCCGGCTCCCGCCACGGTCCCGGGTCCGCGAACGGGTCTTTGGCCCAGCCAGCGCCCGCGGGCGGCGTTCCGCGCGGCACCCCGGCCGGCCCCTGCGGCACCCCGGCCGGCCCCTGCGGCACCCCGGCCGGCCCCTGCGGCACCCCGGCCGGCCCCTGCGGCACCCCGGCCGGCCTCTGCGGCGCCCCCGTGTGCCTCTGCGGCGCCCCCGTGTGCCTCTGCGGCGCCCCCGTGGGCCTGTGCGGCGCTCCCGTCGGCCTCTGCGGCGCCCCCGATGGCGGTCCCTGCGGCGGGACGGGCTCCGGCCCCCTGGCGCCGCCAGGCGGCCGGACCGGGCCCGGCGCCGCCCGCCCGTATGCGAAGCCCCCCGCGTGGGGCCAATGGCTCTCCTGCGGCGCGACCGCTTCCCGCGCCCGCTCCGGCTGCGGCGTCCCAGCGGCGTCCGGCTCCGGGTCCTGCCGCCCGGGAACCTGCCGCGCGCGGACCAGCCGACCGCCGGCCCGCCGGGCCGCACTGGGCCCGGCCGCCTCCGCGGTGGCGGGCCGTGCCACCCGCGCTGCGGCGGGCAGCGCAGCGCGCGACCGCGCCGGCAGCCCGGCCTCGACCTGGTCCGCCTCGGCCGCGCCCAGGGCGCTGGCCCGGCGCCACACCCGGCCGAAGACCACGACCTGCTCCTTCTCGGCCAACGGAGCCATCCGGCACCAGGTGGATGGCTCCCCCAGGTATCGCGCCTGGGAAGTCAGCAGTTCGGGCAGGCGTTTGCTTTCCAGCACCGGCCGGGTCGCCAGCCAGGTGAGCAGGCCCGGCGGCAGCACGTACAGCCAGAACAGGGTGTGATTGAACGGCAGCCCGAACAGCGTCAGGAGAACGATATAGGGCACCGTGACAGCGGTGAACACGGCGATCTGACCGACCGGCAATGGCATTGGCAGGCGGAAATCGTAGAGCTTGTACAGCCGTTTCTCGATCCGCCAGATGCTTGTATAGGTGGGCAGTTCCACCGGTCGCTCTCCTTATGCCCGCGGGGAGATCAGTGGACGCCCAGCGCTTTCGCGATCCCCTGCGCAAGCGTTTGCACGATGCTGGGGGTGTAGAAGATCACGGCGATCGCGACAGCAAGGACAACGAATTGGACGAACCTGATGATCTCACGCGTGAAGAGGAAGAAGAGCGCCACGATCCCGACGATTCCCAGGAACAACGGGCCGAACAGGCCTTGCAGGTACGACACCAGGCCGGTCGTGCTCAGTGACAGGGGAGCCGCCGCGATCAGCGAGTGGTATGACATCGGCCTACTCCGGGGTGAGGGGGATTCCAGATGAGCAGCAGGCCGCAGCGGTCAACCAGGTGCGGGGTCACGGCTGCCCCCCCGCCTGGGTAGAGGGGGCAATGCTCTGGACGTTCCAGTTACCATGCTGCCTCACAATGGTCAGCGCATAGGTCATCTCGAGCGTAGCCGTCGTGTTTACCGGCCGGGTTCCCTTTACCGCCTGCCCAGGGATTTCCCAGACCACTGTGGCAACGACATGACGGACGTTGCCACCGGCTGGTGCGGTGACACTCGTGAGGGAACCGAACACAACGGAACCGCCCAAACCGGTTACCGAAGTGCCCGGCGCGAGGAACCGGCCGAGGGTGGTCTGATCCCCGGTCGCATATGCCGAGAAAAAGGCCGGCAGCTGCCGCATGAGCTCCGATTGGGTGGCGCTGTCGGAATTGACCGCCGGTGCCGCTGGCGCCGCGGCCGGCTTCGGGGCGGGCAGCCAGGCGGGCTCACCGGAGATCCCCATGCCGCCCGCGGCGGCGTAGACAGGCACGCCCAGTTCCATCATCTTGCCGTTGACGCGGGCCAGCAGGGTGACGACCGCGTGGTGGGCGTCCTGCACCCGGACCCCGGCGACCTGCTCGGATCGCAGGCTCAGCGAGCCGCCTCCGTTCCAGCCGAGCTGTGGATCGGGTGCACCCGGCGGCAGGAACGCGGCTAGTTCGTTGGCCCGCTGGCCGGCCGTGGCCTGGCTCGCGTTCAGGTACACCTGGCCGAACTGCAGCGCGTACGCGCCCGCGGCCTGGACCGGGAACCCCGGGCCGGCCGCGGTGCGGATGGCGCGGGCGTGGCTGGGTGGCGTCTCGTTCAGCACGATCGCCATCACGCCCCGGTAGCCGATGACGAGCAGGACCGCCCAGACCACCACGCGGAACGTCCAGACCAGCCAGCGGCCGCCTGCGCCGCGCCAGCTGCCACCGGCCCGCGGCGGCTTGCCGGAGGAGCGGTCACCGGCCTCGGTACCGTAGCCCGCATCGTAAAGATCCGGTTGCGGACTGCGATCAACGGTCGGCCTGCGAACCATCGCACCTCCGCCCCGATCCTGCGCACGCACCGCACTCCGTAGCAGTGCTCTCCGTGTCCGTTGGCACCATTCTGCGCTATAACGTGCTGCTCGGGCAGCCCTTTCAGCACCTCACGAGCCTGCCGTCCCCGCCATTGCACCTGGCACAACACGCGCCACTCTGCCCTAAGAAGCTTAGGACATAGTTGCTGATCAGGGCAGATAAGGCAAAAACGGTACGAGTGGGCGTGTTACACGTCACAGGACGCCAGCCGCCGGTGACTCCACGTTAGATAAACCAGGCCATCTAGTGCGCCAAAACACGCCGTTGCCGGCCGATCTATCGCCGGCATCTCCGCCGCGCCTGCGTTACAAACAGGGGCAAACAGGACGCCTCACTCCCGCGAGGGACGGCTGCCGACGCGGCCGGTGCCCGGCGGCGGACAAGTTGGAGACGGCCCGCTTAGCCCTCGGCACCTGGGCCCCTGGCTACGCACCGTAGCGGACGGCTCGGCGCGGTACCACAGACGGGCAGCGGCGAATCGGGTCCGTCAGGAGGCGAGCCAAGGGACAGGCCCGACCAGGGGCGGAAGCACGCGGGCCGGAGACCTGGCTACACGTTGGTGCGGAACTCATGCGGGCAAGGCGCCGGACTGCGCCGATACCCCGGATAGCCAACCTGGCCAGCAGGTTTACCGGTTGTTGTTGGTGGCTCGTGGTGAGTGTCGCGCGGACTTTCTGCGGACTAGCTGCGGACTAACCGCGCCCGGTGACGTAGTACCCGCGGCCGGGATACCGGCGCACCAGGCCCTCGGCTTCGAGGACTTGCAGGGCATGGGCGGCCGTCTCCCGGGCGACGCCCCACTCCTGGCACAGCGACGTAATCGACGGCACAGGCTGGCCGGGCTTCAGCTCACCTGACTGGATCTGCGCACGGATCTCCGCGGCGATCCGCACGTAGACGCGCGGGTCCTGGTCCTCCACGGCAATGACGGTAGCCGACAGTAAGCGTCGTTGATCACAGACGGTAGCCGGTAGTCGTGGGTAGTCATGGACCGGCTAGGCGGGTAGCGTGACAGGTCCAGCACGTAAGCGGCCCCGGCCGCTGCTCGCACAGCAAACCGGGGCCTGACCGGAAACGAGGTCCGGCTATGGGGAACCCTACCGACGAGAAGATCGCCGAACTAGAACGCGCCTTTCCGAGCCATCAGGTCTGGGTCGTGCCGCTCGTGATCGGCGGCCCGGTGTGGTGCGCTAAGCGGTGGGACTGGAAACCGGGTGACCCGGTGATCAACGCCGACACCCCCGGGCACCTGCGCGAGTACCTGGAAGAGACGGCGGAACAGTGAGCCGCACCCCGGCCGCTGCCATCGCCCGCATCAAGACCGCCCACCCGGCGTGGTCGGTCCGCGAGGTCCGCTCCGGGAAAGGCTGGACCGCCAAGCACCGGGAAACCCGCGCCACCGTCTACGCCGACAGCCCCGCGTCGTTAGCGGTCACGCTGGCAGAGATCGACAGCCGCACCCGCGATTGACGCACGGAACCGCCCGGCTCCCGGTTGTCTCCCGGGGCCGGGCGGCTCTGTCCCCGGCCCGCGCGCTGGTAACCACCCGGGCGGCCGGGGACGGCTCTCGTCAGCGGCGCCGCAGCTTGCCGAGCACTCTGCCGATCAGGCTCCGCTTCGGCGCGGTCTCCGGGGATACCGCGAGTACATCGCTCGCAGGCGAAGCACTCGCGCCCTCGATCAGCAGCCGCCCGTCCCCGAGGTCGCTCACGTGCCGCTGCACGGCCCCCGGGGTGTAGCCGAAGCCGCCAACAGCACCGGGCGCGTACTGCGGAACCTCCGGGCCGTAGCTCTTGACCTGGAACGCCCCGGGCGCACCCTGGGCGTAGCCCTCACCGATGACTGGCATGTCCAGGCCGGACTTGCCGACACCCGCCGCGTTCGGCGGCTGCGGCAACGGCAGCAGCGCGCCGAGCCCCGGCGCCTCGCCCGCCACCCGGCACCGCCGGTTCTCCGCATCCTCGCCTGCCGCCTGCGCTGCGGCTACGTCAGCCTCACCGGCCGCGAGCTGCGCCAGCCGCTCGCCCGTCAGGTCCCGCACCCCGGTCGTCAGAGACGCGACCAGGGCACTGGGGTAGTTCGGCGGGGTGGTCACGGGCCACCGCCGATCGGGCCACCTTGCGGGCCATCCATGCCCGAACTCGACGGGGTGACTCCCCGCTTCACCGCGGCGGCCGGGGATGGAACGCACCCATGCGCGGCCCGCATCTCAGTCTCGTGATCAGGCAGGCCCTGCTCCCCGCCGGCATCCTCGGCCAGGTCCTCCGGGGCCAGCCACGCGGCCCCGGTCACCGGACTGCCTCCCCGTAGTTGCGCAGCCGCCCGGTCTCGTCCGGCCCGCAGACACGGGTGATCTCGCCATAGCCGGGCGGCACGGGCACCCGCTCACCCGCCGCGTGCGGCGCGGCGCCACGGGAGGCGAAAGGGGGCACCACCAGCGACTGCCTGGCCTCCACCACGGCCGGGTGCATCTTCGTCGTGCCATGCCCGTGCGTCAGCAGGCCCTCGCGATCAGCTCCTCCGGCTCGTCCAGCCGGTCCACCTGGCGGCACATCGCCACCAGCAGCGCCCGCTCATGCTCGCCCAGCTCAAACTCAGCCTGCACGCTGCGCCACAGGCGCCGACCGGACGGCCCGGCGCCCTTCGGCGGCCTCGGGATAGTCACCTTCCCATCGTCCCACCCAAAATCGCAAACGATTCAGCTCCCGGAAACGGGCGCGCTGGCTGCGGGGTCGATGGAAACTCACTCTGCGTAACAGCGATCCACGCTCTGTCATCATACCTGGTCAGGGGTAGCGCGATCGGCGGTAATGCGGTGGAGGGCTGGTGGGCCATCCCGGCTACAGTCACGGTCAGTGACTGCCACCTTTGCGTCATATCCCTTTGCGGTTGCGCTCAAGCGGAAGTTGTCAGCAGGCGATGAGCTCGGGTCGCACCGTTGCCGACGTCGAACTCGTGGGCGGCGGGCCCTGGGCCTGAAAACTGGTTGTCTGCTCGGCCGGAGCTGTCGACGTCGCCGGTGGCTGGCGCCGCTCGATTTCCTTCGCGACGAGACGCCTGATCCAGGTGCTGACGGTCACACCGTCCTGGGTGGCGAAGCGCTTGACGGTCACGATCATTTCCTGCGGAAATCGCACCGGCACCATCCCGCTCATCGCCGCTGGCCGCTTGGGGCGGTGGCCGGGACCAGCGGGAACTAGGTTTGCCGGGTCCTTGTAGAACTCGTGTGCCTGCTCCAGGTCCATGTCGTCACCCATATAGCAACCTTCGGTCGAGGCGATATTGCGTGTCAAGCTGCGAGCCACGGGGGACTTTGTAGATCCCTATCGGCCGCGCTTTCAATGGGGTTGACCCTGGGCACAGGGGGACTACGAGCACGTCCCCACCCGGGACCTCGGCCAGCAGCAGCCAGTCGGCCGGCGGGTGGGCCTCGTAGTAGATCCGCTCGCCTTGTCAGACGTCGGCCAGGTCAGCCTCGTCACGTTCCGGATGGCTGAAAAGGTGCGGTCGCTGATGGTCGATCTCGAAGGGGTCGTGAGGATCTAGCATCTCGAAGTCGAAGCGCTGCCGCGGCACCTGATGATCTTACCATCCCTCATGTGTTACATTGTAATACATGGAACTCAGCACTGCGATGCTCGCTGACGGCGCACAAGAGGCCGGCGGCAAGCTGTACGTCCTGGGCGGTCAATGGAACCGCATCTTCGTGGCCAAGCTGCCTGCCCAGCACCCGTCCATGGCACTGGTCCTGGTCATCAAGGTGGAGTACAGCGAGGCTCTCATCCCTCACCCTCTCACCGTTGAGCTGATGCTGGATGGCCACCCGCAAGACGTCCGGGGCGTGTACCAATTGCGGACGGGCCACGAGCCAATGCAGGCCCGCGGCGCGCCGTCATACGCTCCGCTGGCGCTCACCTTCGCAAACGTGACACTGGAACATCCTGGCCGATATGAGTGGGTTATCACTTCGGGGGAGCACGAGCTCGGCCGCCTGCCGATGGAAGTAGTCCAGGCAAACATGCCAGAACTGCCCATGCCGACCCCGCCCGCGCCCCCGGCCGATTGATGCCTGAACTCACGCAGACCGGTGAGCTTGGCGGCCGGGGGCCAGAAGAGACCGCGTACAGGTTCACTTTCACTCCTTCGGGTTGGTGGTGGCAGCGAGCCGCCGGACGGCGGGCGCGCACCTGACGTGGCACCATCCGGGCGCCGCGGCCAGGTGCGCGATGGCTTGGCCGATGGTGATGGGCCCCCGGCAGATGACGCACACCCCGGGGCGCCTGGCTCGGCGTACCCGGTCGGCGAGCGGCAGCGGATCCGGGGGCATCGGCCCGATCGACCCGGACGCCGATCCCCGCGAGTTCGGCGCCGAAGTCCCGCGCGGTGAGTTCTATTGGCCCACGCACACGGACAGCAGCGGCCAGCAGATCCATGCGACACAGCAAGGGCCGCCCCAACCTCGGCTATTCACACCAAGGCCAAGAGTTCTCTGATCATGCGGCTGAGCTACGAAAATATCCTCAAGGCACCTGGAGAGCCTGCACCCTTTGGGTGCGGGTCACATCAAGCATTTCCGCAGGTCGTCCGCAGTGCACGGTCAAGATCGTGACGGATCGAGGCCAAGCCAGGAAGGACCCCCGGTAATGGCCAGTATCAAGAAACGCCCCGATGGCCAGTGGCGGGCCCGGTACCGCGACGATTCCGGCAAAGAGCACGCGAAGCACTTCGGGCGCAAGGTGGACGCGCAGCGGTGGCTCGATGAGGTCACGGCGAGCATGGTCACTGGCGCCTACGTGGACCCGGCGGCCGGGCGCGTCACCTTCGCCAGCTACTTCGCCGAGTGGGCCGCCCGGCAGGTGTGGGAGTCCGGCACCGACCGCGCCGTGCGGCTCGCTGCGGGCTCCGTGACGTTCGGGGATGTGCCGCTAGCGGCCCTGCGCCGCTCGCACGTCGAGCGCTGGGTGAAGGCCATGCAGACCGCGCCCCGCGGTGAGGGCAGGGCGCCAGGGCTCGCGCCAGGCACCATTCGCACCCGCGTCAACAACGTGCGCGGCGTGCTGCGCGCTGCTGTCCGTGACCGGATGATCGCGTCCGACCCGAGCGACGGCATCACGCTACCGCGGGTACGCCGTCCCGAAGTGGCGATGACGCTGCCGGCCACGGCGCAGGTGCGCGCACTCCTGGCCGCGGCGCCGGATGAGTGGGGCGCGTTCGTTGCCCTGTGTGCGTTCGCCGGGCTGCGGCTCGGCGAGGCCGCCGCGCTCCAGGCCGGTGATATCAACTTCCTGCGCCGCACGCTCACGGTCGCGCGGCAGGTACAGCGGGCCAACGGTGGCCAGGTCGAGATCCGGCCGCCGAAGTACGGCAGCGAGCGCACGGTGTACCTCGCCGATGCCCTGCTTGAGATCCTGGCCGCACACGTCGCCGGGCACTGCCCCGGCGCCGGTCCGGGCCGGTGGCTGTTCGGCTTCGGCGGCGATGTGCCACCGCACCAGAACACGGTCGGCTACTGGTGGCGTAAGACGCGCACGGCCGCCCGATGCGGCGTCGTCAAGCTGCACGATCTGAGGCATTTCTATGCCAGCGGCTTGAAAATGAGCAGAGTTGCATTTGATGCAATATTCGGCAGATCGCGTGAACGCGTGCTACCTGCGGCGCAGCGTGCGGCCAT
>Ga0070698_100000079_pt1 | contig 74590 bp, 67 predicted proteins | sample KBSK1502metaG_FD_65477 | JGI IMG/M metagenome (GOLD analysis project Ga0070698, IMG submission 65477) | Corn, switchgrass and miscanthus rhizosphere microbial communities from Kellogg Biological Station, Michigan, USA - KBS K1-50-2 metaG | ecosystem: Host-associated > Plants > Roots >... | reverse complement strand
CATCTATGCTCCGACGACGTCGCTCTGCCGCCGCTGCGCTCGTTCATCGAGCTCGGCCATCGTGCGCGCGATGTTGCCGCACAGATTGCCGGCGAGTGCCTTGTGCGCGACCTTCACGGCGTTCTGGATCGCGCGTGCATTCGATCGACCATGCGCCTTGATAAACGGGTGCGTGAAGCCGAGCAGCGGCGCGCCGCCGTATTGCTGCCAATCCGTGATCTCTTTGAGCTGATCGATCGCGGACGACAGCGCGACGAGACCGAGCCGCCACGCGAGCCGCTCCTTGTGCGCGTAGCGCGCGAGTCGAACGACTGTCTCAGACACGCCTTCGAGCATCTTCAAGACGACGTTGCCGACGAAGCCCGACGTGACGACGACATCCGCGACGCCGCGCGGAATATCGATGCCCTCGATGTTGCCGATGAAGTTGAGCTCGGTCGTCTCGACGAGCGCCGCGTGTGCCTCGATCACTTCCGGCGGACCTTTGCCCGCCTCGGTGCCATTCGAGAGCAGCGCGACGCGCGGTCGCCGATTTTGCGAGATCAGCTTTGCGTACGCCGAGCCCATCACGGCAAAGCCGACGAGATCTTCCGATGTCGCGTCGATCGTCGCGCCGACGTCGAGGATCAGCGAGAACGGATCGTCCTTCTCGCCGCGGCGCAGCTCGGTCGGGTACACGGCGGCGAGCGCCGCACGGCGCACGCCGGTTAGCAACGTCCACCTGCGCGCGCACGCGAGCACGCTCGCGCCGGTGTTGCCCGCAGAGACGAGCGCATCGCCTTCACCGCGCGCGACGAGATCCGCCGCGACGGCGATCGATGCCTCCGGTTTTGCGGCGAGCGCCTCCGCCGGTTTTTCATCCATCTCGACGTACGCCGGCGCGTGATGCACGCGAACGCGCGCGCCATCGTGGCGCATGCGCGGCAACAGACGGCCGAGCACGGCGGCATCGCCAACCAAGATGATTTCGGCGTTCGACAGCGCCAACGACGCCTCCGCGGCACCACGCACCACTTCATCGGGTGCGTGATCGCCTCCCATCGCGTCGACGACGATGCGGTGCATGGCTGGCATCTTGCCACGAACGTGAAGGTAGGGGCGACTAGCGAAGCCGATTCGTCTGCCGTGGAAAATTGCGCGTGCGACGAGCTGTGATCTGTTATGAAGCGCCATGCTCGCGTTTGGCGGCGTGGTCTTGATCATCGTGTTTGCGCTCCACATCGCGTGGATCGCAAAGCTCGCGGCGGAACGTGGGCGTAGCGTCTTGTTGTGGATCCTCGTGGGCGTCGTCGCTGGAGCGATTGGCGTGCGCGTGGGCTGGTCGATCACGGTGATCTCGGCCGAATCCGATCGCGACACGGTCATGCTGCTCGGTGCGCTTGCACCGTTGCCGGCGTTGATCCTGCCGATGGTCGCTGTCGCGGTCGTGCTGTATCGGCTCTCCGTCAACGTAGCGCTACGTCGCGACTGGCCCGTCCATTCGTCGGCGCACGGCGCGGGTCGTCTCGTGATCTCGCGCGAGGCCGTCGTGCTCGAATGGGCGAACAGCCGAGACGCGATCTCGCGCGGTGACGTGACGAACGCGCAGGTCGATGGCGAGTGTTTGCGTCTTCACGTCCCGACAGGCGAATTGCTGCTGATGCCGATGGCCGCGCCGCAGACGCGCGCCGGTCGCATCACCCAGTCGAAGACACTCGCAAGATTGCTGGCGAACTGAGGCGCTGGTTACGCCACCACCCATGGGCTAGAGTGCGCGCGGGATGGCGGAGCGCCTCTATATCGTCGACGGGCACGGCTACATCTTTCGCGCCCACTACGGCCTCATGAACGTGTCGCGAGGCGAGCGGCGCGAAGTGCGGCTGTCGACAGCCGAAGGCATGCCGACGGGCGCACTCTACGTATTTTCTCGCATGCTGATGCGCCTCGAGGAGGATTACCAGCCCAAGCGGATGGCGGTCGTCTTCGACGACAAGAGTGGCAAACGCACGTTTCGCGCCGAGATGTATCCCGATTACAAGGCGCACCGCAAAGACGCGCCCGAAGAGCTCTCGGTGCAGATGGAGTATTTCCCGAAGATCGTGCGCGGCCTCGGCTGGCCGTGTCTTGCGATTCCGGGTGTCGAAGCAGACGACGTGATCGCGACGCTTGTCGTCGAAGCACGCAAGAAGGGCTGGGACGTCGTCATCTTCTCGGCCGACAAAGACATCATGCAGCTCATCGGCGATGACGTCTCGATGATCGATGCATTGCATCAGAAGACGTACACGCGTGAAGAGGTCATGAAGAAGATGGGCGTGCCGCCCGAGAAGATTCCCGACTTCCTCGCGCTCGTCGGCGACACCAGCGACAACATCCCCGGCATTCGCGGCGTCGGCGACAAGACGGCGGCAAATCTGCTCGAGCAATACGGCACGCTCGAAAATCTGATCAAGACGAACCCGGTCGTGCCGCGGCTATCGGTCAAGCAGCCGTTCGGCGATCCCGAGCAGCTCGAGCGCGTACAGATCTCGCGCAAGCTCGTCGAGCTAAAGCGCGATGTGCCGGTGCCCCAGCTCGAGGAGCTCGTCGTCGGCGAGTGGGATCTGCCGGCACTGCTCGCGCTGTTCACCGAGCTCGAGTTCCAGCTGCTCGTCGAGAAGGTGAAGATGAAGATGCCGCCGAGCGACGACATGCTCGTCGTGCCGGCACCGGAAGTGACGCAAGTCGCCGCCGTCGAGACGCGGCAAGACACACGCATCATCGTGCGTGCCGATGCGATCGAAGAGCTCGCGAACGCGGCGCACAAGGCCGGCAAGATCGCGATCACCGTCGAGATGGATCCGGATCGCATCGAGCGCGCGCGCATGGTCGCGGTCGTGATCGCCGTGCCGGGCGAACCGCCCGCGTACATACCGCTCGGTCATCGCTATATCGGCGCGCCGGCGCCGCCGCCCGCTACCGATCTCGTGCCGCTTCACCGCATGCTCGAGGATCCAACGGTCGCGAAGATCTGCCACAACGCGAAGCAGGTCATTCGCGCGTTCCTCGATATCGGTGTCGAGGTCGCGGGCATCGTCGACGATACGATGCTCGCCGCGTTCTTGCTCGATCCGACCGCGGAATCCGAGCCGGGTGAAACCGTCGCGCAGCGCCTCGGTGGCGTGATGCTGCCCGCGCGCGTGGCGATCGCCGGCCGTGGTCGATCTAATCCTTTGGCGAGCCTCGAAGCGGTCGAGGTCGAGCGCGCGGCGCCATGGGCCGGTGCGATCACGCACGCGCTTCTGCCGATCTCGGATCAGTTGCCGGCGCGCCTGCAGGCCGGTGGCCTCGCCGCGCTGTATCGCGAGATCGAGCTGCCTGTCGCGCGGCTGCTCGCGCATGTCGAGCGAGTGGGCATCCACATCGACGTCGCGCACTTCAAGAAGCTCTCGAACGAGGTCGCCACGAAGCTCTCGACGCTCGAGAAGCAGATCTTCGAGGTCGCCGGCACCGAGTTCAACATCGGCTCGCCGAAGCAGCTCGGCGAGCTGTTGTTCGAGAAGATGGGCCTCGAGACCAAGGGCGTGCGCCGCACGAAGACGGGCTGGTCGACAGAAGCCGACACCCTCGAGCAACTCGATCATCCCATCATCAAGCCGATCCTCGAGCATCGAGAGATCAGCAAGCTCAAGGGCACGTACCTCGATGCGCTGCCGCCGCTGGTGTCGCCAAAGACCGGTCGCGTGCACACCACGTTCAACCAGGTCGTCGCCGAGACCGGCCGCCTATCGTCGCAGGATCCGAACCTCCAGAACATTCCGATCCGCAGTGATCTCGGCATGCAGATCCGGCGCGGCTTCGTCGCGGCGCCCGGTCACGTCCTGATCGCCGCCGACTACTCGCAGATCGAGCTGCGCATCCTCGCGCATCTCTCGGGCGACCCACTCCTGTCCAGCGCATTTCGCGATCGCGTCGATGTCCACACGCAAACCGCCGCCGAAGTGTTCGGCATACCGCGCGAGCAAGTCACGCCCGAGCAGCGCCGCATCGCCAAAGCCGTCAACTACGGCCTCAGCTACGGCCAGAGCGACTTCGGCCTCGCGCGGGCGCTCGATGTCACACGCACGCAAGCCGCCGAATACTCGCGCCGCTACTTCCAGCGCTTCCCGACGATCCACAAGTTCATGGATGAGATCGTCGCTGTCGCGCGCGCGCAGGGTGGGGCGCGCACCGTGCTCGGTCGCTGGCGGCCGATCGCGAATCTAATGTCGAAGAGTCCGGCCGCGCGTCACGCCGCCGAGCGCGTTGCGCAGAACACACCGATGCAGGGCACAGGTGCCGACATCATCAAGCTCGCGATGCTGCGCACGACCGAGCGCATCGCAAAGGAGCGCTGGCCGGTGCGCATGCTCCTGACCGTGCACGACGAGCTCGTGTTCGAAGCGCCGCCCGAGCTCGCCGAGTCCATCGGTGCGGCGCTCAAAGAAGAGATGGAGAACGTCTACAAGCTCTCGGTGCCGCTCGAGGTCGACATCGGCATCGGCGAGAACTGGGCCGAGACGTAGGCGGCGCTGTAGTCCGCTAGCGCCTCTGGCGATTGCGCGAGAAGTACGGGTTCTCGCGCGATGGCACGCGCGTGTTAGCTGCGGGGTCGGGCGCGATCAAGGTCATCGATCTGCGTACCAAGACAGTTGCGACATCCGAGGCCGTCGCACGAGTTGATTACATGGTGCAGTCCCGACTGGCGTCCGTTCGCGGAGTTGGCAGATTGATCGGCCGGATTCGGGTAGTAGTCCGTAGGAGATGTCGAACGTTTGGGAAAGGAACTTCGAATGACGATATCTCGAGTATCACAAGGAGCCTGTCTGGTCCTGGCAACGTTGCTTAGCGGGTGCGTGTCGCACCTGTCGCCGGCGGTATTTCAGGTCCCGGCGGGTCGCGGCACGATGGATTCCGTGCAACGTGCGCTGGCCCAGCAGGGCACGTCGATCGCGCGCATCGATCCGAATGCAGGCGTGGCCGAGACGGCGTGGGAGAGCACCGGGCAGAACACCGACGGCACGATCTGGGCAACACGCTACATCGTCACGGTGTCACCGCAAAATCCCGATTCGCGCATCACCGTGATGCTGGATCTGCGCACGTGCGACGGCTTGGGCGTGAACTCGATGAGTGGAACCCTCGACGCGACTCCTTGCCGTCGGGTCGAGGATGCGATCCCCACCATGTACCAAAACCGGCTCAACGAATTCGCGACGCGGCTGCAAAGCGCGTTGTAACGGCGAGCGGCGAAGGTCGTCCGGCTGCATGCACGATCGCGACCTATCGACTGCGATCAATCGCTACCTAGCGCCGGCATCGCACAAGCGCTGTCGACGCGCATCGACGTGCTTGACGCGGATGCGCGAGACGAGGCCTCGAAAGCAGGTTGCGAACGTCTCGTCAAGGCGACGTTCAATTCGACCACGCCGGATCTCGACATGCGCTTGCAGACGCCGAAGAATGCGGAAGACGGTGTTGCAAACATCGGTCGCGACATCCGCAACGACGACGGGCATCGAAGAGATCACGTGGACCGCGACGACGGCAGGCACCTATTACTTGAGGGTGTACTCGTATCGCGCGAACACGCGGCACGTACACGCTGACCGTGTACTAGGTTAACGTCCGCGGGAATGAAAGCGTTCGAAGCCCAGGTCCCGAACATCTGTAGTGATGCTGTCAAACCGTTGCGCACCAAGGATGCAGGTGCGCTGGTGCAAGCGATCGCCGCGCTGGCGCCGCCGTTTGCGCCCGATGTCGCCGCCGAGCTCGTCGCGCTCGGCTTCGCGCACGAGGACGCGAGCGTGCGCAAGAAGGCGATGGCGCTCGCGACGAAGCACATCAAGGATCTGCCGAAGTTCAAGGCCGCGTACAAGACGCTCGCAAACGCGGACCAGCACATCTTTAGCGAGCGCGTGCGCGCGTTCAAACACGCCTACCAGGTCGATATCTCGAAGGCGCTGCTGTTTCACCGCGAGGTCGCGGCTGCAATCGCGTTCGAGCAAGACGCTGCGGTGCGCGCGGCGATCCTCGATGAAGTCGTCGCACGTGCACAGCGCGACAACGAGACCGAGGTGAAGCTCGGCGAAGTCTTTTGGAACTGGAACGGTAGCTCCGGGTGGGCCACGGATCTCGCGCTGCGCGAGCTGCCGCCGACTCTGTTCAGCGAGCTCGCGGCCCGGCGCACCACGTATCCGTTCGAGGGGCTCAGCTTCTACTCGTGCCCGCTCACAGATTTGCCGCGCGAGATCGTCGAGACGAAGTCGTGGCTCAAGTCGCTGTCGCTCGGTTACACCGACTTCACGGAGCTGCCAGACGTGTTGTGGGAGCTCGAGAACCTCGAGTCTCTGGACATCCTCGGCTTGCCGATCGTCGAGATTCCCGACGACATCGCGAAGCTCACGAAGCTGCGTTCCCTCGACATCGGCAACATGAAGAAGCTCAAAGAGATCCCCGAGAGCGTGTGCAAGCTCGACAAGCTCGAGTACCTGCGCATCGGCAACGGATCGATCCGCAAGGTGCCCGATGCGATCGGCGGTATGCGGTCACTGCGCGAATTCGAGTTGCAGAGCACGCAGGTCGCGAAGTTGCCGCCGATCATCTTCGACATGCCGAACCTGAAGAAGATCAACGTGCGCTGGACGAAGGTCAGCGACGAGACCGTGGAGAAGCTGAAGCAAGCCGGCAAAGAGGTCGAGACGTAGCGTGCGGCGAGTGTCTTTGCGTCCTGCACGTCGATCGGTCCGCAGCAATGCGGGCGGGTTTGTTTCCTCGGTCCGCAGCAACGCGGGCTGTTTTTGTTTTCGGAGCGACATCGCGACGCTCCGCTCATCTCATTGGCGCTGCCGGTTACGAAGCTCGAGCAGTACGCAATCAGCATGAGCCCCGAGCTGCAGCAGATGCAGGAACGCGTGCAGCAGGCGATGCAAGAGCTCCAGCACTGAGTTGCCTCACCGCTTCATCCGTCCGCCGCAGCACGTCGCGACCTTGGCAGCGAGCTTGGACGCCAGCGTGCGGAGGTCCGCATCGTTCGGGTCCGCGAGCTCGAGCCGCCGCGCAACGACGAGCGCCGCCTTGTACGCGGTGAGACGTTCCGCGCTGTGTCCCCGCGCGAGGAGGGCATCGCCGACCTTTTCGTGGCCGCGCGCACGAGGGGCTCAAGAACGCCGGCGCGATCGAGGCGTACAAGCGCTTCCTGGCGATCAAGCGGAAGGGCTCCGATCCGCTGATCCGCGACGCGCGAGCGAGACTAGCGGCACTCGCGCGCAAGCAGAAGTAGCGCGCCGCTTGAACCGAAGGAGTCAGCGAGCGCGGATGAACTGGGAGCGGTTCAATGAGCTTCTCGAAGCTCATCCGCTTCCGGCGCCCATGGTCAAAGTGCGGATCTGGGGCAAGAGGTAATCAAGACGATGCTGCGCATGCGCTGGACAGTACGTGGATCGTGGTCGAGCCCACGTTACAAACTTGTGCTCTGTGAGTCGATGACTGCCACGACCACCGCAAGATCACGATCGTGAGACCGCTAGCTCTCGAGCAGCGCGGCTGTCGCCGATGGCACCAATACGCCGTCCGCGACACCGCTCACGATTCCCGCGCTCGAGTGAACGAGTCTGTCTCGGGACGACACCAGTGCTGCTCGGACCTCGATCGAGTTATCCTCGGATTATGGCTCTCCGTGCGCTCGCCATCCTCGTCGCGAGCTGCGGTCGTTACCACTTCGATCCTGTGAGCGGCGTCGGCCTCGACGGCGATACCGTGATGGCCTGTGTCGATGGCGATGGGATCTGCCCAGTAGCGTGTGTTGGGGCTGACAGCGACTGCGTGACAACGTGTGGCGACACGCTGTGTGTTGGCAATGCGGGGGAGACCTGCGTGTCGTGCAGCACCGACTGCAACACGCTGGTCGCGGTATGTGGAAACGGCCTGTGCGACGGCGGCGAAACCACGGCGTCCTGCGAAACCGATTGCGGTCCTCTGCCGTGGCCGCTGGTGCAGGAGGAGGCAGCGCTGCTGGTCGCGATCAATAACACGCGCGTCGGCGGCATCACGTGTCCCGGCGACACGATGATGTCGTTCGCGCCGGCGCTCGCGATGGGCGCCGATCCGACGGCTGGCGCGCACCATCTCGTCTGGCAGGTCGTGCATCAGCCGTTCCCATTCACGAATCTGTTGACTTGTAACGGTGTCGGCTATCTCTCGCTAATCAACGCGGCTGGCTACGAGGGAGGCGCGTTTGCAGGTGGGGCAACCTCGGCAGGCGTGATCAATGCGTTGCGTACCGACGGCAGTACGTGTCGCCGGATCATGATGACCGTGTATACGGAGGCGTCGATCGGTATGGCGAGCGACGCCACGGCCGCTAGCTTGGTGTTTCTGCGCTGAATCGCGGGCATTCTCTCAACGCGGAAGCTCTACGCGAACCTCGGCTCGACGGCGATGATGAAGGTCAAAGGCGGCGCGCTACCGACGCTTTATCAAGGCGCTACCGCCGGTGGACCGATCTGCGCGGCGATCAATCCGAACACGTATCGAGTAGGTAATCCGACGAGCCCAACTCCGCGCCATCGGACGTGTAGACGGCAGGAATTGCCGCTCACCGGGCGATCGCGCAAACGGTCTACCGCTGGCTCGCGCCATACGAGCTGGTCGCGGATGACTACCGCGACAAACGACGATCGAGCAATTGACCGAGCGCCTACTTGGTTTCTCCGAACGTGATCGTCGTCGGCGCCGGGAAGGGTGTGCGATGGAGCTCGTCAAACTTGCCGACAAGCTCGATGTGGACGGTCATACGGAGTCCGATCGGCAGCCCCGGTGAGGTTTCCTCGAACCGCCCAATCACCTCGAGCACGCGGGTATCGACGCGCGCGCGAGGGTCGTCGTCGCGAACCATCTTGCGGCCGAGCTCGTGCGTGATCCGCGCGATCCGCACCGGGAACTTGCGATCGCCGTGAGCCTCGGTGGTCGCGTAGGCCGTCTGACCGCGAACGATCGCAGCGACGTCGGCCTCGTCGATCTCGGCGCGCACTTCGAGCTCGCGCAGATCCGCCATGGTGACGACCGGCATTGGGTCGGGCATCGTGACGAGCATGCCGACCTCCGCGGTCCGTCGCAGGATCACGCCATCGCTGGGCGCGCGCAGAACGGTCTGATCGAGTGCGACCTTTGCGGCCTCGACCTCCGCGAGCGCGAGCTCGATCGCCGCTGCGGCCTCAGCGATGGTCTCGGCTCGCGCGCCCTTTGCGAGCGACTGGTAACGCGCACGTGCAGCATTCGACAGTGCGTTCGCGACGCGCGCTGCGGTCCGATCGGCATCGACCGCGGCGATTGCCACGACACCGGCCTTGCCGAGCTTGTCGCTCCGCGCTCGCTCCGCGCGGCGATGAGCAGCGGTTGCCGAAGCGGCACGTGCCTCGGCGCGAGCCGCACGGAGATCCTCGCGACGCGGACCGCGACGGATAAATTCGAAGCGCGCCTTGGCCTGTGCGAGCCCCGCCTCGGCCGCGGTGAGACGTGCCCTGGCGGTGCGATCATCGAGACGCGCGACCACCTGACCCGCGTGAACCCCGTCGCCTTCCTCGACGTCGATCGACGTGATGCGGCCCTGGGCATCGAACGAGAGCTTGACCGGAGCCCGCACGGGTTCGACGCGACCGGGCGCGACCAGCACCGTGCGGGCGAACTCTCGCGCGGGCACTTCCTCCGCCGGCGCGGACCGCGAGCTACCGGACAGGAGCCACGCAGCAGCAGCGACCGCAACGGCGACAAGGGCAACGTGGAGCCTTCTCATGGCGTGGTCCTTCTAGCGTCGACATGGCCGTCTTCGACGCGGACGACGCGATCTGCGAACCGTTCGAGACGCGGATCGTGAGTCACGACGACCACGGCGCGACCGGCGCTGGTCGCGAGCTCTCGGAGAAGCTCCATGACCGAGAGCGCGGTCTTCGTATCGAGCGCCGCCGTCGGCTCATCACCGATCAGGATCGGCGGGTTGCCACCGAGTGCCCGCGCGATCGCGACGCGTTGCTTCTGTCCGCCGGAGAGGTCGGCCGGCAGGTGGTGGATCCGCGGGCCGAGATCGACCACGTCGAGCAACCTGCGCGCTTCACCCCGCGCATTCTTCGCGTGCGCGTCCTTCATCTTGATCGCGATCTCGACGTTCTCGAGTGCGGTCAGGGCCGGGAACAAATTGAAGCCCTGGAACACGAAACCAAAATTGCGTGCGCGAAGTCCGGGCAGCTCGCGCTCACCGAGCCGCGCGACGTTCTTTCCTTCGAGCCACACCTCGCCGGACGTCGGTTTGAGGAGCAGGCCGAGGACAGAGATCAGCGTGGTCTTGCCGGACCCCGACGGACCCTCGATCAACGTGACCTCGCCTGCGCGAATCTCGAGCGTTGCGTTTGCCAGCGCCTTCACCGCGGTCTCGCCGGTGCCGTAGGTCTTGGAGACGCCGATCATGCGGGCGAGCAACTGCGACGCCCGCGCGATGCGCGGAAGCGTGTCGAACAAGTCGAGTGCACCAATCATGGTCAGCTCCTTACGCCTTGAACACGGAAGCAGGGTCGAGTCGCAACACCTTGACGATCGAGAGCAGCGCGGCGAACGCGCACATCGCGGCGGTGATCACGAGCGTCACGACGAACAGGGCGGGTGACAGCGCAACGGTGAGGTTCGCTGCCTTCATCGCAGCGCGCATGCCTATTGCGAGGGGCGCACCGACCGCAAATCCGAGCCCCGCGGAAATCATCGCCTGCGCCAGGATGACTCCGACGACTGCGCTGTTGCGCGCGCCCATCGCCTTGAGCGTGCCGTACTCGCGGACGTACTGCAGTGTACCGCTGTAGAGGATCTGCCCGACGACGACGAACCCGACGATGATGCCGAGCACGGCAGTGGTGAAGAACCCCGCCCCGACCCCGGTACGGCTCGACCAGTACGACCGCGTGCGGTTCGACATCTCGTGCCTGGTGTAGGCGGCGAGGTGGGGCAGCGCATTGATCCGCGCTTGGACCTCATCGATCTTCGCGCCCGACGCGACATCCACGAGCACGTAGCTCAACGGATCGGCGCCGAGGGCGGGCTGGTAGCTGCGCGCCGTGCGAAGATCGGTGAACACGATCGGCGAGGTCGTGAACGATCGGATGCCGGCCGTCGTCGCGACGACCTTGGCGCGCACGCCGGAGATCTCGGTGTGATCACCGACCCGATCGATCTTGAGCTTGGGGTACTCACTCTCGTCGATCACGATCGCACCGAGCTCGCGCAACTCGAGCGCGTTGCCCGTGACGACGTTCCACGGTTCGAGCATCGGTATCCGACCCGGTGTTGTCTCGAGCCCAACGACCTGGACACCGAGATCGCCACCGTCGGGAACCTTGAACTGCGCAAAGTTGATCAGCACCCGCTCGGCCCGTTCGACGCCGGGCACCGAGGCGACCTTGTAGTACGCGCGATCGTCCAGAGGGGTCGCGAACTCGAACGACTCGTTGCTGATCTTGCCGACCCAGAGGTCGGCTGTGCTTGCGTCGATGATTGACGACGCGGTGTCCATGAAGCCGAAATACAGGCCGACCTGGACCAGCACGAGCATCACGGATACCGACACGCCGGCGATCGCGACTGAAAAGCGGAGCCGATCGTGAAGCAGAAGCTTGTGGGCCAGCGTCCACATCCCGCCGGCTAACAAGCACCTATCATGCCGGTGACGTCGCGGATCAGCTTGTGAACGATCGCTGAAGTGCAGCGTGACCCTACTCGACCGTCACGGACCGCCCGCGGGCGGTCACAACTACCGCACGCGCCGAGCACCTGCAAACTATCAGGTCGACGCGCGACCTCGACCGGCACGCCTCCTGCTGAAACGTAATCCACGATGGGCAGGATCTCGAGATGGTTGTTTCGCGGACTACCGCAGTTCGTGCGTCATGCGATGATCCGGAAGAAGTGTCGGCTCGAGCGGAGCGCGCTCCGGGGTGTCCGCTTCACGCAAGCCCACAGCCGCGGTGACCAGCGCGTCGCGTTCAGGATGGTCCGCGACGCGTACGTCGCGCGGGGGTGGCTCCGACCACACGACGACGAATGGCGACCATCCGCCGTCGACGATTCGAACACCACGGTGCTTCTCCTGTGGCGCGACGACGAGCCGATCGGAACAGTCTCTGTCGTCCAGGACTCGCGTTACGGCCTGCCGATCGAGCGAACGTTCCCCGACCACGTCGGCGCTCTGCGTCGGCCGGGGCGCCGTCTCGCCGAGTTCACGTCGCTCGCGCTCGCACCGGCCTATCGGCGCAGCGGGATCGGCGTGTGCCTTGCGATCGAGGCGTGGCGGTATTCACGCATGCAGCTCCAGATCACGGATCTATTGAGCGTCGTCGATGCGCACATCGCCGACTACTACATGGCCCTGTTCAAGTTCCAGCCGATCACTCCAGTGCGCTGCTACGCCGGGTTCGAGCGTCACGAGCGGGCGCTCGAGGAAGATCCGGTGATCGGTCTGCATCAGGACGTAGTCGCGGCTGTGACGTGGGCCGAGGCGAACCGACCTACGTGCAAGCCGCACCAGGTCGACATCAACACGCTAGCTCTCACCGCGTTCCCCGCGCGATTCGAACGCTTCGATAGCGCGACGCGATCGCGGCGCGCAACCACCATGACGGAAGCCCTCGCATGGTGAGCACTCGGACTGGAGGTATCCACGATGGCAACGATGTATGAAAGACTTCAGCAAGCGACCAAGCACGAACGGGATCGATTCATGGCGATCCCGGTCGTCGACCTGTTGGCGACCAAGCCGGTCGACGGCACACCGGTCTCGCCCGGCGGCGCCGCGGAGTTTCGTCGCATCTACACCCGTTTTCTCGTCGACTCCTACTACCACGTCCGCGCTGCGTCGAAGGTGTATGCGCTGGCTGCGACGCGGATCAGCACGCGCGACGAGGAGGTCCGTCGGTGGCTCCTCGAGCACGCATTCGACGAATACGGCCATCACCGCTGGATCGAGGACGACCTGACGGCGATGGACTACAACGTCTCCCGCCTCGAGTCATCAAAGCCCTCGATCCCATGCGACTGCCTGGTCGCGTACATGTTCTACATCGCCGGTCACGAGAACCCGATGGGGACGATCGGAGACACCTACGTGATCGAAGGGCTGAGTCAGCTCTTCGCGACTCAGCTCGCACGAAATCTCAAGGGAGTGCTCGGCGTGCCCGATTCGGCCGTTAGCTACCTCGCCAAGCATGGCGTCGCTGACCAGGGGCACATGAACGAGGTGCGGGTCCTGGTCGACACCTACGTGCGCCGCGAGGAAGACTTCGACGCGATTGTGCAGGTGTCCAAAGTCGAGTTCGAGCTCTACGGACAGATCATCGAGCGGGCGGCTACCGGAGGCAGATAAGCCGTGCGCATCGAGCATCCCTCGCTCAAGAGCTGGACCTTCGCGCTCCGCGGTTTTCAGATCCATCGCTTCCTCAAGGACAAGTGGCCGGCCTTCATGTTCGAGGACCCGCTATCGAGGAGGCTGTGGCCGTGGCTCTATGTTCGATTCCCTCGCTATCAGATCCTCCTGTTCGAGGGTCGAAGGATCGTGGCGGCGGCCAACAGCATCCCGATCCATTTCGATGGCGAGCTGTCGGAGCTGCCCGAGACGGGGTGGACGTGGGCGATCCAGAAGGCGTTCGCCGACCGACGGGAGGGCCGGATCCCCAATACTCAAGTGATGCTCTCGATCGTCATCGCGAAGGAGGCCCGGTCGAGGCGCCTCAGCGCGCAGATGATCGAGACCATGAAGGCGGTCGGGCAGCGCGAGGGCCTGAGGTTCGCGCTAGCGCCCGTGCGGCCGAGTCGAAAGAGTGAGTTCCCGATGCTGCCGATGGAGGACTACTTGATGCGGGAGACCGACGACGGCCGCATCTTCGATCCCTGGCTTCGCGCCCACGTCGAGGCGGGAGGCAAGATCCTGTCGGTGTGCAATCGGTCCATGACGATCCAGGGCTCCACCAAGACATGGTCGCGCTGGGCGAACCAGCGCTTCACACAGAACGGAAGCTTCACCGTAGAAGGAGCGCTCGCGCCGATCACGATCGATCTCGAAAAGAATCGCGGGATCTACGTCGAGCCGAACGTCTGGGTGCTGCACGAGTACCGCGCGAGATTCGCGCTGTGACCGCGCGCGGCGGCCTACGGGCCTGCTCGTCTGACCGACGCGGACGCGGTCGCGCTCGCCCAGGCCGATGCCATCCAGCTAAATTTCTTCAAGCTGCGCTTATCTGTGCGGCATTAGCTTTAGGGCGCGGTCGCGATCACCACGACGTACTTGAGATCGAACACGACGCCGAGCGCGCCGATGACGACGTATGCACCGCCGGTGTAGCTCGGGATATTCATGCCCGGCGTGTACATCTCGGTTGGCTCCCAGCGCGCGAGCGCTTGCAACGTCGTCGGCTGCGGTACAGCGCGGAGCCGCAGAGTGAACATGCCCGTGTGCAGGCCCGAGGTCATCGGGCTCTGCACGACCGGGGTAAAGGTAGTCCCGTCGGATAAGGACACGGCGGTGTATCCCGCCGAGGTCCCGGACTCGTAGACCTCGACGTAATGGTGCGGTCCCAGGATGTCGTCGGTCGCCGACACCGTGAACTGATGCTGCGCGACAGTCGGATGGTCGGTGATCTCCGCGGCGACCTCGATCACGCCGAATTGAAACGGCAGTGCGCGCTTCATCTCGAGGTAGTCGATCGTCGCGTCGACGTGGAGCGATTCTCCGGTTTCCGTGACGAGTCCGGTGACCAGCGTGAAGCCGCTCCTGTCGACGAGCGGATCGAAATAGACGAGTGTTTCGGCCGGCACGCTCGGCTGTGGATCGCAGACGTCGCCGACCCGATCGCCGTCGAAGTCCGCCTGCATGGGATCCGGCACGTGCGGGCAGACGTCATCGCTATCGAGCACGCCGTCGCCATCTTCGTCATGCGGCGGTCGCGCGTCGATCGCGTCATCGGTACCGAGCAGGTCGAAGTTGATGCGGCATCCCACGAGCACGACGAGCAGGACACCGCGACCCACCTCGCGATCGTATCACCTGGGCTATGCTGCGCGGCATGGTCGAGTTTGCGTATCAAGAGCTGTTGCCCGTCGGGCATCACGACGACACGCGTACAAGCAGCTGACGGCTGACTTCGTCGCGCCGTTTTCCGCGCGCGGCAAGAGCTTCCTCGAGGTGCAGCCGCAGGCGCTGACGCTGCTGACGAGCACGGCGATGCACGACATCGCGCATCTGCTGCGACCGGGCCACATCGCACAGCCGCGCGATCCTCGATGACGCCGACGGACAAGTTCGTCGCGCTCGAGCTACTCAAGAACGCGAACATCGCAGCCGGTGGTGTGCTGCCGGGCTGTCAGGACAGTCGCCGCGACCGCGTACATCGGGCCGTTGGCAAAGTAGCGCTTCAACGGGCGTTGCTTCTAGCGCGTCGTCGCCGCCGCACCAGCATGACGATCGCCGCGATCACGCCGGCATTGCCTGCCTTTGGAGCCGCCATGCATCCGCCACCGCCGTGCACGTCGACGCGAACGGCGGTGGCATGAATCGGGATGGCGAGTTGGGGCGCCGGGTCCTGGTCGAGATAGACGTCGAGCGTTGCCGTGAAGTCACCTTCGACCGCCGGCGTGAACACGACATCGAGCTGATCCGTGGCGGTCGGCAAGAGCTCGAGGTCGGCGACATTATCGCCATCGATTGTCTCGACACGAAACACGCGATCACCGGTGATCCCAACTTCGCGAATGCGAAACGCGCTGTCATCGAGGTTGACGATCGAAAGCCGCTCGCCGGTGATCGCCGATAGCCGCGTCGGTACTCCAACGGCGCGTTGCCCGAGGTCGATCGCGCCGGGCAGGATCTGAACATTGCGATTCTTGCCATTGCCGAACAGCGGTACGACGAGCATCGGGGCGTTGCGATCGTCACTGGTCACGACGAGCGTGCCTTCTGGTGCCTTGCCCGCTGCTTCGGGCGTGAACTGCACGATGACATCGTGCGAGTCGAGCGCGGGGACATCGAACGGCCCGGGCACGTCGACGAGCGACCAGATTGGATCGCTTCCGACCACAATGGCTTCGACGTGGAGTGGATACTCGCCGATGTTGCGGATCGCGATTGGCATCGCGCTCGGCGTCGTTCGGAACGTGTCGGGAAACGTTACCGGGCCGTCGACTGCGACGTGTCGATCGATGCCGTGGCCGGCCAACGCGAGCTGAGGAAATGGCGTCGTCGACATTCGCAGGTCGAGGCCAGCCGAGATATCGCCTTCGCTGTCGGGCGAGAACGTAATCGAGAAACTTTGGCTGCCGCCGCTCGGCCCTATCAGGCACGGCGTCGTGGCGCTCGCACCGCAGCCGGAGACGGTCGTGACCGAGAAGCTCGTCGCGCCCACCCCGGTGCGCTGAAAATAGAAGGACGCTTGGACATTGCCGGTGTTCGTGACGGTCAGCGATTGGGCAGCGCTCGCGGTGGTCACGAGCTGCGGCGAGAACGTAAGCGTCGACGAGCTCGTCGTCAGCGAGCTGGTTCCCGCGGTGCAACTCAGGTACGCGACGCGATCGAGTGGATCGTCGGTGTCGCTCGCGACCGTCACGCTCGCGGTTTGCTGTGCTCCTGCCATCGTACCGGCCGGCGGCTTGCAGACCACGCCGATCACGGCACTCGTCGCGATCGATAGCGCCGGAAGGAGTGTGCAGCTCGTGCCGCCGCCGCATCCGCTAAACGTGAACCAGCTGCCACCCGAGATCGCTGCGCTCGTGACGCCGAGGTTGCCTTTCGGAGTCATCGCGACGTTACTCACCGTGATGTCGAGCGCGCTGGAGAATCCGGTGGCGACGATTCCGAACGCGACGTCGCTGACACCGATCATCGCGTTGGTGCCGGTGCCGCTCAGATCGACGCCCGTGAAAGGTCTCGCCGGATCATTGGAGTAGAACCTGAGCGTGGCGGCCTTGTCGCCCGTCGACGCGGGATCGAACGCGACGGTCCATGACCTCGAGCTGCCGCCCGGGATGCCAGCGGGCGCGCCGCCAGCGGTGATCGCAAACTCGTTGGCATTGAGACCTCCGAGCACGGGGCCGTTGATGTTGAGCGTCGCATCACCGAGATTCGTGACCGTGATGGTTTGACTCGCCACGTGTATCGCTGCGGCGTTGTTCCAGCGAACCGCGCCGAAGCTTGCGGTCGGTGCGACCGAGATCATTGGTGGCAGCTGGCCGGTAGCTCTCACCGTGAAGCTGCCGACGCTATTGGAATATCGATCCCGGACATCGACGGTACACGTCTGCGTCCCGCGCGCGGTCGCGGTATAGCTGACCGTGATCTGTTGCGCCAAATCGAGATACACCGTATCCGGCGAGATGCTGAACATGCCGCCGCCGCCCGCGCAGGACGTCACCACGAACCAGACCTTGTTGTTGTTCCCGCCGGTCGAGCTTAGCGTGCCGATCGTAGAACCCGTGTTGCCGATGACGACACCGCCGACGTCGACCGGGTTTGGCGTCATCACGACGGTCGCGCGCGCGTGGTGGACCCACGCACCGATCAGCGCGATAGCGAACGAGAGACGCCGCATCATCCCGCGACGATGATCCGGCAGTCCGCTAGGGTTGTGGCGGCGCGATTGGTACCAGATTGATTACAACGGGCACGACGTCGGCTTGCGTGCTGACCTCGATCGTCTGCCGCCACGGCTTGTGACCCGGTGCGCCAGCGACGATCTTGTACGTGCCAACATCCACCGGCGTGTCGACGCCGAGCAGCGCGCTCGCGTCGGTGCCGTTCATGAAGATGCGAAGTCCCGACGTCGGCGCCGTGATCGTAAGGCGCAACTTCGGTACCCGACTGGCGAGCTGAGCGGCCGCGGCGGTGGCCCTGCTGCGACGCTCCACGTTCTTGTCGACGCGAGCGAGCTCGCGATACATCGCCCATGCGGTCGCGAGCTTGCCGATTTCGACGTAGCAGCCGGCAAGATTGAACTGGGTGCCGAACTGAGGGTCGAGCCGTTGGCTATGCTCGAACGCCGCGCACGCTTGCGCGAACTGCTTGCGCTTCATCAGCAGCCGACCCTGGCGGAACGTCTGCTCAGCCGCCTGCAACGGCGAGCCTTTGTGCGTCGCTGTTACACCGCTGTCATCTGCAACGTCGGGGCACCCATCATCGTCGTCGACGCCATTGATCACTTCGAGCTCGTCGGGACACTTGTCCTGATCGTCCGGAATCAGATCGTCGTCGTCGTCGGGATCGGGGCAACCGTCTTCGTCCTGGAACGAGTCCACGTCCTCGGCCTGACCGGGACATTGGTCCTTGGCATCGGGCACGCCGTCGTGATCAGCATCGGCGACGACGACTGGTGGCTCGACTCGGCGCGCGACCCGCTTGGCACGTTGCGGCATGACGGTGATCGTCAGCACGGCGCGCAGATCGGGCGTGCCGAGGGAATCGGTTACGCCGCGGCCGGCGGCAACGCCGATCGTGGCGAATGGCAGGTGGTAGCGAACGCCGACAAGACTATCGATGGGGAAGATCCACTCGCCCATCAATCCCCCTGCGTGAACGACCTCACCAAACGTTTCGAGCGTCACCCGCAACCGTCGCGTCGCGCGCAACGCAGCGCCGATACCCCACGCCGCGCCACTGCCTTGCGTGATCTCGACCGCGCCCTGTGGGACCTCATCATTACGGTACGTGGCTGGCGCGCGTACGATCGCGCCGGCGTTGACGGCAAGCTCGAGTCGCTCGAACGGCGGCCGATACGTAACGAGCGCGAGAGCGCGCGCGGTCGGCAAGTCTTCGCCAACGAACTGATGGTTTGACGACGTGGGTAACGAAACGTGCAGCGACGCCGCGATGCTCCAGCGCTCGTTATGGCGGAGCCGAGCGCGTGCGTGCACGGCAACGTCACCGATCGCGGTCCCGCTTGCCGCTGGAACGTGAAATTGCGACATCTCGGACGAGTCTCCGCTCTGCAGCAGCAGCGGCACTCGCACGCCGGCTTCATAGCGATCGAAAAATGCGTAGGCACCGCCGAGCTCCAGCGTAGCCCGCCGACTGACCGGACGTTCCGTCGATCCGCCGGTTGAAACCTCGAGTTGGTTCGTCGCATACGAGATGTTCGATGTTGCAGCCCACTCGCCGCTGCGCGCGATATCGGCGGGCTCGAGCTCGAACAGCGTCGGCCCGATCGCTGGCGTGGGATGAAACGTCTCGCTGTCGATGTCGCCGGCGAAACAAATGCGGGCGAGGGTGACGACGCCACCGATCACGAGCAAGCGCGTGGAGGACATATTAGATGCGCTCCTCGATGACATCGCGGCGCGGCGCATGAATGCGCTTGGGCGCGGGCTTGGGCTTCGCAGGAGCGGGTGATTCCGGTGGCTCTGCGCTTTCGATCGAGCCGGCATCAACCGGCGATCGCTGCGGCACCATCCGTTGAATCGTTTCGCGCGGCGCAGCCGGCGCTTCGTTGCCGCGCATTAACAACAGAGACAGGATCGCGCCTGCCGCGAGCGCGACGAGTGCGTAGCCGAGCCACGACAAACGCGGACGCAGCGACGTTGCGTCGAATGTTTGAATCGTCGGTGAAGCGTCGATCTCGTTGCTCGCATTCGGCATCGTCTCGAGCGTCGGCGTGATCGGCGAGGGTGCACCCACAAATGGCGCCAACGCAGCTGCGAGCTCTGTCGCGTCCTGATAGCGATTCGCAGGATCTTTCTCGAGACAGCGTCGGATCGCGCGATCGAGCTCCGGTGGTCCGATCGGCAACACCGGCATTGGTTCGGTTGCGATCGTCACCGCCAGGTTTGCGATGCCTTCACCGCAAAACGGTTTCTTGCCGTAGACCAGCTCGTAGAGGATCACGCCAAGCGACCAGACGTCGCTGCGCGCGTCCGCGAGCCTGCTCGAACGAATTTGTTCGGGAGACATGTACGCAGGCGAACCGAGCAGCACATCCGTATGCGTCAGATCGAAGAAATCGACGTCGGCGAACGCTTTCGCGATGCCGAAATCGAGGATCTTGATCAGCGGCGAGCCATCGGCACCGATCGTCAAGAACAGATTTCCGGGCTTGAGATCGCGGTGGATGATCTTTGCGGCGTGCGCCTCCGCGATGCCTACGCACGCTTGGGCAACGTACTCGCACGCGATCTCGATGGGGATCGGGCCGTCGCGGCGAAGCAGTTTTCCAAGGTCGATGCCGTCGAGCATCTCCATGACGAGACACGGCACGCCGTCGAGCACCGCAACATCGAACACGCGGCACACATGCTCGCCGCGAAGCTGTGCGGTCGCTCGGCCCTCACGCATAAAGCGCTCGGTGATGTGCTGATTGTCGACGAATTGCTCGCGCAAAAACTTAAGCGCGACGCGTCTGCCAAGTTGGACATGCGTCGCGCACGCGACGACGCCCATGCCTCCTCTGCCAAGCACGCGCTCGACGCGATACTTCCCCGCGAGGATCCTCCCTGGTGCAACCACGCGCGAACAATACAAGCCGCGCAAGGCATCTCGGCTGTCACAAAAGTAAACGGATCGTGAGGGTTCGAGCTCTGGTATCGGCTTGATATCGGCTTCTACCCCGCCGCCGGGTAGATGTGGGTAGACGGGCTACGACGTCGACGAACACTCGGCTCTAGAAGTTGCGTGCATTGGTGCGCGACACATGATTTCGTCGCGCCCCTCGACGAACGCGCAGAGCTGATCGCACGACTTCGGCCCCGGAGCCCCGAATACAGCCACGTGTTCGAGCCGGCTGCCGCCGCCCACGCAGAGCGCGGCTACCTCCAATTGTGGAGCAATCATCCAGTATGGCCGGTGCCGCCGCAGCCCGAGCTCGAAGTCTATGCCGCGACCTCGGATAAGCTAGCCGCCGACGGGTCGCTCCAGGTCGGGCAGTGCGCGTGGAGCGTAGGCACGCTACGGCTTCGCGACGTACGCGAAGTAAACCCCATCTTTATCGGTCTCGGCTGCCGGAAAGAGTTCGTGCCACGTGATCCCGTAGCCGCTGCCGTTCCCGGCGAGCGACCTATTACTTTTCAATGTGTCGGTCCGAGGTGCGATCGAGACGGGGGCTGCGATGGGAGTGCCATCTGGCGACAGCTCGGCGAACAAAAGCGAGCTGTTGACCTGTGCTTGAAATGAGTCATCCCACGCGACCGCCCAACCGGTTGGTGTCGCGATCACCTCCGGGTCCTCGCCGGGCCCGAGGACGTTGTCGCGAACGATACCGCCAGCGCTGTCGAGAACCGTTACGTGCACGGCGCCGAACTGCTCCGACCACGCGACCGCGAAACTACTCTGGCTGGCGGCAACCGAGCCCTGCGCTGCTGCGATACCCACCGCCAGGAATGTGTCCACCCCAACGCGTGCGCCGTTCGTGTCGAGTAGATCGAACATGAAGTCGGCGCTGCTTCCCAACTGGTTCGTGACGCCGGCAATCGCGTACCCACCCGGGCGAATTGCAAGCTTGTGTGGAGCGGCGTAGGCGAGGTTGCCAATGGTCGAGCTCGTGCCCGTTTGGATCAGCGTTGCATCGAATGTTGCCAACTGCATCCCACGCCCGCTGCCACCAGCCTCCTCATACATGAGCGCAAATCCGGTCGCGGTCGCGACGATCGTTGCGTATCGATCGTCGGTATTGTTCGAGGTTATGAGTTGCTTCTCGGTACCGATGGGCACGCCGGTCTCGTCTAGCAACACACCAAACAGATCTTGCGACGTCGCCACCTGGTTCCATACGACGGCGAATGCCGCACCGTTCCAAACGATCGTCGGATAGGCGGGGTTGATGCCCGATGGCGATAACGACGTTAGCGGTCCGAGCTGCGCCATGGGTGTCACTCGTACCGCCTGTAGTGCCTGTGGCTGCGCCAACTCGCGAAATGCGACGACGAACGAACCATTCCCCCATGCGATCACGGGCGAATCCCCGCCCCTGTTTGGTGGGCTGACAAACGTTGGCTCAGCGACCACGAGCGCTGAATCGGGTAAGTTCGCTAGCAAACCACTGTCGTCGATCGGGTCGAAGCGCAGCCGACCGCATCCGAGGCACACGACGAAGACGACCAGTCGCAATCGGCTGATCTTAATGTACCAACGGGCGTCGAGGCGAGAACGGTCACGAGATGTAATGCTGACGACGTTTGTTCGGCGTGCGGGGTAGAAGGATCCCGACCAGCCGGCGTAAGAACGGGACCGGCTCCATCACCAAGTGCGTGCCGCCGTCGGGCCAGCGAGATGCGACCATCGTCGGTCCACGCCAGCCGCTCCAGTGCGAACGCCGGCCCGCGCGCCGTAGCGACAGAGTCTTTCGAGCGCATCGCGCGATCGTGGCGCGAGTCTTCGTGGCGCGACGCTATCGCGAACAACTCGTGGGCGGCATACGTTGATGGACATATGCGTCTCTTCGCTTTGCTCGCGATGGTCGGCTGTGGCGCTCCTTCAAAACCGGCTTCCAAACCGGCGACTCCAAACCAAGCCGAACCGGACCCACGCGTGAAGGTCGAAGGGGCGACGATCATGAAGGGCATGGGCATCGGTAATGAGCCCGAAGGCGTGGCTGTTGTCATCGGTCGCCATTTGGACGCGTGCTTCACTCGCGACACGAAGCTCGAGTCGCCCGATGGCCTCCCGCGGTGGAAAGCTTCATACGGCATCGACATCGGAGCCGGCGGCCACCCGACATCGGTTGCCGTGGTCCCGTCGCACAAGCCCTTCGTTCTCGGGGATCTCGATGCGTGCCTCACGCGCGAGCTGAGTGCAGTGACGTTCTCCCCCAAACTTGCCGATCACCGGATCATCGTGCGGTTGGCCGTCAACCTTTAGGATGCGTCGAGGACAAACAAGCGAGGTTCGCGGCGCCGTGGCGCACGCATGCGGTGCGCGAGGCGTAGCCTGGGAAAGAATCGCGATACGATATCGGCTGCAAGCGCTGGCCGAATCCGGGCAGCTGTTTGCAGAAGCGAGCACCGACCTAGCGCGTCTCTTGCGTGTGGTCGCGCAGCGCTTCGCCGAGCTCGTCGGCGATGCGTCGAACATTTGGCTGCGGGGTCGTTCGCAGAAGTCGATGATAGTCTACAAGAGTGCTTCGCGTGGCCCTCGTGATCCTGTGCGGGTGTGGCCGGATCAACTTCGACATCTCGCCGACTGACGCGATCACCTCGCCAGCTGACACCGCGGTCGTCGCGCCAAACCGCGCATTCGTCGTCGCGCTCGCGTCGCCGCCGAACGCACTCGGAGGCGTCGCTGCAGCCGATCTGCTGTGCGCGGGCGCTGCGATGGGTGCGGGTCTCGCCGGGACCTATCTCGCCTATCTCGCCACGCTTGCCGAGCCGGCACCCGCGCGGATCGCGATCGCGCGAGGCTGGGTTCGCATGGACGGAAAGCCGATCGCCGATCGCGCCGAGGAACTGACCACGAAGATGTACTACCCGGTGATGTTCGACGCCGGTGGCGGGTTAGCGACCGCGGGCGTCGTCGTCACCGGCATGAACCGCGACGACACCGTCACCCTGACCTGCAACGACTATAACGGCGGCGTCAACTTCGTGCCCTGTGGCGACGCCGCGGCGACGGCTGGTGACTTTGCGAGCTGGGGGACTTGCGCCTGCACCGGGATCGGGTTCGCGATCTACTGCTTCGGCGTCGATCGGGTTGCGCAGTTGAGTGCGCCACCGCCGGCGGTCGGGCGACGGATGTTCGCGCTGAAGAACGGCTGGATGCCCGGCGGTGGGATCGCGAGCGCCGACGCGGCATGTGTGGCGGAGGCGGCCGCGGCAGGCCTGCAGGGAACGTTCCTCGCCCTGCTGTCGACGACCACCGCGCCGGCCGCGTCTCGGTTCACGGTCAGCGGCCCGCCGTGGGTCAGGCTTGATGGCGTCGCGCTCTCCACGGACGCCTCGACCCTGCTCGGCGGCAATACCCTCGAGTCCTCGCCCGACGTCGCCGCCGATGGCAGCTACGTATCGCTGCAGGTGTTCACGGGCGCGAGCGTTCCGACCGCCACCGGTGATGCCGTGACCACGTGCTCTGATTGGACCAGCACGAGTCCCACGACACCGGTGTTTGGCGACACCGGATTTTCGAACACGGGATGGTGGTCCATCTCCGGCAACCTCCATTGCAATGCGGTCGGAGCGCTGTATTGCCTCGAGACGTAGCCGCCCGCTGACCGGCCAGTGTTAGTTGCCCGGCCCCGGCCGCCGGAGGAAGCATCGAGCGCTCGACAGCCCGGTCTTGATCGTGAGCGTGTAGTCCGATGCGGTCACGTTGGATACGCAAAGCAGCTCGGGCGTCTTGCTCCAGTTCTTGCCGTTGGGCGAGAGCTGGTAGCAAACGTCGTCGGCGTGCGCGCGATGGCGACAATCGAAAGCGTGAACAGAGCGGTGATCAAATCAGAAGATGCGGCTCGAGAGCTCGAGCTGCATCTCGATACGTACGCAGAGTGTCGCGTGCTGTTCGCCGAGCTCGTGCGAGCACGGTCGGCAAACGCGCATACTAGATGCCGTTCGGCGCGGCTGCACGTGCACGAGGCCGCGAGTGTGCCGGTGCACGTGGAGCCGCTATCGACGAATCAGGTGTGCGTCGGTTCGAAGAGCGAGTGGCGGCCGAGCGGCATGGTGGACGCTGACGTGTGGTCGTGCGCCCCTGCCAGCGTGTACATCTGGAAGGATCTCGCGCTCGCGTTCACTCCATCGTCAACGGTCGACTTTGTCGGCGAGTGGAACGACTGCCATATTCAGACTGCGGCCTATCGCGCGACACCGTGACGCGAGATGGATCAGCTAATGCAGCGGCACGCACGAGCACACGACGACCGCGAGATCCTGGCCTTGGTACGATGCGGCCGGCACCTCCGAGCAGCTCATCAAACGTATCGTCGTGCTGGCGACGACGCCATAGACCGCGCGCCGGTCGAGGTCATCGACCTCGCAGGTCATGTCGTGTTCTGCGCAGATCGTGTCGCAACTTTGCGCCGTCATGCTCTGGGCATCACAGTCGGTTCGACAGTGGCCCTCACACGCGAGCTTGCCGTCGCACGTGAGCTGCAGCGACGCCGTCGCTTGCACGCGGTGTCCCGTGGAATCGAAGAATACGGCAATGAACATTCGCGATTCGCTCTGCTTGAACATGATCGCGTCGGCCTGGTTGATCGCATCCCACGATAGCGCGAGCGAATACGCACCTTCCTGGCCGGAGGTCGCAAACGCGCCGTATTGAATCGTGGCGTCGGCGTTGGTCAGCGAACCGCCGATCAAATCATCGATACCGTCGGGATCGGTGAGCACGGCCGTGAACGTCACGGCCTTGTTCTCGGTGATCGAGGGCGTGCTCGTACCGAAGCTCAAAAACATCGGCGCGTGGGCGCCTTGTCCATCGGCATCGGGGGATCGCGAGGAGGTACTTGGACAACCAGCGAGCATGGCAGACAATGGAACGGCGAGTGGTGACCGCATGGGAGCTCCGTCACCAGGGGAGTCAGCGCCAGGGCTTCGATCGCGTTACATTCATGCAACGGCGTGTACCCGTCGGAGCTGATCGTCCCACGCAGCAACGCGAACGCATCCAGTTACAGGTCTATGATCTGTTCGAGCAATGATGCCGCGCGCCCTTCGACCGCTACGGCAGCCAGCACTGCGCGGGTGCTTGGTCGCCATGGTGATGGGCTGCGGACGCATTCGATTCGACGTGCTCGACGTCGGTGAACGCGACGCTCGCGCGTGCGCGCTCGGCATCGATGCGACGTTGCAGTCGCACGTCGATTACGCAACCGGCGCCGCCCCCCAGATGGTCCGGATCGCCGACATGAACCGCGACGGGGTGGCGGACCTTGTATCCGTTGATCTGAACGGTTCCACCGTGAGCGTGCTCGTTGGCAGGAGCGACGGCACGTTCGCGACAGCGGCGTCGCAGTCGACCGCTTTCAACCCCTACAGCGGAGCAGTCGGCGATCTCGACGGCAACGGCACCCTCGATGTCGTCACGGCCAACTACAGCGCCGGTAACGGCAACTCCGTCAGCGTGCTGCTCGGCAACGGCGATGGCAGCCTTGCGCCGCGCACGGACTTCATCACTGGCATCGCAGGCGTCGTGCCGGTGGCCGTCGCGATCGCAGACCTCGATCGCGACGGCAACGCAGATCTCGCGGTCGCCAACTACGTCGGCGCAACGATCGCAGTACTCCTCGGTAACGGCGACGGGTCGTTACGCGCCCATCAGGACTACTCGATCGGCTCCGGTCCGCAGAGCGTGGCCGTTGCCGAGCTCGACGGCGATGGCATCGCAGATCTGGTCGTCACACTCGCCAACGGGACCTCACTCGCCGTCTTGCACGGCAACGGCGATGGATCGTTCGGCTCGCCGGTCATGCACTCGGTGATGGGTGATCCGTACGATGCCGCGGTCGGCGACGTCGATCGCGACGGCACGCTCGATCTGATCGCCGCAAACTGGCTCGATAACACCATCGTAGTGCTGCACGGCCAAGGCGGCTCAAGCTACGCAGCGGCCGTCGCGTACCCGACCGGTGTCGAACCACGCGGCATCGCGATCGGCGATATCGACGGCGATGGCGCGCTGGATATCGCGACCGCCAACTACAGCGGCGCCTCAATCAGCGTGCTGCGCGGCTACGGCGACGGCACCTTCCAGCCATTTCAGGACTTCGCGACCGGCGGCGGCGCCTATTCAGCCGCGATCGGCGATCTCGATGGCGATGGCGACGCGGACCTTGCGGTCGCCTCGGTCTTCACGAACGCGATCAGCGTGCTGATCAACACCTGCGCACCGTGAGAATCGTAGGGAGAAGCGTCGGGACTCGTGCCGATGTCGGCAAATCGCGACATTTCGATCGCGACTGTTCGCGCTCGACGTCCGTCATCCAACGTTGTTAAGCACCATTGACTTGCCGAACATGCGGAACGGCATATCGATCATACCGAGCAGTGGACCTGATAGCGCGACGTTCGAGATCGCCGTGACACCGTTAGCCACGCCGCTAAAGTTCGCGGCGTCGTGGGTCGCTGCTAGCGCTTCCCAGTAGTCACCCAGGTAAGGTGTGTTTCTCATCGCGTTGCTGATCCAGCTGCCCTCGCCAAACGTATCGTTTTGAGAACGCACACCGATGTGGTTTGGCGAATGGCAATGGAGATCCTTTTCGACGCCTCCGCCGAACAAGCGATGCCAGAACTCACCAAGTCGCGCGCCCCCGGAATCACCGAGACCGCGTGCCGCGATCGACGACGTTGCGGCTACTGTCGGACCATCGAGCTGGGGACCGCCGCGTGGGTGCTCGAGCTGCGTGGATCGCGAATCGGCGTTTAGTGGATGAACAGCCCGCAACAGCGGATGCATCAGCTCTGAGCCGAACATGAAACAAACTGTGTGATAAAGACGCGAGCGTTTCAATGCTAAGCGAAGGTGCAGCGTGTCTGTTACAAAGCTGACATCGCCTTGATATCGGGGATGCAGACGAAATCTATCGGTGGGTGAAGAGCGCGATCGAGTTGGCTGGCAACCGATGTGAACCGACGACGATCTCACCCGATGCACCCTCGTTAAACGCAAACTCGAGCGGGCTCCATGGGAGTGTCGCAGTGCGCACTTCGTCGTGGATGAGCTCCACCGATACCAGCTTGCTCGTGGGGACGCCATGGCGCGCGAGTACACTGCCGAGATCCGAGTGTGGTGATTGCGAGGTCGCCGGTAGCTGATTCCGTTTGAGCACCGTCGCCAGTCGATTGTCGACATAGACTCGAACGCCCTCGCGAAGCGGCTCGCCGTGATACGGAATGCCACGAATCGGTAGACCGTCGAGCTCTAGCGTTTGGTTCTCGGTCAGACGCGGTGGTTTGCGCTCGATATAGATCGTCATCGCGATCAGGTCATCGAACGTCGTGCCTACTGGGATCGTTCGGATGATCGGAATCGGTTTGCCAAACGTCCCTCCGGCGAACTTGAACAGCAGATCGTCCGGATGGCGGCGCAGATCCTCTCGGGTCAGCACGACCGCACTATCGCGAGCACCGTGCAGGTGAACTTGCACGACGTCATCGAGGCGAAGACCCAGCGCGCTCAGATAATCGGTGATGCGGTACCGTGGGACCTTCGTCTCGGTGAACCGCACCTCTTCGCCAGGCCCGAACGGGAGCCTGCGCCGCTGGGTCTCCCAAATCGGCTCGAGTCCGCGCGGGAGCTCGGCATGACGAAGAACCCCGATCGGCTCACCATCGAGATAGACGCCGCCGCCGCGCCAGCGATTTCGTCCGGATCCATGCGCGGTGCTCGAGGCTGTTGCGGCTGCGCCTACACTCGGCTCGTTCCCGCGCGCTGCGCGCCGCGGGTCGTGACAGGCAGATAGCCCGAGCATCGCCAACAAGAGGATGCGCACGCGCCGAGCAGCTTGCACTCGTCGTTCCACGGCGAATCGAGGTGCTGGATATGCTCGCGTAGAAGAAGTGTCGCATCGCGCGCAACACCACGAGGTGCTCGCTCCCATAGTCGCGTGGCGCGCAACAGATCGCGAACATCGGCCCCAGCTGCCGCGTGCCTCGGTGTGCTCCTTCGCGTGCTGACGAATAGCTATGCGTTGGCCGCGCCATTGCAACTTCATGTAAAGCGATGAAGCCGACAGCTCGCGTCATTGCTGGTGCCTTGCTCCTAGCAAGCTCTCCGTCCGTTGGTGGTCCAACCGACGTCGAGATCTACGAGCATCCCGACCTCCGTGGTTCCAACGCTGGCTACGCCCCGCACGACATCGATGGCAAGCCGTACATGATGCGGCAAGTCGGCGCGGGCCTCGAGCACGCCAACGTTGCCGTGTGTGGCTCGAACGTCCTCATCGCGGGCATCGGCTCGTACGAGCGCGATGCACTCGGCGTGACGCCGGACATGCACGCGTATGGCAAGCCCATCAACCCCGACGACCGACTCCAGACGATGGTCGTGGCCGCGAAGATAACGAAGGAAGGACTCGAGGTCGGTGGCGCCTACTACGTGCTGCCCGAGCTCAGCGGTGGTAACCGCAATCGCGACGGCATGAAACCCGAGGTCGCGTGCCTCGATGCCGCGGAGGGCCTGTTCGTTGTCGATGCGAACTACGCACTCGACGACCGCGCGCGGACCTATGCGGCGATCTTCCGGATCAAGCGCAGCGACCACAACGACGTCGTCGCCGAGCAAATCTCGTCCGCCACGATGGTGCTCGAGAGCGATGGCGACAACTGCTCCGACCGCGACTACCAGGACATGATCGTCCGCCCGACCGGCGGCGGTTATCGCGTGAACCTCACCGGGAGCTGCAACGGGAACGGCGCGGACGTCGCCTGGGTCACCTACTTCGATGTCGCGTGCGCCGATACGTGCACCGTCGTTGCTGGTCCCAAAGCGCAGGTTTCCCAGGGCCAGATCGAACGCTATCGCCCGCAGACATTCCAGCTGAGCAGCGACGTCTTCATGGCGATCGGTACGGAGGGCGATACGCAGCCCCCGCACGACGGGATCAGCGCCACGATCTTCCAGGGTGACACGCTCCAGCTGCTGTCGTCCAAGACGATCGCCGGCACGGTCACGAGCTCGACTGGAACGTTCTACAGCACGATGTCGCACGCCGCCCAGCTCGCGCCCGACACGTTCCTCGTCAGCTTTCAGCAGCGCGATGGTCTGCAGCGGAGAGAAGGCAAAGGCGGCACGACGTTCATGCTCGGCGTGCTGCACGCGGGCGCCACCGATGGCGCGAACTGGCTGGTCGAGCCTAAACCGGGGCTGATCCCGGGCTTCGCTGCAACCCACCACGGCTCGTGCACGACGCACTTCGGCGAGGCATCGGCTCCGCAGAATGCCGCGTTCCTCATTAGCGCGTCTCCAAATGGAGGCACGCCGGCGGTCGGCACGTTCGTCACCTATACCGATGGCGCGATCAAGATCGGCAGCTCGATCCCGCTTAACACCAGCATCGACACCAGCCTGCTGTCGAACTACTACGGTGAGAACCCGGGACGCCAGGGTAAGAACTCGCTCTACTGCGCGACCCTCGAGAACCCCGGCTATCGGGTCGGCGGTGCCTATCGTCCGGACGTCAAGGAGTTCGTGGTCGTGCCGGCCACGTCGCGAGTCCACGACGCCAACGGCGTGATGGCAGAAAAGCTGGCCCTCGATCTCGTGCTCGTGCCCGCGGTGATCGACCCGACCGTGGATCCCGACGCCGGCGATGCGGGTGCGCTCGCCGGCTGCGGCTGCTCGGCACGTGGCGATCGTAACCTGCCGTCACTCGCGCTGATCGGGCTTGGTTGCGCGGTGTGGATGCGCCGTCGCCGCAATGGAGCGCGTCGATGAAGGCCGCGATCTTCATCGTGGCACTCGGCGCCTGCACCGGTACGATCAATACCGACGAATCGGGCAGCAACCCGCAGGAGCAAATGTTCGCGGCGACGGTGGCTCCGATGCTGCGCGGCACGTGTTCGACATGCCACGAGGCGGCGGGCGCGGGACCGGCATTTTTGGGTGCGGCCGGACCCGACGACGACTATGCGGCGCTGATCGCGAACTCGCGCGTCGTCGGCGGATTTCAAGCCGCGAGCGCGCTGATCCTGACCAAGGGCAGCCATTCCGGGGTGACGTGGTGGACCCCGAACCAGCAGGCGACGATCACGGCGTGGCTCGATGCGGAATCCGCGAGCCGCGACGCGACCGACCAGACCGACGTATTGGCGATTTGGGCCGGCTGCATGACGATCGAGAACTGGAACGATTCCCAGATGGCGATGTGGGCCCAGAAACAAACGGACCAAGGCAGCACCTGCGGGGGCTGTCACGCGGATGGCGAGTACGGCTTCCACGCAAATCCAACGAGCGCGCTGATGTTCGCGCAGCAACGAACGCAGCTCGGCATCACGAGCTTCTTCCAGGTCTCCGCCGCCGGCACCACGCCAGAAGTGGCGCCCTCGACCGACAAGCTGCGCAGCAAGTGTAGTGGCGCGAACCTCCATCCGGCCTGCGCGGTCGATGACCAGTACGTCGACTATCTCAAGCGCTTCCATCAGCTGACGCGCACGATGATGGAGGCCGGCCTCTGCGAGGAGCCCGGCTACCGCAGCCTGACCACCCCAAGCCCGTAGCGGAAAGGATCACGGCCATGACATGCAAGCGATCGGTCATCGTGCTCGTCGCAGCACTGTCCGCGTGCGCGGCCCAGATCGAGGAGCCGCCCTCCAACACGGGTCCCAACCCCGATTCGCCGCGCGTCCTCGACGGCCTGCAGGTGCTCTACACGTTCGAGGAGGGCGATGGTCTAGCCGTCCGCGACGTGAGTCGCGTCGAGCCCGCTTTCGATCTTCAGCTCGACAACCTCGTCACGAACAAGTGGCTGCCCGATGGCGGCATCCAGATCGTCGGGCCGTCGGTGATCACGTCACCCGAGATCGCAGAGAAAGTGTTTGTCGCGTGCGTTCAGGCGAACGCGGTGACCCTCGAGGCGTGGGTCGAGCCCGACAACGTCACGCAGCAGGCGACGATCTTCACATACTCGAGGCAGGGCGCACGTAACGTGACGTTGGCGGTAGACACGACTCGCTACGCGGCGTCGGTGCTGACGTCGAGCCCGGATCCGGCGATGCCCGGCATGACGATCGACTCGCTCGAGACCGTGCAGACTCCGGTGGACAAGGCGACCGTCGCAGCGCAGCACGTCGTGTACACGCGGGATGTGTCGGGTGCGAGCGTCTATCTCAACGGGGTCGATACCGCGCCTCCGACGACGACGACTCCGCCGACCACGCCTACCGCCAAAGACCAGACCGGGTGGAGCCCGTCCGACCAGCTCGCACTCGCGAACGAGATCGGCGGCGGCAGGCCGTGGCTCGGCAAGATCTTCCTTGCAGCGATCTATTGTCGCAAGCTCTCAGCGGCCGAGGTCGCGAAGAACTTCGCCGCGGGTCACTGATCGCCCCTGCCACGCAGGCCATGGCGCGCGAGCAGCCGATGAAAATGGGCCCGGTTTAGTCCGGCTGCACGCGCGGCGAGGGTGACGTTGTTATTGTGCGCGACCAAGATCTTCTCCAGATAGGTCTTCTCGAACTTCTCGATCCACCGCTCGCGGAGTGTCTTGAGCGGGATGTCGACATCGACCGGGTTTGTGTCCTCATTGACCTCGGCGAGGATCTCGGGCGCGACGAATTGCTGCATGGCGAGGCAGCGCGATAGGTAGTTGCGGAGCTCGCGCGCGTTGCCCGGCCATGGGTGCCGTGACAGCTCGGTCAGGAAGTCTTGTCGGCCGAACAACGCATCGCCGCTCGTCCCAGCCTCGAGCTCTTCGAGGATCGCGCGGACGAGCAGCGGCAGGTCCTGCTTGCGCTCGCGCAGCGGCGGCAGCGTGACTTCTGCGACCATGAGCCGGTAGTAGAGATCGGAACGGAAGCGTCCTGCCTTGACCTCTGCCGCGAGGTCGCGATTGGTCGCAGCGATAATCCGAACATCGATCGGGATCACCGTCGTAGCACCCACGCGACGCACCTCGCGTTGCTCGAGCACGCGCAACAGCTTCGGTTGCAAGTCGAGGCTGAGCTCGCCAATCTCGTCGAGAAAGATCGTTCCACCCGACGCGCTCTCGAACACGCCGGGGCGGGCCTTGTCTGCGCCGGTGAACGCACCGCGCTCGTGGCCGAACAGCTCGCTCTCGAGCAAGTTGGGTGAAATCGCTCCACAGTCAACCACGATCAGAGGACCTTCGCGGCGTCCACTGGCCTCATGGATCGAGCTCGCCGCTAGGTCCTTGCCGGTCCCGGTCTCACCTTGGATCAGCACGGTCACGTCGCTTGCCGCAGCGTGCTCCAGAAACCTAAACACGGCCTGCATCGCGGGCGATTGACCGACGAGCAGGCCGAAGCGATCGCGGTCGGGACGCGCGCCCGATGCGATCGCGGGCGATGCTCGGCCTCGCGCGCTTAGAGTCATCTCGATATCCGGCCCTCCGGCATCGAACACCAGCTCGGTACGCCCGACTCGCACGACGCTTCCATTGCTCAGGTGCGCGGCCAAGATCGAGACGCCGTTAACGAATGTACCGTTCCGGCTGCCGAGGTCTCGGATCAGGACCTTTCCTCCAGCGAGCACGAGCTCGCAATGTCTGCGCGAAACGATCGGATCGGACAGCTGAAGATCCGCCAATGGATCGGTGCCGATGACGGTACGTTCGCGAGTTCCCGCGTGACGTAATCCCTCTTCGGCGCCCGCGATCACGCGCAGCTGGAATCTTGTCACCGGAGCAGGTGGATCGAGCTCGGGTATCTGGGTCTCGGAACGTGGCGGCTTTGGAGGTTGCATCTCTTCGCACCGTCTAGGGTACCAACTTCTCCTATACCGCCGTTGTTGTTCGACGCGCCGACGCGAGCGTACGCTTGGCGGGTGCCTCAACCGGGTGCGATTCTGGCGGGCAGATACCAAGCCGGGCGGATCCTCGGTCAAGGCGGGATGGGCGTGGTCATCGAAGCCACGCACCTAGAGCTGGGTACTCGATTCGCGGTGAAGCTGCTGCGCGACGATCTCGCGCGAAGCCCCGATGCGGTGAAGCGATTTCTGCGAGAGGCGCGCGCCGCGGCGCATCTGCGCGGCGAGAATGTTTGCCGCGTCCACGACTTCGGCACCCTCGATGACGGCGTGCCGTTCATGGTGATGGAGCTGCTCGCCGGGTGTGACTTCGCGACACTGCTCGACCAGCTCGGACCAATGACGCCGGAGCTGGTGACGCGCTACGTGTTGCAGGTGTGTACAGGGATCGCCGAGGCGCACGCGCTCGGAATTGTCCACCGAGACCTCAAGCCGACAAATCTATTCCGGACGCGGCGTCCCGATGGCGGCGTTCTGATCAAGATCGTCGACTTCGGACTCGCGAAGTCGCTCAACGGTCAGGACTTCAGCCTGACGCAAACGACCCAGGTGATGGGCTCGCCAAGGTACATGTCGCCCGAACAGCTCAAGTCCTCGAAGAGCGTCGATCCGCGCAACGACATCTGGTCGCTCGGCGTCGTCATGTACGAGCTCCTCACTGGCATGCGGCCGTTCGACGGCGAAACGATGACCGAGCTCGCGCTCAACATCACGAACGACCAACCGCCTCCGCTGCCCGACACCGTGCCCTCCGAGCTCGCCCGAACGATCATGCGCTGCATCGAGAAGGATCCCGCGAAACGGTTCCAGTCGATTGCCGACCTTGCCGCCGCGCTCGAGCTGTGTGTGGCCGAGCATCCGCGCGACGTCGCGGCCGATGATGCTGCGACGAGTGTCGACACGACGCTCGCGACGATGCCGGGCGACTCGGCGGGCGATCACGTCGGCGAGCGTGACGACGCCAGGCCGAAGGGGCATATCCGGCTGGTCATTGTTGTGAGCACCATCCTGGTGGCCGCGATCGCGCTCTATGTCGCCCTGCGCAGAGGAGATGACAATGCCGCGGTGACACCTGCGCCGACACCCGCGACGGCGCCGTTGCACCTCGCGCCGGCACCGCCTGCTGCCGAACGACAACCGGCCCTAGTTCCGGTCGATGCTGCGACCTTTGTCTCGCCGCTCGATGCAGACACTACGACCGACGATGCCACCGAGGCGAAGCCAAAGCACGCCAAGCCGCATGTGGTGCCAAAGCACGACCGAAAGCGCGCCCCACCGCCGATAGACCTCAGCAGGAGCCGCTACTGAATGGACGTGCTTGCTCCCGACAACGAGTGTTGCGAAGCCCGGCGTTACGATGCCGCCGCAATGGCTGCGGCATCAGAAACCTGAGACGAGCAAACACAGTTCCAGATAGTTGCATGGGCACGGTATGTGCTCGCGAGCCGAGTCTCGTGAAGAAATACCTGGCTTTCGCACCACTGTTTGCCTGCACGACGACGCTCGCCGAGCAGCTCGACGATTTCCGAGCGCATCACGACGTCGATTGTGGGTGGACGACGATCGATCCTCCACCGATGGGCGTCACGTGCGCGAACACCGTCGCGAGTTGCATGCCGGACGCGATGACGCGTGGGATCGTCGCGATCTACGGCGAGCGCCACGGACGTGGGTTGGACTGGGACGAGAGCTATACGATCACGCGCGATGGGAACGTTCTCGAGTTCTCCGATGCGCGTTGCGACGAGCAGTGCGACAACAGGCTCGGCTATCAAGTCTCTCGCCGCGATTGCACGGGGCTCGAGATCGTTACGCTCGAGAACAATTGCCAGGCGGCGCGTGCGACCGGTTGTTCGACGCCCGAGATGGAGTAGCTATCCCCCCGAGGTGGTCGCGCGGTTCTCGCGATCGATCGTCGCCGTGGTCGCGGCCTCGAGGCGCGCCGCGATCTCCGCGGCCGCTAATGCGGGTTGCAGGAATCGAGCTTCGGTCACCGGTACGTTGTCACCAGTCACGGCGACGCCGATGGGTACTGCGCCGGGCGTCACCTACGACGCCGCGGCGCCAGCGAACCTGTTCAATCCGGGCGCGACGATCAACGTGCAGGCAGCGGGCGGCCCAGACGTTGGTGCGTTCACGGCGACCGCTGTCGCGCCGGCATCCGTTACCGGCTTCACGCCACCAACGACGCGCACGAACGGCACCAGGCTGACGTGGACCGCCGGCACCGGACCCAAAATGATGCTCGCCCTCATCGGGTTTACTGCACAGCGCTTTCGCATCGTGCTCTGCCGCGTCAACGATACCGGCAGCTACACGTTGTCGGCGTCGAACCTCGCGCTCATCCCGGCGGCGTCGACGACGAACAAGCATATGGATCGCGCATTCGGGTGGCGGTTCCGGCAAGGTCGTCGGAACGTCGTGCGTGGCGCGGAACGCGAACGTCTGCTCGATCGCCGCGCGCAGACGCCCCGCTTCGATCGAATCGTGCCGAGCAACGCAAGATCCCTCACGCGAGGGCGTCTCCATCTACGTTGAGGTGTGAGAGCCCAGGGCCCCGCGCGATGATCCGCTGCATCGCGCGGAGCGCACTAGCCGAGCGTGGGCGCTCGAAGAATCCATTGATCGCGGTGTACAGCGACAAGGCCCGCGGCCGTCAGCGGCTCAGCGTGAGGATTTGACCGCACTCACCGCCGATCGAGACTTCCGTCGGTGTCGCCCATACCTGATTGATGTGCGCGCCCGGGGCCGCGTTGCTTGTCTGCCATGTCGAGCCGTCGAAGTGGCGGACCGTCGCATACCCAGCGAGTGATGCCCAAACATCGGTCGGCGATACCACCGAGATGCTGTACGCGTTGGTGGTGTCGCGTTGCACCCACGTCGAACCATCCCACGAGAAGATGCCGTTGCCTCCGCCGGCCCATTGATCGACGCCGACGCCGTCGAACTCGTATGCATGACCGCTCGGCACGGCGTTCGTCCAGCTGCCGTTGTAATGCCACAGGCCCGGTGTCGTGCTGCTCGACCCCGCCCAGACATCCTGCGGTCCAAACACGAGCACGCCGTAGCTCGTCGACGCGGGTACCGACACGCTCGTCCAGCTCGCGCCGTTCCATCGAACGGCGCCGTACATACCCGTCGCCCATACCTCCGTCGAGCTCATGCCATCGATGTCGGTGATGCCACCGGTGAGCGCCGTCGAAAACGGTGTCCAGCTGAAGCCGTCGTAATGGAGAATCGTGCCGTCAAACTGGTGGCCGACCCACAGATCCGTCGCATCCATGCCCCAGATCGTGGCGACACCTTGCGCGTCTTCGTGGACCGTGGACCAGCGCACATCGCCGACTCCCTTGCGCAGGACAAAGCGCCCGGAGGTCACCCACCATGCACCGTCGGGCGCATGCCACTTCGAGTAGATCGTTCCCGAGCGCGGTATCGGCAACACCGCGCCCCATGCGCCGGCGGGATCGCGTCGGTCGACGACGCCGCAGTCACCCACCTGCCAGAGCGCACCCGACGGATCGCCGTAGATGCCATTGATGTTGCTTGGCCACGCGGTCTCGGTCCACGTCGTGCCTTCGAGCTCGTACAGGCTATTTGCTTTGTGGACGGCGACCCTCGTCGGCCCCGTGCCGCCCAACGCGGTCGAGCCGATCGTGGTGATGGCAGGTCCGGTCACATTCCAGCGCGCGCCGTCGTAGTGGAGGATCGCGCCGGCGCTCACTGCGAACACGTCAGTCGGGCCGCTACCCCATACCGCCTCGATGTTCGCCATCGTTCTCGTTTGCTCGGTGCGGAACGAGCCGTCGTAATGGATCGCGAGTCCGAAATCGCCGACGGTCCATACGTCGGTTGCACTGCTCGCCCACACACCGCGAAGCGGTCCAGTGGCCGTGAACATGACCGACCACCCGTTGCCGTCGTAGTGGAGGATCGCACCGGTATCGTCCACCGCCCATACGTCGTTGATGCCGGCACCGTGCACGCCTGTGAGGTTTGCTGTCACGGGCGATGTCTCGGTCGCCCAGCTGCCGCCGACGCGCCGCACGATCACACCGCCGTCGCCGACCGCGCGCACATCGTTGTTTGGCCCCACCCACACAGCGCGCAAGATCGTCGTCGCTGCGCGCTCGACCGTATACGTTGCGCCATCCCAATGCAGCGCGTAGCCGGCGTCGCCGACGGTCCACACGTCGACTCCGCTGCCGCCGACTGCATACCAGTGCACGCCGATCGGTAACGGGTTCTGCCAGCACCACTCGCCGGGCGCACACATCGCCGGAACGAAACCACCGTCGGGGACGCCGAAGCCCGGGCCTCCGTCGGCCGGATATGGATCGAAGTTGCGACGGCCGCATGCAGCTAGAACCAACAGCAACGCTGCGACCGCCCGCACGACGCAATCTTACTATTGAGTGGCGCAAAGCGGTCGGCCGGCGCGGCTGGCGGCGTCGATGTCGACGACATGACAGCTGCGCTCGTGAGCGACCACCGCGTATGTGATCGGACACCCTTCGAACATTCCGCAAAAGCTCGCATCGGGTTCGGTGCTTGATGCCGTGACCAACCCGAACTTCGTCGAGCACGACGCAGACGTGTTCGGCGGCAACTCCGGCTGTGGCTTGTTCGATGCGGCCGGCACCTTGATCGGCATCCACGTGTTGTCGAGTGGCGTCCGCTACGTCACAGCACCGAGCGGTGGCTGCAACGTCGTCGCGGTGTGCGGTGTGAACGCGTCGTGCGACGTGAAACCGCTAGCGTACGATCCGCGCCGACTCAAGACGGAGCTGTCAGCGGAAATTCGTACGGAGCTCGGCATTCCTCCGACGTGAATCGGCGATGAGGCGTTATCAAGCGAAACGCGCTGGGACCATGCCGCGAACGGGCGACGCGATCGTCGGCGGTGTCGCGCTGCCGCCGGGTCGTCATCCTCGCGACGGGCACTTACTCGGATAAGCGGCCTCCGAGCGAGCCGGTGTTGTGGATCAGCGAGCAGCCCGCGACTAGCCTGGGCGCGCTCATGAGCAAGCTTGCCGACCGCTTCGAGGAACCCGGACTCTGGCCGCTCGCGCTTGAGTCGTTGTCTCGAGGTGCGCACGGAACGCCACGATGTCGGCGCACTGCCCTCACGGCTGCCGTCATTCGCCGCGAGCGCGAGTGCAAACGGTACAGCGATCGAAACTGCGATTGCGAAACTCGCTGATCGGATATCAATTTGTGCTGTCTCGTCGACGCTTCCTAATGCTGCTCGGAACGGCGACGACCGGCATCTGGTTAGCATCGACGGGACTCGTGCGCTTGGAGCGTCGTTTCGTTCTCGCGCTCGGCGGCTCGTGCTCATTTTGCGGCAAGGATCGCGCAGAAACGAAGATGCTCGTCGGTACGTTTGGTCGGCCGACGAAGATCTGCGACGAGTGCGTTGGACTATGCTGCGAGATCATTGCGGAGGAGACCGCGAAGGAGCACAGCGCGCCACCGCTCGAGAGGAACCCCATCAATGTTCCACCCGAGGCGGAAGATCCCTCCTGAACCCGATCCTCGTGCTTCGACATGAGCGGTCCCGCTGTTATCGACGAGTACGTACTCGCGCAGGCTGTCGAGCCCTACGCAAGTAGTAATAGTTGTGCACTGACCTACTCCGCGTAACGCCGAACGATCGCGACCACGTCATCGCCGAATCGCGCGATCCGACTGGGTCCCAGCCCCGGAATCCGGGCGAGTGCTGCGAGTGAATCGGGCCGGTCCCGATCGAGCGCCGTGATCGTGCTGCGCGGAAAGATCATGTACGCCTTCCAGCCCAGCTGACGTGCCATGCGTTTGCGATAGCGGTCGAGCTCGACCGTGATGCTACTCGTGCGTGAGCCGTCGCGGCCGCGTCGACCGTACGTGGTGCGCGGTGGTTGCGACGCGCCCGATGCGCGCGCGTACGACGCCCCTGATGCGCGCACCTTCGCGGCAGCCGGCAACGCGATGGTCGGATACTTGCGACCGCGCCGCACGAGACGACCGTCGCGCACGAGCTGTTCGATCGTGGCGACGATGTCTTCCTCGTCGAACGCGGCCAATGCACCGTGCTGTGCAAGCCGGTCAAGGCCGTGCACGAGGACCGGCTTTGCCTGGCTACCGCGCAGCGCTTTGGCCAGCGTGCCTTTGCCGATCGCGCGGCGGTGCGCAGTCACCGCAATGAGGATGGTCTGCTGCTCATCCGCGCCGAGTATCTTGGGCGCCGCCCCCACGCTGCGCGGCTCGCGGTTGGGAGCCCGGCACACATCGCAATTGCCGCACGCCGTCTCGTCTCCGTTGCCGGTAAAATGCTCGCACAACATCCGCTGCCGACACGTCCACTCATTCGCGTAACGCGCCATCGTAGCGAGCGCTTCGTCGAGGTGTGCCCGGCGGGCGGCGGCGCCGCTTTCTGCAATCCGTCGCTGCGTCACGAGATCCGCTGCGCCGAACAAGAGCAAGCAATGCCCGGGTTCGCCGTCGCGACCCGCGCGTCCAGCCTCTTGGTAGTACGCCTCGACGCTGCCGGGCGCTTGAAAATGCACGATCACGCGCACGTCTGGATGGTCGATGCCCATACCGAACGCATTGGTCGCGACGAGCACGCGCTGCCGACCGAGCGCGAAGCCCGCCTGCGCACGGTCGCGCGCGAGCGCGGTGCGTCCAGCGTGATAGTGACCCGCGGCGAAGCCCGCTTGCTTGAGGTGCGCTGCGACATCCTCGGCTTTCTTGCGGGTGCTGCAGTAGACGATGCCTCGACCGCTGCCGCCGCGCTGCCGCAACCCCGCACGCTCGAGCGCGTCGATCGTCGCGGCAAGCCGCCGCTCGTCGCCACCTTGTCCGGCGACGTGAACCACCTCGAACGCGAGATTTGGTCGGCGGAAATCGCCGCGCACTGTCACGGGCATGCGCAGCTCGAGTGAGCTCGCGATTTCGTCCATGACCCGCGGCGTGGCCGTGGCGGTCAGCGCGATCATCGGCGCGCTCGAGAGAGCGCGCAGCTTGCCCAGTCGCATGTACTCCGGTCGAAAATCGTGTCCCCACTGGCTCACGCAGTGCGCTTCATCGATCGCGAACATCGCAATGCGTGCACGGCCGAGGAGGCGCTTGAACCCGTCGAGCACGGCGCGCTCGGGCGAAACATAAAGCAGGGCGAGCTCGCCGCGCAGGAGGCGGCCGATCGTCTCGGTGCGCTGCGCTTCATCGCATTGGCTGTGCAGCGCGGCGACGGCGATGCCTTTGCCCGCGAGCGCCGCGACCTGGTCATTCATCAGCGCGATCAGCGGCGAGACGACGAGCGTCGCGCCCTCGCCACGGCGTGCGCGCACGATCGCCGGCACCTGATAGCACAGCGACTTGCCGGCGCCCGTCGGTAGCAACACCAACGCATCGCGCCCCACAAGCATGGCATCGACCGCGTCGCGCTGGCCCGCGCGAAAGTCGGCATAGCCGAACACGTCACGCAGAACTTCCAGCGGCATGTCGCTTACCCGTATCACAGGGGTCCGACGCTCGTTGTTTGGCTCGCGCTTGACGCGACGATTCAGCGCCGAGCGTCTGCGCGCGTGGTCCGAGGCTTTTCGCTAGCGCGCGGGGTCGTCCGGCGGCAGGCAGTTAACACTTGGCGGGTCCGGCCGTCCTCGGGTCACGATGCGCATTCCCGTCGTCATTCTTGGCTGGCTGACGCTGCACGCGTGGACTATTCGTGACGCGAATGCAAAGGCGAACGCGGACGAAGTAACAACCAAGTTCCTCACCGAGGCGGGCGTCGTCGACGGTGTAGCGCTGCCGGCGCGAACTCAGTTGATCTACCGCGCAGGTTTGATTCACAAGCCATATCTGGTGCGGGCGATCCTCGGTGGTGATGGAACGCCGTGTGGGGTGTCTCTGCCGAGAGGCACGACGGTCTGGCTATCGGATGCCCAGGCCGATCCTGCCGAGTGGTTTTGGAATGTCGGCGAGACCCGGTTGATGAGGTATCGCATCGAAACCGCGCACGAGCTCGAAGGAGTCCCGCTCGCTCGTAGAACGGACGTGACGGTGCGATGCGAGGGGACATTCAACACGAACCCGGGCAGTTCGCCGACGAAGCTGTACGCTGGGACGCTCGGCGGCACGTATCGGGCGAACCGATCGGCGTTTCCAGCGGGCAGCGTACTCGCGTGGCATCCGTCCGCGCGAGAGCGCGGCGTTGCCCTTGCGCTCGTGCCCGATGGCAAGCACGCAATCGGTCCGTTCATCGTTCCGGGTCCAAGCCGGATCCTGTTCCATCCAAACGGAGCGATCAGAGAGATCAATACGCTGACCACCGAGACCCACATTCTCGATCCGCAATCCGAGAAGCGTGTGCTCGTCGTGGGTGCTGTACGCTGCTCGCTCACGCATTCCATCGTGCTATTCGCGAACGGTCAGCTCCAGGAGTGCACGCTGGGCGCCCAGCAGACGATCGGCGGGCTCTTCGTCGCGAACGTTGTCCACGACTCTGCCTCGCTGCACAGCAGAGCCGATCGCGTTGCCTGGTTTCCGAACGGCCAGCTGCGCGTAGCGAGCTTGCCCCGCGAGCAGGAGATCGGCGGACTGTTCGTCGACGGAGATGTTGCGTTCTACGAGACCGGTGCGCTTGCAAGTGGTCGGTCCTCGAGAGTGCAGACGATCGGCGCGTTTACGTTTCGCGGCGGGTTCGAGCTCGCCCCATCGGGCGCGCTGAAAGCGGCGGCCCCCGACGAAGATCTAGAGGTCGGCGGGCTTCGCCTCCGCTCGTTCGCGCTCTACGAGTCAGGTGCGCTGCGCTACGGCTACCTGTCCACATCCACTCAGCAGCGCTTTGGAGCCGTGCTGCTGACGCGCAATCCCAGCGCGCTTTACTGGCACGTCGAGCACTACGTCGAACTCTTTCCATCTGGCGCGCTTCGCGTCGCGTATCTGCCGGCACAGAAGATCGGCGGCATCGAGATCCAGGCCGGAAACGTCGAGCTCCACGAGAACGCAATGCTGGCACAGGGTGTTTTGGGTCGAGACCGGCGGATCGATGGCCTCATGCTCCGCAAAGGCAGCGTGCTGCTGCTGTCGCCGGAGGGCGCGCTCCTGCGCGGAAGCTCGCTCGTGATGTCGCGCGATGAACGCAAGAAGCTGCCTGCAGGTAGCTACGTCGTCGCCAACGGGCGTGTAGTACTCGAAGCTCGACGGCCAGACCGTCCGCCGGCGAGCTCGCCAATTTAGCGGCAACGAATGGCAAGGAGCTCGATGCCCCCGACGGCGCCGCACCTCGATGGCCGCCCAGCACGGGGCGAACGCCGGACCCCGTCGACCGTGTTTCACGCGAACGCTCCGCCTCTGATCAAACGACGCGACGTCGCGCGGGCGGCGCTCCGTATGGCGCGCACTTCGGCATTCGTTCCTCGCGCAGCTGTCGTTCGACCTGTTCCTTCTCCTCGTCGCTCTTGGCTTCGGCTTTTTGCTTTCGAGCGCGTCGATCTTTTGCTGATCCGGCTCCTCGCACTCGTGGGAGCCGTGGTGCCGTTCTTGCGGCATCGTTTCGTCGGCGGCCTTGTGCTTGCCGCCACACGCAGCGGCGAGCGTCGCACCTGCAAACACCGGCGCGCGAGAGAACCGACCCAACGCGGGCTCTGGCTGAGCGCTCGCAACGATCTCCGCACCACAGAACGGACACACGCGCCAACACGATATCTCGCCCTACATTTTTTCGCGACACAGCCGGCTCACGCATCGGATTACTTACCGAAGCGCAGCGCTTGCCGGGATGGAAATCGCGTCGGTCCTGGCCAGCGCCTGCACCGATGCAGTTGACGACGAAGGGGAGGTCGCGCTCGCGAATGCCGACAACAAGGGTGATTCGATTGACGGCAGGACGTTGCACTACGTCGTGCGCGGCAACTGGCGCTGGACCGCGAGCTCGGGCGAAAAAATGGTCACAGCGACCGAGGTGATCCAACAGATCGAGACGGCGATTCGCGTCCGAGCTCTCAGGATCATCTTCGACATCAGGCCGCGCGAGGTGTTCAACGTCAGTATCGATAACGACGCGCAGGCCGGAGTGCGAATCGCTTTCTTGTTGTTCACATCGCCGACGGATGGCGTTTGGCTGCCAAAGAGCTGCGGCGGTCACAACTACTTCGAGTCCGTCGAGATCGATCCTGATCGCGCCGTGCTCGACGCCGTGGTTTGGACTCCAAGTGGAACTGTCGTTCGCACTTACAGCTATGCGGAATGCGGTATCCCGCGCGGAACCGATCAAATCGCACTGCTCGCGTTCCCCTCGACCTCGTCGACGAAGCTCGGGGGCTGGTACGAAGTGACGGTGCGTCCGACATGCAATGGCATTGTGTGCGCAGACGCATCATTGCCCTAATCAACGATGCGTACGTGCTTTACACCGAGACTTGGCCCAGCTGCGCGCGACGTTACTTGTCCTCGACAGTTCTCATCGAGCCGCCGAATCCAAGAAGGCCGCTGATACCGGCCGCAAGACCCTTGCCTCGACCACCCAGCGTCTCGACGAAAGCTCGCGAAGGGTGAACGCCAGCGGAGATCGTCTCGTACAACGCGAGTGCGGCGGCGTATTCTCTCGAGCGATTGAGCTGGTACCTCACGCTTGGCTTGCGCTCGCAGTGACCAGACCGCGATGTCATCCGAGGTTCGTGGTGATCTGGAACGGCACGTCTGCGGTTGCCGCCGCCGCTAGCCAGACCTCGACGAGACGCAGGTCGGCGAGCGCGGCCTGGCGATCGAATGTCGAGCAGCAGTAGCGGTGCTCGACGTCTGTCGGATGGTTCGCGAGGTGATCGATCAGCGCGCGAACCGTGATGAGTCCGTCGGCCGAGGAGAACCATGCTTCGGGCTGGCCGCGGATACTGTCCAGCGCCGCTTCGATCTCGGCGCTCGGCAGCTCGCCATCATCACGGAGCATGTCCTCGACATCCTCCGCGGAGACATAGATGAATGAATCGAGCGGGCGAACGCCGAGCTCGCTCGCTACGGGTTCGAGCGACTGCTGGGCGCCGCCGAGGCCGATCAGATGGCTCGGCGACTTTGCGGCGCCCGCGTTAACCGAGTCTCGAAACCAGAATCCCATCGCCCATTTCATGATCGCCGCTCATAGTGCCGATCGACGTTTCAGTCAACGCGCGCGGCAGCTCAGCCGATTCTCGCGCTGCTTTTCTTGGGCGTCGTCGGCGGCAACGTCGTCGGCATTCGAGTGTTGCGCATGACTGCGTTGGCTGGCTTTTCACTCGCCGTCGTCGCGTTCGGTCTCGCGGCCGACGTCACCATGTGGCTGCGCGTGTTCTGCGTTTGTTGGCGTCAGCGCCGGGCGCGGCGCCGAGCGTCGGCGACGAGCGGATTTTTTGGATCAGGATCGTGCAGCATGGCGAGAAACGCCGCATAGGTCGCCGGCGCATCGGGACTGCCAAGCCCCTCCTGCGCCTTGGCGAGGTAGTAGGTGACCGCCGGAACATTGCGGTACGTGGGCACGTCGTCAGCGCCAATCGCAAGCTGGCCGCGACGTGCATTGCAGACTTGAAGCTCGCTGTAGGCCTCGGCGAATCGTTTGGCATCGAGCGCGGCGCGTGCAAGCAAGAAGTGGCCGATTGGTTGATCAGAGAGCTGCAACGAGTCTCGAATCGCGAGCATCGCCTGCTCCGGCTTGCCGCGGACTCGCAGCGCTTCACCTTCGATCAGCTTCGCGATCGTCCGCTTGATCGCCGCGACGTCGGTGGAGAGCTTCGCGGCCACTGCGGTCGGACGTTTGTCATCGCCGGTCGCGAGCTGGACGATTGCCGCCGCAAGCAAGCTTGTCGGCTTTTGAGTTACCTGCGCGGCCGCCGCGCGCGCACCCGCTCTGTCGCCACGCTGCAACAGCAGCTCGGCGAGCATGGCTTGTTTCACCTCCACGGCGTCCAGTTGCTTCGCCTTACGATCCTCGGCGATTCCCGATTCGAGCAGCGCCTTCGCGTCGGCGAGGCGACCTTCGGCCATCGCGAAATCCGCCTTTGCAGTTGCACCGGCCGATGGCTCGAGCTTCGCGAACTGCTCGAAGATGGCGATCGCCTCCGCCCGATGACCGGTGAACAGCGACGCGAGCGCGAGATAGTGATATGCGACCGGCGGTGGGCGTGCGCTGCCCTCGACGAGCGAGCGCAGGTCGCTGCTGGCGCGGTCGAAGCTGCCGGCGTTGAGCTCGAACTCGGCAAGGTTGAGCCGTGCCACCATCTCCTGCGGATTAATACGAACCGCAATAGCGCCAAGCTCGACGGCCTTCTTCGCGTCACCCTTCGCCATGTACGCGAGCGCGATGTTGCCGCGCGCGAACGGGTCGGTGGGCCACTTAGCGATCAGCTTTTCGAATTCTTTGATCGCGCGGTCAAAGTCTTGCGTCGTGGCCAAGTAGTACGTGGATAGGAAGTACAACTGGTCGCGCTCGTTCATCTGATCGAGCGACTGCAGCGTCAGCCGGAACTCCTCGCCAGCCTCGATCTCGCGGTTCGAATTTTGATAGGCGATCCCGAGTGCCAGGTGAGCCAATGCAAACTTCGGATCCTTCGCGAGTGCTTGTTGCAGGTGCTCGATCGCACCCGCGCGATCGCTGTTTATGGACATCGCGTTGCCGATCGAATAATCGTGATCGGCCTCGAGATTGGTCGACATTCCGGTGAGATCGCGTTCGTTGTCGTTGACCGGTTCGCCGTACGCATTGCGTAACGCGCTTGCAAGCCGCCCCATCACGGGCACGACACTGCTCAGCCCTGGTGCTTCGAGCGTCTTCATGAACACGATCTGGCCGTTCGTCGCCTTCGCGGTCGCCGAGATCGCGAACCCCGCGCCTTTGGGGACAACGAAACCGCGTAGGCTGATCACCGTGCGATGATCGCGCGCTGCGAGCTTCGCGGCGAGCCGCTCGTCGACTTGCTTGTCGGGGATCAGGTCGGCGGCAAGGTGGCGCAGCGACGTGCCGTGCATCGCCTCGAGCCGCTGCGACCGCCAGAGCGCTCGGTGAAGCAGCTGGTCGAGAGTCGCATCGAATACCGGGTCGGCCGTGCGATTCTCGAAGCCGAGGATGAGCACCGTGACCGGCCCGGTGGGCGCGGACGATGGAGCGAGCGTCGGTGCGCTCGTGGTGTGCGACTCGCCGCGCGGCCACGCGATCGCCGCACCGACGGCAACTAGCGCAGCGGCTGCAACGGCGCCGATCGTCGGCGCCAGCCAACGCCGCTTGCGGGGGCGTGGCGCGAGAACATCGCGGTTGCGATCGAGATCGTCGAGCAGCTCACGCACGCTGGAATACCGCTCCGTCGGTGCGAGCGCGAGACAACGGGCAACGATCGGTTCGAGGTACGTAGGGGTGGTGGGACTTGCCTCGCGCAGCGAGGGCGGCTTCTTGTGCAGCCGCATTTCCATCACCGCGTGAGGCGACGCTCCGTGAAACGGCGGCTTACCGGCGACAAGCTCGTAGAGCATGACGCCGAGCGAGTAGATGTCGGAACGCTCGTCAACCGGATCGCCTTTGACCTGCTCGGGTGACATGTACGCCGGCGACCCGAGGACCGCCCCTGTGATCGTGACACCGGAGTCATCGACCGAGCGCGCAAGTCCGAAATCGGCGACTCGTGCGGTGCCTGTCTTGTCGACCAGTACGTTTGCTGGCTTGAGATCGCGATGGACGACACCTTGCGCGTGCACAGCGGCGAGTCCTGCGCAGACTTGACGAAAGATCGCGAGCACGCGCTCGAGCGGCATGTGCCGGTCGCGCTTCATCATCGCTGCCAGGTCCTCACCGTCGACGTATTCCATCGTCAAGAAGCGCAGCCCCTCATACTCGGCAAGGTCGTAGACGCGCAGCACGTTCGTGCTGGTCACCTTGCGGGCGAGTCCGATCTCGCGACGAAATCGGGCCAACGTTTCTGAATCGTCGGCGCCGGAACACACGATCTTGATCGCGACCTGATCGCGCAACTCGGTATCGTACGCGCGATAGACCTCTCCCATCCCACCTTTGCCCAGCACGTCGATCACGCGGTAGCGCGGACCGAACGCGTCGCGGGTTTGGTTCCGTCGCGCCGCCGGGGCCGGCTTAGGCTTACGGCTCGCCGGCATATCTCGGGTCGTGGCCTCCGACGTGACGGGGCGCTTTTGCGTCGCGTCGTGTTTCCTATCGTTGTCCATCCCCATCGTCCATCGTATCAAGGATTGGACGAGCGACGCTGAACAAGTTCGATCACCAGGGCGGCTATCTCTCGGTGAACCGGGGCAAGCTCAGGCTGACGGCGTAGCCGTCGTCCGAGATCCGGACAGGATGGAGCGGAAAGTCCTAGCCGCCCGATCACCCAGGCCCCGACACGGCGGTTAGGCCAGCGACGGGCTGCGACCGCGGCAGGGACGCGGATCGCACGACAGTGACGGCCGCGACTGCGGCTAGCGACGGATTGACAGCCGTCAACGCCCACGTCATCACTACGCATGCGGCGTCACTTGATCGTTGGACTGGTCACCGCTTGCAGCAGCGCCAGGCCGGCGCCGACGAGTGCTGCGGTGTGGGGCACGCCCGAAAAAACGATGGTCCTCGGACTCGAAGCCAACGGCGAGACTGTGACGGCGTTCCTCAAGAATCGCGGCGCCCAGCCCCAGCGTGTCATCGCGAAGGGCGTACAGCTCAAGCTCGAGCGCGCGGGATGGGTGGTCGAGGTTTTCGATCACTCCGGTCCGACGCATCTGGATCGGGATGAGAGCTTCGTCGCGATCCCGCCGGGCGATCAGCTAGCGATACCGATCGACCTCGGTACACGGGCGCGGCAGATCGTCGGCACGGGCGGCGGTCGCGCGATCGACCCCGGAACGTACACGGTGACCGCGAGCTACAACGCGACGACAGCGGCGGCAGGCGCTTGGTGGAGCGGCGTGCTCGAGGCCGGTCCAGTCACGGTCCAGATTCGGTAGATCCTGATGAGCGCGAACGCGTACGAAGCAATCGCCGCGCTTCGCGACCCGAGCGGAAGCGACGTCGCGAATCGCCATGGTCACGTCGAGCTTCGCCACCACGCTATTCACCGCGGACATCCCGCAAGATGTGCGGACGGGCGAATTCGCGATGGATAAGGTCGACGCGTTCGGCGATGCGCTGACGACCATCGCCGAGCGGCTGGATGTGCAAGCAGTGGAAGTATTCAAGGCGTGCGTGGCCCGCGCGAGAGAGAATGCCCATGGCGCGAGCGCGCAGGAGCTTCGCAACATTGTCGCGGCGGCGGAGCCTGTTTCGATGCCCTCACGCGCACGCGCCCCGAAGAGTTCCCTCCACTCGACGAAGTGGTCAGCGCGTCGGCGCTCGCTCACTTGCAGATGCGGCTCGGCATCGCCCGCACCGCGAGCGCCGACACCGAATACGATCGGCAAAACATCCGCGGCATCGAGCTGCGAGCGTGACTTCGCACGCGCGCGCACTGCCTACGAGCGCGCGCGCTGGCCCTCGATGCGTCGCGTCCGGACGCTTATTACAACGTGGGATTGCTCGAGCAATTCGAGGCAGAAACCGTGGAACCAAAAGGCGGCGGTCGACCACTACGATCGCGCGATCCAACGCTTCGTGCAGGCGTCGACGCGTGCGACCGGTGCTCTGCGCAGCGAGGCGATGGAACGCATGCGACTCGCGCAGAGGACGCTGCTGTAACGGCAGGTAGACGTCCTCCTGTGTTGCCGGCGCGTATTCACGGTGACTTACCGGTGGCATTGCCCCTGCAATTTGCCGCGGCCATGCAAAACACCAAGCTTCAGACGATTCAGCGCGAAAACCTCGAGAACGTCACCGGCGGCGGATATTTGGACATGCTCAGCGGCGGCAGGCTCAATATCGGTACCATGCTCGGCGGCGGCGGACGTGGCGGCGCCTTCGGTGTGAATAAGGAGGGCAACCCGAAGAGCCTGTCCGAAGGTATCAGCGGCCTGATGGGCTTCGGCGGCGGAGGCCCGATCAGAACCGTCGAGGGCAGAGACCGTTAGCGCTTCGCCGAGGGTTCTGCGCTCGCTGGGGAAATGTTACCCGATCACCGGGGCGCGTGCGATCGCGCCTCGACCGCGCTGCGCGCGCTCGACAGTCTGGAGCTCGGGCGCTGTGAGGTCGGCGACGTCGGCGCGAGCGCACTGGCAACCATCGCACGCACGCTCGAGCTCACGCTCACGAACAACCCGATCGGCGACGCAGGCGCGGCCGCACTCATCGAATCGGGCCACCACGTGATCATTTCACGCGAATCGCTCTCGGACAGCATCCGCGCCGCGCTCGATGAACGTGCCACAACCGCTCCGTGATCGATCCGATCATGTAGAGCTACAATCAGCTCGTGCACAGATGGCTGGTCCTTTTTGCCGTCGGCGGCTGCGGTCAGCTCTTCGGCTTGAGCGAGGTGACGCTACCCGACGCAGCACCGATGCCGGAGTTCGTGCCGTTCGTCGGCCTCGCGCCGTTGCCGGGCGCCATCAACTCGGGGCTCGAGGAGGACGACCCATCGCTGACCGCTGACCTGCTCGAGCTCTACCTGCTGCGCAACACGGACCTCTACGTCGCAAAGCGCGCGACCGAGAGCGATCCGTGGCCGATGGCAACGCCGATCGTCGAGCTCAACACGATCGACACCGAGCTGCGGCCATGTATTTCGGGCGATGGTCTCACGTTGTATTTCGCGCGCGACGTCGGTGGCCAACGCGACGTGTTCGTCACCACGCGTGGAACTCGCGGCGAGGCGTGGAGTGCGCCCGTCCTGCTCGCGCTGGACCTGAATCGCCCGACCACCAACGAGCACCCGGGGTGGGCATCGTCCGATGGCCTGAAGCTGCTCGTCGAAACGTTTCCGGTGCCCGATGGCGACAATGACCTTTATCTCGCGACGCGCAATTCGCCGTCGGAGCCGTTCACGAGTGTCCCGCTCGAGGGCATTAACTACGTGAGCGACGAAGGTGGAGGCTGGGCAACGGACGATGAGAAGACCATCATGTTCGAGAGCAATCGCGCGGGCTCGATGGACATCTGGGAAGCAAATTCCGTCGGCGCGACGTGGGCGGTCCAGGCGCATCCCGAGCTCAACTCGGAGACGCTGTACAAGACCGATGGCACGCCGTGGATCTCCGGGGATGGCAGCGTGATCGTGTTCTCGACCAGCCGCTCCGGCAACGACGATCTCTACATGGCAACGCGGTAGCGTCTACCCGCGCTCAGTATTTCAGATTGCGCGTGACGTTGCCCATGGCATCGAACGATCTCACATCGCTAGAAGATGATCGCTCCGCGCGGGAACTCGGCGTCCACCTGCGGGTTCGTCGAGCTCTTGAGCGTGCTGCATGCCTGGCCGAGCAGGTGAATCGTCACGCCGTCGGCATCGACGGTCCAATCGGTGCCGCACGTCAGCGCCGTGCCGTTGAGCGTCACGGTGCCGTTGCACGCCTGCGACGGATCGACGGTGCCACCGGTGATCGTGAGGTCGCACGAGATCGCGCCGTTGATGATCATCGTGAACGCGCTCGCGAGGCTGGCCGGGGAAAGCTGCCCTGACAGGTCGCCGACGCTGGCGCCTGAGCTGGCCATGGCATCCGGTCGACGGCCAACAGCGTCCACAGCGTCCGGTCTCCGGACATGATGATCCATAACCGCATGACCTCGCGACGGAGTGCGATGGCATCTCGCGCGCATTGCGCTCGCCGGCAATGCTGCCACCGGCGACGGGGCAGTCGGAAGCGGGACCGTCCGCACCGGGGTTGATTGCAATCCGCTCCGCCCGCGCACTTCGGACAAATCTCGGACTAACCGTCGATGACACAACGGCCGTCAATCAACCTCGGACCGGACCGACCCGGCATCGCGTAGGTACCGGCGTATCGAGCGGGCGCCGTATCGCGCAGGTGCTGCGCGAGCCAGGCACCCGATGCGCGTGGTTTTGATTGGCGGCGTCTGATCGGATCGGAAGAACGGTCGAGGAGAACGCGCTCGTCCGAGATCGCGACATCGCGCCGCGCGCGGTGCCTGCATTGGCGGGCGATCGAGCTGCGCCTCTCAAGGACGAGCCATTCACCTCGAGTGGCCCGCGAACGCCACATCGACGCTGAAAATGGCTCGCTCTCCATTTTGGAGGCCTCCGCCGAAACCTTGGGTGAGTTTCGCGGCTTGCGTGCCGCGTCTGATGATTTTGAGCGGATCGTCGGCGCCGGTGTCGTCGCGTCGCTCGTGTGATGCCGGCGAGTTGCCTCGACTCATCGCTGGCGTGGTTCCTGCCATACAGGCGAGGCACTATGAGTATTGAACGATCAGTTGTCATTCCTGGGCTTGCCCTCGTCCTCTCCCTGCCGACCGCAGCCTCGGCCGAGCCTTCCGTCGAGCTGCACGTTGTGAGCGACTCCTACGAGAGCTGCTTCTTCGATCTCCACCCCGAGCTCACCGCCGACGAGTTCAAGACGTTCGCGGCCGAGGTCGGACAGCCACTGCGATCGCGCCAGATGGCGTCGGCGCGCACGCTTGGCACCGGAGGCGTCGCGGTCAGCATGGGCTACAGCTACTTCTTGATCGACGACACCAAGGGAGCTTGGAACAACACGATGTCTCACCCGGACGCGGACCACTACCTGGGCAACCTCCAATTTCCGTTTCTCGAGGTGCGCGCCGGCATCACCAAAAAGATCGACGCCGAGGTCTACGGCTCGCTCAACTGGATGTCGAACTATGGCTTCTTCGGGATGGCCTCGAAGATCAACCTCCTCGACGAAGCCGACCAGATGCCAGTGTCGGTCTCGGTGCGGCCGAGCGCAGCCGCGCTATTGGGCCCGTCGGAGATGCAGGCGTTCAACATCAGCGGCGACCTCGCCGTAAGCCGCAACTTCCACGGCCTCTCGCCGTTCGCCGGCCTGACGCTGAGCTCGACGCTCGCGGTCAACTCCTCCCCTGACACGAACGTGGGCAACCAGGTCGCGTTCCGACCGGTCGGCTTCGCCGGTCTCGAATACCGGTGGAAGTTCATCAATGCCGCGGCACAGGCCGAGGCCTCGGCGCTGACCGCCTTCGCACTACGCGTGGGCGGAACCTTCTGACCTGCAGATCGAGGCTACAATACCCCGTGCGCACGCGATGCTTCCCTCGAGTGTGGCTGCTCGTGCCACTGCTCGTCGGGCTCCTGCCCCATGCGGACGCCGCGCCGATCGTGCTCGATCGCAGCTCGGATCAACACGCGCTCAGCTGCTGCATGGACGCGCTCCTCGATCCCGGCGGCCAGCTCACCATCGACGAGGTCGCCGCGCGCGAGCTTCGTCCGCTGCACGAGCTCGACCTTGGAATCGGGCGCTGGCCCGGCCAGCGCCAGCCCATCCTGTGGCTACGCTTCGAGATCCAGGTTCTCATGCCCTCCGCCGACGAGTGGTATCTGCTCATCGGCCGTCCATACAACCCGGGCACGCTCTATATAGAAGAAGAGCGCGGCCGCTACCGAGCCATCCCGATTCGCCTCGACGAGAGCGGAGGATCGTTTCGCGCCCGCCTTCCCGACGCGACCGGCACGCACCAGGTCTTCCTGCGTATCCCCGGTCCGATCGTGTACCCGTCGTTGCTGCACGTGGCGACCACCGCTGGGCAAGACCGGCTCATCCAGCGGCTGCTGACCGCACAGGGTGTCTACCTCGGCCTCATGCTGGCGATGCTTCTGGTCAACCTGCTCGTGGGCCTCCTGCTGCGCGATCGGGCCCAGCTCTGGTACGTTGGCTTCATCGCGATGTCGGTGGCGGCGTTCTCGCTGATCACCGGAACTGCAAGCCGCTTCTTGTTCGAGACCGTGCCTGCGGCGGGATCGTATCGTCTGCAGCACGCCTGCCTCGCGCTGATCGCATTCGCGGGCATCCAGTTCAGCCGCCTGTTCCTCGACACGCCGCGCATCGCGCCGCGTGCCGATCGCGTGATGCGCGGCTTCCTCATGCTCGCCGCCGCCGTGCTGGTCGCTGTGTTCGTCGCGCCCGACGAGCTCGCGACGAAGGCGGCGGCGCTCGTCGGTGTGCTGGTCCCGCTGGTGGCGCTTTCGGCCGGCATCTCGGCGTTGCGCGCCGGCTCGCGCTGGGCGCGCTTCTACCTGGTCGGTTGGTCGCTGTTCTCGATCGGCGGCTTCGTCTACGCCGTGCCGATGCCATTGCCGTTGCTCGACGGGCTCGAGTGGTTTCAGCTGAGCTCAGCGCTCGAGACGGTGGCGTTCTCGGCTGCGCTCGCCGATCGCTTGCGCATCCTGCGCGGCGAGCGCGCGCAGGCGGAGCACGCACTCGCGCGCAGCGAGCAACGCCTGCAGTCGATCTTCGACGGCACCATCGAGGCAACCTGGCTCCTCGACGGCGACGCCAGGGTGCTCGAGGTCAACGACACCGCGAAGCGACGCTGGCAGATCACGGCGGAGCGTGCACGCGGGCTCGAGCTGCGCATGCTCCCGCCGTGGTGCGAGTCCGAGCGGGCGAGCACGCTGATCGCGACCGCGCTGGAGAACCTGCGCTCGACCAGTGTGCAGGGACGCTTCGAGCTGGCCTTCGGCGCGGCGGCTGCGTGTTGGTTCGATGTCTCGGTCACAGCGATCGACTCCGGTCTCACGCTGGTGGAGGCGCGCGACATCACCGACCTCAAGCAGGCCGAGCTCAATGCCGCGCGTGCCGAGAAGCTTGCTGCGCTCGGCCAGCTGGTCGCCGGCGTCGCCCACGAAGTGAACAACCCGAACAACTTTCTCACCTTCAACCTGCCGATCCTGCAAGAGTACCTCGACGCGCTTCGCACTCACGTCGAGGCGGCCGAGCGCGAGCGCGGCGAGATCCGCCTGTTCGGCCTCGGCGTGGACGAATTCTTCGCCGACGCGACCACGCTGGTCGGGAACATGAAACACGGCGCCGAGCGCATCGCCGGCATCGTCTCCCAGCTCAAGAACTACGTGCGCGACAGCGACCAGACCCAATGGGCGGACGCCGACGTCAATCAGGTAGTCGCGAATGCCGCGACGCTGATACGTACGCAGCTGCGGCAGTGGGTGAAGCACTTCGAGCAGTACCTCGCCGAAGGCCTGCCGCGCGTACGGATGAACGCCGGGCGTATCGAGCAGGTGGTGATGAACCTCTTGCTCAACGCCGGGCAGGCCGCCGGAAGCGTTGACGGACGCGTCGTGGTGTGGACGCGACGCGAGGGCGACTTCGTGCTGATCGGCGTCGAAGATACCGGCCCGGGCGTGCCGGAGGCCATTCGCGAACGCATCTTCGAGCCCTTCTTCACCACCAAGGCCGGCGACCAGGGCACGGGCATGGGTCTCGCGATCTCGCAGCGCATCGTCGACGACCATGGCGGTACGCTCGAGCTCGCGAGCGGTGTCGCTCACAAGACGCGTTTCATCGTCCGGCTCCCCATCGCCAAAGCAAAGCCATGAACCCTTCGGTCTTGATCGTCGACGACGAGGTCACCTTCCTGGACAGCGCGCGCCGCAAGCTGCGCATGGCCGGCTACGCCGATGTGGTGACCGAGGCAGATCCGGTCGAGGCTCTGGCGCGGCTCGAGGGCACGACGTTCGACGTCGCTTTCCTCGACATCACGATGCCCGGCATCAGCGGGCTCGAGTTGCTCGAGCGCCTGCTCGAGCGCTCGCCGGCCACGCGCTGTGTGATGGTCACCGCGATCGACAACATTGACTCGGTCATGCGCGCGACCCGCCTCGGCGCCTTCGACTACCTGGTCAAACCGCTGCAGCCTGATCAGCTCGTCGATGCGCTCGAGCGAGCGCTCTCGCACAAGCGCATGGTCGATTTGCTCGAGCTGCGCCAGAAGGAGCTCGCCGAAGCGCGGCTCGAGGATCCCGAGGCCTTCGCCGAGATCCGCTCCGCCGACGACCGCATGCTGCGCCTGCTGCACGAAGCCGAGCTGCACGCGCGCTCGCGCGTGCCCGTCCTGATCACCGGCGAGACCGGCGTCGGCAAGGAGCTAATGGCGCACGCGATCCACCGGGCGAGCCCACGCCGGAGCGGACCCTTTGTGGCCGTGAACATGCTCTCGCTCTCGGCCAATCTGTTCGAGTCGGAGTTCTTCGGGCACCGCAAGGGTTCGTTTACCGGTGCCATCAGCGACAAGGAGGGCTACTTCGATCGGGCGCGCGGCGGCACGTTGTTCCTCGACGAGATCGGCGATCTGCCCATGGAGCTGCAAGGCAAGCTGCTGCGCATCCTGCAGGAAGGCGAGTACTGCCCGGTCGGTGACACGCGGCCGCGCCGGGCCGACGTGCGCTTCATCGCGGCGACGCACCAGGACCTCGAGAAGGCGAGTTTTCGCAAAGACCTCTACTACCGCCTACGCTTTGCCCAGCTTGCGATTCCGCCGTTGCGCCAACGTCGCGACGACATCCGCCTGCTCGCGGCGAGCTTCGTCGAGGGCTCGGCACGGCCCGACGCCCGCCTCTCCGAGGACGCGCAGGAGGCGCTCGTCGCCCACGACTGGCCCGGCAACGTGCGCGAGCTCAAGGGCACGATCGAGGCGGCCGCCAACCTGGCCGAGCGGGGCGAGATCCTCACCAAACACCTGAACATCCCGCTGCGCAAGCGTCCGCTCGGCGACGGAGTAACCGATCCGAACACGATGCCTGCTCTCGCCGAGGTCGAGCGGCGACACATCCTGCGCGTCTACGACGCGACCGGCAAGAACAAGACCCAGACGGCGAAGATCCTCGGCATCAGCGCGCAAACGCTCCAGCGCAAGCTCGCGGCGTACCGCGTGCAGTGAGGGTTGATCGTTGTCGGCACAGTGGACGCCGCGATCGAAACCACCCACTGCCATCACCCTCGCTCGCCGTCTCGATTGGGCTTCCTTGTTACGCCGCGTGTTTGGCGAATCCGTTACCCAGTGTCCGCGTTGCGATGAGCTCGGCGAGGCCGCGTGGCGCGACGCGATCGGCGCGACTCGTTCCACCCACCTGCGAGTGATCGGATGAGGACGCGCACGATCGAGTGGCAGGTCGCCGGCGCAAGCAACTACGACTGCTCGTATTGCATCCAGTCGCCGCGCTACCGACGTGGCCGCCCACAGCGCGACCAACTGGCACGCGCGATCGACACGTTCGCGGGCTTGCCCGGCCGCTGGGAGATCAAGTGTTCGGGAGGCGAGGCGTTCGCGCACCCGCTGTTCATGACGTATGTCGTGCCCGCGCTGATGGCGCGCACACCGCACGCGATCAGCGTGCTGACGAATTTCTCGGCGACGCGCGGCGCGTGGTCGTCACGTGCGTCGCAACGCGCGCGAACCTGCCGCGTCTGCTGGCGCTGCGCGATCAGTTCGAAGCCGCAGGCATCACGTTCCGCGTGCAGCCGGAAAAACAAGATCGCGACGTCATCGACTACGACGACAGCGAGCGCGAGCAACTGATCCAGCTCGGCGGTCACAACGGCACCGGCGAAATCGCGCCGAGCTTCGCGGGTCAGCCGTGCTGGGCGGGCGCCAAGTACACGTTCGAGCGCGGCAAGATCACGTTGCAACGCGCGCCGAACGACGACGAGCAGTCGTCGAACAAGAGCGTGCTGCCGCTGCTGAACGAGATCGAGTGAGCCTGTGGTCCGCGTTCGAGCACCGGCGCGCGTCGCTCGATGTCGAGCAGCGTGAGAGCTTGTTATCGCCGAGCACTCCGATCAGCGGACGCTCGGGATGCCACGTGATCGCGCACGGGAATGAAGTGCGTACTTGCCTCGTGGCGAAAGATCTCCTTGCCGTCGGTGCGCTGCATGACGCAGAGCTGTTGCACGTCGTTCGAATCGAGCCACTCCCAATACGCGACGTATGCGAGGTCCGGCGAGATCGCGGCATTGCTCCAGTACCGCACACCGAGCTCGCGCGGCTATTCAAGCGCACATTCTTGCCGCGCAGGTCGTAGGCACAGGGCTCGACGGTGCCGCGACCGATGTCCCATACGTGCAGTCGAGCATCGTTCGTGATGAACACCGCGGCATCGCCCCGCGCGGTCGCGGCGATCACCTGCGCGGTCTCGCTGGCGGCATCGGCGGCGCAACGCGCGACTTCGACCCCGCGCTCGAGGTCGAGGCAGCTGAGCTGGAGGCGTTGTTCGGATACGTCGAACACGAGCAAGCGTTGCGGCTCCAACACGAACACGCCCTGTGCGGCGCTGGCGTGATTAGCTGGGGCAGGTGCAGAAGCTTGTACGTTTCGCGCCACCGCTTGTATAGCCCAGCCGCCTTGCAGGCATCGCCCGTCATACTACCCGCGCGCAACCACGTGCAGTTTCTCGGCGACTGCTGCGAGTGAGTAGCGCCATCGATCACTCGATCACGTCGACGAAGCGCTTCGCAATCGTCTTGCGGCCGACCGCGAAGTCGATGACGAGCTTGGGCTCGTTGCCTGTCGTTTCAGCCGATACGACTGTGCCCTCGCCGAACTTCGCATGGCGCACGCGGCGTGGCGTTCCCGGCATCTGCGCGGCGAGCCATGTGCGGGCCTCGGCGACGTCGGATGCGGCGCGGCGTGCGTCTTCGACCGCGCCCTTGTGATCGCCGCGCGCGGCTCGCACCTTCGCACGGTCCCACGCCACGATCACGGCGTCGGGGCGGCTGGCGAGTGCGGCATTGAAGTCCGCGAGCGCTGCGTCATGGTTGGCAAGACGGGCGTGCACGCGGCCGCGCGCCGCGCGCGACGCGAGGTCGTGCGGACACGCCTCCACCGCAAGATCGAGGAGCTCGAGCTTTGCACGATCGTCGCTGATCGACTTCGCGCGATGGACGAGGTCCTCGGCTACGCGCTGGCGCTCGAAGTCCGAAAGCCGACTGACATCGATCTTGCCGCCGAGCTGCTTGTCGGTGCGATCCGCTGTCAACCGCGGGAACCGCGCGCGGAGCTCGTCGATGCTCGGCGAAGCATTTGGTGGATCCGCGGGCCAGCTATTACGATCCGGAATCGCCTCGCGTTCGTCTTCGTCGACGAAGCCGCGATACATGTTGTGTGCTCGAAATGTGTTCTGGGTAATGAAGATCATCGCGACGCAGGCGGCGGGCGGATGCTTCGCGTGCGCGAGGATCGCATCGGGCTCGTAGGCGGCGGCGTGAACCGCTGCTCGGCCCTGCGCGATCAGCCAGCCGCGGAAGCCCGGCACCGTGTCGTGGTCGTCCTTGCCGAGCACGAGCCGGCACACGGTCTTCAGCTCGTTGCGAATCAGCGCCTGGTTGTACGCGGCGAGCCAGCGATCGAAGCCGATGAGATCCGGAATTGAGAGCTGATGGAGCGACGCAGCGAGCTTCTGTACCGCAGCGTCGGTCGTTGTCGCGCCGTCGCGCGCGGTCTCGATCATGTCCCAGAATCGATCGTGTGCGATCGCGCCCGTCGGCTCGTCGCGTTTGTTCGGCTCGATGTAGCGCGCGTACAGCTTCGGATAGTGCGCGGCATAGAACGCGTCGTTCCACTTCGCGCCGGACGGAATCCGATCGGCGGGCCACTGGGAGCGGCCCGGAATGGCGATGTCGACATGGGTCTTTGGCAGCTCGTGGCCGGTGGCGCGCTCGTGCGCGTTGCGTGCCGCACCGAGCATCAGCTCGTCGCGCGGGTCGGCGTCGCCGATGATCACCGCGAGCGACTCGGGGTCGCGGATAGCGCCGAGGAATGCGGCCTCACCACGCGAGATCAGCCAGCCGCGAAAGTAGTCGAAGCTGTCGTCGCTGCAACCGCCGCGGATCGCGTAGACCGCAGCCCACAGGTCTTCGCGTTGCGCCGCGAGGTAGTACGCCCAGAACCACGCGTCGAACGAGACGATCTGGTCCGGGGGTAGCTGTGCGAGCGCCTTGACGAGTGCGGCCGAGGTGCGGCCGCGTGCGGCGCGTGCGGAATCGATGAGCGACCAGAACCGGGCGTGCTCCACCGCATACGCGTAGCACGATAACGAGACGCGATGCCCGGGTGCAGCGCATCACGCGAGCAGTTCGAGCGCCGCTTCCGCGCTTGGCGCGCGCTCGGCTGCGTACAGCGATTCGTCGACGTGCACGAACCCGCGCACGCCCAACGCTGATAGCTCGCTGAGCGCGCGCGGATCGCCGCAGCGGTCGTGCGCCGCGGCGTCACGCTCGGCCCCGAGGCTGGCGTGAAACCCAGCCGCGCTCTCGACACTCCCACGGGTGAGCGTTCGATGGCCGCTATTCGCACGCAATGTAGAGATCATGAGTCATCGCTCCATCGCGCTTTGCCGCGAACGCGATCGTGACTCGGTCGTCGTGGATCTGCGGATCGCCGTTGACATCGGTGGCCCCCGACAACGGAGGTACGCCGCGAGCTCGCGCTCGACGTAGCGCGGCAGGCCGCCGCCCTCGGGGTCGGCATCGCGCAGCTCGGCGAACATCGTCTGCGCGTGTTGCGCGACGAGCTCGTGCAGCACCGTGCGCTCCGGCGTTCGTCGTCGGTAACCGGACAGCGGCCGTCCGGCCGCGCCGGACGCGCGTTCGTAGCTCCGAGAAACGGATCAACAACAGCCTCGCGGTGCTGTCGAAGGCATTGACGTACGCCGTCGATCGCGAGCTGATCACGAAGTCGCCGAAGATCAACCTCTACAAGAGCGTCCGGAGATCGAGCCGTTCTCGAGGCGACAACGACTGCAGCGGCAATCACCTTGATGGATCCGTTGTCGTTGTCCTTTTGTCGTAAGATGAAAAATGAGACGGTCTACTGACGAAGCAGGCGTGGGGGAGACCATGTCGTGTCCGTCGGTCGAGCAATTTCAGGAGTATGCGCAGGGGTCCCTCACCAAGGCGGAGGCAGCCAACCTTTCCGAGCACGCGGCCGGATGCGACGCTTGTCGCAAACTCCTGACCGACCTTCCACCTACCGTCTTGCTGCGCCCCGATCGTCCCGTCGAATCGTCCATCGCGGGCGAGGAGCTGGAAGAGCTGAGACCCGGCACCCGAGTCGAGCGCTTCATCGTGATCGATCGTATCGGCGCGGGAGGAATGGGCGTGGTCTATCGCGCTTACGATCCGCGCCTGGACCGCAACGTGGCGCTCAAGCTCGTGCGTCCAGACGTCGACGGTGCCACGGAGCTGTCACTGCGAGAAGCGCAGGCCCAGGCCAAGCTCTCCCACCCCAACGTCGTCGCCATCTACGACGTAGGCACCTACCGCGAACAAGTGTTCCTCGCCATGGAGCTCGCGGAGGGCAGCACCGTCGGCGCTTGGATTCGGCAGCGGAAGCGGAAATGGCGCGAAGTGCTACGCGTGTTCTGCGACGCAGGTCGTGGTCTAGCGTCGGCGCACGCGGCGGGCATTGTTCATCGCGACTTCAAGCCGGAGAACGTTCTTGTCGGCATTGATGGACGGATCAGAGTGACCGACTTTGGTCTGGCGCGACCGATACGGGCCGGAGTGGAGGGTGCACCGACTCTCAACGTGGACGGTGCGAGGAAAATCCTCTACGTCCATCTGACGGTGACCGGCGCTATCCTCGGCACACCATCATATATGGCACCGGAGCAGTTCGCGGGCGCGGAAGCTGATGTCCGTACCGACCTCTTCAGTTTCTGCGCGTCCCTCTACCGCGCACTCTATGACGAGCTGCCCTTCGTGCCTCCGCCGGGAACGGAGCTCGAGCAACTACAAGCGTGGGTGCGCACGCGCTCAGTACGCGAAGCGCCCCCAGAGGCCGATGTGCCGCTCTGGATCCGTCGCATCCTGCTCAAGGGGTTGAGCGCCAGGCCGGACGACCGTTATGCATCTATGCAGGAGTTGTTGACTGCGCTCGAGACTGATCCAGCGTTGCGCCGGTGGCGAATCCTCGCGGTGGGCGCCAGCATCGTCCTTGTTGTGACGGTGCTGGGACTGTGGCGACTGGGCGGGCAGCCCTCGACCCTATGTCGGGGATCCGAACGACGACTCGTTGGCGTGTGGGACACACAGAAGAAGCAGTCGATCAAGGAAGCGTTCCTGGCGACACACACGCCTTATGCCGCGGCTGCCTGGACGGGAACGGAAAGAGCCCTCGATCGATATGTTCACGCATGGACCGACATGCATCGCGATGCATGCGAGGCGACGCGCGTGCGCGGCGAGCAGTCGGACGAAGTGCTTTCCCTCCGCATGATGTGTCTGGAGACCCGACGCGACGAGATCGCGGAGCTGACGAACGTGCTTGCCACGGCCGATGCCCAGGTCGTGCAGAAAGCCGTGGAAGCATCCCACGGCCTGGCTCAAGTCGAGCAGTGCGCCAATGTTGCGATGCTCAAGGCACCGCTTCCGCCGCCAGAAGATAGTGTCAAGCGCAAGCGAATCGAGGACCTCCGGCGGAAGTTGGCACATGCGAATGCGATCATGATTGCCAGTGGCAACTATCGGGAAGCATCCGAGGAGATGCGTCGGGTTGCCGCCGAAGCACGAGAGATCGGCTATCGCCCGCTCGACGCAGAGGTAATGAGTCGACTCGGATCAGCCTATCTTCTGCTCGGAGAGTTCAAAGCGGCCGAAACCACCCTCAAGCAATCCTTCATTCTTGCCGAGGCAGGTCGACACGACGAGGTGAAGGCAAGGAGCGCTATTTCACTCGCGTCCTTGTTTGGAAACAATCTGCACCATTTCGAAGAAGCGGCCTATTGGAACGATATCGCCTCCGCCATTCTGGAACGCCTGGGTCGCCCGGGATCGCTGGAGGTCCGAAGGCGCAATTCCGCCGGGCTCCTGCTGCAGTGGCAAGGAAAATACTCCGAGGCGCAAAGGGAGCTGCAAGCCGCTTACGAGCTGGGAGCGCGTTCTCTGGGTGAGCTCGATCCCTTCGTCCTCACGGTTCTGTCAAATACCGCTTTGCCTTTTAGTCGCAGCGGACGCTGGGAGGAAGCCCTCCAAATCAACCGACGAGTTCTCGAGCTGCGGCTGAGGGTGCTCGGGCCAGATCATCCCCAGACCGCGATGTCGATGAACAACTTGGGATGGACGCTAGCGTCGGCAGGCAAGCTCGACGAGGCCCTCAGGTTGGAGCGTCAAGCATTGTCCGTAAACGAGAAAGCATATGCCCTCACGAGTCCGGAACTCTTTTACGTGCTCGACAGCTTGGCTAACACACTCATGTGGCAGGGCGAGGATGATGAGGCGCTTCTCTACGCGAGCCGAATGGTAGATCTGCGATTCTCAGAGCCATGTGGGCGACAGGGCCGCGCACACGCGCTCGCCATTCGCGCCAGCGTCTATCGTGTCCAGAGAAAATATTCCGAGGCTCTCGAAGATCTCATGGCGTGTGCAGAGGGCAACGAGTCTCCGCTTTTGCTAACCCTACTCGAGCTCGGCGAGACCTATCTGAGCCGTAACGTTGCCGGCGATTTGCCGCGTGCGCGTTCGGCCCTCGAGCGCGCTCATGCCGCGCTCTCGAAAGAGAGTAACGTCGATCCCGAAATCAAGGGGCGAATCCTGTTTGGGTTCGCCCGTGTGCTTGCCAAACAAAGGACCGATCGGACGCGGGCAATCGAGTTGGCGACCGAGGCAAGACAAACATTCGCACAGAGCACCGTGGCTCGCGTCCAGCGTGAAGCCGGGGACGTCGACGCGTGGCTTGGCAAGACCAAGCGAATGTGATGCGCGCGAGGGGTGGTATCTCTGGCTGATGGGATAGCTGGCGTCCGAGCTTCGGACGCAGCGGAGCGGAACGCCTCGACGTGCGCGGTCGCGATCGAATCCAATGACGCGTGGTGGATCCAGGCCGACGCGATGACGTGCCAGACGTACAACGAGATCGAAGAGCCCGAGCTGGCCATGACCCACGTGGGTCACACGCGTCCGGTATTCGGCTGCCATGACCCACGAGGTCACACGCGTCCGGTATTCGGCTGGCCATGACCCACGCAGTTGGTCGTCGGCTTCACGTTCGACGGCGACGAGTCCGTGACCGCCGCGATCGACGCGAGCGCCACCGGTATGAGCACACACGATGCCGCTCGCTATCGGATCGCCGAACGCGCGATTGCGGCGAACGGATTACCGACGAGGACAATCGTCGCCATGCAGATCGATCCCGTGTGATGACGAGCGCCCCATTGCGTTTCGACGCGACAATCATCGACGACGATGTCCTCGTGGCGTTATCCGGACGATCCGCTTTTTGACCGTTCCGCTAGGGCTGGCACCCCAGAAGCACGACCGCGAAATTGTCGAACCGTGCACTGCCGGGTGCGGCGATGTTCATCTTGTAGACGCTAGCGAGGTACTGCGCGCGCATCGACTCGAGCGGCACTGTCACTAGCACGGTGCGCTTGACCACCCACGCCGCTGAATCGGCGCTGGTCTCGAACGACATCTGGTCCGAAGCGACGTCGTGGCGGATGCGCCAAAACCGATCGGCGCTCGCGTCGAATGGCGCGGTGAGCTCGTCGGGCACGTTCTGCGTCATCGCGCGCAGGAGCAGCAGCTGGTTCTCGACGGCCATCGCATAGTAGTTGAGGTCGTCGAGGAACACGAACATCCCCGCGTTGACACCGCCGGTCGCCGAAGGTGGTGCGACGAGCTCGGTACGAATCTCGCCATGCGTAAGATCGAACTGCGCGACGCTGCGGATACCGTTGAGCGCCGGTGTGATCGGCGCGAGCGTGATCACCAACTCACCCCCGTCGACTGTCACGGTGGCTTGCGAAGTCGGGATGAGTACGCTCCACGTCGTGGGTGAGATCGCGCCGTCGTCGAAGTCATCCGCGAGACACGGCGGCGCAGGATCGACCGGCTCGAGATCGAAAACTTTCGCGCAACCGACCAGCAACGCGAGCAGCGCCCAACGCGACACCGTCCCAGCATACCTGCGGCGGACTGACGTTAGCGCCGCAGAGAACGCGAGAAGGCCCGGCGTGGCCTATCGACAGGAATTCCTGGCAGGTAGCGCCGAGGACAGCGAGCTCGAAACGATCTCGCACGAAGCAATGGATGTGGTGAGTGGCGGCGTAGGGTTTCGCGCACTCAAGCCTGGCCCCGTCAACCCTATGCCCCAGAGTGGACTCTACTTTGCCATGACCATCGCCGACTGGCTGAGTACGCACGCTGAAGGCGGCACGAAAGTGACGACGGCGCTCCACTACCTGAACCAGCAGCTTGGCCGTACCAACATGCGGCTCAACGCCGCCACGCGAGTCCGAGCATCACGAGGAATAGTCGCTCGCTAGGGGCAGAATACCGCGAGCCTGGCGTGCACGGTTTGAACGGCGAAATCGAGATCCCGAACCTCAACGTGTGCAGCGAGGTCGAGACTCTGCTCGCAGTACGCCGCTAGCGTAGCGTTTTGCAGACGGACATTGACGAATGCCACGTCGCGCCAAGCGTCCCCGGATAGATCGACCAGTGGGGTATCAAGCGCGAGTGGTAAGTCGTCGCTCATGCCGTCCCGCCAGACCCAGATGTGATCGACACCAAACCTGTGATCATCGTTGTCGCTGTTGTACAGACGGATCGCAACATCAATGCGCGCTAGCTCACTCGGTTGCGTCGGGTCGACGTGCGCATCTGCGCGCAGGAATTCTGCGGAAACGTCGGGATAATCAGTGCAGCCAACGGTAAGCAACAAGCAAAGCAAAGGCACACGCATCATCATGCTCATGCGACGACTGAGCTGCCCTCGCAGTTGCTCGACACATTGTCACCTCGACCCCACTCATCGCCTGAGTCTACAGACGACTTCGATATGAGCCGTCTGCGGCATGAGATCGATCGGCCACGCACGATCGACGCGATACCCTCGAGGCGCGCGAGGTCGCGGGCGAGGGTTGCCGGTCGCACGAGATGTAGATGCCGCGAGCTTCGCCATCGCTCCGTTACGTGTTCGCGCCTTGATGTCGCGTACCATTGCGGCATGGCCGCGACCAGCTGGAAGGAAGTGATCGAAGACGATGAGACCCGGTCAACTGCGCGAGCGGACGTCGCGGCGCGATCACGCGTGCGCTACTTGCGTAGCCGATCACGAGCCCCTGCGAGCCTGCGGGAAACGCTGCGGCCGGGGCCGCGAGGTCGAGTCCGGCCTTCAAGGCCTTGAGCCTACCCGCCGAGCGCTTGTTCTCGTCGCGCTCGTAGTCCATGTTGCGCTCGCACTCGTCGTTGCCGATCGTCATCTCGTTGCTCTCGATCTCAGCTGACTTGGTTCACTGGCACTCTCGATGAGCGACGTACATGTCACCGTTGCCGCCTGGTTCGTCGCGAGATGCGTAGTTGAAGTATAGATCCTTGCCGTCAAAGGACAGGCTGGGCGATTCCTCGTCGAGCGCAGTGGTCAGTTCGCCGATCCATTCGGGCGTGGAGAAAGGCGCACCGACCCCGCTGCGAAAGGCCCGCCACAGGTCCATTCGCCCGGTACCGCCCGGTCGGTCGGAGCCGAACAGGATCTCGCGTTCGTCCTGCGAGATGGCCGGGGCTCCTTCGTTCGATCGCGTATTCAACTCCGCGAGTGGAGTCGGCGCGGCGAACGGCGTCGATCGGTCGGAGCGTTCCGCCACGTAGAGGTCGAGGTCACCGGAGCGATCCGAGTAGAAATAGATCCGAAGCCCATCGCTGGAAAGCACCGGTCCGCTGGTGTTGCCCCCAGCGAGCTCGCCGACGAGATCCGGCGGCGTCGAGAACGGTTGCGTGGGATCCGTGCGGCGAGCCACGAACGTGGACCGCGCCGTAGCGGGCGCGCGATCGCTCGTGAAGAATAGCTCGAGGCCATCTTCGCTCAACGCAGGCTGACCGTCGTACGAGCCGGCGTTGATGGCGAGCGCGACGGCCGGGCCGAAGCTCGAGATCGTCGAGAGTCGCGTCGCGACGAACAGGTCCGACGTGGCTGCCGGCCAAGCGCTCCAGTACAGTGTCAGGCCGTCAGGACTGATCTGCGGCGCCCAGTTGTCGATCGCATCATCCAGACCAGGTACCGGGACCGGTGATCCAAACCGGCCGAACACGCAGTCCGGCGGTTCGAACCCGAGCCGGCCACAGCCATGGCCGACGAGCGCAGCTACGAGAACGCCAGCGCGCATCCGATCAAGATACTCCAAATCAGTTCCGGCGCCGCGATGGGCTCGGGTGCGTGTTCGTTCATCCGATGGATGCAGTACTCGCCACAGGGACGTTGTGTGACGCGCGCCGGGGTCGATCACCGCACGACTTCCGGTAACAGCTGACGGAGCTGCCACGCCTGCACGAGCCGTGGTGCTGGAGCGTCGGCTGGTTTGCCGAGCACGTGCTGCGGATCCCCAGACCGCCGATGATGTTCACCGGCAGCGGCGACACAACGTGGCACTACGTCGAGCTGCTGTGGACCATCACGCTCGCGACGCTCGGCACGATCGGCTGGTCCGCGCTCGATCGCCGGCGCTGCTATCCGCGTCTCGTCGCCGCCGCCACCGTGGTGCTTACGGCGACATGGCCATCCGCTCGCTCGATGGCAAGACGACGCGACTCGAGGCGCTGCACCACGCGCCGATCACGCGCATCGACGTCTCGCCCGGCGACGGCTGGGTTTTCACCGAGGATGCCGAGGGCGAGCAGCGGATCTGGCGGCTCTAGCAGCGCGCGATCATCACGATCATGAGGACGAAGACCGCGCCGAGCACGGCGTACGCCCAATTGGGCAGCGTGCGCACGAGCTCGAGCCACTTCGGCGGGGCAGGGACCGGCGCTGCGGTCTTCACGCTCGCGTCTTCGCCTGCGAGGAGCTGCGTCGCTTGGCGCAGCGCGAGCTGTTCGAGGAGCGGCGCGGCGAGCGCGGCAAAGCGGGCGAGGAGCGTTGCATCGAGCTCGGTGAAGCCGGGGCGCTTTGGGCGGCGCACCGCGATCAGCACTCCGCGCGTGCGTGCGTCTGCGCTGACCATCGGCTGGATCAGGAGCTGGCTGTTGGCATCGCCATCGGGATCGTCGAGCGGTGCGAACCAGCGCGGGTCGGCACTCGCGCGCTCGACGGAGAGAGAGCGGCCGGTGCGCGCTGCCCAGCCCGCCATGCCTGCGATCGCGCGACGCTCGTCGGCACTCGCGCGCCGGCGCGCTTCGGACCACAGCGCGCCATCGGCGGGATCGTAGAATAGGCAATACGCGCGGTCGGTGTCGAGGAGCTCGCGCATGGTCTCGAGCGTTGCGACTTCGGCCGCGGCGAGATCCGGCGCGGTCGCGAGCTTGCGCGCGCCGGCGAATGCGATCTGCGTCCGACGCGCTTCGCCCGCACTCTGCGGTTGGGTGAGCGCCGACGGCGGTGCGATCGCGCGATCGTTTGCGAGCGCGGAGAGGAGATCGGTTAGCTGATCGTCGGTGATCGACGTGCGCGCGACGTAGTCGATGCGGCTATCGGATTCGGGCGACCACGCCTCGCCGATCGCGACGATGCGGTAGTGCAGCGGCGCTTCGGCGATCTTCGTGAACGTCGAGAGCTCGAGCCGCGCTTTCTTCGCGATCTTTTTCACGCGCGCGACATCGGCTTCGCCGGCGACTACGGCGACCTCGCGCGGCTCGGCATCATCCGGATCGCGCTTGCGCATTTGCGCCGATGACTCGGCGGCGCGCTGCTTGACCGGCCCCGTCGGTGGGCGCTCACGCTTGCTGACGACGGGAGGAAGCGGCGTGGGTTTGGGAAGCGGCGGCGCGGGCTTCGGCGGCTCTAGCTTCGGCGGCTCGACATTCGAGAGCGGCGGCTTGGGCGTTGGCGCGTCGTCGCCGCGCGGCGCATCGATCGCGGGTGCGCGCAGCTCGGCAGGTTGGGGCGCGGTTGCGCGCGGCGGCGGCGGCGGCGGCTTCGAGTCACCGCCGGGTCGCGGCGAGGTCACCGGCGGTGGCCGCGAATCTCCCGCGGGTCGCGGCGCCGCGACGACCGCCGCCGACTTCTGCGCGGCGATGCCCGTCATCGTGGAGCTTGCCTTGCGCGCCGGTGCATGCGCGGCGGCCGCGAGGTCGAGTGCCGGCCCCGCGAGCGTCGCGAACTGCGCGAGGAGCTCGCGCTCGCGCGCTCCGAAATCAGTGCGCCGCCAGCGCCGCGCCGCGACGAGCACGGCATGGACGCGCCGATCGGCACCGATGATCGGTTGCACGAGCAGACGCGATTGCGCTTTGCCATCGGGATCGTCGAGCTCGAGCAGCCAGCGCGCATCGTCGCCGGCCGGCGACGCGTGCAGGGTTTGCCCGGTGTGTGCTGCCCAGCCGACGAGACCACTCATCGCCTGGCGCGGATCGCCGCGGCCGCGCTTCTTTGCCTCCGACCACAGCGCGTTCGTGCTCGGGTCGTAGAACAGGCATTGCGCGCGGTCGGCTTCGGTCAGCGTCGTGATCGTCTCGATCGTCACCATCTCGATCGCGCCGCGATCGGTGAGCGATGCGAGCCGGCGCGCGGCATCACTCGCGCGCGCATCTGGCTCCGCCGGTTGCTGTGGCGGCTCGACGAGCGCGCGCCCGCCGACGATTGCCCGCAAGAGCTCGATGAGCTGATCGTCGTCGATCGCGGGTCGCACGACATGCACGACACGGTCCGGCGCCGGCGGCGACGGCTCGCCGATGACGACGACCGAGAGGGTTTCGCTGACAACGCCGAGCGAGCTCATCACCGGCACGAGCAAGCCGGCCTTGTGGCAGAGCTTGCGTACGCGCTCGCCATCGCTGCCGGTCGCGACGACGACGACGCCACCGGCCGCCGCTTCACCGCGCCGCGGCGCATGCGTGGTCGGCGCGCTCCGCGACACCGTGTCGAGCAGGATCACCTCGGGCTGCGCGGGGCGGCGCTGCCCATCCGGCGGCGGTAGCGTCGAGCCTGCCAAGGGATGACCCGCCCGGCCCGGGCTGCCCGGGGCGGGCGGGGTAGCTCGCGCGCGCACCGTCGGCGGATCGTCATCATCATCGTTCATCGCCGCTTGCGCTTCGCTGGTTTTGGCTTGGGCTTCGCTTTGGACTTCGGCTTCGGCGACGCCGCCTTCTGCTTCATCGGAATCGCGCGCGCTTGCTCGAGCAGCTCGCGCAGCGTCGCATATTCCTGCCAGTCCGGATCGTCCTCATCGTAAAAGCCGAGCGCGACATCGAACGGCGACAGCTTTTTGATCATCTCGCCCGGATCCGTCGCGCCGTACATGTACATGAAGAAGGAGCCGTCCTCGATGCGCGAGCCGACAAGCTCCCAGCCAAGGCTCGTGCAGGCCGGCCTGAGCCACTGCTCGTCGAACTCCGAGAGCCGCCGATATGCCGAGGCGCTAGGTAGGCCCGACAGCTCCGTCTTCGGATACGGGAGCTCGACCACGAAAATCTTCGTGAGCTGCCTCTGTGGGTCTAGCTCACGAATCCGAAACATCGTCGGAGTTCCATCCTCACGCCGGGCATCGACGATGTGCCAGACCTCGCCGTCCATAGAGCACGTAAGCTACCAAATCTTCGCAAAACCTTGGTTTCGCTATCGGGCCCGTTAGGCGCTAAAATAGACGGCTCATGCGCTGGGTGGCCGCTGCGATTCTGCTTGCGGGTTGCAAGGGCAACCCACAACCAATTACGGAACCTCATGTTGGCAGTGCCGCGGCGGCTACGTCGCCGGTAAAGCCAAACCACGTGGAAGGCGAGACGCTGCGGCCGCATCAAGAGCAGCCGGTCGTCGAGTGCCTCGCCAAAGTTCCCGACAACGCCGATGACGACACGCACGTCCAGGCGCTGCTCGACCAGGCGAATCGCGACATCGAGCGCGGCAATTACGGCGCGGCGTGGACGTGCGCCGATCGCGCCGCCGACATGGCGCCGACATCGGTCGAAGCTCATCACCTCCGCGGCGCATCGCTCGCGGCGCTCAACCGCGATAGCGAAGCGCAGCTCGCGTACTCGCTCGCCCTCGCGCTCGATCCCGACGATCCCGAGACCCTGCGCGCGGTCGCCGATTTTTACATCAACGGCAAAGGCGAGCGCGGTCGCGATGCACTGCGCCTCGGCCTCGAGCTCGCGCAACGCGGCAGCCGGCGCGCGCTCGCGCGGCGCCGTCGCAACGTGCAGCTTGCCGCCGACCTCGCCGTGCTCGAAGCACAGGCGCTCAATGATCTCGGCCGCAGCGACGAGGCGCTCGAGCGCGTCGATTCCGCGCTCAAGATCGCACCGAACCGCGGCGATGCACTTCACGAGCGCGGCGTCGCGCTTTTCGATCTCTCGCGGTTTGCCGATGCCAAGGTCGCGTTCCAAAAAGCGCTCGGCACCCAGCCGCAAGATGCGTACACGCACCAGATGCTCGGGCTGACGCTCGAGCAGCTTGGCGATAACGGCGCCGACGCCGAGCTTCGCCGCGCGATGGAGCTCGCGCCCAAAGAGCTGAGCGCGCCGGTCCTCATCCCGGTCGCCGAGTTCCAAAAGGAAATCGACGCTGTCGTCGGTTCGCTTCCGGCCGACCGCAAAGCCCACGTCAAGAACATCAAGGTCGAGATCGCGGACCTTCCCGATCCACTCGACCTCAAGGCCGTTCAGCCGCCGTTCCCACCCACGATCTTGGGGCTGTATCGCGGCCCTGTCGGCCGTGCGCCGGCGCCCGGTGACGAGGCGCCGTCAATTGTCTTGTATCGCAAGAACCTCGCGCGCGCGGTCAAGAGCCGCACCGAGCTGTCGGAGCAGATCCGCGACACACTACTGCACGAGATCGGTCACCTCGAGGGACTCGACGAGGACGACCTGCGCCGCCGCGGCATGGAATAGCACCGATCTAACGTAGAGCCCGGCGGCCGGTGTACGATGCACTTGGGATGTCGGACGCAAAGGGCCTGGTCTCGGCTCCGGAGACGGCGCAGCTCGCCTCCGCGTTGCGTCGCGAGCAGAAGAAGGTCGCGCTCGTCCAAGAGGTCAGCCAGGCGCTGTCGACCGTCGGCGACATCGACACGCTGCTGAACCTCATCATGGAGAAGGTCACCGAGCTGATGGAGGCGGACCGCTCGACGCTCTTCCTCGTCACCGATGATGGTCGGCAGCTGTGGTCGAAGGTAATCCAGGGCAGCGAGCTCATCGAAATCCGGCTCGACGTTGGCGAAGGCGTCGCCGGCTGGGTCGCGCAAACGCGCGAGATCGTCAACATCCCCGACGCCTACGCCGATCAGCGCTTTCAACCGGCCGTCGATCTGCGCTCCGGCTACCGCACGCGCTCGATCCTCAGCGTGCCGATGCTCGGCGCGCTCGGCGGGCTGGTCGGCGTGTTGCAATCGATCAACAAAGCCGACGGGCCGTTCACCGAGGCCGATGAAGAGCTGATGTCGGCGCTCGCGAGTCAGGCCGCGATCGCGATCGAAAACGCGCGGCTCTACCACTCGCTCGTCACGCAGAACCAAGAGCTGTCGCGCGCGCGGCGCGATCTCGAGCGCCGCCAGCGCGAGCTCAACGCGCTTTACGAAGTCGAGAAGGAGCTCTCGCACGCGCTCGACCTCGACGATCTGCTGTCGCGCATCCTGGCGCAGGCGATCACGGTGCTTAGCGGCGGTGCGGGTTCGATCGCGCTCGTCGAGCCCGATGGCTCGCTCAGGTTTCGCACCGTGCAGGGGCCGGCCGCGCCTCGCCTCATCGAGCGCACGCTGCCACACGGCACGGGCCTGCTCGGCTGGTCGATCGCGCACCGCACGCCGCTTGTCATCGACAATCCGGCAAAGGATCCGCGCCACGCGATCGAGGTCGCGCGCGAATCGGGTGTCACGCCGCAGCACATCTTGGTCGCGCCGCTTGTCGACGGCGAAGACGTGATCGGCGGCATCGAGATCATCGACCAGCGCAGGACGATGCGCGACGGCGATGGCCCATGGGGCGACGAGGACCTCAAGCTCCTCGTCCTCATCGCGGCGCAGGCCGCTAGCGCGATCGGCCTCGCACGCCGCCGCAGCGAGCAGAGCAACCGCGATCGCCTCGCATCGATCGGCCGCATGCTCGCGGGCCTGCTCCACGATCTGAAGACGCCGATGACGATCATCTCCGGCTACGCGCAGCTGATGGCAGCCTCCGACGACGCCACCCAGCGCGATACCTACGTCGAGCAGATCCAACGCCAGTTCGATCTGATGGCCGGCATGACGCGCGAGGTGCTCGCGTTCGCGCGCGGCGACACCGACCTCGTCGTGCGCAAGGTCTATCTCAATCGCTACGTCGAGGAGCTGACGACGCAGCTCGGCGCCGCGGTCGCCGGTCGCGGCATCGATTTCGAGGTCGAGGCAAAGTACGACGGCGTCGCGTACTTCGACGAGCAGAAGCTGCTGCGCGTGTTCCACAACCTCACGCGCAACGCGGTCGAGGCGATGCCCGACGGCGGCAAGCTGCGCCTCAAGGTCGAAAAGATCGGCGAGCAGCTCGAGTGGTCGGTATCGGATACCGGCCCCGGCATCCCGCCCGAGCTACGCGGCCGGCTGTTCGAGCTGTTTGCGACCGGCAAGAAGGGCGGCACGGGCCTCGGCCTCGCGATCGTGAAAAAGATCGTCGACGATCATCACGGCACCGTCGCGTGCGAGTCCGGCACGACCGGCACGACGTTTGTCGTGCGCATGCCGATACAGCGCCAGACCGACACCGATTAGTGCTGCATCGTGAAGCAGGCCGGTGCGATCGACTGCCCGGTGATGACCTGCGGGCACGAGTCCTTCGAGATCGTCGCGAGGCACTCGTCGAGGTTCTTCTTCGTCAGCGCGAGCGCGACCTTGGGATCCTTGCCGTCGAGCAGCATGTCGGGGTTGCGGTCGTGAAGGCAGCGCGGCTTGCACGTGTCGCCGCACTGCGCGTCGCCGCAGGTGTCGCATAGCTTTCCGCAGAATGCGCTGCAATACGCGCCGACCGTCAGCGGGCCGGTGGTGACGGGCGTCTCGGTCTTCTTCGAGCACGCGACGAGGACAAGGAGCGAGCACAGTGCGATGCGCATGCGCCGATCGTACACTTCCTGCGTGCTCGCGCTGCGCCACATCGCCAAAAGCTTCGGCGACAGGCGCGCGCTCGCGGATGTCTCGCTCGAGGTCAACCGCGGCGAGGCGGTGCTGCTCGTCGGCGCAAATGGCGCGGGCAAGACAACGTTGCTCCGCATCGCGACCGGATTTCTCGACGCGGATGCCGGCGAAGCGACGGTCGATGGCTTCGACATTCGTCGCCAGCGCACGCGCGCGCAGGCGCGGCTCGGCTACTTGCCGGAGCACGCACCGGCACCCGCGGAGCTCACGGTGCGCGATCACCTGCGCACGCGCGCGCGGCTCAAAGGCCTTCGCGACGACGCGGCGGTCGACAAGGCGATGGCTGCCGTCTCGGTCACCGAACGCGCGCAGCAGCTGATCGGCACGCTGTCGAAGGGCTTTCGCCAGCGCGTCGGACTCGCCGATGCGCTGCTCGGCGATCCGCCGCTGCTCGTGCTCGACGAGCCGACGAGCGGCATGGATCCCGTCCAGACGAAGGAGCTGCGCTCGCAGCTCGGCGAGATCGCGAAGGAGCGCGCGGTGCTCGTGTCGAGTCACGCGATCGTCGACCTCAAGGACATCGCGACGCGCATCGCGGTGCTGCGCGAGGGAAGCCTGCTCGGCTTCACGACGCCGGATGCGATCATCGAGATCACGCAAAAGCCAAAGCTCGAGGACGCGATCGTCGAGCTGCTCGAGGCGCCGAAATGAGATCGGTGTACTGGGTGTGGCGTCGCGAGCTGCAGATCACGCTGCGCGCGCCGATCATCTATTTGATCGGCGGGCTGTTTCTCGTCGTGCAAGGCATCGCGTTTGCCGGCCTCGTCGGGACACTGTCGGATCCGCGGCGGCCCGCTCCGCTCGGCGCACTGCTCGAGGGCCAGCTCGCCGGCACGCTGCTGACGTGGGTGCTCCAGCTCGTCGTGCTCACGCTGCTCGGCATGCGCACGATCGCCGATGACAAACGCAGCGGCGCCTGGGAGCTCTTGTTGACCGCGCAAGTCACCGAGCGCGCGGCGGTCATCGGCAAGTGGCTCGGTGCCGTGACGATCTATGCGCTGCTCTGGATCCCGACGCTCGCGTATCTCGTCATCGTCGCGATCTTTCGCGTCGACTCGGGCGGCTGGGATCTCGGGAGCATCACGACCGGTTATCTCGGCGCGATCGCGCTCGGCGCCGCGCTGCTGGCGTGGACGACGGCCGCGAGCGCAGCGACGACGTCGACGCTCGTCGCCGGCGGCCTCGGCTTCGCACTGCTCATCGTGTTGTTTCTCGTCGGCGAGCTGCCGAGCTCGTTTCCCGATCTGGCGGTCGATCAGCCTGGCGTCTC
>Ga0070698_100000078_pt1 | contig 74608 bp, 68 predicted proteins | sample KBSK1502metaG_FD_65477 | JGI IMG/M metagenome (GOLD analysis project Ga0070698, IMG submission 65477) | Corn, switchgrass and miscanthus rhizosphere microbial communities from Kellogg Biological Station, Michigan, USA - KBS K1-50-2 metaG | ecosystem: Host-associated > Plants > Roots >... | reverse complement strand
GATCCATTGTTGGATTGGGGCACGACGAGTCTTGCCCGGATCAATGAACCGATGAATCAATGAGTCAATGAATCAATCAATTCTTTCCGCTCAACCTCTCAAATAATCCGATGAGCTCCTCCTCGGAGCCGAACGTGATCTCGATCGTCCCCCCCCGCCGGCGCCGCACGATGTGGACTCGGGTCGAAAGCCGCCGCGAAAGCTTCTCTTCGGCGTCGCGGGTGAAGGGATCGCGCCTTTTCTCGTGCCGCAGCCGGGGCCCCTCCAGCACAGCCGCCACGCGCTTTTCGGTCTGGCGCACCGAGAGCGCCCGGCGCACCACTTCCTCGGCCAGCCTCTCGCAGTCGTCGGCCGAACCGAGGGCCGCCAGCGCCCGCGCGTGGCCTCCCGAGAGGTCGCCCCGAAGGATTTTTTCGCGTACGCTCGCTGGCAACTTTAGCAGCCTCAGACTGTTGGCAACGGTTGCCCGGTTCTTGCCGACCCGCCGGGCGACCTCCTCCTGCGTCAAGTGGAACTCTTCCTTCAGTCGGGCATACGCCCCCGCCGCCTCCAGGGGATTCAGGTCTTCCCGTTGAAGGTTTTCCACGAGTGCGATTTCCAGAAGCTCCTTGTCGGACTGCTTTTCCCGCACGACGACCGGCACTCGTGTCAGACCCGCGGCGGCCGCGGCCCGCCAGCGGCGCTCCCCTGCGACGATCTCGAACTTCTCTCCTCGAGGCACGACCACGATCGGCTGGACGACCCCCTGCTCGCGGATGGACGCGGCAAGCTCGGCGAGCCTCTCTTCCCCAAAGTGGCGTCGGGGCTGGAAACGCGAAGGAAGCAGGCGGTCGATCTCCACCTCACGAGCCGATGTTCCCCGTGGAACATCGTCTTTGCCGGGCAGCAGGGCGGAGAGCCCGCGCCCCAGCGCCTGTTTGCGTGTCACCGCCGCGCCCCGTCGCGTTTCAGGAACTCCCGGGCCAGAGCCAGATAGGCCTCCGCCCCCTTGGATTTGACGTCATAGGCGAGCACGGGCTTGCCGAAGGAGGGGGCCTCCCCCAGACGGACGTTGCGCGGAATCACTGTTTTGAAAACGCTATCTCCGAAGTGCTGCCGAATGTCGTCGGTGACCTGTCGCGCGAGGTTAGTTCGCTCGTCGAACATCGTCAAGACGATCCCCTCGATCTCGAGGGACGGGTTGAAGCTCCCGCGCACGCGCTCGACGGTCTCCAGGAGCTCGGTGACCCCTTCCAAGGCAAAGTACTCGGTCTGGATAGGGACGAGCAGGGCGTCGGCCGCGGTCAAAGCATTGATGGTCAAGAGAGAAAGCGAGGGCGGGGAGTCGATGAAGAGGAACTCGAAGTTTTCGCGCAACGGCTCGATCGCCTGCTTCAGCCGCGCCTCGCGGCCCGTCTTGTCGACGAGCTCGATCTCCGCGCCGACAAGGTCCCGCCCGGAGGGAAGCAGCGAAAGGTTTGGAAAGGCTGTCTCTCGGACGGCGCCGTCAGCGCTCCCGGCGAGGAGAACGTCGTAGGAGCGCGGGCCCTGGTCTTCGCGGGGAAAGCCGAGTCCCGAGGTTGCGTTCGCTTGCGCGTCCAGATCGATCAACAGGATGCGCCGATCCAGCGCAGCCAGCGAAGCGGCGAGGTTGATCGCGGTCGTGGTCTTTCCCACGCCCCCTTTCTGGTTGGCGATGGCGATGACGCGGCCCATGAAGATTCGATGATTGACGATGTCAGAGTGTCGATCGGGCGACGGCCGATTCTAAGTGGAGCTGTCTTCCAATCTTCAATCTTCCTTCCTCAATCCTCCTCCTCTGTTCCACGTGGAACGTTCTTGCGAAATGCGGCGATGACCTTCTGCCGGCTCTCCGGAACCGCCAGGTGACTGTCCGGCGTGAAATGGCGGGCCAGGCGGCGCGCGAGCCCGCCCGAGGTCGCCCGTGTCGTCCAGACCAGAAACAGGCCTCCCGGTTTCAAGAAAGGGGCCTCGCCGAGAACTTCGTCGATCCGCCCGACTGCCCGGGCCGTCGCGACGTCGGCCGCGCCTCGAACGAGGTTCGTGACGCTCGTCTCATGGGCGAAGACATTGTCGAGCCCGACCTGCTTGGACACCGCCTTTAAGAACTCGAGCCTTCTGCGCCGAGGCTCGACAGGGGTCACGGATATGTCCGGCCGAACGATCGCGATCGGAATCGCGGGGAACCCGGCTCCCGAACCGATATCGATCAATTCCGCTCGTTGAGGAACGAGTTTCTCCCCCAGCGCCGATTCCAGGGCGTGATCGACCAGCTCCTGTGTCGAGAGCGGACCGGTCAGATTCGTCCGGCGTCGAGCGACATCGAGCTCCGCCAGGAACCGGGAAAGCTTCTCGGCCGCGGGTTCGGCAAGAGCGAGAGCGAAGACCGGGGCTCGAGTCTTTAGGAGCTCGCGAAACTGTTCAGGCGGGGAGGCTTCCCCCTCGGGCAACATGGGCAGAGATTATCGCCACGGCCGCCGGGGTCACGCCGGGGATCCGACTGGCTTCGCCCAGAGTCCGGGGCCGCCGCCGGCTGCACTTCTCGACGACCTCGTGCGACAAACCCGAGAGCGCCGCGTAGTCGAATCCTTCTGGGATGCGGCGCGTCTCCAGCGGCTTCCACCGTTCGAGCCGCTCCCGCTCGCGGCGGATGTACCCCTCGTACCGAACACGGTTCTCGAGCACGCTCTTTTCCTCGCGCGTCAGCGGAGAGAGCACGTCGGGAGCGAGCGACTCGAGGCGGAAGACGTCCAGGTCCTGGCGCTGTAACAATTTATATATTGTAGTCGGATTTTCCAGCAGAATCCCGAGCCGCTCCAGCAGATCTTCGCGGGTCTCTCGATTGGGCAGGAGGGTCCGCTTCGAAAGCTCCGCCTCCGCGTGGAGCAGACGCTCTTCGCTACGCATCGCCTGCGCGTACTCCGGCTCCGTGATGAGCCCGAGGCGCCGTCCGTGGGGAAGCAGCCGCGGCAGCACCGTGTCGACGCCTAAGAGCAAGCGGTACTCGGCCCGGGACGTGAAGAGGCGGTACGGCTCCTCGAGGCCGAGCCGGGTCAGGTCGTCGATCATCACGGCCGCGTAGGCTTGCGAGCGATCGAGCAGGAAGGGCTCCTGTTCGCGCGCCGCCAGCCCAGCGTTGATCCCCGCCCATAGCCCCTGCGCCGCCGCCTCCTCATAGCCCGAGGTTCCGTTGATCTGCCCGGCGAGAAAGAGCCGCGGGACCGCCAGCGTCTCGAGAGTCATCGAGAGCTGGTCGGGAAAAGAGAAGTCGTACTCGACCGCGTAGCCGGGGCGAATCATGCGGGCATCCGAGAGCCCCGGGATCTCGGCCAGGATCGCGCGCTGGACGTCTTCGGGCAGGGAAGTCGACAATCCGTTGATATAGATCTCCTCGCTCCTCCACCCCTCGGGCTCCAAGAACAGCGTGTGTTTTTCCTTGTCGGCGAACTTCACGACCTTGTCCTCGACGGAAGGGCAGTACCGCGGGCCGATCCCGCGAATCTGCCCGGAGTACATCGGGCTTCGATCGAGGTTTTCGCGAATGAGCCGGTGCACGCGCTCGTTGGTCGCCGTCAGCCAGCAGAGGGCCTGCTCGAGGACGAGCGGGCCCGTGCGGAAGGAGAAGGGAACGGGAGGCTCGTCGCCGGTCTGGGGCTGGCAGGCCTCGTAGTCGACGCTGTCGCGGGCGACGCGGGGAGGCGTTCCCGTCTTGAAGCGCCCGAGCGCGAGCCCCAGGCGGGCGAGCCCGGCGGAGAGGCCTCGCGCGGACGCTTCGCCCACACGCCCGCCTTCGGTCTGGCGCTCTCCCGTGTGCATCAGGCCGCGCAGAAAAGTGCCCGTCGTGACGACGACGGCTTGCGCCTCCACGCGGCGGCCGTCTCCCGTCACGATTCCGGTGACGCGGCGCCCGTCGTCTGTAAAATCCTCCGCCATTCCCTCCAGGATCGTCAGATTTTCTGTTCCCTCGAGCGCTTCCCGGGCGAGCTGCGAGTAGAGACTCTTGTCGCACTGCGCCCGAGGGCCCCAGACCGCCGGTCCGCGCGACCGGTTCAGGACCTTGAACTGGATACCGGCGCGATCCGCGAGCGCTCCCATCAGGCCGCCGAGGGCGTCGATCTCGCGTACGAGCTGGCCCTTGGCGAGTCCTCCGATTGCGGGATTGCAGGACATGCGGCCGATCGACCCGCGGTCCGCCGTCAGAAGCGCAGTCGAGCGCCCCATGCGGGCCGCGGCATGGGCGGCCTCGACGCCGGCATGGCCGCCGCCGATCACGAGTACCTCGAAATGAGTCGACAGTCGACGGCTCACAGTCGACAGGCTCCCCTCGCCGCGCGCGATCCACTCATCCTCTCTCTACTGTTGACTGTCGACTGTCGACTGTCAACTTCCTCCTCATTTGCCAATACAGAACGTCGAGAAGATTCTGTTGAGAACATCCTCACTGGTCGTCTCGCCGACGAGGTCCGCCAGCGCGTCGATGGCCGCATGGACGTGGGTCGCGGTGTACTCGGGAGAGTCCCTCCGCGCGATCGATTCGAGCGCGGCCGCGGCGGCGCCGCCCGCGCGGTCGACCAGATCCTTCTGTCGAAGCGACCCCAGGATTTCCGAGGATTCTTCCGTTGCGACCCGGGAGGCCACCGTCTGCTCGAGCGCGCGCCGCAGATCGACGGAAGCTTGCGGATCGAGCCCGCAGAGGGGGAGCCCACGTTCGGGCTTGCCTCCCGGCGCAAGCCGGTCGATCTTGTTCGCGACGATGAGGATCGGTCTTTCCGAAAGCGCGCCCGCGGCGGCCTCGTCCTCGGCCGTCCATCCGGCAGCGGCGTCGAACACGTAGACGACGGCGTCGGCGGACTCCCCCGCCTCGCGTGCTCTCTCCACGCCGATCTTCTCGACTCGGTCCACCGTCTCGCGCAGACCGGCCGTGTCCACGACCGTAACGGGAACGCCGCCGAGATCGATCGCGGCCTCGAGCGTGTCGCGCGTCGTGCCCGGGATCTCGGTGACGATCGCGCGGGCGCTTCCCACGATCGCGTTGAAGAGCGTGGACTTTCCGACGTTGGGACTGCCCAGGAGAGCCACCCGGCAGCCCGAAGAAAGGAGCCGGCCGGTTTCGTAGGTTCGCGCCAGACGCGCGAGCTCGCTCTGCGCGCGCGCGAGACTGGAGAGCGCCTCCGCGGGGACCTCCGTTCCCACATCTTCGGAAAAGTCGATCGTCGCGGCCAGCTGCGCGGCCGCGCAGAGCAGATCCTCCCGAACCTGCGCGAGGCGCAGCGACAGGCGTCCCTCCAGCCGGCGGGCCGACGCGCGCGCGGCCGCGGGCGTGCGCGCCTCGATCAGATCTCGCGTCGCCTCCGCTTCGACGAGATCGATCTTGCCCGAGAGGTAGGCGCGTTGCGTGAATTCTCCTGGCTGCGCGTGGCGCGCGCCCGCGGCGCAGAGGAGCGAGAGGAGCCGCTGGACGACCACCGGGCTGCCGTGGACCGACAGCTCGCCGACATCTTCACCCGTGGAGGAGGCGGGCCCGGGGAAGAACGTCGCGAGCCCGCGATCGATGACCTCGCCTGTGTCGTCGACAAAAGACACGAGCCGCGGACACCGCGCAGTCAGCTCTCGGGCCAGCTCGGGAGCCACCGCCGCGAGGATCCGGCGGGTCTCCGGCCCGGACATCCGCAGGAGAGCGAGCGCCGAGCGGCCGACCGGAGTGGCGAGCGCCACGATGGTGTCGAGGAAAGAGTCCGTGCGGGGGCGCATGGAACAAGTCGACAGCTAACAGTCGACAGTCGACAGTGAGGAAAGCTTTCGTTTGACTGTCGACTGTTGACTGTCGACTGTTGACTCAACTCGCTTTCGGCCTCACCGCGACTCTCTTCAAGAACCCCTCCCCCTCGCTCTCGGTTTCGACGTCCGGGTCCTGCGCGAGCGCCAGGTGCACGAGCCGTCTTTCCCCGGGAGGCAGCGGCGGCAGCAGCTGAGGCCGCCGCGTGCGCTTGGCCTCGTCGGCGCTGCGATGGGCGAGCTCCTCCAAAGACTCGCGCTGGTGGGCGCGGAAGCCTTCGGCATCCAGCCTCGGGTAGACGGGCCGGGCGAGCCGCTTTCCCGCGATGCGCCCGGTCAGCACTTCCAGGCCGCTCAAGCCTTCGCCCTTGTTTGCGAGCAAGGGCTCGACGTCGTCTCCGATGAGCTCGAAGAGCATCTCCGCTCCCTCTCGCCGCTTGAGCTCGACTAAGAATCCCGCCGCCGACAGCAGCTCCGTCAAGGTCGCTTCGACCATGCTCCAGGCTTCCTCGTCCGTTGCGCCCTCCGGGGCGCTCCCGCCCCTTCCCACAGCCGCCGGCACAACGGCTTCCATCTCCGCGCCAGCCGCTGGACGCGGCCGTCGCTCCTCGACGGGCGGCCGATAGATCTGTTCGCCTTCTTCGCTTTCGACTTCCCGACTGTCGACTGTCGACTGTCGACTGTCGACCTCTTGCCCTGACTGTCGACCGGCGACCTCTTCTTCCACCTCTATTTCCACAACGCGCCCGCCCCAGAAAGAGCGCTCGTCCCGCACGATCCGATAGCGAATCGCCGAGACCGGCTGGCCGAGGGCCCGCGCGGCCGACTCCGCGGCGTCGGATTCTGATTTTCCTTCGTACCTCATTAGACCTTCCTCGCTCCCGTCAGGCATCCCGCATCAAGCTCTCGCGCTGCGCGCTCGAACCGGCTTTGGCGCCGTCGGCTCCTCCTTGTCCCCCATGCGGTTGATGATCATCTGCTGGAGGATCGTGAGCATGTTGGAGAACAGCCAGTAAAGCACGAGCCCTGAGGGCATGTCCTTGAAAAAGATGCCCCAGACTAAGGGCATCGCCATGAAGATCTTCTTCTGAGTCGGGTCGGCTGTGGTCGGAGTCATCGCCTGCTGGACATACATGGACACGATCATCAGGATGAGCAGCACGTACGTGTGGTCGACCGCGGAAAGATCGCGAATCCAGAGCGCAAAGGGGGCATGGCGCAGCTCGACCGCGAAGCGGAGAACGTTGTAGAACGCGACCAAGATCGGCAGCTGCAGGACGACCGGAAGGCAGCCGCTCATCGGGTTGTACCCCTCGGACTGGTAGAGGCGCATCAGCTCTTCGTTCATCTTTTGCCGGGAGGCCGGATCGGTCCGCGACTTCTTGTACTTGTCCCGAATCGCGTTCATCTTCGGCGCGAGCTTCTGCATCTTCTTCATCGAGGCGTAGCTTCGATACGTCAGCGGGAAGAGAAGCGCGCGGATCAGAAGCGTCACGACGAGGATCGCGACACCGTAATTGCCAAACCAGGTATAGGCGCGCTTGACGAGCCAGAGCAGGGGGCGCGCGAGAATACCGTACCAGCCGAAGTCGACCGTCTTTTCCAGACCTAGGTTCAGGCTCTCCAAGATCTCGACGTCCTTGGGCCCGAAATACGCGCGCGCGAAGAGCTGTCCCGACCCGGAGATCGCGACCGCGGGAGCCACGGCCGGCTTGCCCGTCGGGTCTTTTGTCGGCACCGGGGCCACCTGGGCAGTGGAGGGACCCTGCGGGATCAGGGCGGCGAGGAAGTAGTTGTCTTCGATCCCGGCAAAGCCCCGCTCCGCGAGCGGCCAGGTCTTGGGCTTGTCGAGCTTGGCGGAGGGCGGACGCTCGAACCCCCCGGGCGTTCGGACGATCGCGATCGCGGGCATGACGTAACGGTTGGCGAGCTCCTGCTCGGTCGGGTTGCGCAGCCCGGCGCCCGCCGAGAGCAGGTAGGCAGGGCCGACGACGGAAACCTGGAGATCGCAAAGATATCCGTCTCCGACCCGGAACTCCTTGGTGACGGCGAGACGGTCGTCGGCGTAGCGCATCCGCACCGCCCGCGGGGACACAATCTCAATATTGTATAGGGCCGAAGCCGCGAGGCTCGTGGCTGCGGGCTCCGAAGGGAATTCCAGAGAGAGAGGCCGGGGGGCGGGGGGGGGCAGCTGGCGGACCATCTCCAGCGGTTTGCCGTCATCGTCGGTGTGCTTCAAGAGCACGAGAGACTCGATCACGCCTCCCCGATTGCTCAATCGGACACGGATGAAAGAGTTGGCGAGCGTTGTCGTTTCCGGCGCGAGCGCGGAGACGGCAGGCGGAAGAGCCCGCGCCGTGGCGGCCGGCGCCGTCGCTGCCGGCGTCGCGGACAGGGTCGTCGAGGAGAGAGGGGAAACCGCGGTCGCCGGCCTGGGTGTTAGGCGGGGACGCTGCGCCGTGCGCGGCACGACGAGCCATTCCCAGAGCAGCAGCACCCCCAAAGAGAGCGCGGCCGCAAGAATTAACCTCTTTTCCATCAGTTATTTAAGGGACAGGATCGACGCCGCCTCGTCGGAAGGGGTGGCAGCGCAGGAGCCTTGCGCCAGCGAGCCTGGCTCCTCGGATCAAGCCGTAGCGCTCGACCGCTTCCCGGGCATAGACGGAGCAGGTGGGCTCGTAGCGACACGCCCGCGGCAAGAGCGGCGAGATCCAGCGCTTGTAGATATCCAGCAACCGCACGACCGCACGGGCGGCCGGGCTCACAGCCTGGCTCGCCGTTTGCGGGCTCGGGCGACGCTGTCGGAGTAGTCCTCCAGCAATTGGGGGAACGAGGCGCTCGCGGCTTGAGGCCGGCACTGAATCACCAGATCCAATTTCGCCTCCCCGAGAAGGGCCCGGTTGCGGCGAAAGATCTCTCGGATACGTCTTCGTAACCGGTTGCGAATCACGGCCTTGCCCGCGCGGCGTGGAATCGAAATGCCCAGCCGCGCGCCGCCCGGCGCGCTCTTCCAATTGACGAAAAGCTGGAGAAAGCGTCCCGACACGCGGACGCCCGAGGCGTAGCACTCTTCGAATTCCCTTCGCTTTCGAAGGCGGTCGTCGCGGGAAAAACTCTCCCCAGCGACCCGGCCCGAGGTCACACCGTCAGTCTTTTACGCCCCTTGCGGCGACGCGCGGAAATCACGGCGCGCCCCGATCGCGTCCGCATCCGCACGAGAAAGCCATGGGTGCGTTTGCGGCGGCGGTTGTTGGGCTGATAGGTCCGCTTCATAAGGAACGGGCATGCTAGGTGGCTCTGTTGCCGAAGTCAAGCAGGTACAAGCCATGAGCTGCCCCAAGTTGTCAGTTTTCAGTTATCAGTTTTCAGTTTTGATAGCAGGTACTCAGAACTGACAACTGAAAACTGTGAACTGAAAACTCTCTGGCTGAAAGCTGACAGCTGACAGCTGAAGGCTATATACTCCCCGCCCCTAAGCCGCGAGAGCTTTCCACAGGTGTGGAAAAGGCTGTGGAAAAGCGGGTGTTTCGATGACGGACCTCTGGGCCTCGATCGTCAAAAGCCTCGAGGGTAAGCTCGACTCCAGGGAGCTGAAAACCTGGTTCGCTCCGACGCGGCAGATCTCCTTAGAGCAGGTTGCCGGAGCCGCTCCGATGCTGCGCGTGACTGTTCCCAATCGGGTCTTCGCCGACTGGATCGAGCGCCGGCACGCGGAGGCGCTCTCGCGAGAGGCTGCCGCGGCGGGGCTGCCGGATCTGGTCTTTTCCTTCGAAACGGCCGAGGAGACCGCCCCGGAAACCCCCGCGCCGGCTCCCCCGGCCTCCCACGGCCTGGTGTTGAACCCCCGCTTCACTTTCGACACCTTCGTCGTCGGCTCTTCCAACCAGTTCGCGCACGCCGCTGCCCGCGCGGTGGCCGAGACCCCCTCCCGCTCCTACAACCCGCTCTTCCTGTACGGGGGAGTTGGCCTGGGAAAGACACACCTGATGCACGCGATTGCCCAGGAGGTGCTGCGGCGGTCGCCTCAGATGCGTGTGCTCTATCTGTCCGCCGAGCGGTTCTTGAACGATCTGATCAACGCCCTGCGCTTCGAGCGGATGCATGAGTTCAAGCGGCGCTACCGCGAGCTCGACGTCCTGTTGATGGATGACGTGCAGTTCATCGCCGGCAAGGACTCGACGCAGGAGGAGTTCTTTTACACGTTCAACGCTCTGCACGACGCGCAGAAGCAGATTGTCGTGACCTCCGACGCGCTGCCCAAGGAGATCCCAACGTTGGAAGAACGGCTGCGCTCCCGCTTCGAGTGGGGCCTGATCGCCGACATCCAGCCTCCCGACCTGGAAATGAAAGTGGCGATCATCCGCAAGAAGGCGGGTGCCGAGAAGATGGACATTCCCAACGACGTGGCCCTCTACATCGCGGGCACCGTGAAGTCCAACGTTCGAGAGCTCGAAGGCCGCTTGAATCGCGTGCTCGCCTTCTCGAGCCTCACGGGACGAGATGTGTCCGTTGAGCTCGCCCGGGAGACGCTCAAGGACATCGTCGGCACGGAGGAATCGCGCCCGGTCGCTTCGGAGCTCTTGAAGACCGTGGCCGCACACTACGGTCTCAGGGTCTCGGACATGAAGGCCAAGTCCAACGCCAAACCGATCGCTTTCCCCCGGCAAGTCGCGATGTATCTCTGCCGGCGGCTGACGGGGATGTCGTACCCGGAAATCGGAAGACTCTTCAACGACAAGCACCATTCCACCGTGATGCACTCCGTCGAGAAGATCGAACGGTTGGTCGACGACGACCCGAATTTCCGCAAAGTCATCGAGTCTTTCGTGCAGCCCTATCGCTAGCTTTCGCGGCAAGGCCTCCTTTTTCCTTCACGCCTCTTTCCGCAGCCCGAGAGAAGAGCCGTGTGACGGGTCACCGTCGCCGATATTCTTCTTTCACGCGAAGATGAGGACCCTCATTTCGAGCAGATTTTCCGGGCCTTTTCTCGCTCTCCCGCGTTTCTCCACAAGCCTACAAATGTCACTAAATGTGATAGACTTTTTTCTCTTTCCGGAGGTGCCTCGCTCCCATGGAATTAACGCTTCGCAGGGGGGATTTCTTGAATGAACTCACGCTCTTGCAGGGCGTGGTGGAGCGCAAGAACACGATTCCGATCCTCTCGAACATCCTGCTCAAAGCCTCGGACGGGAGCCTGAATTTCACCTCGACCGACCTGGATTTGACTCTGCTGACTCAGGCTCAGGCTCGCGTTTCGCGCCCGGGAAGCGTCACGGTCCCGGCGCGCAAGCTCTTCGATTTGATCCGGAACCTTCCCGAAGCGGACGTGGCCTTGAAGCTGATGGACAACCATTACCTCGGGGTGACGTGCGAGCGTTCGAGCTTCCGCCTCGTGGCGCAGCCCGCCGAAGACTTTCCGACGGTTCCCAAGGTTGAGGGCAAGGGCGAGGTCACTTTTCCCCTAGACCTCTGGAAACGAGTGACGCGCAAAGTGCTCTACGCCGTCTCCGCGGAGGAGACCCGCTTCCAGTTGATGGGAGCGCTCTTGAAAGAGAAGGGAAAAGAGTGCGAGATCGTCGCGACCGACGGTCATCGCCTGGCGTTGATTAACTTCGCCAACAAGAACGGAAAGGGAAGCCTCCCCAACGTTCTGATTCCCAAGAAAGCGCTGGCGGAGATTCTGAAGATGGACGGATCCGAGGGAGCGACCCTCTCGATCCGCCACTCAGAGAATCACCTACTTTTTTCCGTCGGCAGCCGGCAGTTGATCGCGCGGCTGCTGGACGTCAACTTTCCCGACTACGAAAAGATTCTCTCCAAAGGCAACGACCGGGTGGCTCTCGTTTCGCGGACGGCCTGCCAGGCGGCCATCCGGCGCGTCGCACTTTTCTCCTCCGAGCGCTCGCGCGGGGTCAAGTTGACCTTCGAAAAGAATCTCCTGACCATCGCCTCGGCCAGTCCCGAGCTAGGAGAGGGAACGGAGACCCTCGACGTCGAATACGACGCGGAGCCTCTCTCGATCGGCCTGAACTCTCAGTATCTGCTCGACTTTCTCGAAGAGGCGGAAACCGAGAAGGTTCGCCTGGAGCTCAAGGACGAGAACACGCAGTGTCTTTGTCAACCCGAAGGGGGCCTGGAAGGGGCATCACGGTACCTGTACGTCGTGATGCCGATGCGCCTCTGATCAGGAGCGACTTGCGCCTAACCTCGCTGACCGCGCTCGGCTTTCGTAATCTCACCCCGGAACCCGTCTTCTTCGGCGCCGGGACTACGTTGATCGCCGGAGAGAATGCTCAGGGGAAGACCAACCTGATCGAGGCGATCGCCCTGGCTTGCGGCCAGCGGTCCTTCCGCCGGGCGCGGCTCTGTGAGATGGCCGCGGACGGGAACCGCTTCCGGGTCGAGGCGGTCTTCGGGAGCGAAGACGGAGGTCGGGTCGAGAGGCTCTCCGTCGCGTGGTCGGCGGCCGAGGGACGGAGCTTTTCCCGGGGCGGAAAAACGATCTCGTTTCGCGAGGCCTCCGCGGCGGCGCCGGCCGTCTTTTTCGCGCCGGAACATCGGGAGCTTCTGGTCGGCCCGCCCGCCTTGCGCCGCCGCTTCCTGGATCGGCTGGCACTGGCGGCTCGCCCGGTCTCCGGCCAGGATCTCGTGCGTTTCGAGCGGGCGCTGTCCGAGCGCAACGCGCTGCTGACTCGCTGCCGCGGCTCCGAACCGGCGGCAGGAGAGCTCGAAGCCTGGACGGACGAGCTCATTTCGGCGGGCGGCGCCGTGCGGCGGCACCGGCTGCTCGCGCTCCAGGAGTGGCGCGAGGTCTTCGCTCGGCTCGCGGCCGACTCCGGTCCCGAGTATGCGGACATCCGCGTTGATTACGTGGCGCGCGAGGAATCCGAGGAGGACCTGCGCTCTGCCCTGGAGCGGCTGGCGCGGGTGGAACGGCGGCGCGGCCACACCCTGGCGGGTCCCCATCGGGACGACCTCGCGTGGTCCCGCGGCGGCCGAAGCCTCTCCTCCCAGGCCTCGGCGGGAGAGATCCACCGCACGACGGCGCTCGTGAAGCTCGCGGAGTGGGCGACGGTCGCCCAGGCGACGGGCGCCCGTCCTCTCTTTGCCATCGATGAGTTCGACGCGGGCCTCGCTGCGGGATGGATCGAGGCGCTTTTTGTGTTGTTACCGGATGCCGAGACGGTCCTCCTGACGACCGCTTCGGAGCCGGCCCGCTATGCGCGGCGGGTCGATCACATTCTCGAAATCCGCGGCGGCCGGGCCTTCACGAGGCCGCACGCCGTCAACGCCTAGAGATCGAAACCAGAGTTATGAGCACTGCCTACACAACCGACTCCATCAAGCTCCTGAAGGGCCTGGAGGCCGTCCGCAAGCGGCCCGGGATGTACATCGGCGATACCGACGACATCTCCGGGCTTCACCACATGGTCTTCGAGCTGGTCGACAACTCCATCGACGAGGCGCAAGGCGGCTACTGCGACCATGTCTCGGTCACGATTCACGCCGACAACTCCGTGACCGTGGAAGACAACGGCCGCGGCATCCCCGTGGGGGTCCACAAGGAGCACAAGCGCGAGACGCTCGAGATCATCATGACGGACCTGCACTCGGGCGGGAAGTTCGACGACAACTCCTACAAAGTCTCGGGCGGCCTGCACGGGGTCGGAGTCTCGGTCGTCAACGCCCTGTCCAAGAGGCTGGATGTCGAGGTGCGGCGCGAGGGGAAGGTCTGGCAGCAGTCCTACGAGCGAGGGCGTCCCGTTGCGCCGATCAAGGTCGTGGGAACGGCCCGCAAGACCGGGACCAAGGTCACGTTCTGGCCCGACCCGGAGATCTTTTCGGTTTCCGAGTTCCACTTCGACAGCCTCTCTCAACGGCTGCGCGAGCTCTCGTTCTTAAATCCCGGCGTCGAGATCTCGATCCGCGACGAACGCACGGAGAAGAGGCACGACTTCGCGTACGAAGGGGGCATCAAGTCCTTCGTCGAGCATTTGAACAAGACCAAAACGCCCATTCACGACAAGGTCATCTACTTCCAGGACGTTCGAGAGGGAACGGGAGACCCGCGGCGCGACGCCGACAAGGAGCGAGTCGAGGTGGCGCTCCAGTGGAACGACGGCTACGCGGAGACCGTCTTCGCCTTCACCAACACGATCAACAACCGGGACGGGGGGACTCACCTCGAGGGCTACCGCACGGCGCTGACGCGCGCGCTACAGAAGTACGCGGACTCCAACAACCTGACCAAGTCCCTCAAGGAGACGAGCCTCTCCGGAGAGGATTGCCGCGAGGGCCTGACGGCCGTCGTCTCGGTCAAGATGCGGGACCCGAAGTTTTCCTCGCAGACCAAGGACAAGCTCGTCTCCTCGGAAATCAAGACCTGGGTTCAGCAGGTCGTCTACGAAAAGCTCGGCTCGTACCTGGAAGAAACCCCCCGCGTCGCCCGGCGGATCGTCGAAAAAATCGTCGAGTCCGCCCGCGCCCGCGAGGCGGCCCGCAAGGCGCGGGAGCTGGTGCGGCGCAAGGGGGCCCTGGATTCCGGGTCGCTGCCGGGCAAGCTCGCGGACTGCCAGGAAAAAAACCCGGCGTTCTCCGAGATCTTCATCGTCGAGGGGGATTCGGCCGGCGGCTCGGCCAAACAGGGGCGCGACCGGAGGGCGCAGGCGATTCTGCCGCTGCGCGGCAAGATCTTGAACGTCGAAAAGGCGAGGCTGGACAAGATGCTCGGATTCGCCGAGATCCGCGCCCTCATCACGGCGCTCGGGACCGGCATCGGGGAAGACTTCGACTCCGAGAAGACCCGGTATCACAAGATCATCATCATGACCGACGCGGACGTGGACGGCTCCCACATCCGGACGCTGCTCCTGACCTTTTTTTTCCGGCACATGGCGGCTCTGATCGACAAGGGGTACCTCTACATCGCGCAGCCTCCCCTCTTCAAAATCACCGAAGGAAAGAAAGAGACGTACCTGAAGGACGAGAAGGCCATGTCCAAATTCCTGCTCGCGCGCATCGGTGACGATCGCACGCTCTCCTCGGAGATGTCGGGCGCTTCCGCGTCGGGAGCCAAGCTCGTCGCGCTGCTCGAGAAGATGGAAGAGTACCGGGGGCACGTGGCCAAGCTCGGCCTGCGCGGCGTGCCCGAGGGATTGATCCGCGCCCTGCTCGACCGAGGGATGTTCTCCAAGGGGGACTTTTCCGACAAGAAGAAGGTGGAAGATCTCGCCAAGGCCACGCGTGCCTTCGACGTCGAGAAGGCGGAAGTCGTGGCGGACGAAGAGCACTCGGCCTGGGCGCTCGAGCTCTTGCGCCGGGTCAATGGCGTGACTCGAGAGGTCCGCATCGACGCCGACTTCGTCGGAAGCTACGAGTTCCGGCGCATCCGCGAGACGGCCAAGGTGATCGGCGCCTTTCTCGACGGGCCCTACGTTCTGGCCCGCAATGGGGACAAGGAGTCGCAGGTGACGCTCGGCGCGGTCGTGGACGCCATCTACGATTCGGCCAAGAAAGGCCTGACCGTCAATCGCTACAAGGGTCTGGGTGAGATGAACCCCGAGCAGCTCTGGCAGACCACGATGAATCCGGAGACGCGCCGGCTGCTTCAGGTCAAGGTCGAGGATGCGGTCGAGGCCGACGAGATTTTCTCGATCCTGATGGGCGACGCCGTCGAGCCGCGGCGCGACTTCATCGACAAGAACGCGTTGAATGTTCGCAACTTGGATATTTAAGTGAAAGGGTCAAGTCCACAGTCCACAGTCGACAGTCGACAGGAATCGAGGATCGGCTCTGAACTGTTGACTGTCGACTGTCGACTGTCGACTCAATCATGAGCTCCAACCTCCTGACCCCCGAAGAAAAAGTCCCCGTCACGATCGAGGACGAGGTCCGGCGGTCCTATCTCGACTACGCCATGTCCGTCATCATCGGGCGGGCGCTGCCCGACGTGCGGGACGGGCTCAAACCCGTTCACCGGCGAGGCCTCTACGGCATGTGGGCGCAGGGCAACCTGCACAACAAGCCGTACCGGAAGTCCGCGCGCATCGTCGGCGATGTGCTCGGCAAGTACCACCCGCACGGCGAGGGCTCGGTCTACGACTCGATCGTCCGGATGGCGCAGGAATTTTCGATGCGCTATCCGCTCGTCGACGGCCAGGGCAACTTCGGATCGGTCGACGGAGACAACGCGGCCGCCATGCGTTACACCGAGGTGCGGCTGACGCGGCTGGCCGAGGAGCTCATCGGCGACGACATCGACAAGGAGACCGTGGACTGGGTTCCCAACTACGACGGCTCGCTCGTCGAACCCACGGTCCTGCCCGCCAAGTTCCCCAACTTGCTCGTCAACGGATCCTCGGGCATCGCCGTCGGGATGGCGACCAACATTCCGCCTCACAACCTGACAGAGGTCATCGACGCGACCATCGAGCTGATCCGCCACCCCGACGCGACGATTCCCATGCTGATGAAGAAGTTGCCGGGACCCGACTTCCCAACCGCCGGCTTCATTCACGGCGCGGAAGGCATCCGGGACGCGTATCGGACCGGCCGCGGCACCGTCCAGGTTCGAGCCCGCGCGGTCATCGAAAAGGCCGCCCGGGGAGACAAGGAGACGATCGTCCTCACGGAAATCCCCTACCAGGTCAACAAGGCGAAGTTGATCGAGCGGATCGCGGAGCTCGTCAATGACAAGAAGATCGAGGGGATCGCCGATCTGCGGGATGAGTCCAGCCGCGAAGGGATGCGGGTGGTCGTTGAGTTGAAGCGCGGCGAAAACGCGCAGGTCATCCTGAACAAGCTCTACACGCTGACTCCCATGCAGACCTCCTTCGGGATCATCTTTCTGGCCATCGTCGACAACCAGCCGCGGGTTCTGCCGCTCAATGACCTGCTGCGCCACTTCATCGACCACCGCAAGTCCGTCGTCATCCGGCGGACGCGTTTCGACCTGAAGAAGGCGCTGGAGCGCGCGCATCTTTTGCGCGGCCTGGCGCTCGCGCTCGCGAACATCGATCAGGTCATCAAGATCATCCGGGCCTCGAAGGATCCCAAGGAGGCCAAGGAGCGGTTGATCGCCGAAGTCTCGATGGCGCGCGGGCCGCTGGAGAAGTTCATCGGCAGCTCGCTGTCGGCGGCCGGGGAGAAGGGCAAGCCCACCGAAGTGCTGCGGTTGGACGAGACGCAGGCCCAGGCGATTCTCGACATGCGGCTGCAGCGGCTGACGGGCCTGGAGCGGGAAAAAATCGTGGCCGAGTTCCGGGAGGTCCTGGCCTTGATCGCCAGGCTCCAGGAGATCCTGGGCTCGGAAGAGCTCGTGCTCGAAATCATCGTCGAGGAGCTGCAGCAGATCAAGAAACAGTTCGGGGACGAACGCCGCACCCAGATCGTGGCCGAGGCGTCGGAAATCAACATTGAAGATCTGATCGTCGAAGAGGACATGGTGATTACCGTGTCCCGCGGCGGCTACATCAAGCGCTCTCCCCTGTCGCTCTATCGGGCCCAGCGCCGCGGCGGCAAGGGGCGCATCGGCGCGACGACGAAGGAAGAAGACGTCGTCGAGCAGCTCTTCGTGGCCTCGACCCACGCTTACATCCTCGCCTTCACGTCGATGGGCCGCATGTATTGGATCAAGGTGTACGACCTGCCTCAACTGGGCCCGGCGACGCGCGGAAAAGCCATCGTCAATCTGTTGAACCTGGGCCCCAACGAGCGACTGGTCGCGCTGGCGGCCACCAAGGACTTCCCGGAAGACCGCTACCTCATGTTTGCCACGCGCAGCGGCCAGGTCAAGAAGACCGCCCTCTCGGCCTACGCCAATGTCCGTTCGGGCGGGATCATCGCGATCAACGTCGAAGAGGGTGATGAGCTCCTCTCGGTTCGCATCTCGGGAGGAGAAGACCAGATCTTCATCGGCACCCGGCAGGGAATGGGCATTCGATTCTCCGAGAAGGACGTGCGGCCCATGGGACGGGACACGACGGGCGTGATCGGCGTCGTGCTTCGGAAAGAGAACGATGAGGTCGTCGAAATGGACGTCGTCGGGGAACACAGCAATCTCCTGTCGGTCACCGAAAAGGGTTACGGCAAACGCTCGGAAGTCCTGGAGTACCGCCTCCAGGGGCGCGGCGGTTCGGGCGTGATCAACATTCGAGTCACGGATAAGAACGGTCCGGTCGTCGGGATCAAGTCGGTCACCGATATGGACCAGCTGCTTCTGATCACGCAGAGCGGCATGCTGATCCGCATCAAGGTCAAGGACATCCGTGAGACCGGGCGCGCGGTGCAAGGCGTGCGCTTGATCCAACTCGATGAGGGGGACCGGGTCGTCGCTGTCGCCAAGCTGGCCGAGCCCGAGGAGATCGAGGAAGAGCCACAGGCCTTGCTCCCCACTCCAGGCACCGAGTCTCCAGCGTCCAAGCCTGGCGCCAAGACCCCCAAGGCCCCATTCCTCGAAGAAGACGAGGAGGAGTAAGGTCCCCGACTCCGCGTCCCGGTATCTCTCTCTCCCACTCTCGGGCTCGAAAATGCAGAGGGGGTGAGGGGGTGAGGGGGTGAGGGGGAGAGGAGCGATAGCTCCATTTCCCTTCTTTTCTGGTCTCCCGACGCTTGCGTCCCGCGTCTCCGCGTTCCCTCGTCCCCGCGTCCACTTTCCCTTCTCCCCCTCGCCCCCTCCCCCCGTCCCCCCGTCTGCCCCTTGGCAGACAGGGTGGTGACAGAGCGACGCGAGCGATCAGACTGAGGGCGTTCCCCAAGATACAATCCCCCGCCTCATGCGGTTTTTTCTGGAAAGCTCACGCCTGGAAGAGGCCAAGAAGGTTCGAGAATGGGGTCTGCTCGACGGGGTCTGGCTGTCGGCGGCCGACGCGCAAGCGGCGGGCCTCGACTATCGGCGGGCCATTCGTGACATCGCAGCCATCTGCGACGGGGCGGTTTGCGTGGAACCTTCTTCGGGCGATCCCAAGGGGATGTACAAGGACGCCCGCGAACTGGCCAAGCTCGGAAAGGACGTGGTCATTCGCCTGCCGATCTCGCCCAATGGCATACGGGTGGCGCGGCTCCTGGCGGAGGACCAGGTCGCCGTCTGCGCCGCCGGCTGCCATTCCGCCGCGCAAGCCTTGATCGCGGCCAAGGCGAACGTGTCCTATGTGGCGCCGGCCGTCGGGTCCCTAGACGACGTCGGCTCGATCGGGATGGACTTGGTCGAGCAGGTGATCCGGATCTACGACAACTACGGTTTTCAGACACAGATTCTGGTCTCCCATATGCGCAATCCGATCCACGTCCTGGATGCCGCCTTGATGGGCGCCGACGTGGCGACGATTCCGCCCGACGTCTTCGAGCAGCTCTTCCGGCATCCCTTGACCGACCAGCTGCTCGCGGAAAGGGAGCCGTGAAGATCTCGGCTGACCGAGCGCTCTACCTCTCCCGCATGATCCTGAGGAAGCTCAAAGAGAACATGAATCTCGTCCAGAAGGCAGACGACGAGACGGCGCGCCGAGCCATCGTGCGCGTTTTGACGGAGGCTCAGCGGGAGCTCGAGGGGCTGGAGCAGAAGGTGCAGGAATCTCTGGCTCGCCGGAAAGCGGTCAGTCCAAGAGACCAGGAATTCCAGTTCAGCAGAAGCCTCGAAGAAGAGCTCCGCAAGCGCGGCGCCTGATAAATCTACAGTAGGTTTATACTAAGTCACTAAGCTTAGGCAGCTTAATAATAAGATAACGCTCTCTTACAAAAGCAGGGATCGCCGCCTTGCCAGCCATTGACCTCGCAGTTATGGCTCGCTACAATTGGATAGACAATGGGCCAATTGGACTGGACGGCTGTTTGCCTCGACCGGCTGTCGCGGGAGCCGCTTGGCGATCAGCTGGCGGCGGCCATCGAGGCTCGCGTCGCGACGGGTCTTCTGGAGAAGGGCGCCAGACTGCCGACGACACGGGAGCTTGCGGGTGTTCTGGGGATCAACCGGGGGGCGGTTCAGAGCGCCTACAGCAAGCTCGCGAGGCAAGGGCTGCTGGCAAGCCGCGTGGGCAGCGGCACGATCGTTCGGGGTCCTGCTCCGGCTCCGCTGGACTTCGATCCAACGGCCCTTCTCTCGCGCCGGGCTTTGCAAGTGGCCTTCGAGGTGACTCCCCCGCTTCCAATTAATCTGATCGCCGATTTCTCCAAGCTGACGCCGGATGAGCGGTTCTTTCCGATTGAAGACTTCACGCGGACACTCACGGAGACCTGGGCCCGGCGAAAAGATCTCTGGCAGTACGCGCCTCCCTTGGGCTTGCTCGAGTTGCGGGAGGAAATTGCCCGGCGGCTGGCCGATCACGGAGTCTCACGTTCGGCCGACGAGATCGTGGTGACCAGCGGGGCGCAGCAAGGCCTGGACCTGCTCTTCCGAACCTTCACCGATCCGGGCGACGTCGTGGCCACGGAGAGCCCGACCTATTCGGGCGCCCTGGCCCTGGCCCGTTTTTCGGGTGTCGAGATTCTGCCCTTGCCCGTCGGCCCGGAAGGCCCCGACGCGTCTCCCCTTCTGGGCCGTCGGGCCAAGCTCGTCTACGTCATGCCGGAGCGCCAGAACCCGACAGGCCTCACCACGACGGAGGAGCGCCGCGAGGCCATCCTGGAAGCGGCGCGATCGGCCGGGGCGCTCGTCATCGAGGACGGCTACGAAGAGCCCGAATCGGGCCTGCCACCCTTAGCCGCCCGGGACCCGCTGCGAGCGATCTGGCTGGGCACCCTGTCGAAGGATTTGGTTCCCGGTTTCCGAATCGGATGGATCGCCGCCTCCGCTGCCGTGATCGAACGCCTCGCCCAGGTAAAAAAGACCGCCGATTTTCAAACGCCCCTGCCGCTGCAAGCTGCAGTGGCCGCGTTCCTGAGAGCGGGATCGGACCGCCGCGCACGGGCCAGCCGAGCCCTCGACGTCGAGGCCCGGCGCATCGCGGCAGCGCGGGCGCTGAAAATCCATCTGCCGGAGATTTCCTGGTGGGGCGGAGAGGTTGGAAACGCGCTCTTCTGGCTCCACTTGCCGCGAGGCGTATCGGGTCGGCGGGTCGCCGAGGCTGCGGCTGCCCGCGGAGTGGGGATCGCGCCGGGGGCGGACTTCGACCCGCGCGGAGAGGATCCGCCCAATCTGAGGTTATCGGTCTCCCGAGTGGACAAGAGGCAGGTCGACACGGGCATCCGGCTGCTCGCCGAGGCCGTGGGCGCGGTGATTTCGCAATCGGGCATTCGAGCGGTACCGGTGGTGTGAAATGACAAGGCGCTGGGCGGTAGGCGCTAGGCGCTAGGCGGACGAAACAGGCAACCAGCGCCCAGCGCCCAGCGCCGAGCGCCCCGGAAAGGAAGGAGAGCCATGAACCCGAGCGACAGTTTTCGAGTCAAAGTAGGCCTCGCCGAGATGCTCAAGGGCGGCGTCATCATGGACGTCGTCAACGCGGATCAGGCAAAGATCGCCGAGCAGGCCGGCGCGGCTGCCGTCATGGCGCTGGAGCGGGTTCCGGCGGACATCCGGCGCGACGGGGGAGTCGCACGGATGTCTCCCGCAGGCAAGATCCGCGAAATTCAGAGCGCCGTCTCGATCCCCGTGATGGCCAAGTGCCGGATCGGCCACATTGCGGAGGCGAGAATTCTCGAGGCGCTCAAGGTCGACTTCATCGACGAGTCGGAGGTCTTGACTCCCGCCGACGAGGCCAACCATGTCTACAAGCACGAGTTCACGGTTCCCTTCGTGTGTGGCTGCCGGAATCTCGGAGAAGCTCTCCGGCGCATCGGAGAGGGAGCCGCCATGATTCGGACGAAAGGGGAGGCGGGAACGGGCGATGTCGTGCACGCCGTTCGGCATCTGCGCCAGAACCAGCGGGATATTCGAAATCTGACGTTGATGTCCAAGGACGAGTTGATGGCGGAAGCCAAGCGTCTTCAGGCCCCGTTCGAGCTGGTCGTGGAGGTCGCGGAGAAGGGGAAACTGCCGGTTCCCAACTTCGCTGCCGGCGGAATCGCGACCCCCGCCGATGCGGCCCTGTGTATGCAGCTCGGGGCGGAAGCCGTTTTCGTCGGGTCGGGGATCTTCAAGTCCGACGATCCGGAGAAGCGCGCGCGGGCGATCGTGCAGGCCACGACTCACTGGCGGGACGCGCAAGCCCTCGTCGCCGCCGAGGAGTCGCTCGGCGCGGGCATGAAGGGAATCGAGGCCGCGAGCCTCTCCGAGGCCGATCAGCTGCAGACACGGGGATGGTGATGGAGAGCCAATTTCGAAATTCGAATTTCGAAATTCGAAATGGGGTAGTGGCCGTGCTGGCGCTCCAAGGAGACTTCGAGGCCCACCGCCGCATGCTGTCTTCCATGGGCATCGACTCCTTCGAGGCGAGATTGCCGGAGGACCTGGAGCGCGCGTCGGGGCTCGTCCTGCCGGGCGGCGAATCGACGACGATCTGGAAATTCTTCGAGTCGGCGTCGTGGGAACCGGCTCTCCAGAAATTCGCCCAGTCCGGCAGACCGATCCTGGGGACTTGCGCGGGCGCGATCCTGCTGGCGCGCGAGGTCGCCAATCCCACTCAGAAGGGGCTCGGTCTCCTGGACATCGGTGTCGAGCGCAACGCCTACGGCCGGCAGGTGGACTCGTTCGTTGGAGAGGTGGAGGCGCCCGCATTGGGCGGCGCGCTGCCGGCTGTCTTCATTCGCGCGCCGCGAATTCGCCGCGTGGGCGGGGGAGTCGAAGTGCTGGCGACACTTCGCGGCGAGCCGGTGCTCGTCGGCAAAGACCAGATCTTTGCCGCGACGTTCCACCCCGAGCTGACCGGGGACGACCGCGTGCACCGCCTTGCCTTTGGCGAGGCTCTCACGCGACGCCGGAGCGCGTGAGCCTCGTCCGGGTCGAGGCGCGCGAGGGGATCGCTCTGGTCGCGCTCGATCGCCCGCCCGCCAACGCGTTTGTCCCGGAGCTCGTCGAAGAACTGCGCCAGGCGCTTGTCGGCAGCTCCGAGGCTCGGGCTGTTCTGCTCTCGTCCGCGCTGCCGAACCTGTTCTCGGCGGGATGGGACCTGCCGACGATCGTCCACTTCGACCGCGGGCAGATGTCGCGCTTCGTCGACTCTTACTCCGACCTCGTGCGCGAAGTCTTCGCGTTCGGCGCGCCCGTCCTCGCGGCGCTCGCGGGCCACGCGATCGCGGGAGGACTGATTCTGGCCGCGGCCGCGGATGAGCGGTATGCGGCGGAGGGGAACGCGAAGTTCGGGCTCTCGGAAGTGGCCCTCGGTGTCCCGGTTCCGGCTTGCCTGCTCGAGGTCTTTCGCTACGCGATCGGGGCGCGGGCAACCGAGCGCCTCGCCGCGTCAGGGGAGAACTGCTCGGCACAAGGCGCCCTTGCGATCGGCCTCGCCGATCGCGCTCTGGAGGCGCAGGAGCTTCCCGCCCGCGCCTGGGAGCGGGTTCGTTTCCTCGCCGAGCGGCCGGCCAAGGCCCACGCCGCCATCAAGCGGCGCATCCGGGCAGAGGCGCTCGACCGTTTCGATCAAGCCCGACGCGCCGATCCGTTTCTCGACAGCTGGTTCGGGTCCGACGCGCAGGAGCGCATCGGCGCGCTCGTGGCGAAGCTGAAAAAAAGTGACAAGTGACAAGTGACGAGTGACGAGTGACGAGCAGAGATCGCTCGCTGAAATGTTGATGTCGCACACTTGTCACTGGTCACTCGTCACTCGTCACTGAATGCTCCCCATCGACGAGATTCTCGAAGCCCTCGATCTCTCGCGAGCCGAGCCGGGCATCGGATTCCTCCAAGCCCTCTTCTCCCGCTTCAACGCGCGCGTCCCTTTCGAGTCGGCCTCCAAGATCGTGCGCCACGCGCAGGTCGTCGATCCGGCGGAAAAGCCGAGGCGCCCGGAGATCTTCTGGAGCGATCATGTGGAATTGGGGACCGGCGGCACCTGCTTTGCGCGTGTCGCCGCCTTCGAAGCGCTTGCGCGAGCCCTCGGGTTCTCGACTCGCAAGGTGCTGGGTCGAGTCGAGCGGGACTTTGATCACGCCGCCCTCCTGATCGAGGAGCCGGGCGGCGCCGCCATCTGCGATGTCGGCTTTCCACTGCCGGCCCTTCTCCCGGCCCGCGAGGCCCGCGTCGACGGGGCGATCGTGGACCTCGAAGTCTTTCCGACGGCAAGGGGATTTCGCATCGCGCTCGAGGCGGGTGTTCCCGAAGGGCCGCGCGCGCTGGAGATTTTTGACGCCGAGGTCTCCGACGAAGAATTCGAAGCGAGGTGGCGCGCGACCTTCGATTCCCAATCGCGCTTTCTCTCGAAGCTTCTTCTGCGACGCCAGGAGCAGTCCCGTGTCGTGTCCTATGCCCGGGGGCTAGTGCACGTCGACGACCGTCACGCGCGATTGACCGTTCCGATCGCGCCTCCGCGAACCGAGCGGCTGGCGAGCCTTTTCGAGATGGACGCGGCGCTGCTGGAAAGCGCGATCGCTCGGACGGGCGAGCCGGAAGCCGCCTCCGGCGCGGGGAGCCTGACCGCCTATCTCGAAACGTCCGCGACCGCGCCCGAGGCTTTCGCTGCCGTCGCGAGTCCCGCCGCGTACCGCAGGCTCTTGGAGGGCGTCGCTCGCGTGGTCGAGGAGGAGCCGATCGAAGGGGGCTGGGGGCTCGCGCTGGCTCCTCCGGGAGTCGAGTCCGCGAATGCCGGCGACTTCTTGCGGGAGGAAGTCTGGCCGGATCCCGCGGGACAGCTCTTGCGCATTCGGCGGCGGTCGGGCCTATCCGCATTCGAGTCGCAGCTTCGGGCGCAAGAGCGCAGTGGCAAGACTTATCTCATCCGCGAGGCGTTTTTCGAATCGTCGCGCGAGGATCTGCTCCGAAACGATTCCTTGAGAGGCCGGCTCGCGGCGGGTCTCGCGGTTGATCTGCTGGCCTGGGCGAGATTGATCCGGTAATTTCGAATTTCAAAACTCGTGCTGCGCAGCGAAGCGCTGCTTCGCAGAGCAGGATTCGAATTTCGAAATTCAGAAACGGAAGGAGCGCTCACCCTCCAAGAGCCTCAAACGCGGCTCGTGCGCGGCCGCGATTTCACGGCGGATGCGGGAAAGCGATGGCGGTTTCATATGGTAGAGGTAGACGGGCACGCGAGCCGGAGCCTTGGCGAGCTCCGCAATCACCTGCAACGGCGTCAGATGCTGCGAGGCCTGCGCGATCTCCAGCTGCGCATTGCAGAAGGAGAGCTCTAAAAAGATCGCCTTCAAGTGCTTCGCCTTCCGGGCGGCGGCCCAAAGGCGGTCGGTCGGCTCCGTGTCGCCGGAGAATACGACGGAGCGCTCGCGTTTGGACACGACGTAGCCGTAGGCGGGGACGACGTGGCTGACGGCGAAGGGAAGGAACGCGACTCGTCCGGCACGAAACGGTTTCCCCTCGCGAATGGGTCGGAGCAGCACGGTGGGACGGACCTTCGATGGCAGTCGGGTGAAATCCGGCCAAACGCGGTCGTTCAACACGTCGCGTCGAAGAGAGGCGAGCACTGGCTTAGGCGCGATCACCTCCAGAGGTGAGCTCTGGCCATAGAGATTCTCCATCAAGAGAGGAAGCGAAGCGATGTGGTCGAAGTGGACGTGCGTCAGGACGACGCGACGGATCCGGCGCTGCGCCGAGAGAGGCAGCGCGTCTGTCAGCGAGCCGGCATCGAGCGCCGTCTCCCCGTCGATCAAAAACGTCGTCAGCCGATAACCGGGCGCGGATCCGCCGTAAGGTCCCAGGGCCCGGATCGCGAGGGTGTCGTGGGACACGTTGAGCGGATTCTAGCCCGGATTGTTCAGGCAGACCGGCCCAGAAATGCGGAGAGGGCGGGACATGTGAAGTCCCGCCCTCGGGTGCCCAGGAATCGTCCGGGCTAGAACTCGTAGCCGATGAAGAACGAAGTCCGATATCCCGAGAGCGTCTTCTTCAGATCGGTCAGCCGCGCAAAGTCCCAGTGGAGCTGGAGACCGAAAAGTTGAACCTGAAGGCCCCAGCCATACGATGCGATGCCGTTGATCAACTGGTGGTTGGAAGCGTCCCAGAAGCGGAAGGGTTGGTTCTTCAGGGCCGCGCCGCCGACGTCGAAGAAGATGTGGCCTCGGATGTTGCGGAACCCGCCGATGGGAAACGCCAGGTAGTCGATCAAAGGAAATCGGTACTCAAAGTTGGCGTAACCGACCGTATTGCCGTAGGCCGTTCGGAAATCGAGGCCGCGGAGTGTGTCGAGGCCTCCGAAGTAATAGATGTTGGGAAGATTCCCCGTCGAGCGAACGCCGAAGACTCGGAAAGCGAGGAGCGACCGCTCGGTGATCTTCAGATACTGGCGAAACTCCAGCGAGACATCCGTCGCGAGAGTTGGTCCCGTCCCATAGCCGTTGAAATCGCCGTATTTTCCCTTGTCCGTGTCATACGTGTAAGAGAGGCCCAGTCGGACCTTGCGGCCCGCGAGCGCTCCCCACTCCTTGTACAGGGTCGTGTCGTTGACGAAGGAAGCTCCGACGAGCGGGAAATTATTCTTGAGAGTGAGGAAGCCGATGCTCCCATCCACGTTCAGGATTGGATAATCAATCGAGCGGGAGACGTAGCCGATTTGTCCCTCCACGCGCGAGTAGCGGGAGAGCGGGTAGCTCAGCGTCCCGGCCCCGCCGGTTTCCCGATAGATGCGCCGGGCGCGCACGGCTCGGTCGAACCCGAAACTGTTGTCGATCCCGATGTAGTACTGCCGATCGTCGAAGAGCGCGATCCCCTTCTGAAGGCGTTTGCTCAAGTCGACGTACTGCAGGAAGATATTCGTATAAGAGGAGAGCGACTGGACCGCGGCGACGAAGCGCCGGTCTCCGAGGTTGTCTCCGAAGACCAGAATCGTGTTGGAAACAAAAGTCTGGTCGGTGTTGACCCCGGCGTTGATCGAGGCGTCCTCGAGCTGCAGCTTGCGGGAGGGACGACTCGTGACTTTCTCGTTGTCGATCGCCACCTCGATGGCCGGCTGATAGGGGACGTACCCCTGCGGGCCCGTGGGGGAGGCCGACGGCGCGAGCTCGTTCAACTTCTGAACGGGCTTCTTCGAGTCGGCGATGTAGAGCGTGAAGCGCCGTTTGTAGTAAGCGGAGAACACGAGCTTCTCGGTGTTGTCCTTGCCGATGAAAACGGTCGGGCTGAACGCGCCGGCAAAGACGTTGGTGTGGAGAAAAGTCTCTCCGGTCTCCAGGTTGATCGAGTAGATATTGTTGATTCCCGCGTCGCGATCGGAAGTGAAAAAGAGCCGTTTCCCGTCGGGGGAGAGGGCCGGGTCGTCGTCGTTCCAGTCTCCGTAGGTGATCTGCTCCCGGCTCTCGGGGGTCTCCGGATGAAACCGGAAGATCTTCGATCGGGTGCCGCGCACGGAGGAGTAGTAGATCCACTTCCCGTCCGGCGAGAACACTGGCCCGAAGTCATACGCGTCGTCATCGGTCAGATTCGTGATCGTGCGCGAATCCACGTGATACGCATACAGGTCGGACCGGCCTGACTTCAAGGCCCGGAACACGACCATCTTTCCGTCGGGAGAAAAGGCGGGGTTCAGCTGCTGGTCCAGTCCCGGCATCTCGATGCGCTCCCGAATGCCGCCGTTCAGTGCGTTCAAGAGCAACAGATCCCGGCCGCGCTCGCGGCGAGCAAACACCGCAACTGTGTTCCCGTCGGGGGCGATCGCGAGATCCGCTCCGCTCTGGGGCCCGGTCGTCACCCACTGGGAGACCAGATACTCGTACTTGGTCTTATAGCCTTTCGTGAGGTTCCGGTAGAGCTTGCGGTCCCGCGTGGACATCAGAACGACGTCCGCGTCGTCCTTGTAGGTGGAGATGGCCGCGACGAAATCCCCCGAGGGGTACGCCCGCGGCGAGAGTTCCGCCGAGGGCGTGTCCTCGACTTTGAAGCGCTCGCCGTAATCGATCGGTTCTCCCTTCTCGGTCAGGACCTTCAAGTACCGCTGCCGCAGGTACCGGCGGAACTTGATGTCGAAGTCCTCGGCGGTCACGTTGAACGTCCGCTTGATGACCTTGTCCATCTTCCCGCCGACCTGGTTGCGGAACTCGAAGACGAAGTCGCGCACGGCGTCCTTGCCCCATTCGGCCGCGATGAAGTCGAAAACAGCATGGCCGAAGCGGTAGGCGAAAAAGCCTTCGATTCCTTTCTGGGTGATCTCGGGAACCTGGTCGGAGAGGACCGCATCCCGCAGGACCATGCGGTCTCGGTTGTCTTCATCGTTGCCGTAGTACGACGCCATCCCCTCCATGAACCACTGCGGAGCGCTGGTCGTCGCGGCACGCAGGTAGTTGCCGCCGAAGAGGATTTCGAACTGAAAGACGTGGGTCAGCTCGTGACCGATCAGCTGTTGAAGCTTCTCGTCGGGCAGGTCCACCGGAAGCACCATTCGGTTTCGCGACGGAAGCGCGAAGGCACCGACCCCCTCGGGAATGAAGTTCAAGAGAGTGTTCGTCTGCTCGAAATCGGAGTGCGTCGCGTAATAGATGATGTTGATCGGCTTGGGAATCTGGAAGTTGAGCTGTCGCGACCGTTCGTCGTAAGCGCTCTCGGCATACGAGGTCACCTTTTGCAGCTTGTCTTTCTCCGCGTCGTAAAAGTAAATCGTGAAGTGCGTCGAGTGATAGATCTTCCAGTCGAAGTTGTCGTAGACAATCTTGTTCTCGCCGAAATAGTCGTACTGAGCCTGGGACGCGGCTGCGGGCAGCAGCAGGAGGAGGGCCCAGAAGAGCTTTTTCATTTGTGAGACCCCGTTAGTCTGTGAAGATGTACCGGTCGGCTTCGCGCTCCCGCGCGACGAAGAGATTCAGAATCTGGTTCTCGAGCGAGAAGAGGTTCTCGAAAAGGCCCTGAAGCTCATCGGCCCGGCGTCCCCCGGTCTGACGGAAGTCCTTGAACTCGTCCTGCAGCAACTTCTCGCCGGAGCGTGCGTCGAAGACGAGAAAAACGATGTCGAACAGGAAGCCGGTCTGCTCCACGTAGACCTGGCGGTAATAGGTCTGGCCGTTGATCGGCGAGATGTATTCCTCCGTCTTGTAGCCGGAGCGGTCTTCGATGCGGAACTCGAGCGACCCGGAGACCACGATGTCGGCGTTGGTCATCGCGCCCAGCGCGCGCCAGAACTCCGTGGCTCGGGAGAGCTCGGCCAGATTCTGAGTGGGCAGCTTCACTTCGGAGGGGGCTTCCACGACCTCGAGCTTCGTCTTTTTCTCGAGCTGCTTCTTCAAGAAGCGATGGAATTCCGCCTGCAGATCGATATTGGCGAGCCTCTTGTCCCGTCCCTTTTCGGCCTCGGTGACGATCAGAAAGGGAGCGAGCACGATTTTTTCGTTTCCGCGCAACGGGAGCCGCGGCTTCAAGGGAAGCTTGAGCCGCACTTGAGAAACCCCGCCGAGCGCCGTGGACGCGCAGAGCAGGAGGGCGGCGGGCAGCGTCAGCCTAAGACGCACCGGCGGCCTTCCCGGTCGTTCGGGTGTAGGACGTGTAGAACTCCGCGAACCGGGCGTAGTTGCGCCGGACATAATTGTCGTTGGGGGCAAGGTCGAGCGCCTTCTTGTACTCGACGAGCGCCCGAGCGAACTCCCCGCTCGCCTCGAGCGCGACGGCCAGGTTGTTGTGCGCCCGCGCGTTGTTCGGATCTCTGGCGATCGCCTGCTCGAACCGGAAGGCGGCCTCCCGCCAGAGTCCCTGCCGGGCGACACGGGCGCCGAAGGCGATCTGAGACTTGGCGTTCTCCGTGTTGGAGTAGGACGTGCAGCCCGAGGCGAAGAGAAACACCGCGATGACGAGGCCGGTCCAACGCTTCAATTCGCCCTCCCGATGCGGGTCGCTATTATAGGAAAGCTTTTGCGGACGGAAAGATTTCGTCTTTTCAGACCAGTTGCATGAAGAAAGCCTTAGCTTGACCAGCCCGATCCTGCCGCGCCGAGCGGCTCTTTCCTGGGCCCGCGGGCGGCAACTCACCCCGCAACGCCTGTGGCCGCACCTGCGCGAAAAGGGGGGGCTGGAGGCCCTTCTCTCCCTGTCCGCCGCGGAGCTGACCGAGCGACTCGGCTCGCAGACCGCCGCGCAAGCCCTTCAGGCCTCCGTCGAGGATTCGGCATCGGAACGGTGGGCGGCCGACCTCGAGCGGTCGGGAATGAGGGTTCTGACGGCGTTTGACGGCGAGTATCCGCCGCTCTTGTCCGAGATCGCCGATCCTCCCTTCGTGCTCTTTGGTCGGGGGAGTTTCGAACGGCTCCGGCTGCCCGCCGTGGCAATCGTCGGGTCGCGCGAGGCGACGCGCTACGGCCGGGACGTGGCCGCGCGGTTGGCACGCGAGCTCTCTTCGGTCGGAGTCGCGGTCGTCTCGGGCTTTGCCCGGGGAATAGACGGTGTCGCCCACCAAGCGGCGCTGGACGGGCCGGGAGGCACGATTGCCGTGCTGGGCTGCGGGATCGATGTCGGCTACCCCCGCGAGCACGCCCGTTTGAAAGAAGCGATGCTCGGCCGCGGCCTCCTCCTTTCCGAGTTTCCACCGGGGACCGAGCCGCACGCCCGCAACTTTCCCGTGAGAAACCGCATCATTGCCGGGCTCGCCTCGGGCGTGGTCGTCGTCGAGGCGTCCCGCCGATCGGGCTCCCTGATCACGGCCCGTCTGGCCAACGACTTCGGACGCGACGTTTTCGCGGTGCCGGGCAGTGTTTTCTCTCCGACCTCGTTGGGAACCCATGAACTCCTGCGGGATGGCGCGATTCTCTGCCGGGGGGCCGAGGACGTCTTGGCCGAGCTCTTTCCGACGATCGGCGAGGTGTCTCGACCTGGCCGTGTCCGCGCGAACCAGGTGGACTTGTCGGCCGAGGCGCTGCGGCTTCTCGAGATCCTGCGGCGGGAGGAGACCGCAACGGCGGACGAGCTTTCGCAGGATGCGGACCTGTCGGCTGGAACGGTCCTGGCGGCCCTCTTCGAGCTGGAGGAGGCAGGCCTCGCCGGCTCCGACGAGACAGGCCGGTACATTCTGCTACGTCCCTGAAACGGAGGGACTTCCACTGCCGGGAATAGCCAGATGTTGAAGGAAGGTGCCCGGCCTCGGTTTGCGGTTTGCCCGCGGTTGTGGCACTTTCCACCGCCCAATGGCCACCGGTAAATCCCTCGTCATCGTCGAGTCGCCCGCCAAAGCGAAGACGCTGGAAAAGTTTCTCGGAAAGGATTTCCGCGTCCTCGCCTCCTACGGGCACGTCCGGGATTTGCCGAAAAAGGGGCTCGGAGTCGACCGCTCGAATTCCTACGAGCCGACCTACGAAGTGCTGGCCGGCAAGGCGAAGATGCTCGCGGAGATCATCAAGGCGGCGCGTACCGCGCCGACCATCTATCTGGCGGCCGACCCGGACAGGGAGGGGGAGGCCATCTCCTGGCACCTGCAGGAAACCTTGAAGGGCGCGGCGAAAAACGCGGCCTTCAAGCGGGTCCGCTTCAACGAAATCACCAAGAAAGCCGTGCTGGCCGCCATGGAGCAAGCCGGCGAGATCGACGCCCGTCTGGTGGACGCGCAGCAGGCCCGCCGGATCATCGATCGCCTCGTCGGCTACGAGGTGTCAGACCTGCTCTGGAAGAAGATCTGGCGAGGGCTCTCGGCCGGACGGGTCCAGACCGTGGCCTTGCGGATCATCTGCGAGCGCGAACAGGAGATCGAGCGCTTCGTCCCGGTCGAGTACTGGACCGTCGACGCGGAGCTGGAGGGATCGGCCCCGCCGACCTTTTCCGCCCGCCTGTTCGCCTTCGACGGAGTCAAGCTCAAATTCGACGGAAACGATCCGCGCCTCGAGTCCGCGGAGGCTGCCGAGCGCGTTCGGGCCGAGGTGGAAAAGGCAGTCTGGCGCGTGGCCAGAGTCGAAACGGCGGAGCGGCGTAAGAATCCCCCTCCTCCCTTCATCACCTCGCAGCTCCAGCAGGCCGCTGCCCGGCGCCTCTCCTTTCCCGTGCGGCGCACGATGCAGATCGCGCAGCGGCTCTACGAAGGCAAGGACATTCCGGGCCGGGGAACAGTCGGCTTGATCACCTACATGCGCACCGACTCGCCGCGCGTCTCGCAGGAGGCGCTGACGGCCGTGCGGGACCATATCCAGGAGCGCTATGGCCCTGCATCGCTGCCCGAATCGCCCCGGTACTTCAAGGGCAAGCGCGACATTCAGGACGCCCATGAAGCCATCCGGCCGACGTACCTCGATCTGCCGCCGGAGGCCGTCTCCGCCCACCTCGCGTCCGACGAGGCCCGCCTCTACCGCCTGATCTGGGAGCGTTTCGTTGCGTCTCAGATGACTCCGGCCGTCTACGACACGACTTCCGCCGAGATCGAGGCGGGACGCGCCGTTTACCGGGCCTCCGGCTCGACCTTGAAGTTCCCCGGGTATCTCGCGGCGTACGGGATCGAAGCCGCACAGGCTCCCGCGGAGGCGGACGCAGAGGAGGACAAGGAGAAGGAAGGCGAAAGGCTCCCGGCGCTCTCGCAGGGGGAGACTTTGAAGCTCGTCACCCTCCATCCCGAGCAGAAGCAGACACAACCCCCGCCGCGGTTCAACGAGGCCTCGCTCGTGAAGTTCCTCGAGGAGAACGGCATCGGCCGGCCCTCGACGTACGCCGAGATCCTCCGAAAGATCGAGGACCGCGAGTACGTTCGCAAGAAGGACCGCCGCTTCATTCCAAGCGCGCTCGGGCGAACGGTCATTGAGCTCTTGATCCCGTACTTCGATGACTTCTTCGAGACCTCGTACACCGCCCGCATGGAGGAGCGCCTGGACGAAGTCGAAGAGGGAAAGCTTCCGTGGAGGAAGGCGCTTTCGGAGTTCGACCATACCTTCACGCGCGACCGCGAACGGGCCTTGAAAGACATGGTGTCCGGCAAGGCGGGCATTCCTCTGGGCGAAGCCCGAAAGATCCTGTCGTTTCCCGTCGTGCCGGATGTCGCCGAGAAGTGCCCGAACTGCGGAAAGAAGCTGAAGCTCCGGATGGGCAAGAACGGGCTCTTCGTGGCCTGCAGCGGGTACCCCGCCTGCACCTTCACGGAGAACATCCCGGACCCGGAGGAGGACGTCGTCGACGCGACGGAGTTGGAGAGCACGGCGTGCGAGGAGTGCGGTTCCCCGATGAAACTGCGGCAGAGCCGGACCGGATCGGTCTTTCTCGGCTGCACGGCCTACCCGAAGTGCCGCAACATCGTCAACGTGGCCGTCGCGGGCGGAAAGGCGGAGGCGCGGCCCGACGAGCCGACTGGTGAGAGCTGCCCGCAGTGCGGCCACGCGCTGGTCCGTCGCCACGGGCGCTACGGAGCGTACGTGGCCTGCTCGAACTATCCCGCCTGCAAGTACAAGCCGCCCAAGCCCGTCGTCGACACGGGAGTGATATGCCCCAAGGACGGCGGCGTGATCGCCGAGCGGCGCGGCCGCTTCCGCCCGTTCTACGGGTGCGTCAACTATCCCAACTGCGACTTCACGCTCTCGGTCCGCCCGGTTCCGGAGGCCTGCCCCCAGTGCGGCAACGCGTATCTGCTCCTGCGCGACCGCAAAGGAGGAAGCGTCTTGGCCTGCGACCGGGGAGGATGTGGCTTCGAAAAGCCCGCCGGGCCGCTGCCCGCGATGAAGGAAGTCCTCCTGCCGCCCCGGGCTGTCGAGAAGGAGCCCGTGGCATCCAAGCCCCGGCCGCGTCGGCGAGCGAGCTAGCTCGAAGAACCGGGCGGATGCTTTCGCTCGCCCGACGCGTCGTCTACCGCCACTGGCAGCGCTTCCACGGCGTCCGGAGGCTCGAGTTGGCGACGCTCTCCCGCTACCTGGAGCTTTCCCCCGGCCAACGGATCGTCGACGTCGGCAGCGGGAAGGGGGCCTTCGCGGGCACGCTCGCCAGACGCGGACTGGAACCTGTGGGCGTCGATCCGTCGCTTGGCGCGCTGGCCATCGCGAAGCGCTGGGTCGATCGCGAAGGGCATTTTCTCGGCGCGGCCGGTGAGGGTCTGCCTCTGGCTGCCGGCGCTTTTGACCGCGCCGTTTCGGTCTGCGTGCTCGAGCACACGCGCGACGATGCCGCCGTTCTGGCCGAGGTGCGCCGGGTCTTGCGGCCCCACGGGCTCTTCGCGCTGACCGTCGATTGCTTGAACTCGCCGCACGTGAGCGAGTCCTTCCGCCGGCATCACATCGCGGAATACCGTTGTAATCAGCTCTACGACGACGCCCGCATCCGGCGGCTTCTCACAGAAGCGGGCTTTGACGTGCTCGAGAGCCGCTATCTCTTCACCGGTGGTCTGGCGATCGCGATCCTGCGCTGGGGCTCGCGGTTCCATTACCGCGGTCCCTTCATCCTGCTCTTCCCGGTGATCTACCCCTTCCTGTGGATGGATCACATCCTCGGCCGACGAAGGAAGTCGGGGATGATCCTGGCGGTGAAGGCGAGGAAGAGAGTCGAATAGGCGGGGTCGGGAGTTCGCCAGGAATTCGGGAGCAGATCCCTCGTCGCGACGCTCCTCGGGATGACAGGGAGAAAGTTGTCATCCTGAGCGAAGCGAAGGATCTGCTCCGGTTGCTGGTGGAGGGCAGATCCTTCGTCGCTGCGCTCCTCAGGATGACAGGGGGGAAGGTCTCATCCTGAGCGAGGCGAAGGAGCGAACCGAGTCCTAGACCTCCCGCCTCTTTTCGATTCCGGCCATCGCGGCGAGGACCGGAAGGGCGTTGCGTCGGTCGAAGAGGAGCATCGTGCGCGTATTGCACTCGTGCGTGCAGCGGCAGAGGATGCGGTGCTTCTCGTCGACGAACTCCCTGGCGGCCTCGCCTTCGCGGATTTTCGAGAAGTCCAGGTCCGCCTCGCGAACATTGCCCAGGGGCTTGCCGATCAGCTCGCAGCCGTAGACGAAGCCGTCCTCCGAAAGGATGTACTCGCGCTCTCCCGCCAGGCAGAACTGCTCGAAGTCGCCGCCCTTGGCCTGGCGCGCGATGTACTCGGAGCGCCGGCGATTGACCTCGCGCCTCGCCCGGGTCCGCACGCCGCGCCATCCCGTCCGAACCTCGCCGATCGGATATCGCGAGTCCTGCTTCCGGCAGATCGAGGAGTAGATGTCCACGTCCAGGTTGTCCTTCAAGGAAGGGTCGTAGGCCTCGCCCCGGATCAGGTTGACGGAGTGCTGGTGCGGCCGGTAGGTCTCGTAGACGAAGTCGCAGAAGGCCTCGAACTCTTTCTGGTTATCGCGCATGAAGACCGTCGTCACTCCCACGGTCAGATTGGGCGTGCGGCGCGCGAGGGCGAGCAGCGTCTCCAGCGTCTCGACGGCACGGTCGTAGAGGCCGGGCACGCGCCGGACGTGGTCGTGGTACTCGCGAAAGCCGTCGATCGAGACGGTCACGCCGAAGGAGAGATCGGAAGAGAAGCCACAGACCCGCTCCGTCGCGGCGGCGATCTCGTCGGGGCCGAAGCCGTTGGTCGGGATCGAGCAGGTGAAGAACCCGGTGCGCTCGAAGTAGAGCCGGATGATCTCGGGCAGGTCGCGCCGAAGGAAAGGCTCGCCCCCGCCGATCAAGAGCAGGCGAATCGGCGGAAGAGTCCTCGTCAGCTTTTCGATCTCCTCCAGGGTGAGCTCGTTCTTGCCGGCGTTGATCGGATAGAAGCAGTGGGCGCAACGCGCGTTGCAGACGGAAGTGACAAAGTGAGTCCACTGGGCAATCGCGGGGCCGGGCGCAACCCAATCGCGAGCGAGGGCCAGGGCCTGTCGGACTCGGACGTTCACGCTTCCGCCTCCTCGAGCCGCGGCCTCTCGAAAGCTCCCGACCTCTTGTACCGGCGCCGCGCCGAGAGGAAGCCCTGGATGCGCGCGATCTCGCCGGCAACCAGCCAGGGTATGAGCGCGAGAGCCCGCAGCGCGTAGCGGGAGCGCAAGAGCCGGCCGAGCACGATCCAGAGATGGGGAAAGAGGAAGAGAAGGGGAGGGAAGCGCACGAGAATGCGACCCGGCCGGTCGTGCAGAACGCGCGTGCGGTAGATCGTGCGGCCGCAGTCGATCTGCCGGCGCCAGAAGTTCGACGCGTCGAGCCTCTCGTGGCGATGCGTCATGAGGATCCCGGGGTCGTACCAGAGCTTTCCGCCGGCCCGTTCCAGAACCGCGGCCGAGAACGAGGCATCTTCGCCGAGATTGGTTTCGACAAACCGCACCGGCCCGACCGCGGAGCGCCGGTAAGCGACCGCGAGAGTCGGGATCAGCCCCCTCGTCCCTGCCCGATGCGGGTCGATCCACTCGGAATGGTTCAGAAAAAGATCGAGATCTCCGTAGAGCCCGGGCCGACCGTTGCGCACGCGGCCGCCGATCGCGACGATCTCCGGGTCGGACTCGAAAGCCGCGCGCACCCGCGCGAGCCAGTCGGAGGGCGCAACGACGTCCGCGTCGAGGAACGCGAAAACGTCCCCGGCCGCCGCATCGAGACCCACGTTGCGGGCGCCTCCGGCGTTGCGCCGCCCGGCTGTCGAAAGCACGCGCGCGCCCGCGCCACGAGCCTTCGCAACCGTGCTGTCCGTCGAAGCGTCGTCGACGACGATCACCTCGAGCGGCCTCTCCGACTGTTCGAGAGCCGAGCGCACCGCGTCCACCACGATCCGTTCGCCGTTGCGGCAGGGAATGATGACCGAGACGCGCATGGGAGGGCGATTGTACCGTCCATGGCGCGGGAGAGCGCGAGTTCTCAGTTCTCAGTTGTCAGTTATCAGTTGACGAGGCAGGATTGCTGTCGTTGAACTGAAAACTGAAAACTGTGAACTGACAACTCTTATGACTCCCTGGGCCAAGTTCTCGCTTCCAGGCTCCGAGCCGGCCTATGCGCGGGGAGACTCGCCCGAGTTTCGCAAAACACTGAGGCAGATTTTCGGGCCATTGGTCGAGCCGGTCAGCCGCTGGCCCGAGGGACGACACCCGTGGCTCCTGGCGGAGGTCCCGGCGGACGGATCGCTCTCGGCCTTCTTTCGCGAGGTCGAGAAGAGGCTCGTCGCCTCCGGGTCGCTCTGGGTCGTCTTCCCGAAGAAGCCGTTCATGGAAGAGCTCGGCTTTCCCTATACCTGGAGCGATGTGCAGAAGGCGGGACTGGCCTGCGGCCTCGTCGACAACAAGATCGCGGCGTTCTCTCCGAGGCTGACCTCGATCCGGTTCGTGATCCCGCTTGCTCGACGAAAGCGGCGGGAGCCGTAGGGCGCCGAGATCGTCTCTCACCCATGAGAGCGGATGCGTTCGGGCGGGCGAGACCTCCGACCCCGGAAGGCCCGGTCAGCGGTTTCGGCGGAGAGACTCCCAGAACGACCGAGGTGTGAGGATCGGCAGCGGCGCCGCCCGACCGAGATCGAGCAGGTCCTTGTCGCCCGTGACGAGGACGTCGGCGCCGCCTGCGACGGCCGAGGCAAGGACCCATTTGTCATCCGGATCGCGCAGCTTGATCTCGAGAGCAGCGGCCGGTCGAGGGATGATCGTCTGGTCGCGCAGAAGGCGTTCAGCCTCCTCGATGTGGCGGGCCGGAACGCGCATCTTCTGCTTGAGCACGCGCCGGAACTCGACGAGATTGACTTCGCCCGTCAGCAGCGCGTGCTCCGACAGCGCCAGGCGAAAGACGTCGGCAGCCAGTCCGCGAGTGGTCAGCGCGCTGACCAGGACGTTGGTGTCGAGAAAGACCCTCACGAAACGTCGCGGGACACGTCCTCATCGGTCAGATAACCGCGCGCCTCGGCGAAGGGCATGAGTTGCCGGCGGACCTTTTCGAATCGCAGAACAGCGAGCTGACGGCGCAGCGCGTCCCGCACGATCTCACTACGAGTTCGTCCGAGCTCGCGGCTGACTCGATCCAGCTGTCGTTCGAGCTCCGGCTCCAAACGGACGGTCACTGCCATGTATGACAGTGTAATACGAGCTCGGCCTCCCTCGCAAGCTGCCGAATCGCCCTGCGCCTCACCTCTAGGGGGCCCGGTAGAATCGCGCTCAATGGAACAGGATGTCTCCATCATCGGCGCCGGGCTCGCTGGCTCGGAGTGCGCCTGGCAGCTCGCCCGGCGCGGGCACCGGGTGCGACTCTTCGAGATGCGTCCGAAGGTGGCGACCGCAGTGCATCAGACGGACCGTTTCGCCGAGCTCGTCTGCTCCAACTCCTTCCGATCCGACAATCCCGCAAACGCGATCGGCCTCTTGAAACGCGAGATGGAGGAGCTCGACTCTCTCGTGATCCGTTGCGCGCGGGCGGCCGCGGTGCCGGCCGGCGACGCGCTGGCGATGGATCGGGATCTCTTCGCGGGAGGAGTGACGGACGCGCTCCTCTCCCGCTCGGAGATCGAGGTCCTTCGGGAGGAGGTGGGACAGGTCCCTCCCGACGGCTTCGTCGTCATCGCGACGGGCCCGCTGACGTCCGACGCTCTCGCCCAGGAGATCGCGCGCCTTCTCGGGACGGACTATCTCTACTTCTACGACTCGATCGCGCCGGTCGTCTCGGCGCAGTCGCTCGACTTCTCAAAGATGTTCGCGGCTTCGCGCTATGGAAAAGGGCACGGCGCGGATTACTGGAACTGTCCCTTGACGCGCCTGGAGTACGAGTCCTTTCTCGACCTGCTGCTCGCGGGAGAAACGGTCCCGGTTCACGACTTCGAAAAGGGGATTTATTTCGAAGGGTGTCTTCCCATCGAGGTGATGGCCGAGCGAGGGCGCGAGACGCTGCGGCACGGTCCGATGAAGCCGATGGGACTTCCCGATCCTCGAACGGGAAAGAACCCGCACGCCGTCGTGCAGCTGCGCCAGGACGACCTCGCTCGCGAGCACTACAACTTGGTCGGCTTCCAGACGAAGCTGCGAGTCCCCGAGCAGCAGAGGATCTTCCGGACGATTCCGGGGCTCGAGAATGCCGCCTTCGTCCGCTACGGGATGCTGCACCGAAACACCTACATCCATTCTCCGGCCCACCTCGACCACTTCTGGCGGTGGAAGCGCGACCCGCGGATTTTCTTTGCCGGCCAGCTCACGGGCGTCGAAGGCTACGTCGAGAGCGCAGCGACCGGCCTCGCGGTCGGACGCACCATCGCTCAGCTGCTGGAAGGACGCGAGCCCGCCCCGATCCCCTCGACGAGCGCGATCGGCTCGCTGGCGCGGCATTGCTCGGAGCGTCCGCCCGACCAGAAGTTCGAGCCGATGAACGTCACCTTCGGATTGATCGAGGACACCTCCCACTCGCCGATCCGGGACAAGGCCGAGCGGCGCCGGCAGATGGTCGAGCGCGCGCTCGCCGCGATTCGGGAATGGAATCTGGAGACTCAGCCGAGGCTCCTGGAGGTCCAGAGAGTCCAATGATTTCGAATTTCGAATTTCGAATTGCGGATTTAGGGACCCAAGTCATTTCGAAATTCGAAATCCGAAATCCGAAATTCCCCACTCCATGCTGACCTGGGACGACATCGCAGAGGCGCGCCGCCGCATCGAGGGGGCTGCGATCCGCACGCCGGTGCTCCGCTCGCGGCAGTTCGACGAGGAGGCGGGCGCGACAGTTTTTTTCAAGGCCGAGAACTTTCAGCGCGCGGGAGCGTTCAAGTTCCGCGGGGCCTACAACAAGATCCGTTCGCTCTTGGAGGCCGGGCCCGTCCCCGAGATCGTGGCGTACTCCTCCGGCAACCACGCGCAGGCCGTGGCGCTCGTCTCCAAGCTCCTCGGTGTGAAGGCGACCATCGTGATGCCCAACGACGCGCCGGCGGCCAAGCTCGCCGCGACTCGCGGCTATGGCGCGGAAGTCGTCCTCTACGACCGGTACGGCGAGAGCCGCGACGAGATCGGAAAGCGCCTGGTCGAGGAACGTGGAGCTTTCCTCGTACCGCCGTTCGACGACGAAAAGATCATGGCGGGAGCCGGTACGGCGGCGGCCGAGCTCTTGGACGACGTGCCGGAGCTCGATTTCCTGCTCGTTCCGGTTTCCGGAGCCGGCCTGATCGCTGGCTCCGCGACGGCGGCCAAGCATCTGCGGCCTTCCATTCGGATCTTCGGCGTGGAGCCGGAGACAGCCAACGACACGGCCCTGTCGCTCGCGCAGGGCAAGCGGGTTTCGATTCCGGTGCCCCGAACGATCGCCGATGGGCTTCAGGTGCCTTCTCCCGGAGAGCTGACCTTTCCGATCCTGCAGAAAACCGTCGAGGGGGTTCTGCTCGTATCCGACGACGAGATGATCGAGACGCTTTCCTGGATGCTCGAGCGCATGAAGGTGCTGGTCGAACCCTCGGGGGTCGCGGGCGCTGCCGCCGTACGCCATAAGAAGGCGGACTTTTCCGGCAAGCGCGTGGGCGTGATTCTGTCGGGCGGAAACGTGGATCGGGAGAAGCTCGCCGCGTACTTGAAGAGATCGGTCTCCCTCTCATGACTCCCCGCTGTCGACTGTCGACTGTCGACTGTCGACTCAATCGAGCGTTCGCGTTAGCCGTTCTTCTCGCCACCCTCGGCGTGCGAGCCGCCGTGGCCCACGACTTCTGGATCGAACCCTCCACATTTCGTCCTCCGGTTCCCTCGCGGTTGACCGTTGCGCTGCGCGTCGGGCAGGACTTTCGCGGCGACCCGGTTCCGCGCGACGATCGAAAGATCGACCGCTTCGTGTTGGCCGGCCCGGCGGGGGAGTCCGTCATTCCGGGGCTGCCCGGAACGGATCCGGCGGGGTTCGCCCCCATCGAGCGTCCGGGTCTTGCCGTCATCGGATACCGCAGCCGCCGCACCTCGATCGAGCTCGAGGCGGAGAAGTTCGAGAAGTATCTGACCGAAGAAGGGCTCGAGCGCGTTTCGAAGGCGCGCGCAGAGCGCGGCGAGACGGGCAAGCCCGGCAAGGAGGTCTACTCGCGCTGCGCCAAGTCGCTCGTTCTGGCCGGAGGCGGGCCCACTTCCGGTTTCGACCGACCTCTCGGATTCACCCTGGAGCTCGTGCCCGAGAAGCTCGCGGAGAAGCCGGGCGAGCTCCCGGTTCGACTTCTTTACGACGGCCGGCCGCTCGAAGGAGCGCTCGTCATTGCCATCCATCGCGACGAGCCCGAGAAGAAGATCTCGTCCCGAACCGCTCGGGACGGGCGGGCGAGGTTGCTTCTTGCGCGCTCCGGCGCCTGGCTCGTGAAGGCGGTCCACATGGTCCCGGCCCCGAAAGAGACCGGAGCAGACTGGGAGAGCCTCTGGGCTTCGCTCACGTTCGAAATCCCGTAAGAAACTCACCCCGATTCTCAAGGACGCGTTAAACCTGGAAATAGCCGGGCGATGCCCCGCGTATTACAGAACGCCGTGAAGACGCTCTTGAGACTGGCCCTGCCAGCGGTCCTGCTGATCGGCGCTTCCTGCGGGCGCCAGGAAAAGCCTTCGCCGGCAGCCCCGGCCCGCCGTTACGCCTTGAAAGGGGTCATCGAATCCGTCGACGCGACCCGCCCGGCGGTCACCGTCGTTCACGAGAGCGTGCCCGGCTTCATGGATGCCATGACGATGGCCTTTCCGGTTCACGACGATCCGCGGGTCGTCGCGATCCTGCGCGCCGGCGACAAGATCGAAGCGACGCTCGTCGTGGACGGGGATCGTTACTGGCTCGAAAGGATCGTGACCAAGGGCTTCGTTCCTACTTCGGCTCCGCGAGTCGCCTCCGCGAGTCCGCCGGCGGGCGCGGCGACTCCTGCGCCCAATCGCGCGGTCGGCGTCGGAGATCTCTTTCCGGATTTCGCGCTCACCGATCAGACCGGCCGCATCGTCCGTCTCTCCCAGTTCCGCGGCGAGCCGGTGGCGGTCACCTTTCTCTACACGCGCTGCCCGATCGCAACCGCATGCCCGATGACCACGGCCAAGTTCTCGAAGCTCGACGCGATGCTGGCGGAGAAGAAGTTCGGCGAGCTCCTCACGGTGACGGTCGATCCGGAGCACGACACACCCCAGGTTCTCGCCGACTACGCCAAAAAGGCCGGCGCCGATCCCAAGCGCTGGAAGTTCTTGACGGGAGATCCGAAAGCAGTTGCCGAGGTCGCATCGCGCTTCGGGATCCTCTACTACCCCGATCACGGGCAGATCGTCCACGGCCAGGGAGTCGCGGTGATCGATCCCAAGGGCCGAGTCGCGACGGCCTACTTTGGCAATGATTGGCAGCCGGAGCACATCCTCCGAGATCTCGAAGCGGCGAGAAAAGCGGCTTCTTAAGCGCGAAAAAGGACGAGACAGATGAAACGGACGAGGCTCCTGGCGGCAGCGGTGTTCGGCGCGCTCGCGGCGATGGGACTGGCGCTCTTCGCGGCGCCGGGGGAGCATCCTTCCGCGCTCTTCAAGGAGTACTGCGCCAAGTGCCACGGCGAGGACGGACGGGGACAGACTCCGAAAGGCAAGCAGTTGAACGCCCGTGACTTCACGGATACTCAGTTTCAGTCCGACAAGACCGACGCGGACCTGATCAAGATCGTCACCAAGGGGGGCGAAGACATGCCCGCCTTCGGCAAGAAGCTGACGAAGGAGCAGATCGAGAGCCTCGTGAAGGAGGATGTGCGAGGGTTTCGGAGGAAGTGACGAGTGACGAGTGACCAGTGACGAGTGACGAGTGGAAAAGGATCTAGATCTTCACATTCTTATCACTTGTCACCTGTCACTTGTCACTCCGGGACGCGTGGCGCGTCCCGGTCAATACACCGCATCCTCGAAGGCGAACCCCAATACTCCCGCCAGCGTCTCCGGCAGCTTGCGGGGCTCCCCGACAGATCGCTCGTCCACGATCGCGCAGAGCTTGAACTTCGCGCCGGGCAGCTTGGCCGCCGCCGGCGAAATGGAAAAGGTGCGTGCCGCCTCCCAGAGCTCGCGCCCCCCGGCAAGCTCCGCCTCGGCGTTCTTGACGAGCCCCTGAAGCTCGACGTGCCGCGCGTATTCGGGCATGCGGAACAAGTCGTGCCGCACGCCCGCAGCGTCGGTCATGACGTCGTCGGGCGGCCGGGATGTCGCGAGGGCCGCCTCGAGCGGCGCGCGTGTGACGAGGAGGCACGGCTCCGCGTCCGCCTTGACCGAGACCAAGGCGCCGACTCGCCGCGCCACCGCGTCGGCAGCTGCGCCGTCGCTTCCAAGCACGATCTCTTTCTCGGCAACTCGCACCAGGCCGATCAGCAGCGGCACCACCGTCGTGCTCCCATCCGAATGAGAGAAGACCTGGCGGTCGATCCAGAGAGCCGGGCGCCGCTCTTTGTAGGGGGGCTCGCGATGAACCGCGCGGAAAGGGCGTAGCTCCATGGCGCCGGCATTCTAGGCCGGAAGCCGGACCCCAATCATCCCCGGAGTTACACTGTTCGCGGGTGATCTCCCTCTCTCAATCGATCGACCGGTTCGAGTCTTACCTGGCCGATGAGCGCCGCTTCTCGTCCGCGACGGTGACGGCCTACCGCGCGGACCTCGATCGCTTCGCGGGCTTCTGGGAAACCGAGTTTGCGCACGAGCGGGCCGAGAAGACAGCGCTTTCCAAGATCGACTCGCTCGCCTTGCGCTCCCACCTGGCCTTCCTTCACCGCGGCCGCCTCTCCAACCGTTCGCTGTCGCGCCATCTCTCCACGCTGCGAGCCTTTTTTCGGTGGGCTTGCCGGGAAGGCCTCGTGGAGAAGAACCCGGCGCGGGGGTTGCCGGCGCCGCGGGTTGCCCGCACTCTGCCGCGCGCGATGACGCTGCCGGCGACCGAGCAGCTTCTCGCGGCCGATGACGAGACCGGAGCGTTGCCCGAGAGGGAGCTCGCGCTCTTCGAGCTGCTCTACGCGACGGGGCTGCGCGTCTCCGAGGCGGCAGGGCTGGATCTCGAAGATGTCGATTTCGCCTCGCGCCTGGTTCGGGTCACCGGCAAAGGCCGCAAGGAACGCATCGTCCCCTTTGGCGAGCCGGCAGAGGCTGCGCTCTCGGACTACTTGCCGTCACGCGCGGCGGTGTTGGCCGCGCATCCGGATGCGCGGGACGCCGAGCCGGGGGAACCCCTCTTCGTCAACGCGCGGGGAGGCCGGCTCACGACGCGATCGATGGCGCGTTTGCTCAAGAGGCGCTTGCGCGCCGCCGGGTTGCCGGCGAACTTGAGCCCTCACGCCCTGCGCCATACATTCGCCACCCACCTGCTGCAGGCGGGGGCGGACCTGCGCGCAATCCAGGAGCTGCTCGGCCACGCCTCCCTTTCGACCACCCAGAAGTACACGCACTTAGACGCCGCGCGTCTGGCCGAGGTCTATCGCCGCGCGCACCCGAGAGCCTAGGGATTTCGAATTGCGAATTTCGAATTGCGAATTGGAAGATTCCGAAATCCGAAATCCGAAATCCGAAACTCGTGCTGCGCAGCGAAGCGCCGCTTCGCAGAGCAGGATCCGAAATTCCTTATTGGTCGCAGTAGCCCTTCTCGCCTCGTTGGGCGCTACGCCGAGAACGCCGACTCCAACTCCTCCGCTCTCCCCGGTGCTCGCCGAGGTCGACCGCATCGTGCGCGAGAGGTTCTGGGATCCCGAGTTGAACGGCGTCGATTGGAAAACGGCCGTCGAGCGCGCCGAGCGGGAGCTCGCGGCCGCCCGAACCCCCGCCGAGCGCGACGCGGTCTACGACGCGTTGCTCGCCGGCCTGAAGGATTCCCATACCTTTCGAGTGCCGGCCGGCAGAATTCCGCCGCGAGGCTGGGGAACCGCTGGCCTTCGCATCGGCGCGCAAGGCGAGGGATACGTCATCACGGGCGTGATTCCCGGTTCCCCGGCGGACCGAGCCGGCCTGCGCCTGGCCGACCGCGTGCTCGCCGTCGACGGAAAGCCTTACGGCCGGGAGCGCGTCAACTTCCGTGATCTCTTTCTCGTCTTCGAGGGACCCGTCGGCTCGACGCTGTGCTTGTCCTGGTCGCGCCCACCCGACCCGCAGCCACACGACGCCGTGCTCACGCGGACCCTTGAAGAGCCCGGAGACGCACTCGTCTGGAAGAGCGCGCGGATCATCCGGCGGGACGGAAAGGCGTATGGCTACGCGCGCCTGTGGGGGCTCTCCGCGCAGACCGCGCTCGCCGTGGTGGATCTCCTGCTCAACCGCGAGGAGTCCGCTGGCGCCAAGCCCGAGTTGAAGGGCTGGGAGCAGATCGAGGGGTTTCTCCTGGACGTGCGCGCCAACAGCGGAGGCTATGACCCGAACATTCTCGCGACCTTCCTGCGCGGGCGCTGGTCGAGCGGCGACTACTGGTTGATGACTCGCCAGGGGCGCCGTCTGACGCCTCCCGAGTACCGTCCGCTTCCCGTCGTCCTGCTCGTCAACTCCGGCACCGCCAGCGCCGGCGAGATCCTGGCGCTTCAGTTCCGCCGCCACGGAATCGGTCCCATCGTCGGGGAGCGCACGGCCGGGATGGCGAGCGGGGGAGCGATCCCTCAGGCCCTGTCGGACGGCTCGACGCTCTGGCTTTCCTCGGGCTCGCTCGAGGATACGCAGGGAGTCTCCTACGAGGGGAGAGGCATCGCTCCCGACGTGACCATTCCCGATCGGCCCCCGGCCGCGGCCGGCGAGGAGGATGCGGTCATCGAGGCAGCGATCCGCGCCCTGGCCGCGGGCCGGAAGACGGAAGACGTGAGACGGTAAACGTCGAAGGCCCCTTCTTTTCGTCTCCCGTCTGCCGTCTCCCGTCTACCGACCAAGGGTCCGTGCGGTATTCTCGGCGCCGATGGCTTCCAGACAGCAATGGCACTCGACCACCGTCGTCTGCGTGCGTCACAACGACAGAGTGGCGATGGCCTCCGACGGCCAGGTCACCCTGGGCACGACCGTGATGAAACAGACCGCCGCCAAGATTCGCCGGCTGAAGGGGGGAGACGTTCTCGCCGGATTCGCCGGTTCTTCGGCGGACGCGTTCGCCCTCTTCTCGCGCTTCGAGTCGAAAATCGAAGAGCACCGCGGGAACCTGGAGCGCGCGGCGATCGAGCTCGCCAAGGACTGGCGAACGGACAAGATGCTGCGCCAGCTCGAGGCCCTCCTGATCGTGGCCGACAAGACAACCTCGCTTCTGCTCTCCGGCACCGGAGACCTGATCTCTCCGGAAGAGGGGATCCTCGCCGTCGGTTCGGGAGGGCCCTACGCGCTCGCGGCCGCGCGAGCCTTGATGAAGCACCGCGCCGATTTGACCGCCGCCCAGATCGCCCGCGAGGCCCTGCTCGTCGCCTCCACCATCGACATCTACACCAACGACCACATCACGCTGGAGGAGCTCTGAGAGGAAAGTTATCAGTTATCAGTGATCAGTTATCAGTGTCCGGAACTGAAAACTGAGAACTGAAAACTGATTACTATTTGCATATGGTCTTCCTGATGCCCGGAGAGCGAACGGCGGAGACGGACAAGGCGGTGGCGGGCTCTCGCACGCCGCGCGAAATCGTCGTCGAGTTGGACAAGTACATCATCGGCCAGAAGCGGGCCAAGAAGGCCGTCGCCGTGGCCTTGCGCAACCGCTGGAGGCGGCAGCAGCTCTCGGCGGAGATGGCGCGCGAGATCCTGCCCAAGAACATCCTGATGATCGGGCCGACGGGAGTCGGCAAGACGGAAATCGCCCGCCGCCTTGCGCGGCTGGCCGACGCGCCGTTTATCAAGGTCGAGGCCTCCAAGTTCACGGAGGTCGGCTACGTGGGCCGCGACGTCGAGTCGATCGTCCGCGACTTGACCGAGGTCGCCGTCCAGATGGTGCGCGAAGAGCGGACTCTCCAGATCCGCGATCGCGCCAAGCTCCGCACCGAGCAGCGCCTCTTAGAGCTCCTGCTGCCGGCCCTGCCCGACAGCGAGGCCGAGGAGACCCGTGCGAAGCTGCGCGTCCTGCTGCGCGAGGGGAAGCTCGAGGAGCGATTGGTCGAGGTCGAGGTGGCCGACAAGGCCTTTCCCTCTTTCGAGATCGTGACGAACCAGGGTGTCGAGGAGATGGACATCAACGTCAAGGAGATGCTGCCCGGTCTCTTCGGCTCGAAGAAGAAGCGCCGCAAGGCGACCGTTGCCGAAGCCCGCGAGATCCTCCAGATGGAGGAAGAGGGCCGGCTGATCGATCAGGGACAGGTCGCCCGCGAGGCGGTCGAACGGGCCCAGTCCTCGGGCATCGTGTTCTTGGACGAGATCGACAAAGTCGCGGGGCGCGAAGCGGGCGGCCGCGGGCCGGACGTCTCGCGCGAGGGAGTCCAGCGCGACCTTCTGCCGATCGTCGAGGGCACCTCCGTCAACACAAAGTACGGCTTCGTCAAGACGGACCATGTGCTCTTCATCGCGGCCGGCGCCTTCCACGTCTCGAAGCCTTCGGACCTGATCCCGGAGCTTCAGGGGCGCTTCCCGATCCGCGTGGAGCTGGACTCGCTGACGGAAGAGGACTTCGTCCGCATCCTGACGGAGCCCGAGAACGCGCTCGTCAAGCAGTACCGGGCGCTAATGGGGGCCGAGCAGGTTGACCTGGATTTTTCCGAAGACGCGATTCGCGAGATCGCGCGCGACGCCGAGCGCGTGAATCGGGCGCTCGAGAACATCGGCGCGCGCCGCCTGCACACCATTCTCGAGCGCCTGCTCGAGGACATCTCCTTCGCCGGCCCCGAGAATGCCGGCAAGTCCATCCGGATCGAGGTCGAGGACGTGCGCGCCGCGCTCGCCGATCTGGTCAAGGACGAGGACCTGTCGCGCTACGTACTTTAGTCCGTGGTCCTTGGTCCTTCGTCCGTAGTCAAAATGGCACACCGACCAAGCACCAAGGACTAAGGACTGCGGACAGAATCATCGATGCCGCGACGCGTTCTTGCCGCATTCGTGGTCCTCATGGCGATGAGCGTGTCCTGCGGCAAGCGAGGGGATCCCCAGCCGCCATTGCCGCGGGGGCCGCGGGCCGTGTCGGATCTGGCCGTCGAGCAGGAAGGGCTGGACGCCGTGCTGACTTTCCCCTATCCCGACCGCCTCCTGACGGGACTGCCCTTGACGGATCTGGCTGCCGTCGAGATTTACCGCCTGGTGGATCCGCCTCCTACGCTCGTCAGTCCTCCGCCGGCCTCCTCGGGCGGGACTCCGCGCACCGATGACGCTCCCGGGGCGGCGGCGCGCCGCAGGGCCATGAGCGCGCGAGCGACGGAGGAGGCGTTTTACAAGGAAGCCAAGAAGATCGATACGCTGCCGCTTCCGGCTCTTGCACAACGGACCCGAGGCGCCTCGATCGTGTACCGCGATCCGCTCGGGCCTCTGCTGGCGGCGCCAAAGCCTCCGTCCCAGCTGGGCTATGCCGTCGTCGCGGTGCGCCGAGGAGGGGAGCGGAGCCCTCTTTCCAACATCCCGACGCTCGCGCCCGACATTCCGCCGGGCCCCCCGACGATCCTCCAGGTGACGCCCGAGGAAGGGCGCATCTGTCTTGAGTGGAAGGAGCCGGATTCCGACGCACTCGGCCGCCGCCCGGCGAAAGTGGGCGGCTCCTTTGTGTATCGGCGCCTGCTCGAAGAGGAGGATTACGGCAGGCCGCTCAACAATAAACCTATTGTAGGAACTTCTTATGTCGACGTCTCGCCTCCCTACGGGAAGCTCGTCTATACGGTGCGCGCGACGCTAGCCGAGAAGCCGAAGGTCGAAGGTCCGCCCGGGGTCGAGGCCGGGGTCGACTACCGCGACGTCTTTCCTCCCGCGGCTCCGGCCCGTCTGGACGCGCTCTCGGAAGGCAAGCTCGTGCGATTGGTCTGGGATCCGGTGGCTGCAGCCGATCTGGCCGGATACGCGGTCTTTCGCGCGGAAGGATCGGCGCCGTTTGCCCGCCTGACCCCGGATCTGATCAAGGAAAGCTTTTTCAACGACTCGACCGCGCAGCCAGGTCACCGATACCGCTACGTCGTCCGCGCCGTCGACACGGCGGGCAACCAGAGCCCGCCCAGCCCCGAGGCGACGGCGGAACCCTTCTAATGAGTGACGAGTGACGAGTGACAAGTGACGAGTGATGGACACGAAGAGATCACCGGTCACTTGTCACTAGTCACTTGTCACTCCTTTCACCGCGACAGGGCTAAACTTCGGCCGACATGCTTCCCACTCGTTTCGTCAAAATGGCCGGCGGTGGAAATGACTTTCTCGTCTTCGAGGCGGACGGCCGGCGGTTGACGGAGCAGGAGCGCGAGCGGATCGCGATGCTGTGCCGGCGCGGGCTCTCGGTCGGGGCGGACGGGGCGCTGCTGCTGTCGGGCGGGGAAGACGGCCGAGTGCGCGTGGACTACTTCAACGCGGACGGAGGGCTCGCGGCCTTCTGCGCCAACGGCACGCGGTGCGCGGCTCGATACGCAGTGACACGGCGCCTGGTGTCGGGCGAGAATCCGGTCCTCGAGACGGGTTGGGGGCCGGTCACGGCTCGCGTCGACGGAGAAACCGTCACGCTGTGGCTTCAACCGTTGCCGGCGCCGGGAGACCCGATTCTCGTCTGGGGCGAGGGGCTACCGACGACCGGGACTCCGATGCATGTCGGCGTGCCGCACCTGGTGATCTTCGTCGACGGCGATCTCGACGCGATCCCGGTCGCGCGCCTCGCTCCTCCCCTCCGCGCGCATCCCGGGATGCCGGATGGGGCCAACGTCAACTTCGTGCAGGTCATCGGGCCGGACCGGATCCGCGTCCGGACATACGAACGCGGTGTGGAGGGAGAGACGCTCGCCTGCGGATCAGGCGTCGTCGCCTCGGCGATCGTCGCGGCGCGGCAGGGGCGCGTCCGACCCACGGTCGCCTGCGGAACCAAGAGCGGCGTCGATTTCTCCGTGACGTTCCGCGAAGCGGACGGATTCATCGTCGACGCGACTCTGACCGGCGACGCGCGCGAGATCTTCACGGCGACCCTGACGGAGGAAGCTTGGAAGAAATGAGAGAGGGAGAGGGGGGAGGGGGAGAGTGGGAGAGGAACCCCGGCGCGGTTCCGCCTCCCAACTGCCGTCTTCCGACTCCCCGGTCATGAGAAGAATTCCTTTCGGATCGGCCGAAGCTCCGCCGTTGCCGTCAAAGATCATTGCGATCGGCCGCAACTACCGCGAGCACGCGGCGGAGCTGGGCAACGTCGCGCCGGATCAGGAGCCGCTCCTCTTTCTGAAGTCGCCGTCCGCTCTGGTCGTGGGAGGCGGAGAGATCGTCCTGCCGCCCGAGTCCTCCCGCGTGGATTACGAAGGGGAGCTCGCGCTCGTTATCGGACGCAAGGCCAAGAGCTGGCCGCAGGAGCGCTGGCTGGACGCGCTGGCCGGTGTCTGCTGCGCCAACGACGTCACAGCGCGCGACCTCCAGAAGAAGGATGGCCAGTGGGCGCGGGCGAAGTCCTTCGACACGTTCTGTCCCATCGGCCCCGAGATCGTGGCGCAGCTGGATCCCTCCGACCTTCCGATCGAGACGCGCGTCAACGGCGCCGTGAAACAGTCCGGCCGGACCTCCCAGATGGTCTTCTCGCCGGCGTTCCTGGTGGCCTACGTTTCGAGGATGATGACGCTTCTTCCGGGAGATCTGATCCTGACGGGAACGCCGGCAGGCATCGGGCCCCTTTCCCCGGGCGACGTCGTCGAAATCGAGATCGAGCAGATTGGGATTCTCAAGAACCGCGTCGCCTAGTCGACCCCTCGGTGGACCCACCAGTCGAGAGCGCCCCGTCGGACACCGGTAGCAGGAGACAGGTCCTCGCTCCCGTCGCGTCGAGCTTCGTGGCTCCAAGGCGGGGGAATGACAGGAAACAATATATAACTTGTATTATCATAGCTGCCGGTTGAGCGAAGGACGATCTCCAGCGCTCCGCGGCGGCTTTCTTCGAGTGCCCAAGACGGAAGCTCGACGGTAATCACCGGACTCCTCCTCTTTCCGTTACCCGTGATTTCGAGGATCGGCTTACCCGAGATCGAGAGAGTCCAATGCGCTCCGGACTCGGGCAGCGGTGTGGCCAGACGAACGTGGAGCGTGGCCGGGACGTAGGAAGGCAGGGCTCCCCGCGGGATCGTCTGCCGCAGCGTGACGCCGGCGCTCTCGATCCGGCCCCACTGCCAGTCGAGGATCTGCAGTTGCCAACGAACCGCGAAGATGAGCAATCCGAGCACACCGGCGAAAATCAGTCGCCGGTGGGCACGGAAATTCGTTTGAGGAGACGCGCTGCACAAGCCGAAGAGAAACAGGACCGGAAGAAACGGGAGGACATATCGGGGGTTGGAGCCGAGCAACAGGTTTTGCGCGAGGATCAGGCCCAGAAGAAAGAGGCCCAAAGTCTTAGTGACCTTTCCAAACCTCCAGGGTGAAACGAGCACAAGGGCGACGGCGGCGAGGATCACGAACGGGGAGGCGAGGCGCGACGCGGTGGTCAGCTCCGCGTACGCCCGCGACCAGCGCGAGTCGTAGTACTCGACCCCGAAGAGCCCGTGAAGGCTTCGCCAGATCAACTGACGCCGCCGGTCGGGATCCGGCTTGGCGAGCGTCTGGACCCAACGCTCCCGGGCGACTCGTATTTGTTCCTTCGAGGCTTCGCTCGGAGTTCGTCCCGCAGGCCACGGGTCCACCGACGGCGCCCAGTAGTAGTCGGCGCTTCCTTCGACGATCTGAAAACCGAGCCCGTGCAGGGGATCGCCTGGGAGGTTCGATCTCCCGATGTACCAGAAGAGAAGGGCGAGAAGCGCAAAACCGGCGAGAAACCAGATCATCGACTTGAAACTGCGGGCAATTGCGAAGGTCATGACGCCGATCAGCAAGACAAGTCCGCCGCAATTCGGCCGAATCAGAAACAGCACGGCTGCCGCGAGCCCGGTCAGAGGCGCCGCCCATCGTGACTTGGGCGGGTCAAGCAGCATCGCCGTGATTGGCAACAGGAAGGCCGCTGCAAGCGCTTCCGGCATGACGGCGCTCGCGGCGTCGCGAAGCCGGAGAAACAAGAAGCAGAGACAGGAGAACAGAAGACCGATCGGGGCACCGCGTCGGCGAGCAAGCCAAGAGGACGTGGCAACGATGGAGAGAGCGAGCAACGCCGACTGCGCCACAACGACCGATCGGGCCTCCTCGACCCACGGGCAAGCACGCGTCGCGCCCCGGAGAAAGAGCAAGTAAAAAGGCTTTGGAAGATGGCTGATCGGCACGCCCGGAGCCGGGGGAGGGATCGAACGGAAAATGCCAAGACCCTCCCTTGCCCAGGCGAGGTCGATCTCGCTGTCGGACCAAAGGACGACGGGTGCCGCGAAGGCAGGCCAGAGGTAGAGGGCAAGTCCCAACGTCGCCAGGCCCAGCCACAGAAGACGGGAACGAAGTGTCTGGCTCACGTCGAAAGGGCCGAGTTTCTTTCCCGACGCCACGAGACGGAGATCACAGCAAGCGCGGCAAGGGAGAAAAAGGACAGCGCTACACCGAGGCGAAAGCCGGGAGGCGCGTAGGTCAAAGTCACGAGGTGCCGGCCCGGAGGCAGGGCGATCGCCAGGAACGGGCCGTTGGCGAGGCCGACTGGGAGGGGGGTCTCGACCTCGTCTCGCGCAATCCAGCCGCCGTCCGTGACCAGGCTGGAGACCAGGATGGCGCCGCTCGATCCGGAAACCGAAACATCGAATCGGATGGTGTTGGCTTTCTCCACGAGCGGGCCGACTTGAACCGGCGGGTTGGGAAAAAAACCTCGGGCTGGCGCGAAGGAGGGATTCTTCAAGAGGATCGCCCGCCGCGCGAACTCGCCTCTGGCGAGAAACTCCGTCAGGCGCGTGCCGAACGCCGGGAGGGCGTTACGGCCGGTCTGAGGCGCCCCCGGTGAAGGATCCACGACCTCGATCGCCGGCGGTGCGTACAGGCGAGGCAACGCACCGCTGTTCTCGAAGACCTGCCCATCTGCGCCGGCGTAGACGCGACCCCAGCGAGAGCCGGGGCTTCTGCCTTCCGGCGAGGAGACGAGAAATCGGGCGTTCAAGAAGTCAAAGATCGGCGCGTCAAGCTTGCGGACTCGCTTGAAGTAATCGAACGGCGCGTAACCGGCGGTCGAATCCAGGAGCTGAACATAGTCCCGCCTTTCGGCCGGGTCGTGCGTGAGGACGTTCTCGACCGAGGCGAAGATATTCGTGTTGGGGTAGAGCGCGAACTCGTCGCTGACGATGCGGAAAGGCTGCTTCTGGGAACGCAGGAATCGAATGAGCGGTGTTTCCGGGTACAGATTCGCAGGCGAATGGAAACGGTAAAGACGCATTCCCTGGTGCAGGAGCTCCAAGGCCGAAAGGCCGGTGATCAGAAACAGAAAGAGAACAGGCGTAAGGTGTCTCTTCCTAAGGAGTGTCGCGGCCACGCCGGCCAGAGAGAGAACCGCCAGCGTCCACACAAGCGCAGTGACTTGAGGATGGAGCCCTCCGGCCGCGGCGTGCCTGCCGCGAAAGAGAAGGAACTGAATGAGCGCGAGCCCCGCGATAGCCGCGAGTCCGAAAACGAAGAAGCGCATTGACTTCCCGCCCGCAGCGATATCCCGCATTAACCGGTCCAGCTCCAGGGCAGCCAGCGGCGCGCCGGCCATCGAGGCGAAGAGGAGAAGCCTCAGGGGAGGCGCGAGCCGGATCCCGGGAATCACCTCGATCAACGAGCGAAAGACAGGCAGGCCCATCGCTCCGCAGAGACCCAAGAGCAGGATCGCGAAGAGGATCCATTCCTTCCAACTGCGCCGCGAGCCAGGGCGCAAAACCAGGAGCGCGCAACTCCAACCCAGGACGCCGAAGTATCCGAATCCCATCTCCACGATCGACCCCGCCGCGCCCGGAATCATCGGCGACTCGATCAGATCTCCATAGGCCGTCGGAAAGAGAGACGTCAGGAAGCCGCCGAGCCATCCGGGTTTGTACGGCACCCACGGCACGTAGTCCAGATGGGAAGGGTCGCTGGCGAGCACGAGGCGATTGGACGCGAGGACCGCGTACAGCTGCGGCAGAAGAGCGAATGCCGAGAGCGCAATCGCGGCAAGCCCGGCGAGAGCGCCGGCCTTCAGGACCGCCGTGCTCGGGAGATCGCGGGCGAGAGCGCGCAATCCGAACCAGAGCAGCCCGAAAAACGCTCCGAGCGCGACTGTCTCCATGTGGCCGCACAGGGGCCAGGCCGTCAGGACAAGAACCAGAAACAGGAATGCGCGTCTTTTGATTGTCGGGTCTGAGAGGAGCTCGAAGCCGAAAAGCGCCCAGGGCCAGAGACAGATGTCGGATGTGGCCGGATGATAGAGCCAGGCGGTCAGAGCAAAAGAGAACGCGAAGGTCACCGCGCCGAAACGGGCCGCGGCGCTCGAGGCTCGCAGCTCCCGGAGCCAGAGGTACGCTCCGGTCGACGCGAGCAGGAGCTTGACGGCGCCGAGCAGAACGAACGCGCGGGCGAGGGGGAGAGCGAACGTCAGGAGCGTGAAGGGCGAGAAGGCCTGAGACTGACCGCTGCCCGCAAGCGGCATCCCGCATCCGTTCCAACGATTCCAGAAGGGCGGCGACCCTTCCTTCCACGCCATGCGAACCGCCTTGGCCCAGGGCGCGAACTGCGTTGCGACGTCGTTCAAGGAGGGGTTGTGCGGAGGCGGATGAGCGGCGGCATTCCAGGGAACGAACTGACGGATGTGATCGAGCGGAATCGGGGTCCGATCCCGCCAGAATCCCGGCGCGAGAAAGAGGATCGGAAGAACCAGGAACAGAGACCACTCTCTCCACGGCAGCTCCCGGCGCAGCGCTCGAGCGACGGCGCGCGTTACGAGCGCCACCACTACGAAGACGAGCCAGAGAGCGCTTGAGGAGAGGAGTTCCCTCAAGGCGGCTCCGACTCGTCGGAGCGGAGAAGCTTTTCCGGCAGTCCTCCGAAGGCACCCGAGGACATCAGGATCACGACGTCTCCCGGCCGCGCGTCTCTGGCCAGGATCTGCGGGATTTCGTCGATGGACTTCGGAGCGAAACCGGGCTTGGCCTCTCGGGAGAAACGGGAGACGAGCGCTTCGCGGTCGAGGGTCGTCTCGGGCGTCAGGCGGTTGGAGTCGGAGACGGGAGCGATCACGAGCGAGATCCCGGCCAGTCTCGCTTGGAACTCGCCGCCGCGCCGACCGAACGTCTCCTCTGCTCGATCACCTGCGAGCCCGATTACCAGATCGTGCGAACCAACAGGCTTGCGCGGATCGCGGTGTCTCGCGTGACGAGCGCAATGCCCTCGGCTCGAGCGGTGGCGCCGATCAGGCGGTCGGCCGGATCTCTCGGGTAGTCCTCCGGGAATTGAGTGGAGAGCGCGGCGATCTCCGGCGTGATCTCCCTGACGGTCGCGCCTGTCGCCTCCAGGATCGTCCGAATGGAAGCGTCGATCGTGCCCGAGGAGCGCAAATGGCCTCTGGCGAACAGGAGCGCCATCTCCCGAAGAGAGATGGACGCGATCGCGATGCCTCCCGAAACGCGGGCCCGTCGAATGGCGCTCGCCGCCCGGCGGGAGAGACGCTCGGGCTCGCTCGCCAGCCAGATGAGCGCCTGTGTATCGAGAAGAATCACCTTACTTGATCTTCCAGTCCGAAATCGGGTCGACGGGGCTCTCGATGTCCCCCACGATTTCGATGACGCCTTTCAGGGCGCCGAAGATGTTCTTTGGAGCCGCATCGGCCGGCACGAGTTTGGCGACCGGGCGCCCCTTCTTGGTGATCAGAACGCTCTCGCGGCGGTCGTGGACTTCGTCCATGATCCGCAGGCACTGGGCCTTGAACTTCGCGGCGGCAATCGTCTTCATGACTCCCTCCAAAACACCATAGTCACATCAGGTGGTCATTATAGCGGGCGACCAGGGACAGTCAAGTCGCGTCAAAGCGTCTTTAAGAGCGTCTCTGGCAGTCGGCCGAAGGCGCCCGAGGACATCAAGATCACAACGTCTCCGGGCCGCGCCTCCCTGGCCAGGATCTCGGGAATCTCGTCGATCGACTTCGGAGCGAAGCCGGGCTTGCCCTCTCGGGAGAAACGGGAGACGAGCGCGTCACGGTCGAGGGTCGTCTCTGGCGTCAGGCGGTTGGCGTGGAAGACGGGAGCCACGACGAGCAGATCAGCTGCCGAAAAGGCTTGTGCGTAATCGTCCTGGAACATCTTGCGGCCGGCGGTGTTGGAGCGCGGCTCGAAGAGGGCCCAGATCCTCCGCCCCGGCCAGCGGGTCCGTGCGGCCTCGAGCGTGCCGGCGACGGCGGTGGGGTGATGGGCGAAGTCGTCAACAATATATATATTGTCTCGCTCGCCGATCACTTCGAGCCGGCGCCGGACGCCCGAAAAGCGCGGAAGGGAGCGGGCGATCTCTTCGGGCGTAAGGCCGAGCCCGCGCGCCAGCGCGATCGCGCCCAGAACGTTGCGGACGTTGTGGAGGCCGAAGAGAGGCGAGCGCAGCCGGGCGACGGGCTGTCCGCTCTCGACCAACGCGAACGCGGTTCCCTGCTCAGAAAAGGAGATCTCGGCCGCCGCAAAGTCGGCTTCGGGGCTTTCGAGCGAAACGGCGACGACTCGCGCCGGGACGTCTCGCACCGCCTCCCGCACGCGCGCGTCGTCGGCGTTGACGACGACGGTGCCGTCTGCGGGGACGAGAGCCGCCACCTTCCGGAAAGCTTCCAGGATCGACTCGACGTCGGGAAAGATGTCCGCGTGGTCGTACTCGATGTTGCCGATGAAGAGGTGCTGAGGCTGGTAATGGAGAAACTTCGGGCCCCGGTCGAAGAACGCCGCGTTGTACTCGTCCCCCTCCAGAACGAAGTGCCGCCCGGCTCCCCGCCGGTAGCCGCGGCCGATGTTCTTCATTTCGCCGCCGACGATGAAGCCGGGGTCGCGCCCGGAGTCCAGCAGCAGCCAGGCGGTCAGGGCGGTCGTCGTCGTCTTGCCATGCGTCCCCGTGATGACCACGGACGTCTTGCCGGGCAGGAGGTACCGCGCGATTCCCTGTGGCATCGAGAGGACAGCCAGGCCTCGCCGCTGTGCCTCGATGGCCTCGGGATTGTCTCGCGTGGCGGCATTGCCGATGATGACGAGGTCACAATCTTCAGGAACATTCTCGGCGGCAAAACCGCGAGCGACGGGGATGCCGAGACTGGAAAGCTCGTCGGACATCGGGGGAAACAGCCCCCGGTCACTTCCCGTAACCCGATGCCCCGCCTCGCTCAAGAGGGCGGCCAGCGGCACCATGGCGGTGCCGCCGATCGGGACCAGGTGGACCTTCATCCCCTCCCCGCGGGGGTCGGCGGAAGGGGGAGACGGCGCTTTTTGCCCGGTTTTGTGGAAATATCCACCGCGTTAGCGAAGTTAAACCCCTGCGGCATAGTAACGTAACCCGACACATGGATCATGGCCGGTCCCGCCGGACGACAGTCTTCGCGAGCCGGATCTTGAGCAAGTCAATAGGAGGGATCAGGAGATGCGTCACATGAGAAAGCTTGCGGCCGCCGGGCTCGCGCTGGCCGCGCTCGTCGCCCTTACCGGGTCAGCTGTTGCCCAGGAAAAGCCAAAGGCCAAGACGGACACCAAGGCGGCAGCGCCCGCGTCCAAGGCCGTGGCCGCTCCCAAGATCGAGATCGCGCCAGAGACCAAAGATGCCGGCACGGTCGCCAAGGGGCAGGTCATCGACACGACTTTCCTCGTCAAGAACACCGGCGGCTCGGACCTGATCATCAGCGACGCTCGTCCCGGCTGCGGCTGCACCGTCGCCTCTTTCGACAAGCTGATCAAGCCGGGCGCCGAGGGGAAGATCGTGACCGCGGTCGACACCAAGAGCTTCTCCGGGCCGATCTCCAAGTCGCTTCTCATCGTCTCGAACGATCCCGAGCGCCCTCAGATCAATCTGTTCATCAAGGCGACGGTCAAGCCGTTCGTCGACGTGCTGCCGCAGCCTTATGTCCGCTTCGCGGTCGTCAAAGGCGATAGCGACACGCGCGAGGTCATCCTCGTCTCCGAGGAGAAGACCTTCAAGCCGACCGTCGCCGAAATCGCGCAACCCTATGTCAAGGCCGAGGTTGCGCCCGCGGGAGAGAAGGACAAGATCGCGGGTCACCCGGGCGACCAGTACAAACTGAAGATCACGATCGGGCCCGACGCCCCCGAGGGACTGTTGAACGCGCCGATCCGGATCGCCACCGCAGTCACCCAGCAGCCGAATATCGAGGTCCCCGTCTCCGGCCTCGTGCGCGAGCGCGTGTCGGTCACGCCCAAGCTCGTCAACTTCGGCAACTTCACGGCAGGCAAGGATCCGATCACGCGCAACATCGTCGTCAACAACAACAAGCCGCAGACCGCCATCAAGGTGACGAGAGCGGAAGTCTCCGTGCCCGGCTTCATCACCGACGTCGTCCCGACCCAGGAGGGGATCTCCTACACGGTGGTGATCAAGGCGAGCGACAAGGTCAAGAAGGGCGCGCTCGAGGGAACCGTCAAGCTCTACACGACGGACAAAGAGAAGGCGATCATCGAGCTGCCGCTGCGCGGGGAAGTCCTGTAAGTCACAGTCTCCGCTGTTTTGAGAGAGCGCCCCCTTGCGGGGCGTTTTCCTTTTCTAGGGGCTAGCTATCAGCTGTCAGCTATCAGCTTTCAGCTGTGGGCCCATTCCTGTCTGGCTGAAAGCTGTGAGCTGTAAGCTGAGAGCTACACCCTCTCGACCTTCTCCAGAATGTCGTCCCTCCAGGTGTAGCGAAGCCTTTTCCTTCCCTTCGCGGCGCCTTTCTGCAGCGCATAGCCGTACAGGAGCGGCAAGGCGACGGAGGTCTCGACGAAGGCCATCTCGTGCGTGGCCTTCTTGGAGACTTTGCCCCAGGAGGTGGCTTCCGAGAGAGTCGAGCCGCCCAAACCTCCCCAGTGAGGCGCGTCAGTCGTGATCTGAAGGGCGTATTTGTGGCCGCCCGTATCGATGCCGAAGATGTAGGACATCACGATCGAGTCGTTGATGTAGTTCTTCGGGACGCCGCCGGAGACGTAGAGCGCGGCGGTCGCCGGGCTCTTCACCACGATCTGAGTCAGCTCGTAGTTGTCGCGGATCGAGCTGATCGTGAAGGGCTCGCGGCCCGCCTTGCGAAAGCGGTGGTAGTGCTCCGTCAAGCCGATCCCGATCGAGGAGTCGTTCAAGGCCGGAACGAAGAGGGGAGTGCCGGTGCGGGCGCAGGCGCCCAGGATGGAGCCGCGGTCGCCGCGGCCTTTTTCGGCCAGCAGCGCGAGAAACGCGCGCGACGACAGGCTCTGCGGCGCCAGCTTGTCGGCAAAGCGCGAGACGGCCAGGTCCGTGTCCCAGTACCTCTCCTCGTCGATGAACGTGTCGTAGAGGCGGTCGATGTAGAGATCGCGGAGCTCCTTGTCGTCGGCCTCGGGGCTTCCATGGAAGTGGCGGCCGCCGCGAACCTGATAGAGGTCCTGGGAGACGATCGCGCCGGTCGAGACGACGACGTCGACCATTCCGCCTTCGATCAGATCCACGAGAACCTGGCGCATGCCGGCCGCGATGAGCGAGCCGGCGAGGCCCAGAAAGATCGTCGGCCGCTGGCGGTCCTTGAGCATCGCCTCGAAGACCGCGGCGCACTTTCCCAGAGCGCGCGCCTGAAAAGACGCGTCCCGATACGCGTCGAGCAGCTGCGAGACCGTGGTCTTCGGGCCGACCTTTATCGGCGTCGTCGGGCGGCGGAGGAGCGCCTTCTTGCGCCGCCGATCGACGCCGAGGGCGGCTTCGTGCGCGTACTCGCGGGCGCTGCGCGCCCCGACTTTTCCTTTCGATCCCATCGGCGCGGTCCTCCCGAAAGAATGCGGTAAGCGGCCATGGCGGCCGCGTATCCCGAATCGATGTTGACGGCTGTCACTCCGTTGGCGCAGGAGTTGATGGCGGATAGAAGCGAAGCCAGGCCCCCGATCGCGGCTCCGTAGCCGCCCGAGGTCGGCACGGCAATCAGCGGGCGCCCGACCAGGCCCGCGATGACGGAAAAGAGCGACGCCTCCATCCCGGCCACGGCGATCACGACGTCGGCCGCCTCGATCTCCTCGAGCCGCGAGAGGAGGCGCAACACGCCCGCGACCCCGACGTCCGCAATGAGATTCGAGGCCGCGCCCAGGTAATCCAGAGTCCGTCTCGCCTCTTCGGCGACCGCCGCATCGGAGGTTCCCGCGGTCACGATCGCGACCGTTCCTTCGACTTTCGGCATCGGTTTTCCGAGGAAAAGCTGGAGCGTCGAGGACCGCGCGTCGTAGGACGCGCGCCCCGGAAGAGGCAGAGCCGAGACCTCGCTCCAGAGGTCGGGAGTCAGGCGCGTGACGAGCACGTCGTGCGCGCGTCCGAGCTGACGACAGATTTCCGCGATCTGAGCCGGAGTCTTGCCCTGCGCCAGCACGACCTCCGGAAATCCGACGCGCCGTAACCGGTCGAAATCCAGCGTGTAGTCGGGGCCCTGCATGCGCGGGATCATACGCGGGACTCGGGACTCGGGACTCGGGACTCGAAAAGTTCCCCTCCAGTCCCGAGTTCCCAGTCCCGAGTCCCGCCTTCTTGCAAGCGACTCGGTCGCAGGAGTATCGTCAGCATTCGTTTCGGCGCTCTTTGACTTTCGTTCGGCCTGATCCGCGCAGAGCGCGGCTCATAAGGAAGCGGGTGAGAATCCCGCGCGGCCCCCGCCACTGTCACCGGGGACGCCTCGGGCAGCAACCACTGAACGCCTCGGATCGAGAAATCGGTTGAGCGTTCGGGAAGGAGCCCGACGGCGAGAGATCCGGAAGCCAGGAGACCGGTTGAACGGAACGCTTTCTCGGGCGGGTGGAACCGAAGAGGGCGCGCCTTCGAATTCGCGCGGGCGTGCGGACCTCAACGTCTCCCGTCCCGAGACTTCGTCTCGTCGAACGGGAGGTTCGAATGACGACCGCGCTCCTGGTTTTCTCCAGCACCTTGTCCCGCCTCATCCCGCGTCGCACAAACCCCATCTTCATCGCGGACTCGGTCGCACGCCACGCTCGGACGCGGAGCCCGGCGCGCGCCTGTGCGGCGGTACTGCTTCTCTCGGCCGCGACCGGCATCCAACCCGCTCACGCCCAGACAGCCCCGGTCTCCGACTCCGTTGTCGTCACCGCGACGCTGTCTCCCGTGGAAGAACGCAACCTCGGCTCCGCGACGACGGTGATCACGCGCCGCGAGATCGAGTCAAAGGGAGCCACGACCGTGTTGGAGCTTCTGCGGGAGGTGCCGGGTCTGGACGTGGCCCGGCAGGGGGGCGACGGCTCGCTGACTTCCGTCTTCCTGCGAGGCACCAACTCGACTCAGGCGCTCGTCTTGGTCGACGGGGCCCGGGTCAACTCCCCCTTCTTCTCCGGCTACGACTTTTCCGCCTTGACGACCGAGAACGTCGAGCGCATCGAGATCGTCCGCGGGCCCTTCTCCGCGCTCTATGGCTCGGATGCGATCGGCGGCGTCATCCAGATCTTCACGCGTCCCGCCTCCACGGGGATCACCGGCCAGGCCGCAGCGGAGGCGGGAAGCGCCGGTCAGCGGCAGGGCTCGGTCTTCTTTTCCGGGGGAAGTGGTGTGTTGGCCGCAGCTGGAAGCTACCGGTACGCCCGCGTCGGAGGGGATCGCTCGAATTCCGATTGGAAGGAGCAGAACGGCTCGGCCAGGTTGGAGGGCCGCTTCTCCGACGCGGCGCGCGTCGCGTTGGAGGCCTCGATCTTAGACGGCGACGCTGGCGTTCCCGGTCCGGTCGGCGCGGAGACACCACGAGCCCGCGGCGGCTTTCGCGAGGAGCGGCTCGAGCTACCCATGTGGTTCCAGCCTGCCGCCGGCAACGAAACGACGCTCGTTCTCGCGCATGTCGTATCCAAACCGACCTTTCGCAACCCGGACGATCGTTTCGGCTTCACTTCGTCCGACACGAACGCGCGCACGTGGCAGGCTCGCGCTTCCGACACGTGGCGAACGGGCGCGCACGAGGTGACCGCCGTGGCGTCCTGGGAGCGCTGGGTCGTGGATGCGGCGAGCTCCTTCGGCACGGCGCTCGACGGCGCGTCTTCCACGATTCTGGGTTTTGCGGCGCAGGACTCTTTTCGTCTCGGGACCTCCTGGTTCGCGACAGCGGGTCTGCGCTATGACCACCATTCCCGCTTCGGCCGCGCCTGGAGTCCGCGGGCGACGCTCGCATGGCTCTCCTCCGACGGCCTCTGGAAGCTGCGCGCCTCGGCGGGGAGCGCCTTCCGCGCGCCGTCCGTGGGCGAGCTCTCGTATCCCTTCAGCGGAAACCCGAATCTCCAGCCCGAGCGCTCCGTCTCCTACGAACTCGGCGCCGAGCGGTACTTGGGGGCCGGCCGGCTGGAGGCGTCCCTCTTCTCCAACGAGCTGCGAGATCTGATCGTCTTCGACTTCGTCGCGCAGGAGAACGAGAACGTCGGACGCGCCCGCACGCGCGGCGCGGAGGTCGCCTGGCACCAGCCGCTGGGTCCGTCTCTCGGCGCGGACGTCGGTTATACCTATTTAGACACGGTCGATCGGGGAACGGGGCAGGAGTTGTTACGGCGGCCTCATCACCGCGCATTTGCCGGCGCGAGCTGGCGGCCGATCATCGCTCTCATCGTCTCGCCGCGAGCGACCTTCGTGGGCCGGCGAGCCGACGTCGATCCGATCACGTTCGACCGGATCGAGAGCCCTTCGTTCATCCGGTGCGACCTCTTTCTGCGCTATGAGTTATCGCGGCTTTTCCCCTATGCACGCATCGAGAACCTGACCGATCGCCGCTACGAGGAGGTCTCGGGCTATCCGGCTCCGCGCCGGCGGTTCGCGGCGGGTCTGGAGGCGAAGTTTTGAGGAAAGTCGACAGTCGACAGTCAGCAGTCAACAGTTGGGCGGGCTGCAGCTCACTGTCGACTGTCGACAGTAGACTGTGAACTCGCGGATGATCGCGTATCCGATCTGCTCGCGAAACGGGTCTCGGAGGGCGTGCTGATGCCTCGAATCACCAAGGTCTATACCCGCACGGGGGACGACGGCACCACCGGATTGGGCAGCGGCCGCCGAGTGCCGAAAGACTCCCCACGTATCGACGCGTACGGTACGGTCGATGAGCTCAACAGCCAGATCGGCGTGGCTCTGGCGATCGGGCTCGACGCGGAAGTGTCCAACGCGCTTGGCGCGATCCAGAACGAGCTCTTTCATCTGGGCTCAGACCTCTGTGTCCTCGAGGAGGAGAAGGAACGCCTGCCCGTCCCCGGAATCTCCGAGAGCCACGTGCTTGCTCTGGAGAGCCTCATGGACCGGCTCTCCGGAGACCTTCCGCCGCTGACCAACTTCGTGCTGCCCGGCGGATCCGCGGGGGCCGCGCAGCTCCATGTTGCCCGCACCGTCTGCCGCCGGGCCGAGCGCCTGGTGATCGCCCTCTCGCGCAACGAGCGGGTCGGGCGCTTCATCGTCCAGTATTTGAACCGTCTCTCCGACGCGCTCTTCGTGATGGCGCGTTACGAGAATCGCAAACGCGGCGTCGACGAGCCTCTGTGGGACAGCCGCGCATGAGATCGGCCGGAGCTTCGGAGAAGCGCTAGACTCAGGATTGGAACGAACCAGGAGGAGAGATGAGAACCTCGGAGAAGCCACGGTTCTGGTTGATGGCGGGCCTGGTCTTGGGAGCCGCCGCGCTGCGTCTTCTGCCTCACCCGCCGAACTTCACGCCCATCGCCTCGATTGCCCTCTTCGGCGGCGCCCACTTCGAACGCAAGCGCTGGGCATTTGCCGTGCCGCTGGCGGCGATGGCGTTGAGCGACGCCGTTCTTCGGGTTGTCTTCGGCTGGGGTTTCGATCCTGTCGTCTATGCAACCTTCGCCGTCATCGTCTGCCTCGGCTTTCTCCTGCGAGACCGCAAGACCGCGCCTCTGCCCGTGGCCGGCGCTTCGCTCGCGGCGGCGATCATTTTCTATTTGACGACGAACTTCGCGGTTTGGGCGGCCAGCGGGATGTACGCGAAGACGCTCGGGGGACTGATCACTTGTTACGTAGCCGCGATTCCATTCTTCGGCGCGACGGTGGCCGGCGACCTCTTCTACTCCGCCGTGCTCTTCGGAGGGTTCGCTTGGGCGGAGCACCGTTTCCCCATTTTCCGTGCGGCTGAGGCCGTCTGAGAGGTTCGGAAAGCATCCGATCCGAGACCATGCGAATCGTTTCACTGCTTCCGAGCGCCACCGAGATCGTTTGCCTTCTCGGTCTGGAGGACTCGCTGGTCGGGGTGAGCCACGAATGCGATTTTCCGCCGAGTGTGGCACACCTGCCGAAAGTCGTCCGCTCCACCTTTGATGCGGCGGCCCTGTCGCAGAGCGAAATCGACGAAAAAGTCCGCACGGCCATGCTGGCGGGCGGCAGCGGGTGCGAGATCGACGAGGAGGCCCTGGCATCCTTGTCTCCCGATCTCGTCATCACGCAGGAGCTCTGCGATGTCTGCGCGGTGCCGCAGGCCGCGGCGGCCGCGGCGGTCGCAAGGCTCGTGCCCTCGCCGCGCCTCCTCTCGCTTCACCCGCACTCGCTTGGTGACGTGCTCGGGGACATCCGGCGCATCGGCGAGGCGACCGGGAGTTCGGATCGGGCGAGCGGAGAGGTCGCCGCGCTGTCCGGGCGCCTTCTCGGCATCTCACAGGCAGTCGCTCGCACCTCGCGCCGACCGCGCGTCGCCGCGCTCGAGTGGCTCGACCCCGTCATGGCTTCGGGCCACTGGGTCGTCGAGATGATTCGGCGCGCCGGGGGAGAAGATTTCCTCGGACGCGACCGCGAGCCTTCGGTTTACATCTCCTGGGAAGACCTCCTTCGCTACGCTCCCGAGGTGATCGTCCTCATGCCCTGCGGGTTCAGCGTGGAGCGCAGCGCCGCGGACGCTTCGCTGCTGGCCAGGCGGGCCGGCTGGGAGTCCCTGCCGGCAGTCGAGGCGGGAGAGGTCTACGCCGTCCACGGCGCCGCCTATTTCAACCGCTCGGGTCCGCGGCTGGTGGAGGGTATCGAGATCCTGGCGGAGATTCTTCACCCCGAGATTTTCCCGCGTCGGGAGTGCCCGGAAGACTACCGGCGATTGGAGGGCGTTCTCGTATGAAAGCGCTCATCTGCTGGAGCGGTGGCAAAGACAGTGCCCTCGCGCTCTGCCTGGCCAAAACCCGTCCCGACATCGAGATCGCGGGGCTGCTGACGACCTTTTCGGAAGAGTTCGACCGCGTGAGCATGCACGGCGTCCGGCGAGACCTGCTCGAAGCCCAGGCCAAGGCGCTCGGCCTGCCGGTCTGGAAGATCTTTCTGCCGACTCCTTCCCGGAATGCCGCCTGCGCGCTTCCGCGCAGGGGACCCGGCGGTCCCCCAGACCCCCCGGCTCCCCCCGGCCAAACAGGCTTTATCTCCTTCCCGAGCAACGATGTCTATGAGGAAAAAATGCTCCAGGCATTCGAGCGTGCCCGACGGGAAGGCATCGATGCGATCGTGTTCGGGGACATCTTCTTGGAGGATCTGCGGGCCTATCGAGAGCGGCTCCTCGCGCGTGTCGGGCTCGCGGGGTTCTATCCGCTGTGGGGAAGATCGACCCGCGATCTCATGGAAGAATTCCTCGAACGGGGCTTCCGAGCCGTCGTGGTCTGTGTGGACTCGGCAAGGCTCGATTCCTCCTGGCCCGGCCGCCTGCTCGACCGGCGCTTTCTCGAGGAGTTGCCGGAGGAAGTCGATCCGTGCGGCGAGAACGGCGAGTACCACACCTTCGTGTTCGACGGCCCGGGCTTCTCTCACCCCGTTGTGCACACTCAGGGAGAGACGGTCTTGCGCGATCCCTTCTGCTTCCGCGAGCTCACCGTTTCTCCTCCGCCGGCCGCGCGCGGCCTCTCACTCTGAGACATTAGCGCCAAACCGTCAGCGCTTGTCGATCTCGATCGTCTCCTTCTTGCCGCCGCTCGTGACAGCCAGCATGATCCCCACTCCCACGGCCACCAGGACGGCCACGGCGGTCCAGAAGGCGCCGAGCGATTGGAGCACGCCAGTCTTCCAGAGCGCGAGCCCGAGGGCGACCATCAAGATGACGTACCCCAGCAGATAAAGGCCGGTCCATTTCATGTTCGAGCCCTCCGGCGGCCAACCAGCAATTTCCCTGCCCGGGCATGGGGAGTGCAAGCATGATTGAATCGAGGTTCTTTTCCGATGAGGAGTCGTCATGAAAGCGCGCCTTTGGATGCTCCTGATCCTCTGCGGTTTATTTGCCGTCGCTTCCTGCAGCAGCAGCTCGGCTGCGCCACCGGCGGGTCCCCCTAATCCTGGATCCGGAACGGTTGCTCCCGCGCCTCCCAATCCGGCTCCGCCCCCGGTGACACCGCCGCCGCTGCCTCCCCCGACGGCGCCCCCGTCCGACATCGTCGCGGCCGCCCCTCCGCCGGCCGCGGCGGTGCCGACGCAGCCCCCTTCCTATTCCGCGGCGCCCCGTCCGTATGCCGACGTCATCCGACTGAAGCAGTCGGGACTCTCGGACGAATTCCTGTTGAACAAGATCCGCTCGGACAACACGAGCTATCAGCTGACGACGTCCGACATCCTCGAGTTGCGCGGCGCGGGGCTTTCGGAGGCGGTGATCGAAGCGATGATGCGGTCCGGCCAGCCAGCTGCGGCGATGGCCGGCTCCCCGGTGGCTCGCCGCGCGGAGTTCAATGGTCTGACGCGCGTGGGGAAGGGCTTTCTCGTGTTCGGGACCTCGACCAAACACAACGTCGGCCGGCTCGTTGTGGATGGCGACAAGATCTCCTGGTACGAGTCGGATGACCCCAAGAAGAACTTCTCGATCTACGCCAAGAACGCCAAGGAAATCTTCAACACCTGCGTCCTGCGCCCGCAGCAGAATCTTTGTCTGGAGTTTGGGATCGTCACCTTTACCGGAGAGGAGTACAAGTTCCGCGATCCGGGCTGGAAGAACGGGGAGAATCACCTCGTGATGCAGGCCACCGATTATTTCCGGCAGGCGTTTCCGACTCTTTTCTTCAGCCAGCGCGCGGTCAGCGAGCTGTAGCTTTCAGCTATCAGCTCACAGCTCTCAGCCGCGGCGCAGTTGTGGCCTCCTCTGGCTGAAAGCTGAAAGCTGAGCGCTGAGAGCTATGCCGCGTTTCGCGGCAGCCTCGCCGGAACGGGACCGTGGCGCTTGCGCCACCAGAGAAGAAGAAGCCAGGCGGTCGGAACGGCTGCGAGCGAGTAGGCGAGGATGTGGCCGATCTTTCCGTCCGGCCCCAGGATCTCCGTCGCGTCGTGGATCGCCTGAGACGAAGGGAACACCCGGGCCTCCGCGAGCTCGTGGATGCCGTACAGCAGAAGCTGGACGACGAAGATCGCCAGGAAGACCGCCAGAATGTTCAACAACGCCTTCAGGTCCACGCCGCGGCCCAACCGGGTCCAGGCAAAACCGATCCCGACCGCGGCCGTCAGACCCAGAAGCAGCCCCCACGAAACGGCGGCCGATCTCATCTGGAAGAGAGCGGTCGAGACGAGCAGCGCCGTCTCCATGCCCTCGCGTGTGATCATCAGCAGCGTGAAGGCGAAGATTCCCCAGTAGGCGGATCCCGATTGCGCCCGCCGCTCGACACGCGTTTCAATGTCGGTTTTCAGCTTCGCGGAGACCCGCTTCATGTAGACGAGCAGGCTCGCCACGGAAGCCGCCGCCACGAGAGCGAGGATTCCCTCCCATAGAGACTGATTCGAGGCGCGGCGGAAGAGCAGGAAGGCGCCGAAACAGGTCGCCGCGGAGACCAGGGTCGCGGCGTAGACCGCGCGGGCCAGAGCCGCGCGGCCGGTGCGCCGCAAGTAGGCGAGGATCAGCGCCACGATCAGGAACATCTCGATTCCTTCGCGCAGAGCGATCGTGAAACCCTGCCACATGGCTCCGGCGACCCTCCTACCCCGGGCTTGACAGACCCCCCGGGGAGACGGGAGAATACCGCAACTGAGACTGAGTCGCAATCGCATGAGTTTCCGAGAACGCGAGATCTTCCGCAAATACCTCGAACGTCGTGGCTTGAAGCTGACGGCTGAGCGGCAGGCGCTTTATGACGAGCTCTTCGCCCGGCATGAGCATTTCGAAGCGGACGAGCTGCTCGTTCGCCTGCGCGGCAAGCACAAGAAGATCTCGCGGGCGACGATCTATCGCACGCTCGATCTGCTGGTCGACTCGGGGATCGTCGGTCGGGTCCGAATCGGGGAGTCCGGTTATCGCTACGAGAGGCTGCGCGCGGGAGAACACCACGACCACTTGATCTGCAACGAATGCGGGCGGGTCATCGAGTTCTTCGAGCCCAAGATCGAGAGCCTGCAGGACGAGGTTTGCGACCGCTACGGATTCCTGGCGTTGTCCCACAGCCACCAGCTTCGCGGCATCTGCAAGCAGTGCCGTCCCCGCATCAAGCGGGGGGAGGCAAAGAAAAAGAGCGCTCAAGACAAGAGCGACTGGGCGCTCCGGAACTCCGCCCGCGCGCCGCGGCTCGGGGGCTGACTCGGTGTCGTCGTCGCCGTCCGTCCTCTGGAAGCCGCGGCGCGCGCCACGATTGAGACTGAGTCTTTGTCTCATGATCATGCTGCCCGTCGCCCCGTCCCGGCCGGCCGCGGGAGAAACAGCGGCAGCGGAGCGCCGGCTGGTCGCGATGGGCACCACCCTCGATCTGCGCGTCGAGGCGTCCGATCGACCCGCCGCCCTGCGAGCGAGCGAGGAGGCCGTCGCCGAGATCTCTCGAATCGAGAACCTGCTCTCCACGTGGAAGCCGGGGGGAGCTCTCGACAAGTTGAACCGGTCGCGCCCCGGAGAGCGCGTCGCCGTGGGCCGGGAGGCGGCGAACCTGCTTGCCGAAGTGAAGGCGTGGTCGGAGCGGACGGACGGCGCCTTCGATCCCACGGTTCTGCCGCTCGTGCGCGCGTGGGGTCTGCGAGGCGAGGGACGAATCCCTTCCGATCTCGAGCGGCGGCGCGCGATCGCGGCCGTCGGGGCGCGGCACTTCCGGATCGATGCGGAGAGGGGAGAGGCGGCGCGCCTTTCGCTCGCCGCGGGGATCGACGAGGGCGCCTGGGGGAAAGGCTACGCGTTGGACGCCGCGGCCGCGCGGCTGAAGAAGGCGGGCGTGAGGGAAGCGCTGCTCGACCTGGGCGGCCAGCTCCTCGTGCTCGGCCACAGAGACGTCTCGGTCGCGGATCCCGCAAACCGGAGCCGGGCGGCCGCGTCGCTCTCTCTGACCGACGCCTCGCTCTCGACCTCGGGCAATTCGGAGCGCGGCCGCACCGTCAGAGGACGGCGCGTCGGCCACCTGCTGAATCCTCGCTCCGGCTGGCCGGCGCCGGACTTCGGCTCCGCGACCGCGATCGCGCCCTCGGGTCTCGTGGCCGACATTCTGTCCACCGCGTTCTTCGTCCTGGGCCCGGAGAAGGGCCTCGCCCTCTCCGAGCGGCTGCGCCGCGCGGGCTTTCCCAACGAAGCGCTTTTTCTCATCGACCGCGGCGATCACGTCGACGCGACGTCTTCTCCCGGTCTGCGATTTCAACTGGAGGGATTTTCGCGATGATCTCTTGGAAGACCCTCGTCACCGCTTTCGCCGTCTCGATCTTCTGTTGCCTCGCCGCGGCCCCGGCCTCCGTCGCGCAGCAATCCCCTCCGACCCTCGAACAGCGGCTGGAGCGGCTGGAGAAGCTTCTGGAAGAAACCCGGGCCGAGCTGGCCGCGGCGAAAGCGGCGCCCTCGGCCGACGCCGCGCGCCTCGCGGAAATCGAGCGCCAGATCCAGATTCTGGCCAAGGAGATCGAACAGCTGAAGCTCGGCGAGGCGGCCATGGCTCCGCCGACGACGGCGGGCGGAGCGTATGGGGTGGGACCGGCGGCCGCCAAGGTCTATTCCGGCAAGACGGGAGTTTCCCTCGGGGGCTACGGCGAGGCGCTCTACCAGAATTTCGCGAGAAAGGATCAGGGCGGCGCGCCGTCGGGAAAGGACGATCAGGTCACTCTCCTTCGCGCCGTGGTCTACCTCGGCTACAAGTTCGACGACCATTTTCTGTTGAACACGGAGCTCGAGTACGCCAATGCGGTCGTGGCTTCGGACAAGAAGGGAGAAGCCGAGGTCGAGTTCGCGTACCTCGACTACCGTCACTCGCGTGCGTTCAACGCGAGAGCGGGGCTCGTTCTCATTCCGATGGGCCTCGTCAATCCGCTGCATGAGCCGACGAGCTTTCTCGGCGCGCTGCGGCCCGACGTGGAAGACAGGATCATTCCATCCACCTGGCGCGAGCTCGGCCTCGGCGTCTACGGAGAGGCTGGGCCCGTGACCTACTACGGCTATCTCGTAAACGGTTTGAAAGCGGAGGGATACACAGCCGAGGGAATTCGCGAGGGGCGGCAGGAGGGCTCGGAAGCACTGGCGAGGAATTGGGCCTTCACCGCGCGACTCGATTACACCGGCGCGCCCGGCCTGGCCGCGGGCGCCTCGATCTTTTCGGGGAGGGCCGGCCAGGGCCGCGTGACGCCGTCCGGGCGGCCGATCGGCGCGTCCACGACGGTGTGGGATGCTCACGCGGACTGGCGCTGGCGCGGGCTGTGGCTGCGAGGCCTCTATGCCCGCTCCCATGTCGCGGATGCGGCCCTCATCAACGAGCACAACGGCTTCGTGGGGGATGAGTCCGTCGGGAGCCGGCAGGAAGGTTGGTATTTGCAGGCGGCGTTTGACGTGCTCTCGCTCAAGGCGGGCTCGCGATCGTCGCTCTTCCCGTTCCTGCGGTACGAAAAGTACGACACGCAGGCGGAGGTCCCGATCGGTTACGAGCGCAATCCGAAAAACGACGCGAACGTGCTCACGGTGGGCGTGGGCTTCAAACCGATCGAGCAATTGATCGTCAAGACGGATTGGCAGAGGCGCCGCAACGCGGCGCGCACCGGAGTGAACCAGTGGAACGTCGCCCTCGGTTATATCTTCTAGAGCGTCCGTGAAGGGACAGCGATCTCAACGCTTCTGTCCCCGGCTTCTCCGTGGCGCCGGCCTCTGGCTGGCGCTCACGGCTCCGGCGAGCGCGAAAGTCTTTCTCACCCAGGACGAGGCTCTCGCCCTCGCCTTCCCGGCGGGCGTCGCCGTCGAGCGGAGGACCGCGTTCTTGACGCCCGTTCAGCAACAGGAGATCAAGAAGCTCGCGGGCGGCGACCGCCTTCCCGGCGCGCTCGTCACTTACTACGTCGGACGGCGCGACGGCCGCGAGGTCGGCACCGCGTACTTCGAGACCCACGTCGTCCGCACGCAGCCCGAGACCCTCATGGTCCTAGTCGATCCCGCCGGGTCGATCGCCCGCATCGAGGTCCTGTCCTTCGCGGAACCGGGGGAGTACCTGCCGCGCCCGCATTGGTACAGTCAGTTTCCAGGGCGCAAGCTCGACGGCGAGCTCGCTCTTTCTCGCGGCATCCGGCCCGTTTCCGGGGCGACATTGACGGCTCGCGCTACTCTCGAGGCGGCGCGGCGGGTTCTGGCGATTCATCAGGTGCTCGGGCGGCGCGCGCCATGAAGCGCTGGGTGGCCCGCCTCAATCACCTCGCGTGGGGCCTGACGGCGGTGAGCGGCGTGCTCTACGGCGTTCTCAAATACTTTGTGGGTGGATCCGATCCGGACTCCCGACTCTCCACGCCGTGGCAGCCGGCGCTCCTCGCCGCGCACGTCCTCGCGGCGCCGGTCGCGGTCTTCGCGCTGGGGTTGATCTTTCGCAAGCACGTCCTCCTCCGGCTGCTCATCCGCCAACGCGACGGGCGGCCGACGGGCAGCCTCCTGACCTGGACCGCGTTTCCGCTCACATTGAGCGGCTACCTGCTTCTCGTCTTCACGGGGGAAGGGGCCCGGCGCTGGACCGGGTGGATCCACGCCGGCATTGGCCTGCTCTTTGCCGCAGGCTACGCGCTCCACCCGCGCGGGTCAGGCTCGCCAATCGATCCGGCGGAACCTGCGCCCGAGCCTTAGAGTCGTCGAGCGCGTCGTATCGAACCGTTCCTCGGAGTCGCGGACGATCCGGGGCTGACTTCCCTCGAACACGGAGAGCGCCCCCTCGGCGATCTTGCGCCGAGCCTCGCGCATGGAAGTCGCCAGGCCGGAGGCGACGAGCGTCCGCGCGGCGGAAGATTCCTCCGGCGCAAGCGTCGTCTGCTCCAGGACGTCGGGCAGCTCGCCGCGGGAGAATGCCCGGCGGAAATCCTCCTCGGCCTGGCGGGCCTCTTCTTCGCCGTGGAACTGCGCCGTGATCGTGTGCGCGAGCTTCGCCTTCGCGTCGCGCGGGTTCTCCTCCCCCTTCTCCACGCGCCGGCGGCGGGAGGCCACCTCCTCGGCAGCGACGTCGGTCAAGAGCTCGAAGTAGCTCCACATCAAGGCGTCGGGAATCGACATGAGCTTCCCGTAGATCTCTCCGGGAGGGTCCTGGATGCCGATCGCGTTGCCCAGCGACTTGGACATCTTCTCGGCACCGTCGGTCCCCACGAGGAGCGGGAGAGTCATGACGACCTGCGGCTCGAGCCCCTCCTCGCGCATGAGGTCCCGGCCGACGAGGAGGTTGAAGAGCTGGTCCGTTCCGCCGAGCTCGACGTCCGCCTTCAAGGCCACCGAGTCGTACCCCTGAGCCAGCGGATAGAGAAGCTCATGCAGCGCGATCGGCTGCTGCGCCCGCCAGCGCTTTTGAAAGTCGTCTCGTTCGAGGATCCGGGCGACGGTGATCTTGGACGCGAGCCGGATCAGCCCTGCCGACCCGAGCGCCGTCAGCCACCGGCTGTTGAACTCGATCGTCGTCTTCTTCTCGTCCAGGATGCGAAACGCCTGCGTCGTGTAGGTCCGCGCGTTTTCCTCGACCTGCTCGCGGGTCAGCTGCGGCCGCGTCGCCTTTTTTCCGGAAGGGTCGCCGATCATGCCCGTAAAGTCGCCGACGACGAAGACCACCCGGTTGCCCGTGTCCTGGAACTGGCGCATCTTGCGGAGGACGACCGTGTGCCCCAGATGGATGTCGGGTGCCGAGGGATCGAACCCGACTTTCACCGTGACGGGCCCGCGTTCGAGCTTGCGCGCGAGGTCTCCTTCGTCGATCAAATCGACGACTCCCCGTTTGAGCAAAGGAAGGGAAGAGGCGACTGGGCTCACGGCGGGCGGGGATTATATGTTCTATCTCTTGGAGTTAAAGACAGATAAGCGGACTCTTTGGCGCAACTTAAAGGCGCCGGGGGCCGCCCGAGACCGGCTAGAGTTCTCCCGTGAGGGTTATGGACATGGCATTCAAGGGGATTTCTGTCGGGAAAGTTGTCTTCGCCGCGATTCTTCTCGCGGCTTCCTCGCTGGCCGCGCGAGCCGATACGGTGACGCTGCCTGCGGCGGCCTCGGTGCAGGGGCTGGCGCCGTTTATCTCGGACGTGCGTGTGTTCAACATCTCGTACTTCGCCAGCGTGACGGTGACGGCGACGTATCGATTTGGGTCGCAGCCGGCGAGGACGTTTACATTGTCTCCGCGCGAGGCGAAGTCGTTTGACGATATTTGCGTGAGTTTGTTTGCGACGCCGAATTCCCTGGGGGCGGTGGAGTTTTCCAGCTCGGCTTCGCCTGGGACAGTGGTGGTGACGTCGCGGTTGTATTCCCCGTTTCCGCCGCCTGTTGGCGGAGCGGTTGGGATGTTCATTCCCGGGCTGCCATCGTCGGCGGCGCAGCCTGTGACGGTGCTGCCGGGTTTGATGAACGGGGCGAGTCGGACGAACATCGGGGTGTACAACCCCAACGACGCGTCGGTGAATGTGGCGGTTCGGTTGTATGACGGACCCGTGTTGCTGGGAACGGTGCCGTTGACGTTGGGACCCAGGACGGGGACGCAGATCTCGAACATTTACAAGAGCCTGGGGTTTGAGACGTTGGTGAGGACGGACGGGTACTGCACGGTGGACAGCGGAGGGGCCTTGCCGTTGTTCAGTTACGCGGCGATGGCGGACAACGCGACGCAGGATACGATCCTGGTTGTGGGAGCTCCCGATGTGGCGGCCCCTGCAGGCTACAATCCGCCCACACCCACGCAGACCGGAGGCTCGAGCGGTTCCACCCCGACGCCCACACCACCCGGCCCGACTCCCACTCGAACACCGACCCCCCCGCTGTACAGCGCGCAGACGATTTCGATCGACGTGAGCCGCTACAGTTACACGCCAGGTTCCTCCAATCCGATCGAAGTGACTGCGGGCGTCGTGACGACGCTCGTCTTCAGCTCGACCGACGTGACTCATGGCTTCTCCGGCGTTTCGGCTCTCGGCATCGCGGGAACGAACGTGATCTCGCCCGGAGATCCTGGCGATCCTTACGGCGGAGGGTCCAAGCCGGTGATCTACACGGTCACCTTCACGGCGCCGGCCTCCGCCCGCGGCCAGACGTACCCATTTAAGTGCACGGCGTCGCCGGAGTGCGGACCCGGGCACAGCGGGATGGTCGGCACGCTTCACGTAAACTGAGATAGAGGGACATCGTCCTATTTGGGGTCATGGTTTTCAAACGACGTGTCTCCTCGGTGCTCTTCCTGGCGAGCCTTGCTCTCTGCCTGAGGGCGGACACGGTGACATTGCCTGCCGCGGCGTCGGTGCAGGGCCTGGCGCCTTTTATCTCGGACGTGCGCGTGTTCAACACGTCGTATACGGCAAGTGTGGCGGTGACGGCGACGTATCGGTTTGGGTCGCAGCCGGTCCAGACGTTTACGTTGGCGCCGCGAGAGGCGAAGTCGTTTGACGATATCTGTGTGAGTTTGTTCGCGACTCCCAACTCCTTGGGCGCGGTGGAATTTACGAGCTCGGCTTCGGCCGGGACGATCGTGGTGACATCTCGGTTGTATTCGCCGTTTCCGCAGCCTGTGGGAGGTGCGGTGGGGATGTTCATTCCGGGGCTGCCGTCGTCGGCGGCGCAGCCTGTGACGGTA
>Ga0070698_100000077_pt1 | contig 74620 bp, 28 predicted proteins | sample KBSK1502metaG_FD_65477 | JGI IMG/M metagenome (GOLD analysis project Ga0070698, IMG submission 65477) | Corn, switchgrass and miscanthus rhizosphere microbial communities from Kellogg Biological Station, Michigan, USA - KBS K1-50-2 metaG | ecosystem: Host-associated > Plants > Roots >... | reverse complement strand
GATCTTCTCGTCGGGATCCACCTTGTCGCCGTGGCGCGCGAGGTAGCGAAGGTACGCCCGGATCGCGTCAGGCGCGGCGGCGATCGCCTCGTCGGTGGTGTCCGCCTGAACGACACAGCCCAGCAGATCGAGCACGTGGACGAGGGTCTTCTTGCGTTGCGGCCCGGACTCGGCGTAGAGCGCGTACGCGGGCACGGCCCGAGCGTAGTCCAGAGGCGGCACTGGGTTCCGAGCCGAGTCGGCTAGAGTCGGTTGATGAGGTCCTGGGCCCAGCTCACGAGAAGAGCCCCGAACGACGGGCTCAGGTTCGTGCTCGACGTACCGTTCACCGTGGTCACGAAGCTCGAGAGGTAGCTCTTCGCGGACGCGACGTTCCCCGCGGCGAGCGCCGACTGGGCGGACGCGATCTGGGCGAGAAGCGACGACTTCGTCGCGCTCGTCATGAGGAAGGTGGACGCACCGTAGTTCACCGCGTTCTGGAGGCCGGTGACGGTGGCGTGCACCTGGAACGACCACACCACGGTCGTGACGTTCCCGAGGACGTCGCTCGCTGTCACCGTGATGGTGTGCGTGCCGGCGACGAGCGTGTAGAGGTTGAGCGAGGCGCCGCTCGCGACTGCAAGAGGCTTCGTCGTCGCGTCGAGGGTCGCGCTTACTGCCCCGACGCCGAGCGTATCGGTCGCGCCGTAGGTGAAGACAAGCGAACCGCCGACGTCGTATGAGCTCGCGTTCGTCGGCGCGGTCTGCGACGTCGTGATCGCTGGCGCGGTGCGTTTGAGCCCGACGGACCGGCTCGACGAGACGACGTTCCCCGCGACGTCCATCACCCGCACGACGATCGTGTACACGCCGTCGACGTTCGGCAGCGCGAGCGTCGTCGTCGCGGCGTAGGGTTGCCACGCGCCAAAGGTCACGCCCCCATCGGTCGAGAGCGCCGTGCGCGCCACACCGCTGCCACCGTCGGCGAAAGAGAGCTGCAGCGTCGGCGTGAGGCTGTTCGTCCACAGCGTCGTGCCCACGAGCTTCGCACCGGAGACGCCGAAGCTCCCGGTCGGTGCGGTGGTGTCGATGACGAGCGTGTGGCTCGTGCTCGGCGAGATGTTGCCGGCCGCGTCGGTCGCGGTCGCGGCGACGGTGTACGACCCGTCGGCGAGGCGTTGCCCGGTGTAGGAGACCCCGCTGACGAAGAGCGCGATGGTGGTGCCGGCCGCGCCCGTCGCGGAGAGAAGCGGCGCGCCGACGTTCGTGATCCAGTCGGTGCTCGAGATGCCGGCGTCGTCGAGCGCGTGCAGCATGAGGGTCGGGGCCGGCGGCGCGACGGTGATCTTCAGCAGCGCGGTGGTCGACACGCTGACGTTGCCGGCGAGGTCGGTCTCGCTGATCGTGAGCGTGAGCGGGCCATCCTTCAGCGTCGTGAGGGTCATGTTCGCGTTCCACTTGCCGCTCGCCGGGATGGCGTTGCGATTGCCCACGAGCGTCGTCGTGCCGTCGGTGATCGTGTATGCGACCGACGCGCCGACCTCGCCAAAGGCCGTGACGCTGAAGCTCGACACGTTCGCGATGTTCACGGCCGCCGGCGTCGACACGCTGAGCGCGGGCGGCACGGTGTCCTTCGTCACCGTGATCGTCGTTACGGTGCTGTTCCCGTTGCCGTTCGTGAGCATGACGGACACCGTGATTACGCCGTCGACGAGGAAGCGGACGTCGAGCGGCATCACGAGCTTGCCGGTCGCGTCGAGGATGTCCATGCCGTTCTGAACGCCCGCGATCGGCATGACCGTGTCGGTGATCGTGATCGTCGCGATGCTGCCGGGCTGTCCGCTCACCGTGATCGCGAACGACGGTGAGGTGTATAGGTTCGCGTAGGTCGCCGCGCTCACGGCCGGCGCCGCCGGAGCGACGCTGCTCTTGCCGAGCGTCGAGCGCAGCGTCGTGGACGACCCGCCCGAAGTGAGCACCACCACGACGGCAATGCTGCCGTCCGCGAACGACGACACGTTGACCGACGCGCCGAACGAGCCGTTCGGGCCGATGACGCCCGTGCCCGACACTGTGGAGGTGCCCTCGGTGAGCGTGTAGCTCACGGTCGCGCCGGGCGCGCCGGTGATGAAGAGCGGAACGCTGTCGGAGCCGACGCTCGCGGTGCCCGAGGGCAGGTTCACGCCCACGCCGGACGGGAGCGCGACCCTCGGCGCGAGCGCGGAAGCGAGCGGCATCGTCCCGGGCGAGCCGATCGGCCGGATGTTCGCGGTCTTTGCGACGTCGTTGGCGACGCCGCCGAGGTTCTCGGGCATCGGGTTGAACGGCGGGCCGGAGCCCTGGTGCCATGCGGCGTCGTGCTGCAGCACGAGGCCGAGCTCGCCGAACGGCTCGCCGTTGCGCGCCGGGTCGCCGCCGTAGCGCACGCCGAGGAGCTGGTCCGCGCCGTCGCTCTTCGAGAGGGCGTACAGGAACTGCATGAGGAACGGCTGCAGCGTGCGGCTCACGGCCGGCATGCCGAACTGCGAGAACGGCACGTAGAAGCTGTTGTGGTGGCCGACCCAGTCGATGAGCCGGTCGCCACCTGTGCCCGCGAAGAAGATGTCCTGGCCGGCACCGCCGAACGCGAGCGCCTCCCAGGCCGGCGTGCCGGCGCTGCCGTCCGGGTTCGGAACGGGCATGTCGTTCAGGCCGCCATCGACGTGCAGGTTCGCGCGCAGGTCGATCGTGTCGTAGCCCCAGCCACCGTAGACGCGGCAGCGGCACATGCCGGCGACGATGTAGTCGTTGCCGAGGTCGCCGAAGATCGCCTTGTCGCCGCTCACCTTGTTCTGCGGCCGGCCGGTGCCCGGGTACCAGGTGTTGTCGAGGGGCAGCAGCGGGTCGGTCGTGTCGAAGCCGAGGAAGAACGGCAGGCAGCCCGCGCCGCCGGCGTTCTTGCAGAGCGACCCGTCCGCGTTTAGCAGGACCTCGTGTCGCGGGTCGGTCGGGTCGAAGTACGAGGACTTGCCGGCCATGTCGATGCGGGCGGCGTTGCCGTGCACGCGGCCGCCGAGAGGCGTCCAGCCCTGCGGGTTGCCCGGGTTGAATGGGTGGAACCAGTCGTTGCGGATCGCCGCGGTGTTCGACTGCGCGCCGTCCATGAAGAAGTTGTCGAGGTAGCTCATGGCCGGCGCCTCGGTGCCCGAGATCGCCGACTGGCCGGGCCCGCCGTGGATGACGCCGGCGCCGTAGCCGCCGTAGATGATGTTGTGCCCGAACCGCGGCTGGTAGTGCGGGCACGTCTGATTCTCCTTGCAGCCGATGGCGAAGGACGCCGTGCCCGCGGCGCTCGGGTCCCAGTTGTGTGGGAAGAGCATCGCGGTGTACTTCAGCGCGCCGTTCACGTTGATAACGGCCTGCTGCACGTTGCCCGGCGTCGTGATCAGCTGACTGATATTCGCGGCGGGGATCGCGGCGACGCCGTACAGAGGCTCTCCGTAGGTCGCGCTGTCGCGGCTCGCAAGGCAGCGACCGCCGCCGCCGATGATGCAGGCGTCGCCGCGGCCGCCCGACACCCAGTTGTCGCCGTATCCGGTGATGATCGTCGCGTTCTGGCCGCCGCCGAAGATCGTGTCGTCGGCCGGGCCGCCGTAGATGAACGCGTCGCCCGACTCGGCGTGGATCTCGCTGCCGCGCTGCAGCGTCCCGGCGGAGATGCCGGAGGTCGCGTCCGCCGGCAACGGCGTGCCGCCGATGTCGCCGGAGAGGAGCGGGCCCGCCTGGTTCGCGAGGTCCGGGCCGCCCGGGGTGTAGTCGAGGAGGCGCGTGCCGCGCACGACGATGTGCGCCTGCTGCGCGAGCGGCAGCGCGTCGGTGTAGCCGTCGTAGTTGAAGCGCGCGTAGCCCGTCGCGTCGATACGCACCCCACCGTTCCCGGCACCGTAGCTCCCGTTCGTGCCGACGATGCGGATGATCTCGCCGTTCTGCGCGATGACGACGGTCGCATTGCGCGCGTGGCCCTGCGCCGACAGGTCGCCGTATCCCTCGCGGTCGACCTGCGTGCCCGAGCCGGTGAAGATGAGGTTCGACCCCGACGGACGCGCGCACGTGCCCGCGGCGCCACCCACCTCGTTCGCGGCGGTGCAAGCGCCGCCGGTGCCGAAGAAGTCGGAGCTGCCGCCGACGATGTCGTTCTGCCCACCGCCGCCGAAGATGACGTTGTCGCCGCCGCCGCCCTCGATGTAGCTGCCGGCGTCCGTCGGGCGGTCCGTGGATGGATTGATGAGGAGTGCGTTGTTGGCGTCGCGGCACGCGCCGACGCGCCAGAGCGCGCTCGTCTTGCCAGGGTGCGCGCCGTTCGTGCAGCCGGAGGCGCTGCCGTACGCGCTCTGGCCGGTGGTGCTCTGGTACAGGTGGCTCACGAAGTCGATCGAGCCGCCGCCCTGGATCGTGTCGTTCCCAAGGCCACCGAAGATCATGTCGTTCCCGCCCGCGCCGGCGATGTAGTCGTTGCCCGAGTAGACGGCGGGCGCGCCGTAGCTGTGCCCGAGCTGGGTGATGAGGTAGTCGCCCCAGCTCGCGTGCCCGCGCGGGTCGAGCTGCGGCAGGCCGTCCGCGAGGAGGTTGCCCTCCGTCGCTATGGCCGTGCTGTACAGGAGCGTCCCTGAGAGGTCTTGGTACAGCGGGCTCGTGAAGTTCCCGAGGTGCGCCGTGCGGTCGAGGAGGACGTGGTCGCCGAAGATGAGATCGCGACCGGGTCCGCCCTGGATCGCGTCGTTGCCGCCGCCGCCGATGAGGACGCTGTCGCCGCCCGAGCCGTAGATGATCTTGTCCGCGAAGTCGTCGGGCAGCGTGCTCTGGATGCGGCGCACGCGATTCGTCGTCTGGAGCTCCTGCGGCAGCGGCGGGAGCGGCTTCGTCGTGTCGCGCGGTCCGGCGACGTCCTGATCGATCGTGCCGTGGTTGCCGATGACGATGTCGTCGAAGTTGCCGTACCACGCGACCGACACGACGTGCAGCTTCGTCGGGTCGACGATCGCGAAGAACGTGCTGTCCGTGAGCGATAGCGTCAGCGTCGTCGGCGTGACTGCGGTCACGTTGCCCACGATGTGGCCGTCGATGGTCACGTCGGGCTGGCCAGCGGCGAAGCCACGGGCGAGCCACGAGCCGCCGTCGGCGCGCGCGATCGTGCCGACCGTGCCGGTCGTCGTGAGCATGATCGCGAGCTGCGACTGGTACGGATCGTTGCGCGGCGCGCCGGGCAGGTCTGCGAAGAGCAGGTTGTGTCCGGCCCGCAACGGGTCGGCGTTCGGGAGCGTGCTCGTGTTCGTGTTCACGATCGAGAGCTGGCGCGTGATGACGTCGACGTTCAGGCCGGCGTTGCCGATGATCTGGTTGCGGCCGCGGCCGCCGATGATCGTCTCGTTCCCGCCGCCGCCGACGAGGATGTCCGGCGCCTGCGACCCGATGATGGTGTTGTCGCCGGCGCCGCCGTACGCGCTGATGCCGATGGTCGGCAGCTGCCACGGCTGCGCCGCCGAGAACGCCTGGCTCGCGTCGATGACGTTGTTCCCGGCGTACTTGAACGGCGTCGCGAGCTGGAAGACGAAGAACGGCGCGCCGTTGCCGAGGCGGTTGCCGACGTTCACCCTGTGCGCCGCCGCGGTCGTGTATAGGTCGAAGTTCGCCGTGAGGAAGGTGAGCGTGAGCGTCGACGCCGAGTTCACGCGCTTCACGGTCCCGATCTGCGCCGGCGCGAACAGGTGGTTCGTCGGGACGAAGGCGTTCACGAAGCTCGCGAAGTCGGCGGTGAGCGAACCGAGCGAGAGCGTCGTCGCGGTCGCGCTCGTCACCACGCCGACGGTCGTACCGTCGATCGTCACGAGCTGCCCTGCGGCGTAGCCCGCGGCCGTCCACGACCCGCCGTCGCCGCGGGTGATCTGGCCGGTCGTCCCCGACGTTGTCGTGAGTGCGGCGAGCTGCTGCGGCTTCGCGTCGATGGTGAGCTGCATGCCCGTCGCGAAGCCGTCGGTGAGCCACGAGCCGCCGTCCGACCGAACGAGGGTGCCGGCGGTCGTGGTGGTGCGCGCGGTGACGACGGGTACACCGTCGGCGTGCGGCAGCGGCTTCGGCCCGAAGTTGTGCAGGCTGATGCCAGAGGTGTTGCCGCTGTACCAGAGGCCGTCCTGCGACGTGTCCCCGTAGATGACGAGCGGCGAGGGTGTGCAGGTCGTGAAGTCGATCGTGCAGGTGTTCGAGCCGGGACCGCCCGCGGCGAGCGTGGTCGCGCCGCCGGTGACGGTGATGGTGTCGCCGCCGATGCGGACCGCGGACACGGTGCCCACGACGCCGGTCTGCGCGGGCATCGCGCCACCGGCGAGCGTGAGGGTGTCGCCACCGATCGCGCTGATCGTGCGCGTGCCGGTGACGCCGGTGACGACGACGAGCTGCCCGACCTTGAGTCCGGAGCCGGCGAGCGTGCCGGGCGCGAACGTCACCGTCGTGCTCGTGCGGTCGAACGTGCCCACCGCACGGTTGCGGCTTGTGACCGCGACCGTGGATGCGAAGCCGGTAGTGGCGTCGAGCGGCGCTCCGGTCAGGAGGAGCGCGCTGCCGTCGCCGTAGCCCGAGTTGTCGAATCCCGCGATCGTCCAGAACCCGCTCCGGCCGGCGATCGAGACCTGCTGGCCGTAGTCGAACCCGAGGCTCCACCAGGCCTGGCCGTCGCGGCGGACGACGCGGTCGGAGGCGAGGTCGAAGCTGCCCGCGACGTGCAGGTCGTCGGACACCGAGATGGTGAGGGCTCGCGAGAGGCCGGCGAGCGCGCCCGCGTTGGTGAGCAGGAGCGTGCTGCCCGGGCCGAAGCTCGAGTCGGCGAAGCCGGCGACGGTGACCGAGCCCGTAAGGTCGCCGACGAGCGTGAGCTCCTGCCCGATCGCGAATCCGGAATCGGTCCAGCGCAGGCCGTCGCGGCGCACGAGCTGGCCGGGCGCGGCGTCGAACGTGCCGGTCATGACGAGCGGCGAGTTGCCGCCGCCGTGCACCGTGGTGAGCCCGCCGTGCGCCGCGGCGCGGTTCGGCGTCCCGTCCGGGTTGTGGTCGGGTCCGGGCACAAGGGTGCTCTCGATGGTCAGGCGATCGTTGCCCTGGCCGAGCAGGATGTTCAGGTCCTCGATCGTGCTGACGTTGCCGTCGTTCGAGAACGTGCCGCCTGACCCGAGCGTGATCGTGCCGTAGCTGATGCCACCCGGGTAGCTGCCGGGCTCGCCGAACGGGAACCGAGCGCCCGTCGCAAGCAGGTAGCTGAAGTCGAGCGCCGGGCCCATGCCGAGTCCGCTGAGTGCGGTCGAGGTCAGCCTGCCGACGCCGTTCTCGCGGCTGCCGTCGTTGTAGACGTTGAGCGTGTCGATCTGCTGCCACTCCGGCGGCTGCGGCGCGACGCCGAAGACCGGGCCGTTCCCCTCACCGGGCAAGAGCACCGCGGCCTTGAGCGACCGGTCGGCGGTCGTGGTGCCGCCTTCGACGAGGAGCGGGCCGCGGATGTTCGAGAGCGTGTGCGGCTGCTTCGAGAACACCTTCAGGTTCCCGCGGCCGGGCGCGAGGTGGAAGTTGATGTCGGCGACGAGCGGGACCTCGACCGGCACGGACCAGTTCGTGCCCGTGAAGGTCACGACCGGCGCGATCTGGTTCACCGTCGCGGACGTGGCGACGCTGCCCGCGGCCGGCTTCGCCGTCGTCGTGAGCTTCAGGACGTTGAGCGTGCCGCCCGCGGCCGACGAGAGCGAGTCGATCTTGTACGTCGCGGGGTCGCCGACGATGTTGAAGAGCGTGCCCTCAACGAGCTTGCTGTCGAGCCAGCTCGTGCCGTCGTCGCGGGTGAGCGTCCCGGCCGCCGCGTCGTACGTGATCGTGTGGCCGGTGCGGCCGGTGTAGGTCCCGTCCTCGGTGAGCGCGCTGATGCCGACGCCGCTGAACGTGCCGCCGCCCGGGACCGGCGCGGTGAGCGTGAGCGTCGACGGCGTGACCGAGGAGAGGTAGTAGTCGCCGTCGCCCGCGCCGGTGCCGGCGAGGCGGACGCGTCCACCCGGCACGAAGCCGTTCGCGACGAAGCTGCCGAGCTCTGATCCGGTGGCAAGCGTGATCGTCGAGCCCGCGACGGTCACGTTGCCCGCGAAGAGCTGCTTGGGCACGAGCTGCCCGACGGTCAGGAGCGAGATCGCGCCGCCGGTGGTGACGTTCGTCTGGCCGTCGCTGCGGATCTGCACTTTCACGTCCGCGGTTGGCTGGCTCGTGAGCCGGACCGTGTAGCTGTCGCCCGGGCCCGGCATGGTGCAGGCGGCGTTGCCGCAGAGCGTCACCAGGGTCGAGCCGTCGCTCTGGCGCACGAAGAGGCCCGGCGAGTCGTCGACCACGACGACGTCGAGCTGCTCGCGGAACTGCCGCAGCGTGCCGACCGGCGCCGCGGCCTGGTAGAGCAGGTCCGTCGTCGACGGGTCGATGGTGTGGAGCACGAGCGTGTCGTGTGTGTCGCTGACGACGAAGTCGGCGCGCGCATGCACGGTCACGTACACCGGCGTGAACCAGTTCGTGCTGTCGAACGTCGCGAAGTACGTCGTCCCGCCGACCGCGCAGTTCGTCGGATCGGCGGCCGAGCCGGCGAAGCGCGGGTCCGCGGACGCGAGGCAGATGCGCGCGTCGGAGGGCGCGATCTTCACCTTCACGTTCTTGCCCGGCGCGACCGGCGCCGCGAGGAGCACCGAGTAGAGGTCGGTCTGTTCGAAGGTCGCGGGCGTCGGCTGGCTGCCCTCGAGCACCGTGGTCTCGTCGTCGGGGTGCAGCGTCGATGGATCGAGTGCGACGACGTTCACGTCCGGCGAGTCGTTGTCATGCAAGGTGATCTCGACGTTGCGCACAAGCGCGGCGTCGAAGCCCCCGTCGCGGCTCAGCACCGAGTGGCTGCTGACGATGGTGTGGCGGCCCTCGGCGACGAGGTCGTCGACCGCGAACACGTAGACCGTCTGCGGCGTGTTCCAGTTCGTCGGCGTGAAGACGAGGACCCGGGCGTGCTTCGGCACGGTGAGCGGGCTGCCGTCTTTGGTGATGACGCCGTAGAAGTCGCTTGGCGCGGTCGCGATCGTCGACACAAGGGCGCTGTCGCCGCCCGCGGCCCCCTGCTCCTGCGTCGCGTTCGTCGAGGACACGGTGACGTAGACGTTCGCCGTCGGCGCCGCCGCGAGCTGGACGGTGTACGACCCAACGGCGGGCACGGGTGGTGTCGTGCCGCAGATCGCGGGAGTCGGCGCCTGCGAGAAGCAGCCGCCCTCGTACAGGGCCACGAACCCGCCGGTCTCCTTGATGATGACCTGACCCTGGCCGGGCCGCGCGACGCTCAGGTCGACGCCCGCCACGAGGAGCGCGTCGTACGCGGCGTCCGCCGACGAGAGGCGGTGGTTCACGAGGCCGCTCGTGCCGGTGATGTCGCGCGACACCACGTCGCCCACGACGTCGCCCGCGACGTTGATCGTGTCGCTGCCGAGCCCGCCGATGACGCGCGTGACGACGCCCGCCGCCGTCGACAGGACGTCGATCGTGTCGTCGCCCTCGAGCGCGTCGACCTCCAGCACCTGGACGTTGTGGTACGTGACGGTGAGGCCGGCGCCGTAAATGGTCTTCGCGGTGATGACGATGTGGTCGGCGTACTCGGTGCCGAGGACGATGAGCTTGTTGAACCCGTTGCCGCCGTCGACCGAGACCGGCGCGTTGATGTTGTACTGCACCTGGTTCTGGCCCGACCCGGTGCGGATGTCGGACTCGGCGGCGGTCGAGAAGCCGCTCGTGAGCGCCGGCATCGCGATCGTCGCGTCCGCGTCGAGCCACACGATCTCGCATGCGGGGCCGTCGGCGTTCGGGTCGCACGGCGTGCCGCCGGCGACGCCGCCAAGCGTCGTCTGCGCCAGCGCGAAGGCGCGCACCGTGAAGAGGTTGTTGCCGGTGATGCCCTCGAGGCGCAGCGGCGCCTGGTTCGCGTACACGGTGAACTGGTCGTCGCCCGTCCCGCCGACCGCGACGAGCGGCTCGCTGGCGCCGCGCGAGAGCCAGCCGCGGGTCGTGGCGACCGTCGCGAAGACGTCCTGCGGTGTCAGCGACCCGCCGTGGGTGTTGCGCGTGTTCGCGTCGGAGTTGAGCGGCGCGGATGCCGCCTCCGTCGAGTCGCGGAAGAGCCCGTAGACCTGCCCGACCTGGAACTGGTCGTTGCCGGCGCCCCCGTCGATGGTGGTGATGACGCTGTTGTCGTCGACGGCGAAGTAGTCGTTGCCGCCGAGCCCGTTCACGATGAGGCGGTTGAGGCCGCGGTCGTAGTTGACTCGCTCGACTCGCTGCGTCCTCACCGAGGGGTCGCCGCTCGGGTCCGACGTCGTGACGTCGTTGATGAGCACGCCGATGGTGACGCCCGCGAGCGCGACGGGCCCGGTCGGCACCTGCTCGGCGGTGACGGACACGCCGCACGGCAGGCTCTCGGCGAGCCGCAGCGTCGAGCCGTCCGTGCTGATGCTCTGCAAGGTGTAGTCGCCGGAGTAGATCCCGGCACCGCTGATGTGGATGCGCCGCCCGACGAAGAACGGCAGGCTCGAGAAGCTGCCGGCCGGCGCGGTGATGGTGTGCGTGTCGACCGCTAGCGATACGGCGCCGCTGAACGCCGTCTGTGGCGCGCCGAGCGTGCCGTGGAGCAGCGCCACGAACGCGGACTGGTTCGCGACCTCGCTGTGGGTGGTCGGCGCGGTCGGCGACGCGATGAAGCTCGTTCGGCGCAGCAGGAAGATGTCGTCGGTCGGGAACGAACGCCCCGTCGTCGGGTCGTAGCCGGAGAGCGGATTGTCGTAGCCGTTCACCGTGAGGTAGCTCGTGCCGTCGTCCGGCGCGGCGGTGTTGAGGACGTTGATGACGTAGTCATGGCAGGAACCGCTGGCGGCGAGGCACGGCTGGCTGCCGGTCGTGTTGATGACGTAGGTGTTGTTCCCGGCCTGACCGTCGAGGGTGAGCGTGTGGCCGGCGGCGACGTTCATCGTCTGCAGCTGGTTCACGACGAAGAAGTCGTCACCATCACCGAGTGGCGCGTAGACGGCCGTGCACGCGGCCTCGCTGTGCGACGCGCAGGTCGGCGTGTTCGAGCCGTAGACCCGCGTCCGGCCCCCGAGGAACGTCTGGTCGAAGAAGAACGAGTCGACCTCGGTGTTCCCGAAGATCCGGGTGACGTTGCACTCGTGGCCCGGGTTGATCTCGCTCGCGCACGCGGGCGAGAGCGTGCCGGGCGTGATCTCGCCGCGCAGGTGCATCACGGTGCCGAAGCCGGGATCCGGATCCGTGCCGAAGTGGAAGTCGCCGAAGATGTCGATCCAGGTGCCGGCTCGGATGAACGAGGCCGCGTCGGTCGTGACGTTGTCGCCCACGCGCAACAGCACGCTGCCGGCGTCCGCGACGATCTGGCCAGGCATCACCACGCGGTTGTGGTCCGGGCCGCTCTGGGCGAAGTTCACGGTGCCCGTCGGCAGCAGACGCAGGTCCTCGTCGTGCGCGGCGCTGTCGCGGACCGTGAGACGGATGTCCGTGCCGGCGTGCGCGAGCACGAGGTTGAGGAACGAGGTCGTCTCGGTCAGGTAGATGCTCCCACCAGCCTCGAGCCCGACGTCGCCGTCAGCGGGCGTGCTCGCGTTGCGGGAGTCGATCTCCACGTCGTTGCCCGAGGAGCCGATGTTCGCGCTCGCCTTGATGTCCACGTTATTGGCGAAGACGTTCGGGGCGTCGCTCGTGGTGCCCGAGCCGACGCGGCCATCGATGATCGAGCCAGTCGTCGCCACGAGCGAGGCATCGCGGTTCGTGGTCACGGTGTTGAGCGGCATGTCGGCGATGAGGTCGGTGATGAAGATGCCGGTCGACGACGACGTCGCCGCGGCCGTCAGGAGCCCGAGGTCGTTCGCGCGAACGTCGACGTTGATCTCGAGGAAGTTCGCCGGGTCGCCGATGTTCCCACCGTTCGCGGTCATCGTGATGTTCTTGCCGATGACGTCCGCGAACCCGCCGCGCGCGAAGTTGCCGACCATCTCGGCCGGGCCGTCCGCGACGACGTCGAGGATCGCGCCGGGCGCGGTGAGCGTGACGTCGTTCCAGGTGGACTCGATGTGGCCGACGCGCAGGTCGCCCAGGTACTCGACCTCGTCGATCTGGCCGTTGGTCAGGACGTCGACGTGGCCGGTGTTCGCGACCTCGAACAGGGCGTTCACGTTGATGACCGGGCCGGTCGCGACATCGACCGGTGTGGTGTCTGCGGCGCGCATCACGATGTTGCCGGACGCCACGAACGTGCCCGCGACGATTCCTGGCAGCGTCGGGGTGCCGCTCGTGTCGAGGCCGTGCACGTCGTACGTGCTCGACTCGGCGACGTCCCCGGTGCCGAACGCGCCGAGCGCCTGGCCGCTACCGGTCGTGCCGGACTTGAACTTCGTCACGTAGAAGGTGCCCGACGAGCAGCCACCGTCGTCCGGGAACGTGACGCACACCCCCTCGTTGCCGGTGCCCGGCGTGAGATCCGCACGGCTCGTCTGGAGCAGCAGGTCGGCGTTGTTGCCCGTTCGGACCGCGTCGATCGGCACCGTGAAGTACGTCTCGCCTGTCTTCAGGGCCCGGCGGCGGTGCGCCTCGAGGTCGAGGTACGCGCTGCCCTGCGGCGCGCTCACGGTGACGAACTGCACCGGCTTGAGCGTCTGCGCGAGCGTGACCGTGCCGTTCTGCGCGATCGGGATCGCCGTGTTGGGCGTGCCGGTCTGCGCGAGCTGCAAGCTCATGCCGTCGTCGGACGCGATGACCACGTAGTTGTGGCCGCTGGTGAGGCCGGTGATCTCGGTCCCACCGGTCGCCGTGTATTTCACGAGCTCGCCGGTGAAGAACTGGTGTCGGCCCAGGAAGATCTCGTGCGCGAGCGAGTCGACGCGTGCGGTGATGAACGACGTCGACTGCGGGACGACGTCGGAATAGACGAGATCCACGTTCACGCGGTGGTCGATCGCGGTGCCGCCGAGCAGGAGCGGATCGCGGCCGATCGACCCGACGTCGGTCACGAGGGCAAGCAGGTTGGTCATGATCACGGCCTGGCCGTTCGTCGCGACGCCGGCGACACGGTCCTGGAGCGAGTAAACGTTGCCGCCCTTCGCGCGAACCTCGGTCACGCCCGACGGGTTGTCGATGAACCCGTTCAGCTGGATCTGCGACGAGGTCGACGCGTTGCGGTTCTCGATCTGGACGAGCGTCGGTCCGACCGTGCGGCGGATATCGAACTCGAGCGGCACCTGGGCCGTGTCGGACGAGCCCGACTTGATCTCTACGCGCGGGTTGACCGTGCGGTTGATCGCGCCGACATCGTTGATCGTGATCGTGCGGTCCGAGTTGTTGATGATCCGGACCTGCAGGAACGAATCGAGGAACGTCCAGGTGCCGCCGCCGCCGCAGACACGCTGCGGGCAATCCGCGCCGGTGCCGCCGGCGTCGTTCGTCGCGATCCAGGCCTGGCCCGGGTCGTGATTCACGATGTTGTTCACGCTGATCGGCGTCGAGACGCCGTTGGTGAACGGAGCGACGCTTGCATTCACGGCCTTCGTAACGACCGCGCAGAGCAGACCGCAGGAATCGATGATCAGCTCGGGCGTGCGGCCGGGCACGATGGTCACGTCTCCGTTCAGCAGGATGCCCGGCTTCTGCTGTAGGTTCGCGCCGCTTTCGCCGCCGCCGCCCGCCGCGAGAGACCGCTTGCTCACGTGACCCCTCGCGTTTGCGAAGTTGCAGCCGGGTCCTGGGGCGCCGCAGCCGGGGTCGTTGCTCGTGTTGATGTACAGCGCGAGGTGGTCGAGGTAGCTCGGCGTGCCGGTCGGGTTGGCCGCCGGGTCACGCGGACCCGCGGTGATGACCGAAGCGGCCTCGGTCTTCACGTCCGAGTAGAGGAAGGTGTTGTCGTCGGCGTTCGCATCGACATATCCGAAGAGCCCGGTCGAACGCGCGAAGGAGTCGGCGAACGCATTGACGCCGCTGTACTTCGTGACGAGGTCCACGCCTTCGAAGCCCGTGATGGTCGCGTGGTCGTGCACGAGCACGTTGTTCTCGACGTACGAGTTGACTCTCGCGTGGTCGATGCCCTCGCTGTAGAAGCCGGCGCCCTTCGACTGGCTGTTCGCGTGCGCCTGCAGGTTATCGACCGTAGCGTTCAGCTGGACGGCGTTGCCGGTCAGGTTCGACGCCTGGCCCACGTCGACCGTCGTCTTCGAGTGGCTGCCCGATCCGCCCACGTTCACGTTCGCGGTCCCGTGGCCGTCCGCCCCGAAGCCGATCCCGTTCGCCTCGCTCGTCGCCGCACCGTCGGTCTGGGTGTTCGCGGTCACCGCGATCGTCCCGCGCGCGAGCACGTCGGAGTTGTGCGCGACGGCAGCCGTCGTGGTGTAGTTCACGTTGACGGTCGCGGACTCGGCGTTCGCGACCGAGATCCCGCCGCCGCCGGTCGCCCGGTCCGAGGCGTTCCCACCGTTGACCGACGTGGCGGTCACGGTGACGTTCCCGGTCGTCACGACGCGCGACGTCGCGTACTTACCGATGGTCGCCTCGGAGCTACTCGTCTCGGTGACCGTCGACTCCGCATGGTTGACCGAGACGAAGCCGCCGGTGGCGTTCGTCGACCGCGCGCTTGCCTTCGTGGTCGTCGAGCTCGTGATCGACAGCGAACCGGCCGTGATCGATGGGCCGTCGGCGTACGCGAGCGACGACGGGCTGTCGGTGATCTCCGCCTTGTTCGTGTCGATCCCGACGAACCCGCCGCCCGAACCGCTCGAGTTCGACGACGAGTTGCCATCGCCGTGCAGCGGCACGACGGTAGTGAGTGGCACGCCACCCGGACCGGTGATGCGCTGGTGACCGGTCACACCACTGGTGATGGCGACAGTGAGCGTCTCGCTGCCAGAGAACGCGGTGACATCGGCGACCGGCGAGAGGCTGTGGCCCGGCGCGGACGGGTCGAGCCCAGACGTGGTCAGCGGGATGAAGACCGGCGTGCCGGCCATGGCGTTCGCCCTCGTAGTCGCGAGCTTGATGTGGTCGACGTCGACCTTGATGACGAAGTAGGTCTTGCCGTTCTCGAGCGTGCCGCCAGTGGTGATGCCGATCGGCCCGTTGCCCGCGACGACGATGCTATGCACGTCGTTGCTCGGATCCCGCTCACTGACCGTGGGCAGGTCCGTGGGCGTGAAGGTCGGCGTGAGTGCGGCCGGCGTGACCGTTGCCGAAGGCGGCGCCGTGTGGAGGCTCGCCGCGCCGAACGTCCCCTCGGTGACCATGGCGACGAGCCCGGTGAGGAAGATCTTGTTGCCGACGACGCTGTCGACCGTGTAGGCGCCGTCGTTTGCGCCTGCGCCGGAGACCGTGATCGAGGTCCCGGCGATGAAGGCCGTGTCGCCCCAGTCGCTGCGGTCCAGTCGATCGATGTGGTCCAGGGGCGTCGCGTCCGCCGTGGTATCGCGGACGAATGCGACGCTCGCCCCGACGGTCGTGTCCCTGACCGCCGACGCGCCGCTCACCGTCAACGCGGAGCCGCTGACGCTCTGGATGGTGTAGGTGCCGTTGTTGACGTTCGCGCCGGTGATCGTGATGCCGACGCCGGGCCTGAAGCCGGTCCAGCTGCCGGCGTCGCTGCGCGTGATCGTGTCCGCGGTCGTCCCGCGCTCGAAGACGAGGTTGGTCGTGACCGCCGGCAGCGGCAGGGTCTCGTCTCTGAGCGCGTGCACGGCGGTCACGGTCGCGGAGACCGTTTCGTCCGTCACCGCGCCGGCGGACGACGTCACATCGAGCGTCGCCCCGCTGGCGCTCTGGATCGCGTAGGTGCGGTCGTTCGACGCCGTGCCGGAGACGACGACGTCGGTACCGATGGTGAAGCCGGTCCAGGCGCTGCCGTCGGCCTTCGTGATCGAACCGCCGCCGGCGGTCGCGATGAAGCTGAGCAGGCCCGTGACGGTCGGGCGTTTCACGGTCAGAGTCGCGCTCGAGACGCTCAAGACCTCGTAGGCCCCATTGTTCAGCCCGCTGCCCGTGACGGTGAAGTGCGAGCCCACCGCCACGCCGCTCCACGTGCCCGAGGCTCGGGTGATGGTGTCGGTCGTCCCAGCGGCGAAGGTCATCCCGACGGTCACGGCGTTTGCCGGGACGGACTCGTCCGTGGCGGCGTTCGCGGAGGTGAGCGTGAGTGTCGTCGCGGTGACGCCCGCGATCACAAACTGCCCGTTGTTGAAGCGCGTGCCGTCCACGACGATCAAGCCTCCGGGAACGAAGCCGTCGTCGCGCCAACTGCGGCCGTCGCTCCGCGTGATCGTGTCGCCGGAGGCGTTGGGTAAGAATCTGAGCCCGATCGTCACTGTGCCCGAGGCGGACGGACGCGAAACGCTGATGATCTTGTCAACTCCGGGATCCGTCTCTGGGGTCGGGAACGCGGTCAGGCAGCTGCCGCAGCTCGACGGCGACGTGGCGATCGTGATCACCGACCCTGTGATGTCGGAGACCTGATACGTGCCGTTGTTGTGTGCCGAGCCGGTGATGTTGACCGTCGAGCCGATCGCGTTCGACGACGTGACTCCGAAAAACGCGCCGTCCGCCCAGCTCTTGCCGTCGAGGCGTTCGATCGTCGTCGCGGTGAACTTCACACCGTCGTTGCTCTTGAGCGGTACGGCGTTCTTTGCCGGCGCCAACGGGATGTACGGCTCGTCGAACGACGACGTCACGTTCGCACCGGTGATCGTGGCCGTCACGGTCTGATTGACTACAAAGTTGTGCGTCCCGGCCAGGTAGATCGTCGCCCCGACGATGTCGTCGATCGTGTAGCTCCGCGTGTTCGTGGCGTTCGCGCCGGAGACCGCGATCGACTGGCCGGCCGCGAAGTTCGTGTCACTCCAATCGGAGGCATCCGTGCGCACCACCGTGTCGAGCAGCGTCGTGTCCGAGCTCGTGTTGCGCACGAACTGCACGCTTGCCGCGATCTGCGTGGCGATCAGCACGTTCGCCTCGGTGATCCGGATCGTGCCGCCGGCGACGCTCTGGATCGTGTACGCGTGCGCCGAGTCGAACTGCGTCGGGGTGCCGCTGCGGTTATTGATCGGCGAGCTCGAGATGAAGAGCTTCTGACCGGCCGCGTAGCCCGCCGCGGCGAAGCTCGTCCCGTCCTGCGCCACGATGAGGTCACCGCCCGCGTCGCGGATGTAGCGGACGGTGACGCCCGGAGCGGCGTCGTTGTACTTCAGGTGCAGCGAGTAGGCGCTCTCGGACACCACCCGGTAGACGCCGCCCTCGGCAAGCTGCGGTAGGCCCCTGCCCACCGGGATGGTCGACGGGTTGCGGTCCGCTGCCGACACGCGGTAGGTGATCGAGTTGCCGGTGGAGAAGCCGTGCGCGACGGCGTCGCCGTTCTCGTCGACGAAGTAGATGTTCAGCGCATCGGGGTTATCGGCGAACGTGACGAGCAGCTTGCCGGCCGCGCCCAGGACCGGATCCGGGTCCGCCTGCGTCGTGCCGGACACGTTCACCTGCGCGCTGCCGAACGCGAGCGGCACGGGTGCCTGGTACGTCACGGCGTCGCCGGTGTTGAAGCCATGCCCGGTGATCGCTATGGCGTCGCCGGATACGTCGGTCGGCGCGAAGCTGCGCAGGAATCCGGGGTCCAGCGGGTTGTCGCGCGACACCTGCTTCAGCACGAGGCGGATCGTTCTGTCGTCGATGACCACGACGTAGTAGGCCTTCGAGGTGTCGAGGCCGCCGACCGTCGAGCTCGGCACGACGACGTCGCCGGTGTTGAACAGGTGCGGCTGCGTCGACGAGAGGGTGCTGCGTTCTCCGATGACGCTCGCACCGTCGAACGTCGTGCCGAAGGAGATGTCGTTGCTCCCGACGGTGATCACGTTGTACTGGCGACGCACAGTGACCGGCGTGTTCAGGCCACCGATGGTCGTGTGGCCTTCTGGATCGTACTCGACGACGTCCCCGGTCTCGAGGCCATGACTCAGGACGTGCAGCGTGTTGGCGGTCGTGTCCGTCGACAGGATCTGGTACGTCGGAGGCGTGATGCCGTTCTGCGGCTCGACCGTCGACGCGATCGTGATCGTGCCCGTCGCGCGGACGCTCGCGCTCGTGCCGACGAAGGCGTTGGCTGCCGGCGTCACGAACACCTTTGTGACCGACGCGCCGATGTGGATCCCGCCACCGCCGGTGCCCCGCGTGTTCGAGTCGGCCTCGGGCCGCGCCGTCGCAAGGATGTCGACGTTGCCGTTCACGTTCACGGCGGCGCTGTTCGTGAGCGAAGCGGTGACGATCGAGGCGACGTGGGCCTCGGCCTTGTTGTCGGTGCCCTGGATGAGACCACCAGACACGGCCTGCGAGTTGGAGTTCGCGGTATCGGTGGCGGTCGCGGAGATCACGAGTCCGGTCGCGCCGGCGCTGACGCTGTTCGCCGCGAGGATCGAGCCCGCGAATGCCGCGGTGACGTTGGAGCTCGCCGTCGCGTTCGAGAAGCTCGCGCCGAAGCCGAGGAGGCCGCCCGCGCTGCCCGTCGCCTTGGCCTCGGTGTTGTTGCCGGACGTCGAAGTCAGCGTGACGACGTTGGCGACGGTCACGTTCGTGCCTGCGCCGACGGCCGACGTGACCGTCGGCGTCGAGCTGACGACCGATTCGCCGCCGGAGATCCCGGCGAGCAGGCCGATGCTGCCGAGGTTCACGTTGGCTCTCGCGTCGCCGATGAGGGTCGACCGGAACGTGAGGCTGCGGCCGGTGATCGATCCGTTTGTGCCCGCCGTAGCCGAAACGGCCGCGGTCTGGTTGGCCGTCGCGAATGCGCCGGCGCCCGAGATTCCGATGCTGCCGCTGAAGCCGCTGCCGACCGACCGCGACGTCACCGTTCCGTCCGACTGGAACAGGATGTCCTGCGACGGACCCGCCGCGATCGTCGACCGGTCGCCCAGGAACGTGCGCACGGTCGCGTTCGCAGTCGCGGTCGTCCTGCTCGCGCCCACGCTGCCGAGCAGACTGAGCGACAGCTGCGCGAGCTGCGGGGTGACCGTCGAGGTCCCGCTCGCGAGCACGTCGATGCGTCCGGTGCCGGTCGTGATGACGTGCGCCGGGTGCGTCGGGTCGGCCGGGGTCGCGGCGCCGATGTGCGACTCGGTCACGCTGTTGTCCGTCGCGGTGAGCTCCACGCTCCCGCCGGTGAATGCGCCGACGCTCGTGCCGTCGAACGACAGCCTGGGTGTCGAGTTCCCGGTCGCCGCTAGGCGCAGCTCGCTCGCGGTAAGCGTCGTTCCATCGCCGACGTGGGTGGTGGTGTCGGAGTCGATCGAGGCTTCCAGCGTGTAGAAGCCCACCTGGATGAGTCCGGCCGAGAAGGCGTCGGTCGTCGAGGACGCGATCGAATTCGAGCTCGCGTTGAACGCGGCGGCGCCGGTCAAGGTCACGTTCGAGCGCTCGCCAACGAATGCGCCCGTGGTGTGCTGGAGCTGCGCGCTCGTGTGCACGCCGGTGCCGCCGGCGAGGAGCGCGATGCTCGTGACGTGCGCCGTCGCCGTCGAGTTGTTCGTCGAGGTCGCGTTCGCGGCGACCGAGCTGCCGGAGAGGGTCGTCTCCGGACCGATGTAGGCCCGGGTCGCGCCGTTCGCGTGCGCCGTCGGGAACATGACCGTGACGCTCGCGAGCCCGAACGACGCGCCTTGCACCTGCGCGGTGGCGGTGTTGTTCGACGTCGCGCTCAGCGAAGCGGGACCGCTCAGGGTCACCGACACCATCGGCCCTGTCGCCGCGTCAGCGTTCTTGCCCACGTACGCGTCGGTTTCGCTAGACACGGTGCCGGTCGCCTCGGCACCCGAGCCGCCGATGGCCGAGACGCTGATCGACTTCGTGAACGCGTCGGCGAGCGTCGTCGCGTCCGCGATGACGTTGAGCCCCGCCGGGCCGGCGGAGACGTCGCCGCCATCGCCGACGTAGGCGCGGGTCGCGCCACCGGCGATGGCCGTGGCGTTCTGGACGTTCGCCGAGACGCCACTCGCAGCGATGCCGTCGGCACTCGCGATCGCACGCAGGTCCGAGAACGAGCGCGCGGTGATCGGCCCTGTCACGACGACGCGCGTCGCGCCGCTGTTGTGCACGCCGGTCACGTCACCCGGCGCGCCGATGAAGGCTTCGGTGCGGCCGGTCGTTTCCGCGCGCGGCACGACGCCGCCGCCACCCGCGAGCGACACGCTGAAGACGTCGGCGGTCGCCGTCGCCGAGAGCTTGATCCTGTCGCCGGAGTCACCGGCTTGCACGGTGAGCGCGCCCGCGAGCACGTCGACGTTGTCGCGGACGTATGCGCGGACGAGGCCGCTCGCGGTCGCGTGAGGACGGAAGTTCTGGATCGCGAGCAGACCGCCGCTCGCGCCGTGCGCGGTCGCTATGGCGTGCAGCTCGCCGTCGGCCTTCACGAGGATCGTGCCGCCGCCGACGTGCACCGACGTCGTCGCCGTGGACGTGCCCAACTCCGCCGGACGGCCGATGAACGCGTCGACGATGCCGCCGGCGTTCGCGGTCGCCTCGAGGGCACCGCCCGAGATCGCGCCGATGCTCGTGGCGTGCACGGTCGCGGTCGCGTTCGTCGCGCCGTTCGCGGTAATCGTCGCGCTCCCCGCGGTGACGTTCGCGCCTTCGCCCGCGAATGCGCGCGTTTCTCCGAGGGCCTCGGCTGTCGGAAGCGTGACCCCGAGGGCGATGGCCGCGCCCGTCACTCCATTGATCGTCGCGACGGCCTCATCGCCTGAGGTCGCCGTGATCGTGAGCGCGCCGCTACCGAGAGAGGCCGGACCGGTAACGCTCGCCTCGGTGTCGGCCTGATCGGTGATCGTCGCGACGGCCGAGCTGAGTGCGCCCGCGAACGCGCCGATGCTGATGACGGACAGCGTGTTCGTCGCGTTGTTGCCGCTCGTCGACGTCACCGTCAGCCCGCTGGCGCTCGTCGCGTTCCCGCCGAAGCTCGCGAGCGTAGCGCCGCGGACCTTCGCGCGCGGAAGCGTGTCCGCGCCAGCGACGAGGCCGAACGCGCCACCGTTGGTGTTCGTCAGGGCGGTGTTTGCCGAGCTCGCGGTCACCGAAATGAGACCGGCTGACGCGACCTGTGCGGTGCCGCCGACCTGCGCGATGACCTTGGCGTTCGCGCCGATCTGGGCGGTCGTGTCGGTGAACGAGAGACCGGCGAGGCCCGCGGCCACGAACAGTGTCTTCGCGTCGGCGTCGTTGCGGCCGTTCGCGATGACGCTGATCGAGCCGGAGTTGTTGACGTCGCCGTTCAGCGTCGCACGCACCGCGCCGTCGACCAGCGCCTCGGACACCGTCGCGCCGAGCGCGATCGCGCCGCCGGAAACGTTGGCGAGGCGCGCGAGGGCGTAGTTCTGGAAGTGCGCGCCGCGCGCAACGCAGATGTCGGCAATGACGTCGCATGGGACGGTGTCCGTCGTCAGGCCGGCGTCCACCGTGATCGCGCCCGAGGTCGTGATCGTTGAGTCGCCGAGGATCTCGGCCGCGGTCGACGCGTTCGAGGTGACCCGCGCGGAGGCGAGGTTGACACCGCCGCTCAGCGAGAGCGACATCTGGGCCATGAACGCGTTCACGGTCGCCTGGTTCTCACCGCGCGCGCGGATCGTCAGTGCGCCAGTCCGGAGCGTCGTGGACGGGACGTCACCGTCGAACGACGCAAGCGTCGCGCCGTCGATCTTCGCCAGCGACTTGATGAGGCCGAGCGCCAGAACGCCCACGCTCGCGCTCGCCGCGCTCGACTTAGCGTGGTTCGTCGAGGTGGCGAGGACCTGGATCGTTCCGCCCGGCGCTGAGTACGACGCGGCCGAGCCGACGATCGCATTGGTCGTCGCGCCGGTTCCGATCTGCGCGTCGCCGACCGTCACGGCGATCGGGATCACCCCGACCGCCACAGCGAGCGACTCGACCTCGGCGAGGTTGCGGCTCGTCGACTGCGCGGTGATGCCCGCCGAGTCGGTGACATCGAAGGCGACGTTCACGTTCGTGCCACCCTGGATCCGAGCGGTGGGCACCGAGACGCCCACGGCGATCAAGCCACCCGCGGCGAGATCGGTGTGCGCCTTCGCGTGGTTGTTCGAGTCGGCGGTGATCTCGACGAGCCCGCGGCCGTTCGCAGTGAGGCTGCCGGTCGAGGCGCCCAGGACTTGGACGTTGGCGCCGCTGGTGATCTCCGAATCGACGACGGAGGCGGCGATCGAGAGGCCGAAACCCGCATCGATAACGAGGATCTCCGCGTCAGCCAGGTTCTGGCCGCGAGCGGTGATGCCGATGGCCGGGCTGCCGGGGGTGTTCGCGGTGGAGGTTGTGCTGACGGTGCCGTCCATCTGGACGCCGACGGAACCTTCGATCGTCGCCACGGAGATCATCGCCGACGTCGCGGCGGCGATGCCGACCGTGAAGCCCTCCGTGGTCGCGAGCGCGCGGTTGTGCTGGTTGCGCGTCTTCGCTTCGATGAGCACCGGACCGGAGCTCGTGAGATACGCGGTCGAGCCGATGAAGGTCTCGATGCGTGCGTCGCTCGTGATCGTCGCTACCGCCGTGCCACCGTTGAAGCCGACAGCCGCGACGCCCACGGTGAACGAGTTGGCGATGGCGCTGTTGTCGCCGATCGCCTGGATCGTGATGCCGGAGGTACCCGTGAACTGGCCGTTCACGGTCGTCCTGGTGGCGCCGGCGACGAACGCGAACGCGAGGAGGGCGGTGATCGCGACGCCACCGCCCGAACCGCCGGGCGTGTGGATGTCGGTGTTGTTCGTCGCTGTCGCGGCAACGATGACGGCGCCGGGCGTCGCGATGACGCCGCCGGACTCGACGAGCGTCTCGGTATCGCGCTTGTTGTTGCCACGAGCGACGGTGACGCCGGTCGCGCCCGCGCCGGTGCTGACGTTGATGACGAGCGCCTTCAGCTCGTGGTCGCCATCGGCGGTGATGCTCACACCACCTGAACCGACCGAGCCGTGAGCGGCGGACCGCGCGAACGTCTTCCCCTCGAGGTTGGTGAAGGCCATGGCGGCCGCGACGCCGACTCCGACGCCGCCCGAGATCGAGAGACCAAGCGTTGACGAGGTGGTGTGGTCGGTCGCGCTCACGTTGAAGTGGCCGACCGTGCCAAGCGCACCGAGCGTCACGTCGCCGACCTCGGCCTTCGTGTCGCCGGTGACGGTGATGTGCGCGACCGAAACGCCGGTGGAGAACGCACCGGTGGTCACGCCGATCGCGAAGGTATTGACCGTACGGTCGGCGTTGGCGATGACGTCGACGCCGCCACCAGCGCGCCTGATCGAAGTGCCATCGCCGATGTGCGCCCACTGGTTTCCCGTGTCCTTGAAGACGGCCACCTGAGCGCTGACGGCGACGAACCCGCCCGAGCCGGCGAACGAGATGACCAGAGCGCTCTCGTTCGAGGTCGCTTCGACGAGCACGACGTCGCCGCCGTCAGAGCCGGCGGTGATGGTCGAGTTCGGGGCGATGCTCGCGTCGGCTCGGCTCTCGACGTTGAGCACGAGGACCGCGGCGCCGATGCCGACGAACCCGCCGGCGACCGCACCCGCGAGCCCGGTCACGTCGAGCTTGTCCTTCGCGCGAACGCGGACGCTGCCGCCGGCGTCGATCGTGCCCTCGATGCGCGCGACCGTGCCCGACGGCAGCGGGCTGGTGACCGCGCTGTTCGCCGGCGTCGCGGGCCGCTCGGCCCGTGCGCTGGCGATCGAGCCGGACGACGAGGTCGTCTGCGTCGAAATCTTGTTGCTCATGAAGCTGTCGTGCGTGGCCTGCTTGTCGTTGTTCGACCAGTCGCTGGCGTTCAGGGCCGGCGACGTCGTGGTGTCGACGACGGCCCGCTTGGCCTGGAACTCGTGGCCGCTCACGGTCACGCGCTGGCCCTTGTTGTAGGCGTGGCCCGAGATCCACGCCGGCGTCGGCGCGGCGGTCGAGCCACCGAGGACCTTCTTGAAACCGGGAGCGCCGCTCGAGTCGTCGTTGCCCGAGGAGATCGCATCGGCGTTGCCCTGAGCGCTCTGGTTGCCCTTGACCGCCTTGGCCCACTGGGCGGTGTTCGTGTGCGGAGCCGTGCCCACCGTGGCGCACTCCATGGTGTGAGCGACGTCGCCGCAATCCGCGTTCGCGTCGGACCGAACGCCCCAGTACCTCGGCTCGGCTTCGGTACCGAGGGCCGTCGGATCCTTGACGACATCCCCACGGTGGTAATGCGTCGACCCATCGAATGTGCCCTTGTCGGCCGGAGTCGGGGCGAGCGCGTCGGTCTCGCCCTCCCACTCGCTGTGGCTGACGGTCGGATCGCCGAGCGGCTGGTCGACGCGCGCGGCGTACGTCTTGCCGTCGCTGCCCGTCACGACGTCGCCCTTGTGGTAACGGGTCACGGTGTCGGGGATCACGGTCACGCCGTCGGCGGCGAGTGTCGTCTTGTTCGCGGTCACGCTCGACCACGCACCGCGATCCGGACCCGCCGCGCCGTCGTGGTAAGTCTTCGTCGCCTGCGGACCGACGGTCCAGACCGATACGGAGCCGGCGACGCCGACGAAGCCGCCGCCGACGCTCACGGCGTAGGTCGAGACGTTCTTGCGCGACAGGGCGTTCACGTCGACGTCCGCCTTGGCCTTCACGTTCGCGCCGGCGCCGATGTACGCCTGCGTCGTCGTGCTGGCCGTGCCGATGTCGACACCGCCGGCGACGCCGACGAAGCCACCGGCGACGCCACCGGCGACGGTCAGGGACTTGAAGTCATCGGTCGCGCTGACGTTCACCGACTGCGTCGTGCTCGTCGTCGTCGTGTCCGGGTTGATCGACGCGCCGCTTGCGATGAACGCCTTGCTGACCGCGTGGAGCAGCGTGACGCCGACGCCGCCGGCCACGCCGACAAACCCGCCGCCAGCGCTCGCCGCGAGGCCGAAGAAGTTCTCGCTCGCGGTCGTCTGCACCGCGAGGCCATGGAAGCTCGACGTCGTGCCGAAGCCGTTTGACGTGACGGTGCCGATGTAGATGCCGCCCAGTCCTGACGCGGCCTGCGCCTTCGCGTCGATCGTGCTGTTCTGACCGACGTACGCCTGCGTGTCCTTGTTGAAGACCGCGACCCCGACCGCGACGCCGACGCCGACGTAGCCACCGGCGAGGCTCGCGGTGATCTGCAGCATCTTCGTCTCGTCGCGCGCCGCCACGAGCACGTTGTTGCCGGCGTTGATCGTCACGCCGTTCGTCGACGTGTAGCAACCGTGCGCCACGTCCTCCGGATCGACAGTCTCCGGCCGGACCCAGTCACCAAGGCAGGCGTGCGTGTGCAGGTCGATGAGCGTGACGGTGAACGTACCGGCGACGCCGACCTCGCCACCGGCCGCGCCCGCGACGACGGAGATGACGCCGTCCTTCGCGGTCGAGGTGACCGAGACGTCCTTCGCGGCGTTCACGGTCGCGCCGCCGCTGATGTACGCGTCGGTGAAGATCTTCACGAGGTGCACGCCCGCGCCGACGCCGACGCCGGCCGTGCCGCCGATGGCGACGGTCGCCGCGATCCCGAGCTCGTGGTAGTTGTTGCCCGCCGCGACGAGCACCGACTGCTCGGCGTTCGGGCTCGCCACGTTCGTCGCGCACGTGGTGCCGCAGTTCACCTGAGCGTTCGAACCGATGTGCGCGTCGGTGTGGACCGTGACCACGTCGACGGTGCCGGAGATGTTCACCGCGACCTCGCCCGCGACGCCGGCGGACACGCCGATCGCAGCGATGTCGTCGCTGTTCGTCGCGGTAACGCTCACGCCACTGAAGCTTGTGGCGTTCGCGGTGATGGTGCGTGGGCCGCTCTGGCTCGGGTCACCGGACGGCTGTGACCCGTGCGGGACCAAGCTGTGGCCGCGTCCGGTCGCGCCGCCGGAGAGCGTGATCGCCTGCGGTGTGGGCGGACCGTCCGGGCAGTAGTTGTCGTCCCCCGGATGCGCGGTTCCGGGGTTCGTCGTGGTGCCGTTCTTGCCGATCGCGTCGCACTTCGTCGCAGCGAGGCGCACGTTCTCGGGGTGCGCCGCGTCGTCCACGATCGCGTAGTACGTCTGACCGTCGGCGAGGCCACCGATCGGCGCGCCGCCGCCGGAGCTGTACACCACCTTCGCTCCGCTCACGATCGGCGCCGCCGTGGACCCCTGGCCGGCCGAGCTGCCGGGTACGTACGGCAGGTGGATCGTGTCGCCGATGACGTCCGTGCCCGGGTTGAACCGCGGCGACTGGTCCTTCTTCACGCTGGGCTGGTCCAGGCGGACGAGGCGGTGGTTTTCGCCGTAGAGCGCGCCGCCCGACAGCGAGCCGAGGTCGACCGGCGTGACCGGCCCGGTGCAGTTGATCTCCTTGCCGTTCTCGGGGTCGATCGTCTTGCCGACCGGGCCGACGGCGCCGCAGAACGTTTCGGACAGCTTGACCTTGTTTCCGCTGTCGAGGATCACGTAGTAGCCCTTGGGCGCGCCGGCGCTCGTCTCCACGAGGCCGGGAATGTTCGTGCCCCCGCCGTTGTCGTAAATCACCTTCTGACCGGTCGTCAGCCCGTGCGTGTACCCCGGGTCCTGGCCGTAGCCGAGATCGATCGTGTCCGCGGCCGGATCGACCGCGCCGGGCGTCGTGCAGCTACCGAATGTCAGCGGGTCGCAGCCAAAGGGCCGAGCGTCGGGCGCGAAGCGCGTGTCGATCGGCTTCACGGTGAAGCCGCCAGTCTTGACCGTGACGGCGCCACCGCCTGCCGCGTTCACGTGCGCGCTGTCGCCGATGAACGCGTGGGTCTCCTTCGTCACGACCGGGACGGCGGCGGCGGCGCCCACGGCGGCCGTGCCGGAGGCGCTGATGTTCCCGCCGATGATGTCCATCTTCAGCGCTTCGTCCGCGGCGACGCGCACGCTGCCGTTCGCGTCGACGTGCGCGAAATTGCCGATGTAGGCGTTCGTCGTGATGTTGAAGACAGAGACGCCCGCGTTCAGGTTCACGGCCGCGTCGCCGCCGAAGCCGCCGCCGACCGCGACTGAGGTGAGCTTCTCGGTCGAGGTCGAGTCGACGGTGACGTCGCCCGTCACCGTGACCTGCGCGTCGTGCGCGATGTACGCCTCGGTGTCCTTCGTGATGACCTCGACGTCGATGCCCGCGCCGACCGCGGCTGTGCCGCCGATGGTGATCGTGCCGGCGATCCCGATGAGCGTCGTGTTGTCCGTCGCCGAGACGTGGACCGCGGCGCTTGACCCGCCAACCACCGCGGACGGGTCGACGTGCGCCGTCGTCGTGTTGTTCACGACGTCGACGATCACCGCGCCCGCGATGCCGGCGTCCCCGCCACCCGACCCGCCGACCGCGATCATCAGGAAGTTCTCGCTCTGCGCGGCCGAGACGGTCAGCCCGGCGCCGCCGCTTGCTTGGATGTCGGCGCCCGTGCCGACCTTCGCGTCGACGTTGCCGTCGCGCACGACGACGAGGACCGACGCGCCGACGCCGGCGGAGTCGCCACCGCCAACGTTGCCCGCGGCCAGGTTCCACTTGTCGGCCACGTCGCTCGCGATGACGTCGATCCTGCCGCCCGCGTGCACGACCGCGCCATCGCCGATGTACGCGGTCGTCTTGTGCCCGCCCACCTTGTTGTTGACCACGACGAGGATCGCACCGCTGACCGCCGCTTCGTCGGTCGACGCCGCGCCCGAGACGACGAGCTCGAACAGCTCCTCGCGTGAGGTCGCGTTGAGCGTGATGCTCCCGCCGGCCGACACGTGCGCGTTGTTGCCGATGTACGCGTAGACGTCCTTGTCGATCACTTCGACGACGATCGAGACGCCGACGCCGGCGCTGCCTTCCGTGAAGGCGACCGAGCCCGCGACGTTCACGAGGTTGGTGTGGTCGTCAGCCGCGATCGCGATGGTCTGCAGCGCACCGCCGCTCGCGCCGGTCTGGTTCACCTGGGCGCCGTCGGCGATGTAGGCCTTCGTCTGGAGCTCGAGGACGTCGACGATGATCGAACCGGCGATCGCCGCGTCGTCGCCCGTGCTGCCGGCGCCCGCGATGGCGACCGAGTTCACGGCCGGGAAGGTGAGGCGCGTCTTTGCTGTGTCCGGAGTGATCGGGACGATCGACGAGGTCGCGGTAACGCTGATCCCGTTCGTCGCGTGCACCGCGGTCCGCTGACCGGCGATGTCGGCGGCGTCGATGTACGCGAGCGTCTTGATCTCGAAGAGGACGTTCACGGCGATCGCGATGCCGACACCGACGTCACCCGTCGTCGCGGCGAGCGACAGCGCGAGGCTCTGGAGGCCGAGCGGCGCGGTCGCGTTCAGCGTGAGCGTGTCAGAGGAATCCAGCGTCGCGCCCTTCCCGACCGACGCGATCGTGTCGTACTTCACGACCTGCACCGCGAGCGATCCGGCGACGGCCTTCTGCGACTGGCCGCCCGACGCCGACAGACCCCAGGCGATCAGGTCGTTGCGCTCGCCGACCGGCGTGATCGCCTCGACGGTGATGCCGTGGCCGGTGACTTGAGCGCCGTCGTCGATCCGCGCGGTGTTCTCGACGAGCGCGACGTTCAGACCGACGGCCGCGCCGACGGTCGTGCCGCTGCTGCCGCTACCACCACTGCCACCGGTACCACCACTGCCACCGGTACCGCCGGTACCACCGGTACCGCCGGTGCCGCCGCTGGTCCCGGAGCTCAGCTGGACCGCGAGACCCGTCGCGATCGCGGTCGCGTCGGTCTGGTTGCGCGCGCTGACAGTGACCGCGCCGGTGGTGCCGGTGACCGTGCGAGCGCCGGAGATCCGCGCGATGTTCTTGGTCAGCACGACGTTCACGCCGATCGCGGCCGCGACGCCGACCTTCTCACCGCTGTTGTTGTTGCCCGTGTTGTCGGTGGTCTCCTGGTTCCCCTTGTCGAGGCCGCCGGACTTGTTGCCGTCGCCGGTGCCCGTGTCCTTGTTCGCGCCACCCATGGCGGACGGGAGCGACCCGACGCCCAGGCTCTTGGTGTTCGGGTTGTTGCCGTTGACCTGTTTGTTCGACGTCGTGTCGGCGTCGGCGCCGCCGCTCGAGTCCGCGCCCGACGTGCTCGCGTGCGCCTCGACCCCGGTCTTGGTCGTCGACTCCGCGATGATCGCGACGGACGTGCCGGAGAGGTCGCGCGCGACCTCGGCGATGGTGTCCCAGTCGATGAGCAGGTTGATCGAGACGTCTGCGCCGACCGCGGAGTCGCCGGATGCGTTCGCTTCAGCGGTCGTCTTCGACGCGTCGGCGGTGTGCGTCGCGCGGATGGTCACGGCGCCGGAGGCGGTGAGGCCGGGGCCGCTCACGGTGCCAAGCCGTGCAAGCGCGTGGTCCTTGAAGTCGACGACGAGCGCGACGCCGGGGGCGACCGCTGTTCCACCGCTGCTGGCCGCGCCGGCGACGATCGTGGTCTCGATCGTCCGCTTCATGTCGGCGGTGATCGAGATGTCGTGGCCGCCGGCGAACTGCGCGCCGTCCTGGATCTCGGCGCGCGTGCGCGCGTCGATCAGTATGTTCAGCGAGATCGATGCGCCGACGCCGGTCTTGCCGGCCTTCGCGGTCGAGGTCGCATTGGCCGTGTCCTGCTCGGTGCTCTCTGCCTTGAGCGTTACGTTGCCCGAGCCCGCGGTGACATTTGCGCCGCCGGGCACGAGCGCGTCGGTGTACTGCGTGTTCACGATGTTCAGCGCCAGCGCGCCCGCGACGCCGGTCTTCTTCGAGCCCGCGCCCGACTTCGCGACCGCTTCGATCGTGTTCGTCACATCCGGGGCGCCGGAGCTCGGCACCGAGGTCATGACGGCCTCGACATCCAGGCCCTGCGAGGTGATGGTCGTGTTGCCGACGGTCGCGCTGTTGAAGAGCTCGATGTAGTTCACCGAGATCGCGACGCCGACACCATTCCCGCTCGAGTCGACCTGCGTGCCGTCGGCGTGAGCGATCTCGTCGCTGTTGGCCGACGACTTCACGGTCACCATGCCGCCGCTCGTGATCGTGACGCCGTCCGCGAACTGGGCGATCGACTTCGGGAGCGCCACATTCACCGCGAGCGCGCCGGCGACCGCGATCGGGTCGCCGTTGTTGTCGTTCGTTCCGGTCTTCGGGGTCTCGGACTTGCCCGTGTCCTGGCCGGTGTTGTCGCTCGAGGTCTTGTTCAGGAACCCGAGCTGGTCGTCGGCCTTCTTGTTCACGCCGCCGCTCGACGAGTCGGGATCTTCGTCCTTGTTCTTCGCGCCGCTCGCGCTCGCGTTCGCCTCGGCCCCGCTGTTCGAAGAGCCGAGCGCGCGAACGCTCACCGCGCCCGCGGCGTTGACGGAGCGGTTCACGTGGGCCTCGACGTTGTGCAGCGAGATCGTGACGCTGATGGAGATGCCGACGGCGGTCGATCCCGAGCTCGTGTTACCCGTGGTCTTCGTGGTCGCCGACGCGCGCTGCTCGGCCTTCACGTCGAGCGCGCCACCGAGCGTCGTCGTGCCGGTGAGCGTGCCGAGCCGGGCGAACGTGCGGATGCGCGAGAAGTCGACCGAGATGACCGGCGTGACGGCCGTTCCGGTCGTCGCCTTCGCGCCGTTCTCTGCCTCGGTGACGAGGACGTGGCCGCCGTTCGCGTCGATCACGAGGTCGTGCGCGCCGGTGATCGTCGCGCCGTCCTCGACGGTCGCACGCACGTCGTCGAGCACCACCGAGACGGCGATCGAGAGGCCCAGGCCGAAGTCCGTGCTCGTCGCGCCCTTCGCCGAGAGCGCCTTCGTCGTGGACTCGCCCTTCGAGGCAGCCGCGACCCGGACGTTTCCGGCCGAGAGCACCGTGGCACTGACACCGCCGCCGATCTTCGCCTCGGTGCGGGATACGACGATGTTCACCGCGAGCGAGCCGGCCACCGAGTTCTTGCCGTTGCCGGCGCCCGACGTCGCCTCGGCACCGAAGGTCTGCTTCAGGTCGCCACTCACGTTCGTCGGCGTCGCCTCGACCGTGATCGCGGTGGCGCCGATGGTCGCGCCGTCGCCGACGATCGCTTCGGTGACCGGCTCGGCATACGTCACGGCGATCGCCGCACCGACCGAGGTGTCGGTCTTCGGAGCCGTCTTGACCGCGCTGCCGTCGGCCTTCGACGTCGCGTCGGTGTTGCCGGTCGCGCGCACTGTCAGCGCGCCGCCCGACGAGCGGACCACGAGGCCAGCGTTGATCTGCGCGGTCTGACGGCTGATCGAGATCGTCACGCCGACGGCCGCAGCGACCGTGATCTTCTTGTTTTTGCCACTGCTGTCCTTGTCGGAGGACTCGGCGCTCGGCGTCGACTTCGCGTCGGTCGTGCTCCCACCGCTGCCGAACGTCGATGTGCCCTTGGTGTCGGTGAAGCCGCGCTGATCCTGGACGTCATCGTCGACCGTCTTCTGCGAGCCGTCCGACTTCGCGCGCGACGAGTCGCTCTCGTCCGCCGCGCCCGCCGCGCTCGCGCTCGCGCTCGCACTGCTATCAGAGGACCCGAGCGCCTGAACGCTGATCGCACCACCCGCGTCCACCGAGCGCTCGATGAGCGCCTCAACAGTGTGGATCGCGATCGTGACCGCGATGGACACACCGACCGCGGTGCCGCTCGCGGTCGTGTCGCCCTTCGCGCTCGTCGTCGACGTAGCGCGCTGCTGGGCGAGCAGTTCGAGGGCGCCGCTCAGGGTCAACACGTCGCCCGTACCAAGGCGCGCCCGTGTGGTGATGCGCGAGAAGTTGACCGAGATGACCGGCGTGACCGCGGTGCCCTTCGTTGCCTTCGCGCCGTTCTCGCCCTCGGTCACGAGCGCGTGACCGCCGCTCGCGTGGATCGTCAGGTCGTGCGCGCCAGTGATGGTCGCGCCATCGTCGACGACCGCGTTCACATCATCGAGAACGATCGAGACCGCGATCGAGAGGCCGAGCCCGAACTTGGCGGAGGTCGCCCCCGCGGAAAGGGCCCTCGTCGTCGATACCGAGTCTGGATCGGCGACGAGCGAAACGTCGCGCGTCCCCGTCCCAGTGATGGTCACGAGTGCACGCTGACCGATGCTCGCGGTGGTCGTCCGCGAGACGAGGTTGAACGCGAGCGAGCCCGCGACGCTGTTCTTCCCGCCACCCGCGCCGCTCGTCGACTCGGCGCCATACGTGTTCGTCGAGTCGGACCCGATCGTCTGCGTCCGCGCCTCCAGTGCGACCGATGCCGCGCTGACCGTCGCATCCGCGCCGATGCTCGCCTGGGTCGTGACGAACGCGAGGTTGACGGCGATCGCCGCGCCGACCGTCGTGCCCGTCGGTTCGGCGGTCGTCACCGCGGCGCCGCTCGCCTTCGCGCTGGAGTCGGTGTTGCCCTTCGCGACGAGCGCGAGCGCTCCCCCGCTCGTCACGAGGATGCCGTCGGGGATGGTGGCCCGCTGCGTGACGACGCTGATCGTCACGGCGATCGCGGCCGCGACCTGGACCGGCTTGCTCTTACCCGAATCGTCCTTCTCGGAGCTCTCCGCCTTCGGCGTCGCGGGCGCGGTCGAGACCTCCGAGTCGGCGTTGACGTCGCCGGCCTTGCTCTGCCCGAGATCGCGCTGGTCCTTCACGTCGTCGTCGACCTTGCGCTGCGAGCCGTCCGACTTCGTTCGGGTCGAAGAGCTTTCGTCCGCTGCACCGGCCGCCGACGCTGATGCGTCGGTGCTCGCGGCCGAAGCGCCCGTCGCGCTGAAGGTCACCGCGCCACCCGCGTTGAGCGAACGCAACGTCGTCGCCTCGACCGTATGGAGCGCGAGGGTGAACGCGATGGAGAAGCCCACCGCCGCGTCGACGGCCGACGAAGATCCGGTCGCCTTCGCGCTCACCGACGCCGCCTGGTCGGCCGTGAGCGAGATCGCGCCCGTCGTGACGAGCGGGCCACCAACCTCGGTGCCGATGATCGCCTTCGTGTCGACGATCGAGATCGCCACGGCGATGACCGGCGTGACCGCGTCGCCGCCGGCGCCGGTCACCTTCGCACCGTTCTCGGCCTCGACGATCGAGGCGTGCCCACCGGTGGCGGCGAGGGTCACGTTGTGCGCGCCCGTGATGATCGTCTCGTTGCCGACGGTGGCGAACGTTCCGTCGGAGACCACGGACACCGCGATCGAGAGCCCGAGACCGAACTTCGCACCGGTCGCGCCGCCCGACAGCGCCTTCGTCGTCGACGTGGAGTCCGGATCCGCGGTCAGGGACACGTCACCGGAGCCCCCGGCGAGGACAACGACCGCGCCGTCGCCGATCGATGCGGCGCTCGAGACGAGCACGAGGTTGAACGCGATCGAGCCGGCGATGCTGTTCTTGCCGCCGCCCGCACCGCTCGTGGCCTGAGCACCGAACGTGTTCGCCGCGTCCGAGCCGACGGTCTGGGTCCTCGACTCGAGCGTGAGCGCGCCCGCGTTCACGTGCGCGCCCGCGCCGATGGTCGCCTCGGTCGTCACGAATGCGAGGTTGACGCCGATCGCGGCGCCGATCGTGTTGCCGGTCGCCGGACCCGTCGTCACCGCCGAGCCGTCGGCCTTGGCCGTCGAGTCGGTGTTTCCCTTCGCCGTGAGGCGGAGCGCGCCGCTCCCCGCATTCAGCACGAGGCCGGCCGGGAGCGTCGCCTTTTGGTCGACCACGCTGATCGTGACGGCGATCGCCGCCGCGACCTGAAGCGGCTTGCTCTTACCTGAACCGTCCTTCTCCGAGCTCTCGGCCTTCGGCGTCGCCGGGGCCGTCGATACCTTCGAGTCTCCGCCGACATCGCCCGTCTTCTTCTGCCCGAAGTCGCGCTGCTGCGCGATGTCCCCGTCGACCGTCTTGCCGCTCCGGGTCGAGTCCGACTCGTCCTTCGCGCCGGCGGCGCTCGCGCTGGCGTCGCTCGAGGCGGCGGACGCGCCGAGCGCCTCGATCGTGATGGCGCCACCCGAGGTGAGCGAACGGTTCGTCGTCGCCGTGACCGAGTGCAGCGCGAGCGTGAACGCGATCGAGAAGCCGATGGCGTTGTCCGGCGCGGTCGTGGAACCGGTCGCCTTCGTGCTCGCCGAGGCGTTCTGCTCGGCATGGATCGTGATCGCGCCGGTCGTCGTCAGCGTCCCGGCCGTCTGCACTCCGATCGTCGCCTCTGTATCGACGATCGAGATCGCCACGGCGATCACCGGAGTCACCGCGTCGGCGCCCTCGAGCGTCGCCTTCGCGCCGTTCTTCGCTTCTACGACGGAGGCATGACCGCCCTCCGCGCTCACCGTCAGGTTCCGCGCGCCGGCGATCGTCGCTTCGTTCCCGATGAACGCCTTCGTGGTGTCGTCAACGACCGAGACCGCGAGCGAGAGGCCGAACCCGAAGGCGGTCCCGTGCGCCTCGCCGGCGAGCGCCTTCGTCGTCGAGGCGGAGTCCGGGTCGGCGGCGATCGTCACGTCCGGAGTCGCACCGCTCAGGACCACCACGGCGCCGTCGCCGAGGGAAGCCGTGCTCGACGCGAGCACGAGGTTGAACGCGACCGAGCCCGCAACGCTGTTCTTCCCACCGCCGGCGCCGCTTGTCGCTTCGGCACCGAACGTGTTGATCGCGTCCGCCCCTGCGGCCCGCGTCGCGGTCCTGATCTCGAGCCCGCCGGCGGTGACATGGTCCCCGCCCCCGATCGAGGCCTCGGTCGTCAGGAACGCAAGGTTGATCGCGACGGCCGCGCCGACGCTCGTGCCCGTGGCCGGCCCGGTCGTCACCGCCGAGCCGTCCGCCTTCGCGGTGGAGTCGGTACTGCCCTGAGCGATGTCGCTGACCACGCCGCCGCTCGTGACGGTGAGGCCACCGGGGACGGTCGCGCGCTGCGAGACGTCGCTGATCGTGATCGCGACCGCGCCCGCGACCTGAACAGGCTTGTTGTCGGAGCCGTTCTTTTCCGAGGTCTCGGCCTTTGGTGTCGCCTTCGACCCAGACCCCTGCCCGCCGGTCGCGCTCGCGTTGCTGTCCGCGAAGGTCCGCTCGCGTCCGACCTGTCCGTCGACGCCGCCCGAGGACGAGCTCGCCGTGCTCTCGCCCGGCGCGCCCGCGGCGCTCGCCTTCGCCGTCGCCGACGACGCGGAAGTTGCGCCCGCGGCGATGATCACCGCGCCGACCGCTGACAGGTTGCGCGCGAGCGTCGCCGTCGTGTGATGGTTCGCGATCGTGAGGGCGACCGACACCCCGATTGCGGCGCCCGCGCTCTTGGCGGATCCCTCGGCCGTCGTGTTCGCGGACGCGGTCTGGTCGGCTGACTCGTGGAATGCGCCGCCGATCGCGAGCGGAGTCGCGTTCGGCGCGACCGTTGCGGTCGTCGTGATGTTCGAAAGCGCGATCGCGACCGACGGCACCACTGCGACCTTGCCGCCCGATGCACCCGTCTTCGCGCGCGTGTCACCCAGGTGCGTCGTCGCCGCGTTGATCGAAAGATCGCGCCCGCCGGTGAGCGTGCCGGTGAGCTCCGCGCTCGTCGTGTCATCGATGATCGACAGCGCGACCGATGCACCGATGCCGGCGGATCCTGCGCCGGTCGCGCCGCCCGTCGATTCGGACGGCAGCGCGCTCGTACTCGTCGTGGAATCGGCGGAGGCCGCAATGGCGACATCACTGGAGTGCGCGTCGAGCGCTCCGCCGAGCGACGCGGTGGTCTGGATGTTCTCGATCTCGATAGCGACGGAGCCGGCAACGCCGACCGCGCCGCCACCGGCGCCGCTCGTCGCGGATGCACCGAACTTGTTCTGCCCCCGCGTGAGTGCCGCGATGGTCGCGCCGTTCGCGCTCACGGTGCTGTCCGGCGGTGCCCTCGCTTCGTTGGTGACGCGAACGTAGTTGATCGCGACGCCCACGCCAATCGAGACGCCCGACGTCGAGTCGCTCGGCGCGCCGCTTGACCCACCGGAGCTCGAGTCCGCTGGCGGGCTCGAATCTCTCGGCGCCTGCACAGCGCTGCCGTCGGCGGTCGCGTGCGCGTTCGCATGCGCGGAGCTCAAGAGCGAGAAGAGGCCGCCGGCGATGACCACGATGCCGTCGATCACCGCACGCGCGATCGCCTTCGCGAGGTTGATCGCGACGGCCGCCGCTACCGAGACGCCGCCGTTCGACGTCTTCGCCTCGGGCGTGTTCTCCGCGCTGCCCGTCCCGGTGCCGCCGTTCGCGGTCGACGTCGAGCTCGCGAACGAGCGCTCGTGCGCGACCTGATCGCTCACGCCGTTCGACGCATTTCCGCTCGAATCCGCGGGCGCCGCGGCACCGGACGCGTCCTGCGGCGCACCCGCCGCCGAAGCCTTCGCGGTCGCGGATGTGTCGGAGCTCACGTTCGCCGCGAGCGCAACGGCTCCGCCCGCCGTCAAGTTGCGCGAGAGCGTCGCCTCGGCGCGGTGGTTCGCGATCGTGAGCGCGAGCGAGACGCCGATCGCCGCGGACTTGCCCTGCGCATCGCCCTCGGCCGTCGTGTTCGCGGAAGCGGTCTGATCCGCGGTCTCGCTGAACGAACCGGTGATGACGAGCGGCGCGCCGGCCGACACGGTCGCGAGCGTGGTGATGTTCGAGAGCGCGATGGCGACCGACGGAACGACCGCGACCTTGCCGCCGGACGCACCGGTCTTCGCGCGCGTCGTCATCAGGTGCGTGGTGCCAGCGGCGACCGTCAGGTTGCGGCCGCCGACGAGCGTTCCGGTGAGCTTGGCCGTCGTGGTGTCGTCGACGATCGCCACCGCGACGGATGCGCCGATGCCGACGGACCCGGCGCCGGTCGCGCCACCGGTCGATTCGGACGGCAGCGCTGTGGTGCTCGTGGTCGAGTCGGATGCGGCTCGGATGGAAACGTCGCCGGTGCCGGCGTTGAGCCAGCCCTCGAGGGAAGCCGATGTCTGGATGTTCTCGATCTCGATTGCGACGGAGCCCGCCAACCCGACCGCACCGCCACCGGCGCCGCTCGTCGCGGATGCCCCCAATGCGTTCTGCGCGTGCGTGAGTGCTCCGATGGTCGCGCCGCTCGCGCTCACGGTGCTGTCCGGGGGCGCCCTCGCTTCGTTCGTCACGCGGATGTAGTTGATCGCGACGGCCACGCCGATCGATACGCCACTCGTCGAGTCAGTCGGGGCGGTCGAGGATCCACCGGAGCTCGAGTCCGCTGGCGGGCTCGAATCCCGCGGCGCCTGCACCGCGCTTCCGTCGGCGGTCGCCTGCGCATTCGCGTGCGCGGACGCGAGCAGAGAGAAGAGGCCGCCCGCGACCACGACTATGCCGTCGATGACCGCGCGCGCGATCGCCTTCACGAGGTTGATCGCGACCGCCGCCGCGACCGATACGCCGCCCGCTGAGGTGTTCGCCTGCGGGGTCGGCTCGGCGGCGCCCGTCCCGCTTCCACCGTTGCTCGTCGAGGTGCCGTTCGCGAACGAGCGCTCGTGCGCGACCTGGTCGGAGACACCGTTCGAGGCATTACCGGTGGAGTCGGACGGCGCGGCCGCTCCGGACTCGTCCTGCGGCGCGCCGGCGGCGGAGGCCTTCGCCGTCGCGGACGTGTCGGAAGAACCGTGCGCGGCGAGCGTCACCGCGCCCGCCGCGGTCAGGTTCCGCCGAAGAGTCGACTGAGCGATGTGGTTCGCGATGGTGAGCGCGAGCGAGACGCCGATCGCGGCCGACTTACCTTGCGCGTCGCCCTCGGCGGTCGTGTTCGCCGACGCGGTCTGGTCCGCGGATTCGGCGAACGAACCCGTGATGACGAGAGCGTCGCCGGGGCTGACGTTCGCGAGAGTGGTGATGTTCGAGAGCGCGATGGCGACGGACGGAACGACCGCGACCTTGCCGCCGGACGCGCCGGTCTTCGCGTGCGTGGTCGCGAGGTGCGTCGTGCTCGCCGCAAGGGCGAGGTCGTGCCCACCGGTGAGCGTGCCGGTGAGCTCGGCGATCGTCGTGTCGTCGATGATCGTGATCGCGACCGACGCGCCGATGCCGACCGAGCCGACGCCCGACACGCCGGACCCGGCGGGCAGCGCCTCGGTCTTCGTCTCCGAATCGGAGGTTGCCGTCAGCGTGACGTCACCCGTGCCGGCGGTGAGGGTCCCCGCCAATCGCGCGGTCGTCTCGATGTTCTCGATGTCGATCGCGACCGAGCCGGCCACGCCGACCGCGCCGCCGCTCGCGCCGCTCGTCGCCGATGCCCCGAGCGCGTTCGTCCCGTCCTCGGTCATGACGGCCTCGAGCGTCGCGCCGTCCGCGGTGACCGTCGCGCCTGCGGGCAGGACGGCCTGGTTGCGCACGCGCGCGTAGTTGATCGCGACCGCCGCGCCGATCGTCACGCCCGAGGCCGATGAGTCGCTCGCGCCGCCGGAGCTGCCGCCCGATCCGCCGGAGCTATCAATGACCGGGGCCCTGCCCTCGTCCGCACCCGCTCCTGCGTCGCCACCGAGGACCGGACCGTCGTTATGGATCTCGCTATCCGCCGACGCGTCCTTCGCTTCCGCCGCGGCCTTCGACCGACCGGCGCTGCCGTCCGCGGTGGCTGCGGCATCGGTATGCGCGGAGCTCGAGAGCGTGAACAGCCCGCCGGCGTGGATGGTCACCGCGCCGATCGTGGCGAGCGAGATCGTCTTGGCGAGGTTGATCGCGACCGCCGCCGCGACGTTGACGCCACCCGACGACGTCTTCGCCGCCGGCGTGCTCGCCGCGTCGCCCGACCCGTCGCCGCCGTTCGCGACCGACGTCTGCGACGCGAACGAGCGCTCGTGCTCCACTTGATCGCTCACGCCGTTGCCGGGGCTGCCGCCGCCCGACTCGTCCTGCGGCGCGCCCGCGGCCGACGCGACCGCGCTCGCCGACGTGTCCGACGACGCGTGCGCGCTCAGCGAAGCGGCGCCGCCCGCGTCGAGGTTGCGGTACAGCGTCGCCTCGGTGTGGTGGTTCGCTATCACCAGGGCGAGCGACACGCCGATCGCCGCACTCGCTCCCTCAGCCGAGCCCGCGGCGCTCGTGTGCGCCGATGCGGTCTGGTCCGCGCCCGCGGTGAACGCGCCGCCGATGTTGAGCGCGGTGCCCTGGGGCACGGTCGCGACGGTCGTGATGTTCGAGAGGACGATCGCGACAGAAGGCACGACCGCGACCTTGCCGCCGGCTGCGCCGGTCTTCGCGCTCGTGGTCGCGAGGTGCGTCGTCGCCGCGTCGAGCTCAAGGTTGCCACCGCCGGTGAGCGTCCCGGTGAGCTGCGCGATGGCGACGTCGTCGAGCAGCGAGATCGCGACGGACGCGCCGATGCCGACGCTCTTCGCGCGGACAATGCCCTCGTTCTGCTCGGAGGGCAGGGCGTTCGTCTCCGTTTCGGCGTTCGACGCCGCGGCGATCCGCACGTCGCCCGTGCCCGCGTCGAGGTGGCCGGCCATCGTGGCCGCGGTGTCGCTGTTCTCGATGTCGATCGCGACCGATCCCGCGATGCCGACCGCACCGCCTCCGGCGCCGCTCCTGGCCGAGGCGCCGCGCCCAGACACGCCGTCCGCGGTCATCACCGCGGCGATCGTCGCGGCATGCGCGTGGACCGACGCGTCGGACGGGAGCGTCGCCTCGTTGCTGATGCGGTCGTAGTTGATCGCGACGGCCGCACCGATCGTGACCCCGCCGCCGCTCGAATCGGCCGGCGCACTCGAGTCGGCCGGAGCGCTCGAGTCGAGCGGCTGGACCGCGCTGCCGTCCGCGCTCGCGCGGGCGTCCGTGTCGGCCGAGCTCGCGAGCCCGAACCGGCCACCCGCGCTGACCGTGATCCCAGTGATGGTCGCCAGCGAGATCGACTTCGCGAGGTTGATCGCGACCGCCGCCGCGACGTCCACGCCGCCGCCGCTCGTCGACGCAGTCGGCGTGGCCTCCGCGCCGCCTGTGCCATCGCCGCCGTTCGCGGTAGACGTGTCGCTCGCGAAGCCGCGCTCGCGTGCGACCTGCTGATCGACGCCGTTGCCGGCGTGTCCGCCGTCCGATGCCTCGCCGGGAGCTCCGGCTGCCGATGATCGCGCCGTCGCACCACTCGCCGACGCGCCGTGCGCGCTGAGGGCGACGTCGCCGGTCGCGTCGATGTCGCGCTGCAGGGTCGCTTCGGCGCGATGGTTGGCGATCGTGAGCGCGAGCGAGACGCCGACGGCCGCCGACGTACCCTCGGCATCGCCCTGCGCCGTCGTGTAGGCGGACGCGGTCTGATCGGCCGCCGCGTCGAAGGCCCCGATGATGTTCAGCTTCGCGCCGCCGACGACGGTCGCGGTGGTCGTGATGTTCGAGATCGCGATCGCGACCGATGGCACCACGGCGACCTTTCCACCCGCCGCTCCGGTCTTCGCGATGACCGTCGCGTCATGCGTCGTCGCCGCGGCCAGCGCGAGATCGTGTCCGCCGGTCAGCACGCCGTTGACACTCGCGGTCGTCTTGTCGTCGATGACCGCGATCCCGACCGAAGCGCCGACCCCCACCGAGCCGACACCGGTCACACCGGCGCCTGCCGGGAGCGCTTCGGTCGTGGTTGCAGCCTTGGATGCGGCAGCGACGCGGACATCGCCGCTACCCGCGTTGAGCGATCCGTCGAGCGACGCACTCGTCGCGATGTTTTCGACGTCGATCGCGACCGAGCCGGCGATGCCGACCGCGCCGCCGCCCGCGCCGCTCGTCGCGGACGCGCCGAGCTCGTGCTCCGAGCTCTCGAGGGCCTCGATCGTCGCGCCGTTCGAGGTGACCGACGCGTGCGTTGGGAGGACGGCCTCGTTCGTGATGTGCGCGTCGTTGATAGCGACGCCTGCTCCGACGGTCACGCCGGTCGTCGGGTCGCTTGGCGCGCCCGCGCCGCCGCTCGCGTCGGACGGAGCGCTCGAGTCGCCCGGCCCCCGCGCGGCAGTACCGTCAGCGGTGGCGTGCGCGTCGCTGTCGGCGGAGGTCGAGAGAACGAACGCGCCCGCGGCGGTGACGTGGATGTCGCCGATCGTCGCGCGGGAGCTCGTGTGCGCGAGGTTGATGCCGACGGCCGCCGCGACGGACACGCCGCCACCGGACGTCTTCGCCTTCGGCGTGCTCGCCGCGTCCGCGGTACCGCTGCCGCTGTTGTCCGTGGAGGTAGTCGCGGCGTACGCGCGCTCGTGCGCGACCTGCTGATCGACGCCGTCGCCCGACTGGCCGCCCTCGGTCGCGGCGCCGGGCGCGCCCGCGGCGCTTGCCTTCGCGGTCGCGTCGCTGTCCGACGAGCCGTGCGCGCGGAGCGCGACCGAGCCGCCGGCGGTGACATCGCGATCGAGGGTCGCCTCGGTCTTGTGGTTCGCGATCGTGAGCGCGACCGACGCCCCGACCGCCGCGGTCCGTGCCTTCGCGCTGCCCTCGGCCGTCGTGCTCGCGGACGCGGTCTGGTCCGCGGTCGCGTCGAAGCTTCCAGTGATGCCAAGCGTGGTGCCGCTCGAGACCGTCGCCGTCGTGGTGACGTTCGAGAGCGTGATGCCCACGCTCGGGGTGATCGCGATCTTGCCCGCAGCGCCGGTCTTCGCGCGCGTCGTCGTCTCGTGCGTCGTGCTCGCGGTCATGGTGAGATCGTGACCGCCGTCTAGCGTGCCGGTGATGACCGCGTTCGTCGTGTCGTCGACGATCGCGAGCGCGACCGATGCGCCGATGCCCGTCGGGCCGTCGTCCGGCGGGGGCGGCGGGATCGTGATCCGCACGCGCCAAACGCCCCGACCCTGTGTGCCGATATAGAGGTCGAACGAGCTCGCCGACTGGTGATCGAAGTACGCGAACCCTGGACGCGGCAGGTGCGGCACGCCGGACACGTCGGACGTGAACGGATCGGTGATGAGCGTCCACGTCTTTCCGGCGTCCACCGTGAGGAACACGCCGGACTCGCGACCACCCGCGACGATGACGCTCGGGTCCTTCGGGTCGAACGCGAGGAGCGACGGCTGCGGGTATCCGAGAACGCCCGACCCGCCGGCGCCGGGTGAGATCGTCGAGAAGTTGCCGAACCCGCGCTGGTTCGTGTAGCGGAACGCGCCGTTCCCGGTCATGAGCGTGTCGAGCTTCGGATCCGCGGTCCAGTGCGCGCCGGCGTCGTTCGAGAAGACCATGCGCGGCCCCGCAGCGTTCATGTTCGACGCGTAGAGGCGATTCGAGTTGCTCGCGTCGACCGCGAATATGCCGACGCCACCCGTCTGCGCGCCGGTGTTGTCGATCTGCGTCCACGCACCGCCGGCGTTGATGCCGGTGTACCGCCAGAGCTGATCGCCGTTCAAGCCCATCGTCCGCTCGTTACAGATCCCGGCCTGGATGTACAGAGTCGGCACGCCGGGACGGCCCGCGGTGTCCGCGATGCTCACCGCGCATGCGTTCGCCGGGCTCCCGGCGAGCGGCGTCCACTGCACGGGGTTCGCGGTGATATCGGTCGTGACGTACACGCCGGTCGAGGTGAGGACAACGTACTGCCTGTCGGCGATACGCGCGATCGCCTCGCTCGCCCGGAAGCCGAGGAGGATCCCCGGCGGCATGGATGCCGGCGGCAGCAGCCCCGGGGCAGGGTTCGCGAGGCCCGGTCCGCTCATGAAGATGACCATGCCTCCCTGGTACCCGCCGTAGCAGCACGACGTGAAGACGGCACGGTTCGCGTCCGCGGCGAAGTCGAACACGTCACAGCAGAACGGATTTGTCCACGACGGCGTCGCGGCATTCGGGTTCGTCGTGCCCCACACCCCGTCGTCTTGCACACCGAAGTAAAGGTCGTTAGGTGCAGCGCCGGGCCGACGGACCCCCGACATCCCGAGAACCCAGAGCGCGTGCGGTGTCTGCTCGGGCTGCCTGAACTTCGGGTTCTGGCAGTCGGCACCCGTGTCGGTGTTCCGGTAGACGCCGCCGTCCGAAGCAAGGATGAGCGGGCACGCATCGGTCGCCGCCTGCCGGTCGAAGACCAGGTCGCCGAGGTCGTCGTGCGCCCCTTGGGTTGCGGGGGGCGGCAGGTTGGCGTTGAACCGCGTGAACGGTCCCGCAAACGTGCCCGCCGCGATCTGCGGGCAGCGCGGACCCGCCACGAACGACGTGCAGCCGATGCGGAAGAGGCTTACGTCGCCGAACCAGAGATCGAAGACGTCGTTCGCCCCCACGTTCGAGCGCTGGTTCGTAACGACGAACGGGATCCGTCCCTGCTGGTTCTGGCCCGCGACGTTGAACTCGCGCGACCATGTCGCGCCGGCGTCGTCGGACTCGAAGAGCCGGACGCCGCTCACCGCGAAGATCACGTTCGGCTCGTCGGGCGAGACCGCGATCGAGCACGGGCCGAGCGGCGTGCCACCGGCCCCGATGGTTCCGCCGATCCACGTCACACCGGCGTCAGTCGACCGGAAGTGGCCGTCGTCGCCGCAGACATCGACGATCCCCTGACCGGTCGGCCCACCGCCCTGCACGACCACGTCCCAGATGTCGCTCGCGGGCGTGACTGGCGTCGGGTCGACGAACCGCCACGTGAGGCCGGAGTCGTTGGAGATCGCGACGCCGCAGTTCGTGCCGATGAACACGTTGTTCGCGGCGTCGGGCCGAATGCCGACGCCCATCGCCGACGGCTCGCTGACGCGCGCGGCCGCGCACGCGAATCCGGCCGGCGTGTTCGCCGCGGTCGGGGTCGCCGTCGCGGGATGCGTCCACGTCGTCCCGCCGTCGGTGCTCACGTTGATGCCCGCGAGGCTCGTCACGCGTCCGTCGTAGAACGAGGTCCCGTACACGCGCTGTGTGCTGCTCGGGTCGACCTTAACGTCCCAGGTCGCGAGCGGCTTGTGGCCGGACAGGAACGTCCAGTGGCGGCCGCCATCGATCGTCTTGTAGATGCCGCCCCACTCCGTCGCCGCGTAGAAGACTTGATTGTTTCCGGCGACCGATCCGAGGTGGTTCACGCGTCCGCCGGACGCGCTGTCGGGATCCGTCTGATCGTTCGGCGACGAGCTCGGATTGATGTCTGTCCACGCTCCGGCGATGAACGGTGGTGGTGGCGTCGTCGTCGCGGCGTGATGCGTGATCTCCGCCGGAAGCGCCGTGACGTTCGTCGACGCGTTCGAGGCCGCGAAGAGGACGACGTTCCCAGATCCGGCATGCAGCGTTCCCGCGAGCGATGCGGTCGTCTCGATGTTCTCGATGTCGATCGCTACAGACCCGGCGATGCTGAGCGACCCGCCGCCGGCGCCGCTCTTGGCCGATGCGCCCAGCTCGTGTGTCGACGCCATGCGCGCCTCGATCGTCGCGCCGTTCGCGCTGACCTCTGCGCCGCTCGGAAGGATCGCCTGGTTCCGGATTCGCGCGTAGTCGATCGCGACGCCCGCACCGATAGACACGCCTGTCGTCGAGTCGACCGGGCCACCCGAGCTGCCCGAAGAATCGGCGGGAGCGCTCGAGTCAGCCGCATTGCGCACCGCGGTGCCATCGGCGGATGCGTGCGCGTCCGTGTGAGCGGACGTCGAGAGCGTGAAGCGGCCCGCGGCCTTGACGATGACGGCGCCGATCGTCGCGAGCGAGCTCGTCTTGGCGAGGTTGATGGCGATGGCGGCAGCGACCGAGACGCCGCCCGACGACGTCGCGGCGTGCGGCGTCGGGTCGGCCCCCGCGGCACCGCTCCCGCCAGCGGAGCTGTCCGTCGCGTTCGCGAAGCTCCGCTCGGCCGCGACCGACTGATCGACGCCGTTCCCCGCGCTGCCGCCGCCGGACGCGTCCCCCGGCGCGCCGGCGGCAGATGCAGTCGCGCTTGCCGATGTGTCGGATGAGCCGTGGGCGGCGAGCGTCACCGCCCCCCCTGCGGTGAGATCGCGCGCGAGGTTCGCTTCGGTGATGTGGTTGGCGATCGTGAGCGCGAGGGCGAAGCCGATCGACGCGCTCGAGCCCTCCGTGTCGCCGGCCGCGGCGGTGTGAGCCGATGCGGTCTGGTCCACGCTCGCGGAGAGCGCGCCGCCGATCGTCATCAGGGAGCCCGTTCCGATCGTCGCGGTCGTCGTGATGTTGGAGAGCGCGATAGCGACGGCGGGCGCGATCGAAACGCCGCCGCCCGAGGCGCCTGTCTCAGCGTCGGTGCTCATGTCGTGTGCCGCGCTCGCGCCGAGGGTCACGTCGTGCCCGGTGATCGTCGCGCCGTCCGCGACGGTGGCGGTCGTGTTGTCGCCGACGAGGTTCAGGGCGACCGAGGCCCCGATGCCGAGCTTGCTCGCCCCGCTGACGCCGCCGTTCGCCGGGAGCGCCCCGGCGATCGACCGGGCGTTGGATGCGGCAGCGAGCTCGACCGAGCCGGACCCGGCGGCGACCGTACCCGTGATCGTCGCATGCGTCTCGAGGTGAACGATGTTGATGGCGAGGGATCCAGCGATCCCGACTTTGCCGCCACCCGCGCCCGACGTCGCCGTCGCGGCGAAGTCATCGCGCCCGTCGCCCGCGCTTGTGACCAGCGCCCGCACCGTGGCCGGACCGTTCGCTGTTCCGGCGACCGTGGCGGAGTTGGTGACCGTCGCGTAGTTGATCGCGACAGCTGCCCCGATATTCGTCCCCGACGGGGGGCCTCTCGCAGTGGTCGCGCTGCCGTCGGCATTCGCCTTCGCGTCGGTGCTCGCCGAGGACCAGAAGCTGAGGCTCCCGGCGCTCACCGAGACGTCGGCGGGCAGGCTCGAGCTCGACGACGTCTTCGCGATGTTTATCGAGACCGCCGCCGCGACGCTGATCGCGCCGCTCGACGAGTTGGCGGGCGGCGTGCCCGGCGCCGAGCCTCCACCGCTGCCGCCGTTCGCCGTGCTCACGCTGGTTCCGAAGGAGCGCTGGCTCGCCACCTGATGGCTGACGTCCGGGGTGCCGGAGCCATCAGCCGCGGCACCGTTCGCGCTCGCCAGCGCGTCGGTCGTGTTCCCCGAGGCGCCGGACGCGCCGAACTCGACGGTGCCCGGCGTGGTGAAGCTCGAGTGCGTCGTCGCCGTCACGGAGTGGTCGGCGACCCCGATGGCCAGCGCGGCGCCGACGGAGGTGTTCGTCCCGGTCGCGTCACCGTGCGCGGCCGTCGCGACGGGCGCCGACGTGTCCGTCGCCTTCGCGACCAGGTTCCCGGTGATCCCGAGCGTTACCCCTGTGCCGACGGATGCCTCGGTGCTGAAGGCGGTGATGGTGATCGCGACGACCGGCGTGACGGCGGTCCCGCCCGCCGCGCCCCCCTGGGCGCTCGTGGTCACGCTCCGGCTGCTCGTCGCCTCGAGGGTCACGTTATGCGCGGTGACGCTCGCGCCGTCGGACAGCAGCGCGCCGGTATGACCGTCGACGCTCTGGACCGCGACCGACGCGCCGATGCCGGTCTTCGCACCGGTGGTGGCGTCGGCCGCCGCGCCGGCCGAGGCCGAGCTATCAACAGCGGAGCTCGCTTCAAAGCGCAGATCGGTATTCGGCGCGCTCACCGTCTTGCCGGAATCGACCGACGCGGACGTATTGACCCCGACGACGCCGACCGAGAGCGATCCCGCGAAGCCGACGTTCGTCGCACCGCCGGCACCCGAGGTCGCGGACGCGCCGAAAGTTGCCGTGTCCGGCGTCTCCGCCCGAACGACGACCGTGTTCGCGCTGAGCACGCTGTCGCCGAGGCGTGCCGTCGTCGCCACGGTCGCCAGGTTGACGGCGATCGCGACGCCGACGCCCGACGCGCTCGAGTCGACGGGGCCGCCATCGGCGTCCGCCGACGAATGCGCCTTCGATCGCGCGTTGACCTTCTGCTGACCGCCGGTCGTCGTTACGTGGACCGCGCCGGCGTCCCCGGCGACGAACGCCTCGGTCGCCGAGTCCAGCCGGCTGAACGAAAGGGCCCCCGCGTATTGAAGCTCGCCCTCCACGGTATGGGCGTTGCCGGTGGTGTCACTCGGACCGTTCGCCGTCCGGCTGGCCGGCGACGCATCGTTCCCGGTGGAGCCGCCGCGGCTCGCGCGCGAGGTCGACGTGACGGAGCCATCCGAGTCCGCCAGGACGGTGAGGTTCGCCGCCGTGATGGACGCGGTGCCGCCCACCGACGCACTCGTCCGTTGCGTGACATTCGCGAGGGCGATCCCGGCCCCGCCGGCCGCGGCGCTCGCGTCCCCGCTGGCCGAGGCCGCGACGAGGTTTGTCGCCGAGATCGTCAGGTCGCCGCTCGCCGTGACCGTCGTCGAGCCGTCGATGGATGCGGTCGCGGTGCTGCTGATGAGCGCGCCCGCCACGGCGACGTCGGCGCCCGGGGTCCCGTCGCCCGGCGGTGCCACCGCGCTCATCGGGGCGGTCACGGTGGACAACGCCGTCACCGAGACGCCTCCGGTCGCGTTGAGCACGGACGACCCGCCGACGGAGACGGTCGCGGTCGAATCGGCGTGCAGACCGATGAACTTGGAGCTCGGCGAGGCCGGCGCGACCGTCGAAATCGCCGATATCGCGATGTTCGCACCGCTCAGATGCGCATCCGTGAGAGTCGCCGACGCCGATCCGGTCGCGTTCACGAGTCCGCTCAGGGCTGAGCCCGACTGGTCACTCGCCGCCTGGAGACTGATCGATCCGCCAGGATTTGTGACTACCGTGCCCACGCCGACCGTGATCTTCTCGGCCTTCACGAGGAACACGACGCCGGAGAACGTCAGCGTACCGGTGAGTGTCACCTCGTCGTTGCCTGCGCCGCCGTCGATGGTGAGGGACGCGGTCGGGACCGGGAACGAGATGCTCTCCATCGTGGGTGCCGTCGCGAGCAGCCTCGTCGTCGGACTAGCCGGATCGGGTTGGAGGGTGATGTGGTCGTCGCCGCTGCTCCCGGTGACCTGAACCGAGGCGACGGACGAATCAGTGGGTGCGGTGGACGGTTGGATCGTGATCGGCTCGAGACCGGTGTAGACGATCGTCTTGCCGTCGACAGCGATGCTGCCGGAGCCCGCGTCGTTCGCCGTGGACGAGACCGACGTATGTGAGCCGGTGACGACGAGCGTGTCAAAGCCGCCCGCGCCGCCGTCGATAGTCCCGCTGAGCGCACCGCCGGTCGAGACCACGAATGTGTCCTTGTTGTTCGCCGCGCCCGTGAGGTTCGCAAATCCGCCGAAGGAAACGCCCGCGACCTGACCGGAGTTCGGACCGGTGAGGGTCCACGTCGTGTCGCCCGGCGGGCCCTTGAGCGTGGCGGCGCCCGACGCGGAGATCGATGAGACGTTCGCGAAGGTAACGGGTGGCAGACCCACGGCACCCACGCTTCCGCTGTTCGCGGCGCTGAGCGTCCATGTCGACGCCCCTCCGACCGCGAGCGACGTCGTCCCAACGCCGGTCACGCTGATCCCTGTGACGCTCGACGCAGCTCGCGACTCGGTCGCTCCGTTTACCGTGACGGTGACGTTCGCACCGGACGAGCCGATCGTGATCGCGTTCGTGCTCCCCGTCGGCGAGACGTTCCACACGCCGCGGAACGCGACCGACGTCGATCCCGTGGCGTTGCTGCTCGCGTCGATCGGAGCCGACGCCGAGATCGTCACGACCCCGGAGCTCGCGCTCGTCACCGTGACGGAGCAGGTGCCATCAGCGCCGGTGACACAGGACGTCTCGCTGAAGGTTGCGCTCGTCGCTGTCGCGCTGAACGAAACCGTCGTGCCGGCGGAAGCGGTTCCATCGGTGCTGACGGTCGCCAAGAGGCTCGCGTTCGAGCCCGCGTCGACGACGGCCGGACCCGACAGAGAGACGTGCACGTTGGTCGTCGGCGTTGGTGTCGGGCTCGCGCTCGGCGTCGGAGATGGGCTCGGGCTTGGCGATTCGGTCGGGGTCGGTGCTGCGCTTGGGGTCGGAGATGGGGTCGGCGTTGAATCGGTCGGCGACGGTGACGCGGTCGAAGTCGGTGACGCGGTTGGGGAGTCGCTCGGTGTCGGTGACGCGCTCGGTGTTGCGTCGGTCGGACTTGGTGCGGGCGACGGGGTCGGCCCGGTGTCAGACATCGACGCCGAGGCGGGAGTCCAGAGGCTCGCCATCTTCGATCCGTTGCCGCTGACCGGTGCCGCCGCGGCAAATGTGTCCAAGGTCTCGGCCGCCCCGGCGGGAGCGTAGGTCGGTGCCGGCGTCCTCGATGGCGCCGCGGTCGGTGCGGGCGTTGCGGATGGTCGCGGCGCCGCAGATGGTTGCGGACTGACAGAAGGACCCGCGGTCGCCGTTGGCCGAGCGGATGACGACGGCGCGGCGGTCGCTCCCGGCGCCGCGCTCGCCGACGCCCTCACCGATGGGACCGGTGAAGGTGCGGTGCTCGCAGCCGGTGTGGGGACGACGACGGGACGCGGTGCCGGAGGTCGCCAGTCCAGTGGCTGCACCACGGTCTCGCCGGTTGCCGCGTCGTAGCGAATGATCCGAACGCCGGACTCCGCGGCCCACGCCGCGAGGCTCGCCACATCCGTCGGTCGGAGCGTGATGCTGTAGTAGCCGCGCTCCGCGTCGACGAGCTTCGCTTCGAGGCGCGGTACCTGAACGAGCGCGATGCGATCGTGCGACTCCGGATCGCGTGCCCAACGAATGAGCACGAGGCCGTTCCCCTCCAGGTACGCGTTGCTGTCTTCGCTCGTGTAGATCCTGGGGAAGTACACCCACGCGTCGTCGGCCGAGCTCGGATCGGCGTACACCTGAATCTTCGGGATCGCAACGACGTAGCGGCCGGTCGCGCTATCACCACCGACGACCGAGAGCTCGAGCGGGCCGATGGTCGCGTCGACCACCGCTCGCGTGGTGCCGCTCGGGAAGACCATGACGATCGTGTCGGGAGTGCTGCCCTGCTCGATCTTTATGGTGACCGGGGTGGATGCGAGAGGAGCCGTTGACGGTGACGCGATCGGTTTCGCCGGCGTTTGCGCCGCGACGAGCGCGGCGTCGGTTTTTTCCGTTGCGGTCTTCGTGCTATCGATCAGCACCGCGCCCGTGAGCGGCATGCTGATGAACAGCACGTAGAGCAGCACAAAGCTGACGACGAATGCGCGCCATTCGGATTTTCCGATCGTCAGCGATGAATCGCTCCGCGCCCCTTGCAGGTAGTGCGGAGCGATCAAGCCAGACCGCTAGGACCCACCGAGCTCCCCTTCCCCAACGCGCGATGACCCCGCGTGCGTGGCGCCCCATCCCCATTGCGCGCCGCGGGGAATCATGAAGGGCCGTTACACGCAACGCAACAAGAATCTCCGTGCGTTTGCCGATCTCACCGACCGATCACCGAAGGCGAGGTCGGGAGAGCGCGACCCCCTGTCCTTATTAATGTCCCGTGGCGAGATGGTCGGCGATCGCGTAGCTCTCATCGGCGAGTCCGAGCATGTAATCGAGAAGCACGGCCCAACCCTGGACGACCTCGCGAGCGTCGCGCCGACATTTGCGCTCGAGCCATTCGCGGCGCGCAGGATCAGCGATGCGCGCGAGCCAGAAGGTAAGCGGAGGCGCCATATAGAGCGCCGCCGACGCGGCGTACGCGAAACGCACATCTCGCTCGTCGCCGCGCCATCCGACCTCGTGCAACCCGTCGACGTACGCCGCGAACGCGCGCGCACTCATCGTCGAGAGCTGCTCTGGTTCGGCATCGAGCCAGATGTGGCTTCCGCCGACGAGGATCGCGACGTCCTGACCGGCCGGCGCCATTCCCACGAAGGACCAATCGATCGCGACCGTGCGATCCTCGCCGTTCGCCGAGCGGGCACCGATGAGGTTCGCGCGCCACGCGTCGAGATGCGACAGGGTCTGGGGAAGCGCCTCGAGCCGATCGAAGAGTAACGCCGCCTTCGCGCGAAGGCGCTCGAGCCGCTCGATCGGAGGCGAAGGGATCGCCGTGGCGACGATCGGGTCCGACCACGTCGCACCCGATCGAACCGCATCCAGCCACGGGATCCAGCTCGTCCAGGCACGGAGATACGTGCGTGTCAGGAACGGTGCGCTCGGAACCGGTCGATCCGCGAGGTAGGAGCCGTTGAAGCGCCCGAGATGCCGCGCGGCGAGCGCGTACCGATCGGTGTCCCAGCGAGCGACGGCTTCGGGAACGTCCTCCAGCCACAGATAGGCGACCTCGCCTTGGTCCGCGGCGCCGAGAAGCAGCGGAGCAACGATGCCCGGTAGCTCATCGAGCATGCCGGAGGTGTACGCAAGGAACTCACGCTTCCAGTAGTCCCAGACGCTCGGCAGGTCGGTCTTCGGTTCGCGGACCCATGCCTTCAGGATCAGCGACCAGTCCCTCTCGGTTCCATCGACGAGAGCGCTGCCGCTCCATCGGTACAGAGCGCGCACGCTGGGCTGCATCCCGATCCAGGTGAGAGGAGCGTGGCGCGCCGAGAGGACGCGGACATCCGGGGTGGCAAATCGCTTCTGTAAGGGAACGTCGACGGAACGGGGATCGCCTGCCAGACGGTCGGCGAGCGCTTCGAGCTCGCTATTCCCCGTCGAGCGTGTTCCCCACCGTCAGTTCGCGCATCCAGTCCTCGAGAAGCTTTCCGAGCCGATCGATCGGCACGGGTGCGCTCTTCGACAGGCGGTGCGAGCGCGGCGGCTCGGGGAGCGGCCGCGCCGCCCAGTGCCTCGCCTGGACCCGTGCGAGATCTTGGGCGATCGCGGCCATCTCTCCGGTACCTCCAGCTACACGTCTGAGTACAGGTAGAACTCGTACGGGTGCGGCCGCAGCGCGACTTCCTTGGCGCTCGCGCGCTTGATCGAGAGCCACGCCTCGATGAGGTCCTCGGTGAACACCTCGCCGCGCATGAGGAAGTCGCGGTCGGCATCCAGGGCGTCGAGCACCTCTTCGAGGGAGCCGGGCGTCTGCTTGATGCGCTTCTTCGCCTCGCCCTCGAGCTCGTAGAGGTCGACGTCCATCGGCGTCGGCGGCTCTATCTGGTTGATCACGCCGTCGAGGCCGGCCATGAGGCACGCCGAGAAGGACAGGTACGGGTTGCAGGAAGGGTCGGGCGCGCGGAACTCGAGGCGCCGCGCTTCGGGCTTGTCGAAGTACGTCGGGATGCGCACGCACGCCGAGCGGTTGCGCATCGAGTAGACGAGGTTGATCGGCGCCTCGTAGCCTGGGACCAGGCGGCGGTAGCTGTTCGTGGTCGGCGCCGCGAAGGCCAGGATCGCGGGCGCGTGCTTCAGCAGGCCGCCGATGTAGTGGCGGGCCATCGTGGAGAGGAGCGCGTAGCCGTCACGGTCGTAGAAGAGGTTCGACCCGTTCTTCCAAAGGCTCTGGTGCGTGTGCATGCCGGAGCCGTTGTCACCGAAGAGCGGCTTCGGCATGAACGTAACGACGTAGCCGTTCTTCGCCGCCACGTTCTTGGTCACGTACTTGTACTTGAGCACCTTGTCGGCCATCTCCACGAGCGTGGAGAACCGCATGTCGATCTCGGTCTGGCCGGCGGTGCCGACCTCGTGGTGGTGGACCTCGACGGCAATACCCGAATCGATGAGCGCCCGGACCATCTTCGAGCGCACGTCCTGGAGCTTGTCGGCCGGCGGGACCGGGAAGTAGCCCTCCTTGTACCGCGGGCGGTGGGCCAGGTTGGGCGTCCCGTTCTGGCCGGAGTTCCAAATCCCCTCGTCGGAGTCGATGTAGTAGTACCCGAAGTTCTGCGCCTGATCGAACCGGAGCGAGTTGAAGATGTAGAACTCGATCTCCGGGCCCCAGAACGAGGTATCGGCGATGCCGGTGGACGGAAGGAACTCCTCCGCCTTCTTCGCCACGTAGCGCGGATCGCGCGAGTACGGCTGCCTCGTGAGCGGGTCGACGACGTCGCACACCAGATCGAGGGTCTTCACCTCGAGCACCGGGTCGATGAAGACGCTCGCCGGGTCCGGCATGAGGAGCATGTCGCTCTCGTGGATGTGCTGGAACCCGCGGATGGACGAGCCGTCGAAGCCGATCCCGTCGGCGAAGAGGCCTTCCGAGAGCTCTTCGATGGGGATCGAGAAATGCTGCCAGGTCCCTGGCAGGTCGACGAACCGGAGGTCGACGATCTTGACCTGCTGCTCCTTGGCGAGCTTGAGGACGTCTTTTGGCGAGGTCTTCGGGACGGCCGGGGCCGCGGTCGCGGGTCGCTCGACGGTAAGAGTCATCTCCAACTCCCCACGGGTGGTCTTCGCGGTAAGGCTCTCGCCGGTGGTGACCGCGGTGAACGGCCCGGATGGTCGTGATTCAGTCGTGAATCGGTAGCGAGCCGGGGTTGCAAATCCGTAAGTATTTGCTTACCCTAAAAAAATGGACGCATTTGCGGCGCTTGGGGAGCCGCGCCGCCGCGAGATCCTGCGGCTCGTCTCGAGCAAGGAGCTCTCCGTCGGAGAGATCGCGCGGCGCTTCGACGTCACCCGACCGGCGATCTCCCAGCACCTGCGCGTCCTGAAAGACGCGGGTCTCGTCACTGAGCGCAGGGAGGGGACCAGGCGGCTCTACCGGTCGCGGCCGGAGACGATCGCGCAGCTCTGGGCGTCCCTCGAGGTCTTCTGGTCCGAGAGCCTGCGTACGCTGAAGGCCGCCGCGGAGCACGAGGAGCAGCAGAGGAGGTCAAGAAGGCATGGTCCTCGACACGAGAGTCATTGAGCGCGTGATCACCATCGACGCCTCGCCGGAGACGGTCTTCCGCCTGCTGACGGATCCGGTGCAATACGTCCGGTGGAAGGGCCGGCTCGCCGAGCTCGAGCCGCGGCCGGGCGGGAAGTTCCGCGTCGAGTTCGGAGGCGGCAAAGACATCGCCGCCGGCAAATACGTCGAGGTCGTCCCAAGCAGACGTGTGGTGTTCACCTGGGGCTGGGAGGGCAGCGAGATGGTCCCGCCTGGATCGAGCACCGTCGAGATCGAGCTGCAGCCGCTGGGATCGGGGACCCGACTCCGTCTGGTCCACCGCGGACTGCCGCAGGCGGCGATCGCGAGCCACACCGAAGGGTGGGACTACTTCCTGCCGCGCCTGACCGACGTGGCCGAAGGACGCCCGCCGCGCGAAGCACCACAGCCGGCCGACGCGACGCGGTAGCCGAGCGACACGAAGAGGACCAGGCCCATGCATGGGCCCGGTCCTCGATCGACCTTCTTACCGTGGGCGCTGGCCCCCATTCAATCGTGGGGGCTGGCTCCCACACCCCCTCACTCTCTCCGACGGTGGGGGTGCGAGTTAATGCTTAAGCGGCCTTCGCCTCCTCTGCGTGGGTGACCACCGCGACGGCGCCGCGCGAAGGCGCGACGAGCCACGCGACGACCAGGACCGCGAAGGACACGAATGCAAGGATCTCCATCTCCGCCTCCTTAAATCTGGTACGCGGCTTCGCGGTGCTGCGACGCGTCGAGGCCGAGGACTTCCTCGCTCTCGGGCACGCGCAGTCCGACGAACACATCGATGAGCTTCAAGATCACGAACGTCATGACCGCCGAGTAGACGATCGACGCGGCCACCGCGATGGCCTGGATGCCGAGCTGTCCCGGGTTGCCGTACACGAGTCCGTCCTTCGCGCCGCTGTTGATCGCGACGGTCGCGAAGATGCCGGTCGCCAGCGCGCCCCAGGCGCCGCCGACGCCGTGGACCCCGAACACGTCGAGGGCATCGTCGACCTTGAGCCGCTTGGTGAGCTGGATCGCGGTGTAGCAGAAGACGCCGGCGCCGAGACCGATGAGGATCGACGCCGAGACATCGACGTAGCCGGATGCGGGTGTGATCGCGACGAGACCGGCGACCGCGCCGGCCGCGGCGCCGAGCACGCTCGGTGCGCCCTTGTGCAGCCATGAGACGGTCATCCACGTGAGGGCGGCCATCGCCGCCGCGGTGTTGGTCACGACGAACGCGTTCGCCGCGAGACCGCCGGCGTTGATCGCGCTTCCGGCGTTGAAGCCGAACCAGCCGAACCAGAGAAGCGACGCGCCGAGAACGGTCATCGTCGCGTCGTGCGGCTCGAGCGAATCGCGGCCGTAGCCGACGCGGCGTCCGAGGACGAGCGCCGCGACGAGCGCGGACACGCCGCTCGTGATGTGCACGACGGTGCCGCCGGCGAAGTCGAGCGCGCCGAGCTGTCCGAGCCAGCCGCCTCCCCAGACCCAGTGCGCGACCGGGTCGTACACGAACGTGGCCCAGAGGAGCGTGAAGACGACAAAGGCCTTGAACCGCTTGCGCTCGGCGAACGCGCCGGTGATGAGCGCCGGCGTGATCACCGCGAACATCATCTGGAAGACCATGTAGGCCTCGTGGGGAACGGTCGGGGCATACGGTCCCGGGTCCTGGCCGACGCCCCGCAGCGCGAGCCAGTCGAGGCCGCCGATGAGCCCACCGTGATCGGGACCAAACGCCAGCGTGTAGCCCCAGAGGACCCACTGCACGCTGATGAGGCAGAGGATGAAGAAGCTGTGCATGATCGTCGCGAGGACGTTCTTCCGCCGGACGAGCCCGCCGTAGAAGAACCCGAGCGCGGGGGTCATGAGCATCACGAGCGCCGCGGACGCCAGAAGCCACGCGGTGTCGCCGGCGGAAATGTTGTTCGGCATTCGTACCTCCCGCGCAGAGCGTGAGCGACCGGGATGCCGCGGTCAGCGACGGGAGGGCATTACGAGGGTTGCGGTTCGGTCGTGGGACCGGTTCGGCATAGAATCGACGCACACAACTGAATACGACGGGGGAGCGCCCGACGAAGGGGGCGCTGAGAGTGCGGACCGCCGCAGACCCCAGAACCTGATCTGAGTAATGTCAGCGTAGGGAGTCGAGACCCGTGAAACCCCTTGCGAGCGGCGCTCAGGCGCCGCTTTTATTTTGGCCATGAGGGCCGTCGTCGTGGCGCACGGCGATGTGCTGCCCTCGGACCGCGCCGTGATCGACGCGAAGGACTACGTCGTCGCGGCCGACGGCGGAGCGCTCGCGCTCGAGCGCTGGAAGCTCCTTCCCCACCTTATCGTCGGCGACATGGATTCGCTCGGCGACGCCGGCGTGGAACGGTTCGCGCGTCTGGGGATCCCGGTCGCGAAGTTCCCGGCGGCGAAGGACGAGTCCGACCTCGAGCTCGCGGTCGCGCAGGCCGTCGCGGCCGGCGCGACGGAGGTCGTGATTCTCGGCGCGCTCGGCGGCCATCGACTCGATCACGAGGCAGCGAACCTTCTGCTCCTCGCGGACCCGGGATTCAACGGGCTTCGCATCGAAGCCCGCCGCGGCTCCCTGCGGATCCGCGCTGTGCGTGGAAAGGGGTCGCTCTCGCTGGCCGGACCGGTCGGCGCCCTCGTGACGCTCCTTCCGGTGAACGGCGACGCCGATGGCGTCGTCACGGAAGGCCTGCGCTACGCACTTCGCGCCGAGACGCTCCGTTTCGGCCGCGCGCGCGGCCTCAGCAATGAGATCGCCTCGCTGCCCGCGACGGTCTCGCTCGACAAAGGAACGTTGCTGGTATTCGAAACAGCATTGGGAGGTACGTGACATGGGTGCGCGTAACTGGACTTGGCGTACGGTCGACATCGTCGTAGCCGCCGCGATCGCGATCGCCTTCGGCGTGGTTTTCTGGGCGTGGAATCAGTTATGGGCGGCCGTGACCCCGGCGTTCGTCGCGATCCCTCCGGCCCAGAACATCCTCTACGGGGTCTGGCTCGTTCCGGCGGTGCTCGCGGGCCTCATCATCCGCAAACCCGGCGCGGCTCTCTTCACCGAGCTCGTCGCCGCTAGTGTGTCGGCGATCCTCGGATCGCAGTGGGGACTCGACGCCGTCGTGTCCGGCGCGCTTCAGGGACTCGGCGCCGAGATCGTGTTCCTCGTGGTCGGTTACCGCCGGTGGACGCTCGCCGTCGCGCTGATCGCGGCCATCGGGACGGCGATCGCGGCTTGGGTCCACGACACACCCCTCTACTACGCGGACCTCGGCCTTAGCGCGCAGCTGGTCATCCTGGCGTTCATGGTCGTGAGTGCGATCGTGATCGCCGGTCTCGGCTCGTGGCTCCTCATGCGCTCGCTCGTGCAGACGGGCGTGCTGGCGCAGTTCCCGGCCGGCCGCGCGCAGCAACGCGTCTGAGCGAACCGGCCGTCCTCGCGCGCGGCTGGGGTTGGCGGCACCCCGGCCGCGAGGCGTGGGCTCTGCGCGGCATCGATCTCCGCATCGAGGAAGGCGAGCGCGTCCTTTTATTGGGTGCGTCGGGTGCAGGGAAGAGCACGCTCCTCCTTGCCCTAGCGGGCCTGCTCGATCGGACGGCGGCGGACGAGGAGGGCGAGCTTCGCGTCCACGGCGACGGTGGCCTGGTGCTACAGGACCCGGACACGCAGCTGGTCATGGCGCGCTCGGGCGACGACGTCGCCTTCGGCCTCGAGAACCGCTGCGTCCCGACGGCAGAGATCTGGCCGCGCGTTCACCGCGCGCTCGCGGACGTCGGCTTTCCGTACAGCGAGGACCGCGCGACCGCGGCGCTTTCCGGCGGCGAGAAGCAGCGCCTCGCGATCGCCGGCATCCTCGCGCTCGGGCCGCGCGTGCTGCTCCTCGACGAGCCCACCGCGAACCTCGACCCTGACGGCGCGCGTGCCGTCCGCGAAGTCGTTGGTCGTATCGCGGAGCGGCGCGATGTAACGCTGGTCATGGTCGAGCACCGTGTCGCGGAGGTGCTGCCACTCGTCGACCGCGTGATCGTTATCGCGGCCGGGAGCGGTGTCGTCGCCGACGGACCCGCGCGCGCCGTCCTGGCGCAGGAAGGTGAGCGCCTCCGTCGGCTCGGCGTCTGGGTGCCTGGTCCCTCGCCGGTCGCCCCGCCGCGCCGAACGTCGCCGGCAGGCGAGGCGATCGTCGCCCGGGATCTCACCTATCTATATCCACGTGGCGATGCGCTCGCGCTGAACGGAGCTTCCGCCACGGTTCGGCGCGGCAGCGCGCTCGCGATCACGGGACCGAACGGGAGCGGGAAGTCGACTCTCGCGCTCCTTCTTGCTGGGTTGCTTCGGCCGCGGTCCGGCGAGGTGAGGGCGTTCGGCGACGAGCCATCGCGACTTTCTCCCAGAGCGCTGGTGCGGCGGATCGGCACCGTGTTTCAGGACCCCGAGCATCAGCTCGTGGCTTCCCGCGTCGACGACGAGCTCCGGGTCGGACCGCGCGCGATCGGTCTTGGGAAGGAAGACGTCGAGCGGCGCGTGGCTGAGCTCATCGAGCGGCTCGACCTCCAAAAGCTCGCGGGTGCCAATCCGTTCACCCTCTCCGGTGGTGAGAAGCGGCGCCTGTCCGTCGGCACCGCTCTCGCGACATCGCCCGGCGCGCTCGTCCTGGACGAACCGACGTTCGGGCAGGACCGGCACACGTTCGCGGAACTCCTGGCGCTGCTGGCTGAGTATCGAGATGGCGGCGGCGCGATCGCATTCGCCAGTCACGACGAGCTCTTCGTCAATGCGTTCGCGGACGAGCGTCTTCGCATGCCGGGAGGACGCGTGGCGTGAGACTGCTCGAGCCGCTCACGCCAGACTCGCGCGCAGCCCTCGCGCGCGCTCACCCGCTCGCGAAAATTGCCGCGGCCTTCGTCCTGATGCTCGCGCTCTTCGTCACGATCGACCCGCTCACGCCGGCGCTCGTCCTCGTCGCCGAGATCGCCGCGATCCCGCTCATCGGCGTCCCTCCGAAGGCGCTGCTGCGCCGCGCGCTTCCGGTCTTCGTCGCCGCGGCCGGGATCGGTTTCTTCAACGCGCTCGTGAGCGGCAACGTCGCCGATGGCGTCGCGATCGGCATTCGTCTTATCGGCATCGCGCTCGCGGGCATTGTGGTGATCGCGAGCATCGACCCGACCGACCTCGCCGACGCGTTGACGGAGCACCTTCACGCGCCCTACCGCTTCACGGTCGGCGCCCTGGCGGCATTCCGACTGCTGCCGCTCTTCGCCGACGAGTGGGAGACGATCGGGCTCGCGCGGCGCGCACGCGGAATCGAGGTCGCGCACGGACCGGTCTCGCGCATGAGCGGCTTCTTTGCGATGACGCATTCCCTGCTCGTCGCGACGATCCGCCGCGCGACGCGTCTTGCCATCGCCATGGACGGCCGCGGCTTCGCCGATGCCCATTGCCGCACGCTGGCGCGACCACGACCGATCGTGGCGCAGGACTGGGCGCTTATCGCGGCGTCGTTGGCCGTTGCGGCTATGGCGACGTCGGCGAGCATCGCTCTCGGCAGTTGGCGGTTCGTCCTCGCGCGCTAGGTCTCGGTAGCGGCAGCGGGAGCGGAGCGGAGTGTGCCTCCCCTACATGCGCCTTGCGGGCGCCAGCTCCTGGAGTGTCTCGCGTAGCTTCGAAAAGTCGTCGGCGCTGATCACGATCCGGTTCTGCGTGATCGAGTAGGTCGGTCCGACGTTGAGCTCGTTCTGGGCGAGCCTGCGGAAGATCTGGGCGGCGGTCCCTGGACGATCCTCCACGTCGATGATCGCGGCGTCGCGCTCGTCCTGGACCTTGAACCCCGCGGCCTCGAGTGCCTTGCGCGTGCTCGCGGGGTCCTTTGTGACGACATGGAAGGTGCCTTTTCCTTCCTTGCCTGAGGGCACCGCACAGAAGCCCTCGATGTTGATGCCAGCCTTCGCGATCGCATCCGTCGCTTTCGCGAGCGTGCCCGGCCGATCGTCGAGAGTCACCGAAAATTCTTTCGTCTGCTCCATGAGTACCTCCTTAACGCGAGCCGCTCCCGCTGCCGCGGCCCGAGCATGGCTGACGAGGCCGCTCGTGTCATGGTCTCGCAGACCAGAGCGCTCGCCTGATTTGGTGAGCACCTACCGAGACGCTCACGTGTTGCTCTCGTACCGACAGCCTAGTCAAGACGGCCATCGGTGGCGCTTTCGGCGCAAAGCGCGGCGCAGTCGTGATCCTCATCGAAGCCGGCGGTGACCGGGCCGCGATACTGCGCGGATGCTTGAGCTGTCAGGGCAACGCACGTTGGTGATGGGGATCCTTAACGCGACGGACGATTCGTTTTCCGCCGACGGGTTTGGAGACGACGTCGAGGCGCTGGTCCGTCGCGGTGTCCAGATGGAGATCGACGGCGCCGACATCCTGGATGTGGGTGCGGCCTCGTCGCGGCCGGGTCATGCGGAGGTCCCACCCGAGCAGGAGCTGCGGCGCGCCCTCGAGGCCGTTCGCCGGCTGCGCGAGGTCGTGAGCGTGCCGATCTCGATCGATTCGACCCGCGCCTCGGTCGTCGAGGCGTGCCTCCAAGGGGGCGCGTCGATCGCCAACGATGTCTCAGGTCTGGCGGACGATCGCCTCGCGAAGGCCGTCGCCCGAGCCAAGGCGTGGCTCGTCATCGCGCACAGCCGGACAAGCACGCGGTCCGATGCGGAACGCGAGCGCGCTCCGGAAGCCGTCGTCGGCATCGTTCGGCAAGATCTACGTATGGCGATCGACCGCGCGCACGCGGCCGGGGTGCCGCGCGAGCGCGTCATCGCCGACCCCGGTCTCGGCTTCGCGAAGACAGCCGCCGAGTCGTTCGCGCTCCTGCGTCGTCTCCGGGAGATCCGCGAGATCGCGCCGGTGCTTGCCGGATCGTCGCGCAAGGGTCATCTCGGCGCGGTCACCGGACGTCCGCTCGACCAGCGGATCTTCGCGGGCGCATCTGCGACCGCGGCCGCGGTCTTTGGCGGCGCGGACATCGTGCGCGTGCACGACGTCGCGGCGATGGTGGATGTTGTGCGCGTGGCCGACGCCGTGCGCCGCGGCGTGGTACGTCGGACCGCGTTCATCGGCCTGGGCGCGAACGTCGGCCCGGCACGGGAGACCCTGCGGCGGGCGATCAAGGAGCTCGGCCGTCTCGGGCGGGTGGTCAGCGTGAGCCGACTCTGGCGGAGCGCGCCGATGTACGTCGCCGATCAGCCCCCGTTTCTCAACGCGGTCGCGGCTCTGGACACAGCGCTCGCATCACCGGTCACGCTCGTTCGCGAGCTGAAACGGATCGAGCGAGACCTCGGGCGCGTGCCGCACGAACGCTACGGACCACGCGAGCTCGACCTCGACCTCTTACTGTTCGCGGGGGCCGCGACCACGGAGCGCGAAGGCAACGTCGCCGTCCCTCACGAGCGCATCGCGGAGCGCCGCTTCGTGCTCGGTCCACTCGCCGAGCTGGCGCCCGACGCGATCGACCCGCGCAGTGGACGATCGGTGCGGGAGCTACTGGCGGCGGTGGCCGACCAGACGGCCGAGCCGATCGAGGATCGGGGCTGGTGGACGACCGCGTCCTCCTGATCGATCTCCGCCTGCGGGGCAGTCACGGTCTCGGTGCGGACGAGCGTGCGCGGCCGCAAGAGTTCGCAGTGACGATCGAGTGCCCGACGGACGCTGCACGCGCCGCGGCCTCCGACGCCATCGACGATGCGCTCGACTACCGGCGATTGCGCGAGATCGCCGCGGAGGTCATCGGCGGGCCACCGCGTCACCTACTCGAGACCCTCGCCGACGAGATGGCGACACGCATCCTCGCCGAGATCGCCCCGAGCTGGGTGCGCGTTCGCGTGACGAAGCTCGCGCCGCCAGGTCTCGAGGGCGCCGCCGCGGTCGAGGTGAGGCGCGAGAGCGAGACCGGCGGAGTCCCGATCGCCGTCGAGCTCCACGTTCCCGACTTCGCCCCGGTCCGCGATTTTTACGGCCGGCTCGGATTCCGCGTCGTTCGCGACGAGCCGGGACCCGACGGCTACCTCGTTTTACGCCACGAGCAGACCGCGATCGCGTTCTGGCCCGGGAGCGACGCGGAGCGCACGCATCACTACTTCTCGCGCAATCCGGCGGGCACGCCACGCGGCCATAGCGTCGAGATCATCGTCCACACCAGCGACCTCGACGCGATGTACGAGCGCGCCAAAGCTCTCGACGCCGTGGTCGAACCGTTACGCATGCGAAAGTGGGGAGCCCGCGACTTCCGAATCTCGGACCCATTTGGCTACTACATCCGGATCACCGAGGAGCAGCCAGGGCGACGCCGTGCCCAGCGAAGCGAGAATCGTCCAATCGCGCCGGAGTAATCCGCGAAGCAAGATCCGACAGGATGAACCAACGACCAGGGTTTTGCAGACTTCTCGCCAATTTTTCGATCGTGCGCGGGAATTCCTGGGCATTCCGCAAATTCCGCTCCCGGCTGACCCAACTCTTGCGGCGCAGACATCTGTCCTTGTGCGGAGTGGTTGAACCACGAGCACTCCTTCAGCAAGGCGGTTATCAATGACTACGGCCGAAAACGGCTGTCGCTAATCGCGGCTCAGCTCACCTGGAGGTTCGCCCCGAAGGCACGGAAAGGCCCGAAATCTTTTTCGCGAGCCACGAGATGGACATCGTGGGGTCGGGAACCGAGGGACACCTGCGTCTCAACCGGAGTACCAGCCGAACTCTGTCCCTCTCTCACATTTCCCGCGATGGAATACCGCGCAACTTCGCACCCCTAGCTCGACGTAGGAACTCTGGGCCAATTTTGGTTGCGGTGACGAGTGCCCGCGAGTCCTTCTCCCGGACGAGATCCAAAGCTTCGCCGGCAACTCTGAATCGTGCCACCACGACATCATCGAGGATGAGCTCGCAGTCACAGTCATGGATGAACTTGGGTCCACCCCGCACCACGCCGAGGAAGACCGTACGCTCCGCCATCAAGAAGGCGTCGTCGATCTCCATCGCGAAGTCGCAACGGCTCGGCATTACAGACCCAGGAAGCGTGCTTGACGCGTCATGAACGATCTGACGTGCGCTTCGGCTCCGTCCTTCCCGAGTCGCTCGAGCTCGTGTCGGCTGGCACTGAGCAATATCGCCAATTTTCGCCCCCGCCTGACCGAACTCCTACGCCGCAGACTTTCTAGTTGGCGGAATCGGCCGACCTGTCTGTCGGCCTCACGGACGACGCGCTGCGTCTGCTGCTTCGCGGTCGCGACCCCAATCAAGATTCGGCCGAGAAAGTGACGCCAAGAACTTCATAGCAGCCGTAGTCGTCGAAGTAGATTCGAAAATCATGCACCTCACGTGTGCCAAGTTGTCCACCTTACTTCACCTTCCGTAACCACGGGGAATCACGGACTTCGACTAGTTTGTCGATGGCCTTGAACTGGTCGGGGCCGCACAACTCCTCACGAAGAAACTCGAACGCAGACACTTCCTCGAACCGGAAGCTGGCCCATTCGTATTTACCGGCCTCGTTTTCGAAGTCATAGCGAACGGTGAGCGTGCTCTCGGTCAGCCGCGCCTCAGGTCCCTTTTCGCACTCTTGCGAGGGGTGCGGCAGCCGCCAGAGTTCTTGCATCTCAGTCTTTCCGCCTGTCTAACGACCGCGGTTATCCGAGCCGGTATCCCACCCCGCGGACGTTCGCGAGCGTAGGAGCACCCGCGGCGTCGAGCTTCGAGCGTAGACGCGCGAGATGCGCCTTCAACCACTCGGGATCGGGGTCGCGCTCCTCAGGCCAGCCTGCTCGCAGCAGCGCGCGTCGCTCGAGCACCTCGCCCGGGCGCGTGACGAGCGCGGTCAGCAGACGGAATTCCGTCGGCGTCAGGTCGAGAGACTCGCCCTCGACGCTCGCGACGTGTGTCTTCGGATCCACGCGCAGTCGGCCCACGGACGCGGCGGTCTGCTTCGACCCTGCCGGCGCCGCGCGACGAAGCAGCGCGCGAACACGTGAGCGCAGCTCTCGTCCGCTGAACGGCTTTTCGAGGTAGTCGTCCGCGCCGAGATCGAGCAGCTTCGCCCGTTCGTCCGCACCGCGCTCGCCGGTCAGCATCAGGATCGGCGTCGACGACGATGCGCGGATCCGCTTGCACACCTCGTCGCCGGAGATCTTCGGGAGCTTGCGGTCGAGGATCACGAGGTCCGGCGATTCTTCGGCGTGCCGCCGGAGCGCGGCCTCGCCGTCGTATGCGGTAACGATCTCGTAGCCCTCCTCGCCGAGAAGAGACGCGACCATCCCGACGAGCGCGCGCTCGTCATCGACGACAAGGACGGTGCTCACCGTGACGCCGTGTCGGCGGTCGCGCGCGCGAGCGGCAACGTGAACGCGAACACCGCACCGCCCTCGGGCGTGTCCTCGACCCAGATGTCCCCGCCCTGGCCTTCGACGACGCGCCGCGACGCGAAGAGCCCGATGCCCGAGCCCGGCACCTCGTCGTTGCCGGCGCCGCGCGCGTACGGCTCGAAGATCCGCGAACGCTCGTTCGGCGGGACGCCGCGTCCCTGATCTTGAACGCGCACGATCGCGCGGTCGTCCGCGCGCTCGATCTTCACCGCGATGCGCGTCCCCCGCGGCGCGTACTTCGTCGCGTTGTGCACGAGCCCCGCGACGACCTCGGCGGTGCGCCGCCGATCGCCGCGCACAAAGATCGGCTGTCCGGCCCGCGGTCCGCTGAGCTTGTGCCGGCGAGCCATCGGTGCGACCTCTTTCAACGCGGCGGTCACCGTCGCGCGCAGATCGAAGCGGGTCCGACGCAGGGAGAGCTCGGGCCGGTCGCTGCGCACGCCGGCGAGGATCCGGTCGACGAGCTGGTCGAGGCGCTCCACCTGCGAGGTCGCTTCGGAGATGGGTAGCTTCGCATTCCCGTTCTTCTCGCCGAGCATCTCGAGATGCCCGCGGATGACGGACAGCGGGGTGCGCAGGTCGTGCGTGACGACCGCGACGAAATCCGAGCGCGCCCGCTCGAGCTCGCGGAGGCTCTCGGTGGTCTTGCGCTCGAGCGCGTAGAGGGATGCTTTGTCGATCGCGAGCGCCGCCTGGTTCGCGAGCGCCCCGACGAACCGCACCTCCTCCTCGAGGAACTCCTTGTAGTCGGGAACCTGCAGCACCACGGCGCCGAGGAGTCGGTCGTTCGCGATGAGCGGGACCGCGATGTGGTCGAACGCGACGATCGGCCGGCGCTCGGCGAGCGCGCGCTGCGCAGCGGCGCCCGCGGTCTTGCCCAGCTCGCCGCTGCGCGCTCGTTCGCGCACCGCGTCGCCCTCTTCACGCAGGAGGATCGCGCCGGACGCGCCCGGGTACACGCGAACAAGGCGATCCACGACGAGCGACAGCACCTCGTCGAGGTCCAGAGTCGACGTGAGGACATTCGACACCTCGAAGAGCGCCGACACCTCGCGCAGTTTCCGGTCCGATTCGCGCTGCAGGCGGCCCTTCTCGATGATCCCGGCGACCTGGTTCGCGATCGTCTGCAGGAAATCGATCTCCTCGCGCCCGAAGTCGCGCTGCTCGACGGTCTGGACGTTCATCACACCGATCACCTCGTCGCGCGCGAGCACAGGGACCGACAGCATCGACGTGAAGCGCTTCTCGTCGACCTCCGGCACCCACTTCCAGCGCGGCTCGCTGCGGACGTCGCGCGCTGCAAGGGGGACACGAGCGTTCGCGACCCAGCCGACGATCCCTTCGCCGACCCGCAGCGTCGCGCGCCCGATGCCGCCGCGGTTGAGCCCGTTCGTTGCGACGAGACGAAGCAGACCGTCGCTCCGCTCGAGGAGATACAGAGATGACACTTCGGCACCCATCGCATCGGTGGTTCGGTCGATAACGATGCGCAGCATCTCGTCCCAGTCGCGCGCCGACGAGGCGAGCTGCGCGACTTCGTGAAGGAATGACAGTTCGCGGAGCTTTCGCTCCGCGTCAGACGCGCTCATCCGTGAATTCTAGAAATAGACTCCGAACAAGAGTGAGAAGCGTCGTCCGCACCGAGAAATTGACCAAGCGGTTCGGCGCTTTGACCGCCGTCGACGGTATCGACCTCGACGTGCGCGAGGGCGAGGTCTTCGGCTTTTTGGGCCCGAACGGCGCCGGCAAAACGACGACCCTGCGGCTCCTCTGTGCCCTCATCGCGCCGACCTCCGGCACCGCGGAGATCGCCGGATTCCGCCTCGGCCGGGACGATCCGAAGATCCGCGCGGCCGTCGGGATCCTCACCGAGCAGCCCGGCCTCTACGAGCGGCAGTCGGCGTGGGACAACCTCGTCTTTTACGCCACGCTGTACGGGCTCTCGACCGCGGTCGCGCGCTCCCAGGCCGAGCGCTACCTGCGGCTCATGGGCCTCTGGGAGCGGCGGGCCGAGCCCGTCGTGACGTTCTCGCGCGGCATGAAGCAGAAGATGGCCATCGCGCGCGCGGCACTGCACGAGCCGCGCGTCCTGTTCCTCGACGAGCCGACGACCGGGCTGGACCCCGACGCTGCCAAGACGGTGCGCGAGTTCATCGTCGCGCTTCGCGGCGAGGGGCGGACCGTCTTCCTCTGCACGCACAACCTGGACGAGGCCGACCGGCTCTGCGACCGTATCGCGTTTTTTCGCCATCGTGTGCTGCGGATCGCTCAACCGGACGATTTGCGCGCCGAGCTGTACGGGCGTGCCACCGAGATCCGCATCATGCCGAAGCCGCGGCCGGAAGACCTCGCCCGCGTGCAGGCCGTGCCCGGCGTCCACGAAGCACATCTCGAGAACGGCTCGATCGTCGTCGCCTCGAAGGACCCCCTTCGGACAAACCCGCTCCTCGTGAGAGCGCTCGTCGCGGGTGGCGCCGAGATCGCCTTCGTCACCGAGCGCCGGGCGCATCTCGAAGACGTGTATCTCCGGATCGTGGAGCCGATCGAGTGAGCGCCGTTCTCGCGGTGAGCCCGGCGCGGCCGACGCTCGTGCGCGCGGTCTGCGTACGCGAGTGGCGCGAGGCGCTCGGCAACAAGCTCCTCGTCGGCATGACGCTGCTGCCGCCGGTGGTCATCCTCGTCGCCGGCATCGGCGCAGTCGCGGCCGCTGCGGTGAACCCGCCGAGCGATCGCGACGTACAGGCGCTCTACGCGGCGGCGCCGGCGGTCGCGGGCCTCGATCCGAAAGAGGCCGTCCAGGGGTTCATCGCGACGTACTTCCTGATCCTGTTCATGCTCATCCCGACCGTCGTGCCGCTCACGATGGCGATCTATTCCGTCATCGGCGAGAAAGCGTCACGCACGCTCGAGCCGCTTCTAGCGACGCCCGTGGGTGTCGGCGACCTGCTCTTCGCGAAGAGCCTCGCCTCGACCGTGCCCAGCGTCATCGTCACGTGGACCGCGTACGGGATCTATCTCGCGACGGTCATCTCGATCGGCTCGCACGCCGCCGCGAACGCGGTCACCGCGCCGCGCTGGATCCTCGCGATCGTCGTGCTCGTGCCGCTGCTCACACTGCTCTCCGTGAATCTCGGCATCCTCATCTCGACCCGCGTGAACGACGTGCGCGTCGCGCAGCAGATCGGCGGTCTGGTGGTCGTTCCCGTGGTCGGACTCGGGATCGCGCAGGTGACGGGCCGCGTGGTGCTCGACAACGGTGCGTTCCTCGAAATGACGCTCGTCCTGATCGCGCTCGACGTCGTCGTCTTCTGGCTCGCGCGCCTCGCGTTCCAGCGGGAGAACATCCTGGTCCGGTGGCGCTAGGAGATTCCGGCCTCTGACAGGGCCGCGAGTAGGACGTCATACCCTGGCGACCGCAACTTCCCCGAACTGAGCCGGGCCGAGAGCTCGCGATAGAGAAGCTGTCTGTGCGGCCACGCAGGCAGATGCGTTCGGTGAAAGCACAAGTAATTGAAAGCGCGCAGAGGGTCTGAGGGACTGTCTGAAAGATGTCCCACCTGCACGAAATCGTGGAGATCGATGAACTCAGCGCCGCAGACGGCACATTTCCGTTGTTTGGTCTGCTCCGCGTATTCGGCAAACCGACCGAGTGCCTCGTCCGCCAGCGGATGGCGTGAAAAGCACGCCTCGTGGAACGCGCCGTCGTCGAACACGAGCAACGGATCGAGCTTGTTGGATATGAACGCGGCGAACGTCGCGACCTCATCCCCGGTGGAAATGACCTGACCACAAAGCCGACAGACCGTCTTGCCACGAATCAGGATTGCCAAATCGACGTCTCCTCGTCCTGGACGATCAGGCGGATACTTCCGTGCGGAGGTTAGCGCTGTGGCCGACTACCGCTGCTCCTTCTGTGGCAAGCGCCAGGATCAGGTCAGGAAGCTCATCGCCGGTCCGACCTTGAACATCATGATCTGTGACGAGTGCGTCGCGCTCTGCAGCGACATCATCCACGACGAGTTCTTGGGACCACCTCGACCCGAACCAACACCGCGTCGACAGAGCTGGCTCGATCGATTGCGCCGGATGACGGTCGCTCTTCCCCGGGAGCGCTTTCAGGGGAGCGGTCCGAGGAGACCAGGGCGTAGCGACTCTGCGATCCTGAACAGCTCGTCGTAAGTCAAAGGACCCTCGATCGAGACCCGAATGCTGCCGATCGTCGCCCTCAGCGCGTTGACCCGTCCGCCGAGCGCGGTCGTCTCGTGCCACTTGGCTCGCGTGTGAACCGCGGCGATGATCTGGTCGTAGCTCGAACCTCCGCCGAGCACGATCGAATACGGCGTGACGTCCTCAGAGATGTGGACCGCACCGCCGCCGAGCGGCGGCCAATCCTGTTCGAAGTGGCGAGGCCCCGCGACGATCGACACGGTCCCTGCGGGGCCGAGCTCACCCGCGCCTGCGCCGCGCAGGAACTGCCCGTAAGAGGAAGGTCCCTGTTCGAAGGTGTAGCCGATCGGCGCGCCGGTCACGCCGATCCAGAGCCATGTCTGTGCCAGAATCGCGACGACAACCGTAATCGCGAATGTGCGACGAGCGCGTCTCACGCAAGAAGGCTACGGCGCGGGCGAGGGCCTCGGCGAGCTGCCATGCAGGAACGGGATGTCGAACGAAGGCTTGGGGATCGTGATCGTCGGGAACTGGAAGCGCGGTGTCGCGGTGGGGAGCACGCGGAGCTCCGAGTACGGCGCGGGCGTCCCGTCATCCGGATAGGTGCGCGGTCCCATGATCTCGACGGTCGTCGTGACCGGCTCGCTCACCGCGACCGTCCCATCGCGTAGCTCGTAGCTGAGCTTGTAAGTCCCGAGCACGCTCGGTGCGACGAACGCATCGAAGAACGTTCCGCTCGCCCCTGCCTTGAACAGCCCGATCGGGTTGGATCCTTGCTGGACGGTGCGGTTGGTGCGCGGGTCGAGGATGCGCCAGCCGATCGAGAGGGGACGATCGGTCGCGCCGGCGAGCGCGCCGTAGTTCACGACGAGGAGCGAGGCCTCGCCGCGGTGCAGCGTGTGCGGCATGCCGACCTGCGCAGAGATGAGATACGGCTGATGAGCGCGGAGGTTGAAGGACGCCGTCGCCGCGCCCGCGGAGACGAGGGCCGCCCCACTCGCGTCGGTCAGACCGATGGTGACCGTGTAGATCCCGGGCTGTTGCGGGACAGCGATCGGGATCCCGATGTCCTGTGTCTGGTTCGGCTGCAGCGCGGGAAGCGGCTGCGGCTTCGGCAAGCTCGTGAGAAGCGCGCCCTGAGCGTTCCGCAGATCCCAGGTGAGGCCGATCGCGCCGGAGCCGGTCGACGTCCACGCACCCGCGCCGATGTTCGTGATGGGAACTGTCACGCGGCTCTCGCTGCCGACGTCCACCGCGATAGCCGTCTTCGAGACCTGGTACCGCGCATTGGCGGCGGGTTGCAGGTTCGAGCTGTACACGAGCGAGCCGATCGACGAGATGAAGTTCGCGGCGTCCTCGTCGAGCGCATCCCAGGTCATCGCGACGACCACGCGCGGGCCGGTCTTCGTGTAGATGATGCCGGCGTCATGCGTCACGCCGCTGAGGTTCCCGGTCTTGTGGGCGATCACGACGTCGGCGGGGAGCTGGGCCGGGAGACGGTCGTTGATCTGCTGGCGCTTGAGTCGCGCGAGCATCCGATCGGATGCCGCGGGCGAAATGAGCTGCCGCTTGGCGAGAAGCGTGAAGTACGTGCCGATGGCGTGCGGCGTGGCCCAGTTGGCCTCGCTGTCGTCGAACGCCACGTGGAAATTCTTGACGCCCGCCTTCTCGAGGGTCGCGTCGATGTTCGCGCCGCCGAGGATGTGCCAGAGCGCGAGCGCCGCGCCGTTGTCGGAGATCGTGATCATCGCCTCGAGCGCCGCATCGAGCGTGAGCTGCGTGCCGGCATCCTCGAAGGATCCGTCCGCCGTGATGTCCTCCGGCTCGATGGTCACGATGTCGCCGTAGTGGAGCTCGCCGGTGTCGACACGGCGCTCCGCCTCGGCGAGGACGCCGAGCTTGTAGAGCGACGCCGCGATCACCTGCTCCTCGGGATCGTGGGCGAAGAGCGGCGTCGCGACGGTCGGGTCGGCGATCCAGATCCCGGCGCCGCCCGGGAAGGACCCGATCAGGCCGTCGAGCTGCTTGACCAGGTCGGACGTGCTCGCCCGTGCCGGGGCGGGCAGTGATAGGGCGATGACGACGTAGACGGCGACGGCGAGACCGACCCTGCGCACCCACCACAGGTAACGCCTGGCCGATGCGCTTGTTTCACCGGTTGACAGACTTTTGACCGGTCGCATCGTGCCCCAGGCGGACCATCTCGCGGTAGCCAGCGGGTGTCTCGTCGTCAAAGCCCAGGAGGTGCAGCACGCCGTGGGCCGCCAGGAAAGCGACCTCTTCCGCGACCGGTCTCTTGCGGCGCCGGGCCTGCCGCTCCGCTTGTTTCGGACTGATCAGGACCTCGCCAAGGTCGAAGCGCCCCCCGTTTTCGGCCCGCCGCGCCTCGATGAACGCGACCGCCGGCGCTCCGCGGTCCTTCGCGGGGATGGCCTCTCCGAACGAAAGCACGTCCGTCGTCCGGTCGATCCGGCGGAAACGCTTGTTCAAGGCGCGCATGTCGTCGTCGGAAATGAATGCAACCTGCACCTCGGCATCGGGCGGCAGCCGGTACGGTCTGACCACGCGGCGGATCGCCCGGCGGACCGGAGCGAGCTCAAAAGGCGCCTCGCCGAGAATGGCGATGCGCATGGGGTTAGCCGCTCGCGGCGGGCTTGATGCGCGTGATCCGGTCCTCGGGATACGGGATGCGCTCGTGGTACACGCCGAGAAGGAGCTCGCAGAACGCGTCCTTGATGTGCTCGACGTCGCGGAAGGTGAGGTCGCAGTCGTCGAGTTGCCCGTCGGCAACGCGCTCGTCGATGATGCGGTCGACCATCGCGCGGATCGTTTCCGGATTCTTCTCGCTGAGCGAGCGCACCGACGCTTCGGTGCCGTCGGCCAGCATCACGATCCCCGCCTCCTTGCTCTGCGGACGCGGGCCGGGATAACGGAAGGAACGCTCGTCCGGCGCCTGGCCGCGCTGCTGCGCGATCTGGAAGAAGTACTTCACGACGCTCGTCCCGTGGTGACCCGGGATCATCTCGCGGATCCGCGCGGGTAGCCGGTAGCGGTCGGCCAGAGCCAGCCCATCCTTCACGTGCGCGGCGACGATGCCGGCGGAGACGAGCGGGTCGAGCTCGTCGTGCGGATTCTGGCCGGTCTGGTTCTCGATGAACGCGGTCGGGTTCCGCATTTTTCCGATGTCGTGGTAGTAGGCACCAACTCTCGCCACGAGTGGGTCCGCGCCGATGACCTCCGCGGCGCGCTCCGCGAGATTCCCCACCAGAAGCGAGTGGTGGTACGTACCGGGAGTTCGGAGCAGGAGCTGCCGCAGAAGCGGATGGTTCGGGTCGCCAAGCTCGCGCAGCTCGAAAACGGTCGAGATGCCGAAGACGTGACCGAGGATCGCCATACCCGCGTATGCGAGCAGGCCCGACCCGAGCCCGCTCACGAGGGCCCCGGCGAGGAGCTGCGCGACGCCGAGCGGATCGGCCGCGCGGTTCACGAGTACGAACGAGAGGATCACACCGACGGCGCCGGTCGCGACCGCGACCGCGCCGAGCGCGAACTCACGCGCGGTCGTCGCGCGCCGTACCGCCGCCATTCCCATGAGTGCGGGCACCAGCACGTACGCGACGAGCTCGACCTGACTGGACATTATTCCGACGTGCAGCGCTCCCGCGATCTGCGTGGCGAGCGCGGTCCGTCCGCCTACGAGGACGGTGAGCATCATCGCGATCGCGGCGAACGGCGCGAAGTACACCGCGATGGTGTGGCCCGGGACGAGCGCGCGGCCCGCGGCGGTGATCGCGAGGAGCGAAAGGATGACGAGGATCATCTTGCGGTCCTCGAGCCACGCCTCGGTCGCGTAGCGTTCGAGGAACAGCGCGAGCACGCCGGCGATGAGCCCGGCCCACAGGACAAGACCGATCGCGCCGCGCCAGTCGTTTCCCTCGTTCGCGAGTCCAAGCGCGCGAAGCTTCTCGACCTCGAGCGCGCTGACGACCTCGCCGTCACGAACGATGACTTCGCCGGCGGTCACCTGCACCTGCACCGGGGTGACGCCATTGCGCGCGTCCTGCCGCGCCAGGCTCGTCGCGAAATCATCGACCTTCACGTTCACGTTGAGGTTCTGCTTCAGAATCTCGACGCCGGCGCGCTTCTGGCGGTCGGTCCACCCAGCGGGCAGCGCCTTCACCGCGTCGGTCTTCACGGAGTCAAGCTGCTCCGCGCGGATCCCCTGCTGATAGAGCGTCCGCAGCGCGCTGTCGAGCCCAGCAGCGACCTGATCCCACTCCGGTTGCGTCATGTCCACGATGTCCGCCGCGATCGCAGGCGTGAGGGCGATGTCCGTCAACCGCGTGAGCGCGGTGATCTTCTGATCGCGGTTCTCCGCTACGTCGCCACGAATCCGGCTGATCGCGGTCGTCGCGCTCGCGGCCCGGCTGCTCGCGCTCGTGACGATCGCCAGATCCGTCGCGAACTGTTTCTGTGCGGCGGCCTCGGCCCTGTTGCGCTCGGCTTCCGTTAGGGACTCCGACACGAACGCGACGCTCCGGGGGGCGCGGATCGCGCGGTCCGCCACTGCGCCGACGCTGTAGGTGACGGACGCCGGCGGCGCGATGATCAACGCGACGGCCGTGAGCACACCCGCGATCAGCACAAAGGCAGCCGTCCGTACGCGTGGCTCGGTCCGCACTGCCGCTCGCAGCCGGGCGAACCGCGCGTCGCTGACCTGAAGTCGGCGGATCATTTCGGGGCGTTCCCCTTTTCGAACCGATCGTACGCCCGGACGATCCGCGCCACGAGCTCGTGGCGGATGACGTCCCGGTCGTTGAAGTCGACCATGGCGATGCCCTCGACGTCGCGGAGGATCTCCCGCGCGAGCACAAGACCGCTCTTCTCTCCGGCCAGGTCGATCTGCGTCACGTCTCCCGTCACGACGGCCTGCGAACCGAACCCGAGACGCGTGAGGAACATCTTCATCTGGGGGGCCGTCGTGTTCTGCGCCTCATCGAGGATGATGAAGGCCTCGTTCAATGAACGGCCGCGCATGTACGCGAGCGGCGCGACCTCGATCTCGCCGCGCTCCTGCGCGCGAGCGAAGCGTTCCGGCGGCATGAGCTCGTAGAGCGCGTCGTACAGCGGGCGCAGGTACGGATCGATTTTCTCCTGCAGATCGCCGGGAAGGAACCCGAGCCGCTCCCCCGCCTCGACGGCGGGGCGCGTGAGGATGAGTCGGCTCACTTTGCGATCGCGCAACGCGGCCACGCCCATCGCAACAGCCAAAAAACTTTTTCCCGTGCCCGCCGGGCCTACCGCAAAAACGAGATCGTGTTTGCGGATCGCCTCGATGTAGGCGCGCTGGTTCTCGGACTGCGGCGAGATCCGTTTGCCGCGCGTGGTGGTCGCCACGACCTCGCGCATCTCGGACGGCGGCGCGACCGGCGCGTCCTTCGCGTCACCGATGAGCCGCTCGAGAGCCGGCTTCCGCAGGGACTGATCGCGTCCCGAAAGGGTGCGCATCGCGCCGACAAGATCGCCGACGCGCGCGACCGCGGGCGCCTCGCCGCTGATGCGCAGCTCCGCGCCTCGCGAGACGATCTTCACACCGAACTCGCGCTCGATGCGATCGATGTTCGACTCGTTGTCCCCCGCGACGAACATCATCTCGTCGGGATCCGGGATGAGGATCGTGATCTGCGATGCCGCGGCGCTCATGACCCCCGCTCCTTCAAGAGCGCCGCGACGACGCCGGACACGAGCTTCCCGTCGGCGCGCCCCTTCGTCTCGGCGATGACCTTCGGCATCACGACCTTCGTGTCCTGCGGTCCCTTGGCACCGGTCTCGCCGATGACGCGCGTCGCGATCTCGCGGATCGTCGATTCGTCGAGTTGTGCCGGTAGGTACGCACTGATGAATGCCAGCTCCTGCTCCTCTTTCTTCACGAGGTCGGGCCGTTCGCCCTTGCGGAATGCCTCCATCGAATCGCGGCGCATCTTCGCCTGCTTCGTCAGCACCTCGGTGACCGCGGCGTCATCGAGGTCACCGGGCTTGTGCTGGGCGAGCCAGGCTTGTCGCGCGGTTTCGTCCTTGCCTTCGGCGACGAGCTTGTCCACGGCCGCGCCCAGACGCGCTTTCTCCTCGGTCTGTATCGCGGCGAGAAGAAAGCGCACGGTGTCACGACGGAGGGTCTCGCCCGAACGCATCGCGGTTTTGAGATCGCTCTCGAGCCGCTGCTTGAGTTGCGCGCTTATGCGCCTAGCTCCGCGTCAGCGCTTGCGGCGCTTCGCTTCCTTGCGCTTGCGACGTGCGGCAGGCCGCTCGTAGAACTCGCGGCGGCGGGCCTCGGCGAGGATCCCGGCCTGCTGGATCTTCTTGTTGAATCGGCGAAGCGCTGCCTCAAAAGACTCGCCTTCACCAATGATCACTTCCGACAACGGTTACTGGTCACCCCGCCTTCTTTTCAAAAGGAAA